>QFCH01001945.1_pt1 | contig 256450 bp, 230 predicted proteins | sample 5346071 | NCBI WGS metagenome assembly QFCH01 (sample SAMN09062255, study PRJNA434731) | Human gut metagenome, whole genome shotgun sequencing project. | isolation source: stool timepoint B chromium assembly | host: Homo sapiens | collected 2015
GCTTACTTAGAGAAGCTGGTTACACTGTACGGCAACGACTAATCTTACGTCAGATTTGAATATGTTATAAATGACAGACCCCGGAGGGCTTAGGCTCTCCGGGGTTTTATGTGTGTATTTGCAACAGTTTGGACCGTGCTGCGAATATTCTATTTCCAGAAGGGGATAATACTGGAAGAAAGGATGTGTGATACCAGTATGTTAGAAGAGAAGGCAATGGTTCAATTTCTGAACCGATTTACAGATTATCCCTTTCTGGTAAAATGGAAGGACCACGAAGACCGGATAGGTCACGGCAACCCCGTGTTTGCCGTTGACATCAGGGAAACCATACCGGTGAAGAAGCTGATGGACAGCACCTCCCTGGCATTGGGGGAAGCCTATATGAAGGGCAAGCTGGAGGTGGAGGGGAGTCTGTATGAGGCCCTGGACCATTTCCTGGGGCAGATGGACCGTTTTTCCGTCAACCGCCTGCATCTGAGAAAGCTCCTTCATCCCTCTAATTCCAGGAAAAACCAGAAGATGGAGGTGTCCTCCCACTACGATATCGGCAATGATTTTTACAGGCTTTGGCTGGACGAAACCATGAACTATTCCTGCGGTTATTTTAAGACAGAAAATGATACTCTCTATGAGGCCCAGGTGAATAAAACAGATTATATTCTGAAGAAGCTGGCGCTGGAAGAGGGCATGAGCCTTCTGGATGTGGGCTGCGGATGGGGATTTCTGCTAATCAGGGCGGCCAGGGAATACGGTGCCAGGGGAACCGGCATCACCCTCAGTACGGAGCAGTATGACGGCTTTAAAAAGCGCATTGAGGAGGAAGGGCTGGAACATCTGCTGGATGTCCGGCTCATGGACTACAGGGATTTACCCCAAAGCGGTATGAAATTTGACCGTGTGGTCAGCGTGGGCATGGTGGAGCATGTGGGAAGGGAAAATTACGGCAGGTTCATGGACTGTGTGGACAAGGTGCTGAATCCGGGCGGCGTATTCCTGCTCCATTTTATCAGCAGCCAGAAGGAGCACGCAGGGGATCCATGGATAAAGAAATATATATTTCCGGGTGGGGTCATCCCCAGTCTCAGGGAAATCATATCCCTGATGGCGGAACATGACTTTCATATTTTGGATGTGGAGAACCTGAGAAACCATTACAACAAGACATTGCTGTGCTGGGAAAGGAATTTCAAGGAACATGAAAAGGAGATAAAGGACATGTTCGACGAGGAATTTGTCCGCATGTGGGATTTGTATTTGTGTTCCTGCGCGGCAACATTCCACAATGGAGTCATTGACCTTCATCAGATACTGGTGAGCAAGGGTGTAAACAATGAACTGCCCATGGTGCGGTGGTATTAAGCAAAAAATGCGGCCTGGAGCGTGGAGACGGAGGAAACAGTCCTCCGGCACGCTCCATGGTTTTATGCAGGTATTATTCCAAACGTTATTTCGGATGCTGTCTCAGGCATGATTCCATAACATTATCTGCACATTATCTGAACCGTGTTTTATGGGATGGTTTTATGAAGATAAATCTGGTATAATGCAGGATGATAAGGCTGGCTCCATGAGGGACTGTCTGTTTTGGGGGATGAAGCGAAGAATGGATATAACCATGGTGTGATTGATAAAGGAGTGAGGGCGGATGGAGACAAAGAGCGATTTAATTACATATTGTCTTACCTATAAAGATGTATATGAGGACTATCCCTTCAGGGACCATGAATGGACTGTCATACGCCACCGGGGCAATAAGCGGGTATTTGCCTGGATATACCGGCGGGAGGGACAGGTCTGCATTAATCTGAAATGCGCGCCCCAATGGATTGAATTTTGGCGCAAGGCCTATCCCGGTGTACGGCCGGGGTATCATTTGAATAAAAAGCACTGGAATACGGTGGTTTTGGATGGGAGTGTCCCGGATGAAGATATCAAACGGATGATAGGTGAAAGCTATGATTTGACAGGAGATTGCAGTAAAAAGAGATAAGTCCTTGAATGAGCGGGCAGCTTCCGGTATGGTATTTAATCCAAAGGGAGAACAAAATAATACAGGACAGGGGAATAAGGATGAACAGACAGAATGAACACACGGGAATCGGACCTGGCACAATTGTCAGACATTTTAAGAGGGAAACATTATCGGCGGAGGAAAAAAAGACGAACCGATACCTCTATGTGGTCAGGGACATGGCCCATCATACGGAGACAGGAGAGCTCCTGGTCATCTATCAGGCGCTGTACGGGGAGTTTGGAACCTTTGCCAGGCCGGCTGAAATGTTTTTTTCTGAGGTGGACAGGGAAAAGTATCCGGAAATCAGACAGCGTATGAGATTTGAAGCTGTGAGCAGTTAGAGAGGCGCCGGATTCGGCGGGAGCCTTGCCTGCTGATGAAATAGGGTCGGATGCAGCCGCAGCGGGGCAGAGAACGCGGGACCTGTGAGAGTCAGAAAGGCAGATAAGGAAAATACAGGGAAAATAAAAAATGGGGGTATCGTCATCATGGCGGTACTCCCATTTGGATGATGAGGGATTAGTTATACATTAGAAGTATCTGCATCAAAGGGCAGCAGGAATTCCGGTATGCCGCTGGAATAAGGGGCAATATCATACTGTTGGTAGTAAATGACGATCCCGCCTGGTGTCAAATAAAAATTCTCCGGATGGAAGGAATTTCGCAGGAGTTCCTGGTAGTTGTCAAAATAGGTACCGGGATTGGCTTTCAGCCTCTCTGCAATCTCAAACTGTATCCAATTCTGTATATCCTGAATATAAGACGGATTGTTTTGATAAAAGTCGCTGAGCGTCATTTTTCTGCCGGATTGGGCATCCCAGGTCTCAGATGTCCGCAGGGTGGATCCGTGAGCCCCGCCTGTAAAGGTATACTGTTCCGAAAAAAGACTGAAAATACAGTCCTGGTTATATGTCACCACATAGCTTATATTAAATTCATATGGAAAAAATGGAACATTGCGGACACGGCTGTAATTTGCCTCCTCGGCCGCCTGGGGATATAATACGCTGCGGCAGTACCTTGCTTTATCATTTGCCTGTGTGACATAGTATTGGTTTATGGCCTGTATCGCTTCCTGATTGCAGGAAGCGTTCAATTGTGGGTAACGAATCTGGCAGTTAAGCACAACGGTGTCCTGGTAATCCATCTGGTCTGTCAGAATATGCTGGGTTATGGTTTGCATAAAAGCCTCTTATGATATGTTTTTACAATATATGTGCATGGTTGGCCATGTATGATTGATTCATGGTTTAACAGGGACATTCCTGCAAGCGCTGAGTGCTGTATTATACCTTGACACGAACATACGTTTGTGATATCATATAATATATAAAAGAACATATGTTCTTTTGGCGGATTCAAGAAGATAGACTCACTATACAGAGTCTGTTGAATCTATCAAGCCAGAACCTATAAAAACCTATATAAGACAGGAGGCAGCCACATGAAAATCACAAAGGACAATCTGAATGAAGTTTTATTTGAGAACCAAGATGCCAGACTTTTGATTGCGGACGTTGTGACCCATACCAGCGCTAACCTCTATTATTATCATGATATAGAAATAACGGTTCAGAAGGCGCTGGATATCTGGCATAAGGCTCAGGCCGCAGACGGGGAAGAGAACGGGTTTTACAGCGTGCCCTTCCTGGATTTTTCAAAGGAATCTGCGCCGCTGCCGTCAGGACTACAGCATGCATTTACGTAGCAGTATTCTCAAAAAGGGTATTCCTGAGGCGCGGCTTCTGGAGGTGAATGCGCCGTAGGGCATGGCACCGCAGGGCATGGCGCTGCAGGCCGTCAGCTGCCGCAGGAGCCAATGAGGGTTAAGCCAATACCCGGCATCATGATAAAACAGGCAGGAGGTATACGAATGGAGGAGTGTTGCGGAATCAACCTGGAACAGGAGATGACCATTGAAAATTTATATTGTTTCATAAGGGCATCCCTGCAGGCATTGCAGAGCACCGGTGGCTATGGGGAGGCGGATTTTGTATGTCCGCTATGTGGAAAAAAGGCTCATATAAAGCGCCTGAAGGGCGAGCTTTATAATACAGGAGAGATTGGGTGCCGGTGCGGGTATTCGTTTCGCTTTTAACCGTAATCAAATTTCTAATAATTCTTATCTGTGTGCACGTATCTTTTGCAAACAGGTCCTAATTGGTTTGCTTTCATCCACCAGTCCTGCTATAATGGCATAAATGATACTGAAAAAGGAGTATTGTATGACCTTAGGACAAATAAAAGAAAGGCTGCAGTCCGGTGAATATGATTTTTTAAGAACGGATGAACACCTGGGCCATCACATCATCCTATTGACACTGGGAGGAAGCCATGCCTATGGAACCAGCATGGAAACCAGCGATCTGGATATTCGCGGATGTGCCCTGAACAGCAAGAGGGAAATCCTGATTCATGAGGATTTTGGGCAGGTAACGGATCCGCACACCGATACCACTATCTATGCATTCCGCAAGCTGATTCCCCTGCTGACCAATTGTAATCCAAATACCATAGAAATGCTGGGCGGCAGAGAAGACCATTATTTGCATATAGCGCCAGTGGGCAGGGAGCTGTTAGACCATGCCCACTTATTCTTATCCCAGAGAGCGGTTTATTCTTTTGGAGGATATGCAAACCAGCAGCTGCGCAGACTGGATAACAAGGCGGCCCGGCTTGTGGAACAGACGGATAATGAGAGACATATACTGAAAACCATAGAACATGCTTCCTTTGACTGGAAGAACCGGTATTTTTATATGCCCGGGGACAGTGTTAATCTGTATATTGGAAAAGCTCTTAAGGAAGAATATGATAGTGAGATATTTATGGACATTACCCTGAGGCATTATCCGCTCAGGGATTATAAATGCCTGTGGTCAGAGATGCAGAGCATTGTAAAATCATATGAAAAGGTGGGAAAGAGAAACCAGAATGCCATAGAGCATGGTAAACTGGGTAAGCATATGATGCATCTGATCCGCCTGTACATGATGTGCCTGGATATTCTGGAAAAGGAACAGATTGTGACTTACCGTGAAAAGGAACACGACCTTCTTATGGATATCAGAAATGGCCGGTATCTGGATGAGAACCAGCTGCCTGTTCCGGAATTTTTTGAGATGGTAGATGAATATGAGAAGCGTCTGGATTATGCCCGGAAGAACACATCGCTGCCGGAAGAACCGGATATCAGAAAGATCAATGACTTTGTAGCCAGTGTAAATGAGAGGGTGGTAAAAGGTGAATTGTAATCATGATATACCAATATCCGCGGCCTGCATTATAAGGGAATTGGAATTAAGAGGATGGGAGTTTACACAAGGCCAGAACCTGGAAATGGACAACTGGCAGCATATCCTGTTTACTGTGGTTCCCGAATTAAGGACCATGTGCGGATTTCAACAGAATAATCCTTATCATGTCTACGATGTGTGGCAGCATACCGCAGCGGCCCTCAGAGCGGCAGGAGATGATCCTGTTGTGGCATTGACCATACTGTTTCATGATATCGGAAAACCGGAATGCTATACTGAGGATGAGGACGGCAGAGGGCATTTCTATGGACATGGCCCTGTAAGTGCCAGGATTACGAAACAGGTAATGAAACGGCTGAAATTCGATGAAGAAACCATTGATACGGTGGTGGAGCTGGTAAGATACCACGACTCTGACCTTCATGAAAAGAGACGGAGCATCAGGACATGGCTGGACCGTCTGGGAGAAAAACAGTTCCGGCGGCTGCTGGAGGTACGCCGGTGTGATGTAAGCGGCCAGAATCCTGCCTGTCTGGCAGAACGGCTGGCCAGAATCTACCGTTTGGAAGCCCTTCTGGATGAGGTGGTGGAGCAGAACGGGCAGTTTCACATTAAGGATTTGGATATTAATGGAAGTGATTTGATACAGATTGGTTATACACCGGGAAGCTCCATTGGAAGTACGCTGTCTAAGCTGGCGGACCAGGTGGTAGAAGGAGTCATGGAGAACAAAAGAGATATATTATTGCGGGAAGCAGGCCGGTGGCTGATACGCGAATAGGCCGGGCCGTCACATGGTGGCGGCCTTTTTTTGCCATTCATTACCTTAAATATGTTTGGATTGCTAATTTTGGGACAGAATATAATAGAGAACCATTACCATGGGCAGTTGGCAAGTAACCGGCTCAGGCAGTTCAAACATTTTAAGGAGTAGATATGAAACGAATCGTTATATTGGGGGCCATGGCTCTGACCTTATCACTGGCAGTGCCCATGACAGTGCAGGCAGAGGAAAACGGGACAGATATGGTACTCGCCGCCAAGAGCGTGGCGGGTGAATTCAAAACCGCTCTTCAGGAGGCAGCCCATAAGACAATTAAGTTTGCTAACCAGGATGGAATCAATATTTATAAGGAACCCAGCACAGGGGCGGTGGTTTTGGACCAGGCATTTCTGAATACATCCTTTGAGGTTTTGGGTGAATATGGTGATTGGTCCATGATAACAACAGAGGCAGGACATGCATATATAGAAACAAAATATCTCTCAGGCATTGAGATACGGCGCCCTTCTTACTCAGAAGAGGACCTTTATATTCTGGCCCATGTAATCTGCGGAGAGGCGCAGAACTGTCCGGATGATGAGCAGCTTTTGGTGGGCTCAGTGGTGTTGAACCGGGTGAACCATGGCCGGTTTCCCAACACCATCAAAGGCGTGGTATTTGCACCGGGGCAGTACTCCTGCACCAGAGACGGAAATTATTACCGTGAACCCACAGCAAGCAATTGGGCCAATGCAAAGTGGCTTCTGGAAAATGGGAGTATCCTGCCGGGCAATGTGGTCTGGCAGTCAGGAGGCAGACAGGGCAGGGGAGAATATCTGAGAACCAGATATCACAGTTATTGTTATTGATGGCAGAAGAAACAGTACAACATCATCTTTGTATTTACAGCAGATAATTGGGGGCCGGCACGGCGTGGGCCGAGCCGGCATTTGACTTAGGTCACAATACGGGTCATGGTGAATTTTCCGGGAGCTGTCTGCAGTACGGCAAATTGACTGTAGGATGTTCCGGAAGATTCATAGGGAGTTGCTTTGGAATCCTGGCCTGGGGTGTGGACAGCAGCCGACACTTCTGTAAGAAGGCAGACCCCTCGGCTGCCGGCGGTCCAGCTCCCCCATGGAGCTATCTCATAGTTATCATCAGAACAAAAGGCAGATGCATATTTCACCTTCCCTTTTACACTGAAATTCGTAGAGTTGACAATATGAACTTTTGGATAAGCCATATAATACACATCCTTTCCGGATTTATTTATAGAAGCTTGTCTGGCTTCTAACGTATAATATGCTGGCAGAGAAAATGTGTGAAAATGCCGTTAATAAGGGGATAAAGGAAAAAAACAGTATTCTTTGGATGTTTCAGGTGAAAGATAAGTGGCAAATGTCTGAATATGAGAGGAGCCGGCATGAAGGAACCATGCCGGCTAAGTATGAGAGAAATCTATATCAAAAGGAGTAATTCCTTGTTATGGATAAGAGTATACATGGAAATTGTGACAAAAGTTTGAGCAGGAGCTAAATTAAGAATAAAATTCCTTAAGGATTAAAAGTGGGAAAGATGAGTTTTTATTTACGAATTTTCAATAAGTATGAATAATTGGAAAAATAGTACTTGATTTTCCTGCGGATTTATGGTATTATCTACGAGTGTCGGGGCATTAGCGCAGCTGGGAGCGCGCCACACTGGCAGTGTGGAGGTCACGGGTTCGAATCCCGTATGCTCCATTGAAGAGAGTACATAGAATAGAGATTTTTCTGTATATACTAATTATGAAACTTGCGAATGGCTTAGGCCATTCGCATTTGTTGTTTATGGGAAGATGTATAGATTTGCGCTCTGTGAGGCAGCGCCATTGATTATTTGGCATGGGAAGTTACAACACGGCTGGGGGAGATTTACAACCATACTCCCCAGTCGCCATAGTTAAATGTGCCGCTGCCATGATGAAGTTTTCCGTCTGCTTCAAGCTGCTCAAATGCTTTTCGCATACGAAATAAGATTTCCGGCTGTATATCCAGTGAATGATGGGCAGGAAATACTTTCTTTACCGGCAGGGAAGAAAGCTTTTTTAGTGAATTAAGATATGCCTCCGGGTCGGTAGATGGATAATAGGCAAAGAGTATATCCTTGTATACCAAATCGCCTGTAAATAAATACCCGGTATCTTTCTCCCAAAAACACAAATGTCCAGGTGAATGTCCCGGCGTATGAAACACTTCAACCTGCCTCCCGCCAAGGTCAATTATATCATGATCAGTCAGAACCTTTGACGGCACCCCCTGAAAAAACTCATAATCGTTTACATCAAAGCCGTCAGGTAAATTGCAGCGGTCAACAACCATCTCTTTAATTGTTTCTATGGATAAAGGGAACTTGCCATTCAGCCAGTCCAACTCTTCAGCATGAGCGTAAAAATCCGGAAAATATTTGTGTCCTCCAATATGATCCCAATGAATATGCGTTGCAACTGCCGTAATGGGCTTGTCCGTGAGTTTTACGACCTCATCAAATATGTTTGAAATACCAAGTCCTGTGTCAATAAGCAAGCTTCGTTCCCTTCCGTTCAGCAAATAGCAGTGCGTTTCCTCCCAATGCCGGTATTCACTGATAATGTAGGTATTTGAGTCTGTTTTATCTATTGTAAACCAGTTGTCCATTGTTTTATATCCTCCGCTTTGCCGGTTTGCTTCATTGTCTAAACCATCAGATGTAATTTTAAATAAAGGAAACTAAACCTCTAATGCCAGTTCAACGGCCTGTTTTGCGTGTATCACGGTGGTATCAAAAACAGGCAGCGAAGAATCGGTCTGATGTATAAGAAGCCCGATTTCAGTACAGCCAAGGATAACGCCATGGGCTCCCTTTGCCCTTAAATTATCAATGACTCTCTGGAATTGTCTGCGGGATTCTTCCCGGATATTACCTACGCAGAGTTCATGGAAGATAATATCATTCACAGTATCAATATCCGCAGCATCCGGGGTGATAACGTCTATATCTCTGTCAATTAACCTCTGCTTATAAAAATCCTGTGTCATCGTATATTTTGTGCCCAACAAGCCCACTTTCCGAATCTGACATGCCAGAAGCTCTTGTGCGGTGGCGTCCGCTATATGTATAATCGGAATCTGTATCATGGATTCGATTTGAGGAACTACCTTGTGCATTGTATTTGTGCAGATCAGAATGAAGTCCGCACCTGCAGCTTCTAAGCTTTTAGCTGCCTTTCCCAGTATGTCACCACTCTTTTTCCAGTCGCCGTCTGACTGGCATTTTTCGATCTCGTCAAATTCCACACTGTAAAGAATAACCTTTGCAGAATGAAGTCCGCCAAGCCGTCTTTTAACTTCCTCATTTATAATCTGGTAGTATGAAACTGTACTTTCCCAACTCATTCCGCCAATCAGCCCAATTGTTTTCACTTTTTGACCTCCTCTGTTTCCGATTTGATTTAGTAAATTATATCACACATTCATTTGCTTTGGAACGACGACTTGGGAGTGCATCAAGGAAAACAATTGTAATGCACTGACGGAAGAAGGCAGCTGAGAAGGCAGCTAAGAAAACAGCTAAGAAAACAGATAAGAAAAATGTAATAGATTCTTCAGCATATCGTATTTGACATTCATCATACAGCATGCTATAATCAGTTCCAATAAAAGGGAGTAGCGAACCACCAGAAGGTGGATTTTAAATCGTCATCTCGGTGCCGGAGGCACCCGTATAAAATGAAATGTGCAAGACTTTTATTGTGGCAGGGAGCCAGCCACCATAAAGGTCTTTTTTTCTCTATGCAAAGCTGGCGGTAATACCTGCCTCGCACAACAGCAAGGTGTTGTTTATCGCAGAAAGGAGAAAAGAATGGAGAGAAAAAGCAGACAACAGGAAATCAGTGAGGCATTAATGGCAGCAGATATGGCTTCCATGAGCCTGCAAAAGGCGGAGGAACTGCTGCAGAAGGCAAGCAGTTGGGGAATCTGGGATATGCTGGGCGGCGGATTTTTCAGCACCATGTTTAAGCATAACCGGATGGATGAGGCCCAGGCAGCCATGAATGAGGCAAGGGGACATCTGCGCAGATTAAAGAGAGAATTGCTGGATGTAAACCTGACCGGGGATTTAAAGATGGATGTGGGAAGTTTTCTGACCTTTGCCGATTACTTTTTTGACGGTGTCATAGCTGACTGGATGGTGCAGTCTAAAATAGGGGATGCCCTGAACCAGGTCAGGGAAGCCAGGCGCCAGGTGAGCAGTATCAGGAAACGTCTCCAGGAGATGAGGCAGACACTGGAAACAGAACAGGAAGGAAGGTAAGGTATATGGGATGTCTTGGAAATGTATTATGGTTTATATTCGGCGGATGTATAAGCGGCTTATCCTGGCTCCTGACAGGCTGCCTGTGGTGCATAACGATCATAGGAATACCGGTGGGACTGCAGTGCTTTAAGTTTGCGGGCCTGAGTTTCTTTCCCTTTGGAAAGGAAGTGGTCTACGGCGGGGGAGCGGCCTCCCTGCTTCTGAATATTATCTGGCTGCTGGTTTCCGGTTTGCCCCTGGCCATTGAGTCAGCCATCATCGGAGTACTGCTTTGTATTACCATCGTGGGCATACCCTTTGGGCTGCAGCAGTTCAAGCTGGCGAAACTGGCCCTGATGCCCTTCGGAAGCCAGATTGTCTGAGATTTGATATGAAAACAGACCGGGGTAATCTGGCACAGTGCAGTTATTTTCTGATAATAGAGGACAGAACGCCGCGGTTTTGATATACTAATACACAAGAGATAACAGGGAAGCAGACGCAGCTGTCAATACCCGCTTTACAGGGCGTACTGGGAGTCTGCGTCTGTTGTGCTTCCGCTGCAATCAGTATAATCACAGCAAATGAAAGTGAAGGGATGGATATGTCATCAGGAAAGATTACCATGGATGATATTGCCAATATGGCAGGGGTTACCAAGAGTACAGTGTCCAGATATTTTAACGGAGGCAGTGTAAGAGAGTCCACCAGGGAACGGATACAGGAAATCATAAGGGAGTATAATTATGAACCCAATACATTTGCCAGGTTAAAGGCCAAGGAAAGCAATGTGATTGGAGTGGTCCTTCCCACCCTGAATTCAAAGGTGTCCAGCCGTGTGGTGACCAGCATCGGACGCTACCTGAGGGAACAGGGGTATGAAACGCTGATTAAGGATTCGGACCACAGTGTGGACCTGGAGCTTAAGAATATTCAGAGACTGATTACACTGAAGGTGGACGGCATCATCCTGAGCGCCATTACCATAACAGAGGCGCACCGTAAGCTGATACAGGGAAGCCCTGTGCCAGTGGTGGTGCTGGCACAGGACTATGACGGGGGAATTTCCATTGTCCACGATGATTACGGGGCAGGAAAGGCCATGGGAGTCCGTGTGGCAAAGGCCCGTCCGGCCCGGGTTGGGTATATGGGAGTGTCCGCACTGGATGTGGCCGTGGGTATCAACCGCAAGCAGGGCGTGATGGACGGCCTGAAAGAATGGGGCATTAAGGATGTGGTCACGGCCGCCGGGGATTACAGCTATGCCAGCGGAATCCGCATGGCTGAGGAAATTCTGGACCAGGGTCCGGTAGATGCAATCATATGTGCCACGGACCGCCTGGCTTTTGGCGCGTATCATGTTTTGGGGGAGAGAGGATTAAGGATTCCGGAGGATGTTTCCGTGGCAGGATTTGGCGGATATGATGAAAGCACTCTGTTAAAGCCGGACCTGACCACCCTGCGTTTTGATTCTTACGGTCTGGGTTATCTGGGGGCTGAAACCATACTTAAGATGATACATCGGGAACCGGTGCCAAAAAAACAGATAGTGGATTACACAATGATAGAAGGCCACAGCGTCAAAGAACAAAGTGATTTTTGAGCATACAGGGAGAAATGGAAGAAGATATGTGAAAAGTGCACAAATTTAGAGGGGATTTTTTTACGCTCAAAAATGGAACCGGTGCCAATAAAATATTGACATTATAGGCTGAATACCCTATTATATAGTTATGGAACCGATACCAAAAAGCGAAGGGAAATCATAGTAAGAAGAGGGGAAGGAATATGATGGATTATGCAAAGACGGCAAGTCTGGTCATCAAGTACGTAGGCGGAAAAAACAATATTAAGTCAGTTACCCATTGTGCCACCAGACTTCGTTTCCAGCTCAGGGATAACGGGCTGCGAAACGAGGAGGCAATCAGTGACCTGGAAGGGGTAAAGGGAGTGTTTCTCACACAATCCCAGTTCCAGATTATATTTGGTTCCGGTATTGTGAATATGGTCTGCGATGAAGTACAGAAGCAGCTGGGAACATTGGAGGAAAAGCCGGAGGAAAAAGAAGAGGGGAAGGGAAATTTGGTCCAGCGTTTCATCAAGATGCTCAGTGACATTTTCGTGCCCATCATTCCCGCTATTGTGGCAGGCGGTCTTCTTATGGGACTTAACAACCTTCTGACGTCCCCGCTTGTAAACGGGCAGTCAATGATTGAGCTGTACCCCATGTGGCAGGGACTGGCTTCGGCCATCAACACCTTTGCAAACGCACCCTTTACCTTTCTGCCGGTACTGATTGGATTCAGCGCTACCAGAAAGTTTGGAGGAAATGCGTTTTTAGGGGCGGCCATGGGCATGATTATGGTCCATCCGGATTTGCTGAACGCATACCAGATTGGTCTGGCACAGCCTCCTGTATGGGACATCTTTGGTTTTCAGATAGCTGCCATCGGATATCAGGGAACGGTTCTTCCTGTTCTGGCCGTCTCCTGGATTCTGGCCAATATCGAGAAACGGCTTCACAAGGTAACGCCGTCCTGGCTGGATAATCTGACAACCCCTCTTTTGTCCATCCTGGTAACTTCTTTCCTGACCTTTATCTGCGTGGGACCTGTGCTGAGGGAAGCCGGCAATCTGCTGGCCTCAGGCATCACATGGCTCTATAATACTCTGGGACCTGTGGGCGGAGCACTCTTTGGATTTGCATATGCTCCTATTACCATGACCGGCATGCACCACAGCTTTATTGCCATTGAGACACAGCTGCTGGCTGACAGCGCCCATACAGGCGGAAGCTTCATTTTCTCAACTGCCAGCATGAACAATGTTGCCCAGGGCGCCGCGGTCCTGGCAGTGCTTCTTATGACAAAGAATGACAAAATGAAATCCATCTGCTCTGCATCCGGTATTTCTGCCCTGTTAGGCATTACGGAACCAGCCATGTTTGGTGTGACATTGAAACTGAAGTATCCATTCTATGCAGCTATGGCCGGATCAGCGGCAGGAAGCGCTTATCTGGCAGCCACCAAGACACTGGCTCAGGCATTGGGCGCGGCAGGACTTCCGGGCTTTATCTCCATGAAGCCTGACCACTATATGAATTTTGCCATTGGAATCATTTTGTCCATGGGCGTTTCCTTTGCCCTTACCATGGTGTTCTGGAAAAAGTTTGCTCTTGGCAGGGAGGACGGCCCGGAGAAAAAGGATGCGGGCAGGGCTGAGGGAACGGAAACAGCCTCGGACATGGAAATATCCCGAAAAATCGAAATGCCACAGGAAATAGAGCGGACCCGGGAAATCATCACTGAACTTTATGTCCCCATGAAAGGGCAGGTCCTGGATGTGGGACAGTCCGCAGATGAGGTTTTTGCATCCAAGGCCCTGGGGGACGGCGTGGCCATCAATCCGGCTGAGGGCATGGTATGTGCGCCGTGCGACGGCACCATAAGCCTGCTGTTTCCGACAAAGCATGCGGTGGGAATTACATCTGAGACAGGCGTGGAAGTGCTCATTCATATCGGAATCAATACAGTACAGCTGGATGGGCAGGGATTTGAGGCCTTTGTGGCACAGGGGGATAAGGTAAAGAAGGGCCATAAGCTTATTGCCGCTGACCTGGATTTGATTCGGGAAAAGGGAATGAATCCGCAGACTATGATGATTCTGCCTGAGGGCGGAAATCTGGATGTGACCGTATATCCTGGCGGACAGGCAGACAGCGGGGACCTGGCGGTGAAGGCAGTTAAGACAGTTAAGACGGCATAAACATGCTGCGCGGGTAGAGAGAAAGCAGCCTGAAGAAAGCAGTGGTGAGGAGGAAGCAGTTTGAAGAAATATGAGAAGGTCCGCAGGGAGGACTATGAAGCATGGTACCGGGACAACCGGGATTACAGGGAAAGGGTCAGGGCGGATGAAAGCCGCCTGGCCTACCACCTGATGCCGGAAACCGGCTGGCTGAACGACCCCAATGGGCTCTGCCAGTTTCAGGGACTGTACCATATTTATTATCAGTATACACCCTTTGAGCCCACAGGGGAGATTAAGCTCTGGGGTCACTATACCACACGGGATTTCATTCATTATAAACAGGAGGAGCCGGCGCTTTTTCCGGACCAGGACCTGGATGCCCATGGCGTATATTCCGGTTCTGCTTATGTGGAGGATAAGACCATCCACTATTTTTACACAGGCAATGTAAAGCTGTTTGACAGGGATGATTACGATTATATTATGAGCGGCCGGGTGAGTAATACCATTCATGTTACAAGCAGGGACGGATATCATTTTTCTGCCAAGGAACTGGTCATGAACCACAAGGATTATCCGGCTGACATGAGCTGTCACATAAGGGACCCCAAGGTCTTTAAAAAAGGGGAGTATTACTATATGGTACTGGGGGCCAGGGATACCCTGAGCAAGGGAATGGTCCTTGTGTACCGGTCAATGGATTTAACAAATTGGGAGTATTTTAATAGAATTACGACGGAACAAACATTTGGCTATATGTGGGAATGCCCTGATTTATTCTGTCTGGACGGCCGGCTCTGCCTGGTCTGCTGCCCCCAGGGGGTGAAGCCCATGGGAACAGAGTATCAGAATGTGCACCAGTGTACGGTCTTTTGTCTGGACTATGATTTCAGGGAAAATACCATCAGGCTGAATTCGCAGTTTCCCGGAATGGTGGACCGGGGCTTTGACTTTTATGCGCCTCAGACCTTTCTGGACGAGCAGGGGCGGCGCATTCTCATAGGATGGATGGGGATACCGGACGCAGAATATACCAATCCGACGGTAAAAGCCGGCTGGCAGCATGCCCTTACCATGCCGCGCCTTCTTCATATGAGGGAAGGACGTCTTTTACAGCAGCCTCTGGAAGAAATGAAGGAGCTTCGCCGGGACAGAAGGGATTATGATTTTTGGGAGCTTGGGAAGGGTGTGGAAACAGGACTTGTGTTCGAGGCGTGTTTATCCATGGAGTCCTGCAGTGATATGTGCCTGACCATCAGGGATGATGTCACATTGTCCTATGAAGATGGCCTGCTGACCCTGGACATGGGAACCAGCGGAAGCGGCAGGACAAGACGCAGTGTTTTACTGGAACAGCTTACGGACCTGCGCATATTTTCAGATACCACTTCCCTGGAAATATTTGTAAATGATGGACTGGAGGTCTTTACCACAAGGGTTTACGGTGACCGTCCTGGTATGCGGATAAAAGGGAAGTGCTGCGGAACTGTAAGTGTCTATGAACTCAGCGGTTTTATATATGAATAAGAAAGAGTTTGTTTAATGAATGTTTAAGTCTGCCCGGGGTGCCTGCGGGCAGGCTTTTTTTGACATAAGGACTTCTTTGGGCGGAAGGAGAAATTCAGGGGAGAAATTCATTGCGAAAAAAATGAGGCATGTAATATAAAAATATGGTATTCTGTAGATACACAGAACGAACAGATACATGGCTTTTAAAGGTACAAAGACTTAAGATCATAAATGAGCCGAAAGTACAAACAGGATAAAAGGAGCTGCAATATGAGAAAAAAGAAATACATTTTATATTTTGCCGCAGCCGCGGCTGCGGCAGGCCTTGGACTTGGCGCGTGCTCGCCCGGCACAGGTACACAGAAGGAGACGGCGTCATCTGTGTCAGCAGGACAGCAGACAGCGGTGAGCGGGGCCTCAGAGTCCGGAACAGAGTCTGAAACAGGGTATGAGAACGGGCATGAAACAGGGCATGAAACAAGGCATGAGACAGAGCTTGAAACAGAGGAAGGGACTGCATCGGAGCATACCACGGAGCATATCCCGGAGCAGGAAGCTGCAAAAGCCCCTGTTCTGCGTCTGAAGCTGCCGGATGACGTAACGGTATGCAGCAGCCCAGTTATGATTCAGGAGGATGAGCATACCGTACAGATTCAGTTTCATGATGAAAACACACAGTCTGATGCCATGGCCTGGGCTTCCCTGGAGGCAGGAGGCGGCCCCTCGGAATACTACGTCCTTGACGAGGAGGGGACTCTGCAGCAGGAGGTTTGGGCAGGAGAGAAACTGGTGAAAATGACAATCCAAAAAACAGTGGAAAATTCCGATATCCACGGTATACTGGTTTCCTGGGAGCATGAGGGTGTGTTCTATGAACTTTGGGAGGATGATGCCAGGGACAGTATGGATGCTGTGATAGAAATGGCTTCAGCCATTGCTGTTCGCAGCGCAGCGGTCCAAGGCAATTAGGCCTGGAGCAAATCATCTCCAAAAACCGGGTAAGGAGGAAGGAAAGCATGTGTCCCTTCTAAAGAAACTGGTCACTTTCAGAACGTTGGTAGGATATGATGTCATTGATGTCGCAGTCCAGAATGCGGCAGAGGTCATTGAGCGTTGTGGTGCTTAACGGCTTGTTTTTCCGGAGTCTGTCTATGGTGGAGCTTGACAGGTTATGATTATAGATTAAGGTATAGGTGGATTCATCAGAATTCTTGAGCGTGTTCCAAAAAGGTTCATATGTAATCACGGTGTATCCTCTTTTCTTACGTGTATATTATATAGATAGAAAAATAAGGTAATTTCAGTTTACCTAAAAAAATGGCTCATATCCCGGATATGCAGAATTTGCCTACAAAAAAGGTGAAAAATTCCATTTTAGCCGTAAGGGGAGAGGGGATGGACATATGTCAGGCGGACAAAATCCATTGCCCATTGCCCTTCATTTTCCTTAGAATCTATCTAAAGAACGCTGGAATCAGGTTGTTTTCCCCTTATGGAAAAAAATTCTAGTTCAGTAAAATCCATTGAAATATGGGGCTTTTAAGGAAAATGTAAGACAGTGTAAGAGGAAAAGGACTTGCTTTTTTCATAAAAGTTTGTATAATGGGATAACGGAGTGAAATTAAGCATGTAATCTTCAGTTATCAGGCTTATGAATCCAGGAGGCAGAGTAGAATGAAAGTCAGGAAGGTACTGGGCGGCTTTGCGTGGGCCATGCTTGCGGCGATGCTGATTTTGGTAAATGCAATGGCGGCTAACGGGGATGATTTGTTTGACCAGACAGAGAATTCCAATGTATCAGCGGTGATTCAGTATCAGCGGTGATTCAGTGACGATGCAGTATTTTTTGAGGTTCAGCAGTTATGAGGAGAGACCGGCGCGGATGCTGGTCTTTTTTGATGCGGTAAAACCAGGCCCCATTGTTTTTAACAAATCACGGGGGTGCTACAGCAAGTTTTGCAATGTATTGAACAAAAAGGGATATGGATTATTCACCCTCAGGGTGGTAATATTAAATCATGAAATCAACAAACACAGGAGGGAATGGTTATGCATTTATTAGACAGTGAACTGAGGAATAAGGAAGAGTGGGAAGCGGCAGGAATAGAACTTCCAAAATTTGACAGAGAAGCGATGAAGGCAGCTACCAGGGAGTGTTCGCAGTGGGTGCATTTCGGTGCAGGCAATATCTTCCGCGCATTTCCTGCAGCGTGTCAGCAGAAGCTGCTGAACGATGGTGTTGAAAAGACCGGAATCATCGTTGCAGAAGGTTATGACTATGAAATCATCAAAAAGGCATACAGGCCTCAGGATGACTTAAGCCTCCTGGTCACACTGAAAGCCAATGGAACCATTGAGAAAACTGTGATTGGAAGCCTTGCCCAGTCCCTGACCGTGGATCGCCAGGACGCGGAGGATTGGAACTGTTTAAAGGATATTTTTGCCAGCAAGACCCTGCAGATGGTCAGCTTTACCATCACAGAAAAGGGCTACAGCATCACTTCGGTAGACGGGTCCTTCCGTCCGGACGTAAAGGCTGATTTTGAGGCTGGTCCGGAACAGGCAGACAGTTATATCGGTAAGCTCGCTGCCCTGTGTTACTGGAGATATACCCATGGCGCAGCTCCGTTGGCCCTGGTCAGCATGGATAACTGTTCCCACAACGGCGATAAGCTGTATGCGGCTGTGGACGCTTATGCAAAGGCATGGACAGAGAACGGAAAGGCTGACAGCGGATTCCTGGAGTATATTGAGAATCCGGCGCATGTTTCCTTCCCGTGGAGCATGATTGACAAAATCACCCCACGTCCGGATGACAGCGTCAAGAAGATGCTGGAGGAGGCAGGCTTTACAGATACAGAGAGCATTGTCACCAGCAAGAACACATATGTGGCTCCTTTTGTCAATGCAGAGGAAGCTGAATACCTGGTGATTGAGGATGCGTTCCCCAACGGACGCCCCAGGCTGGAGCATGCAGGCGTCATGTTTACTACCAGGGATACCGTAGAAAAGGTGGAGCGCATGAAGGTGTGCACCTGCCTGAATCCCCTTCACACCACCCTGGCTGTATATGGCTGTCTCCTGGGCTACACCAAGATCAGCGAGGAGATGAAGGACGCAGACCTGGTGAAGCTGGTGGAAATCATCGGTTACAAAGAAGGTCTTCCTGTGGTTACGGATCCCGGCATTCTTTCTCCTAAGAAGTTTATTGACGAGGTATTGCAGATCCGCGTGCCCAATCCTTTTATGCCTGATACGCCACAGAGAATTGCCTGCGACACATCCCAGAAGCTGTCCATCCGTTTCGGTGAGACCATTAAGGAATACATGGCAAGGCCTGAGCTGGATGTGAAGTCCCTTAAGTTCATACCCATGGTTCAGGCAGGATGGTGCCGTTACCTGCTGGGGGTAGATGATGAGGGCAATACCTTTGCCGTAAGCCCGGACCCCATGTATGAGGGACTGGCTGAGAAGCTGCAGGGCGTAAAGGTAGGAGAGCCGTGCAATGTACACGAAGTGCTTCAGCCTGTTTTAAGCGATGCCAAGATATTCGGAGTGGACCTGTATGAGGCAGGGCTGGGCGAATATGTGGAGAGCATTTTCTCTGAGCTGATTGCAGGCAAGGGCGCTGTAAGGGCTGCCCTTCAGAAACATCTGGCAGAGGCTTAGACACATTTAAATCAAGAAAATACGAGAGAATATAAGAATCTATAAGAAACACGGTCCGGCCCCTGGCCGGCCCGGCACACGCCCGGACAAAGGCATACAGCCCCTGTCCGGGCGCTTTTTGATGTTGGGGAGATGTGAGTATTTACAAAAAGTGGGAGAAATTAATGAATTTGTAACAAAAAAGTCATATTTTATATACAAAACAGGGAGAATATGGTATTATAGTGGGAACGAACGGATGTTTAGGTCTGATTCACTGAACTTACAGGCATTTGCCTTTTTGATATAGATTAAGAATGGAAATGGGAATTTCCAGGAATCATAAGATAATTGGGAAAGACAGAGGTTACGTATGAAAAGGTGGATAGCAGCAGGCATATTAATCCTTGCAATGACAGGATGTTCCCGGTATGAACCGGCAAAGGAGATGACCAGAGCCCAGGAGGAGTCTGTGCAGTCTGAGGCATCAGGGGCCCAGAACGGGCAGGAGACCCAGGAGGCAGAGGCGGCTGATTCCCAGGTCATTACCATTTCCACATATCCGCCCAGAAACCCGGTAAAGGTAAAGGGCATCTATGTATCCGCCTATGTGGCCGGTACCGGTGATATGATGGATAAGATCATTGAGGAGATCGACAGGACGGAGCTCAATGCAGTGGTCATTGATGTGAAGGATGACCAGGGAAGGATCACCTATGCCATGGATTCCCCTACGGTAAATGAGATAGGGGCCTGCCAGGTTTTTATCCAGGACATGCCTGCGCTTATGGCAAAGCTTAAGGAGCATGGAATCTATACCATAGCCAGGGTAGTGGCGTTCAGGGACCCCTATCTTGCAGAACAGAAGCCGGAGTGGAGCCTGCATGTGGCTGACGGCAAGATTTACCGGGATAATAAAGGCCTTGCATGGGTAAATCCTTATAAGAAGGAAGTCTGGGATTATCTGATTGAGGTGGGGAAAAAGGCAGGCGAAGCGGGATTTGACGAGATTCAGTTCGACTATATCCGGTTTGCCGTGGACAAGACCATGAATGATGTTGTTTTTGACGACGCGGATACCCAGGGACGCAATAAGACCCAGGCTATTACGGAGTTCATAGGCTATGCCCATGATGAGCTGGCAAAGGAAGGACTCTTTGTGTCGGCTGATGTATTCGGCACCATTATGCGCAGCGAAGAGGATGCGGCTGCCGTGGGCCAGGAATATGAGGACATGGCGGAGCAGCTGGATTATATATGCCCCATGATTTATCCATCCCACTACGGGCCGGGAAATTTTGGAATAGAGTATCCGGATACCCAGCCGTATGATACAATATTAAATGCATTGAATGGTTCCAGGGAGCTTCTGGCCGCATCCGCAAAGGAGGATGCGCCGCAGGCCGTGGTAAGGCCGTGGCTTCAGGACTTTACTGCGTCCTATCTGGAACATTATATTAAATATGGCGATGAACAGGTGAGGCAGCAGATACAGGCTGTCTACGATGCCGGCTATGACCAGTGGATTCTCTGGGATGCAGGGGTCAGTTATCACTACGGCGGGCTGCTGACTCCGGAGGAAGCAGAGGAAGAGGACCAGCGTATATCCCAGTCCAGGGCGGCGCTGGAGACGGAGGGGGACGCTGCAGAGAAGGTTCCGGCAGAATCAGTCCCGGCAGAAACTGTCCCGCCAGAGAACGCTCCGGCAGAGACATTCCCGCCAGAGAACGTTCCGCCAGAGACTGTCCCGCCGGCAGGCGCAGCCCGGTAAAACAGCATGCCGGAAAACGAAAAAGCATCTGAATATAGGGCCATATGAAAGGGATGGTGACAGGTATTGTTTGATTTAGAGGAAGAACTGAAGAAACTCCCGGCCAGTCCGGGAGTTTATCTTATGCACAATGACAGGGATGAGATTATATATGTGGGCAAGGCCATCAGCCTTAAGAACCGGGTCAGGCAGTATTTCCAGAGCAGCAGGAATAAGACGGCCAAAATTGAACAGATGGTGTCCCATATTGCATGGTTTGAATATATCCTGACGGATTCCGAGCTGGAAGCCCTGGTGCTGGAGTGCAACCTGATTAAGGAGCACAGGCCGCGGTACAACACCATGTTAAAGGATGACAAAAGCTATCCTTATATTAAGGCAACCATGGGGGAGGATTTTCCCCGCCTTCTGTTTGCCAGGGACATGAAAAAGGACGGCAGAAGCCGTTACTTTGGTCCTTATACCAGCGCCGGGGCTGTAAAGGACACCCTGGATTTAATACACAAATTGTACCGGATCAGGACCTGCAACCGGAATCTGCCAAAGGATGCGGGAAAGGAGCGGCCGTGTCTCAATTACCACATCAAGCAGTGCGACGCCCCGTGCCAGGGTTATATTTCCAGGGAGGAATACCAGTCCAACTTTAACCAGGCCCTGGACTTTTTGAACGGCAGATTCGACCCTCTCATAAAGAACCTCCAGGAAAAAATGCAGACTGCCTCTGACAGCCTGGAGTTTGAGCGGGCCATTGAGTACCGGGAGCTGCTAAACAGCGTGAAGCAGGTGGCGCAGAAGCAGAAGATTACCAGCAGCGGCATGGAGGACCGGGACATCGTGGCCATGGCCAGGGATGAGAGAGACGCGGTGGTACAGGTGTTCTTCATCCGGGAGGGCAAGCTGATTGGCAGGGACCATTTCCATATATCGGCTGCCACGGCGGAAAATGAGGGCGAAATTCTGGACAGCTTTGTAAAGCAGTTCTATGCAGGCACACCATTTATTCCAAGGGAACTGTGGCTCCAGCATCCTTTGGGAGATGAGGAGGTCATCAGCCAGTGGCTGTCCGCCAAACGGGGACAGAAGGTGAGGCTGGTGGTTCCGAAAAAGGGAGAGAAGGAACGCCTGGTGGAGCTGGCAGCCAGGAATGCCGCCCTGGTGCTGTCCCAGGATAAGGAGCGGATTAAGAAAGAGGAGCTTCGCACCATCGGGGCCATCAACCAGATTGGAGAGCTTATTGGAATCGGGGGCATCCGGCGCATGGAGGCGTACGATATCTCCAATACCAGCGGCGTGGAGTCCGTGGGTTCTATGGTGGTTTACGAGGACGGCAGGCCAAAGCGCAGCGATTACAGAAAATTCCGCATCAAGACAGTCCAGGGTCCCAATGACTATGCGTCTATGGAAGAGGTGCTGACGCGCAGGTTTTCTCACGGTATGAGGGAGACAGAGGAACTGAAGGAAAAGGGCGCCGATTTAAGCATGGGAAGTTTTACCAGGTTTCCGGACCTGATCATGATGGACGGCGGCAGGGGCCAGGTAAATATTGCCCTGGAGGTCCTTGATAAGCTGGGACTTTCCATTCCGGTGTGCGGTATGGTGAAGGATGATAACCACAGAACCAGGGGACTCTACTATAATAATGTGGAGATTCCCATTGACCGTCACTCCGAAGGGTTCAGGCTTATCACCAGGATTCAGGATGAAGCCCACCGTTTTGCCATTGAATACCACAGGAGCCTCAGGGGAAAGGGGCAGGTAAAATCCATACTGGACGACATTCCGGGTATCGGGCCGGCCAGAAGAAAGGCCCTTATGCGCCATTTTAAGGATATAGAGGCGGTGAGAAGCGCTTCCGTGGAAGAGCTGGAGCAGACGCCGCAAATGAACCGCAGGTCGGCTGAATCCGTATACCGCTTTTTCCATGGGGATAAGGAAAGTGACCAGACCGGAGGCCAGGCCGCACTGCAGGCCAATGAAAAGCCCGGCACCTGAGCAGACCCGGATGAAAGGACGGAAACGGACTTCCAAATTATGGAAACACAATGATAAAAATACATGACAACCGAACTAAATTATGATAGTATGATAGAAGTTAAACGAGAAGCGAAACCAGGTCAAGGGGGTATTATCATGCATGGAGTAACCATATCGGAATTAATCAAGAAGATGAAGCTTAAAAACACCACGCCGGAGATTGACACGGACAAGATTGTGCTGACGCATCCGGATGTGAACCGTCCGGCACTGCAGCTCACGGGATTCTTTGATCATTTTGACAGGGAGCGGGTTCAAATCATCGGATACGTGGAGCAGGCATATATTAATACCATGGACCAGGAGCAGAAGCGCCGGATGTACGATAAGCTCACATCCAGCCAGATTCCATGTCTGGTGTTCAGCCGGGACCAGGAGCCGGATGAGGACCTTTTGGAATTCTGTAATTACTACGGCGTTCCCTGCCTTGTGTCTGATAAGACCACCTCTGCCCTGATGGCAGAAATCATCCGCTGGCTCAACGTAAAGCTGGCTCCCTGTATCAGTATCCACGGCGTGCTGATTGATGTATTCGGTGAAGGTGTGCTGATTATGGGAGAAAGCGGCATCGGCAAGAGCGAGGCTGCCCTGGAACTGATTAAGAGGGGACACCGTCTGGTGACGGATGACGTGGTGGAGATACGCAGGGTCAGCGATGATACCCTGATTGGAAGCGCCCCTGACATCACCAAGCATTTTATCGAACTGCGGGGCATCGGCATCATTGATGTAAAGACCCTGTTCGGTGTGGAGAGCGTTAAGGATACCCAGTCCATTGACATGGTTATCAAGCTGGAGGACTGGAGCAAGGATAAGGAATACGACAGGCTGGGCCTGGAAGACCAGTACACCGAGTTTTTAGGCAACCAGGTGGTCTGCCATACCATTCCCATCCGTCCGGGACGCAACCTGGCTATTATCGTGGAGTCCGCGGCCGTCAACTACCGCCAGAAGAAGATGGGCTACAATGCAGCCCAGGAGCTGTACAACCGGGTACAGGCCAATTTGGGAAAGGGCCAGGAAAATTAGTCGTAAGCGAGGAATGTATTTTGAATCTGGAACATATGTTGAAAGAGGTGCTTGTATCAGAAGGCGCGGTGTGCCGTTTCATGGAACCCATGAGCAGCCACACCACCTTCCGCATCGGGGGTCCGGCTGAAGCCTATGTATGCCCCGGCAATGAAGAAGAGCTGGGGAAGGTCATCTGTCTGTGCAGGGAACATGACATTCCCTGGAGCGTACTGGGGAATGGCAGCAATCTCCTGGTCAGCGACAGGGGAATAAAGGGCGTGGTCATTGCCATGGAAGGAAACTGGTGTTATGCAGGGGCAGAGGGAAGCGTTATACGCGCCGGGGCAGGTGAACTGCTGGGCCGTGTGGCCCGTGTGGCCCTGGACCACTGCCTGACCGGGATGGAATTTGCCGCAGGCATACCCGGCAGCGTAGGCGGTGCCCTGGTGATGAACGCGGGGGCCTATGGATCTGAGATAAAGAATATCCTCAAATCAGCCAGGGTCATGACAAATGAGGGAGAGGTGCTGGAGCTTTCCGTGGATGAGCTGGAGCTGGGATACCGCACCAGCTGTATCCCCGGCAGGGGATATACGGTGCTGGAGGCATCCTTTCAGCTGGAACCGGGGGACGGGGCAGCCATTGAGGCCCGGATGAAGGAACTGGCAGCCAGACGGAGGGAGAAACAGCCCCTGGAATATCCCAGCGCAGGCAGCACCTTCAAACGTCCCCAGGGATATTTTGCAGGCAAGCTCATAGAGGATGCCGGCCTCAGGGGATACGGCATGGGCGGCGCCAGGGTATCGGAGAAGCACTGCGGTTTTGTGATCAACGGGGGAAACGCCACTGCGTCCGATGTCATGGCCCTGTGCGGACATATCAGAAAGACAGTGCTGGAACAATCCGGCGTGGAGCTTGAAATGGAAGTGAAGCGCTGGGGGGAATTTTGACCTTTAATGCTAATTTTACGTAACTGAGGTGGATGGATGAAGCTTGTAATTGTAACCGGAATGTCCGGGGCAGGCAAGACAATTGCACTGAAAATGCTGGAGGATATGGGCTTTTACTGTGTGGATAACCTGCCCATATCCCTGGTGGATAAATTTGCCCAGCTGGCAGCGGCCGGCAGCGATATCAGCCAGGCCGCCCTGGGCATAGACATCCGCAGCGGTGAGGAACTGAACCAGCTGGATGCTGTTTTAAGGGGATGGAGGGAACTGGGGATGGATTACCAGATTCTGTTCCTGGATGCCAATGACGGAGTCCTGATTAAGCGGTACAAGGAAACACGCCGCAGTCATCCCCTGGCCGGGACAGGCAGGCTGGACAAGGGAATTGAAAAGGAGAGGGTCAAGCTGGCTTTTCTCAAAAAGGACGCGGATTTCATCATTGACACCAGCAAGCTCCTTACCAGGGAGCTGCGGCAGGAGCTGGAAAAGATATTCCTCAAACACCAGGAGTACTGCAACATGTTTGTCACGGTTCTTTCCTTTGGCTTTAAGTACGGCATTCCGGAGGATGCGGACCTGGTTTTCGACGTGCGTTTTCTGCCCAATCCCTACTATTCGGAGGACCTGCGCCTGCTGACAGGGGAGGACCAGTCTGTCCGGGATTATGTGATGCAGGGAGGCACCTGCGCCCAGTTTCTGGACAAGCTCTATGACATGATGGATTTCCTCCTGCCTAATTATATCAATGAAGGAAAGAACCAGCTGGTGGTGGCAGTTGGCTGCACCGGAGGCAAGCACCGCTCCGTGACGGTTGCAAGGGCTCTTTGCGCCCACCTGACTGCCAGGGCCGAATACGGCATTAAAATAGAACACAGGGACATCGACAAAGACAATAAAAGGAAGTAGCGGACATGTCATTTTCTTCCAGCGTAAAAGACGAGCTGTCCAGGCAGATGCCTGGGGCGCGCCACTGCCAGATAGCAGAGACAGCAGCAATCCTGAGTCTGTGCGGAAGGGTAAAGATATCAGCCTCAGACCATTTTTGGATTGAAATCCATACGGAAAATGTGGCAGTTGCAAGAAAGTACTTTACATTATTGAAAAAAACATTTAATATAAGAACTGATGTCTCAATTCGCAGTGGAATAAATCCCGGACGGAGCAGGACATACATCGTAGCAGTCAGGGAACATGAGGAAGCCCTCAAGGTCCTGCAGGCAGTGAAGCTCATCAATTCCCAGGGGGAAATTGGTGAAAACCTTTCCCTGATCCGGAATGTGGTGCTTCAGAATGCCTGCTGCAGACGGGCTTTCATACGTGGCGCCTTCCTGGCGGCCGGTTCCATCAGCGCCCCGGAGAAGTTCTACCACTTTGAAATCGTGTGTCCCACCGAGCCAAAGGCGGAGCAGCTTAAAAACATCATTGCCACCTTTGATATCGAGGCCAAAATAGTGCCCAGGAAGAAGTACTATGTGGTCTATATCAAGGAGGGCAGCCAGATTGTGGACATCCTTAATGTGATGGAGGCCCCGGTATCCCTTATGGAGCTGGAGAATATCCGCATTGTCAAGGAGATGAGGGGCAGCGTAAACCGCCAGGTCAACTGCGAGACTGCCAATATCAATAAGACTGTGTCAGCTGCGGTGAAACAGATAGAAGACATCCGTTTCATTCAGTCTGTTGCCGGTCTTTCGGGTCTGCCTGAGAGTCTTCAGGAGATGGCCCGCATACGGCTGGAACGGCCGGAGGCGACCTTGAAGGAATTGGGGGAGGCCCTGGAACCGCCTGTGGGTAAATCAGGCGTGAACCACCGTTTGAGGAAATTAAGCCTTGTGGCTGAAGAACTGCGGCAGCAGTTTCCAGACCGTAATACATCAAGTTTGCAATAGTTTTATCAAGTACGAATCAGTACGGGCACCTGAATGGCAGTCGGGATGCGGCCAGATTGGAACATGACCATTGGAACGTATCAGGGGCTGTGAACCATTCAAAGGAATGAGGAGGATTATTATGGTAAAGAAATTGATTACAGTTGAATTGGCATCAGGACTTGAGGCGAGACCGGCAGCTATGCTTGTGCAGGTAGCCAGTCAGTACGAAAGCGCGATTTACCTGGAAGCAGAGGCAAAGCGTGTGAATGCCAAGAGCATCATGGGAATGATGACTCTCTGTCTGACCGCAGGTGAATCCATTTTGGTGGAAGCCGACGGAAAAGATGAGGAGGCAGCTGTAACTGAAATTGAGAAGTATCTGAAAAACCAGTAACTACCAGTCCGTTTGTTTGGAGAGATAGATAATGGGAATCAGGCAGGACTTGCCTGGTTCTCTTTTCTTTTATCTGTATTTATGATAAACTGTTACTCGAATGATACCGCAAGGATAAGGAGAGAATAGGGAATGGCATTTACCCATTTGCACGTCCATACGGAATACAGCCTTTTGGACGGCTCCTGTAAAATCAGGGAGCTGACAGCCAGGGCAAAGGAGCTTGGCATGGACAGCATGGCTGTCACGGACCATGGCGTGATGTATGGAGTCATTGATTTTTATAAAGCTGCCAGGGAGGCCGGCATCAAGCCCATACTGGGATGCGAGGTCTATGTGGCCCCGGGCTCCCGCTTTGACAGGGAGACGGTAAGCGGTGAGGACCGTTATTACCACCTGGTGCTGCTGGCAGAGAACAACAAAGGTTATGAAAACCTGATGAAAATTGTGTCCAAGGGGTTTGTGGACGGATTTTACTATAAACCCAGGGTGGACTATGAGGTGCTGCGGACCTACCATGAGGGGATCATTGCCCTTAGCGCCTGTCTGGCAGGGGAGGTGCAGCGCTGCCTGACCAGGGGAATGTATGAGGAGGCAGTCAGGGCATCTGAAAAGTATGTGGATATTTTCGGAAAGGACAACTTCTTCCTGGAGCTCCAGGACCACGGCCTGCCGGACCAAAAGCTGGTAAACCAGGGCCTTATGCGCATGAGCAGGGATACGGGCCTTAAGCTGGTGGCCACCAACGATATCCACTACACCTTTGCCGAGGATGAGAAGGCCCATGATATCCTTTTGTGCATCCAGACCGGCAAGAAGGTGGCGGATGAGGACAGGATGCGCTACGAGGGGGGACAGTACTACTGTAAGTCCGAGGAGGAAATGCGGGCTCTGTTCCCCTATGCGCCTGAGGCCATTGAAAACACCCATATGATAGCGGAGCGCTGCAATGTGGAGATTGAGTTCGGGGTTACCAAACTTCCCAAATATGAGGTGCCTGAGGGGTTTGACTCCTGGAGCTACTTAAACCATCTGTGCCGGGAGGGCTTTAAGACCCGCTATCCGGACGATGACGGCACACTGAGCAGCCGGCTGGACTATGAGCTGGATGTCATCCGCTCCATGGGATACGTGGATTATTTCCTGATTGTGTGGGATTTTATCAACTATGCCCGATCCCAGGATATCATCGTGGGGCCTGGGCGGGGGTCCGCTGCCGGGAGTATTGTGAGCTACACACTGGGAATCACCAACATAGACCCGGTGCGCTATAATCTTCTCTTTGAGCGTTTTCTGAACCCGGAGCGCGTGTCCATGCCCGATATTGATATTGACTTTTGTTACGAGCGGCGCCAGGAGGTAATTGACTACGTGGTGCGTAAGTACGGCAAGGACCAGGTGGTGCAGATTGTCACCTTTGGTACCCTGGCTGCCAAGGGTGTTGTCCGGGATGTGGGGCGTGTGCTGGATTTGCCCTACTCCCTGTGCGACACCATTGCCAAGATGATTCCAGGGGATCTGGGGATGACGCTGGATAAGGCCCTGACCATGAATCCGGATCTTAAGAAGGCCTACAATGAAGATGAGCAGGTCCATTATCTCATCGACATGTCCAGGCGTCTGGAGGGACTGCCCAGGCATACATCCATGCATGCGGCCGGGGTAGTGATTGGCAGCCGGTCCATTGACGAGTTTGTCCCTCTGTCCAGGGCCTCTGACGGCACCATCACCACCCAGTTTACCATGACAACCATCGAGGAGCTGGGACTTCTCAAAATGGACTTTCTGGGGCTGCGGACCCTGACGGTGATCCAGAACGCGGTGCGGCTGGCTGAGAAGGATTACGGCATAACCATTGACATTGACCACATTGATTTTGACGATAAGAAGGTGCTTGAATCCATCGGAACAGGCAGGACCGAGGGCGTGTTCCAGCTGGAAAGCGCGGGGATGAAGAGCTTCATGAAGGAGCTTAAGGCGGAGAACCTGGAGGATATCATAGCAGGCATCTCCCTGTACCGTCCGGGCCCCATGGATTTTATACCCAAATATCTGAAGGGCAAGAACGACAGGGCTTCCATCACCTATGACTGCCCCCAGCTGGAGCCCATATTAAGCCCCACCTATGGATGTATCGTGTACCAGGAGCAGGTTATGCAGATTGTGCGTGATTTGGCCGGATACACCATGGGACGCAGCGATCTGGTGCGCCGCGCCATGAGTAAGAAAAAGACGTCGGTTATGGAGAAGGAGCGCCAGAACTTTGTCTACGGCAGCCAGTCGGAAGGGGTTAAGGGCTGTGTGAACAATGGGATTGACGAGAAGACCGCAAACCACATCTACGATGAGATGATTGACTTTGCAAAATACGCCTTCAACAAGTCCCACGCAGCGGCTTACGCTGTGGTGTCCTACCAGACAGCTTATCTGAAATACTATTATCCCAGGGAGTTTATGGCCGCCCTCATGACATCGGTCATGGACAATGTAAGTAAATTTTCCGAGTATGTGCTGACCTGCCGCCGCATGATGGGGATTCCCGTGCTGCCGCCGGATATCAACGAGGGCGAGAGCGGCTTCTCCGTGTCAGGGGACGCTATCCGTTACGGCCTGTCCGCCATCAAGAGCGTGGGCAAACCCGTGACAGAGGTAATCCTGGCGGAGAGGGAGAGAAACGGTCCCTTCCGTTCCATGGAGGATTTTGTGGGACGCATGAGCATGAAGGAAGTAAACAAGAGAACCCTGGAAAATTTCATCAAGTCAGGCGCCCTGGATACCCTGCCCGGAACCAGGCGCCAGAAGATGGCGGTGGCGCCCACCATGCTGGAGGAAAAGGCCAGGGAGAAAAAATCCATGTTTGAGGGGCAGTTAAGCCTTTTCGACATTGCGGGTGAGGAAGACAGAAACGAATTCCAGATTACATTTCCGGATGTGGGGGAATACTCAAAGGATGAGCTTCTTGCCTTTGAGAAGGAAATACTGGGAGTCTATATCAGCGGCCATCCCCTGGACGACTATGAGGAGACGTGGAGAAGGAACATAACAGCCACCTCAGCCCAGTTTATGGTGGATGAGGAGACGGATGCGGCAGGGGTGGCGGACGGATCCAGGGCTGTCATCGGCGGACTGGTGGCAGGCAAGACCGTAAAGACCACCAGGACCAACCAGCTTATGGCTTTCATAACCCTGGAGGACCTTCTGGGACCGGTGGAGGTCATTGTGTTCCCAAGGGATTACGAGGCCAACCGGGACCTTTTTACCGAGGACTCCAAGCTGTTCATCAGGGGAAGGGTGTCCATCGGAGACGATCCGGTGGGAAAGCTGGTGTGCGAGCAGGTGATTCCCTTTGACAGTATACCCAAGGAGCTGTGGCTCCAGTTCCCGGATATGGAGACGTATCAGTCCGGGGAGCAGCGTCTGCTCACCTCTCTGCGGTCCAGCGAGGGAAAGGACCGGGTGGTCATTTATCTCCAGAAGGAGAGGGCCAAGAAAGTCCTTCCGGCCAACTGGAATGTACAGGTTACGCCCGGGCTTTTGGAAGAGCTGGGGAGGGGACTTGGTGAAAAAAATGTCAAAGTCGTAGAAAAAGGTCTTGAAAAGCTGGGGAAAATGAATTAGAATAGCGTTGGATATAGATGAGAGAATGAATGATTGAGAGCGATGTCAGCACAGAAGAAATGTATGTGCTTAATACAAGGAGGTAAATTGCTATGGCAAAGGCAGTGAAAACCATTGGAGTACTTACCAGCGGAGGCGACGCGCCGGGAATGAACGCGGCCATCCGCGCGGTTGTAAGGACTGCTATCAATAAGGGCCTTAAGGTAAAGGGCATCATGCGCGGATACGCAGGCCTGCTGGAGGAGGAAATCGTGGACATGGAGTCCACCAGCGTGTCTGACATCATCAACCGGGGCGGCACCATCCTTTACACGGCAAGATGTAAGGAGTTCACCACAGCGGAAGGCCAGCAGAAGGGCGCTGATATCTGCCGCAAGCATGGCATTGACGGAATGGTGGTCATCGGAGGAGACGGTTCCTTCAGAGGTGCGGGAAAGCTGTCCTCCCTGGGTATCAATACAATCGGCCTTCCGGGAACCATTGACCTGGATATTGCCTGTACCGATTATACCATTGGTTTTGACACGGCTGTCAACACGGCCATGGAAGCAATTGATAAGATTCGTGATACATCCACATCCCATGAGCGGTGCAGCATTGTGGAGGTTATGGGGCGCAACGCCGGATACATCGCACTGTGGTGCGGCATTGGAAACGGCGCGGAGGATATTCTTCTTCCGGAGCGCTATGACGGCAACGAGCAGGCCCTGATTAACCGGATTATCGACAACCGCAGGCGGGGCAAGAAACACAACATCATTATCAATGCAGAGGGAATCGGCCATTCCGGTTCCATGGCAAAGCGCATTGAGGCTGCCACGGGCATCGAGACAAGGGCCACCATCCTGGGCCACATGCAGCGCGGCGGAACGCCTACCTGTAAGGACAGGGTATATGCCTCCATCATGGGAGCCAAGGCAGCAGAGCTTCTGGCCGCAGGCAAGAGCAACCGCCTGGTAGCCTATAAGCACGGTGAGTTTGTGGATTTCGATATCCAGGAAGCCCTGAATATGACAAAGGACATCCCGGAAGAGCAGTATGAGATTGCCAAGATGCTGATTCGCTAGTCCGGTACGTGAGAACATAAACGACGATAGAATGGAAAGTCCGCCGCCTGTCACAGGCAGCGGACTTTTGTGGAGAGATGAGATGAAGGATACAACAGTGCTTTGCGGAGCCAATTCCTATGAACAGAAATATTATTTTAACCAGGATTTCAAATCCCTGCCCCAGTCCATAAGAGACGAACTCCAGATCATGTGTGTGATGTATACAGAGGATGTGGGCGGCGTGCTTACCATGGAATTTGACGAAAGGGGAAACCTGGAATTCAGGGTGACCTCGGAGGAAACGGATTATCTCTTTGACGAGATAGGAAGCGTCCTTAAAATCAAGCAGTACCAGGAAGAGAAAAAAGAAATGCTGGAAGCGCTGGAACTGTATTACAGGACATTTTTCCTGGGCGAGGACATAGATATAGAGGATGACGGGGAAGATTAAATGAAACTTAGGATTGGAAACACAGTTCTTGAGAATAATGTAATACTGGCGCCCATGGCGGGCGTCACGGATCTGCCCTTTCGGGTGCTGTGCCGGGAACAGGGAGCTGGCTGCGTGGTGACGGAGATGGTCAGCGCAAAGGCGGTTCTGTACAACAACAAAAACACCAGGGAACTGCTGCAGATAGACCCGGCCGAGCGCCCCGCAGCCGTGCAGCTCTTTGGCTCGGAGCCGGACATTATGGCGGAGATTGCGGCCAGGCTGGAGGAAGGACCCTATGATTACATTGACGTGAACATGGGATGCCCTGTGCCGAAAATCGTCAACAACGGCGAGGGATCCGCGCTGATGAAGAATCCGGAACGGGCAAAGGAAGTGCTGACCGCCATGGTGAAAGCGGTGAAAAAGCCCGTGACTGTGAAATTCCGCAAGGGGTTCAACGACCTCTCTGTCAATGCCGTGGAATTTGCTAAGATGGCGGAAAGCTGCGGCGTTGCCGCTGTGGCTGTCCATGGGCGCACCAGGGAGCAGTATTATTCAGGAAAGGCGGACTGGGACATCATCCGTCAGGTGAAGGAGGCGGTACGGATCCCTGTCATTGGAAACGGGGATATCTTTACGCCGGAGGACGCCGGCAGGATGCTTAAGGAGACAGGATGCGACGGCATTATGGTGGCCAGGGGAGCCAAGGGGAATCCGTGGCTGTTCGGCCGGATTAACCACTATCTGGATACAGGGGAGGTTCTTCCGGGGCCTTCCATGGCTGAGATAAAGGCCATGATTCTGCGGCACGGCCGGATGCTGGTACAGTTCAAGGGAGAAGGGGTTGCCATGCGGGAAATGAGGGGCCATATGGCCTGGTATACAAAAGGAATGCCCCACTCAGCCACACTGAGGAATGAAATCAACCAGGTGGAGACATTGGAGGGGTTCGTGGAGCTTCTGGACAGGAAAATCCAATCTTGACAATGGACACATTTTCCTATATAATACTCAGAATGTGTGGACATTAAGAATGATACTCAAGTGAAATCAACATAAAGTAAGAATTAAAGGAAGGAAGCGGGTAAGATGGCAGATAAGAAACACATTTTGACATATGCCGGACTCAAACAGTACGAGGATGAACTGCAGAATCTGAAAGTTGTCAAGAGAAAAGAAGTTGCGCAGAAGATTAAGGAAGCAAGAGAGCAGGGCGATTTGTCCGAGAATGCAGAGTATGATGCAGCCAAGGATGAGCAGAGGGACATTGAGCTGCGTATCGAGGAACTGGAGAAGCTTCTTAAGAACGCCGAGGTCGTGGTAGAGGATGAAATCGACCTGGATAAAATTAATATCGGATGTAAGGTAAAGCTTCTGGATGTGGAGTATGACGAAGAGATGGAGTTCTATATCGTTGGTTCCACCGAGGCCAACAGCCTGCAGAATAAGATAAGCAACGAATCACCGGTAGGCCGCGCCCTGATAGGCAAGGTAGTGGGTGACTGCGTAGACGTGGAGACCCAGGCAGGGGATATCCAGTATAAGGTGCTGGAAATCCAGAGGGTTTCATAAATCTGACACAAAGGAGTTAAGGACGTGGGAGAACAGCAGAAGGTTAATCAGGCAGATACAGATTTAAATCATGTGCTGAAGGCGCGCAGGGATAAGCTGGCGGAGCTTCAGACAGCTGGAAAGGACCCTTTCCAGATTACAAAATATGATGTGACTGCCCACAGCATGGATATCAAGGATAACTATGAGCAGTGGGAGGGGAAGGAAGCAGCCATTGCTGGCCGTATGATGTTCAAACGTGTCATGGGCAAGGCTTCTTTCTGTAATGTACAGGATTTAAAAGGCAGCATCCAGGTCTATGTGGCAAGGGACAGCGTGGGTGAGGAGTCTTATAAGGATTTCAAGAAAATGGACATCGGCGATATCGTGGGTGTGAAGGGAACTGCCTTTACCACCAAGACAGGCGAGATATCCATTCATGCCACAGAGGTGACCCTTCTTTCCAAGAGCCTTCAGGTGCTTCCTGAGAAGTTCCATGGCCTGACAGATACGGATATGCGTTACCGCCAGCGCTACGTGGACCTGATCATGAACGCAGAGGTGAAGGATACCTTCATCAAGCGCTCCAGGATACTGGCTGCCATCCGCAAATATCTGGGCGGAGAGGGCTTTATGGAAGTGGAGACCCCTATGCTGGTTTCCAATGCTGGCGGCGCTGCCGCAAGGCCTTTTGAGACCCATTTTAATGCCCTGGATGAGGATCTAAAGCTTCGTATATCCCTGGAGCTTTATCTGAAGAGGCTTATTGTAGGCGGACTTGAGAGGGTTTATGAAATTGGGCGTGTATTCCGCAACGAGGGTCTGGATACCAGGCACAACCCGGAGTTCACCCTGATGGAGCTGTATCAGGCTTATACGGATTACAACGGGATGATGGACCTGACCGAGAAGCTGTACCGTTTTGTGGCTCAGGAGGTGCTTGGTACCACCACCATTACTTATAAAGGCGTGGAGATGGATTTAGGCAAGCCTTTTGCCCGCATCACCATGGTGGACGCGGTAAAGAAGTATGCCGGAGTTGATTTTGACCAGATTCATACCCTGGAGGAGGCAAGAGCCGTTGCCAAGGAAAAGGGAGTGGAGTTTGAGGGGCGCCATAAGAAGGGCGACATCCTGAATCTGTTCTTTGAGGAGTTTGCAGAGGAGCACCTGGTTCAGCCTACCTTTGTTCTGGACCATCCGGTGGAGATTTCACCTCTGACCAAGAAAAAGCCGGGCAATCCCGATTATGTGGAGCGCTTTGAGTTCTTTATGAACGGCTGGGAGATGGCCAACGCCTACTCTGAGATCAATGATCCCATTGACCAGAGGGAGCGGTTTAGGGCACAGGAAGAGCTTCTGGCCCAGGGCGATGAGGAGGCCAACCACACGGACGAGGACTTCTTAAACGCTCTGGAGGTGGGCATGCCTCCGACAGGAGGAATCGGATTCGGTATTGACCGTATGGTCATGCTGCTGACGGATTCACCGGCCATCAGGGATGTGCTGCTGTTCCCCACCATGAAGACACTGGGCGGTTCCGATGGAGCGAAAAAGGTGGAAAAGGCAGCTTCGGCAGAAGTGAAAACAGAAGCAAAACCGGCAGAAAAAATAGATTTTTCCAACGTAAAAATTGAGCCGCTGTTTGAGGAAATGGTAGATTTTGAAACCTTTGCAAAGTCTGATTACCGTGCCGTAAAGATAAAAGACTGTGCCCCAGTGCCCAAGAGTAAGAAACTTTTACAGTTTACCTTAGATGATGGTTCAGGCACAGACCGCACGATTTTAAGCGGAATTCATGAGTATTATGAGCCGGAAGACCTGATTGGAAAGACAGCGATTGCGATTGTGAATCTGCCGCCTAGAAAGATGATGGGCATTGATTCCTGCGGAATGCTGATCTCTGCGGTTCATGAGGAAGACGGGAAAGAAGGACTGAATCTTTTAATGGTGGACGACAGGATTCCGGCGGGAGCGAAGCTGTATTAAAGCATTAAAAAGGTGAAATTTTTAAGTTAGTTTATATAAATTCAATTATGGAAGCCGTTGCACTAGGTTTGTTCCTTTAGACAGTTTTTGTTAAAACATCGGAAAAGGTAGATGTGTGAGAGAAAAGGTAACATTTATTAGTGTGATGATAAAAAGTGAGACTCTATGACGATGGTCATGGAGTCTTTTCAGGTTTGGATATAGATAACGATTAAGAGGGTGACGTTGACTTATGATTTCATAATTAAGAAAATTTGTTTCCGTTGTGCCAGAATATCTGCTATAATAAAAAGCATGAAAATCTTGTGTAATTAGCAATTGCCAGGGTGATTTAAAAAATACGAGATTTGGGCGAAGCAAAAATATTCTGGACTTGTCAGGGATTATAAAGCATGGGAATATATTTGATATGACACGTCCTGCGGTTTGTAAAAATATACCGGTGAGTTTTTATTCTTTACATTTCAATGAGTGGGGCGAATTATAAACAGTGAAAGAGGGTAAAGAAATAGATATTGGAAAAATTTCAAGTGTAAAAGATCATTAAGGAATATACTAAGAGCGGGCAAAAACAGGTTTTATTGATTAGGCGTCCTGACTACGGCAAAGTGGCTTTAAAACTTGTAGCAGGTGAAAACGAAAGAGAAGAATCTTGAGAGTGTTTTTGAGAAAATGTGGTATAATACTTAAAGCTATTCCTTCCGATTTGCAGCGACGAATATTTTGACGATGATATTTTAAGTCGTTTTGCTAAATAAAATAAAGAAAGGCAGATAAATATGATTATCAAAAAAATTAAACTGGAAAATTATACGGTTTTTGAAAATCAGCAAATTGAATTTAGTCCGGGAATCAATGTCATAGTTGGTGAAAATGGGACAGGGAAAACACATATTTTAAAGGTGTTGTATGCTGCTTGTCAGAGTGTGGATAAAAAGATTTCATTTTCTCACAAACTTGTGTTAACAATGCTTCCGGATGATTATAAAATTTCAAGGCTCATTACAAGGAAACCGGGAAATCGGGTAGCTGTGATTCGTATTACAGCGGGAGAACCTAATGTAACATCTGAGAGAGTGCTAACGGCATCCTTTAACGGAAAAACGAAAAAATGGGAAGCAGAAGTAACCGGAGAAGATGGCTGGGAAGAATCTTTTGATGAAATAAGCAGTATTTTTATTCCGGCAAAAGAGATTCTTTCCCATAGCTATAACTTAAATGCTGCATCTGAGAAAAATAATGTTCGTTTTGACGATACGTATCTGGATATAATCAATGCAGCAAAGATTGATATCTCAGCTGGTAGAAACAGTGATTCTAAGAATGCTATGTTGAAAAAAATTCAGGAGATGACGCATGGAACTGTTGTTTATGATGCGAATCGGGATGAATTTTATTTAAAAAGTAGAAATTCCAAACAAGAATTTAATCTGGTTGCAGAAGGTATCCGAAAAATGGCACTTTTGTGGCAGCTTGTAAAGAACGGAACTCTGGAAAAAGGTTCTATTCTCTTTTGGGATGAACCGGAAGCGAATATCAATCCCACGTATATTTCTATTATTGTAGAAATGCTTCTTGAATTGCAGAGACAAGGAGTACAAATATTCATTTCTACACACGACTATTTGCTTGCAAGTTATTTTGAGGTGAAGAAACAAGAAAGAGATAGTTTGGTCTTTCACTCATTATCTCACGGAGAAGGCGCCGATACTATTTATTATAATAAATCAAAAAACTTTGATGATTTAAAAAATAATGCTATTATAACTGCTTTTAATGAGTTACTCAATGAGATTTACAATCTGGGAGTGTGACAGTATATGTCTATAGTGTATATAGAAGAAAACGGGCAATACTCTTTGGATTGCTCGGCAGCAATTTGGTCAACAGACAAAATTCACAGTTATTATCAGGATCCTATGCATCAATATGGATATATTGGGTTTTTATGTGATGTGGATTTTGTCATAGAAAATGAAAAAAATATTTTGCTTGTGGAGTATAAAAATGCCAATATTTCAGGTGCAGCAAACCCGGAAGCGTTTCAACCAGAAAGTGAAAATAAGTTGGTAAATGTTGCAAAGAAATTTTACGATTCATTGCACTGGCTTTATTTAAACGGAAAAGATAAACCTAAAAAATATATCTATATTTTAGAATATCCAAATGGAAATTCAACTTCCAGGTTAATGATTCGGAATCAACTGCAAAAGAAACTTCCATTTGCTTTACAGAGAAATTTTGCTGCTGTGGGACGTAAAATGCTTGATGAAATAAAAGTCGTCAATATTTCAGAGTGGAACACAGATGAAGAACTTGGGATGTATCCGCTTCGTCCGGTTTCATCATCTGCTACATAGTGGAAAGAGCACTTTTTATTAAGACAATCCGGCTCCCTCCTGTTATAATAAAATGAACCAGACCAGGAGGTGGCGGAATGAAGAATCAAAAGCATACAGTGAGAAAGGTCATTGATTATATTGAGGAACACCTGGAGGAGGAGCTGAATCTGGAGCAGATAGCGGAGCATGCAGGTTATTCCAGGTTCCATCTGAACCGGATATTCATGGAAGAGACGGGAGGCACGATTCATAAATATGTGCAGGAGCGCAGGCTTACCATGGCGGCGGAGAAGCTGGTGGATACGGATATGGACATCACGCAGATAGCCTACGATGCCGGGTACCAGTCCCAGCAGGCATTTTCTCTCGCATTTAAACAGGTATATTTATGTCCGCCCGGAGCGTACAGAAAAAGGGGGATTTATCAGCCTGCAAAGAAACGGATGCAAATGCATCAAGCCTCCTGTTTTACAGTATATGGGGTTTGTGACAGAATGGGAGGGATTGCAGCGTGAGCACCATACCTTATGTGATTGAACAGACAGGAAGAGGAGAGAGAAGCTATGATATATATTCCAGGCTTCTGTCGGACCGTATTATCTTTCTGGGCGAGGAGGTCAGCGACACCTCCGCCAGCCTTATTATAGCCCAGCTGCTGTTTCTGGAATCCGCGGATCCGGACAAGGATATCCAGCTGTACATCAACAGTCCGGGTGGTTCTGTGACAGCTGGCTGGGCTGTATATGATACCATGCAGTATATTAAATGCGACGTTTCAACTATCTGCCTTGGACTGGCAGCCAGTTTCGGGGCCTTTTTGCTGGCAGGAGGAGCACATGGAAAACGCATGGCTCTTCCCAATTCTGAAATCATGATACACCAGCCCGCCATACACGGAAATGGAATCCAGGGCCCTGCCAGCGACATTAAAATTATGTCGGATTACATGCAGAAAAGCAGGCAGCGTTTAAACCGTGTTCTGGCGGTGAATACAGGCCGCTCCGAGGAGGAAATAGCCAGGGATACAGAGCGGGATAATTTTATGAGCGCGGAGGAGGCATTGGAGTATGGGCTGATTGATTCTATCCTTACAAGGCGGTAATAACTTTAAAATATAATAGATTATATATAAGCGCAGGCACTGTGTCGTGATGCCCCTTTTTGGGGGGGAGGACACAGAAGCCTGCGCTTTTGTTGTGTCTGAACCCCATCCCTATACCTCCGCGGAGAGCCCGTACGCAACCCCGCATAAAGTATCAATGCCGGAAGAATGCCCAATGGCTGAGAATACGTTTAAAATCCTATCGGCAGAGGGAAGGTCTGTCAGGCTGTTGACAGCCAGGCTGAAATGGTGCTGCACAGAGCAGTCCAAAAAGGCGCGGCTGATATCATTGGTATCAAACCGGCGGGAAGTTATCTCCCGGCAGAGAGCGTGCGCAAATGGATGGTTTTCCTCTCTGCGCAGGATGAGTCCTGCCAGCACCCCGCACAGAAAATCATCACCGCTTGGCGTAAGGCCTATTCCCAGTCCTATGAGTCCTGCCAGGTGTTTGGCAGCATCTCCGTACAAATGCTGTTCCAGACATTCGCTGCATTGGAGGATTCGGCTTCTGGCTGCGGCCAGAATTAGGCTGTATTCCTCTTTGCCTTTCATTGCCTGGCCATCCGTGGAATCCCAGAACAGAAGCCGGAATATGCCGGCCTGCGAGCTGGCGACGGCCTGCCGGACCCGTGAGAGAAGCTCTGTGCAGGGAAACGGTCCGGGCGGGCAGGTTAACCGGGTGCAGCAGACTTTTTTCGGCCGGCACCAAAAATCCACTGTGTGTCCCGGAGAGGATATTATAATTCGGCTGCCGGCAATGGACACCTGCTGGCCTGGTTTGACCGGTAGAACTTCAAAAGCCCTGACATCCATGTCTGTTATGATGCTGATAGGAGACATGGGAGAGGATGCGGCCTGCAGGGCCAGAAGGCGCTCTCCTGCCTGAAGATTCACTGTTTTTTTGTAGACAGAGTGGACCGTCCAGAAACGGCACTCCTCCAGCTGCTGTGCTGCGTAGGCGGCAATGGCGGTGATGGTAGGATACATTTGCTTTCTCCCTGTGCTATGCTGTTTGTTGCACTTATGACAATGCTTCAACAATAAATTTTACCAGATTATCGAAAAAAACACAAAAACAAATTTCAAAATAATATAGTTTTATACATGATAGACAAAAAAACATAATTTTTCCCCGTTTTCTCGTCATTGTTTTTTGACTGTGTATCTAATAAAATACAACGTAAGTATTGAAACGGTCAACGATTTACAGTCTGTAAGGAGGTAAAAAATGTATGATTTAGTAATAACAAACGGAAAGCTGGTAACCCCTGACAGGATTTATGAAGCTGATATTGCGGTAAAAGACGGGGTCTACGCTGCCTTTCTTGCCAAGGGGTCGCAGGCGGCTGCAAAAGAAGTGATAGATGCAAAGGGATGCTACATATATCCGGGAATCATTGATTGCCACGCGCACCTGAATGAACCGGGATTTGAATACAGGGAGGACTTTGAGACCGGTTCCAGGGCGGCAGCGGCAGCTGGCTGTACCTGCCTGATTGACATGCCCTTGAACAATGATCCGTCTTTGATGAATAAGGAAATCTTTGACCTGAAGATGGGGCGCATCAGCAAGCACTCCTATGTGGATTTTGCCCTGTGGGGCGGTATTGTGGGGGATTATGACAATCAGCCCGGTTCGGTGAAGAACAACATGGCGGATCTGGTGGACCTGCACAAATGCGGCGTGGCTGCATTCAAAGGGTTTACCTGCCCCAACGGCGATTTGTTCCCAACCGTGAACATGGGCAATGTGAGAAAGGCTCTGGAAATCTTAAAGCCGTACGGGGCCCTGTGCGGTTTCCACTGTGAAGAGTTCGGTCAGGTGCTGGAACGGGAAAAGGAGGCAAAGGCAAAAACCGGAAGGACCAGCGAAGAGAAAATCAGGGATTTCCTGGATTCCCATGATGTGTGGACCGAGTATGTTGCCACTAAAAATGTGATTGACATGGCCAGGGCAACCGGGGGCAGAGTGCATATCTGCCATGTGAGCCACCCCATAGTGGCACAGGTTGTAAAGGACGCCATCCATGAAGGGCTTCCTATTACGGCTGAGACATGTCCACACTATCTTGGGTTTACAGAGGATTTTGTCTTTGAGAAGGGCGCTCCGGCCAAGTGTACGCCGCCTATGCGCAGGAAAGAGGATATGGAACGGCTGTGGGATTATGTTCTGGACGGCACATTATCCTGTGTGGGAAGCGACCACTCACCGGCTGCGGATGAGGAAAAGGACAATTCCACAAAGGATATCTGGCATGCATGGGGCGGTCTCAACTCCATCCAGTTCTTCCTGCCTATGATGTTTGACATGGTGGTAAACAAGAAGGGCTTAAGCCCCACCCTGATTGCCAGGGTGATGGACTACAATCCGGCCAGGGTATTCGGTCTCTACGGCCGGAAGGGGGCCTTTGAGCTGGGATTTGACGGGGACATTGTTATTGTTGATCCTGAGAAGGCCTGGAAATGCAGCCAGAATGAACTGCTGACCAAGGGGCATGTATCCTGCTTCGACGGTCTGGAAGGAAAGGGCGCTCCCGTATGCACCATCATCCGGGGCAAGGTGGTTGCCTCCGACGGAACCTATAGGGAAGACGCTCTGGGCTACGGGGAATACGTGACTCCGGTACATGACTGTTAATACGAGGAGAAGAAAATAAGGGGTGATATTATGAGCGATGTAAAAAATGAAGTAAATAAGCAAACAGATTCATTGGCGCCGATTCAGGACAAGGACCGTATTATGGGGTGGGGATCCTACCTGATGCTGTGGCTGGGAGGATGTATTTCCATCGGCACATTGACCATGGGGTCTGCCCAGTTGGACAAGGGGCTTAACCTGATGCAGGTATTTTTGGCGGTGCTGATTGGCTCCACCATACTGGTTATCGGCATCTGTGCAAATGACCGTTTCAGCTACAAATCAGGCGCGCCCTATGCGGTTCAGCTTAAGAGCGCGTACGGCACAAAGGGAAACATTGTACCGGTTATGATCCGTGGTCTTCCCGCTATTGTATGGTACGGATTCCAGACCTGGCTGGGCGGCTCCGCCATCAACCAGATATCCATTGCCATATTCGGATATGACAATGTTGTGCTGTTCTTCCTCCTGTTCCAGGTGGTCCAGATTATATTATCAGTAAAGGGCTTCCACGGAATCAAATGGGTGGAGAACATCGGCGGCGTGGTAATCGTCAGCGCCATGCTCTATATGTTATTTGTATGCGTGACCCAGTACTGGGGCGTGATTGGCGATAAGCTCATCAGCAGGAAGGGTTCATGGGGAATGCCGTTCATCGCTGCCATCATCGCTTTCTTTGGCAACAGCACCACGGTTATGCTCAATGCCGGCGACTATTCCAGAGAGTTAAAGGGCGGTTTTTCCGTAGGAAAGCGCGGTGTTGCCTATTTTATCGCCATGGTACCAACCACTGTCCTTCTGGGACTTATCGGCGCAATGGCTTCCACGGCAACAGGGATTGCAAACCCCATCAACGCATTTTCACAGATGGTACACAACAAGGTTCTGCTGGTGGCAACCCTTGGATTCATCCTTTTTGCCCAGATGACCACCAACCTGGCCAGCAACGTGGTGCCCCCTGCCTATGCGTTTATGGACGCATTTAAGATGAAGCACAGGACGGCCGTGATCCTGGTGGGAGTCCTGGCTGTATGTACCTGTCCGTGGATCCTGACCAACGACAGCTCCGCGGCAGGACTGGATCTGTTTGTTAAGATTTACACCGCTTTCTTTGGCCCAATCTTTGCCGTGCTGATTACGGATTACTACATCCTGCACAGGGGGAAGATGGAAGGAGCGGCTCTGGATGACCTCTACGATGATAACGGAACCCATTCAGGAATCAACTGGGCAGCCATCATTGCAACGGCAGTGGGCGCGGTAATCGGACTTGTCAATGTAGACATATCCTTCTTTACGGCAACCATACCTACAGGACTGGTATATTATTTCTGCATGAAGCATATGCCGTCCTGCCAACGTTTCAGGAAAGGGACTTCCCTGGAGAAGTAAATAGGAGGCAAAGCTTATGTATGATCTGTTAGTGAAAAATGGAAGGATTGTTACCGCCCAGGCAGTGACAGAGGGGAATATCGGCATAAAGGACGGCAGGATTGCCGCCCTGCTGGAGGCCGGGCAGGAGCCGGAGGCTGCAAAGGTGATTGACGCAAAAGGAAAATATGTATTTCCAGGAGCCATTGACACCCATGCCCACCTCAATGATCCGGGGTATGAATGGCGGGAGGATTATGAACATGGGACAGCGGCGGCAGCCATGGGAGGTTATACCACCATCATCGACATGCCCCTTCAAAATGAACCGGCCATGACAAACGCGGCAATTTTTGACAGAAAAGTGGAGAAGGTGGACTGTAACGCATATACGGACTACTGCTTCTGGGGCGGCCTGGTGCCGGATAATTTTGACGAACTGGAAGGCCTGCATGAGAAGGGCTGTGTTGCCTTCAAATCCTTTATCGGACCGGTATCACCTGATTACAGCTCCTTAAACTACGGGCAGGCCTATGAGGCCATGGAGAGGATTAAGGAATTTGGCGGCCGTGCCGGCTTCCACTGCGAAGATTTTTCCATGATTAAATGGCAGGAAGCCAGGATGAAAAGAGAAGGACGTATGGACTGGCAGGGATTTCTGGATTCCAGGCCGGTGATTGCGGAGATGGTTGCCACTGTGGATATGATTGAGATTGCCAAGGCAACAGGGTGCAAGGTACATATCTGCCACGTGAGCAGTCCCGACGTGGCCCAGAAGATAAAGGAGGCCCAGCAGGCGGGCTATGATGTGACGGCGGAGACATGTTCCCATTATCTGAGCCTGACGGACCAGGATGTCCTTGCCAACGGACCTCTGTTCAAATGCGCGCCTCCCCTGCGGTCCAAGGAAGATGTGGACCGTCTCTGGACCTATGTGGAGGACGGTACCTTCAGCGGTATAGCAAGCGATCATTCTCCCTGCTCCTACGATGAGAAATTCAAAGAGATTCTGGGAAATAAAATCGAGAATGTATTTGACGTATGGGGCGGCATCAGCGGCATCCAGAGCGGATTCCAGGTGGCGTTTAACGAGGGATGCGTAAAGCGGGGCGTGGATCCCAGGGTATTGGCAAGAGCCATGGCCCTTAATCCGGCAAAAGCATTCGGCATATACGGGAAAAAGGGTGACATACTTCCGGGATTTGACGCGGACCTTGTGATTCTGGACCCGGAAAAGGAGTGGGAGATTACAAGCGAATCCCTCCTGTATGTAAACAAGATTTCCGCGTTTGTGGGAATGAAGGGCAAAGGACTGCCTGTATGCACCATCATCCGCGGCAATGTGGTGGCTGAAGACGGAAGGATTACAGCAGAAAAAGGCGTGGGGAACCTGGTCAGGAGACTGAGCTGACAGAACGTGATTTTCAGACACTCCCCGGAAAAGGAGAAAGTATGAGTAATATAGTTGAAAATATGAATTTGAATCCGGAGCTGGTAAAGAACGTGGATCCGGATCTGCAGCCGACGAAAAAACGTATTATGGGGCCTCTTTCCTACGCGGCAAGCTTCATGGGAGGGTGCGTATCCATCGGCACCTTCTCCATGGGCGCCGGCCTGATAGGGGCATTGACAGTGGGGCAGGCCATCCTTGCCATGGTCATCGGATGTCTGGTCATCGCGGTGGCGCTGGTAATCATCGGCAACTGCGGGCATAAGTACGGTATTCCTTACACGGTACAGCTTCGGAGCAGCTTCGGCACCACCGGCGTCAAGGTGCCCGGCCTGTTAAGAGGTATTCCTGCCATTATCTGGTTTGGTTTCCAGAGCTGGGTGGGAGCGGGAGCCATCAACAGCTGTCTGAGCATCCTGTTCGGTTTCAGCAACCTTCCCCTGGTCTATGCCCTGTTTACAATGCTGCAGGTTGCCCTGGCCATCAAGGGATTTGAGGGCATCAAGTGGCTGGAAAATATTTCCTGTGTATTCATCATCGCAATACTGGCCTACATGCTGTATGTGGTCAAGACACAGTTCGCAACTGAGATTGATGACGTGTTCTCCGGAATCAAGGGAACATGGGGCATGCCTTTCTGGGCAGCCACCACCTCCTTCCTGGGAATCTACTCAACCATGATCATCAATGCATCCGACTATTCCCGTAACCTGGAGGGGAAGGTGGGACCCACCTTTACCGGAAGCATTTACACGGTTGCCATTCTGCCTGTAACGCTGTTTATGGGATTGATCGGGCTGCTTGTGACGGCTGCTACCGGCAACAGCGACCCGGTTGTGGTGTTCTCCACAACCATGGGAAGCAAGTTCCTCACAGTAGTGACATTGCTGTTTATTGCATTTGCCCAGGTCACAACCAATGTGCTGAACAATATCGTTCCGCCATCCTATGTGCTGATGGAATCATTCCACATGAAATGGTCCCACGCCACCATCCTGGTAGGAATCCTCTCGGCATGCTGTATGCCGTGGAAGCTGGTGACGGATGATTCGGCAGCGGGCTTAAGCCTGTTTACCCAGTTCTATTCCGCATTCCTGGGCCCGATTTTTGCCGTAATGGCGGTGGACTATTACATTCTCCGGAAAAAGAAGCTGAATATCAATCATATGTATGACAAGCAGGGTGTGTTCAAGGGAATCAACTGGGCAGCCATCATAGCCATCGTCATCGGCTCCCTCTGCTCTCTGGTCATCGTACAGCTGTCCTGGTATGTGAGCCTGATTCCCACGGGACTTGTGTATTACTTCCTGATGAAGAACATGAAGAGCGCAAAGTCATTCCGCACAGGAACCATTTTCCAGGAGCAGGAAGGCTAGTTATCAGCACTGGGCCGGCGACAGCTTCAGGTTCTCCTCCAGGAATGCCAGTGTCTCGTCCAGCAGTTTTTCCGTAAACGGGTTTTCTTCATCCCGGTCAAAGTCGTGGCCATCGCAGGAGGCGATGAACTGCCATGGGCGGAAACGGTTTGACAGCTCCAGGAATTCCCCATAGGGCACATCATTGTCACGGGTGCCGTGAGCGCAGAAAAGGGGGCAGGGAAGGGCGGTGCAGGCGCGCAGGGTGTAGTCCAGATAGAAATATTTATCCCTGCCTTCATACAGAAGGGAACGCCAGGATCCGGTCTGTCTTGCATATACATAAATGCTGTAGTGGGTGTCCAGGCTTCCGGCCGTGTGGAGGTCAGCACCGGCCTGTTCCAGGCAGGACGCATCCACAGCCGGAAGGGAGCAGTAAAATCCGCTGGGTGTCTCATACCAGTGGTCACACAGGAATCCGTATCCGTAGTAGGAGAGGATTCCTGCGGGCACGGCAGGCAGGTTGCCTTTGGCCCCGGCTAAGAGGCAGAGATAGGCTCCGGCGGAACGGCCCCACAGGAAGAACGGGAGTTTGCGTCCGCAGTACATTTCAGGATGATTTATGTAATGGGTGATGGAGGAACAGACATCACCCATTATGGTATCCAGCCTGGCGGCGGGCGCAAGAGGGTAGTCGTAGGATATGATGATATATCCGGCCCGGGTCAGGGTATCTATATGCCTTCGGGGCAGATCCTCCCTGCTGCCGTACAGCAGCCCTCCCCCATGGAAGTAAAGGATACAGGCTTTTGCATCTGTATCCTTTTCTGAATATACAGTTGCATACTTTGGATAAGCTGGATGTTCCAGGTTTATCTCTCTTTTTTCCGTCATAATGGTGTTCTCCTTTGTGTAATAGATAAGTTATATTTAAAGATATTATAACATGAGACCGGAAAAAAGTGGGATGTGAAAAAATTAGCAATAGGGTATAAAATGGATAAAAATCATAGGGAGATTTGCATAAATACATAATTGAAAAAAGAGCGTTGTTTTGCAATAATATAAATATAAAAAAGTTGACCCAAAAAGGCCTTTAACAAAGAATGAAAGCGAGGAAGTAAATATGAGTTATTTAAATGATCAGGTAGGATACAGAGAGGAATTACTGGCAACACGTTCTGTAATCAAGAAGGAAAATTATGTTCTGCTGGAACCGGACGGTCTGGTTAAGAACAGTATCCCCGGTTATGAGAACTGCGACGTAACCATTCTGGGTTCCCCTGCCATGGGAGCTACCTTTGCGGATTATCTGGTTACGGTAAAGGAAGGCGGAAAAAACAGCGGCATTGGCGGTGAAGGTCTGGAGACGTTCATTTATGTACTGGCCGGCGAAGTGGTTGTCAAGAATGCCGACAAGGAAGAGAGCCTTACCGAGGGCGGTTATATCTTCTCCCCTGAGAGCGTTAAGGTTTCCTTTGAAAACAAGAGCGGCAAAGAAGCCAGGCTGTATGTATATAAGCGCAGATATGAGAAGATTGAGGGATACAGCGCATTTACGGTAGTGGGAAATGCCAATGATATTCCCTGGACAGAATATGAGGGAATGGACAACTGCCACATCAAGGATTTCCTTCCGGCAGCAGGTAATTTCGGATTTGATATGAACATGCACATCCTGAAGTTCAAGCTGGGAGCGTCCCACGGCTACGTGGAGACACATATCCAGGAGCACGGAATGTATTTCCTGTCAGGCAAAGGCATGTACAGGGCTGACAATGACTGGGTACCGGTAAAGGCCGGAGATTACATGTTCCTGGACGCATATTGCCCGCAGGCATGTTATGCGGTGGGACGTGAAGAGGATTTCGCGTATATTTACTCCAAGGATTGCAACAGAGACGTGCAGTTGTAGAATATTGAGAAGAAGCGGGGTGCAGATATGAAACTTTCCCATGATGAGTTAAAGGGGTTAATGAAAAATAAGCTGATGCAGGCGGGGCTGAAGGCGGATCATGCGGATATGACGGCCGATGTCCTCACCTGGTCTGACGAAAGGGGTTATCACTCCCACGGGGCTGTGCGTGTGGAGTATTACAGCGAGAGGATTGCCAAGGGCGGCATCACGGTTGATCCGAAGTTTGAGTGGAGGGAGACAGGACCTTGTTCCGCTGTCTTTGAAGGGGACAACGGCTGCGGATATGTAGCGTCTGTGCTGGCCATGGAAAAGGCCATCGAGATGGCAAAGAAGTCCGGCATCGCAGTGGTTGGCATCCGCAACATTTCCCATAGCGGCTCCATTGGTTATTATACGGAAATGGCCGCCAAGGCGGATCTGGTGGCGATTGCATGCTGCCAGTCCGATCCGATGGCGGTGCCTTACGGCGGGATAGAGCCTTACTACGGTACCAACCCCATCTCCTTCGCAGCCCCCACGGCTGACGAAAGAACGGTTGTATTCGACATGGCTACAACGGTCCAGGCATGGGGCAAGATACTGGACAAACGCTCCAGGCATGAATCCATTCCCGACACATGGGCAGTGGACGCCAAGGGACGTCCGGTTACGGATTCCAGCCTTGTGAATGCCCTGGTACCCATTGAAGGCGCCAAGGGATACGGCCTGATGATGATGGTGGACATTTTCTCGGGCGTGCTTCTGGGAGTTCCCTTTGGGAAGCATGTAAGTTCGATGTACCATGACCTGTCGGCAGGCAGGGAGCTGGGACAGATGTTCATTGTCATGGATCCGTCCAGATTCGTGGGATTAGACGCATTCAAGGCGTCCATGTCACAGGTGCTTGATGAGCTGGGAGAGATGCCGGCCGCAGAAGGCTTTGATAAGGTATATTATCCGGGTGAGCGCGCGGTCATGAGGCGGGATAAAGCCTATGCCACAGGCGGCGTGGAGATAGTTGATGAAATCTATGAGTATTTAAAGAGCGATAAGGTACACTTTGATAAATATGACCACAAAAACAGGTTTGCCGAATAAGGAGAAGGGGAGCGTATGTTAAAAACCATAGTAAAAAAAGGGAGTTATCATGATTCTGTAGTCCTTATGCTTTTGACTAACCAGATTTCTTCCATAGAAGGTGTAAAGAAGGTTTCCATCATGATGGCAACTCCTGCCAACAAGGATATTTACAGGCAGAGCGGCCTTAGTACCAGCGAGCTGGAGGAGGCGTCCGCCAATGATATGGTGGTAGTGGCTGATGTGGATGACGACGGGCTGCTTGACGTGATCATGGAGGAAGTGGAGGCGTTCTTTAAGAAACAGTCCACTTCAGAGTCGGATAAAAAGGGAGCGGAGGCGGTCCGGTCCTGGGATAAGGCACTGGGAAAGCTGGCGGACGCCAACCTGGCGGTGATTTCCATACCGGGCGCTTATGCGGCGTTGGAGGCTGACCGGGCATTGGATGAGGGCATGAACGTATTCATGTTCAGCGACAATGTTACGCTGGAGGATGAGATTAAGTTAAAGAAAAAGGCCCATGAAAAGGGGCTGGCTGTTATGGGACCGGACTGCGGTACCGGAATCATCCAGGGTGTGCCCATTGCCTTTACCAATCACGTGGCTCCGGGACCCATCGGCATCATCGGAGCGTCAGGCACCGGCATCCAGGAGCTGACCACCATCATAGACCGTCTGGGAGAGGGCGTTAAAAACGCCATCGGCACCGGCGGCAGGGATTTGTCCACTGAAGTAGGCGGAATTACCATGATGGATATGATTGAGGCCATGGAAAAGGATGATACCGTGAAAGTGCTGATCATCATATCCAAGCCTCCGGCAAAGGCGGTGAGGGACAGGATTTCCGACCGGCTGAGCAACTTTAAGAAACCGGTTGTCACCTTGTTCCTGGGTGAGAAGCCGGAGTACCATGAGGAAAACTTCTACCATGCGTATACACTGGATGAAGCAGCCCGCCTGGCCGTGGGGCTGGTGAGGGGCCAGGATATCGCAGAGGGCAGCGTGGAGGCGGATTCCTCCAGCTTCTTCGCGGCAGAGGAAAAGAAGACAATCAAGGCATACTACTCAGGAGGCACCCTGGCAGGGGAAGCTGCCATGTTAATCAAGGATGCCCTGAACCTTAAGGTTCCGCCCCAGAAGGCAGAAGGCTTTATGTTAAAGACCGACGGACATATCGTGGTGGACCTGGGAGACGATGTATACACCCAGGGCAAGCCTCATCCCATGATTGATCCCGCCAAGCGCATTGAGTGCATGCAGGAGGCGATAGACGACGGGTCCACAGGCGTTATCCTTTTGGACATCATGCTGGGTTACGGTTCCCATGAAGATATGGCCGGGGCCCTCCTCCCTGCAATCATCCGCCTTCGCGACAAGGCCAGGGAGGAAGGGAGAAAATTATTCTTCGTGGCCACTGTATGCGGGACAAGAAGGGATTTCCAGGGTTATGACAAGGCCGTGGAAACACTGAAGGAAGCAGGGGTCATTGTATGTGAGAATAATAAGCTGGCTGTACATACGGCAATCCGCGCCATCGGTCTGGACTTTGAAGAGCCGGTGAAGGAAATCCGCCCCAAGACAACAGCCCGGATCCAGAAAACGGAAGCATCGGAAAAACTCCTTGAACTTCTGTCACAGAAGCCAAGAGTCATCAATGTGGGCCTTAAGAGCTTTGCTGAGGTCATAGAAGCCTTTGGATGTGACGTGGTCCAGTATGACTGGGCGCCGCCCGCAGGGGGCAACGTGGAGCTGATAAAGGTCCTGAATTTCCTGAGAAGCTGCCGGGAAATGGATATTGATGAGGCCAACCGCTCCGTTATTGCCAAAGTGGTTGCCAGCCAGCCTGTCATCAAGGATGTGGTGCCGGCTAAGTCCGTCATCAAAGAATTGAATGAGGGCAAGGTGATTCTCCATGCGGGACCGCCAATCCGGTTTGAGAACATGCCGGACCCGGTACAGGGTTCCTGTGTGGGCGCAGCACTCTTTGAGGGATGGGCCGCTACAGAGGAAGAAGCAAGAAAGATACTTGCATCCGGTGAGGTGACCTTTATTCCCTGCCATCATGTAAAGGCCGTGGGCCCCATGGGAGGCATTACCTCCGCCAACATGCCTGTGTTCGTGGTTGAGAACCAGACCGACGGCAATGAGGCATACTGTACCATGAATGAGGGAATCGGCAAGGTGCTGAGGTTCGGTGCATATTCCAAGGAAGTGGTTGACCGCCTGCTGTGGATGAAGGATGTGCTGGGACCAACCCTTGGAAGGGCCATCCGTTCCATAGGCGGACTGAATGTGAATCCTCTTGTAGCCAAGGCAATCGCCATGGGAGACGAGTTCCACCAGAGGAATATTGCGGCGTCCCTGGCTTTCCTGAAAGAGGTCAGCCCGGTGATTACCAAGATGGATATGGACGAAAAGGACCGCTATGACGTCATCAAATTCCTGGCTGATACAGACCAGTTCTTCCTGAATATCATGATGGCAACAGGTAAGGCTGTCATGGACGCCGCAAGGCAGGTAACCGACGGCACCATTGTCACTGCCATGTGCAGAAACGGCGTGGAATTCGGTATCCGCATAAGCGGCATGGGGGATGAATGGTTCACCGCTCCTGTCAACACGCCCCAGGGACTCTACTTTACAGGTTATGACGGTGAGGACGCCTGCCCGGATATGGGTGACAGCGCCATCACAGAGACCTTCGGCGTAGGCGGCATGGCCATGATCGCGGCTCCGGCCGTTACCAGATTCGTGGGAGCCGGCGGGTACGAGGACGCGCTTCGTACCAGTACGGAGATGACGGAGATTACCATTGACCGGAATCCCAACTTTATCATACCAAACTGGAACTTCCAGGGAACATGCCTTGGGATTGATGCCAGACTGGTGGTGGAAAAGGGTATCACACCAGTTATCAATACGGGAATCGCCCATAAGGTGGCTGGCTACGGACAGATAGGGGCCGGCACTGTACATCCGCCTATTGCATGTTTTGAAAAGGCAATCGCGGCATACGCGAAGAAACTGGGGTTCTCTTTGGACTAAGCTTATGATGTAAGGGAGATGGGGTTATGGATAAAAAAAGAGTAGTAATTGCCCTGGGCGGTAACGCCCTGGGCAAGGATATCGAAGAGCAGAAGCAGGCAGTGGCAAAGACAGCTGAGGTGATTGTTGACCTGGTGCAGCAGGGCATGGACCTGATTATCACCCATGGCAACGGCCCCCAGGTGGGCATGATCCAGAATGCCATGGACCAGCTGGCCTGCAGCTATGAGAATTACAAGGAAACGCCGCTGCCGACCTGTGTGGCCATGAGCCAGGGGTATATCGGCATCGACCTGCAAAATGCCATCAAGTATGAGCTGTATAAGAGGAACATGGATGTAAAGGTATCCACGATCCTCTCCCAGGTGGAGGTGGACCCGGAGGACGAGGCATTTAAGAATCCCACAAAACCCATCGGCAGGTTCCTGACCGAGGAAGAAGCAAGGAAAAACATGGAAAACGGGATTCCCTGCATGGAAGACGCGGGAAGGGGTTACCGCATCGTGGTGGCCTCCCCCATGCCCATGAAAATCCGGGAGCTCAAGACCATTGAGACGCTGGTGGACGCCGGTCATATCGTCATTACCTGCGGCGGAGGCGGTATTCCTGTGGTGAATGACAATGGCAGGCTCTCAGGAGTCAACGCCGTCATTGACAAGGACAATGCCAGCAGCCTGCTGGCAGCGGAGCTGGAGGCGGATTACCTGATTATCCTGACCGCTGTGGAAAAGGTAGCCATCAATTTCGGCAGGGAGAACCAGGAATGGCTCAGTGACCTTACAGTAGATAAGGCCAAGGAGTACATTGCCCAGGAGCAGTTTGCCAAGGGGTCCATGCTTCCGAAAATCGAGGCAGCCATCCGTTTCGCACAGTCTGGAGAAGGCAGGCGTACACTTATCACCTTGCTTGACAAGGCGGCGGAAGGAATCGCCGGCAGCACGGGGACAGTAATACATAAGTAATCGGGAGATAAAATATGAACGTACCAACAAATCTGTTTATGTGGATAATGGCATGTCTGCCAATCATTGTCCTGCTGCTGCTAATGATTAAGTTCCAGTGGGGGGCTACGGAAGCAGCCCCCGTGGGGCTGGCCATTACGATTATTACCGGCATTGTATTCTATAAAGCTGATATCAGGTTGCTGGCAGCGGAAAGTGCAAAAGGAATATGGAGCGCTCTTATTATCCTGCTGATTGTATGGACTGCGATTCTTCTGTACCAGGTGGCGGATGAAGCCCGGGCCTTTCTTGTAATCCGTAACGGGATGAGAAAGCTTTTGCCCAATGAACTTTTGATGGTGCTGGCCCTGGGATGGATACTGGAGAGCTTTCTCCAGGGAATTACAGGATTCGGTGTACCGGTGGCAGTGGGAGCTCCCCTGCTCATGGGCATTGGAGTAGTTCCCGTATTCGCGGTCATCATACCTTTATTGGGGCAGGCATGGGGCAATACCTTCGGTACCCTGGCAGCTGCCTGGGATGCCCTGGCCATGTCCACCGGACTTGTGCCCGGTACGCCTGACTATCTGGCGGCTGCCTTTTGGGCAGGTGTGTTCATCTGGATGTGGAATGTGGTGATTGGTCTGGTGATATGCTGGTTCTACGGAAAAGGAAAGGCTGTGAGGAAGGGGCTTCCCGCCCTCCTTATCCTGTCCCTGATTCAGGGAGGGGGAGAGCTGCTTCTGACCCGGGTCAATACAACCATAGCCTGCTTCCTTCCGGCCTGTCTCTCCCTGGTGGCCCTGATACTGATAGGCAGAATGAAGATGTACAGACAGGAGTGGAGTGTGGAGGACAGCCGGATTATGGACCGTGGCGCCGCGTCCGGCACATCGGAGGAGACTCCGGACGGCATGACGCTGGTACAGGCATTTGTGCCTTATATCCTGCTGACTGCGGTTACCATGGTGGTGCTGGTGGTGCCTCCGGTAAATCGTTTCCTGAACCAGGTGTCCATTGGATTTTCCTTTCCGGAGACTTCCACGGGGTATGGATTCGTCAACCAGGCTACGGAACAATTTTCGCCGTTGCGGCCCTTTACCCATGCCAGTATGTTCCTGTTTCTGTCATCCATTGCAGGGCTGGTGTATTTCGGCAGGCACGGATGGATTCGTCCGGGAGGCGTAAAGCGTGTGTTTGTCCGTTCCATAACCATGTCCATGCCGTCGGGAATCGCTATCATCGGTCTTGTCATTATGTCCAAAATCATGGGCGGAACAGGGCAGACCAGCGTGCTGGCGGACGGGATAGCAAGGGTACTTGGCAAGACTTATGTCATATTGGCGCCTCTGGTGGGAATGGTGGGATCGTTCATGACCGGAAGCAATATGTCATCTAATATACTCTTTGGAGAGTTTCAGGTAACCACAGCCAATCTGCTTCATCTGAACCAGGCGCCAATCCTGGGCGCCCAGACAGCGGGAGGTTCTATCGGAAGCGCCATCAGCCCCAGCAATATCATCCTGGGGACTACCACAGCGGGAATCCTGGGAAGCGAGGGACAGGTGCTAAAGAGAATCATACCCTTCACGACCATTATGACGCTGGCAATCGGTATTATCGTATTTTTATCAGTGGCTGTTTCATGACGCGCAGGCAGTGCCGGGGCAGAGGAGGATGACATATGGAGACAGAGAAATTTTTCAAGACAAAAGGGGGCAGGCTCACAGTGGCCTTTGCAGCCATCCTGGCGGCCTTTGCCCTGATACTGACAGGACTTAAGATGCAGGGAGACGGGGTATGCCTGTTGGGATTTATTCTGCTGGTGGCGGCTATGCTGTACTCGCCGTTTAAGGTATATGTATTAGACAGAAAGAAATAAGAGGAAACACAAGTTGGTTTCCAAATAAAGAATAGAGAGGGTTTACTAATGGTGATTGAGGAGATTACAGGCAGGATTGCCAGGGATTTGGAGCATTTAAAACAGTTTACGGCAACACCGGGAAACGGCTGCACCAGGCTGCCGTTCACAAAAGAGGCCAGGCAGGCCGTAGAGTATTTAAAGGAGCTGATGACGGAGAGCGGACTTGATGTGAGGGAAGACGCTGCCGGCAATGTGATTGGGGTATTAAAGGGTGAGGACTCCCAATTACCCTGTGTCATGATGGGCTCCCACTATGACTCTGTATATAACGGCGGAGACTATGATGGGATAGCCGGCGTCATCTGCGCCATTGAAGTGGCACGTCTCCTTTTAGAAGAAGGAATCAGGCCTAAGAGAGATTTCGTGGTGGTTGGATTCTGTGACGAAGAGGGAACACGGTTTGGAACCGGCTATTTTGGCTCAGGAGCCATCCTTGGTCACAGGGATGTGGACTACATGAAAAAATTCCGTGACAAAGACGGTATATCCATCTATGAGGCCATGAAGGAATACGGTATGGATCCGGAGCGGATCAAAGAAGCAATCTGGGAAGACGGAAAAATCGGCTGCTTCCTGGAGGCGCATATTGAGCAGGGACCGGTCCTGGATACGGAAGGCACAGAGCTTGGACTGGTAGACTGTATCGTGGGCATTCAGCGCTACATGGTGACGGTGCACGGCAGGGCCGACCATGCAGGAACCACACCCATGGATATGAGGATGGACCCGGTGGACGCGGCGGCAAAGGTTATCTCAAGAATAGCTGACTGGGCCAGGGAAAAAGCGGACGGAACCGTTGCTACGGTGGGATATGTGAACACCATACCGGGCGGGATGAACATTGTGGCGGATACAGCGGAGTTCACAGTGGATATCCGTTCCAGAAATAACGACAATATAAATGATATTACAAACAGGATCAGAAAGGCTCTTGAACGGGCGGTTGGTGAGTATGGCGGCAGTTTTGACATGGAGAACAAACTGACCATAACTCCTGTGGAGCTTTCAGGGGAAATGCTGGATATCATGGAGAAAGAATGCGGGGAGCGGGGCTACAGCTGCAAGAGGATGTTAAGCGGCGCAGGCCATGATGCCCTGGAAATCGGTCAGGTACTTCCCACAGTCATGCTGTTTGTGCCGAGCAAGGACGGACGGAGCCATTGCCCGGTTGAGTTCACCAAATACAGCGATCTGGCCAAAGCGGCAGTGGTTATGGAGAAGCTGGCAAAAGAAAAGGTCATGAAATAGCATATAAATAGCAAAAGGACACAGACGTGATATTTTATTATACGTCTGTGTCTGTTTGTGCTAGGTTGATTGTAAAATCAAGTTGGACACTTGAGTAAAAAATCCATAGTGATTTTTCTCCCCGTGGTAGAATGAAGTTACCACACAATTTCTACAGAGGGAGGGCAATCACTATGGACTGCCATCATTGTATCACAGAATCCGCAGAACGCAAGAAGGGACAGCATCTTCGCATGGAAGACCGAGGAGCCATCAAAGTCCTCAAGAAGCAAGGCCTCGGCCCACGCGCCATCGCCAGACAGATAGGCTGCGCCCCGTCCACCGTTACGAATGAGCTTCGGCGAGGCACACCGGCCCGCAAGAGCAACAAGGGGAAAGCTCCAGGTTACTCCCCCACGCTGGGAGAAGCCGTCTATAGGGCCAACAGAGTGTCCTGCCACAGGCATCCGAAAGCGGGCGTCTGCAGCAACTTTACCAGCTGGGTGGTTCGGCAAATCCGGGAACACAAGTGGTCCCTGGATGCCTGCTGTGGCTATGCCAAGCGACACAGCCTGTTCGAGCCGTCGGAGATGGTCTGTTCCCGTACCCTCTACAACATGGTCTGGAAAGGGCACCTCTCCATCCAGCCAATGGAACTGCCCGAGGCGTTAAAGCGCAAAGCGAAGAAGCATCGTGTGCGAGAGAACAAAAAGCGCTACGGCACAAGCATTTCCAGCCGCCCGGAGATTGCATCTCTTCGTCTTGAAGAGGGCCACTGGGAAGGCGATACCGTGGTCGGCAAGCGAGCGGGTAAGGAGGCTGTTGTCTTTTCCTTGTTGGAGAAGAAGACGGAAACCTACCTTGCGTTCCGTATCCCTGGTAAAACCAGTGAGGCGGTGATGAATCTCATGAACACCCTCCATGATGAGTACGGAGAGCACTTCTCTCAGGTCTTTAAAACCATTACCGTGGACAACGGCAGCGAGTTCGCTGACTTCGCCCAGGTGGAGAACTGGGGCAGCAAGGTTTTCTTCGCCCATCCGTACACCTCCTGGGAGCGTCCTCAGAACGAGCGACACAATGGCCTGTTCCGGGCCTTTATCCCAAAGGGAGCTTCTATCGAGGGCTTCACTGACGAGGATATCCTCACCGCTGCTGACGAGCTGAATGGACGTCCACGGAAGAAACTCGGATACTGCACCCCAGAGGAACTCTTTGAGGCTTTTCTAGATGCTGTCTACGCAGCCTGACGGCTGCGGCAACCTCGCTCACGGATAGATCCTCCGGCTCCATCCGTGACCAAGGTTTTTACCACGGGGTGTCCAACTTGTTATTGCAATTTGCGGTCTGTTTGTGCTATAATTAGGAGGTAGTGTTGGCAGGACAAATGATGGCGGTGAGGGAAAAGATGGGATTAACAGTAAGAGAACTTCTTTTGGCAGAGGAAATGAAGGATATCAAGGTACTTGCAGGCGACAGGGGACTGGACAAGGAAATTAAGGGTGTGACAATCATTGAGGCGCCGGACATCGTAAAGTTTATTGACGGCGGGGAGGTACTTCTGACAGGTCTGTATGCTTTCAGATCCTGTACGGTAGATGAATTCCGCACGTATATCAACGAGCTGAGCAGAAAGAGTGTCAGTGCCCTTGTGTTAAAGCGGGGCAGGAAGGTGGAGAATGCGGACACCAAGATTGAACTGCTGTTTACATTTGCCCAGGAACATAACATTCCGGTTCTGGAGGTGCCGTTCGAGGTTTCCTTCCGGGATGTCATGAGTCTGATTATGGAACGGCTTTTTAACGAGGAGGTTACCAGGCTTAAGTATTTTAAGACAACCCACGACAATTTCGCAGCCCTTGCCATAGCCCCTGATTCCACAGGAAAAGGTGTGGATGAGATACTGGATGTGCTCTCTAAGCTGATCCGCAACCCGGTAGCCGTATACAACCAGAACCTGACCTGCCTGGCGGCTACGGATCAGGCGCCAAGAGAGTTCGCCGTCAGCAGGGACGCGGTGCCGTTTGATCCGGGCACTTATTCCAATTACACCTATATGAGGCAGAAGGGAGAGGTCCCCCAGTGCCTGATCCAGGTGAAGATGAGTTTTCGGGAGAAGATATACCTGGTGGTGACAGAGTTAAACCAGCCCTTTGGGACCATGGACTGCATAGCCGCAGAGAGCGCCATTACGGCCCTGCGCTTTGAGTTTTCCAGACAGTACGCGGTGACGGAGCTGGAGAAGAAGTTCCAGAATGACATTATACACAATATTCTCAATGGAAAAATCCATTCTATGGGAGAACTCCAGAAGAATACCAGCCTGCTGGGGGTCGACATCAACGGCAGCTACCGTGTGATTGTGTTCGGCATGACAAACGAAAGCATGGCCAGGGGAGACTTTAAGGCAAAGGTAAAAGATATTGATGTCTTAAGCGATTTAATCCGAAGCCGTATATCCAAAGCCAAAATCCATAACGATCTCGATAAAATCGTGGTGATACAGGAGGTGGAAAGGGAGCAGACCCAGGAGGAATACCGCAAAAACATCAAAAAGATAGCGGAACAGGTTCAGGCGGACGTGGCCAGATATAACAAGTATCTTAAAATCAAAGCGGGAGCAGGCAGAGTGGTGGACGGCATCATCAATCTTCCGGAGAGCTTTAAAGAAGCCAACGAGGCGTTCATGTTCGTGGATGTGGCGGGAGAGACGCCGGAGGACGGAGGCCCCCAGATTATGCTGTTTGCGGACCTGGGCATATTTAAGCTGCTGTGCCAGTTAAGCGACCCTTCCATGCTGTTGGAGTATGTGCCGGAAGGGCTTCAGAAGCTTTATAACTATAAGAAACCCCAGAGGGATGACCTGATTACGACCCTGAGGGCGTATCTGGACCGGAATCTGAACCTTTCCAAGACGGCCCAGGATCTTTATGTTCACTATAAGACAGCGGTTTACCGCATTGAAAAAATAGAGAAGCTGACCGGGATTGATTTTGACAATGCCAACGAGGTGCTGGCGGTGCGGATTGGACTGGTGGTGTATAAGATGATAGAGAATTACAACAAGGATTTTATATAGCAGCAGGGGGTTGCGGCTGTGAGAATTCAGCCTGTAATATACCATAGAGAGATAGTTTATCCAGACTAGATAAATTATCTCTCCATTTTTATCAGTTTGCTCCGATGCAATCTGTTAAAATATTATCTATAATGTGCAATATAGATAAGAAGTTCAGGAAAGAAATAAACGGTGTGTGCAAGATTGACAACGAATAGAAGCGAGGAGGGGTTAAATGGATATCAATTTAGACAGGGTTCTCGGACGGCTGGAAGAGCTGTACCAATGCGGAGCCCAGGAAGACAGAACATTCACCCGCATGGCATATTCGCCGGAGGACAGGAAGGGACGGGAGATCTTCATGGACTATTTCCGGAAGCTGGGAATAGAACCTGAGATGGATGCTGCCGGAAACCTGATTGCCAGACTGGAGGGAGAGGATAAAACACTGCCTGCCATCATGACAGGCTCCCATCTGGACACGGTGCCGGACGGCGGAAGGTATGACGGGGCGCTGGGCTGCGTAGCCGGCCTGGAGGTCTGCCAGACACTGATTGAGAGCGGCAGAAAGCTGCGCCATCCGCTGGAGATTGTGGTATTCACGGATGAGGAGGGCTTCCGGTTCGGAAGCGGAATGTTGGGAAGCGGAGCCATGTGCGGACAGGACCTTCATGTCAGCGAGGAGGACCTGGATATGTACGGACAGGCCAGAGGGGATGTGCTTAAGGCCTGCGGATTAAAGGTGGCTGACCTGGGCAATGCCAGACGGCCCAAAGACTCTGTGCACTGTTTCCTGGAACTGCATGTGGAACAGGGGGCGTCCCTTCACAAGAAGCAGATTCCCGTAGGTGTGGTGACATCCATTGCAGGAGTGAGCCGGTTTGAAATCAAGATTACGGGAGAGGCCAACCATGCCGGGAGCACGGTGATGGAGGACAGAAAGGACGCGCTGGTGGCTGCGGCCAGATTCGTGGCCCGGGTTCCGGAAATCGTAGCTGCTTACGGTAATCCGTTTACAGTGGCAACCGTGGGAACCATGAAGGTGGTGCCCAACTCAGTGAATGTGATTCCGGGGGAGGCTTTCTTCCACCTGGAGATACGCGACCAGGATGAGAAAGTGATGGAAACCATAGAACAGAAGCTGAGAGAGTGCCTTGGGGAAATCTGTGAGGCGATGGGGGAAGAATACAGCTTTAACCGGTTCTCCTACCATGAGCCGGCGCCCATGACCGAATGGGTGAAGGATGCCATTGAAGCCTCTGTCAAAGAACTGGATATTCCTTACACGAAAGTCCCAAGCGGGGCCTTCCACGATTCACTGCTCATGACAACAGTTTTTCCCACAGGCATGATATTTGTGCCAAGCGTGGGGGGAATCAGCCATTCCAGATATGAATTTACAGAGGGACGGGATATCGGACAGGGGTGCAGGGTGCTGCTGGAAACAGTCCTTCGTGTAGATGATATATAAACCTTGTGATAAAAAAATAAAAATGTGAAAGGCAGGTAAAGTTATGGAAAAGAAAAGAATTGGTATTATTGGCGGAGGTATTTCGGGAACATGTCTCGGATATCATCTGAGTCTTTATGACAATGCAGAGGTAATTGTGTTTGAGAAGGATACCATCGGCGGAGCTTCCACAGCAAAGTCCGCTGGAACCGTATGTCTCTTTGACGATTCCTTAAGAAACAGATACTGGGACGTAAGGCTGTATGGCTTTGAGTCATATTTAAAGATGGAAGCAGAGGAAAAGGGTTCCGCCGGATTTGATAAAACAGGTACTCTGGTTGTCGCAACAGATGAGAAGGTGGAGGCCACCATTAAGACAGGTATCGCCCTGGCAAAGGCAGCCGGCTATACAGGCGAGTACATAACGGACAAGGACAGAATCAAGGAAATCCTTCCTGACATCTCCACAGACAATATCCTGGGCGCAGGCTACACACAGGATGACGGATACTTTGACGGAACCATGATCTCCAACACCTACGCAAAGAAGATGCAGAAAAACGGCGGAGTTATCAAGACCGGCGTAAAGGTGACGGAAGTTCTGAAAGAGGGCAATAAAATAAAAGGCCTTAAGACAGACGACGGCCAGGATTATGAATTTGACTATGTTGTGGACTGTACCGGCCCATGGAGCAAATTTACCGGCGAGATGGTAGGCATGGACGTGCCGATTTGGCATACAAAGGCAGAAGCCTTCTTCTTATGCCCTCCAGGCAAGAAATTAGGCTATACCTTCCCGGTGCTTAAATACCCGGCCTTCTACGCCCTGCGCGCAGGAGACAACATCTTTATCTGCAAGTCCCACCTTTCCATGGATTTAAGCAATCCTATGCACGCAGGCCAGTGGGATCCGGACAAACTTCCGGCCACAGGCGGAACCGATGATTACTTCATTGACTTCCTGTTAGATCAGTTAGAGTGCAGGGTACCGGGAATCGTGGACAGCGGACTGGTATCATCCTGGCTTTCATACCGTGCGGAGCCAAAGGATTTCCTTCCGATTCTGGGAGAGACACCGGTGGAGGGCTATATCCTGGCAACCGGTTACGGCGGGAACGGCGTTATCGAGGCACCTGCCGCCAGCAGAGACCTTGCAAAATTCATTATGCGCGGAGAAAAGACACCTTTATTGGAAGACTGGGCGTTTGAGCGTCTGTTAAAATAAGAAAGCGGCGGAGAGGAGAAAATATGGATATAGCGGTTCTTATAAAACAGGTTCCTGTTTCCAACGATGTTTCCGTTGACCCAGAAACCCATGCCCTGATCCGTTCCAGTTCAGAAGGCATGATCAATCCTGCGGACCTGAACGCCATAGAGGCCGCCATGGTCTTAAAGGAGCAGACCGGCGGTAAGGTGGCCGTGTTCACCATGGGCCCCACTGACGCGGAGAAAGCATTAAGGGACGCTATGGCCCTGGGCTGTGATGAGAGCTGTCTCATCACAGACCGGTGCCTTGCCGGAGGAGATACCATTGCCACAGCCAAGGTGCTGGCAAGAAGCATTGAGAAATACGGGAAATTCGACCTGATTTTAAGCGGCGCATTGTCTGCTGACGGCGCCACCGGACAGGTGGGAGCCATGGTGGCGGAATACATGGGCATCCCCCATGTGGCTGAAATACAGGGACTCTCATATGATGAGGATGACAAGGACAGTATCACGGCTGTGAAAAAGTACCAGGGTATGGAGTGGAAGATTAAGGCGGCCCTGCCCGCGCTGGTGAGCGTGTGCTTCGGAAGCAATGAACCGCGTCTGGCGACCCTGCGTTCCAAGAGAGCTGCCAAGAACAAGCCCCTGGAGGTATATACCAATGCAGACCTTAAGATGGCGGCGGACGAGATTGGACTTCCGGGATCTCCCACAATGGTGACGGATTCATTTCAGCCTGAGAGTACCAGGAGAGCCCAGATGCTTTCAGGTACTCCGGAGGAACTGGCAGCCAAGCTCAAGGAACTGATTGAGATTGAGAAAGGAAAGGAATAGATGGCGAACGGAATTTGTGTTTTTGCAGAAAATTATAATGGGAACTTAGAACCCGTTGTGGCAGAACTGGTCCGCGCAGCTCATTGTATCAAAGAGACCACCGGTGAAAAGATACAGGCCGCTGTCCTGGCTGAGGACTGCAAGGCTTTGGTGGCCCAGCTGGAACAGCTTGGGTTTGACGAGATATATGCCGTTGAGACAGACAGGAACTGCCTGTTCCAGGACGATGCGGTAAGCCAGGCAATGGCGGAAATGCTGAAGCGCATAGACCCGTCCAGTGTTCTGATTCCGGCTACCCCCACGGGCCGCTCCGTTTTTTCCAGAGTGGCTGCCCGCCTTGGCTGTGGAATGACTGCGGACTGTACGGAATTAGCCGTGGATACCAGGGAGGACGGGACCTTTTTCATCAAGCAGAACAAACCTTCTTTTGGGGAAAACGTATTTGTCACCATCGTGACAAAGGAAGGTGTTTATCCCCAGATGATGACGGTAAGGCCGGGTGTGTACACCCCCTGTGAGGCCCAGGAGGGCAGAAGGGCAGATGTCACATATTACAAAGATATCACCCTTCCTGAATCAGGGATTCAGGTGATGTCAAGCGCCCCTGCAATGAATGATACGGACAGTATCCTTGCGGCAGAGGTGGTGGTAGTGGGCGGACGCGGCGCTGAGAGCGAGGAAAACTTTACACTCTTAAAAGCCTTTGCTGAAAAGCTGGAAGCAGCAATCGGAGGCACCAGACCTCTGGCAGACACCGGATTTATACCCTTTGAGCATCAGATTGGACAGACCGGGTTTACGATACGGCCAAAGGTATGCATTTCCCTGGGGGTATCCGGCGCCATCCAGCACACGGAGGGCATTAAGGATACCAAGCTCTTTGTGGCAATCAACCAGGATGAAAGCGCGCCGATCTTTAATATCGCGGATTACGGTATGACCTGCGATATGAAGGATGTGCTGGAAGCGTATCTGAAACTGTAAGCCGGCATCATATGGATGCAGCAGCAGAAAGGAAGAAGACCATGGATTTATTAGAGATTATGAGAAGAAGGCGCAGCATCAGGAACTACAGCGGTGAGGAGATTCCGGAGGAAAGTATTACGAAAGTGCTTCAGGCAGGCCTTTTGTCGGCGTCGGGAAAGGCAAAACGCCCGTGGGAGTTTATCGTGGTGCGCCAGAGAAAGACCTTGGATGATCTCTCCGGATGCAGGGCAGGAGGCGTGAAAATGCTGAAGGAAGCACAGTGCGCTATCGTTGTCATAGGCGACGAAACCGAGCAGGACGTGTGGATTGAGGATTGTTCCGTTGCCATGGCAAATATGCATCTGATGGCATCCAGCCTGGGGATCGGCAGCTGCTGGGTCCAGGGCAGACTCAGGAACGCGGATGAGAAAACCACGGAGGAATATGTAAGGGAACGCCTGGGCTTTCCTGAAAATTATAAGCTGGAAGCCATCCTTACCCTTGGAATGCCGGATGCAGAGGCGCCTGCCCATCAATTGGATGAGCTGCCCATGGAAAAGATAAAGTGGGAGAGATATTAGAAATAGAATAAGATGGGCTGTCAGCGTGAAAACAGACAGAAGGAAAAAGCCGTCGGACCAGTTTGGGTCCGGCGGCTTTTTCCAAGTCTTGTAATATGCCCTGGGATGTTGTATATTGTTAATACAATGCCTGAAACAGCCTCACAAGGGCGCATATAGGAGGAATGTATGGAGGATAAGGGAAAGAAAGCTGCCGGCCCCGCAGACGGCATAACATGGGATAAAAAAACAAACTGTATCGACCATCTGGCCCTGCCCGGCACCATTCACCTGGTACCCATGGATTACGTGGGAGGATACGCGGTCAGGCCGGGATTCTATGAGATCAACGGAGCCACCGCCATACCCGGGGGAGTCAACTTTACAGTGTATTCCCATGGAGCCACAGATATTGAGCTTTTGCTGTTTCGGCGGACAGAGGAGGAGCCTTATGCGGTCCTGCCCTTTCCAAAGCATTACCGTATCGGCAATGTGTACTCCATGATTGTGTTCCGGCTGGATATCGGTGAATTTGAGTATGCGTACCGGGTGGACGGCCCATATGAACCGGAAAAAGGGCTTGTATTTGATAAGACCAGGTATCTGCTGGACCCCTATGCCAAGGCGGTTACCGGACAGAGCCGGTGGGGGGAACCGCTGCCGGGATGCCAGCACTATAAGGCCAGGGTGGTCAGGGATGACTTTGACTGGGCGGATATGGCCCAGCCCCTGACACCCATGGAGGATTTAATCATTTATGAACTTCATGTAAGGGGATTTACCATGCACGGATCCTCAGCCGTACTTCATCCGGGAACCTTTGAGGGATTGGTGGAAAAGCTTCCTTATCTGCTGGAGCTGGGTGTGAACGTGGTGGAGCTGATGCCCATATTTGAATTCGACGAGATGCAGGATTACCGGGAGGTGGACGGCCGTAAGCTTTATAATTACTGGGGATACAACACCGTAAGCTTTTTTTCGCCCAATACCAGCTACGCGGCCGGTACAGAGTACAACCGGGAGGGCAATGAACTTAAAAACCTGATACGGGTGTTCAACCAGCACGGGATAGAGGTCTATCTGGATGTGGTATTCAACCATACGGCGGAAGGGAATGAAAACGGGCCCTTCTTTTCATTTAAAGGATTTGACAATAATATATATTATCTGCTGACTCCTGAGGGATACTACTACAATTTCAGCGGCTGCGGCAATACATTAAACTGCAATCATCCCATTGTCCAGCAGATGATTCTCAACTGCCTGCGCTATTGGGTTACGGCGTACCGGATTGACGGGTTCCGCTTTGATCTGGCCTCCATCATGGGGCGCAACGAGGACGGCACGCCCATGAGCAAGCCGCCCCTGCTTCAGAGTCTTGCCTTTGACCCCATTCTGGGCGATGTCAAGCTCATAGCCGAGGCGTGGGATGCGGACGGTCTTTATCAGGTGGGGACCTTCCCGTCCTGGAACCGCTGGGCAGAGTGGAACGGCAGGTACAGGGACGATATGCGCCGCCATATCAAGGGGGACCAGGGCATGGCGCAGGCGGCTGCCCTGCGAATCGCCGGCTCCAGGGATATATATGCGGACCATGACAGGAAGAACGCATCCGTGAATTTCATTACCTGCCATGACGGTTTTACCCTTTACGACCTGTTTTCCTACAATGTAAAGCATAACGAATCAAACGGATGGAACAACACGGACGGCGCCAATGACAACAACAGCTGGAACTGCGGCACAGAGGGGGAAACAGACGATCCCGGGGTGGAAGCCCTGAGGCGGCGCATGGTGCGAAACGCCTGCGCCCTCCTTATGTGCAGCAGGGGAATCCCTATGTTTCTGGCGGGAGATGAGTTCTGCAACACCCAGTTCGGCAATAATAATGCCTATTGCCAGGACAATGAGATTTCATGGCTGGACTGGGGACGGCTGGGGAAGTATAAGGATATATTTCGTTTCTTCCAATATATGATACGGTTTCGCAAGACCCACCGCCTGGTGCGCGCCAATGTGAGCGGCGGGGCCTGCGGTTTCCCGGATGTGAGCTTTCACGGAGTAAAGCCCTGGTGCAGCTCCTTTGCGGAGTACGAGCGGTATGTGGGTGTCATGTTTGCGGGCCGGGAGGAGGGAAAAGGCCCTCAGACTGTGTACATTGCGTCCAATGCATATTGGGAGGAGCTTGATGTGGAGCTGCCTGTACTTCCGGACGGAATGGAATGGGAGCTGGCGGCAGACACCTGGGAGGATACGCCTTGTCCGGGTCCCCTGGGGGCAGACGGATTCAGGATTCGTCCCAGAACCGTGGTGGTGCTGGTGGGAAAATAGGGCGGTTTCTTAAGGCAAATTCCAGTTCCTTACAAAATCATAAAAATTGATTTATAGTGTCGCAAATCTGAAAAAGTTGTGGTATACTAAATTGATATGTTATGAAAAAGCCTAAGAGGTACCTGTATGCTGAACGAAGAAAAGGTCAGATATATGACTGGGCTGGCCATATTTGAAAAGAATGAGGGCAGGAAGATATTTCCCATTAACCGTTATTTTAAAAAAGATTATGTCGGCGGACAGATGTTCCGCTCCTTTTTCGGTTATACCTTCTGCTACCTGCTGATGCTGCTTTTGTGGGTCCTCTACAAACTGGACGTGCTGTTGGGCGGCATGAGCATAGAAGAACTGCTTGAGTGCGGCAGGAACTGGGGCATCCTTTATGTGGGGGGACTGGTATTTTACCTGTTTGTGACCTGGATAGTATATTCCAGAAGGTACGACTACGCGTCCCGTTCCCAGACCATGTATGCCTCCAGACTGAGACACCTGGTCAAGAAGTACGACAACAAAGACAGGACCGACAGGACCAAGGACAACAGAGGAGGAAGGGTTCGATGACAAGTCTTCTGCTATGGAAAGAACATCTGAAACGATTTTACAACCGCTACAGTTACGGAATACAGCCGGTGGTGCGCTTCCTGTTTGCGCTCTGCACCATGGTAAGCCTTAATACGAATATCGGGTATATGGCAAAACTTAAAAGTCCCCTGGTTATTCTTCCGGTCTGTCTGGTCAGCGCGTTCCTGCCTTACGGCGCCATCGTGTTCCTGGCGGGCTGCCTGATGATTGCCCATGTATATGCGGTTTCACTGGAGATGGCCCTGATTGCCATTGTGCTCATACTGACCATTGCCATTCTCTACTACGGATTCAAGCCCGGGGACAGTTATCTGATGGTTCTGACACCTCTTGCCTTCCTGTTTAAGATCCCCTATGTGGTTCCTTTGCTGGTTGGACTGGGAGGAAGCCTGGCATCCGTGATTCCCGTCGGATGCGGCGTGTTCCTGTATTACCTGCTCATATATGTGAAGCAGAATGCGGGCATCCTGGCTGCCAGCGACGGCTCCGTGGATATTGTACAGAAATACAGCCAGATTCTTAAATCCGTGCTCTTTAACCAGACCATGATGGTCATGATTGCCACCTGCGCGGTGGGCATCATCGTGGTGTATCTCATACGCAGGCTGTCCATGGATTACGCATGGGTGGTTGCCATTGTGGCAGGAGCCGTGGCGGAGCTTCTGGCTATATTTGTGGGAGATTTTGTGTTTGGGGTATCTGTTCCCGTGGGACAGATGATTCTGGGACTTGTTTTATCGGCAGCCATAGCGGCTGTGTTCAATTTTTTTGTCCTGTCTGTGGATTATACCCGGACCGAATATGTGCAGTTCGAGGACGATGATTATTATTATTATGTGAAGGCGGTGCCCAAGATGACCGTGAGCACCCCGGATGTGAAGGTACAGAAAATCAGTACCCATAAACGCGGCACAAGGGAGAGAAATTCTTATTAATGAAAAAAAGTGAACGTAAGGAGGTGAGAGTATGGCGGAAATATTGGTAAAAGTGACATCCTGGCTGTCGCTGCTGCCAAGGATATCAGTGGGGAATATTCTGGAAATCGTGATTATTTCCTTTCTGGTCTATGAACTTCTGGTGTGGATTAAGAACACCAGGGCCTGGAACCTGTTAAAAGGACTTCTGGTTATCCTGGTGTTTGTGCTGTTTGCCGCCGTGCTTCATCTGACCACCATATTGTGGATTCTGGAGAATACCACGACCATTGCGGTGACGGCCCTTCTGGTTATATTCCAGCCTGAGCTTCGCAAAGCTCTGGAGCAGCTGGGAAGCCGCAATTACATGTCCTATCTCTTTTCCTTTGACGAGGGCAAGGATAACCAGGGCTTTAACGACAAGACCATCAACGAGCTGGTACGGGCCACCTTTGAGATGGCCAAGGTAAAGACAGGCGCCCTGATGGTGATTGAGCGTGGTTCTTCCCTTAAGGAGATAGAGAGGACGGGAATCGAAATCAACGGCCTGGTCACCAGCCAGCTGCTGATTAATATTTTTGAACACAACACACCTCTTCACGACGGGGCAGTGGTTATCAGGGGCAACCGCATTACAGCGGCCACCTGTTATCTGCCGCTGACTGATAACATGAGCATCAGCAAGGACCTGGGCACGCGCCACAGGGCGGCTGTGGGTGTAAGTGAATCCACGGACAGTATTACCATCGTGGTGTCGGAGGAAACCGGAAGGGTATCGGTAGCAGAAGGAGGAGTGCTGTCCAGGATACCAGATGCAGAAAGCCTCAAAAAGGTACTTTCCAATGTGAAAGAGGAGACTGTTTCGTTGAACCGATTGAAAATATGGAAGGGAAGGCTGAAGAATGGAAAAAAAGCTGTCTAACAATATTGGGCTTAAAGTACTTTCTGTCTTCCTGGCATTTTTTGTTTGGCTGGCAGTGGTGAATATCAATAACCCGGAGGACTCAGATTCAAAGGAGGTGCCGTTAGATATTGTCAACGAAGGAATTCTGACATCCAACGGCAAGACATATGAGCTGCTGACGGATAAGGATACTGTTACCGTCAGCTACCGTGTAAGGACACTGGATAAGGCAGGCATCAGCGCCTCGGATTTCAGGGCCTATATAGATTTGGCCGATATATATGAACCCACGGGCGCAGTGCCGGTGAAGATAGAGGTTAAGAACAACAGACGTCTTTTGGACACTCCGGTGGCAAAGCCGGGAGTCATCCGCGTCAAGACAGAGGATCTGCAGCGCAAGTCCTTTGAGATCAGGGCCAAGGTCATAGGGGAAGCTGCCGAAGGATACGATAAAGGAACACCTTCTGTTTCACCGAATTATATAAATGTCAGCGGTCCCATGTCCGTGGTGGGGCAGATCAGCGCGGTGGGAATTGTGATCAATGTGGACGGCGCTGACTCCAACCTGTCAGACAGCGCTCCTGTGGTGTGCTTTGACGCCAATGAAAATGAAATACCCACTGACGAGCGCATCACATTCAGCCGCTCCAGTGTGGATTATACTATGCCGATTCTCAAGCGCAAGAGCCTGGTGCTGAACTTTGAGCCGGAGGGCAGGGTGGCGGACGGATACCGGTATACGGGGATTGAGAGCAGCCGTCCTTCTGTGGCTGTCAATGGTCTGAAGTCCGATTTGGCCAATATTAATTCCATTACCATCCCAAGCTCTGAGCTGAATATGGACGGAGCCACAGGGGATAAGGAAGTTACCCTGGATATCAGCCAGTATCTGCCGGAGGGAGTGTACCTTTCGGACGAGTCATCCAAAGAGGTGAAGGTTGTCATCAAGGTGGAGGCTTTGGAGAGCAGGACATTTGAGCTTAAGACAAGCCAGATTAAGCGGGTGGGATACCACAGCGATTATGAATACCAGTATGACAGGGATTCTGTGAATGTGGTCATAAGAGGCCTGAAGGAAGATCTGGACCAGCTTTCGGCTGCCGCTCTGGGCGCTGAGATGGATGTGGAGGATATGGTTCCGGGAGAGAACAGCGGGGAGATTACGTTCCAGCTGGGTGATGCCTATGAACTGGTGAGCTACGACCGTATCCAGGTGACGGTGACAGAAAAAGGGCCGTCGGCTGACAGTACTGCGGCCAGCACAAATGAGAGCCAGGAAGGGACAGAAAGTGAGACATCAGAAGGTCCTGCCGGCACGTCCAAGGCAGAGCCCGGTCAGTAACAAAAAGCAAGGAGAGAGGTATCATGGTAAGTAAAACAACTGTAATCAAGAATCCGTCCGGCCTGCATCTGCGTCCGGCGGGAGTCCTCTGCAAGGAGGCACTGCGTTATAAATCAAAAATATCCTTCAAGGTGCGCACCACCACGGCCAATGCCAAGAGTGTATTAAGCGTCCTTGGGGCTTGCGTGAAATCTGGAGACGAGATTGAATTCGTCTGTGAGGGGCCAGATGAGATGGAAGCACTGGAAGCCATGGTTGGTATCGTGGAGGCCGGGTTAGGCGAGTAGATTGACGGCAACCAAAGGTTGTGAGTATAAATGAATTTTTAATAAGGAGGTACAAGAAGATGTACAAGGGAACAAGCGCTTCTGCAGGAATTGGAATTGGAAAAGCAGTGATTGTGGAGGAAGCACAGCTGGTTATTACCAGGCAGGCGGTAAACAATGTGGAAGAGGAGGTGCAGCGTTTTAAGGGAGCGCTGGACGAGACCATCAAGGCCACAGAGAAACTGGCAGAGGACCTGGCAACCAGGGTGGGAGAGAAGGAAGCGGAAATCATGCAGGGACATATGATGCTTCTGGCAGACCCAATGCTGACAGGGGAGATAGAGAACTCCGTCAGGAATGACGGCGTAAACAGTGAATACGCCATTGAGAATGTGTGCAATATGTATGCGGATATGTTTGCCTCCATGGGAGACGAACTGATGCAGCAGAGAGCCACGGACATGCGCGACATCAAGACCCGTATGCAGCAGATGCTTATGGGAATCCAGTCTGTGGACATTTCCTCCCTGCCAGAAGGCAGTATCATAGTGGCAAAGGATCTGACCCCATCCATGACAGCGGGAATCAATCCCGCCAATGTAACCGGTATTGTCACGGAGCTGGGCGGCAAGACCTCCCACAGCGCAATCCTGGCAAGAGCACTGGAGATTCCGGCTGTGGTGGCTGTCACCGGCTTTATGGACGGCGTCAAGGACGGGGACCAGGTGGTGCTGGACGGCAGCACCGGCGAAGTGTATGTGAACCCGGACCAGGCTGTGACGGCTGATTACGAGGAGAAGAGAAAGCAGTTTCTGGCGGAAAAGAAGGAGCTGGAGCAGTATATCGGCAAGCCTTCTGTCACAAAGGACGGCGTGCAGGTGGAAATCGTGGCTAACATTGGAAAGCCCGAGGACGTGGATAAGGTGCTCCAGTATGACGGAGAGGGCATCGGACTGTTCCGCACCGAATTTTTGTTTATGGACAGGAACGCCATGCCTACAGAGGAAGAGCAGTTCGAGGCATATAAGAAGGTGGCGGCCGCCATGAACGGAAAGCCGGTTATCATCCGCACCCTGGATATCGGAGGCGACAAGGAGATTCCGTACATGGGCCTGGAGAAGGACGAGAATCCGTTTCTGGGCTACCGGGCAATCCGTTTCTGCCTGGACCGCAGGGAGGATGTGTACAAGCCGCAGCTGAGGGCGCTTTTAAGGGCAAGCGCATTCGGCAACATCCGTATTATGGTTCCGTTAGTAACATGCATTGAAGAGTACCGTCAGGCAAAGGCGCTTGTGGAGGAAATCAAGAAAGAGCTGGATGAAAAGGGCATTGCATACAACAAGGACATCCAGGTGGGCATTATGGTGGAGACAGCGGCAGCTTCCCTGATTGCAGATATTTTTGCAAAGGAAGCGGACTTCTTCAGCATCGGAACCAATGATTTGACCCAGTATACCATGTCTGTTGACAGGGGCAATAAAAAGGTATCCTATCTTTATTCCACCTTTAATCCGGCTGTGCTCAGAAGTATTAAGCATATTATTGCCTGCGGCCGTGAGGCGGGCATTATGGTAGGCATGTGCGGCGAGGCTGCAAGCGACCCGATGATGATTCCGCTGCTTCTGGCATTTGGACTCAATGAATTCAGCATGAGCGCATCCGCCATTCTGAAAGCCAGGAAGATGGTTACCCAGTACAGTGTGGAGGAGCTTCAGGCAGTGGCTGACAAGGCTATGAGCTTTGCCACCACAGCAGAAACAGAACAATACATGAGAGATTTTGTGGAGAAGGTTACAGATTAATGGCAGTTTATCTGGTTTGTTATATCATAAGCTTCATATTGGCCCGGCAGCATTTTTATATGCTGTCTGGGCTGGTTTTAATTACAGCAGCCTTGTGGCTGTATATAAAGGATTACAGGGAGACGGGCAACCTGATTCACCTGCGGGGGCTTTTCTGCCTCTTTTTTGTGGGCGGGCAGGGAATATCCTGCTTTAAGCTCAGCCGCCTTCAGACGGATTGGGACCTCCGGACATGGGTCTGCCTGGGACTGGCCGTGCTCACCTTCTGGATTGTATTTGAGGTGCTGCACAGGATATATGACGGCTGGAGCGCGGCGGACATGCAGTCCGTATACCGTTTTTACGCCTCGGCTGAATCTCCGCTGCAGGCAAAGCGGCTGCTTCATTCCATGGCAGCGCTGGTGGTCATATCCTTCCTCGCTTTTTTCTTTGAGGCGTGGAAGCTGGGCTTTGTGCCGCTGTTCTCATACGGTGTGCCCCATGCCTATTCCTATTTCCATGTCAGCGGTGTCCATTATTTTACGGTTTCCTGCGTGCTGGTGCCCAGTCTGTTCGTGGTGTACAGTCTTATGATATCCCGCAGGGGAAGAGGACTGACCAGAGATCAGGGATTCTGGCTGGGACTGCTTATGGTGGTGCTGTCCCTGGCCGTGCCGGTGCTTTGCGTGTCCAGGTTCCAGCTGATTCTGGCCGTGGGCATGGCCGCATTTACCTATATTTCCATGAGCGGCACCTTCAGCCTGGTCTATGTGGGCGTGCTGATGGCCTGTATGATTCCGGCCTATCTGCTCTTAACTGTTATGCGCAGCCACAGCGTGGAATACCTGAACGGCATTTTTGAGATGAAGAACAGCCATATGCCGATATTCATCACACAGCCCTATATGTATATTGCCAATAACTATGATAATTTTAACTGTCTGGTGGAGCAGCTGGAATCCCACAGCTTTGGGCTTCGCATGCTGTTTCCGGTGTGGGCTCTTACTGGGCTTAAATTCCTGTTCCCGGTCCTGGTGAGCTTTCCTCTCTTTGTGACAAAGAAGGAGCTGACTACCCTTACCCTGTTCTATGATGCCTACTATGATTTCGGCATTTTCGGAATGGTGCTTTTGGGCGCACTTCTGGGAGCTGCATGTTACTTTCTGGTAAGGCGCAGGCGGAAGATGTCTTGTCCGGCAGGCCATGTAATCTATGCCCAGATTGCCATGTACATGATGCTGTCATTTTTCACCACCTGGTTTTCCAATCCTGCCACCTGGTTTTATCTGGCTGTTACAGGTATTATTTACATGTATGTCAAGTCATGACAAGGGCTGTGTTGGGAATTCTGACAACAGGAGTGGGGGCAAATATAAAAATTATATAAAATATTGTTGACTTTTATCTTAAGATTTGCTATGATGCTGTTAGTGAAGTAAATCTTTGGAAGTTATAATTAAATAATTAATAAGGATTGTTACTGTTCGGCAGGCAAAACCAAGTTTGTTAAGGGGATGATGTGTACCCGTGCGTATGCGCACATGGGTCTCTTTAACAAAGTTGGTTTTTTTGTTTTCATCAGGAGCAATTATGAAAATAGCGAAAATAATCAATAATAATGTAGTGAGCACCTGCGATGAAGAGGGCAGGGAGATCATCGTCATGGGAAGAGGCGTTGGCTTCAAAGCAAAGGAAGGCAGTACCATTGACGAGGAAAAGGTGGAGAAGATATTCCGCCTGGAGAGTCAGAACACCATGGATAAGTTCAAGGAACTGCTGGAGAACCTTCCCATGGAGCATGTACAGATATCGGCAGAAATCATCGGTTATGCCAAAGAGGTTCTTAACCGGCCTATTAACCCAAATGTGTATATCACCCTTACGGATCATATAAACTTTGCACTGGAGCGGTACAAACAGAAGATGATGTTTTCCAATCCCTTAATCAGGGAGGTACGCAGCTTTTACCACGCGGAATATCTCATTGGCGAATATGCCATTGCCATGATTGAAAGGGATCTGGGAGTAAAGCTCCCGGTGGACGAGGCAGCTTCCATTGCCCTTCACATCGTCAATGCGGAGTATGATGCACCTATGGGTGATACAATTAAGATCACCAATCTGATACAGCAGGTATTGGAGGTGGTCAGGGAGTATTTTAGTATAGAGCTGGATGAGCAGTCCCTCAGCTATGAGAGGTTCATCACTCATCTGCGCTTTCTGGCCCAGCGGGTATTTACAGGGGAGCATATGAATCTGGATAACCTGGAGTTCCAGGAGGTCATTGACCGTCTGTATCCGGAGGAATATGCCTGCAGCCAGAAAATACAGGCGCTCATCAAGCTGCAGTACAGGCACCAGGTAACAGAGGAAGAAGTGGCTTACCTGGCCCTGCACATTAAACGTATCAGGACTAAATAATTATTTTGACAGGTCCCTTGTGGGACGTGAAAGGAGAGCAGCAAGGATGTTTGGATCACTTAAGAAGTTATTCGGGGGAGAAGAAAAGGAAGAGAAGATAATCGCAGCGCCGGTCAATGGAACAGCCATTCCCATGAGCCAGGTAAGCGACCCCACCTTCAGCCAGGAGATTCTGGGAAAGGGAACAGCAGTTATACCGTCGGACGGCAGGGTGGTTGCGCCGGCAGACGGACTGGTGACCATGGTATTTGACACAAAGCATGCCATCAGCATGCAGACAGACAACGGAGCGGAGCTGATTATCCACATCGGACTGGACACGGTACAGCTTAAGGGGCAGTACTTTGATGCTCATGTGGCAGCAGGGGATAAGGTAAAGCAGGGCGACCTCCTTTTAGACTTTGACATAGATAAGATTAAGGAAGCTGGTTATGATGTGACTACGCCGGTTATTATCTGCAACACGCCCCAGTTCCCGAAGATGGAATGTGTGAACGGAATGGAAGTAAAGGCCGGAGAGACAGCCATCATCAAACTGTAAGGAATAAAGGTGGGGATGAGTTGATAGAGCGGAGCTTTATCTTAAAAGACGAAATGGGGCTTCACGCAAGGCCGGCCGCCATGCTTATGGTCAGGATGCTTCATGTAAGCTCCTCCGTGGAAATCATCTGCGGGGACCGCAGGGCGGACGGAAAGGATGTCATGAGCATCATGGCCATGAACACCACGGCAGGTGATGAGGTCATCTTCCGCATCGACGGACCCGATGAGGAGGCGGCCATGAAAGAAGTGGAAGCTGTCCTGGAAACCGTAACAGTGATTTAAGCCTGGAAACAGGTTTGAATAGAGTATTTATCAAAATGTAATTCAGAGTACTCCTACGGGAAAAGTGTAGAAGGAGGCTCTAAAAAAGAAAGGGGATTTATGTTATGATGAAGTATTTGCAGAAACTAGGTAAGGCCATCATGCTTCCTGTTGCCGTTCTGCCGGTTGCAGCTATTATGATGGGTATTGGCTATGCCATGTGTCCTGCCACCATGCAGGGCGGTGACGTAACCGGTATCATCCAGATTATTGGTTTTGCGCTGGTGAAGATTGGCAGTGCCGTAATCGACAAGCTGCCCATGCTGTTTGCAGTCGGTGTGGCAATCGGTTTATCAAAGGACCAGCACGGTGCGGCAGGTCTTGCAGGTCTGGTTGCATTCCTGACTGTCACCACAGTACTTAACAGCGGAGTTGTTGCCACTATGATGGGCGCAGAAGAAGCTCCTCTGGCCTTCTCCAAGATTGACAACGCGTTTATCGGTATCATTTCCGGTATCACAGCGTCCGTTTGTTACAACAAGTTCAGCAGCGCGCAGCTGCCCGACCGCGCTTGCTTTCTTCTCAGGAAAGCGCTGTGTGCCCATCGTTACATCCTTCGTAATGGTTGCAGAGTCCGCCATCCTGTACTTTGTATGGCCGATGCTGTTCAACGCCCTTGTATGGGTTGGCGAGCATATCATGGGACTTGGTCCTGTAGGCGCAGGTCTCTATGCATTTGCAAACCGTCTTCTGATTCCGACCGGACTGCATCATGCACTGAACGCAGTATTCTGGTTTGACATTGCAGGAATTGCCGATATCAACAAATTCTGGGGCTTTGCAGAAGGCGGAATCAAAGGTGTTACCGGTATGTACCAGGCAGGTTTCTTCCCTGTAATGATGTTCGGCCTTCCGGCAGCTGCATTTGCAATGTACCAGACAGCAAAGCCGGAGAAGAAGCAGTATGCGGCAGGTATCCTGATTGCAGGAGCAGTAGCATCCTTCGTATCAGGCGTTACCGAGCCTCTGGAATTCTCCTTCATGTTCCTGGCTCCCGGACTGTACCTTGTACACGCCGTCCTGACCGGTATTTCCGTAGCAGTAGCAGCCGCATTCCACTGGACCGCAGGCTTCTGCTTCAGCGCAGGTGTAACGGACTTCATCTTCAGCTGCAGGCTTCCAATGGCCAACCAGCCGTTTATGCTGTTAGTACAGGGTGTTGTATTCGCAGTTATCTACTACGTAGTATTCCGCGCCGTCATCACCAAATTCGACCTTCCAACACCAGGACGTGAGAAAGAAGATTTAGACGCAGAAATGACAGCCGTATTAGCAAACGACGATTTCACCAAGGTAGCAGCCATTATATTAGAAGGATTAGGCGGCAAAGGAAATGTAGTAACATTAGACAACTGCATTACAAGGCTGAGATTAGAGATAAAAGACTACACATTAGTAGACGAGAAAAAGATAAAATCCGCAGGCGTAGCCGGAGTCATGAGGCCCAGCAAGACATCTGTACAGGTAATAGTAGGAACCAAAGTACAGTTTGTAGCAGACGAGATGCAAAAAATGCTATAGCAATGAGCCGGGCAAAAAGCCGGACAAAAAACCAGGGGGGAAGAATGCATTATCTCTTCCCCCCTGGTTTTTTATCCGGCTTTTTATGGGGCGAACGCCCCACAGCCCTGGGAACGCCGAGGCGTTTCCAGGGCTGCCGCCCGGCGGATCCGCTCCCTCCCATACCTAATTCCGCCCCCAAGCGTCCCTGGCCCCCGGCCAGGCAGCCCACCCCATTCCACCCCACCCCTCATCCACCCCCATAAAATAATTATCACCCAACCCAACCCCCGTCCCCTCTTGTCCCCCCACCCAAAATATGCTATCCTATAACTCAGAGCACTATCACCCACCCACCCCATCACCTACCCACCCCCTCATCCACCACCCCCAAATCCCAACCATCCAAAGAAAAGGAGGGCGCCCCCAAATGAAGCAGATTATCCGCAAGCGGCTATGCATCGTAATCCTGACAGCCATGCTGACCACCCTCCTCATCAACTATTACATAGAAATCCATAATGCCCAAAACGAAATGTATACCAGCGCCCGGGAAATGTTCTGGCAGGTAGGCCAGATACTGGACCAAAACGAAAAAGAGGCAGAAAAAGAAAGAGAAAACCTGAAAGAGCAATGTTTTATCCGGGCCAAAGCAATCGCCTACATCCTGCAGGACCGTCCCCAGGTTACGGGAGACCAGCAGGAAATGGAAAAGATAGCCCGCCTGCTGCAGGTAGACGAGTTCCACTTATTTGACACAAAAGGCAATCTATACGCCGGATCCGAGCCCAAATATTTTGGCCTTAACTTTAACTCCGGCCAGCAAATGCAGTTTTTCCTGCCAATGTTAGAGAACTATGATCTCCAGATGTGCCAGGACATAACCCCCAACACAGCAGAGGGAAAGCTGATGCAGTATGCGGCGGTCTGGCGTGAAGACCGAAAGGGCATTATACAGGTAGGCTTAGAGCCGACAACGGTTTTGGATTCCATGAAGCTGACTGAGCTGTCCTACATATTCTCCCTGGTTACATCAGAAAAGGATTCCACCGTATACGCCATAGATCCTGAGAGCGAAACCATACTGGGCTCCACAGATGAAACACTGGTGGGAAAACAAATACAGGATATAGGCCTTCACCCGGACCAGATGTCCGTCACCAGCCGGGGAGTCAGGGCAGTGTTAAACCAGAAGGACAGCTACTGTGTCTTTGGAAAGAGCAATTCCGTTATACTAGGTATGTCCACTACCAGCGCCTCACTGTACCGGGAGGTAAACAGAAGCACCCTTATGGTGGCAGCATACCTCATCGGACTGTCCCTGCTGATGATCACCTTTATCTCCAAAGACATGGACCGCTATATACTGGAAGGAATATCCTCCATACACAACAAGCTGGCAAAAATAACCAGGGGAAATCTGGACACCAGGGTAGAGGTGGACAGCACGCCGGAATTCAGGGAACTGAGCTTTCAAATCAACAAAATGGTAGAGAGTCTTTTGGATACCACCAACAAGATATCAAAAATTCTGGAGATGGTCAGGGTTCCCATAGGCGTATATGAATATAACCGGGATATGAAGCGTGTCATGGCGACCAGCCGTCTGGCAGGCATACTCAGGCTTAAGGACCAGGAAGCAGAGGAGCTTCTGGCAGACCACTGCTTATTCGAGCAAAAGCTGGATACCCTGAGAAGCCGTCCGGTGGAGCGGGAAGAGAGAATCTACCGGCTGGAAGGCGCTGATTTGCGCTATATACGCCTGGAGTCCTTTGAGCGGGAGAACAGTGTGCTGGGCATGATTGCGGATGTGACAGATGATATTATGGAAAAGAAGCAGATTGAGCGGGAGCGGGACATTGATCTGTTGACAGGCATGTACAACAGAAGGGCATTTTACCGCCATATGGAACAGCTGCTCAGGGAGCCGGAGCAGTTAGAGCACGGCATGATGCTCATGGCCGACGCGGATAACCTGAAACAGGTCAATGACAAGTACGGCCATGAAAATGGGGACCGTTATCTGACAGCCATTGCGGGCCTGCTTAAAGGCTGCGGCTGGAATAACTGCATTGCAGCCCGTCTCAGCGGGGACGAGTTTGCGCTGTTCCTATATAAATGCAGTTCACGAAACCAATTGATGGAATATGAGGCCGGGCTTAGAAAAACCATGGAAACATGTACGGCGGAGCTGGATAACGGAGAACGCATACAAGTGCGTTTTTCGGACGGATACGCCTTTTATCCTGAGGACGGCACTGATACAGCCTGCCTGCTTAAACATGCAGACGAATCCATGTATGAGGCAAAGCGGGCCTATAAGGCAGCGTCGGTCGAGAAAAAAGATGAGAGCAGAGGCAGTAAGGAGGGCAATGTTTCATGAAATGGATTAAAAAGCAGCGTATCATAACCATATGCCTAAAAGGCGTGCTGGCCATGGTTATCCTGTCAGCAATGCTGAGTCTGGCGGCATGCCGCGCAGATACAGGGAGTCATATAAATAATACCCGGGCAGGCGCGGAGAATGATGGTATGCAGGATAATACCAGCGCACCGGACAGCTTTGGCAGCCAGGAAGGTAAGGCGGAGCCGGAGAGCTTGGGCAGCCAGGAAGGCAACGGGGAGCCGGACAGTTCCTCTGTCCCGGATCATGACGCAGACCAACCCTGGGAAGATGAACCAAGGCGGGTTTTGACACAAGAGGAGCTGCGCGGTTTTGAAAAATATCTGAACCGGATCGACAACTACGGATTTCTTATGTCAGACTACAAAAGCCCGGAATATATAAACCTGAATGAAGTGTTTTATTCCGGAGCCGGCCTGGAACAGTCTCCGTTAACAGAGGAAGAAAGGGAAGTGTACCTGAAAACCGTTGGACAGCCGGAGCTTTACACAGACCTGGTGAGGCTGGGTACGGAGCAGATGAACGGGTTTCTCACAGAGAAAACCGGACTGACGCTGGAACAGATGAAAACAGGGATTGGGTGGATTTACCTGGCCCCCTATGACCGGTATTATGCGGAACACGGCGATACCAACATAAGAAGTTTCTTCTGCCCCAGCGGCGAGAAGGATGGCGGGATATACAGGATACGGTGTCTTTCCGACGGATACAGCCAGTTTAATCTGGAAAGCATTGTAACCCTGAAGCAGGTGTCCAAAGGATATCAGTTTTTATCCAATGAAATCATATGGGATTACCATGGCGCCTATAAAGAGGATGCAAAAGCCCCTACGGCAGAAGCCCTGCATTACGTTATATCGGCTTACAAAATGGAGGTTGAGGAAGGCGGCACAGGCATATACCCTGCAGGGGCAGTGCCTGATGACTATGGTACTCCTGTATTTGATTCCGATGCCAGATATTATTCCATGGAGGAAATGGAGCAGATTAGCTGGAGACCGGAACTGACAGCGGTATTCCGCAACGAGATTTATGCCCGCCATGGATATATTTTCAAGAGTGATTTCTGGAATGATTTTTTCAGCACATTTACCTGGTATTCAGGGGAATACCCCGCAGATTCCTTTGACACAGGCGTGTTCAATGAATATGAGAAGGCTAATCTGAAGCTGGCGGTTGAAATGGAAAAATAAGACGACAGCAGGGCTGCTGCTGATTATTTGGGAGGAAAGACATATGCCCGGGACTGATGTCCGGCGGGCATTATGCTTTCCTCCCTCTTGACATATCCTGAAAAATTTGTTACTATACATTTAGATATTTTGATAAACGTCTAAACGTATAAATATCTAAATGAGCAGAAGCCGGATTTGCAGCCGCCCATACAGCCGCCCCGCCTCACAATAAAAAATACATAAAAGCAGGCAAAGCGAAAGGAGGAATTTTGTCCATGTCCTTCGGTGACACATTCAAAGCCCTGTCCGACCCCACCCGCCGCGAGATACTTAACCTGTTAAAGCAGGGAAGCATGACCGCGGGACAGATTGTGGAACATTTTGACACAACAGGAGCAACTATTTCCCATCACCTGAACATACTCAGGCAGGCGGGACTTATAGAGGACCGGAAATCGGGCAAATATATTTATTATGAGCTTAATACCACTGTATTTCAGGAAGTTCTTTCCTGGATGCATTCATTAATGGAGGAAGACAAACATGAAAAAAAATAACAGGAAGATCTCCAAGTGGGATATAATGTACTGGCTTACGGCCCTTGTGCCCTTTATCATTTCCATCTGTTTTTATAACCGCCTGCCGGCTCAGGTTCCCACCCACTGGGGATTTGACAATGTGGCAGATGGTTACTCCAGCCGCAATATGGCTGCTTTCGGCATACCGGCCTTTATGTTTCTCATGGCAGTCCTGGTGAATATTATTTACCGGATTGATCCCAAACATGAAAACATCAGCCGTTCCAGGGAACTGAAGCAGATTACCCGCTGGTTTGTGGTGCTGCTGGCGGTGATGGTCCAGTTAGTGATTGTCCTGTCCGGCATCGGTATGGAAATCAACGTGGGAAGCGTAATAAGCATCCCCATAGCATTGATGTTTGTGGCAGCAGGCAATTACCTGCCCAAATGCAAACAGAATTATACCATGGGAATCAAACTTCCGTGGACCCTGGCTGATGAGGATAACTGGAACAGGACCCACCGCCTGGCGGGATATGTATGGACAGCAGGTGGCATACTGATGCTGATTATGGGATTCTTTCATCTGGCATACCTGTTCTTCCTGGTTTTCATGGCAATGGTCCTGATTCCAAGTGTGTATTCCTATCTGATTTACCGGAAAAAGCTGAAAGGAATATAACCGGTTCCATCATCACGGCACGATGAAGCTGTACAGAAGGCCCTGCTTTAACGCAGGGTCCTTTTTCTGTTTGTGCCGATGATATTGTGGCGCCGTGGTAAAACTTGTACGAAGAATCCCGGGAAAAGATCACCCGAAAAAATTTGGTGCCCTTGTCCCCACATACAGGATTGAATAAATGCAGGGTTTGAAGTATAATAAACGGGATAATGATTTAGAAGGAGGACATCATGGCAGTATCAAATGTATACTACACCAACATGAGGACTACACTTACGGAAAATCTCCTGCAGAAGCTGGAGAGGCTGGTAAAAAAAGCCGGCATGATGGATATTGACTTTAACAACAAATACACTGCAATCAAGATTCACTTTGGCGAGCCCGGAAACCTGGCTTACCTGCGTGCCAACTACTCCAAGGTCCTGGTGGATTTAATCCGGTCCCAAAGCGGCAGGGTATTCCTGACCGACTGCAATACCCTTTATGTGGGAAGAAGGAAGAATGCATTGGACCACCTGGACGCTGCTTATGAGAATGGCTATAATCCCTTTACCACAGGATGTCATATGATTATTGCCGACGGCCTCAAGGGAACGGATGAAGCCCTGGTTCCCATTGACGGAGAGTACGTGAAGGAGGCAAAGATTGGCCGGGCCATTATGGACGCGGACATTGTCATTTCCCTGACCCACTTTAAGGGGCATGAGGCAACCGGTTTTGGAGGCACACTTAAGAACCTGGGCATGGGAAGCGGCTCCAGGGCCGGCAAGATGGAGATGCACAATGCCGGTAAGCCCTTTGTACATACAGATAAATGTATCGGATGCGGCGCCTGTCAGAGAAACTGCGCCCACAGCGCCATCACGGTCCTTGAACGCAAAGCCTCCATTGATACAAGCAAGTGTGTTGGATGCGGCCGCTGTATCGGAGCCTGTCCCGTGGATGCGGTGGACTCCATGTGCGACGAGGCCAATGATATACTGAACCGGAAGATTGCCGAGTACACCCTGGCAGTGCTGAAGGGACGTCCGAATTTCCATGTGAGTCTTGTGGTGGACGTATCCCCCAACTGTGACTGTCATTCGGAGAATGACGCCCCCATTGTGCCTAACGTGGGTATGTTTGCTTCATTTGACCCGGTAGCCCTGGACATGGCCTGTGTGGACGCGGTAAACAGCCAGCCCGTGCTTGCCGGAAGTTTTCTGGCGGAGCAGGATCATCACAGCCATGACCATTTCATCAATACGCACCCGGATACCAACTGGGAGACCTGTATTGACCATGCTGTGAAGCTGGGCCTTGGCAATAAGGAATATAATCTCATCACCATTTAGAACCTGACCATAAGGAGGACACAGGAAACATGAGCAAACAATCATTAGACACAATCTGCATACAGGGAGGCTGGGAGCCGAAGAACGGCGAGCCCAGACAGCTTCCCATATACCAGAGCACTACCTTTAAATATACCACCAGTGAGCAGATGGGACGGCTTTTTGACCTGGAGGAAAACGGCTATTTTTATACCAGGCTGGCCAACCCCACCAATGACGCAGTGGCATCAAAGATCTGCCAGCTGGAGGGCGGGGTGGGGGCCATGCTCACTTCTTCGGGACAGGCAGCTACCTTTTATGCTATATTGAATATCTGCCAGGCGGGAGACCATGTAATCAGCTCCTCCACCATATACGGCGGTTCCACCAACCTGTTTACCGTTACCTTCCCCAAGATGGGAGTGGAGTGCACTCTGGTGAATCCGGATGCGGATGAGGCGGAACTGGCAAAGGCGTTCAGGCCTAACACCAAAGTGGTATTTGCAGAGAGCATTGCCAATCCTGCCCTGACAGTACTTGATTTTGAGAAGTTTGCCCGTCTGGCGCACAGCCATGGTGTACCTCTGATTGTGGACAATACCTTTGCAACCCCCATTAACTGCCGTCCCTTTGAGTGGGGCGCAGATATTGTGACGCACAGCACCACAAAATATATGGACGGCCATGCGGCCACAGTAGGCGGATGCATCGTGGACAGCGGAAATTTTGACTGGGAGGCCCATCATGACAAATTTAAGGGCCTGACAGAGCCGGATGAGTCATATCACGGCATTGTGTATACCCAGAAATTTGGCAGGCTGGCTTATATCCAGAAGGCCACAGCCCAGCTTATGAGGGATTTGGGTTCCATCCAGTCCCCTCAGAATGCATTCCTGATTAATATTGGCCTGGAAACCCTTCATTTAAGGGTGCCGAGACACTGTGAGAGTGCCTTTAAGGTGGCCTCCTACCTTCAGTCCAGGGAAGATGTGGCCTGGGTAAAATATCCGGGACTTCCAGGGGATAAGTACTATGAGCTGGCTCAGAAATACATGCCAAAGGGTACCTGCGGCGTTATCTCCTTTGGTTTAAAGGGTGGGCGTCAGGCAGCTTCCGTGTTCATGGATAAGCTGAAGCTGTGCTCCATCGAAACCCATGTGGCTGATTCCAGGACAGCCGTTCTTCATCCGGCCAGCCATACCCACCGTCAGCTTACGGACGAACAGCTGGTGGAGGCAGGCGTGGACCCGTCCATGATTCGTTTCAGCGTGGGACTGGAGTCCGCCGCCGACGTGATTGAGGATATCCGCCAGGCGTTAGAAGATTAAGAAATTGACAAAAGGAGCCGCCCGCTTACGGTACACATAGATGTGAGGGGGATCGGCTCCTTTTATAGTTACAAATGCATCTTTCATATTGTATTCTGCAAACACCATATGGACTGCCTTTGTTTTGTGATCTCTTAAAAAATTCGTCAGGATGCGTCCTGCCTGCAACAGTACCCGGAAAATAGTAAAATAAAATGCTTGACAAAGATAACTGTATCATGTATAGTTACAGTAAGAACTGTAACAAATGATATTACATATAGATAAGGAGAATCGCCATGGCGGAGAATATGATGGAGAACAGGACAAAATATGATGCAGTTATAATTGGATTTGGTAAAGGCGGAAAGACAATGGCGGGAGCCCTTGGGGCGGCCGGCAAAAAAGTGGCCCTTATTGAAAAGTCTGACAGGATGTACGGAGGCACCTGTATTAATGTGGGATGTATTCCTACCAAATCACTGGTGTATAGGGCAGGGCTGGCAGCTGCCAAGGGAGGTTCCTTTGAGGAGAAGGCTGCCGCCTATAAAGCCGCCATGGAACAGAAGGAAGACCTGACAGCCAGGCTTCGGGGAAAGAACTACCAGAAGCTGGACAGCAATCCCAATATTACAATAATTGACGGTACCGCCAGTTTCCAGTCGCCTCATGTGGTGGAGGTGGAGAAAGACGGAAAGACCTTCCAGGTGGAAGGAGAGCAGATATTTATTAACACAGGCTCATCCGCCTTCATCCCGCCCATTGAGGGATTAAAAGGGAATCCTTATGTTTATACCAGTGAAGGCCTGCTGAACCTGACCGAACTTCCTTCCAGGCTGGTTATTATCGGCGGTGGTTACATTGGAGTAGAATTTTCTTCCATCTATGCAAGTTTTGGTTCAAAAGTGACCATACTTCAGGATGGAGATATATTCCTTCCCAGGGAGGATGAGGAAATTGCAGGAGCTGTCAGGGAGTCCCTGGAGTCCAGGGGCATCCGTGTCATGACCGGGGTCAAGGTCAAGGCTCTGGAGCAGGCCGAGGGCAAAGCTCTGGTGGCAGTGGATAACGGAAAGGAAGTTAAAAAGCTGGAAGCCGAGGCTGTTCTGGTAGCCACCGGACGCAGGCCCAACACAGCAGGACTTAATCTGGAAGCAGCCGGTGTGGAGATTGGGCCCAGAGGCGGGATTGTCACAGACGATTCCCTCACCACCACGGCGCCCCATATCTATGCCATGGGCGATGTGAGGGGCGGTCTGCAGTTTACATACATTTCCCTGGATGACTTTAGAATCGTAAAGTCAAAGGTCCTGGGGGATGGAAGCTATACATTGAAGGAGAGAGGGGCAGTGCCTTACAGCGTTTTCCTGATACCGCCTTTCTCCAGAGTGGGCTTAAGTGAAAAAGAGGCAGTGGAAAAGGGGTATAAGGTGAAGGTGGCCAGGCTGGCGGCAGCGGCCATTCCAAAGGCTCAGGTACTGGAACAGCCGGCCGGGCTGTTAAAGGCAGTCATTGATGAGGAGACAGGACTTATCCTGGGAGCCCACCTGTTCTGTCAGGAATCCTACGAGATGATTAATATGATTAAGCTGGCCATGGATGCAAAGGTGCCGTATCAGGTGCTGAGGGATACGATCTACACCCATCCCACTATGAGCGAGGCCTTCAATGATTTGTTTGCGGTATGATAACAAGGCATGACAGAAAAGGCATTATAGAAAAAGCATTATAGAAAAAGATACCATGCTGCACATATAAACCACAGGAAAAACATCACACAGAAAACATAAAAAGGAGACACACCTATGGGATTTTCATTAGATATCAGTGTACCGGCTCTGACGGTATTCATACAGGGACTGGTCAGCTTTTTCTCCCCCTGCGTCCTGCCCCTCATACCCTTATACATCGGGTATCTTTCCGGCGGAACCGGCAAGCGCGGTGAGGACGGCCGCATGCACTATGAGCGGAGCAAGGTAATGCTTCACACCCTCTGTTTCGTCATCGGCGTCAGCTTTGCATTCTTCCTCCTGGGACTGGGGTTCTCCACATTGGGAACCTTCTTTAAGAGCAACCAGCTTCTCTTTGCCAGAGTGGGAGGAATTCTGGTGGTGCTCTTTGGATTTTATCAGCTGGGATTTTTTGGTAAGAGCGGAGCCATGGGAAAGGAGCACAGGCTGCCTTTTAAGCTGGATATGCTGGCCATGTCGCCGATAACAGCCTTAATCATGGGATTTACCTTCAGCTTTGCGTGGACGCCCTGCGTGGGACCGGCTCTGGCCAGCGTCCTGCTGATGGCAGCCTCTGCCAGCACAAAGGCATTGGCCTTTGGCCTGATTGGGGTCTATACCCTGGGATTCGTGCTGCCGTTCCTGGCAGTGGGACTTTTCACCACCAGCCTGCTGGAATTCTTTAAGACCCATGGCAATGTGGTAAAATACACGGTAAAGGTGGGAGGCATTCTGATGATATTCATGGGCCTTCTGATGTTTACCGGAAGGATGAACGCAGTGACAGGATATCTGTCCAGATTCCAGACCCAGTCATCTGTCCAGGGCAGCAAAGAGCCGGGAGAGGGTGGAGACAAAACTCCGGCCATGACGGCAGGTACTGAGCCGGAATCCGCTGACAGCGAATCCGGGGCAGAGACAGAAGCCACGGAAGCAGATAAGGCCAATGCACCGGAGGAAACAGCCGGGGACGGGGAAGAAGGGGCAGACCAGGCCGAAGCAGGAGCACAGGAAGTGCTTCCGGCCATTGATTTTACCCTTAAGGACCAGTACGGCAATACACATTCCCTGTCAGATTACAAGGGAAAGACCATATTCCTGAACTTCTGGGCCACCTGGTGTCCGCCCTGCCGGGCAGAGATGCCGGATATACAGAAAATATATGAGACCTATGATACGGAGGGGGATGACGCCCTTATCGTACTGGGAGTGGCAGGACCGGGATATGGAAATGAAAAGTCAGAAGAAGGAATCAAGGAATTCCTGGATGAGAACGGATACACATATCCGGTGCTTATGGATACAACGGGCGAGCTGTTCAGCGCATACGGCATTTATTCCTACCCGACCACATTCATGATTGACAGGGACGGGAATGTATTCGGTTATGCCAGCGGTCAGCTGAACGAGGATATGATGAAGAACATTATAGAACAGACAATGGAAGGAAAACGGAGATAGTAAGATGAACAGAAGCAGAGCCAGAGCGATAAGAAGAAAATACCAAAGAAGGACAAGGGTAACGGTCCAAAAGGCATGGATCCTGTCAGCTCTGGCCGCTGCTGTCATCGTCTACGGGGCAGCGGCCGTAATCAGGGAAAAAGGGCGGGAGGCCAAAGGCACTCAGGTGAGTATAGAGACACCGGACAGCACGCAGATGCCAGAGGCTTTGGAGACGGAATTCCTGAAAGATGTGCGGGTAGGAACCTTAAATCTGTCAGGACTTACCATGGAACAGGCCGTGTCCAGGATCAGGGAAACCTACCGCTGGGATATGAGGATCAGAAACGGGGAAGAGAGTGTTTCCCTGGAAGATTTGGCCGGCCCTCAGCTGGAGAAGATACTTGAAACCATAGAACACGGGGATAAGGATAAGCCCCAGAGCTATGAACTGGATTATGGCCGGATGGAGCAGGCATTTGCGCAGCAGGCAGCAGAGCTGGCCCAGGGATGGGACAGAGGGGCAGTGGATTCCCAGATGGAATCCTTTGACAAGGAGACTAAGACCTACCGCTATACAGAGGAACGGTATGGGCGCAGCCTGAAGCAGGAGCAGCTGGTGGAGGAACTGATGGAGGCAGTCAGAAAGGGCGAATTTACGACGGAGACAGAGGCGCCCTTTGATTCCATCGCGCCCAAACGGACCGCTGCCCAGGCCAGGGACCAGTACAAAGTGATTGGGACTTTTTCCACCACCACCACGGATAACAAGAACAGGAACCAGAATATCCGGCTGGCGGCAGACGCCATAGACGGCGTGGTGTTAAAGCCGGGAGAGGAATTCTCCTTTAACCTGGCCACAGGCAACCGCACCAGCGAAAAGGGATACCAGCCCGCAGGCGCCTACAGGAACGGAGTTCTCATAGAGGAACCGGGCGGCGGCGTGTGCCAGGTTTCCACCACGCTGTACCATGCTATTATCAACTCAGGATACAAGACAACGGAGCGGAATTTCCACAGTTTTGCGCCCGGTTATATTGATAAGGGCCAGGACGCCATGGTGAGCTTTGACGGCTATGCGGGTCCGGACCTTAAATTTGTCAACACCCAGAACACTTCCATCGGCCTCAGGGCTTCCTTTGACGGAAAACAGCTGAAGCTTTCTATCGTAGGCCTTCCCCTGCTGGAAGAGAATGAACGCATTTCCATGCGCTCGGAAAAGATCAGGGAGCTGGAACCGCCGGCGCCTGTTTACGAGGAAAACCCTGAGCTGGCTTATGGGGAAGAAAAGATAGTGGAGCAGGCCCAGCCGGGCTCGGTCTGGAAGTCCTACCGCATCCGTACAAAAAATGGACAGGTGGAGGAAGAGACCTTCCTTTACACCAGCACCTATAAAGCAAAACCCGCTAAGATACAGCGCAATTCAGCCGCCCTGCCGCCATCGCAGGAGCTTCCCCAGACGGACGGGGGAGAAAACCTCCGGGAAGGGCAGACAGAAGAAGCTGCCGCAGAAGGGGAGGCCATAATGCCCTTTGGTACATGAGCCGGCTTGTAAGCTGGCTTATGAATTGGTTTATGAAATAAAAAATAAGTGCATTTTTCTGAAAAAAATGGTATGATTTAATGAAAGACAGCAGCAGGCTGTTGCAGATAGGAAAGGGGAATTGGAAAAGTGACAAGTGAATTTACCATTGCGGTGCATGCGCTGGTTTTTTTGAATCACAAGGGAACTGTGTTTTCCAGCGAAGGTCTTGCAGCGAATGTCTGTACCAATGCTGCCAGGATACGTAAGGTCATGGCAAAGCTTAAAAAGGCGGATCTTGTGAAAACAAAGGAAGGTGTGGACGGCGGTTATCTGTTCCACCGTGACAGCAGGGACGTGAACCTGTCCATGGTGGCTGAGGCTCTGGATACCCCCTTTGTGGCTGCCTCCTGGAAAAGCGGCAATCCGCATATGGCCTGTCTCATTTCGTCAGGCATGGCGGGAATCATGGACGAGCTCTATGGAGAGCTGAACCAGTGCTGCCAGGCATATTTAGAGAAAGTCACCATTGCGGATTTGGACAGCAGAATCTTCACGGGCGCCCCGAAGGCTGTAACAGCCATATAAAGACAGAGAATAAACCCTGGTGAATCAGGTCGGCGGATGCCGGTTTTTCACCAGGGATTTTTGGGCTGTATAAACCGTATGATAAGCTGTACGATAAAGTACATCATTTGTTACATGAGAGGAGACAAGGGACAGGATGAAGAAATTGAGGGGATTATTCCGGATTATATTTGGAAGGACGGCCTTTGTGGTGCTGTTTATGGCCATACAGGTGGGAATCCTGTTTGGCGCCTTCCGGTGGCTGGAAGAGTACATGCACATTGTATACGCCATATCCATCCTTTTGAGCGCGGCAGTCATCATTTATATTTTCAATGAACCTATTAATTCCAGCTTTAAGATGGCCTGGATTGTACCGGTTCTGGTGATTCCGGTGTTCGGGGTCCTGCTGTATATATTTGTGCAGATGCAGTTCCAGACAAAGCTTATGGCCCGGCGTCTGAAAAAAAACATAGGCGACACAGCTGCTTACCTGAAGCAGGACCGGGAAGTACAGGAGCGAATCAGGGAAGCCAGCAGGAGAAGCAGCCATCTGATTGATTACATGAAGGATCACGCGGGGTATCCCGCCTACGCCAACACCCATGTGGAATACTTTCCGCTGGGGGAGGACAAGTTTGAGGCTCTCATGAGGGAGCTTAAGGCGGCCCGGCATTTTATTTTCATGGAATATTTTATCGTAGAGCGGGGATACATGTGGGACAGTATCCTGAAGGTGCTGGAGGAGAAGGTAAAGGAGGGTGTGGAGGTCAGGGTTATGTATGACGGCATGTGCTGCCTCATGCTTCTTCCGTACCATTATCCCAGGGTGCTGGAGAAAAAGGGAATCCGCTGCAAAATGTTTTCGCCTATAAAGCCAACCCTGTCCACCTATCAGAATAACAGGGATCACAGGAAGATTGTGGTTATAGACGGCCATACGGCCTTTACCGGCGGTGTAAATCTGGCGGACGAGTACATCAACCGCAAGGTGCGCTTTGGCCACTGGAAGGATACGGCCATCATGCTGAAGGGAGACGCGGTACAGAGCTTTACCATGATGTTCCTGCAGATGTGGAATGTGACGGAGAGGCAGCCGGAGGATTACGGGAAGTACGCGGTCCCCAAAGACTATGAACATCCTCAGGCATCAGACCATTCCGGCTTCGTCCTGCCCTATGGGGACAGCCCTATGGACAGGGAGCAGGTGGGAGAGCGTGTTTATCTGGATATACTGAACCAGGCCAGGAGCTACGTCCATATTATGACGCCCTATCTGATTCTGGACGACGAGATGGTCAATGCCCTGAGCTATGCCGCCAAACGCGGGATTGACGTAAAGCTTATTATGCCGCATATTCCGGATAAAAAGTATGCCTACATGCTGGCCAGAACCTTTTATCCGGAGCTCACAAGAGCCGGCGTGAAAATTTACGAATACACGCCGGGCTTTGTCCACGCCAAGGTTTTTGTCAGCGACGACGAAAAGGCTGTGGTGGGCACCATTAACCTGGATTTCCGCAGCCTTTACCTGCATTTTGAATGCGCGGCCTATATTTACCGCAATCCGGTGGTCTTTGACGTGGAGCGTGATTTTGAGGAGACCCTTAAGAAATGCAGTCTTATCACGATGGAGGACTGTAAAAATTACAGCTGGATGGGAAAGAAGCTGGGACGTCTCATGCGCCTCGTTGCCCCTTTGATGTAATAGGAGAGAAAGAAAAACTGAAAAAAATGCCTGTGGAAAAACGGAATTCATCCGTGTATTCACAGGCTGTTTTTGCGTTTTTTTTGCGCGCATATCACAAAATGAACACATTACTGTGATAGAGTATAAAAAAATAAAGGATAATACCGATTGATTTGAGAGGAGCAAAAGCAATGAAAAGACCACTTGCAGCCTGCCGTTATGTGTGCGGTTCCCTGGCAGCCATTACTGCAGTGACCTCGGCTCTGCCTGTGACTGCCGCAGCCAATACATCGTCTGCAAACTTTGACATGAGGAGACAGGTGGTGAACCTGACCGGAATCCTGAATGTGACGGATTACACAGGACAGGTGACCAGAGGGGATTTTGCCAGAATGCTGGTGAATGCCTCCAGCTACCGGGAAAACCTGCCTTCTTCCAGCGTGTCCGTGTTCGCGGATGTGCCGGGTACCCATCCGGATGCTGTCTATATCCGTATCGCGGCTTCCCAGGGATGGATGACCGGTTTCCTGGGAGGGCTCTTTAAGCCTGAGGAGTATATTACATATAAGGACGCTGTGAAGGCAGCGCTGACCATGCTGGGGTATTCGGACGAGGACTTTACCGGGGACCTGGCATCCTCGCGCATTTCCAAGTTCAACTATCTGGAGCTGAACGAGGAGATGAACCGCCAGCCGGAGGAAGTGCTGAACCAGACAGACTGCATGAACCTGTTTTACAACCTGTTAAAGACAAAGAAAAAGGACAGCAGCGAAATATACGGGGCTGTTCTGGACTGCGAGCTTAACTCAGACGGGGAAATCAATCCCATCACCATCCTGGACGACGAGCGCAAAGGCCCCATACTGGTGCGCAAGGGCTTCAGCGTAATCCAGTCCGTGCCCTTTGGATCGGAAAATGCCAATGTGTTTTTAAACGGAACAGCCAGCACACTGGAGGCAGTGAAGGCATCCCAGCAGGATGCGGGCTTTGCCGTTGTCTACTATAATGTGAAGTCCAAAACCATCTGGGCCTACACCACCAGGGGATGGGACGATGATGATCTGGAGGGAAACAACGCCTATGTGCTGTTAAAGGGCGAGGTCAAGAACATTTATTATAAATCCACGGACGTGATGACGCCCACCTCCATCCGTCTGGAGATTGATGACGACAATTCGGACGGGGACTTTGGAGAGGATGGAATTGACGAGGACGGATATCTCACCATCAATCTGAATTCTTCGGAGCTTCAGTACCTTTTTTCCATTTACGGCGGCATAGAGGTAGGGGATGAGGTGGTAATGGTATGCAATAAGAGCGGCAGCAGCTATACGGCAGTTGACGCCATAGAATATTAAGGGTGAGGTGCGGTATGGAAGAAAAGAAGAAAGGCGTCCTGCGCTTTTTTAAGCTTTCCACGGGCAGACATAAGAGGGAAGCAGCACCCGGCACCCCGGCACAGGCAGTAAAAGGCAGAAAGGGAAGAAAGAAATGGGTAAAGCCCCTGGTAATCCTGCTGATAATAGGAGCAGCCGCAGCCGCGGCCATGACCTTTAGGGGCATGAAGGCAAAGGCAGCCACTGCCCAGGCACAGTCCCACAATACGGCATCGGCGGAGCGCAGGGACATTTCCTCAGAGCTGTCTTCCTCAGGAACCCTTAAGGCCAAGGACACCTACAGCATCACTTCCATGGTGGAGGGCGAGGTGTTATCTGCCGGCTTTGAGGAGGGGGACCAGGTGGAAAAGGACCAGGTGCTCTATGAAATTGATAAGTCCAGCATGGAGTCCCAGCTGACCAGCTCGGTGAATTCCCTGAGCAGATCCCAGTCCTCCTATGAAGACGCCCTGGAAGATTATAATGACGCCCTGAGTGATTACAGCGGAAACACCTACAAAGCCACCGACACAGGATATATCAAGGAACTGTATATCAGCGTGGGGGACAAGGTGAGCGGAAACACCAAGCTGGCCGATGTTTACAGCGACGATGTGATGGAAATAAGAATTCCTTTTTTGTCCGGGGAGGCAGCCATGATAGGAGCCGGGATGCCGGCAGCCGTTACCCTGACGGATACAGGAGAGCAGGTGGCAGGAACAGTCAAGGCAGTGGCTAACCAGGAAACCGTCCTCACAGGCGGACGGCTGGTACGTGTGGTTACCATACAGGTGCAAAATCCCGGCGGCCTGACCACATCCTTAAGAGCCACGGCCCAGATCGGGGAATTCATAGGCAGTGAGGACGGAGTGTTCGAGGCATCGGTGGACACCACCATGAATGCGGACCTGTCCACCAGTGTGGAGGTGGAGTCCCTGCTGGTAAATGTAGGGGACTACGTTACAAAAGGAACCCCTGTTTTTAAGATGACAGACAAGTCGGCGGATAAGCTGATTCAGAGCTACAAGGACGCCCTGGACAAGGCGGAGGAAAGCGTGGAATCAGCCCAGAACAAGCTGGACAGCACCCAGGACAGCTATGATAATTACACCATAAAGGCGCCAATCTCCGGCCAGGTCATCACCAAGAATTTCAAGGTGGGAGACAATATCACCAAAAACAGCTCCAGCACCACGGTGCTGGCCACCATCTACGATTTGTCCAGCCTGACATTTGAGATGTCCATAGACGAGCTGGACATCAAGAAAGTAAAGGTGGGCCAGAAGGTAGAGGTATCAGCAGACGCCTTTGAGGGACAGACATTCTCAGGCACAGTGACCAACGTCAGCCTGGAGAGCACATATTCCAACGGTGTCAGCACCTACCCGGTGACTGTTACCCTGGATGATATGGGGGATTTGCTGCCCGGCATGAATGTGGACGGAGTTATTACTCTTGAGGAGGCCAATGATGTGCTGGCCATCCCCGTGGATGCCCTGATGAGGGGAAACCAGGTCTATGTGAAGGATGACACAGTGACGGAGCAGCAGGGGCCGGTGCCTGCCGGTTTCCGGTCTGTGAAGGTGGAAACAGGACTGGCAAGCGACACATACGTGGAAATCACAAGCGGCCTTTCGGAAGGAGACGTGGTCTATGTGGCTGAATCCAGCAAAAACAGCAGCAGCTTTATGATGATGATGGACGGCGGCATGGGCGGCCCTCCGGGCGGAGGCGGAAACATGGGCGGACAAAACCGGGGCGGCTCCGGAGGCCGCCAGAACCGTTAAAGTATGCCCGGAAGGAACCGGAAGTAAGACAGAGAGGAACCAGGAACACATGGACAATACCAGTCAGAGGGAAACACTTATTGAGCTGAGACATATCCATAAGATATACTATCTGGGAGGGGAAGAGGTGCGGGCCAACGACGACATCAGCCTGAAGATAGACAGGGGAGAGTTTGTGGCCATCGTAGGCAAGTCGGGAAGCGGAAAATCCACCCTCATGAACATTATTGGGGCCCTGGATGTGCCCACGGACGGCGAATATCTCCTGGGAGGCGAGGATGTGGGCATCATGGATGACAAACAGCTGGCCCGCATCCGCAATAAGATGATTGGCTTCATTTTCCAGCAGTATAACCTGCTGCCCAAGCTTAACATACTGGAAAATGTGGAGCTGCCTCTCCTGTACGCCGGTGTGGGAAATGCAGAGCGCCGGGAGCGGGCCATGGCTTCCCTGGAAAAGGTGGGCCTGTCGGAAAAATGGAAGAACATGCCGAACCAGCTTTCCGGCGGACAGCAGCAGAGGGTATCCATTGCCAGGGCCCTGGCCGGAAGCCCCTCACTGATACTGGCGGACGAACCTACAGGAGCCCTGGATTCCAAGACCAGCCGCGATGTGCTGGGATTTCTCAAACAGCTCAACGACGAGGGAAACACCATCGTGATGATTACCCATGACAACGCCATTGCCATGGAAGCCAGGCGCGTGGTCCGGATAAAGGATGGGCAGATTAATTTTGACGGAGATGTAAAAGACTATGCTGCAATCATTTAAGCTGGCCCTTAAAAGCATTTGGGGCAACAAGATGCGTTCATTCCTGACCATGCTGGGAATTATTATCGGAGTGGCCGCGGTTATCATACTGGTAAGTCTGGTCAACGGGTACATGGGCAGCGTGGTGGAGAGCTTCGCCAGCATGGGTGTGAACCAGATCAATGTAAATGTGACCAATCTGGCTTCCCGATCCCTGGATGCGGACCAGATGTATGCCTTTTATGAGGAACATACAGACCTGTTCGGGGAACTGAGCCCCAATGTGACATTGTCCTCCACCATCAAATACGGGGATGACTCCATGACATCCACGTCAGTGGCAGGGCGCAGTGAACAATATCTGGAAATCAAGTCCTATGAACTGGAAACAGGCAGGAACATAGCGTATTCGGATATTGTCTCACGCCAGAAGGTGTGCGTTATAGGCGCTTACGTGGCCAATGAGCTTTACGGAAGCTCCCAGAACGCCATAGGGCGGACCCTTAAGATAGACGGCTACGCTTTTAAAATCATAGGTGTAGCGGAGGCCCAGGACGCGGATAACATGGAGGACGGGGGAACCGATGACTTTGTATGGATTCCATACAGCGTAGCCGTGAAGATGTCCAGAAACGCCAATATCACCAACTATACCTTTACGGCGCTGGATACCAGCAAGGCGGACGAGTGCACCGCAGTCATCAAGAATTTCCTGTACGAGACCTTTAAGGATGAGGATTTATACCGCGTGACGGCCATGAGCGAGATGCTGGATTCCCTGAACGAGCAGATTGCCATGATGAGCGGTATGCTGGGAGGAATAGCGGGAATCTCCCTGCTGGTGGCCGGTGTGGGCGTCATGAACATCATGCTGGTATCCGTTACAGAGAGAACAAGGGAAATCGGAATCCGCAAATCCCTGGGAGCGGATAAGGGAACCATCATGCGGCAGTTTGTCATTGAGGCCGCTGTGACCAGCTCCCTGGGCGGCATCATCGGAATCCTGGTGGGCTGCGTCGCCACCACTGTGGTGGGAGCAGCGGTGGGCGTGTCTGCCACCCCCACCCTGTCGGCTGTTGTCATATCCTTCAGCGTATCCGTTGGAATCGGACTGCTGTTCGGATACATGCCTGCCAGCCGGGCGGCTAACTTAAATCCCATAGACGCCCTGAGAAGTGAATAATCCGTGCCGGCGGCTGCTTTTTGTATTATATTGGAAACATGACGGAAAACAATTGATATGGGGCCATCCTTTCGCTATAGTAAAAAAGTATTAACATTTTATAAACACGAAAAGGATAAAGATGAGATGAAAACGCTTACACCCCAGCTGTTTCTGTCCATGAAACAGTACACAAAGGAACAATTCACAAAGGACGTGATATCGGGAATCATTGTGGCTATCATAGCCCTGCCCCTGTCCATAGCCCTGGCGCTGGCCTCCGGTGTGACACCGGAACAGGGACTTTACACGGCCATCATAGCCGGGTTTGTTATTTCCTTCTTAGGCGGCAGCAAGGTGCAGATAGCAGGCCCTACGGCAGCCTTTGCCACCATTGTGGCAGGAATCGTCATGAAAAACGGAATGGAGGGACTGGCCACAGCTACGATACTGGCCGGTCTTATTCTCGTTATTATGGGCTTTCTGCGCCTGGGCAGCCTGATCCGGTTTATTCCATATACCATTACAACCGGCTTTACAACCGGTATCGCAGTGACCATTTTTATCGGCCAGATCAAGGATTTCCTGGGACTTACCTTCAGGGAATCACCGGTGGAGACCATGGAGAAGCTGGGCCAGGTTATCTCCTGCATGGATACCCTGAACCTTCAGGCCCTGGCAGTGGGAGCTGTGTCACTGGCCATTCTCATTCTGTGGCCCAGGTTCTTTAAGAAGGTGCCGCCCTCATTGATTGCCGTTGCGGCTGCAGCGGTGCTGGTTAAGGGAATGGGCCTGAGGGTCAATACCATAGGGGATTTGTATACCATTTCCTCCGGCCTTCCCGCGTTCCATCTGCCGAATATCAGCTTCAGCCTGGTACAGAAGGTGATGCCGGACGCCATTACCATAGCCGTGCTGGCTGCCATTGAATCCCTGCTTTCCTGTGTGGTGGCAGACGGAATGATAGGCGGAAAGCACAACTCCAACGCAGAGCTGGTGGCCCAGGGAGTGGGCAACGCGGCCTCAGCGCTTTTCGGAGGCATTCCGGCCACAGGCGCCATCGCAAGGACAGCTGCCAACATAAAGAACGGAGGGCGCAGTCCGGTGGCCGGCATGGTCCACGCAGCGGTGCTTCTGCTGATTCTGGTATTCCTGATGCCCTATGCGGCTCTGATTCCCATGCCTGCCATAGCGGCCATCCTGTTTATGGTGGCTTACAATATGAGTGAGTGGCGGTCCTTTGCAGATGTGGTGAAGACAGCGCCCAAAAGTGACACGGCCGTGCTGGTGCTGACCTTTTTTCTCACAGTGGTGTTCGATCTGGTCATGGCCATCGGCGTGGGACTGGCCCTGGCCTGTCTGCTGTTCATGAAGCGCATGGCGGATGTGTCTGATATTTACGGATGGAAGTACGCAGAGGATTACGAGGAGAGCACGGACAGGGAGCGCATTGACTTAAAACCAGTGCCCAGGCAGGTTATGGTGTTTGAGGTGAACGGTCCCATGTTCTTTGGTGCGGCGGACAAGATTGGACAGATTCCCCTGGATTCTGACAAGAAGGTGCTGATTCTGCGGATGAGAAGCGTTCCCGCCATGGATGCAACCGCCCTGAACAGTCTTAAGAAGCTGAACGCCAGGTGCCGCAAGGCCCGTATCACCATGATTCTTTCCCATGTAAACGAACAGCCCCTGTCTGTGATGGAGAAAGCAGGATTTGATAAGGAGATAGGAAGGGAAAACATAGCGCCCCGCATCGACGATGCAATCTGCCGGGCAGGGGAAATCCTCTCAGAGGCCAATGCAGCCGATTGACAGAAACAGGCAGTCAGTATAAACTGGAACATAGTACCGGGTGACAGAATATTTCCGGTTATACGGGAATAAATTGGGAATACCAAAGAACAGGAAAGAGGACAGGGATATGAAGGTTGTGGATATGCACTGCGATACCATTGCGGAAATCTATAAGGACCATAAGAAGGGAGGCAGGCAGTCCATCCTGGAGAACCAGATGATGCTGGATTTGAAAAAGATGCAGGCAGGGGATTACGGGCTGCAGAATTTTGCCCTGTATGTCAATCTGGAACAGGCCAAGGGAAGGCCCTTTGAATTCTGCATGGAACTTCTGGATACCTTCTACCAGGAAATGGAAGCCCATGAGGATATCATAGGAATCGTCAGATCCTATGAGGATATCAGCAGAAACTGGGAGCAGGGCAGGATGTCGGCCCTTCTCACAGTGGAGGAAGGCGGGACCTGCCAGGGTAAAACGGCGTTTCTGCGGGATTTCTACCGGCTGGGTGTGCGCATGATGACTCTGACCTGGAATTTCCCCAATGAGCTGGCATTTCCCAATGCCAGGATGACAGAGGAGGACGGTACCTTCAGGATGGCGCCGGATACAGAGCACGGACTTACGGATACCGGGATTGCATTTGTGGAGGAGATGGAGCGCCTGGGAATGATCATTGATATTTCCCACCTGAATGACGCAGGCATATGGGATGTGTTCCGGCATACCAGAAAACCTTTTGTGGCCAGCCATTCCAACGCAAGGGCCATGGCTTCCCATCCGAGGAACCTGACCGATGATATGATACGCGCCCTGGCGGAACGCGGCGGCGTCATGGGCATCAATTACTGCACTGCCTTTCTGCGGGACTTCGGACCGGGGGAAGAGCAGTTAAGCCGCATATCCGACATGGTGGAGCATATGAAGCATATTCGGAAAATTGGCGGCATCGGCTGTATCGGGCTGGGTTCCGACTTCGACGGAATCAGCGGGAATCTGGAGATGGGGGATGCGGGAAAGCTCCCCATGCTGGCGCATGCCATGGAAAGGGAAGGCTTTACCCCTTCGGAAATAGAAGCTGTATTCTGTAAAAATGTGCTCCGGGTGTATAAGGAGGTCCTGTAGCGGGAAAAACTTTACACAAGTTTTACATTCCCATGAGGTGGATTTTACTTCAGTCTGGTATGCTGTTTACATAGGCTGTATGCCGGGAAAGGCGGTAGTTGGAAAATGGAACGGATTTATATTATTGAAGATGATGAAAACATCATGAATCTGTTGAAAATTGCCCTGGAGGGCTTTGGATATGCGGCGGAAGGGTTTGAAACCGCGGAGGAAGGCCTGGCCAGGATGAGGGAGGAAAAGCCGGACCTGGTAATCTTTGACTGGATGCTTCCGGGGATGGACGGCACAGAGGCCATCAAGGAGGTAAGAAATACGGAGCAGCTAAAATATGTGCCCATCATGCTCCTGACGGCCAAGGAAAAGGAGCTTGACAAGGTGGTTGGGCTGGACTGCGGGGCAGACGATTACATGGTAAAGCCTTTTGGGGTTCTGGAGCTGTCGGCCCGCATCCGCAGCCTGCTGCGCAGGACTAAACGGGAGGAGGACAGGGATGTGCTGTTCTACCAGGACATCCAGGTCAACCGCAAGACCAGGGAGGTGTCAAGCGGCGGCCGGCTGGTAGAGCTTACACTGAAGGAATTTGAGCTGTTGGTTTATCTGCTGGAGAACCAGTCCAGGGTGGTGACCAGGGATGAACTGCTCAACCGCATCTGGGGCTATGAGTACGATGGAGAGACCAGAACCCTTGACATGCACATCCGCACCCTTCGCCAGAAGCTGGGGGAAGAGGGCGGTGCCTGCATTAAGACGGTCCGGGGCGTGGGCTACCGTATGGTGAGATAACATGACAGGAAACCAAGGAGGAAGACATGCGTAAAGCATTATTGGAACGTTTTATCCTGGTACTTTTGGCGGCGCTGTGTATTAACAGCGTCATCTTTTATATTGCCAGCAGCAAAATGATGTTAAAAAACTCCAAAAATGATATGACCTACACCATCAAGGCCGTGGACAGCATCCTGGATTACGACAGGGACTTAATGGAGCAGATGGAGCGCCTGGAGGCGTTTACGGACCAGGATTCCAGCAGGGTGACCCTTATAAAGTCGGATGGAACCGTTGTAACGGATTCTGACGCGGACGCCGAGTACCTGGACAACCACCAGGGACGTGAGGAGATACGGGCAGCCATGGAGCACGGGGAGGGGTATGCCAGACGCTATTCCAAAACACTGGGAAAAACCATGCTCTATGTGGCCTGCCGCTCTGAGTATTCAGACATGGTGCTCCGCCTGGCCGTGCCCTATTCCGGCATACAGGAATACCTTCCCATGCTGTTTCCGGCCGCCATTTTAAGCTTCCTTATGGCCATGGTCTGCTCCGTGGTGACCACCAGACGCTTTGTGTCATCGGTCACCAGACCCCTGCGCGATATCTCGAAAGCCGTGATGAAGGTAAAAGGGGATTACACGGAGCTGCAGTTTGAAAGCTGCCAATATCCTGAAATCAACGTCATTGCCGAGACCATCATGAATATGTCAAAGGACGTAAAGGAATATTTAAGCCAGATTGAAAAGGAAAAGCAGATTCGCCAGGAATTTTTCAGCAACGCGTCCCATGAGCTTAAGACTCCTATCACCTCCATCCAGGGCTACGCGGAGTTACTGGAGAGCGGCATGATTCAGGATGACGGCCTGAAGCTGGATTTCGCAAAGAGAATCAAGAAGGAGGCCGCTGGAATGACAGGGCTTATCAACGACATTCTGATGATATCCCGCCTGGAATCCATGGATGCCGAGGTAATGTTTTCCGATGTGAGAATCAGCGTGCTTCTCCAGGAGATCATGGACAGCCTAAAGCCGCTGGCTGCCTCCTGCCAGGTGTTTCTCCATGTGGACTGCAAGCCCCTGTGTATCCGTGCTAACCTGCAGCAGATGAAGGAGCTGTTTACTAACCTGGCCACCAATGCCATCAAGTACAACCGGCCCGGAGGCCAGGTGTGGATTACGGTGGGTGAACAGGGAGATGACATGCTGGTAAGGGTAAAGGACAACGGCGTGGGAATTCCAAAGGAAAGCCTGGACCGCATATTCGAGCGGTTCTACAGGGTGGATAAGGGCCGCAGCCGCAAACAGGGCGGTACGGGGCTGGGGCTGTCCATTGTGAAACACATCGTGAATTTTTACCATGGAACCATCCATGTGACCTCTGAGTTAGACAAGGGAACAGAGTTTACTGTCACCATTCCTCTCGATATGCATAAATAAGAATGGAAATATCTGCAAAAAACACCAGTTTTTCACTTTATTACTTTAAAATCACAGAAATTTAAAGTAATAAAATTGACGGCGCAATTTTTTTGTAGTATGATAGGAAAAGTCCTGACAGAGGACGAATTCTTATGTGGAAAGAGGAGATAGTATTATGAAAAAGACATCAAAAATCATGTCCCTGGTTTTAGCCGGCGCCATGGTTCTGTCCATGACGGCCTGCGCAGGCAATACGGCTGAAACCACGTCAGCTGCCGCCAAGTCCCAGGAGACAGCAGCTGATACGGCTTCAAAGGCGGAGGAGACAACCGGGGCAGAGGCATCAGAGAGTGAGACTGCTGCAAAGGCAGAGGGAACCACCTATAAGATTGGCGTACTCCAGCTGGTGCAGCACACCGCCCTGGACGCTGCCAATGACGGTTTCATCGCTGCTTTAGACGACGCTGGAATCGCTTACGAGGTTGACCAGCAGAATGCTTCCGGCGACCAGTCAGCCTGCCAGACAGTGGCGTCCAAGTTCGCCAATGAGAAGAAGGATTTGATTCTGGCCATCGCCACACCGGCTGCCCAGGCCATGGTGGGCGCAGTGGAAGATACCCCTGTCCTGATTACCGCAGTGACAGACCCGGCTGAATCCGGTCTGGTTGACACCAATGAAAAGCCGGGCGCAAATGTTACAGGAACCTCTGACCTGACTCCTGTGAAGGAGCAGATCGACCTGCTTAAGCAGCTGGTTCCGGAAGCCAAGACCGTGGGCGTGCTGTACTGCTCCGCAGAGTCCAACTCCAAGATCCAGGCTGACATGGCAAAGGAAGCCATTGCGGCGGCAGGCATGGAGAGCAAGGAATACACGGTATCCAGTTCCAATGAGATTCAGACCGTGGTACAGTCCATGGTAGGTGCCGTGGATGCGGTTTACGCCCCAACGGACAACGTAATCGCAGCAGGTATGGCCACAGTTGGAATGGTGGCAGGAGACAACAATCTGCCGGTTATCTGCGGCGAGGCAGGCATGGTGCAGAACGGCGGACTGGCTACATACGGCATTGATTATTACCAGCTGGGATACATGACCGGCCAGCAGGCTGTGAAAATCCTCACCGAGGGAGCGTCACCGGCTGATATGCCGATTGAGTACCTGCCGGCTGAGAAGTGCGAGCTGACAGTGAACGAGGAAACAGCCCAGACACTTGGGATTGATGTATCCGGATTAAAATAGACAGTCAGGCAGCTCAGGATGATACAGGCGGTGCTGCGGGGCAGAGACGGTGAAAACCGCTTTGGCCTGCAGCACCCTCTTTTCGGTCATCGGATAAAATGGCGTCCGGTAAAGAAGGTAGATGGTTTGCTCAAGCTGTAAGGCTTTCGGGAACAGCGGTTTGGGCAAGCTATTTACATTATCAAATGATACAAAGGAATAGAGACGGAAAGGGAGGTAAATATAAGATATGAATTTTGCGAATCTGATGCAGGGCATGGGCCCCAATCTGTTAGATGCAGTGGGACAGGGCGTGCTCTGGGGAATCATGGTGCTGGGGGTATACATCACCTTCAAGCTTCTGGACATTGCGGATTTGACCGTGGACGGAAGCTTTGCACTGGGAGGCTGCGTCTGTGCCACGCTGATTGTGGGCAGGGGAATGAATCCGGTGGCAGCCCTGTTTATAGCCACCCTGGCGGGAATGGCGGCGGGTTTTGTGACAGGCATCCTTCACACGGTATTTGAGATACCTTCCATACTGGCCGGAATTCTGACCCAGATATCCCTGTGGTCCATCAACCTGTGGATTATGGGAGGAAGCAGCAACATTCCCCTTCTCAAGTCCAAGTCCATTGTGACCATGGTTTCTTCCGCCACAGGCTTTAACCAGGCCCAGGCGTCCCAGGTCATCGGCATCGCGGCAGCCATACTTATGGTTGTCGTGATGTACTGGTTTTTCGGCACGGAGATAGGAAGCGCCCTGAGGGCAACGGGAAATAACGAGGATATGATCCGCGCCCTGGGGGTCAATACCAAGTGGACCAAGCTGCTGGCACTGATGCTCAGCAACGGTCTGGTGGGCATGTCCGGCGCCCTGGTGTGCCAGGGGCAGAAGTACGCGGATATCCAGATGGGTACCGGAGCCATTGTTATTGGACTGGCAGCCATTGTCATCGGGGAGGTGCTCTTTGGCTGGTTCCGCAACTTTGCCCTTAAGCTGTCAGCGGCAGTCATCGGCTCCGTGATCTATTTTGTCATCCGGGCCTTTGTCATTAAGATGGGCATGAATCCGAATTATATGAAGCTTTTATCCGCCATTGTGGTTACCCTGGCTCTCTGTATCCCGGTAGCTGCCAATAAATGGAGGACCTACAAGGAATATTCGGAAGGGGGGAATGTATAATGCTGATCATGACCAATGTGCGCAAAACATTCAACAAAGGCACCATCAATGAGAAGAAGGCATTAAACGGCATTGACCTGACCCTGAACGACGGGGATTTTGTGACGGTCATCGGGGGAAACGGAGCGGGCAAGTCCACCATGCTCAACATGATAGCCGGCGTGTACCCCATTGATTCCGGAAAGATTGAGATTGACGGTGTGAATATATCCAGGCAGCCCGAATACAAGCGGGCCAAATACATTGGCCGGGTGTTCCAGGACCCTATGAAGGGCACGGCGGCCGGCATGGAAATACAGGAAAATATGGCCCTGGCTTTCAGAAGGGGCCAGAAAAGAGGGCTGGGATGGGGAATCAGGGCCAATGAGAAAGACTATTACCACGACCTGCTGACCAGGCTGGGACTGGGCCTCCAGAACCGCATGAGCAGTAAGGTGGGACTGCTCTCAGGCGGCCAGAGACAGGCCCTAACCCTCCTCATGGCGACACTGCAGAAGCCCAAGCTTCTCCTGCTGGATGAGCACACGGCAGCCCTGGACCCGCAGACGGCCAGGAAGGTGCTGGACCTGACTAATGAGATGGTGACGGAGCAGAACCTGACAGCTCTTATGGTGACCCATAATATGAAGGACGCCATCCAGATAGGAAACCGGCTTATCATGATGAATGACGGGCGGATTATCTATGACGTATCCGGCAGGGAAAAGCAGAACCTGACCGTAGAGGACCTTCTTGCCAAGTTTGCAGAGGCCAGCGGAGGACAGTTTGCCAATGACCGCATGCTGCTCTCAAAGTAATCTCTATCAGGCGGTAAAATTGCCGGTTTCCGGGGCATTTCATGTAAATACTTCGGGGACCGGCAAAATTTAAGAAATTTTTCACATTTTCGAGTCTGTTTTTATGATATACTTAACGTCATATGAGCTTTTATGGCGAATAATGAGTTGGAGATTATAGAATCATGCTTGAACATAAGGATTATCTATCGAGCCTGAACAAGGCCAGAAAAAAACGGAATCAACGTCTGGACCCCAGATACCTGGTGCTTCTGCTGGCTGCCATCGCAGCAGTGGGAATCATTGTGCTGGGAGTAAAGGCAGTCAAGAAGCCGGTATCCGGCAAAGCAGCGGGACCGGCCCCCACGGGACAGGTGGGAAACGCCACCCCGGCCCAGGCGGATCCGGCCAGTGTTTCCCCGGAGGAGGAAGCAGCTCAGAAGGAAGCCCAGGAGATTGACAATGTAATCAGCTCCTACAGCAATCTGGGTATCGTGCAGGTGTCCGGCTACCTCAACATAAGGGAGACTCCAAGCACTGACGGCAAGATCATAGGTAAGCTGTCCGGGGACGGAGCCTGCGAGATTCTGGCGACGGAAGGGGACTGGTCCCACATCACCTCCGGCGGAGTGGAGGGCTACATCAGCAACCAGTACCTTCTGACCGGAGACGAAGCCAGGGAAAAGGCAAAGGAGCTTGTCAAGCTGCGTGCCACGGTGACGGCTGACAACCTGAACATCCGTCAGGCCCCTGCCCTGGATCCGGGAAATGTTATCGGACAGGCCTTAAAGGGAGAGCGCTACGTGGTCAAGGGACTGGAGGACGGCTGGATTCAGATTGAGGAGGGATATATTTCCTCTGAATATGCTGAGGTGGCCTATTCCCTGAACGAAGGACGTAAAATGGATATGAAGGCCATGGCCATCAACCAGTATGACAATCTGGTGATTTCCAAGGTGAACAACTACCTGAACGTGCGCCAGGAGCCAAAGTCAGACGGCAAGATTATAGGTAAAATGACCAGCAAGGCGGCAGGCGAGATCCTGGAGACCCTGGACGGCTGGTATAAGATTAAGTCAGGCCCCATCATCGGTTATATCTCGGCAGACCCCCAGTACACGGCCACAGGCCAGGAGGCAAAGGATATAGCCATGCAGAACGCCACCCTCAAGGCGGTTATCAACACAGACGTGCTGAATGTGCGCACGGAGCCCAATACGGAGGCCAAAATCTGGACCCAGATTGTAAAGGACGAGCGTTATCCGGTTGTGGCCCAGTTAGACGGCTGGGTGGAGATTGATCTGGATTCCGTGGATGAAGAGGACGGAAGCAAGGTGGATAAGGCGTTTATTTCCACCAGGGACAACAACGTGGAGGTGCGCTACGCGCTGAACGAGGCAATCAAGTTCTCACCTGCTGAGGTGGCGGCCAACAACGCGGCGTCCAGGCGTTCCAAAGTGGTGAATTATGCCCTTCAGTTTGTGGGCAACCCCTATGTATGGGGCGGAACCAGCCTGACAAAGGGTGTGGACTGTTCCGGATTCACCATGCAGGTCATGAAACAGTTCGGTGTGTCCCTTCCCCATTATTCCGGCTCCCAGGCCAAGATGGGCAAGGCGGTTACCTCCGGCAACATGCGTCCCGGCGATTTGATATTCTACGCGGGCAGCGGCGGACAGGTAAACCATGTAGCCATCTACATCGGCAACGGCCAGGTAGTCCATGCGGCCAGCCGTAAGAGCGGTATCAAGATTTCCACCTGGAATTACAGGTCGCCTGTTGCTATCAGGAATGTGTTGGGCGACTAGATTAAAAAAATGGTATTTTATTCAGAAAGCCGGTCAGCAGTCTCTGCTGGCCGGTTATTTTTGCGCGAAACTCTGTAAAAGACAGCGCATATTTTATGGTTCACGGTGCAGACTATCCTTAATTGATGAATGTTCACGAAAGGGTGGTCTGATTATGGGACAAGGAAAAAACAACAGGAAAAAAAGAGACAGTCAGGCGGAAAACGGAAACGGACAGGTACGCCAGCAGGACGATGAAGCCAAAAAGCTTGAAAAGGAAATAGAAGAAAAGGAAGACAATAAGCTGGAGGAGTATGGCCAGGTCATTCTGGAGGACAACCGCAGGCAGAGGAAAATCCATCTCATCACGATCATTGGGGAGGTGGAGGGACATGAGAATTCCTCCGGGAGCAGCAAAACCACAAAATACGACCATATACTGCCGAAGCTGGCTGAAATAGAGGATGACGACAGTGTGGACGGACTTCTGGTGCTGCTCAACACATCGGGAGGGGATGTGGACGCGGGTCTTGCCATCGCGGAAATGATTGCGTCCCTCAGTCTTCCCACCGTATCGCTTGTGTTAGGCGGAAGCCACTCCATCGGGGTTCCCCTGGCCGTGTCCACAAATTATTCCTTCATCGTGCCGTCCGGCACCATGATGATCCATCCGGTGCGGATGACGGGGATGGTTATAGGCACATCCCAGACCTATGAGTATTTTGAGATGATACAGGACCGCATACTGACGTTTGTATCAAACCATGCCGATATCGCCTATGACCAGCTGAGGGAGCTGATGCATAATACAAAGATGCTGACCAGGGACCTGGGCACTGTTCTTGTGGGAACCCAGGCCGTGGAGGCGGGACTTATCAACCAGGTGGGAGGCATCAAGGAAGCCCTTGGAAAGCTTTATGCCATGATTGATGATCGGGAACGCAGGCGGTAGATTCCGTCTTTTGAAACAATCCACTTGAATTTTAACCTCAAATATAGCATAATATAAGTTAACTGTATAAATGAGACAGCCTGCTGTGGGAATGGGAGGCTGATACGGTATGACAACTTGTAAGAGAATGACAGGAGGCTGTATCAAGTGGCTGAAACAACAAAACGACAGCAGAGTGGGAACAGAAAACCGGGAAGACCAAAGGGAAGCACGTCCAAAAAGACAGGCACTTCCTCCAAAAGCCGCGGGACAACCGGAAAAAAGGCCTATGAACAGGATAATACGGAATTCATGAGAGCAGAAGTGGTCATCATCTGCTCTTTTGCTGTTGCCATTCTTTTATTTCTGAGCAATTTCAAGCTGTGCGGCGTGGTGGGCGATGTGCTGCGCGGAGTACAGCTGGGAATATTTGGAATGGTGGGGTATCTATTCCCTATACTGATATTTGTGGGCACCTGTTTCCATCTGTCCAACCAGGGAAACATCCATGCTGCCATGAAGCTGGCAGCCGTGGCAGGGGCTGTGATTACGGTCTGCGGGCTGCTGCAGCTGGCCTTCGGTACGGTTCCGGCCGGCGCGAAGTGGATGGAATATTATAAGCAGTCCACCCTGACCGGTACGGGCGGCGGATGGCTGGGAGGCGTCCTTACCTCCTTCCTTACCATCGGACTGGGGAAGCCGGGAACCTTTCTGGTTCTGGTGGTCCTGTTCATCATCTGCATGGTATGCATCACGGAGCGCTCCTTTGTGTCTGCTGTGAAGCGGGGAGGAGACAAGGCTTACCAGTATGCCAGAGAGGATATGGACCGGCGCAGGGAGCTTCACGCCATACGGGAGGAGGAGCGCAGGCGCATCCGCGAGGAACAGAGGGTGAGGGGCGTTAATCTGAATGCCACCAGGCTGATGACACCTGAGGAAGAGGATTATGACGAGGAGGCATTTGACCGTGAGTTTGGAGCGGATCTGGAGGAAATGCCGGAAATGCCCGAAATGCCCGATACATACGAGAAGGACTGGGGGCCGGCCCAGACAGCCGGCGCAAAGGACAGCCTGCCGCCGGATGAGTTTGTGGGCAGGTTTGACCCGCCTTTGGAGTCTGGGACCGATGCCGGGGATTCCTACGACACGGATGAACTGGGGGCCCTGGCCAGGTCTATAGAGGGCCACAGCCGTTTGGGACGCCGGGAAGAAGCGCCGGTGGTCACCGGCATTCTTGTGGAGGACGAGTATGGGACACATGATGGGGAGGACTATGACACCATCCATGTGAAGAAGGATTTAAAGACCCTGGAGGAGATGGAGTTTCATGTCAGGTCCTCTGCGGACAGGGACGAGAATCCTGTAAACGGTTATGGCCATGACCGGGGCCGTGAGGATACGGTTCCCTGGGAAGAAGAATATGGGACGTCTGGGGATATGGCAGAAGGAGCTGCCTTGTCTGCTGAAAGCGCGGGTACGGCCGGCCTTCACGGGACAGGACTGCACGGAGCCGCAGACCATGAGGCGGGAATTCCTGAAACGGATGATCCGGAAACAGATATCTATGAGACAGACCCGTCGGAACAGGGTATCAATTATGACAGCATATTTGTGCCGGAGGAGCCCAAGCGGGTGGTTACGGCATCAGGCAAGGTTATAGAGACTGAGACAGAGCTTCTCCAGAAAAAGATTGAGAAGAAGCGGGAGGAGGCCGGACAGACCGATTCCAATATGGCAGTGGCCCAGGAAATCAAGGAAAAGGAAGAGGCGGTAAAGAAGGAATATGTGTTCCCGCCCACCAGTCTGCTTAAGAAGGGGGCTAAGAATGCCGGTTCCTTTTCTGGGGATGAGTATAAGGCCACGGCCATTAAACTGCAGCAGACTCTCCATAACTTCGGTGTTGGGGTGACGGTTACAAATATAAGCTGCGGTCCTGCCGTGACCCGGTATGAGCTTTTGCCGGAGCAGGGCGTGAAGGTCAGCAAGATAGTGGGGCTGACCGACGATATCAAGCTGAGCCTGGCTGCGGCGGATATCCGTATTGAGGCGCCCATTCCCGGCAAGTCGGCGGTGGGAATCGAGGTGCCCAACAAAGAGAACAACATGGTATATCTGAGGGATTTGCTGGAGGCGGAATCGTTTAAGAACCACAAGTCACGTCTGGCCTTTGCCGTTGGCAAGGATATCGGCGGACAGGTGGTGGTGACGGACATCGGAAAGATGCCCCATCTGCTTATTGCAGGCGCCACTGGTTCCGGTAAATCGGTGTGTATCAATACCCTGATTATGAGCATCATTTTCAAGTCCAAACCAGAGGATGTGAAAATGATTATGGTGGACCCCAAGGTGGTGGAGCTCAGTGTCTATAACGGAATCCCCCATCTGCTTATCCCGGTGGTGACAGACCCCAAAAAGGCCTCAGGGGCACTGAACTGGGCTGTGGCCGAGATGACGGACCGCTATAAGAAGTTTGCGGAGTGCAATGTCAGGGATTTAAAGGGCTACAATGAAAGAGTTGAAAAGATAAAGGATATAGAGGATGACAAAAAGCCGGTAAAGATGCCCCAGATTGTCATTATCATTGACGAGCTGGCAGACCTTATGATGGTGGCTCCGGGAGAAGTGGAGGATGCTATCTGTCGTCTGGCCCAGCTGGCCCGTGCGGCGGGAATCCATCTGGTCATTGCAACCCAGAGGCCGTCGGTCAATGTCATCACCGGACTGATTAAGGCCAATGTGCCGTCCAGAATTGCTTTTGCCGTGTCTTCAGGCGTGGACTCCAGGACCATTATTGATATGAACGGGGCCGAGAAGCTGCTGGGAAAGGGCGACATGCTCTTTTATCCGGCTGGATTCCCCAAACCCCAGCGTGTACAGGGCGCCTTTGTGTCCGATGAGGAAGTGGGCCGGGTGGTGGAATTCCTGACAGAACAGGGCATGGTGGCGGAATATAATCCGGAAGTGGAGAGCCGTGTCTCTTCCCCGTCCATGGACGGAGGAAGCGGGGCTTCTGAACGGGATGAGTACTTTGTCCAGGCTGGCAGGTTTATCATTGAAAAAGAAAAGGCATCCATCGGCATGCTCCAGAGGATGTTTAAGATTGGCTTCAACCGGGCTGCCCGGATTATGGACCAGCTGGCGGAAGCAGGGGTAGTGGGCGAGGAAGAGGGTACCAAGCCCAGGAAAGTGCTTATGAGCATGGAAGAATTCGAAGAACTGCTGGAGCAGGGGTATTAGAAACTGTTCCCTGAAAGCGCGGCGCATGCGGGCCGGAGCAGGGGAACAGGGATGTATGGGGAAACAAGAGCAGCGGCTGCCGGCAAGGGCAGCAGCGGCCGGTGCTTTTGAATAAAACGTTGACGGACCTGCAAAGGCGGGAAACCGTGGGGCGTAATATAAGAGGAGGAACAAAAATATGAAATCAGATATTGAGATTGCGCAGGAGGCCGTGATGCAGCCTATTAAGGAAGTGGCTGCTGCTTACGGAATCGGGGAGGATGACCTGGAGCTTTACGGTAAATACAAAGCAAAGCTGACAGATGAACTCTGGGAGCAGGTAAAGGACCGTCCCAACGGAAAACTGGTGCTGGTAACAGCCATAAACCCAACACCGGCAGGAGAAGGAAAGACCACTACTACGGTTGGTCTGGGCGAGGCATTTGGAAAGATGGGAAAGAAGGCCATCATAGCCCTCAGAGAGCCTTCCCTGGGCCCCTGCTTCGGCGTTAAGGGAGGAGCAGCCGGCGGCGGTTATGCCCAGGTTGTGCCCATGGAGGATTTAAACCTGCATTTTACAGGTGATTTCCATGCCATTACCTCCGCCAATAACCTGTTGGCAGCTCTCTTAGACAACCATATCCAGCAGGGCAATGCCCTGGGGATTGACCCAAGACAGATCCAGTGGAAGCGCTGCGTGGACATGAATGACCGCGTTCTGCGCAACATCGTGGTGGGCCTGGGAGCAAAGGGAGACGGCATGGTCAGGGAGGATCACTTTGTCATTACAGTGGCTTCTGAAATCATGGCGATCCTGTGCCTGGCAGACAACATGGAGGATTTAAAGAACCGTCTGGGCAAGATTATTGTGGCCTATAATTTTGCAGGAGAGCCTGTGACCGCAGAGCAGCTCCATGCAGTGGGATCCATGGCAGCCCTCCTTAAGGAAGCGTTAAAGCCCAACCTGATCCAGACCCTGGAGCATACAGGCGCCCTGGTACACGGCGGCCCGTTTGCCAACATCGCCCACGGATGCAACAGCGTGAGAGCCACGAAGACAGCCCTGAAGCTGGCAGACGTGGTAGTGACAGAGGCCGGCTTCGGTGCTGACCTGGGAGCTGAGAAGTTCCTTGACATCAAGTGCCGCAAGGCAGGGCTTAAGCCGGACGCAGTGGTTCTGGTGGCTACGGTCAGGGCCCTTAAGTACAACGGCGGCGTGCCCAAGGACCAGCTGTCAGCTGAGAATCTGGAAGCCCTTGAAAAGGGCATTGTGAATCTGGAGAAGCACATTGAGAACCTCCAGAAGTTCGGCGTGCCTGTGGTGGTTACGCTCAATTCCTTCATATCCGATACCGAGGCAGAATATGCTTATATCAAGAAGTTCTGCGAAGACAGGGGATGCGAGTTCGCTCTGTCCGAGGTATGGGCAAAGGGCGGCGAGGGCGGCATTGCCCTGGCTGAAAAGGTAATGGAGACACTGGAGAACAAGCCAACCCAGTACCATGTACTCTATCCGGATGAGATGAGCCTTAAGGATAAGATTAACACCATTGCAAAAGAGATTTACGGAGCAGACGGCGCTTCCTTTGCACCGGCCGCTGCCAAGGCGTTAAAGCGCATTGAGGATATGGGCTTTGGAAACCTGCCGGTGTGTATGGCCAAGACCCAGTATTCCCTGTCGGATGACCAGACCAAGTTAGGACGGCCCGCCGGCTTTACCATCAATGTAAGGGATGCCTATGTATCAGCAGGAGCAGGCTTCGTGGTGGCGCTTACAGGTTCCATCATGACCATGCCGGGACTTCCGAAGAAACCGGCGGCAGACAGCATTGATGTGGACGAGAACGGTAAGATTACCGGACTTTTCTAGGAAATGGGCCTGGCCCGGCGCATCCGAAAAAGGAGCGCCGGGCCAGGATATATTTTGGCATAATATAAGTTGCACGAAAAAGAAATGAGGTATTGATATGATACTTAGAACCTGGTTGAATGAGCTGGATTATGAACTTGTCAGAGGAAGCCTGGATGTGGAGGTCACAGAGGTGGTCTACGACTCCAGAAAGGCAGTGCCCGGAGCTGTGTTTGTGTGTATGGCGGGGACCCGGGTGGATTCCCACCGGTTTGTACCGGATGTGCTACGCGCTGGCGTCCGCGTCCTTGTGACGGAGCGGGACATTGAGGAGGAATTGGCTGCCTCAGGACTTGCGGAGGATGAGATGGGCCGGGTGACAATACTTAAGACAGCAGAGGCCAGGAGAAGCCTGGCTCTTCTCTCGGCAGCCAGGTTCGGTTATCCTGCGTCCAAAATGATTACCATTGGCGTGACGGGAACAAAGGGAAAGACCACCACCACCCATATGATAAAAGCCATTCTTGAAGCGGCAGGAAAAAAGGTGGGGATGATAGGCACCACAGGCACGGTGATCAATGGACAGGTGACCCCTACTATGAATACCACGCCGGAATCCTATGAACTGCACCAGTCCTTTGCGAAAATGGCGGAGGCAGGCTGCCAGTATATGATTATGGAGGTGTCCTCCCAGGGAATCAAGATGCACCGGGTGGACGGCCTCGCCTTTGATTACGGCATTTTCACCAATATATCCCCGGACCACATCGGGCCGGATGAGCACGCTGATTTTGCGGAATATCTCTGCTGCAAATCACGTCTTTTGAGCATGTGCAGGATAGGGCTGGTAAACTTAAACGACGGGCATTTTAAAGAAATCGTAAAGGACGCGTCCTGCCGGCTTTATACGTACCGCGTAAAGGAGGACGGGGAGACGAAGGCAGACTTTGAAGCCTCAAACGTCCGGTATGTGTCCCGTCCGGATTTTGTGGGCACGGAGTTTGATGTCACAGGGAACCTGGACATGGATGTCCGTCTGGGAATTCCCGGCCTGTTCAACGTGGACAATGCCCTGGCAGCCCTGTGCGTTTGCTCCTTCCTGGGACTTCCAAAAGATAGGATTGTCCACGCCCTGGAGCACATACGTGTCAATGGACGTATGGAAATCGTCCATACCTCATCCAGGTGTACGGTCCTGGTAGACTACGCCCACAATGCGGTAAGCATGGAGAGCCTTCTTACCACCCTGCGCCAGTATCATCCCAGGCGGCTGGTGGTGGTATTTGGATGCGGCGGCAACCGTTCCAAGGACAGACGCTATTCCATGGGTGAGATTGGAGGAAGGCTGGCCGATTTAAGCATTATCACGGCAGACAACTCCAGGTATGAAAAGGTGGAGGACATTATGGCGGATATCCGGGGAAGCATAGAAAAAACAGGAGGGGACTTTGTTGAAATTCCTGACAGAAGGGACGCAATCCGCCGCAGCATCCTTCATGCGCAGCCAGGGGATATGATAGCTGTCATCGGCAAAGGACATGAGGACTATCAGGAGATCAACGGCGTGCGCCATCATTTCCTGGACAGGGAAGTCATTGAAGAAACCATAAAAGAGTTGGGAGACGAGACACAGTATGACAGGAATAACGGTTAAGGAACTGCTTGAAGCCACAGGAGGAAACCTGCTCCATGGCCAGGAGGATCAGCATGCAAAACACATCAGCCTGGATTCCAGAAAAATGGAGGGGGATGACCTGTTTGTGCCCATAGTGGGTGAGCGGGTGGACGCCCACCGCTTTCTCTGCCAGGCAATTGCCAGCGGGGCGGCCGTGGTATTTACCAGCGAACATCACTGCGGGGAGGATGTTAAAGCCTGTGTCCGGCAGCAGTGCGGGGAAAACAGGGAGCAGGAGAGGAAAGCCCTTCAGGCAGCGTGGATTGAGGTGCCTGACACGAAGAAGGCCCTTCAGGACCTGGGAAGTTTTTGCAGGAAACGTCTGAGTCTGCCCCTGGTGGGAATCACGGGAAGCGTGGGAAAGACCACTACCAGGGAAATGATAGCGGAGGCCCTGAGCGCCGGATTCAAGGTCTATAAGACACCGGGCAACAGCAACAGCCAGGTGGGAGTGCCCATTACCATTGCGGAGATCCCGCAGTCTGCTGAGATTGGCGTCATTGAGCTGGGGATGAGCGAACCCGGGGAGATGGAGCGTATTGCCAGGGTGGCCAGGGTGGACTGTGCCGTCATGACCAACATAGGAATAGCCCACATCGAACAGCTGGGATCCCAGGAACGCATTCTGGAGGAAAAGCTCCATATCCAGGAGGGAATGCCGGCAGAGGGCATATTGTTCTTAAACGGCGACGACCCTCTTCTGGCCTCAGTGGTTCCGAAGGAGGGCAGGAAGAAGGTGATGTACGGACTGGGCAGGGACTGTGACTACAGGGCAGAGGACCTGCACCTGGAAGAGGGGTATCCCGTGTTCACGGCGGTTCACGGTGACTGCAGGGTCAGGGTGCGCCTTCAGGTTATGGGAAGCCACATGGTGAGCAATGCCATGGCGGCCCTGGCAGTGGCGGATACATACGGGCTTTCCATGGAGAAGGCGGCACTGGCCCTGGGACAGTTTAAGGGCTACAAGGGACGCCAGCAGATATTTGAATGGGGCGGCGTCACTGTCATTGACGACAGCTACAATGCCAGCCCGGTGTCCATGAAGGCCGGACTGGAGGTGCTGGACAGCGTGAAGGGAGAACGAAAGATTGCGGTTTTGGCCGACATGAAGGAGCTGGGTCCGGATACGGAAAGGTTCCATGCCGAAATAGGCGCCTACATAGGAGAACATCCACTGGACATGGTTCTTTTGCTTGGAGAGCTGGCAGCCTGCATCGGCAGCGGAATGGATGCAGCCCGCGCAGCGACGCCCCATATTGAAATAGACAGTCTGGCCCAGGCAGAAAAGTGGCTGGACGAAAACATCAGGGAGGGCGACTGCATTCTTTTTAAAGGCTCCAACAGCATGAAGCTGTCCGAGGCAGTAAATCATCTGAAGGAAACCAGGTCATGATTCTATCTGAGTGCTTATATCTTTCCCTCATTTTGGGAAGAATGTACGATATGGACAGAAATGTCACAGAAAGTACATTCTGAATGAGATAAGGAGAAACATTGTGATGCAGCAGAAAGATGATAAAAAGATTCTCTGGCATACCCTGGCTTTTATGGCTTTTTCAACGGTCTGGGGATTTGGGAATGTGATAAACGGATTTTCGGAATACGGCGGATTAAAGGCCATTGTATCCTGGATTCTTATATTTGCCATTTATTTTGTGCCCTATGCCCTGATGGTGGGTGAGCTGGGCTCCACCTTCAAGCATGCCGGAGGCGGGGTCAGCTCCTGGATTCATGAGACCATAGGGCCCAAGATGGCTTACTACGCAGGCTGGACCTACTGGGTGGTCCACATGCCCTATATATCCCAGAAGCCGAATTCCACTGTGATTGCAGCCAGCTGGGCCCTGTTCCAGGACAAGAGGGCCAGCGGCATGAACACCACGGTGATGCAGATTCTGTGCCTGGTCATTTTCCTGTTTGCCATGTACCTGTCCGGCAAGGGGATGGGGGTACTAAAGAGGCTTGCCACATTGGCAGGTTCCGCCATGTTCATCATGTCCATGCTGTTCATTGTCATGATGGTGGCTGCTCCGGCCCTGACAGACGGTGCCTTCTTAGCCATTGACTGGTCCCCTTCGTCCTTTATACCGGATTTTAATGCCAATTTTTTTCTGAGCCTTTCCATCCTGGTTTTTGCGGTGGGAGGATGTGAGAAGATTTCCCCCTATGTAAATAAGATGAAGGATCCTTCCAGGGATTTTGCAAAGGGCATGGTAGCCCTGGCAGCCATGGTGGCCGTGACCGCCATCCTGGGCACCATTGCCCTGGGCATGATGTTTGACTCCAATCATATTCCCCAGGACCTGATGACCAACGGAGCCTACTACGCGTTCCAGAAGCTGGGTGAATATTACCATGTGGGGAATTTCTTTGTGGTGGTATACGCGCTGACCAATCTGATCGGACAGTTTTCCGTTATGGTCCTGTCCGTGGACGCGCCCCTCAGAATGCTTTTGGACAGTGCGGATTCCCGCTTCATCCCCGGCAAGATGTTTGAGAAAAATGAACACGGCACCTATGTGAACGGACACAGGCTGGTGACGCTCATTGTCTGTGTGCTGATTGTGGTCCCTGCCTTTGGCATCAGGAACGTGGACGCTCTGGTGCGCTGGCTGGTCAAGGTAAACTCGGTGTGCATGCCCCTGCGATATCTGTGGGTCTTTGCGGCATACATTGCCTTAAAAAGGGCCGGGGATGCGTTCTGCGGCGAGTACAGGTTTGTGAAGGGGAAAACAGCAGGCATCCTGGTGGGCGGCTGGTGCTTTCTATTCACGGCCTTTGCATGTCTGACAGGTATTTACTCAGAAGACCCCTTCCAGCTGGCTCTGAATATCGTGACTCCCTTTGTGCTGGTAGGACTTGGGTTCATTATGCCATGGATGGCAGCAAAGGAGAAAAAAAGTTAAGCTTCCCGCATTGCCGTGGCGATGTCTTTATGGTACAGTAGAGGAGAAATAAGAGACAAAGGAGATATCATATGAATATAGACAGAGAAGACTGCTTAAGCACAGCCAAAGAACTCATCGGTTTTCTTGAAAAAAGCCCCACCTGCTTCCACGCGGTACAGTCCATTGCGGACTGTCTTGAGGAGGCGGGCTTCACACAGCTTCATGAGGGAGAAAAGTGGGAGCTCACAGAGGGCGGATCCTACTATGTGACCAGGAACGGTTCATCCATTGTGTCCTTTAAGGTGCCGGGAAAGGCATTTTCCGGTTTCCAGATCATGGCCAGCCACAGTGATTCCCCCTCCTTTAAAATCAAGGAAAATCCGGAGATGGAGGCAGAGAACCACTATGTGAAGCTGAATGTGGAGAAATACGGCGGTATGCTGTGCGCTCCCTGGTTTGACCGTCCCCTTTCCGTGGCAGGCCGTCTGGCAGTGAAGGAGGGAAACCGCATTGCCACAAAGCTGGTAAAGGTGGACCGCGATCTGCTTATGATACCAAACCTGGCCATCCATTTTAACCGTGAGGTCAATGAGGGTTATCAGTATAATGCCCAGGTAGACATGCTGCCCTTATACGGCGGCGCGGACGCAAAGGGAACCTTTATGGAAACTGTGGCTGAGAGCGCAGGGGTAAAAAAAGAGGACATCCTGGGACATGATCTCTATCTCTACAACCGCGTGCCCGGAAGTATCTGGGGGGCCGGCGGGGAGTTCTTATCCTGCGGCCATTTAGACGACCTGCAGTGCGCATATTCCACCTTGAAGGGATTCCTGGAGGGCAGCCATCCGGAGTGTGTAAGTGTTCACGCGGTATTTGACAATGAGGAGATAGGCAGCCTGACCAAGCAGGGAGCTGACTCCACCTTCCTGGAAGATGTGCTGAGGCGGATTAACAGCGCCATGGGAAGGAGCGAGGAGGAGTATTTGATGGCCATTGCCTCCAGCTTCATGGTTTCCGCTGACAATGCCCACGCAGCCCACCCCAACCATGGAGACAAATCAGATCCCGTAAACCGTCCCTATATGAATGAGGGAATCGTCATCAAATACAGCACAAAGTACGCCACAGACGGACTTTCAGCTGCCGTGTTCAGGGCACTGTGCCAGGAAGAGGGAGTACCCTGCCAGGCATTTACCAACCGTTCCGACAAGGCAGGAGGCTCCACTCTGGGAAATATTTCCAACAGTCATGTGGCTGTGAACACAGTAGACATCGGACTGCCCCAGCTGTCCATGCATTCCCCCTACGAGACAGTGGGAATCAAGGATACCTGTTATCTGATTCGGGCCGCAAGGAGGTTCTACAGCACCTCTATGAAGGCCATGGGTTCCGGGAGCTACGAAGTGCGGTAATGAATGCAGAAAAACAATAAAGGGCAGGCCCTGGCCTGTCCCACGGATACCCAGCCACAGACCTGAGAGGAAAAAGCGCCTCCGGGTATTATGGCTGGGTATTTGCTGGAACTATGAGAGAAAGAGGAACGTAAGATATGTTTTCCAGAAAACAAATGATAAAACTTCTGGCCCCCCTTATTGTGGAACAAATCATGGCAGTGCTGGTGGGAATGGTGGACGTGGTGATGGTGGCCGCAGTGGGGGAATCCGCGGTCTCCGGCGTTTCCCTGGTGGATTCCATCAGCGTCTTAATCATACAAATCATGGGAGCCCTGGCTACCGGAGGCGCCGTTATATCGGCCCAGTACCTGGGCAAGGAGCAGCCCAGGGATGCCAGAAAGGCAGCCGGGCAGCTGGTCCTGGTGACCTTGCTTCTCTCAGTCATCATTGCCGGGACAGCTCTTGCAGGGGGACGCCACCTGCTGGGAGGTATATTTGGAAAAGTGGAACAGGATGTAATGGACAATGCCCAGACCTATTTCTGGATCACAGCCCTGTCATATCCCTTTATCGGACTCTACAATGCCTGCGCAGCCCTGTTCCGTTCCATGGGCAACTCAAAGGTATCCATGATGACTTCCTTTGTCATGAATATGATTAACATTATAGGAAACGCAATCTGCGTGTTCGGCCTTAAGATGGGTGTGGCCGGAGTGGCCTGGCCCACCCTCATAAGCCGTGTGACAGCAGCCTTTATGATGTTTGTCCTTATACAGAACCGGAACAATACCATTCGTCTCAACAGCTGGAAGTTCCTGATTCCGGACCGCCATATGATAAAGAATATCCTGTCCATCGGAATTCCCAACGGGCTGGAAAACGGCATGTTCCAGTTTGGCAAGATATTCCTTCAGAGTCTTGTCTCCTCCCTTGGCACAGTATCCATAGCCAGCTTTGCCGTGGCCAGCAACCTGGTGACCGTGCTCTATCTTCCGGGAAATGCCATCGGCTTAGGACTGGTGACCATAGTGGGCCAATGCGTTGGCGCAGGCCGTCTGAAGGAAGCCAAGAGCGACACCAAATCCCTTATTATGGTGGTCTATGGAATCCTGGCCGTATTCAGCACAGCCATGGTCATCTGGTCCGGTCCGCTGGTGGGAATCTATCATCTGTCCCCCCAGGCAGCCCTTATGGCCCGTGAGCTGATCCTGATCCACAGCATAGCCATGGTTATATGGCCCCTGGCCTTCACCATCCCCCATGCCCTGAGGGCCTCCTTGGACGCCAAATTCACCATGGCAGTGTCCGTATTCTCCATGTGGGTATTCCGTATCGGGTTTGCATACCTCTTTGTATACATATTCGACCTGGGACTTTCCGGGGTATGGTACGGCATGTTCATTGACTGGATATTCAGGGCATTGATGTTTTCGGGAAGGTTTAAGGGGTTTGAGAGGAGAGCGGGGGTTGTGGAGTGAGAGGATTGGGAGGTTGCGGGAGGCGGTGGAATCGCGTCCGTGGGAGCAAGGGGGAAGGAACCTGGGGATACGGCTTCGGGGCAAGTCCGGTCTAAGGGGCTGGAAAACGGCTGAAAGCAAGAGTCAGACCGCCCAAACTCGCTGCGCTCAGACAGCTGTGCGGTCTGACTCTCAACGCCTTTTTCCACCCCCTAAGACCGACTAAGCCCCTGCAGATGCATCCCCAGCTTCCTTCCCCCTTGCTCCCACCCACTACGTATAATAGGTCTCCCGGTACTTCACTGCACAATCAGAGAAATGGGTGTACCTTCCTCTGGGTATTTCCTGATGCTGTTTAAAATAGAAAATTATTGTTTTGCTGGTGGGTGCGGTTAATTCCATTGCGGATGGATGAACCGCACTTTTTAGTGAGGAAGGGGGAGTGTAAATTATAAAATATTAAATAAATTATAAAAGATTGAATAGGGCTTGACAGTTCTTGATTGTTGTGTAACAATAGTTGTATAACATTTGTTGCATAACGTTTTGCACAAATTTTGTGACATATCGGATGTGGTGTAACTGGTGGGATGCATGTGATGGTATATGTGTTAAGCTGCTGATATAATATGATAATGAGCGAGGTAAGCCGATGCCGCCTAAAGCAAAGATAACGAAAGAGATGATTCTGAATACGGTTCTGGAGATTACAAGAGAGGCAGGATTTGAGTCTGTTAATGCCAGAAGTATTTCGGGCAGATTACAATGTTCCACGCGGCCTATTTTTACATGTTATGAGAACATGGAGGAATTAAGAAAGGAATTTCTTGACTTTGCATATGAGTTTTACAGTCAGTATGTGGAGAATTACAGCAGTTTGGAACACATAAATCCATGTCTGGTTCTGCCGCTTTCGTACATTGAGTTTGCGAGAGAGGAGACAAATTTGTTCAGGCTGTTGTTTATAAACCATATGGATTTGAGCATGGCGGAGCCAAAGGATTTTTATATGGAGGCAGGCAACGGAGAGAGGGAAAGGGTATTTTCTGATACCATCGGAATCGAGCCGGAGCGGGCAAAGGCAATCTTTATAGATTTATTTCTTTATTCCCACGGCATAGCGGTTTTAGCAGCGGCGCAAAAAATAACACTGGACAGAAGCCATATAGAAAAAATGGCTGCAAACATGCTGACAGCTCTCATAAGACAGGAAAAACCGGACTGGACCTTATCCGTTAGCGGTATAACCGAATCAATATAACATAGGGGTGCGATATGAAAACAAATCCATACATCATTGATTATTATAATAACTATGACGAGGACAGCCGGCTGAGCCCAAGGCATGGGACCGTGGAATTTCTTACAACCATGCGCTACATAGAAAAATACATAAAACCCGGCAGCCGTGTTCTTGAAATCGGAGCAGGAACCGGCCGGTATTCCCATGCGCTGGCGCGTCTGGGATATACGGTTGACGCAGTAGAACTGGTCCCCCATAACATAGAAGTATTTTGCAGTCATATGCTGCCGGCAGAACATATAACAATTACCCAGGGCAATGCGCTGGACTTATCAGCCTTTTCGGACAACCAATACGACATCACACTGCTGTTAGGGCCCTTATACCATCTATACACAAAAAAAGACAAGCGCCAGGCGCTGGGCGAGGCCATCCGCGTCACAAAACAGGGCGGCATCATCTTTGCAGCATATGTCATATCCGACGGCTGTCTTCTGGACGAAGGATTCAACCGAGGCAATATCAATGCAGCCGAATACATAAAAAACGGCCTGCTGGACCCCGAAACATTCGCCGCCAAATCCGAGCCCAAAGATCTGTTTGAACTTGTACGTAAAGAAGACATCGACGATTTGATGTCCATATTCCCGACAACACGCCTGCATTACGCAGCATCAGACGGCTGTGCGCTGCTCATCCGGGAAGCAATCGACAAAATGGATGATGAAACATTCCAATTATACTTAAAATACCATTATGCCACCTGCGAACGCAAAGACCTGACAGGCATCACCAGCCATGCAATAGACATATTCCAAAAACAAACCACTCCCCCAAAAACAAGCCCCAAAACAAGCCAATCCCAATAAGGAATACTCCCAGCGAGCAGTATCTTTCACTCCCTTGGCGGGGAAGAACCAGCAAACGTCAAAAGAGCAGTGGGTGAGAGGGAGGCGGACGGGGGCGGGATTGAATTTGGAGCGGTTCGCAGGGACTTAGGCGGCGGGGCGGGCCAGAGGGGAGGTTGCGCAGGGCGCTCAACGCCCGGAGCAAAGTGAACACGGAGCAGAACTCATCAAGAGTTCTGCGCAGTTTTCGCGATCCTCCCCTCTGGCCCGCCCCGGCGTCTTAGTCCCTGCCGCCGCGAAAACCATCACTCCCGCCCCCGTCCGTCTCCCTCTCACGGACGCGATCCCCCATCCCCGTTTGCGTCCCTACCCCCATTTGCATTTTATTCAATTCTCATGTATAATAACCAAGTACAAAATAACAAGACAGACAGGTGACGTAAGTGGCGCATAGATATGCCAGTATTATCATAGATATTTCCCATGAAAATGTGGACAGGACATTCCAGTACAGAATACCGGAGGAGCTTCAGGGAAAGATTCAGGTGGGGCAGCAGGTCCGCATACCCTTTGGGCAGGGAAACAGACAGCGCAGGGGCTATGTGGTGGATCTGACGGACCAGGCCCAGATAGATGTCCATAAACTAAAAGATGTGGCTGGGATTGTGCAGGGAAGCGTGGCTGCGGAGTCCCAGCTTATTTGGCTGGCCTGGTGGATGAAGGAGCGGTATGGCTCCACCATGAATCAGGCGTTAAAAACAGTCCTGCCTGTAAAACAGAAGGTCAGGGAGGCTCCCAAGCGGAGAATCCGTACCCTGGTGGGCAGGGGTGTGCTTGAAGAACTGGCGGAGGAAGCCGGGAGAAAGAAGCATAAGGCAAAGCTGCGGCTTTTAGAGGCGCTGCTTCTGACAAGCGCTATTCCGTATGAGGAGGCTATGAACCGGCTGAACCTTACGCCGTCAGCCATCAAGCCTCTTTTGGAGGCCGGCATCATTGCCGTGGAGGTGGTGGAAAAGTACCGGAATCCCCTGGAGGAAATGAAGCAGCTCATGGGCAGCCGGGAGAGGAACCAGGCTGTTTCGGATGATCGGGAATCAGGACTGTGGGGCGCTCCCCCTGAACTGAATCCGTTCCAACGGGAGATCGCGGATGCTGTCATTGGGGAATACGACCGGGGAATCCGGCGTACCTATTTGCTTCACGGGGTGACGGGAAGCGGTAAGACGGAAGTTTACATGGAGCTCATTGCCCATGTGCTGTCGGCTGGACGTCAGGTGATTGTGCTGATTCCGGAGATTTCCCTTACTTGGCAGACCGTGATGCGGTTTTACAGCCGTTTTGGCAACCGGGTGTCGGTCATGAATTCCCGGATGTCTGCCGGGGAACGGTACGACCAGTATGAACGGGCCAGGACAGGCGATATTGACATCGTCATTGGTCCGCGTTCCGCCCTTTTTGCCCCCTTTGAAAACCTGGGGCTTATCATCATTGACGAGGAGCATGAAAATGCTTATAAAAGCGAACTGTCCCCGCGTTATGATGCCAGGGAGGCGGCCGCAAAGCGGGCCCAGATGAACGAAGCCTCCCTTGTGCTGGGGTCAGCCACCCCATCCCTGGAATCCTACACAAGGGCTTTAAGGGGAGAGTACGGGCTATTTACCCTGAAAGAGAGGGCAAAGGAGGATGCCTGCCTTCCCCAGGTTGAGATCGTGGATTTGCGGGAAGAATTAAAGGAGGGGAACCGCTCTATTTTCAGCAGGCGCCTTAAGGCGCTGATAGAGGAACGGCTGGAGAAAAGAGAGCAGGTCATGCTGTTTATCAACCGCAGGGGCTATGCCAATTTTGTGTCCTGCCGTTCCTGCGGCGAGGCCGTCAGATGCCCTCACTGCGACGTGACCCTGACACTGCACCGGGATGGGCGCATGATGTGCCATTACTGCGGCTACTCCATTCCCCAGCCCAAGAAATGTCCTGTCTGCGGCTCCCCGTATATTGCGCCTTTTGGCACCGGGACCCAGAAAATTGAGGCCATGGCGGCAGAGCTTTTCCCCAAGGCCAGGATTCTCAGGATGGATTTGGATACCACCTCAAAAAAGGGAGGCCATCAGGAGATTCTTTCCTCCTTTGCCAGGGGAGAAGCGGATATACTAATAGGCACCCAGATGATTGTCAAGGGCCATGACTTTTCAAAGGTGACACTGGTGGGCGCCCTGGCAGCGGATTTATCCCTTTATGCCTCGGACTACAGGTGCGGGGAGCAGACCTTTGCCCTTCTGACCCAGGCAGCCGGACGGGCGGGAAGAGGGCAGCTGGCCGGAAATGTGGTGATACAGACCTATCAGCCGGATCATTACAGCATACGCACCGCGGCCACCCAGGATTATGAGAGCTTTTACAGCCAGGAGATGGCTTACAGAAGGCTGCTGGGTTATCCTCCGGCAGTGGCCCTGCTCACCGTGCAGATGGCGTGTCCTGCAGAAGGGACCCTGGCGCAGACAGCGGATTTGGCGGCAGGGTGGGTGCAGCAGTGGGCGGACCGCATGGAGCGGGAAAAAGTACAGGGATACAAGTCTTTCCGGCTCATAGGACCGGTCAATGCAGCGGTATACAAAGTTAATGATATTTATAGAAAAATTTTATATATTAAGCATGAAAATTATGATATACTGATACAGATTAGGAAAATGACGGAAGAGGGCCTGAAGGGGTTAGAAGGCCGTGATGGACTGACTGTGCAGTACGATTTAACATGATGAAGGAGATTGAAAAGAGATGGCAGTTCGGCAGATAAGAATTATGGGAGACGAAATTTTGACAAAGAAGTGTAAGCCCGTGAAGGCGATGAATGACCGCACCATGGAGCTGATAGAAGATATGTTTGAGACCATGTACCAGGCCAACGGATGCGGTCTGGCCGCCCCGCAGGTGGGGGTGCTGAAGCAGATTGTAACCATTGATGTGGACGACGGGAACCAGTATGTCCTGATTAACCCTGAAATCACAGCCACCGACGGCAGCCAGACAGGCTACGAGGGATGCTTAAGCCTGCCGGGCAAGTCGGGCATCGTTACCCGCCCAAACTACGTGAAGGTGAAGGCGCTTAATGAAAATATGGAGCCCTATGAGCTGGAAGGCGAGGGGCTGCTGGCGAGAGCCATCTGCCATGAATGCGCCCATCTGGAAGGACAGATGTATGTGGAGCTGGTGGAAGGCGAACTGGTGGATACGGCTGCGGACGAGGAAGAAATCATAGAATAGGAGTATAGTTTATGCGCATTGTATTTATGGGAACACCGGATTTCTCCGTGCCTGCCCTTAAGGCCCTGGTGGAAGCCGGTCATCAGGTAATTGCGGTGGTCACCCAGCCCGATAAGCCAAAGGGCAGGGGAAAGGAAGTCCAGATGACACCTGTGAAAATACAGGCCATGGAATACGGCATTCCGGTGTACCAGCCGGCGAAGGTGCGGGAAGCCTCCTTTGTGGAGGTCCTAAAGGGACTGGAGGCGGATGTGTATGTGGTCATAGCCTTTGGCCAGATTCTTCCAAAGGCAGTGCTGGAGCTTCCGAAGTACGGCTGCATCAACATCCACGCGTCCCTGCTTCCCAAGTACCGGGGCGCCGCACCCATCCAGTGGTGTGTCATAGACGGCGAAAGGGAGACAGGCATCACCACCATGATGATGGATGTGGGCTTGGATACAGGGGATATGCTGGAAAAGGCGGTAATCCCCATAGAGGAAAAGGAGACCGGCGGCAGCCTTCATGACAAGCTTTCCATGGCTGGCGGAGATTTGATTTTATCCACCCTTAAGAAGCTGGAGGAAGGCACTCTGGTCCGCACGCCCCAGACAGATGAGGGCACCTGCTATGCAAAGATGCTGACAAAGTCCCTTGGGGACATTGACTGGAATCAGGGCGCCGTGTCCATCGAACGCCTGATTCGCGGCTTAAATCCGTGGCCCAGTGCATATACCATGTGGAATGGGAAAACAATAAAGATATGGGCGGCAGATGTGATTGCAGGCCGGGAGGCGGCAGATTTTCTGTCCGAATCAGGTGTTCCCGCAGAAACGGGGACTGCTCCCGGCACGGTAGTGTGTTCGGATAAGCGGGGACTGGTGGTCTGCACCGGCGGCGGCCTGCTGTCCATCAGGGAGCTTCAGATGGAAGGAAAAAAACGCATGGATACCCCAGCATTTCTCCGCGGATATCCCATCCCGGCGGGGGACGTGTTTGTAAAGAAAGAGAGTGATTGATGATGTTTTACCCTATGTTTTATTTTGACCCAACCTATGTACTGATATTGATCGGCGTAGTCATATCCATGGCAGCCTCTGCCAAGCTTAACTCCACGTATCAGCGCTACAGCGCTGTCAGGAGCATGTGCGGCATGACAGGCGCGGATGCAGCTAAAAGGCTTCTCGCCAATCAGGGAATCTATGACGTGACCGTGCGCCGGGTACCGGGCAACCTGACAGACCACTACGACCCCAGAAGCAAGACCGTAAACCTGTCCGACGCAGTGTATAATTCCACATCCATTGCAGCCATCGGAGTGGCGGCACATGAGTGCGGCCATGCCATGCAGGATGCCAATGATTACTCGCCCTTAAGGATACGCGCAGCCCTGGTGCCGGCGGCTAATCTGGGATCCCAGCTTTGCTGGCCCCTGATTATTATCGGACTTTTACTGGGCGGAAGCTCTGTCCTGCTGAATCTGGGCATCCTTTTGTTTTGCCTGGCAGTGCTGTTCCAGCTGGTGACCCTGCCTGTGGAGTACGATGCTTCCCACAGGGCGGTGACTCTTTTGGATTCCACCGGCATCCTGGCCGGACAGGAAGTGGGACAGACCAGAAAGGTACTGAACGCAGCGGCCCTTACCTATGTGGCGGCAGCGGCTGCTTCCATCCTTCAGCTTCTCCGCCTGCTGATATTATTCGGCAACCGCAGGAATGATTAAGGCGCCGGGTACGGCAGATTTTATGGGGACTCATATACAGACAGGCCCTGAGAGGAGAAAATTCAGATGGCAAAGACCTTAGACAGAGGACTGGAAAACCGGGAAATTGTCCTGGATATATTGACGGAGGTACTGGAACAGGGCGCTTTTGTCCACCTTGTACTGAACCAGGCCCTGCAGAAGTACCAGTACCTGGGCAAGGCGGACCGTTCCTTCATCACACGCGCTGTGGAAGGAACACTGGAATACCTGATACAGATTGACGAGGTCATAAACCGGTATTCCAAGACAAAGATAAACAAGATGAAGCCGTTCATCCGCAGTCTTCTGCGGATGAGCGTATATCAGATATTATATATGGACCGCGTGCCTGATTCCGCTGTCTGCAATGAGGCGGTGAAGCTGGCGGTGAAGCGTCATTTCTCCGGGCTTAAGGGTTTTGTGAACGGCGTGCTGCGGACCATTTCCAGGGAAAAGGAGAATCTGACCTTTGACACTCCCTCCCTGCGGTACAGTATTCCTGAGTGGATGTACACCATGTGGGAAAAGGAATTTGGGAAAGAAAAGGCGGAGAAGATTGCCGCCTCTTTTCTTGAGGATAAGCCTACCTGGGTCAGGTGCAACCTGCACCGGGCAGACCGGGAGAGCATTCTGGCCTCCCTTAAGGCACAGGGGACATCGGTCAGGGAGCTGCCTTTCATGGAGTCCATGATAGCCATTGACGGGTACGATTATCTGGAGGGACTGGATGCCTTTAGGAAGGGCTGGATACAGGTACAGGATGTGACCTCCGCCTTTGTGGGGGAGATTGCGTCCCCTGAAAAAGACAGTTATATCATAGATGTGTGCGCTGCCCCCGGAGGTAAGAGTCTCCATCTGGCGGATAAGCTGGAGGGCACCGGCATGGTGGAGGCCAGGGATCTTACATACCAGAAGACAGCCCTGATTGAGGAAAATATGGCCCGCTGCGGTGTGACCAACATGAAGACCCTGGTGTGGGACGCGCTGGAGACAGATCCGTCAGCCATGGCAAAGGCAGACATTGTCATAGCGGACCTGCCCTGTTCCGGTCTGGGAATCATTGGGAGGAAGCCGGATATCAAGTACAACATGACGCCTGAGAAGCTTGAGGAGCTGGCAGGGCTTCAGCGGGAGATTCTGTCTGTTGTCTGGCAGTACGTAAAGCCGGGCGGTCTCCTCTGCTACAGCACCTGCACCATTGACAGGCTGGAAAACCAGGACAATGCGGCCTGGTTAAGGGAACGGTTCCCACTTGTGCCGGTGGATTTGACGGACCGGTTCGGCGGATTGCCCCAGGAGCCCTCGTTAAAGGACGGATGGATTCAGTTCCTGCCGGGGGTGCATCCCTATGACGGGTTTTTCATCAGCGTATTCAGACGTGCGGAGGGTGAAACAGGCCCGGAGGGGATTTAGAGCGTGTTTTGGAAGGAGTTTTTATGCTGGATTTATTGGACTGCAACGGAAAGAAAGATATAAAATCCATGACACTGGAAGAAGTGACAGCACAGATGGCTGCCCTGGGAGAGAAATCTTTCAGGGCAAAACAGCTTTATGACTGGATGCATGTGAAGCTGGCAGAAGGATTTGACGATATGAGCAGCCTGTCCATACCGCTTAGGCAGAAGCTTAAGGAGAATTACAGCCTTACCTGTCTGAAGATGGTGGATGAGCGTGTTTCCCAGGTGGACGGCACCAGGAAGTATCTGTTTGGCCTGGAGGATGGCCATGTGATTGAGAGCGTGTGGATGCAGTACCATCACGGCAATTCCGTGTGTATTTCATCCCAGGTGGGCTGCCGCATGGGCTGCCGTTTCTGTGCGTCCACTCTGGACGGTCTGGAACGGAACCTGCGTCCTTCAGAGATGCTGGAACAGATATACAGGATCCAGTCCATCACAGGGGAACGTGTTTCCAATGTAGTGGTCATGGGATCAGGGGAGCCTATGGATAACTATGACAATGTCATCCGTTTTTTGCGGCTGGTTTCCCATGAAAAGGGGCTGAATATAAGCCAGAGGAGTCTCACCATCTCCACCTGCGGAATTGTTCCGGGCATCCGTAAATTCGCGGAGGAGGGCCTGGCCGTAACCCTGGCGCTTTCCCTTCACGCGCCCAATGACGAAGTGAGAAAAACCCTTATGCCTGTAGCCAACAGCTATAAATTACAGGATGTGCTGGAGGCCTGCCATTACTATTATGAAAAGACAGGCCGCCGCCTCACCTTTGAGTACAGCCTGGTTCGGGGGGTCAACGACAATCTGGATGAGGCCAGGGCGCTGGCGAAGCTTATCAAGGACCAGCACGGCCATGTGAACCTGATTCCGGTCAACCCCATCAAGGAGCGGGATTACGTCCAGTCAGGCCAGAAGGCCATACAGGATTTCAAAAATCTTCTTGAAAAAAACGGTATAAATGTTACTATTAGAAGAGAAATGGGCCGGGATATAGGCGGAGCCTGCGGCCAGCTGCGCAGAAGCTATAAGGAAGCTTCGGCAGCACCCCAATGCACGGAAGGAGAGGGATGACCATGGAAGCATATGCTTTGACAGACACTGGCCGGGTCAGAACCATGAACCAGGATTACATTTATTCCTCACCGGAAAAGGTGGGCTCCCTGCCCAACCTGTTTCTGGTGGCAGACGGCATGGGCGGCCACAGGGCCGGCGATTATGCCTCGCGGTTCGCGGTTGAGAATCTGGTGATATACATAAACAGGGCAGGGGACGGCTCTCCTGTCATGCAGCTGAAAAAGGGCATCGAGACAGTGAATGGGATGCTGTATGAAGAATCACTAAAAAGGGAAGAACTGAAAGGGATGGGATGCACCCTGGTGGCCGGTGTGGTGGAGGACAATATCCTCTATGTGGCCAATGTGGGGGACAGCCGTCTCTATCTCATCCACGGTGATTCCATCCGGCAGGTCACCAGGGACCACTCCTATGTGGAGGAAATGGTGGCCATCGGACAGATGAGAAGAGGCAGCGAGGATTATAACAGGCGCAAGAACATCATCACCAGGGCTCTGGGAATCGGCAGGGAAGTGGAGCCGGATTTCTTTGAGGTGGATCTGGAGGACGGGGATTATATTCTGCTCTGTTCCGATGGTCTCAGCAATATGCTGGAGGACCAGTCCATGTATGAAATCATCACAGGAGAGGGAAGCCTTAAGGAAAAGGCAGCCCTTCTTATAGAGGAAGCCAACCGTCAGGGAGGCATTGATAACATTGCGGTGGTACTTGTAAATCCGTCAGGAAGGGAGGCAGGCGTATGTTAACTCCCGGAACATATCTCCAGAACCGGTATGAGATTCTGGAGCGGATTGGATCAGGCGGCATGTCTGTGGTGTATAAGGCACGTTGCCATACCCTGGACCGCCTGGTGGCCATCAAGGTATTAAAAGAGGAATTTGCCTTTGACGAGAATTTTGTAAGCAAGTTCAAGATGGAGGCCCAGTCGGCGGCGCGCCTGTCCCATCCCAATATTGTAAGTGTTTATGATGTAGTGGACGAGGATGTGTACCATTATATTGTGATGGAGCTGATTGAGGGCATCACCCTTAAGAATTATATAGAGAACAAGGGCTATCTGGAGAGCAAGGAAGCCATTGGAATCGCGCTTCAGGTGGGGCAGGGCATTGCGGCAGCCCATGAACAGCACATCATACACCGCGACATCAAGCCCCAGAACATGATTATATCCAGGGACGGCAAGGTGAAGGTGGCTGACTTTGGCATTGCCAGGGCCGTGTCCTCCCAGACCATGAACGCTACGGCCGTGGGTTCTGTCCACTATATTTCGCCGGAACAGGCCAGGGGAGGCTACTGCGACGAGCGCAGCGATATTTATTCCTTTGGTATTACCATGTATGAGATGGTAACCGGACGTGTGCCCTTTGAGGGGGATAACACGGTTACAGTGGCCCTGGCCCATCTGGAGGAACCGGTGACACCGCCCAGCCAGTACGTGCCGGACATGTCCCACGCCATGGAGCAGATCATATTAAAATGTACCCAAAAACGTCCGGACCGCCGCTATGCCTGCGTGACGGATGTGATTGAGGACCTGCGGGCTGCCCTGATGGACCCGGACGCAGACATCTATGCCCGCAAGGACGGGGAAGAGGATGAGTTTGGCAAGACCAGGCCCATCACAAGGGATGAGCTTAACAGCATCCAGGAAGGCAGGAAGAGCTATCCTGAGGAAGCCCTGGAGGAACCGGAGGAGGAACAGTCCGGGCATCAGGACAGGAACCGGGCCAGGGAACCGCGCAAAAAAGAAGGCCGCATCCATACCAGGAAAAAGAATGAAGGGGATGATGTAAGTACCCAGTTTGAGCGCATCATAACGGCCTTTGGCATCGTGGCAGCCATCATTATCGTGGCGGTGGTGCTGTTTGTATTTTCGCGGCTCACCGGGATTTTCAGACAGGGCAGCAATAAGCCTACCACAGAGACCGTTGCCATGACCACCGAAGACTCCACCACCGTGGTGGATATCAGCACGGAGGACCAGATAAATATGCCCAGCGTCCTGGGACTGCCCCAGGATATGGCCAGAGAAAAACTGAAGGAGAGCAGCCTGGTGATGGAGGTCACAGGCAGCGAGTATTCGGATAACTATACGGAAGGCCAGGTCATGGGCCAGGATATCCTGGCAGGGACTGTGGTGAAGAAGTGGAGTACTGTGGGAGTGACCATCAGCAAGGGCAGCGATAAGGTAGACTTAAATGCCCTGAACCTGACTCAGATGACGGGTGAGGATGCCAGGCTTCTGCTGGAGCAGAAAGGGCTGGTTGCAGATGTCAGGGAGGAGAACAGTGATACCGTCATAAAGGGCAATGTGATCCGTTTCAGCCCACAGGTGGTGAAGGTGGGAGAGAGCGTCAGCCTCTATGTGAGCAAGGGCTCACAGAATGTGGAGGGCCGTGTGCCCAACCTGCAGGGACAGACTCCCACATCCGCGGATGCCCTTCTGGCGGGAGCAGGACTCTTGACAGGCAATGTAACCGTGGAAGCCAGCGATACGGTGGAGGAAGGCCTGATTATCAGCCAGTCGGAGCTGCCGGGTACCATACTTCCTCCGGGCACTGCAGTGGATTACGTGGTCAGCGGAGAGCCTGCACAGACCCAGGCAGCGGATGAACGCTATTACATCGGCTCCATTGACGAGGCATGCTCCTTAAGCAACTATATAGGACCGGCTTCCCAGACCAGCAGCGTGCGCGTGCTGATTCGCCTGAACCAGACCAATGATGAGGGAGCTTCCGTTTACACAACCCTTATGAGTCCGAGACTGGTTGTTGGCGCCCAGACCGTACCCGTGGTATTCCCCAGAATCAAGGGGGCGTACGGCGTGGACAGCGGCATGGTGGAAGTGGTGGATGCAGACAATTTAACAGTAATCAAGTCCTATCCGGTGGCATTTTTTCCGGTGGGATAAGAGGAGTATATGACAGGTAAGATAATCAAAGGAATTGCAGGCTTTTATTATATCAATGACGGCAGGAACCATGTGTACCAGTGTAAGGCAAAGGGCGTGTTCCGCAACCGTAAAATCAAACCCCTTGTGGGGGATAATGTGGAGTTTTCTGTATTGGACGAGGAGGAGAAGGAAGGCAATATTGATGCCATCCTTCCCCGCTCCAACGTCCTCATCCGTCCGGCGGTGGCCAATGTGGACCAGGCTCTGGTGGTGTTTGCCATCACCCATCCGGAACCCAATCTGAATCTTCTGGACCGCTTTCTGGTGATGATGGGAATTCAGGGAGTGCCGGTCACCATCTGTTTTAACAAGGTGGATCTGGGGGAGGCCGGGCTTGTGGATAAGTACCGCGCCATTTACGAGAGGGCAGGGTATGAAGTCCACTTTGTCAGTACCTACCAGGATACGGGGCTGGAGGAAATGAGAAAATTTCTCAGAGGAAAAACCTCGGTCCTGGCGGGACCTTCAGGCGTCGGAAAATCCTCACTGACTAACTGCATCCAGCCCCAGGCTGCCATGGAGACAGGGGATATCAGCCGCAAGATTGAGAGGGGACGCCATACCACCCGCCATTCTGAATTGTTTTATGTGGAAGAGAATACCTACATGATGGATACGCCGGGATTCAGCTCCATGTTTATTGACTGTCTGGAGCCGGGAGAACTGAAGGATTATTTTCCGGAGTTCGGGCCTTATGAGGAAGAATGTAAATTTCTGGGGTGCGTCCATGTGGGAGAGCGTGTCTGCGGTGTGAAGGAAGCCCTGAAACGGGGAGAACTGAGCCGCAGCCGGTATGACAATTACATCCTCATGTATGAGGACCTGAAAAATAAAAGGAGGTACTAGAGATGTATTACAAATTAGCGCCGTCTATTCTTGCGGCTGATTTTACCCGTCTGGGAGAACAGGTGAAGGAGGTGTACGGGGCGGGTGCTGAGTATCTCCATTTGGATGTGATGGACGGGGCCTTTGTGCCCAGCATCTCCTTTGGTATGCCGGTCATCAAGAGTCTGCGCCCATGTACCAGGGCTGTTTTTGACGTGCATATGATGGTGGAGGAGCCGGGACGCTATGTGGAGGATATGAAGGACTGCGGGGCAGATATCATAACAGTCCAGGCCGAGGCCTGCACGCATCTGGACCGTGTGGTGAACCAGATTAAGGAAGCCGGGCTGAAGGCCGGCGTGGCCTTAAATCCCGCCACACCTGTGCGTTCCCTGGAGTGTATCCTGGGCCAGCTGGATATGGTGCTTATCATGACTGTGAATCCTGGTTTCGGAGGACAGAAGTTTATCCCTTATACCCTTGACAAGGTACGCGAACTGAAAAACATGCTGAATGAGCAGGGACTGAAAACGGACATCCAGGTGGACGGCGGCGTAAACGCGGGAAATGTCCGGGAAATCATAGAGGCGGGAGCCAATATATTTGTGGCTGGTTCCGCTGTCTTTGGCCGGGACCCTTCTGCCAGAACCAGAGAATTCATGGATATTTTAAAGGAATATGAGAAATGAAGCGTTGTTTGATTATAACCGGCGGAAAACTGGACCTGTCCTTCGCCGGTTCTTTTTTGGGACAGGAAACCTTTGATAAAATCATTGCGGTGGACGCAGGACTGGAGGCCGTGAAGGCCCTGGGGCTGGAACCGGATATGATAGTAGGTGATTTTGATACGGTGAAGCCGGAGGTGCTGGCATATTACAGGAGGATGGAACACATTGTATGGGACACCCACCAGCCGGAAAAGGATGAGACAGACACGGAGCTGGCCCTCTTAAAGGCCCAGGCCACCGGGTGCACCGAGGTGGTGGTGCTGGGGGCCACCGGAGGACGCATGGACCATATGCTGGGCAATATCCATCTGTTATTTCCCTGCCTGCAAAAGGGCATGGAGGCATATATCCTGGACAGCCAGAACCGTATCTATCTCATTGACAAGGAACGGACGTTTAAGAGGCGTGAGATCTGGGGAAAATATATTTCCTTCCTCCCTCTTACTGAGGAGGTCAGGGGCATTACCCTCACCGGTTTTAAATATCCTCTCCATGAAAAGGACATTGAGATAGGGACAAGTCTCTGCATCAGCAATGAACTTCAGGGGGAGGAAGGCGCCATTACCTTTACGGACGGGGTGCTGATTGTGGTGGAATCCCACGATTGACAACCCGGACAAAAGGATTTTTCTTCCACAGAACTGGACTGGCCAAAACTTCTCAAACTGGATATTTAAAACATTCCACTTTAGTGATACCATAGGTGGCATGAACGAATGCAGTTGTTCCGGTAAGAAATCTACAATATGAGGAGAGAATTTGTATGAAGACATCCAGTGCAGTGACAGCAGGCCACAGGGGCCTGGAAGACAGCCGTATATACAAGCTGGCCCTGACCGGCCTGTTTGCGGCATTATCCTATGTGGTATTTACATTTTTGCAGATTAAAATTACCCTTCCCGGAGGAGACGCCACCTCCATTCATCTGGGCAATGCGGTCTGCGTCCTGGGAGCCCTGATATTGGGAGGCTTTTACGGAGGATTAGGCGGGGCCCTGGGAATGACCATCGGGGATTTGTTTGACCCCATCTATGTGGTGTACGCGCCGAAAACCTTCCTGCTGAAGCTGTGTATCGGTCTGATAACCGGTCTGGTGGCCCACAAGATTGGCAGAATCAATGAGAGTTCTGACAAGAGGCATGTGTTCCGCTTTGTTGTGGCGGCCTCTGTCTGCGGTCTGCTGTTCAACGTGATATTTGATCCCTTGGTGGGATATTTTTATAAGCTGGCGATTTTGGGCAAACCGGCAGCGGATCTGGTGCTGGCATGGAACATTGCCTCCACCTCCATCAATGCGGTGACGTCTGCCGCTGCGGCGGTAGTCATCTACATGCCCCTTCGCAGTACACTTATAAGATCCGGACTCTTTGACCGGTTCAGATGACAGGAGATTTGACATGAGTGCTTACCGACAGAAAAAGATTGCCATGATTAATGATTTATCCGGATACGGCCGCTGTTCTTTGACAGTGGCTATTCCCATTTTATCCGCCATGAAGGTCCAATGCTGCCCCATCCCCACCTCCATTTTGTCCAACCACACAGGATTCCCGGTCTACTTCTTTGACGACTACACGGAGAAAATGGGGGAGTTCATTCACAAGTGGAAGGAGCTGGGGCTGACCTTTGACGGCATTGTCAGCGGCTTTTTGGGTTCCGAGGCGCAGATTGAGATTGTGATGGATGTCATACGGCAGTTCGGGCAGGAGGACACAAAGGTAATTATAGATCCGATTATGGGAGACCACGGGGAGACCTACGCCACCTATACGCCGGCCATGTGCAGCCGCATGAAGGAGCTGGTATCCATGGGTGATATTGTGACTCCTAATCTGACAGAGGCGTGTATCCTGACAGGACGGACCTACCGAAAGGATGGATGGAGCAGGAAAGAGCTGGGGCAGCTGGCCGGGGAAATCCAGGCCATGGGGCCGGAATGCGTGGTTATTACAGGTGTGAACCAGGGCGGCTATATTATGAATGTGGTGGCTGAGGGAGAGCGGACAGCTTTCCCCAGAACCAGGCGCGTGGGCCATGAGCGGCCGGGAACAGGGGATGTATTCTCCTCCGTGGTGTCGGCGGCTGCCGTAAGGGGATGGAGTCTGGACAGCGCTGTGCGTCTGGCCGCCTCATTTGTAAAAGCCTGCATCGCCAGGTCGGAGGAGCTTGACATCCCCATTGCCAATGGCGTGTGCTTTGAGGAGCTGATGGATGTGCTGGTCCGCGCGGTGGACAGAAGGCATGAGGCGGGAAAGCTGGTCCGCGCGGTGGATAGCAGGCGTGAGGCAGGACAGCAGGCGTGAGGCGGGACAAGCGCAGAAAGCCAGGGCCGGTCAGCCGGTCAGGAAATGTCGAAAAACGTTGACAGTTTCAGCCTTAAATAGTATGATGTTAAAGCAATATTAAAATATAGGATGCGATAGAGGCGCAGTAAGCATTAGTATCTGTGTGATAATGGATGCCATCCCCAGGGTGGCGGACAGAGGGGATTTTGTCCCGGAGGCCGGCGGGCCGGAGCACACAGGGAAAGGGATTACTGCCGAAACGGATTCTGTCTGCCGGCGGAATGTGTTGGGATGCAGTCTAACAGGCTGCGTACTCTCACTTTTTAAAGTGGTGGCGCTATTGGCTGGATTTTCTTAAGCAGATATGTGATTATGGAAAGCAATGGCCTGGGGTCATTGCTTTTTGTGTACCGTGCCGGACAGCCATGATATCGCAATCCAGAACCAATAGGGGGAAGTAAAAGAATGACAGAATTTTTAAACTGGTTAAACGGTGAAATCATATGGGGGCCGCCTCTGATTGCGCTTATTATCATTACGGGTATCTACGTGACGGTCCGTTCCGGATTTTTTCAGGTATGCCATCTGGGGTACATATTTAAACGGACTCTTGGATGTATCCTGAGAAAGGACCATGTCACCGATGAAAATGACAAGGGTCTTTTAAGCCCTTATGAAGCCATTGCAACGGCCGTAGGCGGTTCTGTGGGCTTTGGCAATATTGCCGGCGTGGCCACAGCCGTTACCACGGGCGGGCCTGGAGCCGTGCTCTGGATGTGGCTGACAGCCTTCATGGGCATGTTGATTAAGCAGGTGGAGGTTACTCTGGCCGTGTATTACCGCCGCACGGACGAGGAGGGGAATCCATACGGAGGACCCACCTATTACATGGAGTACGGACTTGGGGAGGAGCGCCATTGGGGTAAGAAATGGCTTCCGCTGGCTTTTGTGTTCGGCCTCGGCATCTTTTCCACCTTTTTTATCAGTGCCTCCAACTTTACCACATCGGAAGTGCTGGCCCAGTCCTTTGGAATTCCCCAGGAGCTGGCGTCCCTGCTGTTAGTGGTGTTTATCTACGCCCTGATCTGGAGAGGGGTAAAGAATTTAAGCAAGATATTTGTGAAGCTGGTGCCGGTTATGAGTCTGGGGTACCTGATATTCGGCCTGGTAATCATTGTGCTGAACATCGGCAACCTGATTCCCACCATTGTCTCTATCTTTACCCAGGCCTTTACAGGAACAGCTGCCATGGGCGGGTTTGCCGGAGTCACGGTGTCCAAGGCCATTGCCACCGGTATGCAGAGAAGTGTTTATTCCAATGAGGCCGGCTGGGGTACAAGCCCTATGGTCCACGCCTCCAGCAAGACACGCCATCCCGTGGAGCAGGGGCTCTGGGGATCCTTTGAGGTATTTGTGGACACCTTCATTGTGTGTACCATTACGGCTCTCAGCGTGCTGATTACCGGTGAATGGACCTCCGGGGCAACCAATGCAACCCTTGCCCTTAACGTGTTCCAGCACAATCTTGGATTTTTCGGAACTGTGTTCATGACGGCCACCATGGTGATCTTCTCCGTGACCACTTCCGGCGGATGGTATGTGTACTATGAGGCAACCCTGCGCCATCTGGCTATGAACCATCCCACGGTGAAGAAATGGCTGCTGCGCATGTTCAAGTATTTTTACGCCCTTCCTCCTTTTTTGCTCACCCTTTACCTGATTCATGTGGGTGATTTGAGCATATGGACCCTGGTGGACATCACCAGCGGTATCCCGACTTTCATCAATGTGTTCGTGGTTCTTATACTGTCAGGCACATATTTCAGGCTTCTGAAGGATTACAAGGCCCGCTATATGAACATCGGAACACTGGAAGATAAGGATATGCCGCTGTTTTATGAGGATAAAAAGAAGCTGGAGAAGGCAGAATAAGGGAGGGACGACATGAGGACAATATACCGGAATGGAGCCGTATACACTGGGGAACTTCCCCTGTGCCGGGCCTTTGTGGTGGAGGATGGAAGATTCATATGCGCAGGCAGCGACGAAGACGCCCTGGCCATGAAGGAACCGGGAGATGAGGTAAAGGACTTAAAGGGAAGATTTGTGTGCGCGGGCTTTAATGATTCCCACATGCACCTTTTGAACTATGGAAATGCCCTTGGCGCAGCGGATTTGTCACAGCATACCCAGTCCCTGTCAGGGATGAAGGAATATATGAAGGAATTTATCCGGGAGCAGTCCCCAAAGCCCGGCACCTGGGTAAGGGGAAGAGGATGGAACCACGATTACTTTGAGGATGAAAGGCGGTTTCCCAACCGCCGTGACCTGGATATGATATCCACGGAGCATCCTATCTGCCTTACCAGAACCTGCGGCCATGCCTGTGTGGTAAATACCATGGCTCTCCGGCTGGCCGGCATCACAGGAAACACGCCCCAGGTGGAGGGCGGGCTCTATGAGGTGGATGAAAGCGGTGAGCCCAACGGGATATTCCGGGAAAATGCAATGGACCTGATATACGGATGCCTGCCTGAGCCCACCAAAGAGGACATAAAGGAGATGATACTGGCAGCGTCCAAAGCCCTCAACCGTTATGGAGTCACCTCCTCCCAGACAGATGATTTGCTGGCTTTTAACAATGTTCCCTATGAGCGGGTGCTGGAGGCATACAGGGAACTGGATGCAGAGGGAAGGATGACGGTCAGGGTCTATGAACAGTCCCAGTTTACTACCCTGGACGGGCTGAAGGCCTTTGTGGAAAAAGGGTATAACACGGGCTGGGGAAACCATTGGTTTAAGATTGGCCCGCTTAAAATGCTGGGAGACGGTTCCCTGGGAGCCAGGAGCGCCTATCTCAGCCAGCCATATACAGATGATGGCTCCACCAGGGGAATCCCCATTTTCACCAGGCAGCAGTTTGAAGACATGGTGGAGTATGCAGATTCCCAGGGAATGCAGGTGGCCATCCATGCCATAGGGGACGGAATTCTGGATGATATCCTGGCAGCCTACGAAAAGGCCCTTGCACGGCATCCAGGAAAGGACCACAGGCACGGCATTGTCCACTGCCAGATTACAAGGCCGGACCAGCTTGATACGTTTGCAAAACTGTCCCTCCACGCATATTTCCAGTCCATTTTCCTGGATTATGACATCCATATTGTGGAGGAACGGATCGGAAAGGAGAGGGCGGCATCCAGCTATCACTTCAGGACCCTTTATGAGACCACCCATGCTTCCAACGGCTCCGACTGCCCGGTGGAGCTGCCGGATGTGATGAAGGGGATACAGTGCGCGGTCACCAGGACAACGGTGAAGGATCACGTGGGCCCCTACCTTCCGGAACAGGCCCTGGACATAAAACAGGCCCTGGATTCCTTTACCGCGGAGGGAGCCTATGCATCCTTTGAGGAAAATGTGAAGGGGAGGATTGCGCCGGGGATGCTGGCAGATTTTGTGATACTGGGAGCCAATCCCTTTGAGACCTCTCCTGAGGAGCTGGCCCGCATTCCGGTGGAAGCCACTTATGTGGACGGCGTATGCCGGTACAGCATAGAGACGGAAGGAAAGCAGCAGTAGCAATACAGCAGCAGTAGGAATACAGCAGCAGGAAAAACAGAAAAAGGGCTTTTATTTCCTGGTAAAATGTTATATACTCTTTAACAGTACAGGAATACCTGTCCAGAATTGGAAGGTATTATATCAAGGAAATCCAGGAGGAATACCATGTTAGATTTAAGATTCGTAAGAGAGAACCCGGACATTGTAAAGCAGAATATTAAGAATAAATTCCAGGACAGCAAGCTGCCGCTGGTGGACGAAGTGATTTCACTGGACACAGAGGCAAGGGCGACACAGAAGGAAGCCGATGATTTAAGGGCCAGCCGCAACAAGCTGTCCAAGCAGATTGGCATGCTGATGGGCCAGGGAAAAAAGGATGAGGCAGAGGCCGTGAAGCAGGAGGTCAGCGCCAATTCCGCACGTCTGGCAGAGCTGGAGGAAAAGGAAGGACAGCTTTCTGAGAAGATTACCAAAATCATGATGACCATTCCCAACATTATTGACCCAACCGTGCCCATCGGCAAGGATGACAGTGAAAATGTGGAAGTGGAGCGTTTTGGCGATCCCGTGGTACCGGATTTTGAGATTCCTTACCATACAGACATCATGGAGCGGTTTAACGGTATCGACCTTGACGCAGCCAGAAGAGTGGCGGGAAACGGCTTCTATTACCTGATGGGAGATATTGCCAGGCTTCATTCCGCAGTGATTTCCTATGCAAGGGATTTCATGATTAACCGCGGATTTACCTACTGTGTGCCTCCTTTTATGATCCGCAGCAATGTGGTTACAGGCGTCATGAGCTTTGCTGAGATGGATGCCATGATGTATAAGATTGAAGGTGAGGACCTGTACCTGATTGGTACCAGCGAGCACTCTATGATTGGTAAATTTATCGACACCATCACGCCTGAGCAGCAGCTTCCCCTGACCCTGACCAGCTATTCCCCCTGCTTCCGCAAGGAGAAAGGCGCCCACGGAATCGAGGAGAGAGGCGTTTACCGTATTCATCAGTTTGAGAAGCAGGAGATGATTGTAGTCTGCAGGCCCGAGGAAAGCCCTATGTGGTATGAGAAGCTGTGGCAGAACACCGTGGATCTGTTCCGCTCCTTAGATGTACCTGTCCGCACGCTGGAGTGCTGCTCCGGTGATCTGGCTGACCTTAAGGTAAAGTCTGTGGACGTGGAGGCATGGTCCCCAAGGCAGAAGAAGTATTTTGAGGTGGGAAGCTGTTCCAATCTGGGAGATGCCCAGGCCCGCCGTCTGAGAATCCGTGTGCAGGGAGAGGACGGAGGCAAGTATCTGGCCCACACCCTGAACAATACCGTGGTGGCTCCTCCCCGTATGCTGATCGCCTTCCTGGAGAACAATCTTCAGGCAGACGGCAGTGTGAAGATACCGGAAGTGCTGCGTCCATACATGGGCGGCATGGAAATGATGGTTCCCAAGAACTAAACATGCGAAGCAAACGTGTGAAACAATGAAACATGTGAAACAATTGCCGGTCTGCATCCTGCGGTGCAGGCCGGTTTTAAAAAAAGAGAAGGGAGAGACCTATGATTACATTTAACCATTTCAATTTTAATGTGCTGGATTTGGAGAAGAGCCTTGCTTTTTATAAAGAGGCCCTGAATCTGGAACCGGTGAGGGAGAAGAACGCTTCGGACGGCTCCTTTAAGCTGGTGTACCTGGGAGACGGAGTGACGGATTTTACCCTGGAGTTAACCTGGCTGCGGGACAGGAAGGAAGCATATGACCTGGGAGAGTGCGAATTCCACCTGGCCTTCCATGTGGATGATTTTGACGGCACCCACAAGCACCATGAGGAGATGGGCTGCATCTGCTACGAGAATCCGGGCATGGGCATTTATTTCATCAAGGACCCGGACGGCTACTGGCTGGAAATTGTGCCTGCCGATAAGTAGGGAATATAGTTGGAAAGGCGGGTGCTTTTTTGAAAGAACTGAGTATACTGCTCATGGGGATGTCGCTGATTTTTATGTTTGTAATTGCGGTGGTGCTTGTCCTCTATATCCTGGCTTACTGGATGATATTCAGAAAGGCAGGGGAAGCAGGATGGAAAGCCCTGATACCGTTTTACGGCACCTATATAGAGTATAAGCTTTTCTGGAATAACAGGATGTTTGTCCTGTGGCTCATCATGGCATTGATTGCCGCGTCCTTGCGGTTTGTGTCCGGTCCCGGCGCCATGGTGGCCCAACTGGCTTATTTCGGCGTTTCGGTCATGCATATTCTGATATCCGTTAAGATGTCCTATTCCTTTGGACATGGGGTGGGGTATGCGCTGGGGCTTATTTTCCTTACCCCCATATTCCTGTTAATTCTGGCCTTTGATGAATCTGTCTACATAGGCCCGGGAGGAAAAAAGGAAACAGACAGGGAAATGTATCGGTAGGGCGCGGTATGGAAGGATACGGTACATGCGCCGAGATTGGATATGGATAATAAAATAAGGGCAGCCCGGTATCAATCCTTTGGGATTTTGATACCGGGCTGCCTTTTCATGTATTTACGGACAGCGTCCCATAATCATCCTATTTATATTCACTGTACTTCTCTTCGCAGTACTGGCAGCGGTAAACCTCTGCCTTCTCATCTGCCAGGTAGAAGATATGAGGAAGCTCCTGCTCAATGGATGTGATGCAGCGGGGGTTCTTGCACTGAATCACATTGGTGATTTTCTTGGGAAGCTTTAAGGCGCGCTTCTCAGCAATCTTGTCGCCGCGGATAATGTTCACTGTGATGTTGTGGTCAATGTAGCCCAATACCTTTAAGTCAACCGTATCCAGGCCGCCTTCGATTTTAATGATGTCTTTGCGTCCCATCTTATTGCTGCGGGCGTTTTTGATGATGGCTACCTGGCATTCCAGCTTGTCCAGGCCAAGGTGATAGTAGATGTCCAGGCTTTTTCCCGCCTCAATGTGGTCCAGGACAATGCCTTCTTGTAATCCGCTGATATTTAACATGGTTTCTGCACCTCCAGTAATCTCATGATCAATGCCATACGCACATATACGCCGTACTGTGCCTGCTTGAAGTAGGCAGCCCTTGGGTCGTCATCCACTTCCACGGAGATTTCATTTACCCTGGGAAGCGGATGGAGCACATACATGTCTTCCTTGGCAAGTTTCATTTTCTTTTTATCCAAAATATAGCAATCTTTCAAACGGATGTAATCTTCCTCGTTGAAGAAGCGTTCCTTCTGCACACGCGTCATGTAGAGAATGTCTAACTGGCCCAGAGCGTCGTCCAGGTTGCCCACCTCTTCAAAAGGAACGTTATTTGCAATGAGCACGTCGTCGCGGATGTTGTCCGGGATGCGCAGCTCAGGCGGGGATATCAGTATGAATTTGACGTTTGGGTAGCGGACCATGGCATTGATTAAGGAATGTACGGTACGGCCGAATTTCAGGTCCCCGCAGAAGCCCACGGTCAGGTTGTCCAGACGTCCCTTCATGGAACGGATGGTCATAAGGTCGGTCAAGGTCTGGGTGGGATGCTGATGGCCTCCGTCCCCTGCGTTGATAACTGGAATCTGGGCCTTCTGGGCAGCTACAAATGCAGCGCCTTCCTTTGGATGCCTCATGGCGCAGATGTCAGCATAACAGGAAATCATGCGGATGGTATCGGCCACGCTCTCGCCTTTTGCGGCAGAACTGGAATTGGCGGATGAAAAACCTAATACATTGCCGCCCAGGTTCAGCATGGCAGCCTCAAAGCTTAAACGTGTCCGTGTACTTGGCTCATAGAAAAGGGTGGCCAGTTTCTTGCCGTCACATACATGGGCGTATCCTGGAAGATTCTGTTCAATGTCCCTTGCAAGGGCCAGAAGGTCATCAATTTCTTCCACAGAGAAGTCTAAGGGATTCAATAAATGTCTCATGGGAGTCTCCTTTGCGCATTATATTGTAAAATATTGAATTTGGGAAATAGTTCACACTCTACCAGTGCGATAGCCGGACCAGCCAGATATGGCACTGATTTGTGCCTCGTCATATTCTTACATAGAATGCGTTATAAGTCAAGTAAAAATTACAGGCTTTTAAAAAAAATGGCAGCAGTTCATACTGTTGCCAAAAAAGTAATTGCTTTTTATTTGCCGGGTCTTCCCAGGACCTGGGCAATGTATGCGCTGGGAGTCATACCTGTTTTTTTCTTGAACAGCTGGGAAAAATACTGGGGGTTGTTTCCAAGTCCCACCTCCTGGGCCACGTCCTGTATCTTGTCCAGACCCTTTGAGGCCAGTAGCTGCTTGGCGGTTTTAATCCGCATGTCCGCCAGGTAGGTGGAGAATTTGGTGCCTGTTTCCTTCAGGAATTTTTTGCTGACATAGTCCACATTCATGAAGAGATAGTTTTTGGCAATGAATTTAAGGGTCAGGTTGTCATCCTGCAGGTTCTGGCTTACATAGTCAAATATCTGCTGTGTCATGGTGCTGACGGCCTGCCCGCTGTCAGGCTCTCTCAGGATGTCCTCCACCCGTTCAATGGCAAGGTTTTTTAAGTCCGTTATGCTCTGTTCATTTTCTATCCGGACCAGGAGTTCGGTCAGCCAGGTGGAAGAGAGGGAAGGACTGTTCAGGGTGAGCTTCATGAACAGGTTGCTGGCAATCTGCTTTAAAAAGGTAATATCATTTATATCCTTTATGAGCTCGGTCAGCTTCTGCATGGAATCCGGCTGCCGGTTCAGGATGGACTGGCACAGCTGCTCCCATTCATTGATGTGGGTGTTGTAATTGCAGGTGTAGAGCAGATGAAAATTATTGATATAATAAATCATACCAAAACGCCTGATTTTTTTGAGAACCACCACCAGAAGCTGCTCCAGATTGGAGTACAGGGTGGATTCGGTTTCCAGGGTCACGGCCTGGCCCGGATAGTGCCTTTGGCAGATAAAACGCTCCAGGTCCTGGTAGTTTGCGGCAAAGTCTTTAAAGAACAGAAGCAGGGTGTTATTGACGTATACGCCGTGTATGATGACAGAGGAAATATTTTCGCTGCAGTACAGCCTTAAATCATCCAGAAACTCCTCCAGGTGTTCAAAGGGCAGAAAATACACATAGTACAGCCTGTAGACCGTGAATTTAAAGTCGATATAGGACTCATAGGAACGGATGATGTCCGGAAAGCCCCGGTTCTGGCATATGCTGTCATTGATGATGCTGAAAATAACGTTGTGGTTCATGCTGTTGATTGCCATGAAGCGGTCGGACACAATCCGTTCCATGATTTTCTGCTGGTAGCAGTCCTTCTTGCACTGCTCAATACAGTCAATGATCTGCAGTTCATTACAGGGCTTGAGGAGGTAGTATTTAACCCCGTTTTTCATAGCCTCCTTGGCATATTCAAATTCCCCGTAGCCTGAGAGGATGATGAACTGTACATTCAGGTCCGTGCCGGAAATCCTGCGGATCAGTTCCAGCCCGTCCATACCGGGCATCCGTATGTCGGTCAGCACGATATCCGGTGTCTCGTCCATTATCATATCATATGTTTCCATTCCGTTTTTGCACAGGCCGACCACCTCGATGTCGTATTCCTTCCAATTGATGATGGTGGATATGGTTTCGCGGATAATGCGTTCATCGTCCGCAATGATTAATTTAAGCATAGTCATCTTCCTCTGTTTTGTATGGTATAGTGATGATTGCAATAGCTTTCTCATCCTGGTTCTTAAAGGACAGTCCATAGGAATCCCCAAAAAGCATCTGGATGCGCTGGTGGATATTGACCAGGCCGATGCCAAAGCCGTGGGCATTCTTGGTACCGTCCTGAAGCTTTTCAAGAAGGCTGTCCTCAAATACAGAGCCTTCATTTGACACCTCCACAATCAGCAGCGTGCCTTCCTTTCTGGTCCGTATGCTGATTTCGCAGGTATCCATCATCTCCTCCATACCGTAGCGTATGGCATTTTCCAGAAGGGGCTGGATAGTGAGGGGCAGGATAAGAGCTTTGCCCAGTTCTTCGGGACACTCCACATGGAAAAGAAGCCGGTCCTCAAAGCGTATTTTCTGAATGGTCATGTAGCTTCCGGCCAGGCCGATCTCATAATCCAGGGAAACAAGCGGCTTTTTGTTGCTGAGGGTAGCGCGAAGCAGGGTTCCAAGGGATTCCACCATGGAGGAAATCTGCTGGTCCTTTAATGCCTTGGCCCGCCAGTTTATGGTTTCCAGGGTATTGTATAAAAAATGCGGGTTAATTTGGGATTCCAGCGCCTTAAGCTTTGCGTCGCGGCTTAAAATCTGATTCACATAATTGTTCTGGACCAGGTACTGGATACGGCCGGCCATGGTATCGAAATGCTGGTGCAGCCTGCTGATTTCATCCGTCCTTTTACTGTAGTCCACCTCTACCTCGGGCATTTTAAGCTCCGTGCTGCTGAAAAACTCCATCTTCTGTATTAAAAGGTCAAAGTCCTTTAAAATGTAGCGGGTCAGGCGCCTGGAAAAGGCCAGGGCAGCGATAAAGCCCACAATGAGCATGGCCAGGATAAGGCGGTAGGCCATGTCTGTGGATTGGGCAATCTGGTCATAGGGGACCAGGTTGATGTAGGTCCAGTTGTAGTAGGGAATGGTGTTCTTAACTGCAAAATAGCTGTGTCCGTTCTGGTGTATGATGCTGTAGGGCTGGCCCGTCTGTTTCATGAATCCGTTGGCGGTTTCCGGGTCAATCCCGGCAGAAGTGTATATGAGCTGGTCCCCGTCAAAAAGAATATAGCTGGATTCACCGTAGGTGGTTACTGCACGGTTGGCATCCCTTACAATCCGGTCCAAATCCACAAAAACCAGCAGGTCGCCCAGATGGTCCAGCTCCAGGTTGTAGACCTTCCTGACGCTTCTGCTGAGTATATACAGACTGTGGTCATAGTCAATGGTCCAGGTAATGGCTCCTTCCCGCTCCCTGGCCTTGTCCACTGCGCTCTGTACCGTGTCCGTATCCGCATTGTTGATGACCACGAAATTAGTCAGGTTTTGGAAATGACGGTTATTCAGCGCAATAGCGGATACGCCGTTATTTTTGTAGGCCTGCTGGTAATTGTTGATGGCTGCGCTGATCCGCGGGTTGTTTTCGGACCATATAATGGGATCATCCGTACTGTCAATGCGGTTTAGGGAATCCTGAATCACAGAGGAGGAGATGATGACGGAGGAGAGGGTCTCAATGCTTTTTAAGTTGCTGGAAATGGTCTGGGAGGAAAAGGACAGATTTCCGGCAATGGCCTTGTAGAGCTGTTCATTATATGCATTGGAAGAAATGCGCAGCCCTATGAGCGCTATGAGAAGAATCAGCACCACATTAGACAATACAACGGCCAGCAGTTTGTTTTTCATGGAGAGATTTTCAAAATCATGTTTTATCCGTTTCAGGTATCTCATATGTTTCTCCTGTTTGCAGTAGAAATTTCCTGTCTTAGATTAATATATACCATATCTTTCAACAGGACAAGGAAAAGTTGCATCCGCATAAACTGTATGAAAAAGTCGGAAAATTAACCATGGACATCGGTTTTATTGATTGGTTTGACAAGAAAAAGCAGGTATAATCAATTCATCAAAAGCAACTAAAGAACGAGGGAGGTTTTCAATCATGAAAAAGAAATTAGCACTTGTGCTTACAGCTGCCCTGGCAGCGGCAAGTCTGACAGCATGCGGCGGTTCCGGTACCGCAGATACAAAGGCGGCCGGTTCACAGGCAGAAGGAGCATCCGGGGAAAAGGCTGCATCCGGGGACGGTTCGGAGATGGTGGTTGCCTGGTGGGGCAATCAGGTGAGAAATGAGCGTACACAGGCTATCTTAGAGCTGTATTCCCAACAGAATCCCGGAGTTACCTTTGACGGACAGTTTTCAGAGTGGGCAGATTACTGGAACAAGCTGGCTACGGCCGCTGCCGGTCATTCCATGCCGGATATCGTTCAGATGGATTACAAGTATATCCAGCAGTATGTAAACAATGATTTGCTGGTGGACTTGACGCCTTATATTGAAAACGGAACCATCGACGTGGCAGACTGTAATGAAGATGTACTGAACTCCGGTAAGGTAGGGGACGGACTTTATGCAATCTGCAACGGCATCAATGCACCTGCGCTGCTGTACAACAAGACGGCCTTGGATGAGGCAGGAATCACGGTAAAAGACAATATGACCATGGACGAGTTCATTGCACTCTGCAAGGAAATCAGGGAAAAGACAGGATATAAGACCAACATTGCATATAACAATGGTGAGAATTTCATTGAGTATTTCCTGCGCGCCAATGATGTAGTCATGTTTGAGGACGGAAAACTGGGCGGAACAGCAGAGGATTATGTATCCTATTTCAAGCTCTATGAGGATGGCATAAGGGACGGATGGGTTGTGGATCCTTCCATCTTCGCAGAGAGGACCATCGGATCCGTGGAGCAGGACCCAATGGTGTATGGTTCCAATCCTGAAACCATGTCATGGTGTGCGTTTAACTATACCAATCAGCTCACAGCCATCAGAAGCGCCGCACCTGAGGGTGTGGAGATTGCCATAACCACCTGGCCTTCAGCAGACCCTGTCAAGTCCGATTATCTGAAGCCAAGCCAGTTTTTCGCCATCACAAAGGACAGCACAAATCCGGAAGAGGCGGCAAAGGTCCTGAATTTCATCACAAACTCAGTGGAATGTAATGAAATCCTTCTGGGAGAGAGAGGCATTCCTCTGTCATCAACAGTGGCAGATTCCATTGCGCCTAAGATGGATGAGACCAGCCAGGAAGTGATTAAGTTTATCAACGAAGTTGTATCTGACAATTCTTCCCAGATCAACCCGCCTGCTGCCGACGGTTCAAGCGAGGTAAACGATCTTCTGAACAAGCTGGAGGAACAGGTATGTTACGGCCAGATGACGGCTGAGGATGCCGGCCAGCAGCTGTTTACAGAAGGCTCAAAGATTATGGAGTCCAAGAAAAATTAGCAAATTAAAAAAGAGCGGCTGTTGTAGGTCGCTCTTTTCATAAGGCGAGGAGGAGAGGCTATGAAGGCATTAAAGCAGCAGCTCAGCAAGGAAAGTGTGGCCGGTGTCCTGTTTACACTGCCATTTACCATTGGATTCCTGCTGTTCATGATTGTTCCAATGGGAATTTCATTGTATTATTCGTTCTGTGATTATGACATTCTTTCACCACCTGTTTTTACAGGACTTAAGAATTTTATTTCCATGTTCCAGGATGAAACGTTTTTTAAAACACTGAAGGTAACTTTTTTCTTTGCATTTGTGTCTGTTCCGCTCAAACTTCTGTTTGCTTTGATTGTGGCCATGCTCTTGCTGGAAAATTCCAAAATGTCCGGTTTCTACAGGGCAGCCTATTACCTTCCCTCCATTATCGGAGGTTCCGTGGCAGTATCCATCTTATGGAAGAGGATGTTTGCCATGGACGGCGTGGTGAATAAGCTTCTGGGAATGGTGGGAATCCAGACCAGCTTTTCGTGGCTTGGGGATACCAGAACCGCTATATGGGTCCTCATATTGCTGGTGGTCTGGCAGTTTGGTTCATCCATGCTTATCTTCCTCTCATCCTTAAAACAGGTTCCGCAGTCCCTGTACGAGGCGGCGGAGGTGGACGGCGCCAGCGCACCGGCAAAATTCTTTAAGATTACCCTGCCCCTGCTGACCCCCACCATATTTTTCAACCTGGTCATGCAGATGATTAACGGCTTTCTGGCCTTTACCCAGTGCTATATCATCACCCAGGGAAAACCCATGAATTCAACCCTGCTCTATACTGTTTACATGTATAAGCAGTCCTTTGAATTCTACAACACAGGATATGGTGCGGCCCTTGCATGGGTCATGCTGGCTGTGATTGGTCTGATAACCCTGTTCCTGTTTGCAACGAAACGGTTCTGGGTATATGAAGGAGGGCTTTAATCATGAAAGAGAAGCGAGTGGTTAAAAAAGCAGTATACCATATCATTGTTTTCGTCATCGGCATCATCATGATTTATCCCCTTATATGGATGGTCATGAGCTCTTTTAAGGAGAACAGCACCATATTCTCCACAGCGGGCAGCCTGATTCCGGAGAAATTTATAGTCAGCAATTATTCCACGGGATGGAAGGGCTTTGGAAAGATTTCCTTTGCCACCTTCTTCAAAAACTCCATCTTCATCTCAGTGGTGGCCACCCTGGGAACCGTGGCCTCCTCCGCCCTGGTGGCCTACGGATTTGCCAGATTCAAATTCAGGGGCAAGAGCATCCTGTTTGCTGCCATGCTGCTCTCCATGATGCTTCCCGCCCAGGTACTCATGATCCCCCAGTATCTGTGGTATCAGAAGCTGGGCTGGGTGGGCTCCTATATGCCGTTGACGGTTCCATATTTCTTTGCCATACAGGGATTTTTTGTGTACCTGATTTCCAACTTTATCAGCGGTATTCCTACGGAATTGGATGAAGCGGCCAAGATTGACGGATGTTCCTATGCAGGTATTTTTACCCGCATCATGCTGCCTCTTATAAAGCCGGCACTGGTCACGGCCTGCATATTCTCCTTCATGTGGAGATGGGATGATTTCCTCTCAGCCCTGCTGTATGTCAGCAAGTCCAGCATGTACCCTGTCAGCCTTGCGCTTAAGCTTTTTTGCGACCCGGGCTCGTCATCGGATTACGGAGCCATGTTCGCCATGGCAACCTTGTCCATACTGCCGTCCATCCTTATATTCCTGTTTTTCCAGAAATATCTGGTTGAGGGCATCAGCACCTCCGGTCTGAAAGGATGATGAAAATGGAACATGAAATGAAGATAATAGACGGACATGTCCATCTAGTACAGTGTATCGCGGGAACAGGGGCAGGAGGAGAGCTGCGCTTTGCCGGAAACGGCATGGCGGAATATGCATCAGGGGAGCGTTTCCGAATGCTTCCGGATGAGTTCAGCCAGGGAGTGGTGACTGCCGGGGACATTCTCAGGAAAATGGATGAAAACGGAGTGGAGAAAGCAGTGCTGCTCCAGGGAAATTACTTTGGTTTCCAAAATCTCTATTCCATGGAGGCAGTGAAAAAATATCCGGACCGGTTTTGTGCCGCGGCTTCCTACGACCCTTTTTGCAGGGGCAAGGAACAGATACGAAAACATCTGTTTGAAGAGCTGGGTTTTCCAATTGTGAAGTTTGAGGTAAGTACCGGCTCCGGGCTCATGGCCAACCACTTTACGCTGCCCCTGGACGGGGATATCATGAAGGCCGAATATGATTATGCGGATGAGCATGGTCTGGTGTTTGTCATTGATATAGGCAAATGCGGCAGTGAGAGCTGGCAGACGGACCGGCTTTTGAATGTGATAAAAGAGCATCCCGGCATGAAGTTTGTGGTCTGCCATCTGCTGGCCGTGTCCATGAGGGACGAGGATAAGCTTGTGGAAGGATTAAAGAAGCTGGCCCTGCCCAATGTGTGGTTTGATTTGGCTGCCCTGCCCCATAACTGCGGCCCTGACGCCTACCCCTATCCCAATGCGGTGAGGTATCTGAGGCATGGAATTGAGATAGCAGGGGCGGACAGACTCATTTTCGGAACGGATATACCCTCGGTGCTGAAAGAGGACAGCTACCAGCACTTTATTCAGTACATCACATGCAGCGATGCATTTTCCCGGGAAGAAAAGGAACGAATTATGTACAGGAATGCAGAGCATGTATATTTCAAGTAAACATATTAAGGAGGAAGCTATGAAGTATAGTGATAATAAAGTTAAGGATATTCAGATTGCATATATAGGCGGCGGTTCCAGGGGATGGGCCTGGACTTTTATGACAGACCTTGCCCTGGAAGACCAGATCAGCGGTACCATACGTCTGTATGATATTGACGGTGACGCGGCAAAGAACAATGAGGTAATCGGCAGCCGGCTTATGCAGCGGGACGACGCCAAAGGAGACTGGAAGTTTGAGACCAGCGCCAGTCTTAAGGACGCCCTGACAGGCTGCGATTTCGTTGTCATTTCCATCCTGCCCGGCACCTTTGACGAGATGGAGTCTGATGTTCACCTTCCGGAGCGCCTGGGAATCTACCAGTCTGTAGGCGATACGGCAGGGCCTGGCGGAATGGTCCGCGCCCTGCGCACCATACCCATGTTTGTGGAGATTGCCGGGGCCATAAAAGAATATGCGCCGAAGGCATGGGTCATTAATTATACCAACCCCATGTCACTGTGCGTAAAGACCCTGTATCATGTATTTCCGGAAATCAAGGCATTCGGGTGCTGCCATGAGGTCTTTGGAACTCAGAAGGTCCTTAAGGGAATCTGTGAGGAGAGCTGCGGGGAACAGGATATTGACTGGCATGACATCCATGTTAATGTGCTGGGTATCAATCATTTTACATGGTTTTCAAGTGCTTCTTATAAGGGGATTGACCTGTTCCCTGTTTACCGGGACTATATTGACGCACATTTTGACCAGGGATATGAAGTGGAAGGCGAAAACTGGATGAATTCCTCCTTTAAGTGTGCCAACCGGGTCAAGATGGATCTGTTTAAGCGATATGGCCTGATTGCGGCAGCAGGGGACAGGCATCTGGCTGAATTCATGCCCGGAAATGAGTACCTGAATGACCCGGAGACAGTTGCATCCTGGAAATTCGGTCTGACCACGGTACAGTGGAGAAAGAATGACCTGAAGGAGAGACTGGACAGGAGCCGCAGGCTGGCTTCCGGACAGGAAGAAGTCAAACTGGAACCTACCGGCGAGGAGGGAATCCTTTTAATCAAAGCGCTCTGCGGCCTTACAAGGGTTGTCAGCAATGTAAATATCCCTAATACGGCCTGCCAGATAACCAACCTGCCCGCAGGCGCGCTGGTGGAGACCAACGCGGTCTTTGAAAAGGACCACATCTATCCGGTGGTGGCGGGAGCTGTGCCGGAAAAGGTAAAGGAACTTCTGATGCCCCATCTGGAAAACCATGAGCTGATTATGGAAGCAGCTCTTAAGCCGGATAAGGAAAAGGTGGTAAAAGCATTTATGAACGATCCTCTTGTAAAGGGAAAGAACTGCCGGGAAGAGGATATCAGGCTTCTGGTGGATGACATGATAAAAAATACGCTTAAATATCTTCCAAAAGGATGGGAATAGACGAAAATGAAGCACGATGGCGAATTACTTAAATTCACAGATGCATTCATCATCAATCTTGCGCCGGTACCCCAGAAAGAGCCGTTTTACGATGCAACCGGAGGTCCGTTTACCCATTCCAAGATAAGCAAATATGTGGAGCTCTATACGGAGGACGGCATCAAGGGCGTGTGTCCCTGCTCGTCCATCATGGAAAGGACCATTCTGCCCCTTATCATGACCGGGGAGAAAAAGAGCTTTGGACAGTGGATGCACAAGGTATACTGGTCATGCCGTAATTCCGGCTTTGACGGAGAGACGGCAGGGGAGGTGGGAAAGCTTGAATACCTTCTCACCGATATCCTGGCAAAGCGCGCAGATATACCCTTCCACCGGTTCCTGGGAGCTTTAAAGGACAGCGTCACCGTATATGGAAGCGGAGGAAGCACACACTTAAGCGGAGCGGATCTGGCTGGGGAAATGGAACATTTTATGGACTGCGGGCATAAGACTGTGAAGATGAAGGTGGGTACGGATTTTGCCACAAAGCTGGATTACGATGTGGAGCGTGTCAGGCTGGTGAGAGAGACCATTGGACCGGATGCAGAGCTGGCCATTGACGGAAACCATTCATTTACGGTCCGGGAGGCCCTCAGATTTGCGGATAAGGTACAGAAATATAATATCGCATGGTTTGAGGAACCGATTCACGGATTTGATTTTCGAGGCTATGGAGAATTGACAGAGAGCTGTCCCGTTCCCGTGGCTGCCGGCGAGTCGGTGCGCAACCACTATATGTTCACGCCTTACCTGGATGCAGGCGTCCGCCATTTCCAGCCGGTCCCATCCTCCTTTGCAGGAGTATGGGAGTGGATGCAGGTGCGGGATATGGCGGTCCGCAGCGGCATACGTTTTTCTTCGGGCGGCCTGCCCCTTCTTGCCTGTCCGCTCATTGCCACGGCAGGGGATGAGGCCATGGAGGAATTCCTGGAGGTATGCAACCAGCCGGTACTGGACTGCATGGAAGTGACCGTGCAGCGCAGGGACGGAAAATTTTACCTGCCGGACATTCCCGGACTTCCTTTCAGGCTGGATATGAAATGGCTGAAGAAAAACGGCTATCTGCTGTCCTATGAACGGTACTCCTGAGCCATACTGTGAAAATTCAATAACCCCCCAAGACCGGGCCCCCGCTGAAGATCAGCGAAGTCCGGTCTTTTGCTGTGCTCTGGCCTGATCTGCTTTACAATTACCTGTTTTCGTGTTACATTTGCTACTGAAAACGGATAGGGTGTAAGGAATTATTAAAGGAAGATTAAAGAAAAACAGAAGAACAAATCCCGTTCTCTGTGCTATACTGAACAAAATCAGTACAGTCTGTCTATACGGGCTGTTATCTGGATTGGAGCGCTTTTACGCCCTGGAAAGGAGGCTGGATTTGGCAGAGGAACAACTGGCCGTGTCGTCGGTCCCTACAGTAAAAGAAACCAGGCCCGTGGTCATACGGGTAAAGAATTTATATAAGATATACCGGGTAGGCGATATCAAGGTCCGGGCCCTGGACGGGCTGGATTTTGATATATATAAGGGAGAATTTGTTGCCATTGTAGGAGCCTCCGGTTCCGGCAAATCCACCCTTCTCAACATGCTGGCCGGGTTGGAGAAGCCTACCAGGGGAGAGATTGAGATTGGCAGAGTCCATATAGAGAAGATGACGGAGCGCCAGCTGGTGAGCTTCCGCCGCGAAAAGGTGGGATTCATCTTCCAGGCATACAACCTGTTAAACACTATGAATGCCCTGGAGAATGTAGCCCTGCCCCTTTCCTTTCGGGGTGTTTCCAGGAGGCAGAGGCTTAAGGAAGCCAGGAAATACATGGACCTGGTAGGCGTGGGAGGACAGGCCAGGCATATGCCCAACCAGATGTCCGGCGGACAGCAGCAGCGTGTGGGAATTGCCAGGGCCCTGGTGGTCAATCCTCAGATTATATTTGCCGATGAGCCCACGGGAAACCTGGATTCCAAGACCACCATGGAGGTGCTGCGCCTGATGCAGAAGATTGTCAGGGAGCAGGACCAGACTCTGGTCATGGTTACCCATGACAACAATCTGGCCTCCTATGCGGACCGGAGAATCCGAATCATGGACGGCAGGATTGTAGGAATCGAGACAGGCGGCAGGGAAGCGTTATATGAGGGGAATGCAGAGGAAAAGGAGTGCAATGAGAATGAGAGCAAATAAATGGTGCAGGGGCCTGACGGCGTTCCTGGCAGCCTCAATGCTGGCCGGGATGTATCCGTCCAGCGCGGCGGCCAGCGATTATAAACTGGGCTACAACACCAATGCCAGTGAAAATGATTATGTTTTTACTACAAAATCACCCAAAGGGACCATAGGAAAATCCATGTCCATTCCCTTCCGTATCAGGGCCACGGATGAGGATATGGAGAACCTGCGCATCAGTCTCCTGGAAACCAATGAGTTCCAGCAGATAGAGGAGCGGGGAAACGGGGATTATTCCGTTGACTATTATCCTTTTGAAATTATGGAGACCACCTTTGTGGCCAAGAACGTGGGAACCATCAAGAAGGGCAATGTAAAGAGCGTGTCCCTGTCAGCCAGGGTGCGGCGCGATGCCCTTCAGGGATACTACAGCATCCCTGTACTGCTTGAATGGGACGGCGGTTCTGACACAGACTATATTAATGTATGGATTTCCACCTCATCCACATCAGGAGCAGACGAGGAGGAGGACAAAAAGGAAGGCAATTACTTTGTGGTGGGAGAGAACCAGCCCACCCCCCGGGGCGTTTATCCCAATGTCATGGATTACACCGTAAATTTCCGCAATAAGAGGGAGACCACGGCCCAGGATGTGACGGTCAGCATGCAGCTCTCAGAGGACGATGCCAAGTTCCCCTTTGAAATCAACGACGGCAACTATGATCGCACCTTTGAGCGCGTGCAGCCGGGAGAAACCGTGTCCGCTCCCTACAGCATGGCAATCCGCAAGGATTCCTATACAGGTTATTATCCAATCAAATACACCATCACCTTCCGCTTAAGCTCTGAGGGGGATCTGCACACGGAGGAGGGAACTTTTTACGTACATATCACGTCCAAGGATAAAGAGGACGATCTGGGGGATTTTAACGCCAACGACAGGACCAGGGCCAGATTGATTGTGGAGAGCTACCACACGGTGCCGGAGGAAATCTATGCTGGGGACGAGTTTGAGCTGATTCTTAACATGAAGAATGCATCCACCTCGGTTCCTGCCAGCAACATTCTCTTTAACCTGGAGTCGGAGAAGGTATCGGACAGCGCCGTGTTTACCACGGAGTCAGGCACCTCCTCCCTGGTGGTGGACAATATGGCTCCCGGACAGACCACCGAGGTCAGGGCCAGGTTTACAGCCAGGGCAGGAGTGGACCAGCGCTCCTACGCCATCACGGTGAAGGAGAAGTACGACAGCCCTGAATTCAAGAACGCAGAGGAAAGCATTGTAGTGGACATCCCTGTAAAGCAGTATGCCCGGTTAAGCACCAGCACCATTGACGTTATGCCGGACAGCTTAACCGTGGGATCTGAGTCCAATGTCATGTTCGGCATCAACAACACGGGAAAGGTCATCCTTTACAACGTGACCGTCACCTTTGAGGCGGACTCCATCAAGACCACGGACGCCTATGTGGGAAACATCAAGCCGGGTGAAACAGGCAACGTGGATACCATGCTGACAGGTGTGGCCCCCACCCTGGATGAGGGAACGGTACGCATCCGCATTGATTACGAGGATGAAAACGGTGTTCCCGCAGAACCCGTGGAAAAGGAACTGACCCTCATGGTTATGGAGGAGATGGAACAGAACTGGGATGATATGGGAGCGGCCATGGATGCAGGCAGCATGGAGGCGGAGGCAGCCCCATCCTTCTGGGGCAAATACAAGTTCCTGGTGATTGCCGGTGCGGTGGCAGCCGCCGGTATTGCAGCTGCGGTTGTCATCCGAATCAGGAAGAAACGCAAGGCAGCAAGGGAAGAGGATGTGGACGATGAGATTTCCTGATCTCGTAATCATGAGCATTAACAACTTAAGACGCAGGAAGCTGAGAACGGTTCTGACTGTGCTGGGAGTTATCATCGGCACGGCGTCCATTGTGGTCATGGTATCCCTGGGAATCGGACTGGACCAGATGTTTATGGAACAGATTTCCTCCTGGGGAAGCCTGACCACCATCAACGTGTATTCCGGTTCATCCTATGGGAACGCGGTGATGATTGGAGGGGGCGGGAGCAGCAAATCCTCGGATCCCACCTACATCACAGACGATGTCATAGAACAGTTTGGCCGCCTGCCCCATGTGTCCGGGGTATCCCCTGTCCTGGAAATCAATGTGGTTATGCGCCAGGGAGCCTACGAGGCCCAGTATCTGTCCCTTATGGGCGTAAGCCAGTCGTTTCTGGAGCAGATTCCCCTGGGGGAAGGCAGGCTGCCGGAGCCGGGAGAGATGGGCATGGTGGTGGGCAACACGGTCCAGCAGAATTTTTATAATTCCAAGACAGGCCGGGGATACTGGGACACGGGCGAGATGCCGGATGTGGACTTTATGAATAAGCCCCTCTTTGTCATTTTCGATGTGGACGCTTATTTCCAGACCAGAAATGGTTCCGTCAGCTCGTCAGAGGACGGACAGACTCCTGTGAAACCGCCGAAAAAGTACATGATGAATGCAACCGGCATGGTGGAAGGCGGTCCGGATGACTGGAATTCCTATTCCTATAACGTGTATACGGACATCGACGGACTGAAAGCCCAGCTGCGCAAGGTGTTTAAAAAGGGAGCCGTGATACCGGGACAGCCCACCAACAAAAAGGGAAAGCCCCTTAACTATCTGACCTATAACAGGGCACAGATATTTGTGGACGATATGGAATATGTCCCGGAGGTTCAAAAGCAGATAGCGGACATGGGATTCCAGGTCAGCAGCCAGGCGGACTGGATGGAGAGCACGAAACAGCAGTCCAGCATGATACAGGCTGTTCTCGGCGGCATCGGAGCGGTTTCGCTGTTCGTGGCAGCCATCGGCATTGCCAACACCATGATGATGTCCATTTATGAGAGGACAAAGGAAATCGGCGTTATGAAGGTGCTGGGCTGTGATATGGGAAATATCCGCAACATGTTCCTCATTGAATCCGGCTTTATCGGCTTCATGGGAGGCATTGTGGGAATTCTGCTCAGTTACGGTATCTCGGTGGTTATCAACCGGTTTGTTAACCTGGAGGAAATGAACGGACTGACAGGCAACCTGTCCAGAATACCGCCCTGGCTTTCCGTGGCAGCCGTGGTCTTTGCCATCTTTGTGGGCATGGCCGCCGGATTTATGCCGGCTATGCGTGCCATGAAGCTGAGTCCCCTGGCAGCCATCCGCAATGAATAGGGGAAACAGACAGGTGCGAAAGACTGGTTTCGTCCACTCCCTTGATTAGTAAAACTTCTAAAAAAGGGTTGCAATATTAGAAAAAAAGATATATATTAATGGTAGGGCGTGTGACTGGCGGATAGTGGAGCAACCACAGGGAGCACGCAGTACCATGAACTATTTTGAGCCGACCGCCTGGGCATGCATATTTTTTTGCGTGTCCGGGAGCCGGCTCTTTTAAGTTTCAGAAACCTATTAAGCCGAATGGAGGAATCAGTATGAATCAGATGTCACTGGAACAGGAGCTGAAAAGCAATGCTTATCCCGGACGGGGAATCGTCATCGGGCGATCAGAAGACGGAACAAAGGCAGTAACCGCCTATTTTATCATGGGCAGAAGCGCCAACAGCCGCAACCGCGTGTTTGCGGAGGATGGGGAAGGAATCCGCACCCAGGCATTTGACCCCGCCAAGCTGGAGGACCCAAGCCTGATCATATATGCCCCTGTGCGGGTTCTTGGAAACAAGACCATTGTGACCAACGGGGACCAGACCGACACCATCTACGACGGAATGGACCACCAGATGACCTTTGAGCAGTCCTTGCGATGCAGGGAATTCGAGCCGGATGCGCCTAATTACACACCGCGGATCTCCGGCATCATGCACATTGAAAACGGCAATTATAATTATGCCATGTCCATTTTAAAGAGCGATAATGGAAATCCGGATTCCTGCCTGCGTTTTACTTATGCGTACCAGTCGCCGGCATCGGGGGAGGGACGTTTTATCCACACCTACATGCACGACGGAAATCCTCTGCCCAGCTTTGAGGGAGAGCCTAAGAAGGTGGGGATAAGCGGGGACATTGACGCCTTTACGGATTTGGTCTGGAACAGCCTTAACGAGGATAACAAGGTGTCCCTGTTCGTGCGCTTTATTGATATTGCCGCCGGCACATATGAGACAAGAATCGTAAATAAAAATAAATAAGGAGAGAGGTATGATTATGAAAGAACTGGCACTTAAATACGGCTGCAACCCAAACCAGAAGCCTTCCAGAATCTTCATGGAAGGGGACAGGGAGCTTCCCATCACAGTACTGAGCGGCAGACCGGGCTATATCAATTTCATGGACGCGTTAAACGGCTGGCAGCTGGTAAAAGAGCTGAGGGCAGCCACAGGGCTTCCGGCCGCCGCATCTTTCAAGCATGTTTCACCTGCCGGGGCGGCAGTGGGCCTGCCTCTTGACGAGACATTGAGGAAGATTTACTGGGTGGATGATATGGGTGAACTCTCAACGTTAGCCAGCGCATATGCAAGGGCAAGGGGAGCAGACCGCATGTCCTCCTTCGGGGATTTTATTTCTCTGTCTGATGTGTGCGACGCGGACACGGCCAGAATCATAAAACGCGAGGTGTCTGACGGCGTCATCGCTCCGGGATATGAGCCGGAAGCCCTGGAAATCCTAAAGTCCAAGAAAAACGGTAATTACAATGTCATCCAGATTGATCCGGACTATGAGCCTGAGGCCCTGGAGCGCAAGCAGGTATTCGGCATCACCTTTGAGCAGGGACATAACAACCTGGAGATCAACAGGGACCTTTTGGAGGATATTGTCACGGAGAACAGGGAGCTTCCGGATTCTGCCAAGATTGACCTGATGATTTCCCTTATCACCCTGAAATACACACAGTCCAACTCCGTATGCTATGTAAAAGGCGGACAGGCCATCGGTATCGGCGCGGGACAGCAGTCCAGGGTGCACTGTACGCGTCTGGCAGGCAGCAAGGCGGACAACTGGTATCTGCGCCAGGCTCCCCAGGTAATGAACCTTCCTTTTGTGGACAGCATCAAGAGGGCTGACAGGGACAATGCCATTGATGTGTATATGGGAGATGATTACATGGATGTGCTGGCTGACGGAAGATGGGAAAAGACCTTCAAGGTAAAGCCTCCTGTATTCACCGCTGAGGAAAAAAGAGCCTGGCTGGACACCATGACAGACGTGGCCCTGGGATCCGACGCCTTCTTCCCCTTTGGGGACAATATTGACAGGGCCAGCAAGAGCGGCGTGAAATACGTGGCGCAGCCCGGCGGTTCTGTCCGCGATGACCAGGTTATCGAGACATGCAACCAGTATGGAATGGTGATGGCATTCACGGGAATCCGTCTCTTCCACCACTAATGGATTTATCATGTGAAAAGACTGCGCCTGGGGCAAATCCTGTAAAAGGGAAAGCCCCGGGCGTTTTTTTGCTGATTTGCAGTATTTTGTCAGTGCTTTTCTCCGCGGTCCGTTCATATGTGCTTTGCGTTTCAGATTTGCGTTTCCTCTATATTTCCGGTTGCCCTTATGGCAGACCAAGGGTATAATGGTACATAAATTGTCATTGGGAGGAAAGAGGGTATCATGATTACAGATTTGACGGCGGAGCATCCGAAAAAGACACTGTGGCGGTTTGCGCTGCCCATGTTTATAAGCGTCATGTTCCAGCAGTTTTACAATATCGCGGACAGCAGCATCGCGGGCCGGTTTGCAGGTGAGGATGCGCTGGCAGCCGTGGGGGCCTCCTATCCCATCACGGTGATATTCATGGCCTTTGCGGTGGGAAGCAACCTGGGGGCTTCCGTGGTGGTGTCCAGGCTCTTTGGGGCAAAGGACATAGGCAGGATGAAGACCGCTGTCTACACGGCGTTCATTGCCTGCGGCGCCATGAGCCTGATTCTGACCATGCTGGGATATGCCTTCTGCGGGGATATGATGCGTTTAATCCATACCCCGGACAACATATTCGCGGACGGGGAGCTGTACCTTAAGATCTATGTCTACGGGCTGACCTTCCTGTTTCTCTACAATGTATGTACAGGCATATTTACGGCCCTGGGGGATTCCAGGACGCCCCTGTATTTTCTCATCGGTTCGTCCCTGGGAAATATCGCGCTGGATTACTGGTTTGTGGCCTGGCTGGGCCTGGGAGTGGCGGGAGTGGCATGGGCTACTTTTATTGCCCAGGGGGTTTCCGCCATCCTGGCCCTGGGGACTCTGGCCAGACGTCTGGGCGCCCTTAAAACCGACCGGAGGACCGTGCTGTTCAGCGCTGTTTTGCTGGGACAGATAGCAGCCATCGCAGTGCCCAGCATCATGCAGCAGAGTGTGCTGTCAGTGGGAAATATGTTTGTCCAGGAAATCGTGAACCGGTACGGCTCCGCTGTTATAGCAGGCTATTCCGGGGCTGTCAAGCTTAATACCTTTGCCATCAACGCATTCATGTCACTGGGAGGCTGTCTGTCCAGCTATACGGCCCAGAACCTGGGAGCGGGAAAGAGGGAGAGGATACCCCTGGGTTTTAAGACCGGCGTCAGGCTGTCCTTTTATGCCACAATCCCGTTCTTCCTGCTGTATTTTGTGTTCAGCCGCCAGATGATGGGACTGTTCCTGGGGGCGGGAAGCACCCGGGCCATAGAGTCCGGCATGGAGTTTCTGCGCATCGTAAGCCCCATGTATTTTATGATTTCCATTAAGCTCATGACAGACGGCATTATCCGGGGCTCCGGAGCCATGACCTATTTTGTGCTGGCCACTGTGCCGGATTTGATTCTGCGCATTATCGTGGCAAATATCCTTACAGGGCGTTTCGGAAGCACGGGTATCTGGATGGCCTGGCCCTTTGGATGGATTGCGGCGACTCTGCTGACCGTGATATTTTACAGGAGGATTGTCTCAGGGAAATTCCGTATACGTATATGACGGGAAAGTGCTGAGGATTCGTTGGAGGTAATACCAGGAGGTATCCATGGGGTATAGACTGATCATAAGTGTAAGCATTCTATCTCTTTTGCTGACTGCCTGTTTTGGGGCGGCTGACGGACCGGACGCAGCAGCCGGAGCGGACGCAGTAACCGGACAGCCGGTGAAAGAGCAGCCGGAATTGTCTGTGCCCCCACTGACAGACAGCGGCTTGTCAATGCTGGTTGAAGATAATACATGTTTCCCCGGGCTGCCGGGGGATTTGGAGCCGGCAGATGATTGTTACGGTTTTCCGGTGGAATTAGTCAGCGATTTGAAATACAGAATGAACCAGGAGGATGCGGATGCCTGTATAGAATATCTGGATGGACTGAACCAACAGGATTTTCGGATTGCAAACCATGAATTCCTGTCTCTGTTAGACATGACGGATGAAATGACAAATAAAATGGCGATAACTGATTTCAACGAAAATGAGGCGGAATATTCATGTTACCGCTGTGATACGGACGGCGACGGGACCGATGAGCTGATAGCCTTTGAAAAGGACGGAAGAGGAACCATCTCCTATGTCCATATGATGGTTGAGGGAGAGAATGGGTATGTTTTTTTCAACAGCCAGTATATGGACGATGTCAGGTTTTTTACATTATTTCAATATGAGTCTGCCTTTTATTATGGGGCAAGCTGTTTTGATGATTCCACAGGAACCGTCAATTTGCAGATATACATGCTTGACCGGACTATCTTTCATCTGGCCAACATTACAGACAGCATATGCTTCAACCGGACCTTCCGTATTTCCGAACCACACCTTCTGTACCGCAATGAGCAGCATCCTGATATCCATATTGTTCAGGATTATCTCGATGATGTCATATATGACGTTATCTATGCAAACAGGGCGAAAAATACATTTTATGGGGATGAATGGGAGTATCGGAACGAGGAGCGGCCTTTTTTGTATGATGATACAGCTTATAGGGAGGATGCGGAGGATGCCGATGCTATAAACTGGAGCCATATGTATATCATGGATATAAACAATGACGGCAAAGATGAGATATTTACAAAAACACCTCCGGGATACAGGCAGCCGTTTGAACACAGTATCAAATGGTACCATAAGGATTTTAAGCAGTGTCCGGCAGCAGTGGAGGCATGGAAGGACAATCATTACAGGCTGGTTGATATGTGGTTTAAACATTTCAATGGAAAGGCGGCTGCTTTTACACTGTACCAGGAGATTCAGTCCGGGCAGAGGTATCTGGTGGACGCCAGAATACAGGAGGATGGCCAAACCACGATTTTAATGGATTACATGGCTGTATTGGAGCCGGATGATATCCGTGTGACAGAGTTTGGTGTGGGCACGGATGTCTCCATATATAAACCGCTTACATACCAGGACCCGTCCAGAGACAGCGCGTTTCCCTATAACCTGCCGGATGTGGCAGAAGTGTTTTTGTTAAAAGTACAGGGTTCTTCTGCTGCCATTGAAAATAATTGTGCGGACATATCCGATGATTTCACGGAAATTCTGGCCGGTTTACTGGCGGACAAGGCTTTGGATCGTCTGGAGCGCGGGCTGGGAATGGAAATGTACCAGACAGACCAGGGGGATTTTGAACGTAAATATGGAACATATCTGAGCCAGGCCAGGCGTACGCTTAACGGCGGCACCCAGTATGTCTGCCAGATTTCCCTTGGCCCTACGGATTACTTTCTCCTGCTGCAGTACAGCGTCACAGGAAAAATAGGAGATCTGCATATTTACCGAGAGACTGCGGGCGGTCTGGCTTATGTAAGCACCTATCAGCCTGAGTATCTGGGCGGAAAAATAATCTGTCATTCCGGCGGACTGTATATTGTGGAGCGGCCGTTTCCGGGGAGTGAGCGTCCCCGTTATCTGGACAATATAATGATACACCGCCTGATACCGGAAGGCGGACAAGACGCCGTTATTGAGGCGGTGCCTGAATCATTTATGTGGCAGAAAATATATGATAACCGCGCTGCTTACGCAGGGGATGTCACCGGTTATCTGGAAGAGATAAAAACAGATTTGGCGGACCTGTCATACCGTTCAAACGATGAAGATGTCTATACGGGTGATGAAGATCCGGAGATTGAGCTGAATCAGTTTTTAAGGCTCGGCTCAGTTGTTTCACCTTATGAAACCTTTTATAAAATTGATTTTAATAATGACCGGAAGGACGAGTATATTTCAAAAGAAAAGAGCTACAACCATATATATGCAGGCATATACCAGTTTACCGGCAGGGGCATCGTAGGACTGGAATATGATGAAACGGCGGAGGAGGCCTGGGGCCACCCGGTCCAGATCTGGTTTAAAGAAATCCAGGGAAAGGTATTCACATTCCGGCTGTTTTACCATGAGGATTCCTATTACGTACTAAATGTTTCCCTGATAGAAGGAACCCGCATTACGCAGGTCCAGACCCATATAATTGTTCCAAAGGTCAAATATATCATGAATGAATATTAAGGATAAGAGCGTTTGGACGGGGAGAGGATTTTTCCCTCCGGCTGAGAAGCGGGCTGGAAAAATGTGAAGGTTCTGTGAAATGTCTGTGAAATGTCATTCATGGAAGCATTTGACTCTTGAATCATTAAATCCTTTATGTTAGGATAAGTTTATTAAATTTTATTAACAAAATTCTAACAAAAAGGCGACAATGGTGACAAAAGAAAATAAGATAAAGATTATAAAATATATATGGTATACAGCGGGAACCGTGTGTCTGCTAATGGCCCCAGTGGCGTCATACTTTATGTTTGAGTATGTCACGGGGAATCTGGACACGGTTCCTTATTATATGGCTGCTTTGAACATAGGCTGGATTTATGTGCTGTATCTGGCTTTGTTTGCTGTCACGGGGAGGACCAGAATCGCTGTGCCCGCTGCCTCCTGCATCCTATATGTCATTTCCCTGGCGGAGACCTTTGTGGTGGCCTTCCGCGGCCGCCCCATCATGCTGTGGGATGTGATGGCATTCAGGACAGCCATGACCGTATCCGGCAACTACGAATTTTTCATCACCCGTCAGATGAAAGCAGCCTTTGTCCTGCTTCTGCTCATGAACGTGTTCCTGTGGTTCATACCGCGCCGGGTTAAAGGTTGGAAACTCCGCCTGGCGGTGGGAGGCGGCATAACTGCCTCCATAGCGGCCTATGGGGCATGGTTCTTTGCCGTTCTGGTACCTTCCTGGGGGCTGGGCATCAATATGTGGGCCATCAACGGGACATACCAGGAATACGGCTATGTGCTGTCCACCGCTGTCTCCCTGCAGTATGTGGTAAAGAAGCCGCCTCAGGGGTACAGTAACGCCAGGCTAAAGGAGATATATAGCCGCCTGGAGGAGAACCCGGAAAACCCGCCGGAGGACGGGCAGCCTGTAACGCCGGTCAATTTAATATGTATTATGAACGAGAGCCTGGCAGAGCTTAAGACGGCAGGTGATTTTACCACCAATACAGAATATTTCCCCTTTATGGACAGCCTTGAGGAAAACACGGTCAGGGGCAGCCTTTGCGTGCCCGTGTTCGGTTCCATGACAAGCAATACAGAGTTTGAGTTTCTCACCGGGGACTCCATGGCCCTGCTGCCTGCCAATTCCATTGCCTACCAGTTCAATGTAAAGCCGGGGACCTATTCCATGGTCAGCACCTTAAAGGACCAGGGGTATTACAGCGTGGCAATGCACCCTTATCCCGGAGAAAACTGGAACCGGGTGGAGTGCTATCAGAATATGGGATTTGACGCGTTCCTGGACCAGGAATTTTACGAGGGCAGTGAAGAGCTGCGCAACTATATAAGCGATGAGGCGGATTACCAGAAGCTGATCCAGGTGGTGGAAGCCAAGGAAAATCCTGAGGATAAGCTGTTTATCTTCAATGTAACCATGCAGAACCACGGCGGATATGAGGGGACCTACGACAATTTTGAACAGGAGGTATGGCTTACCGGCCAATATGAGGGAAAATATCCAAAGACGGACCAGTACCTGTCCCTCATGAAGCGTTCGGACCAGGCATTCCAGTATCTGGTGGAGTATTTCAGCCGGACAGACCAGCCCACCATGATTGTCATGTTCGGGGATCACCAGCCCAGCGTGGAGGATGAATTTTACGATGACATAGCCGGCATGCCCAGTTCTGAAGTTCCGGCGCAGGAACATCTCATGTGGTACGAGACCCCATTTATTATATGGACGAATTACAGCATGCCCTCCGGGAATATGGGGCGTCTCGGCGCTGTCTACCTGTCTTCTGAGGTCCTGTGGAGGGCCAATCTTGAGATGACACCCTATAACCGGTTTCTGCTTGCCATGAGGGAGGAACTTCCGGTGGTCCACCCTCTGGGCTGCTATGACAGGGAGGGAACCTATTACTACTGGGCCAAGGCAGAGTCGGAGCGCTGCCCCTATCAGGACACGGTACTGGATTATGAGGCACTTGTGTACAACCACAGCCTGGACCGGAAGAAGTTTAAGGAGCTGTTTGTCATAGATTCGGAAAATAGTATAAGCCAATAAAAACTTGTAAAAGCACTTGGCAAGCTGCCCCCGCATAGAATAAGATTAAGAATATGCAGGGTGGCTTTCTTTGAAGACTTTTCCAAAACCATTATCAGCAGGAGAGGAAAAAGAGTATCTGGAACGCTGCAAAGAGGGCGACCAGTCTGCCAGAGATATGCTGATTGAGCATAATATGCGTCTGGTGGCCCATGTGGTAAAAAAGTATCAGGGCTCTGATTACGACATGGAGGACCTGCTGTCCGTGGGAACCATAGGCCTTATTAAGGCAGTGAATACATTTAACGTAGATAAAGGCTCACGACTGGCCACCTATGCAGCCAGATGCGTGGAAAATGAGATACTGATGCTTCTGCGAGCCAGCAGGAAGTATTCCAAGGAAGTGTCCCTTTTTGAGCCCATCGGAGTAGACAAGGACGGGGAAACCGTCAGTCTGGTGGATGTGATAGAGATGGACAATAAAGAGACGCTGGATACCATGATTTTAAAACAGGACGTAAAGGAGCTTTATGAGGCCTTTGAGTCCTGTCTGACAGAGACAGAGAAGACGGTTCTGGGGATGCGATACGGGCTGTACCGCGGGAAGGAGCATACCCAGCGGGAGATTGCCGGCAAGCTGGGCATCTCCCGTTCTTATGTGAGCCGGATTGAGAAAAAGGCAATTGAGAAGATACGGACAGAGTTTGCAAAACACGGTTAAGGGGTGTCATTCAAAAAATATTGTAAAAAGATAGAAGAATTGTGCATTGTTTTATGACAGCTTTCCCTTTATACTAGTCATAACAGGCGGAACGGTCAGACAGCTTAACCTGTTCCGCCTTTTTGCAGCAATCAATTGTTCGTAAGGAGGAGATACCATGGCTATTTTAGTGACTGGTGGCGCCGGCTATATCGGAAGCCATACCTGTGTGGAACTGCTGACAGCGGGTTATGATGTGGTTGTTGTAGACAACCTTTATAATTCCAGCGAGAAGGCACTGGAGAGAGTGGAGAAGATAACAGGCAGGAAGGTAAAATTCTACGAGGCGGACCTTCTGGACCAGCCGGCCCTTAAGGAAGTGTTTGACAAGGAGGAGATTGATTCGGTCATCCATTTTGCAGGTCTTAAGGCAGTGGGGGAATCTGTGCGCAAGCCTCTGGAGTATTATCACAACAATATCACAGGCACCCTGATTCTCTGCGATGAAATGCGCAGCCATGGGGTCAAAAATATTGTATTCAGTTCTTCCGCTACCGTGTATGGAGATCCGGCAGAAATCCCCATCACTGAAAACTGCCCCAAGGGAGAGATTACCAATCCTTACGGACGGACCAAGGGCATGCTGGAGCAGATACTGACAGACTTACATACAGCGGATCCGGAGTGGAACGTGGTGCTGCTGCGCTACTTCAACCCCATCGGCGCCCATGAGAGCGGTCTGATTGGAGAGGATCCCAAGGGAATCCCCAACAATCTGGTTCCCTATATTGCCCAGGTGGCAGTGGGCAAACTGGACCATCTGAATGTATTTGGCGATGACTATGACACGCCGGACGGTACCGGGGTCAGGGATTACATCCATGTGGTGGACCTGGCAAAGGGCCATGTAAAGGCAGTGCAGAAGCTGCAGGACAAAGAGGGCGTCAGCATCTATAACCTGGGAACCGGAGTGGGCTACAGTGTGCTGGATGTGCTCCACGCATATGAGAAAGCCTGCGGCAAGACGTTAAAATATGAGATTCAGCCCCGCCGGGAAGGTGATGTGGCCACCTGTTATTCTGATTCTGCCAAGGCAAAGCGTGAGCTGGGCTGGGTGGCTGAGAAGGGGATTGAAGAAATGTGTGCAGATTCCTGGAAATGGCAGTCCATGAATCCCAACGGATACAGGGATTAGAGACAAATCCAAATCCCGGACAGAATTATGTTCCATTGATTTTTTCCATAACTGTGAGGCCTGCGGCCGGATTCACGCCATATGATATGGCGGGGACGGGCGCAGGCCTCTTTATAATTAGGTTTCATACATGGGGGTGTATGAAAATAATAGTCAGAGAATATGGGCCTTAAAATAATAGCCTGAACGTGTTGAATCATTGAAAACAGCATCCCTAAAAGTTCGCCGGCAAGCAAAAAGAACAAATGTTCTTTTTGCGATTGCGTTTGCCTGAATTCTGTGTTATACTATCAAAACAAACATATGTTCTGGATGGTGATATCATGTTGATACAGGAGAATTTAAGCGTACAGGAAAAGTTAAAGATACTTACGGATGCAGCCAAGTATGATGTGGCCTGTACATCCAGCGGGGTAAGGAGAAAGGGAAAGGCAGGCAGTATAGGAAACACTTCAGAGGCCGGAATCTGCCACAGTTTTTCAGCGGACGGCAGATGCATCTCCCTTCTCAAGATTCTGTTTACCAACCAGTGTATCTATGATTGCAAATATTGTGTGAACCGCTGTTCCAATGATGTGGTGCGGACTGCCTTTACGCCGGATGAGGTGTGTAAGCTTACTATTGAATTTTACCGCAGGAATTACATTGAGGGCCTGTTTCTGAGCTCAGGCATTCTGTATAACGCCAATCATACCATGGAGCTGATTTACGAGACCCTGCATAAACTCAGGAACCAGTGGCATTTTAACGGTTATATCCATGTGAAGACCATACCGGGGGCTGACTCTGAGCTGGTGGAGCGGATGGGTTTTTTAGCTGACCGCATGAGCATTAATCTGGAGCTTCCCACGGCTGAGGGACTTAAGAATCTGGCTCCCGGGAAGACCAGGGATAAGATATTAAAGCCCATGCGTCAGGTGCAGCAGGGAATTGCGGTGTCCAGCCATCTCCTGGGATATGACAGGGAATTTAAGAAGCCCTATGCAACGGAGAGGGCTGGTTTTGCAGGCGGCGCTGCCCTGATTCGTCCGGAGCTGGCACAGCCAGGCGCCCTTTTGCCGGGAAACCATGGTTTATCCGGCGGGGGGCCGGATGATCCGGGTGATGGACAGAAGGCCATGCAGAGGGACGGGGGAGAAAGAAGGCACCTTCCCGACTCCCGGTATGCCAGGACGCCCTTTGTGCCCGCGGGCCAGAGTACCCAGATGATTGTGGGGGCTACTCCGGAGAATGATTACCAGATGATGGCTGTTACACAGGCATTGTATGAGAATTACGGCCTTAAGAGGGTCTTTTATTCCGCCTATGTGCCGGTCAACGACGACAGCTGTCTGCCTTCCGTGACAGCCAGACCGCCTCTGTTAAGGGAACACAGGTTATACCAGGCGGACTGGCTGCTCCGGTTCTATGGATTTAAGGCTGAGGAGCTGCTGTCGGAGGAACAGCCGAATTTCAACGTATTTCTGGATCCCAAGTGCGACTGGGCCCTGCGCCACCTGGAGCTGTTCCCGGTGGAAATCAACAGGGCTTCCTACGGGGAGCTTCTCAGGGTTCCCGGCATGGGAGTAAAGTCGGTCCAGAGAATTGTAAATGCCAGAAAGCAGGGCGGACTCCGGTTCGAGGACGTAAAGAAAATGGGGGTGGTCCTGAAACGGGCCAGATATTTCATCACCTGCAACGGGCGCATGATGGAAGGCGCCAGGCTGGACCAGGATTATATTACATCCTGTCTTGTGGGAGATGAGAGGCGCAAAGCCTGGGATATTGAGAACAGGGACAGTTTCCGCCAGCTCACACTCTTTGATGACATGCATCTGGAGATGCCGGTGACAGGCGAAGACCATTATGCTTCTGTGACAGGAAGCCTGTAAGGATTGAGGAGGTGCACCATATGACGGTTTACATGTGCGAGCCATGGCTTGAGGGGATTCTCTGCGGCGTATACGATGCCTGGTCTGACCCGGCCGGCCATGAGAATGTCCGGCTGGCCGTAAAGGGAGAATATGAGGAACTGGAGCTTTTTGCAGAGTACAGGGATGTACAGATCTGCCCGGAAAAGGCGGAGAAGGTTATCCGTTCCGTATGCGCCAAGCTCTCCCAGGAGATATACAGGAAGGTATACACCGCCTCCCTGAGCCAGGACCGGGAACGGGCGGATAAAATATACAGGTTTCTGATACAGGCCTTCCGCCACGGCCCGTCGGTACTGGACATGCTTCAGCTTCCGGCATGTTATGATATATTCGGCCTGTGCCGGAATGTTTACAATGAAAATCATCTGCTGACAGAGTTTCTGCGCTTTTCAGAGACTCCGGGAGGCATACTGGTGTCGCGTATCGGTCCGAAGAACGATATCATGACTCTTTTGGCACCTCACTTTGCAGACCGGCTGCCGGAGGAAAACTGGGTCATTTATGATGAGAACCATAAAAGGGCAGCAGTCCATCCCGCCGGACGCTCCTGGTTTCTTGTAAACCAACCCCTTGAACCGGAACAGGAGAACAGCGACCGGGGATGGGGCCGCTGGCTTAGGGAGAGAACAGACGAGGAGACTTACGAGGACATGTGGCGTATGTTCTGCGATACCATTGCCATCAGGGAACGCCGTAACCCGGTATGCCAGAGAACCCATCTGCCCCTGCGTTTCCGGCCCTATATGACAGAGTTTCAAAAGTAGGATGGGACAGGAGGCGCAGCAGTCCCCGGATGGTCCCCAGGAGACATGTTATGGAAAACAGTTCAGATTGCCCCTTGTAATTTTATGTTCCCTTTAGTATAGTAATTATATCTTTCATTCAAGAGGATAGGGTTCTTCCTATCCTGTCTTATATTTAAATCCGGTACGGTATCGTACCAAAGTTCCACTGATTTATGAATGTATATTATAGTTACCAGCAAGGTGAAAGGGGCGGATGGATGTTTACGCGAATCAACAGCGGAGGAATATGGGCTGTGGAAGGGGTCCTGGTCTCGGTGGAGGCGGATGTGTCTGACGGGCTTCCGGGATTTTCCATATCAGGACAGCTGGCTTCAGAGGTAAGGGAGTCCCAGGATCGGGTCAGGACAGCCCTTAAGAATTCGGGATTTTGTCTCCCGGCTAAAAAGATAACTGTCAATCTGTCCCCGGCAGGCATACGCAAGGGAGGTACTGCCTATGACCTTCCCATTGCGGTTGCCATATTGGGCGCGTTTCAGGTGGTGGGGACAGATACGCTGGAGGACAGCATGGTAATTGGAGAACTGGGGCTGGACGGCAGGGTGAAACCTGTAAGCGGTGTGCTTTCCCTGGCAGCCATGGCCAGGGAGAAGGGTATCAAAAGATGTTTCCTGCCGATAGAAAATGTGGCGGAGGGCCTGGTAATGGAAGGGGTAGATATGGTGGGGGTGGAATCTCTGGGCCATATGGCAGGGATACTTAAGGGCACGGCTTCCATGGAACCGTGCCATGCTCCGCTTTACCGTCCGGAGAGTGGCCGTCAGAAGAAGGATGGTTTGGATTACAGGGAGGTCAACGGCCAGGCCATATTGAGGAGGGCAGCGGAGGTGGCGGCAGCCGGCATGCACGGACTGCTTTTGACCGGCAGCGCCGGAACCGGTAAGACTATGATTGCCAAAAGAATTCCAACTATCCTGCCCGGACTGACGCGTGAGGAGGACATAGAGATATCCAGAATCTACAGTATCTGCGGACTCCTGCCGGCAGGCCGTCCCTTACTGTCTGAGAGACCGTTCAGAAGTCCCCATCACACCATAACAGCCAGGGCTCTGGCAGGAGGAGGCGTTCCTCCCAGGCCAGGGGAGCTGTCTCTGGCTTCGGGAGGAGTACTTTTTTTGGATGAGCTGCCTCATTTTAGCCCTTTTGCGGTGGAGATATTGAGACAGCCTTTGGAGGAACGAAAAATTACGGTGACAAGGGTATCTGGTAATTATGAATTTCCGGCAGATTTCATGATGGTAGCAGCCATGAACCTGTGTCCATGCGGATTCTATCCGGACAGGAACCGCTGTAATTGCTCGGAGAACCAGATCAGACGATATCTGGGGCATATATCCAGGCCCATATTGGAACGGTTTGATATCTGCGCCCAGGCGTCTCTGGTTACCTTTGGGGAACTGAATCCGGCCCAGGGTGAAAATGAGGACTCTGCGTCCATCCGGAAACGGGTGGAGCATGCCAGAAAACGTCAGGAACGCCGTTTTTTGGGCTCAAAGATACGTTTTAACAGCCGCATGGGTATGAAAGAGGTAGAACTGCATTGCGGCCTGGGAGCCGAGGAGAAGGACTTAGCCCAACGGATATATGAGTCAGGAGGCTTCAGTGCCAGAAGGTACCACAAGGCGCTGAAGGTTGCCAGGACCATTGCCGACCTGGAGGACAGCAGGGATATAAAGAAGGAACATCTGGCAGAAGCATTGGGATACGGGGGACTGGAGGAAAAGATATGGGGATAGGGAACAGTGGGGAGCAGGAATCCAGCCGGAATGCGGTTTTCGGCCCGGAGATGGATTTAGTCCAAAGACATGAAAAAGAATATCTGTACTGGCTCACCCGTATTCCGGGCTTTGGGGCAGTTACCATACGGCGTATATGGGAGATGGCAGGAAGCTTTGAACGGGCGTATTATATAGAAGGAATGGAATTAAAGAAACTGGGAATCTTACAAAGCGAGGAAAAATGCCGCACGTATGACCGGTGGAAGGAACGGTTTTCCGGCATGGTCCGGGAGTATAACTGTTTACAGGAGAAGGGAATCCGTTTTGTAACACCCCTTGACAGGGAATATCCCAAACGGCTTCTGCATATTTATGACTATCCCATGGGACTTTATGTTAAAGGAGAGCTGCCGGATGAAGAATGTCCCACCGCAGCCATCATAGGGGCCAGGAACTGTTCGGAGTACGGTAGACAGGCAGCCGGATTTATGGGAAAGGAGCTTGCAAGAGCCGGTATACAGATTGTCAGCGGTCTGGCCCTGGGCATAGATGGGGCCGGACATGAGGGCGCATTGAAAGGAAAGGGGAGGACGTATGGAGTCCTTGGATGCGGCGTGAACATCTGTTATCCCAGGAGCAATTATGATCTGTATGAAGCGATTCCTTTCCAGGGAGGCATCCTTTCCGAGTTCGGACCGGATGAGGAACCCATGGCCAGGAACTTCCCTATGCGCAACCGTATCATAAGCGGCCTTTCGGACGTGATTCTGATAATGGAGGCCCGAAAGAAAAGCGGTTCCCTCATAACAGCCAGCCTGGGTCTGGAACAGGGGAAGGAGATATTTGCGCTGCCGGGCCGGATTACGGATGACCTGAGTGTGGGGTGTAACGAGCTTATACAGTCCGGCGCAGGGATATTGACCAGCCCTGAGGATGTGCTGGACTATATGGGCATTTTTCACGAAAAAAAGTGTATTAACCGTGAAAAAGACCAGAAGGGACTTGCCAAGATTGAAAAAATGGTGTATAGTTGCCTAGATTCCGAACCCAGACATCTGGAACAGATTATGGTGCAGACAGGACTTTCAGCAGGACGCTGCATGAGCGCCCTTCTGGAGCTGGAATTGGAAGGATTTGCAGTGAGGACATCGGGTCAGAACTACATGAAAACAATCACATAAGTGTCAGGATTTTGGATATCCTCCGGCATCCGCCGGGGTGTGTCTCCATTTTGTGAAAATAAATGAACAGCGAGTAAGGAGTTTTACAATGGCGAATTATCTGGTAATTGTGGAGTCACCAGCAAAAGTGAAAACCATCAAGAAGTTTCTGGGCGCCAACTATGAGGTAGATGCATCGGGAGGCCATGTCAGGGATCTTCCGAAGAGTCAGTTGGGATTTGATGCGGAACATGACTATGAGCCCAAGTACATTACAATCAGAGGAAAGGGAGACGTTCTGGCCAAGCTGCGCAAGGAAGTGAAGAAGGCAGACAAGATTTATCTGGCAACGGACCCTGACCGCGAGGGAGAGGCCATTTCATGGCACCTGATGAAGGCTCTTAAGCTGGATGAACTTAAGAGTAAGGATGTTTACCGCATCAGTTTTAATGAAATTACGAAAAACGCGGTAAAGGCCTCCTTCAAGACCCCTAGGGAGCTTGATATGAACCTGGTAAATGCCCAGCAGACCAGAAGAATGCTGGACCGTATGGTGGGTTACCGGATCAGTCCGCTTTTGTGGGCAAAGGTCAAGAGGGGACTGAGCGCAGGCCGTGTGCAGTCTGTTGCTCTGCGGATGATTTGCGACCGCGAGGACGAAATCAATGCATTTATCCCTGAGGAATACTGGAATCTGGAGGCAGATCTTCTCCTGAAAGGGAACAAGAAGCCTTTGGTGGCAAAGTATTATGGGAACAGGGACTCCAAGGGCGGTAAGGCTGTTATCCGCAACAAGGAGGAACTGGATCAGATTCTGAGCCAGTTAGAGGGATGTAAATACGAGGTGGAGGAAGTAAAGAGAGGGGAGCGGGTAAAGAAGGCGCCCATCCCGTTTACAACCAGTACCCTGCAGCAGGAAGCCTCCAAGGTACTTAACTTTTCCACACAAAAAACCATGCGCCTGGCCCAGCAGCTCTATGAAGGCGTAGAGGTAAAAGGCAAGGGAACCCTGGGTCTTATCACCTACCTGCGTACGGATTCCACCAGAATCGCAGACGAGGCGGACACAGCGGCCAGATCATTTGTAAAGGAGCATTACGGCGAGAAATATGTTGCTCAGGGAAGCCAGGCTAAAAAAGAAGGCGTTAAGATACAGGATGCCCATGAAGCCATCCGTCCCACTGACATAACATTGACTCCTACCATTGTAAAAGAATCACTGCAAAGAGACCTGTTCCGGCTTTACCAGTTAATCTGGAAGCGGTTTACAGCCAGCCGTATGGCGCCGGCCGTATATGAGACCACTTCTGTAAAGATTGGGGCGGGCAGCCACCTGTTCACCACATCGGCTTCCAAGCTGGATTTTGAAGGCTTTATGTCCGTTTACGTGGAGTCAGACGATGAGGAAGAGAAAAATCAGGTCCTTGGCAACCTGGAAAAGGGAACCATCCTAAAGCTGGAACAGCTGGACCCAAGCCAGCATTTCACCCAGCCTCCTGCACACTACACGGAGGCGTCCCTGGTAAAGGCGCTGGAGGAGCAGGGCATAGGCCGTCCAAGTACCTATGCTCCCACCATAACCACGATCATTGCCAGAAGATATGTGGTAAAGGAGAGCAAGAACCTTTATGTAACGGAGCTGGGGGATGTGGTAAACCGCATCATGAAGAATTCCTTCCCAAGCATCGTGGACCCTAACTTTACAGCCAACATGGAATCTCTGCTGGATAAAGTGGCAGACGGTACTGTGGCCTGGAAGACCGTTGTCAGCAACTTCTATCCTGACCTGGACGAGGCGGTTAAGACGGCTGAGAAGGAGCTGGAATCCGTAAAGATTGCGGATGAGGTATCGGATGTGGTCTGCGATCTGTGCGGACGCCAGATGGTGATTAAGTATGGTCCTCACGGCAAATTTCTGGCATGCCCCGGATTTCCGGAGTGCAAGAACACCAAGCCCTATCTTGAAAAAATCGGTATCCCATGTCCGAAGTGCGGTAAGGAGCTGGTGCGCAGGAAGACAAAGAAGGGACGTCTCTACTATGGATGCGAGGCCAGTCCTGACTGTGACTTTATGTCCTGGCAGAAGCCTTCCACTCAGAAATGCCCGGTCTGCGGTTCTTATATGGTAGAGAAGGGAAATAAGCTTTTATGTGCCGGAGAGACCTGTGGCTACCGCATGGATAAGAGTGAAAAATAGAAAAATTTGTAAAAACAAAAAGGAAAAATATCAAAATCTTAAAATAATCGAAAACTTCAAAAAACTCTTGTTATTGCTTAAAAATTGTGTTAAAATTCTATTATTAGTAGAGTATTTTTGGGTGATATACAATTTGGATAAGGAGGCTTTCGGAGATGAGTGTTCAATTGTTGGACAAAACAAGAAAAATCAACAAGCTATTGCATAACAATAATTCTCATAAAGTTGTTTTTAATGACATCTGTAAAGTTTTGAGCGAGATATTGTTATCCAATATCCTGGTAATCAGCAAGAAGGGCAAGGTTCTGGGGGTGAGCATCTGTTCTGGGGTAGATGAGATAGAGGAACTTATCGAAGACCAGGTCGGAGGTTACGTGGATAAGATGCTGAACGAACGTCTTTTAAGCGTTTTGTCCACCAAGGAGAACGTAAATCTTGCCACCCTTGGCTTTGCCGAGGAAAATGTAAGGAAGTATCAGGCCATCATCACTCCCATTGATATAGCGGGAGAGCGGCTTGGAACCCTTTTCATTTACAAGTCGGATTCCCAGTATGATATTGACGATATCATACTCAGTGAATACGGAACCACTGTGGTAGGCCTGGAGATGATGCGTTCTGTCAATGAGGAGAATGCAGAGGAGACCCGGAAGGTGCAGATTGTAAAATCAGCCATCAGCACGTTATCCTTCTCCGAACTGGAGGCTATTATCCACATATTCGAGGAGCTGGACGGAAACGAAGGCATTCTGGTAGCCAGCAAGATTGCCGACCGCGTGGGCATTACCCGATCCGTAATTGTCAATGCGCTCCGTAAGTTTGAAAGCGCCGGTGTCATTGAATCCCGGTCCTCAGGCATGAAGGGAACCTATATCAAGGTTCTGAATGACGTGGTGTTTGATGAACTGAAGACAATCAAGGCATCCAACTCAAATTTAAAGTAGATAAAGGGCACGGTTAAAAAGCTGTTGGCGGATAGCCGGGTAATATAGAGTCAGATTAATATATATGGCAGTTTGCAGGAAAACTTACTAAAAGTGCTTGCAAGCTGCCATATTTTGTGATATATTTGAAAGGCTGACAAAAAACACGTCTGTGGATTCTGCGGGACGGTGCCTGGGCAGCAGTTTGCCAGGTCTTCCGGGAAGTGTCAGAAGCAGGCGGAAGAGCCTGAACTCCCATACGCGACGGAGCAGGCTAAAAACCAAATGGAGGTAAATAACATGAGCGTAATTTCTATGAAGCAGTTACTGGAAGCTGGTGTACATTTCGGTCACCAGACAAGGAGATGGAACCCTAAGATGGCTCCATACATCTATACCGAGAGAAACGGTATCTATATCATTGACTTACAGAAGTCCGTAGGCAAGGTAGATGAGGCTTACAAGGCCGTATCTGACATTGCTGCTGACGGCGGCACCATTCTGTTCGTAGGTACCAAGAAGCAGGCTCAGGAAGCCATCAAGGCTGAGGCAGAGCGCTGCGGAATGTACTTTGTAAACGAGAGATGGCTGGGCGGCATGCTGACCAACTTCAAGACCATCCAGAGCCGTATTGACAGACTGAAAGAAATCGAGACCATGTCTCAGGACGGAACATTCGATGTTCTTCCTAAGAAGGAAGTAATCGCCCTGAAGAAGGAGTGGGACAAGTTAGAGAGAAACCTTGGCGGAATCAAGGATATGAAGAGACTGCCAGATGCAATCTTCATCGTTGACCCGAAGAAGGAGCACATCTGCGTACAGGAAGCTCACACACTTGGTATACCGTTAATCGGTATTGTTGATACTAACTGTGATCCGGAAGAACTGGATTATGTAATTCCTGGCAATGATGATGCCATCAGAGCCGTTAAGCTGATTGTTTCCAAGATGGCTGATGCTGTTATCGAAGCAAAGCAGGGCGAAGTTTTAGAGGGCGCAATGGAAATCGAGATTCCTGCCCAGGCTTTCGAGACAGAGGCTGTTGAGGCTTAATTAAAACTTTAAAATTGGAGGAAGATGAAATGGCAGCAGTAACCGCAGCAATGGTAAAAGAGTTAAGAGAGATGACCGGAGCCGGAATGATGGACTGCAAGAAAGCTCTTGCAGCTACTGACGGTGATATGGAGAAGGCAGTAGAGTTCCTGAGAGAAAAGGGACTTGCCGGAGCAGCCAAGAAGGCCGGACGTATTGCAGCAGAAGGCATCGTAGCTACAGCAGTAGCTGCTGATGAGAAGAAGGCTGTAATCGTAGAGGTTAACGCTGAGACTGACTTTGTTGCCAAGAACGAGAAGTTCCAGACATATGTTGCAGATGTTGCAGCACAGGCGCTTACCACTTCCGCTAAGGATTTAGATGCATTCATGGAGGAGAGATGGGCTAAGGACGAGACATTGTCCGTAAAGGAAGCACTTGCTTCCCAGATTGCCATTATCGGTGAGAACATGAATATCCGTCGTTTTGAGCAGGTTGAGGAGGCAAATGGTTTTGTTGCATCCTATATCCATGCAGGCGGAAAGATTGGCGTCCTGGTAGACGTAGAGACAGATGTTGTTAACGATGACATCAAGGATATGGCTAAGAACGTGGCTATGCAGGCAGCAGCCTTAAAGCCAATGTTCACCAGCAGAGACGAAGTAAGCGCTGATTATATCGCAAAAGAGACAGAAATCCTTACAGCGGCAGCTAAGAATGAGAAGCCGGATGCCAACGACAAGATCATCGAGGGCATGGTAAAGGGCCGTATCAACAAAGAGCTGAAAGAAACTTGTCTGTTAGACCAGGTTTATGTAAAGGCAGAAGACGGCAAGCAGAGCGTTTCCCAGTATGTTGCAGCTGTAGCCAAGGCTAACGGCGCATCCATCAAGGTAAAGAAGTTCATTCGTTTCGAGACCGGCGAAGGTCTGGAGAAGAAGAGCGAGGACTTTGCTGCTGAGGTAGCTAAGCAGATGGGAATGTAATTTGTAGTTAATGTGCCACCTAAAATAGGCATATTGGCCCATAAAATGACATCAATTTAAGGCAAAAATGGAAAAATAAGGGACCTAAGGTATGTGAAAACCATACTTTGGGTCCTTTTTTTCGTGCCTGAAATCTCCCGCCGCCCCCCGCCTCAGGCATTCCCCTGGGCCATCGGCCGTTTTGCCCGGCACCGGGCCGTTCTGCCGCTGAAAAAGGGGAAAAGAATGGGGAGAGAAAAGACTGGAAACCCTTGTAAACAAAGGCTATGGCGGCGGTTGGGGCTGCCTGGGGCCGGAGGGCGAGGGGAGGGGCGAGGAAGAAGGGGGCCAGAGGAAAGGGCTATGAGAGTGCCACAAGGCAAAAATTCTGGATGCAAAAGCAGGAGGCAGAGGGTCGGGAGGTTGCTGTCTGTTATATATGTGCTGTTTTGTGAAAGAATGTGCCTATTTTAAATGGCAGAACAACATAGACCCTGCAACTAATGTGAATTAATTGCAGTTTTTGCATTTGAGATTAGAATTAATTGCAGTTTTTGCATGTAAAAAAGGATTTTTCGGCAAATTACGCAATTAATAGGTGACAAACTCCGCAAATCCTGCAATTAATTAAGAAAATGGGATTTGAATTAATTGCAGAAATTGCAGAAAGGAGGTTTTTATGGATAGACGGCAAATCAATTCGCTTTCAGGCATCCACACCTCCAGCACCTCCAAGAGCCTCGCCTCCCCATGCAGCCCAATGACCTGTTCCGCCAGCTGATACCAGAGGTCCTCCCTGATGTCCCCGACTTGCGTCTGGACCTCCTTGCGCAAGGAACGCTTCTTGTGCCTCCCAAACCCGTCTGATTCACTTACCCCAGTCCCGTCACATGAAGCGGATGTCCTCAAAGTCGAGGGATGGAATGTGGTGCAGGGAAGAGATGCATTATCCAAGGTATGGCTTTGATTTGCACAAGGAGGCGTTGGAGTTGCACAGCCACCGGATATTCGACAGTGAGGGATGATTTGTGATAAAGAATTCAAGTGTGAAGTTATATCAGCATATCGTGGTGATTAACTACTGCCATAAAAATATCTCCCCTTCAGATATTTCAGTATTAATCTCATTTTGCCATTCCTTGGAATCTTGTTTATCAATCTACTTTGTTGAAGATAACCGTCTGTTCCTTCATGGAAATCTTGCCGACCTGATAGCCGTAGCCCGTCAGTTCCTTTTTATAATTCAAGAAAGAGTGGTCTATGGGTATGCCTGCAATTTCCTGTATTTCTTCAAAAGTAAGCTTGAATGAGGGGCTTCCGTTTTTCTGTATATATTCCCATAGGGCGTTATATTTGCTCATTGTTTCTTCCCGCTTTCTGTAATTTCGGTTTGTCATATTGATTGTTCAATATATTCTTTTACAGCATTTATCCCTTCAAACTCTTTATACCGGGGAAATCCATCCGCATTACATTCAGAATAAGTTAAATGGAAAATATAATATATGTCTGTGCCTTCGCCACTATCAGCCAGATACAATACATCATCGTTTGAATCACATTTGGCTACCGCCCATATCTGTTTATGATAGAGGAAGTGACGATTGCCGATTTCTTTCTTTAGCTCCGCTGTAAATGTATGATTTGAGAGTGGCAGCATATGCCAGTTAAAATCATCACCATATTTATCGCTTAACTCGCAAAAGACTTCTTCTGCTGTCATATGGCTATCCCTCCATTAGTCCCATAGGCCCAATATGTCAAAATCCGTACACTGCAACTCTTTAATTTTCCCCCAGTCCCTTTCCAAAACAATCCCATCAACCTGTTGGGCTTTATACAGCTCATCCAATGATTCGTAGTTGTACTCGCCGCTTGCTTCTTTTGGATTGCCGCACCGCTGAAAAGAGCAGTGGTCATCATAAATTATAATCATGTATTCATTCGGGTTGTCATGAAAGCATAAGCGTAATTCTGATTCAAAATCATGCTCCTGGATGCTTTTTAATAACAATCCTTTTATCTCTTCAAATGTGTAATTGGTCATTTTGTGCCCCTTATTGTGTAGGATTGCAGGCTCCGTTGGCAACCGTTCCTTTCATAGAACGGTTCAACTCCCGGCTGTGCGCCAAAATACAGCATGGTTGGCGTATTATCCTTAGCAAGCTGGAGGAGCTTGCTGCCGATACCACGTTTCTGATATTCGGGGAGAACAAGCAGTTCTGTAATTGTGCCAAAGAAATAGCCGTCTGAAAGAATCCGCAGGCAGCCTACAAGTACGTTATTTTCGTAAGCGCTTATGTTCAGTGTTTTTGATAATGCTGTCTGCGTTTTCTCTTCATCATAATCTCCAGGCCATACTTTATTGACGAAAGGGATAAATACGGAAGCGTTAAGCCCCTGGTCATTCACTTTGTATTCCAATGATTCTCTGGACCTCCCTTCTGGTTAAACTCTCTATTCCTGATAGCCCTCTCATTGCTTCCGAGGCCGCATCGGTTTTACAAGATAACATATTATCTATCTGAAAATTCGCTGATGATATGTATTTCCCCGATGATATGCTCATTAAATTCATCCAGTTTTTCGGCTGGGACCCATAACTCCTTATGGTGCGGGCCCCCGACCTGATGGACTTCAAACTGTCCGCAATATTGGTCGTCTACCTCAAACTTTGTGACATAACCTCTGTGGTCTTCATTATATTTTACATTCCAGCTGGAAGCAATCTCCGTTGCGTACTGTTCGTTCAGGACTGGATAAAAAATAGGCTGTTCCGCTAATCTCGGTGGAAATCTGCGATAATTGCTTTTCTTTATCAGCTCCAATTCTTTTGAGCCAACAGGTCTGTATAAAATCATTTTTCCTCCTAATGGTCTGTGTTCCGGTTGCATAAACTGAAAGTCCCAGATTTTTATTCGTAGTCAATTCGCTCAATTTTGAAAATTACAGGCCTTGTTCCGTCCGAGCAGCAGGTAATCATGGTGTTTTCTTCTCTCATCCAACCTTTCATGATAGAGCCGCCTTGAAGTCCGGTATAAATATAACGTGAAATAGCGTCCCATGCTTCGGAACAAAATGGCATTTTAGGTCCGCCTGCAACTGTATCTGCATTACCACTGGTCTTAATTAACGTATTCAAACCCATATGCCAGAAATCATCTCTTTCATCATCACGGTAAAATACAAATTCATCTCCCACATTATAGCAAGGACAGATACCCGAATTAGGGTCATGGCAATATTGTTGTTGCAATTCAGGATAAAGTTTTTTATCAATGACAGTTATTTTAACTTTATATTTCATATTGTTTTACCTTCTTCAAACTTCGATCTAATAATTTCGCTGTTCACTATAATTCCATATGTCAATCAAGTAATAATTTTCATCGCGGGAATCAAAGCCGGCCTCCAGCATACGGCTTGAATCTGTCTCAGCGAGCAGAAAGCCTTTGGTATTTCCATTATGTAACCACAGGGAGGGGATTGCAAGCCGTAAATCCAATAGCTTAATCCTGCACCATATGCCGCAGTAAAAGTAATACTCATTGTTTTCCTTCAACTCCATAGTACCAATGAGCCAGGAATAAAACGTCTCTGCTGGGGATGGGTATGATAACTTGCTATATGGTTCAATATCATTTCCAAAAGTAGTGGTATAGGCGGAAAACATTTCGTTTAAGCCTGGATTTTCATTCTGCTCTAAAATTTCCAGTATGCTGATACCGCTCATTTGTTTTAATTTGTTTTTGGCAGCCTGTACGGTCTGCTTATATGCAATTAGTTTCTGGCGTTCAGTCATTCCCTTCGTATCTCCTCAACTTCCGATTGTCAGCCCGGTAAACCGGAAACTGCCTCAACGTTATTGTAATTCCCGATATGATTCTAATAATTCCAGTAATCTGATCGCCAATGGATTTGAATAGTCCCAGCTATCCGCAATCCCCTTTGGGTAATAAGGATGGAATAGATGGATGTCTCTGATTCGCTCCATTTTATCCAATTCTTCTAAAATTAAATATAGCTGCTTCTCCAAAAAAAAGTCAGGGACATTGTCTTTATTTTTTATTTCCTTTTGTACAAGGGCTTTGGTTTCTTCAACCATTGACTGGAACTCATCCATTTATTTGCCTCGCTGGTTTCAATATTACTTTTATATTATCATATACCGCCTAATCCGTCCATGTTTCCTTCTTGCTGCAGAAGTAAGTTCTTTTGTCATTAGAGAATGGGGAAATAAATACAGGCCGCCCTCAGTAGGATAGGAGAGCAGCCTGTTATTTTAATTCCTGGGTGCTGTTGTGTTGGCGATGTAGCTGTAGGAAGCATCCTGGTGGAAATCAGAATATTGACATTTCATTAAGCAGATTTTTTAAAACAACCATCTGTCCCGCTGTAATTGTTACCCCTTTTCCGTACTCTGTATGTTCGCTATTCCATGTTCGTATATCATAAACAGGCTCTTTATTGTCCCACGAAATCAAATTTAGTTCTTTTATCCACCCATTATTTAATGGGGATAGATTACCGATATGCTTGTAAATTTCATAGCGTTTCATATGAAGCACCCCCAGATAAATTACGATTTTCACAGTTCATTTTGTAAAAATTCTTTTCCTTTATACGATTGTAACGCTGTATCCTTTTTTATTTTTACCGCGTTCTATGTGTTCTTTGTATCCGGCGATATAAAATGGAATGTTGTCTTCCTTGCCATTCATCACGCGGCCTTTAACCTTTTCCCATGCGCGAATTGATACAAAGAAATCGGGCAATCCAGCTATCAAAAGGGGTTGTTGTTCCTTTTCTGCCCAACGGTATTCTCCGCCATAGTTCCTCCTGGCTGTTTCAAAAACATAACATCCAACCATAGATTCAAGACTATAGAGATTATCTTCATCCCATTCGTAATCACTTAATTCTTCTAACAAATTGTCAACTAACACAAGACTTTCTATGGAATAATCAAAAGGCCCTTTGTCACTAAAATTAGATGTAAAAGCGTCCGCTGTACTGACAATATCATTCATTAGCTGCCCCATATTAAAATTCTCCATTCTCTTATATTCTGCTGTGTGTTGACGTGCATCTAACGTAAAATATAGATTCCATTTTGGATCACTTAACCCAATCCCCGATAAGCGGCCTATTCATTCCAGATATTTGGAGTATCAGATGATTTCGTGTACTGGAAAGCAGAACCGTTTTGCAGATAATCCCAGGTGGAATCTGTAAAAGTGACGGTTGCTGCCTGGCCGTCTGCTGTAATGATGCCCCTGATTGGACTCCCTGCAGCATCGGTCGCAGCAAAGTTCATACCATCAGCCGTCAACTCCCCAATGCCATCACTTAATGAAGTCAGGCGGTAAATTCCTATCTGTACGATATATTTGTTATCATCACCTCTCGCAATTTCAAGATTAGGCTCATTGACATCAGAATCCAGATATTCTCCGATATAAATGGTATCATCTAAATGTGCGTCATTTACATTCGGTTCCTCTTTGTTAATGCCTTTTGTTGCGGATTCTGCATTCACTGCAGCAGATTGTCCGGCGACAACAGATGTATTTGAAGCACAACCGCTGAATAACAGGATTCCTGCATATAATCCGATTATAATTTTAAGTTTCATCCCAAACGATACTCCTGTCAAAATTACTTTTTGTATTTTTTCTTAATCACCAACGAATAAACTGCCATTAAAACAATAGTTTCCACTACAACTCCCGCAACCGAGAAAAATATCCATTTGGAATGACCTGTAAGCAAAGGAAGTCCGAACAGAATAAATACAATGCCATGTGCAACATAAAGTTTGGACATGGTATGATTATACTTTTTTATATCCGTTACCTCAAACATTTTCTTATTTCCCCAGAAACCAATTGCTTTTTTTGAAAACCATATGTATACAGCCAAACATAAATAAATAACGGCCCAAATGCATAATATGAAAAAAAAGAATATATTTTTTTCCACTCAGATACCTCATCAAACTGGAATTTGTCTGTTACTAATATTTTTTGACAAGATGTGAAATCAATGCTCTACAAGTATTCATTTGTATACATGCATAGAAGTCTTCGGTCACTTTATGACCTTGCCCTACCGTTGTAGCATTATTCGCATCTTCTTCACTTTCCCATAGTACAAAATCAGTCCAAGTATTTTCTTGCACATAATGTTCCCAAGAAATAAACCCTTTTGCTTTAGAAATAACTTCATCATGTAAGCTCTTTGTTTTTTCGATGAACTCCTCATCTGTAACATTCTTTTTAATCTTGTATGAAAATATCCATGCTGTCTTTGCCATATAAATTTCTCTCCTTTGCAACTTCCGATTTCTCATGCAATTCAAGCTGTTAAAAGTGTAACCGATATCCTCAACATAATTTGTATCCTTTGTTATTAATCAAATCCAGGCAGTTTTTTGTTATGTATTCCTTATGCCTGTATTCATATTCCTCCCCGTAGTTTTCGTCCTTCGTGCTTATCAGGATATCTGTAAATTCCGTATAAGGAGCTATCTTTTTCACATATCTCACCAGGGAGTGATACACCTTGGTCAAACAGTCCGGCCTTGGTATATACTTTTCATTTTCATCGTAATATCCGGATATGCAATAGATTCTTGCCCTGTGGATTTCCTTTTTCTGCCGTGACCCGGCAACGCCTGTGGGCTCATTGACGATGGAAGAGTAGCCGGCTTCAATGAGGGCATTCCCGGTTGCAGTATAGCCATAATCCAAACATTCCTTGCCATTTACGGTAAGGACCTCTATGGCTCCTGCCTCCGGAAGATGGAAGTAGTAGCCTGGATAATTGGATGTTCCATAGGGGGTGATGATACCGGCATCCTTGCTTTCAATGACTTTGCCTATCTTAAGGTCCTCTTTTACAACCGTACAGCCCAAGTCAACTGCCATTTGCGCGACCAGCAAAAAGTTATCATAATCCATCCAATAATTTATCTGTTTTCCCATCCCATCACCAGCTTACTTTGGATTTTTTAATAAAGCCACCTCTATGTCCTCACAATAAATAGAAAAATCGCCGTTTTCAAAATCATATACACGATAACGGGTGTTCTGTTCATAACCGTCCTCCTGCATATCACAAATCGAAAATCCTGACAATACTTCTGATACGTTGAAGGAAATGCTCCCATGAACATTTTTCATGAAGATTTGAATTTTATATAATTCAGCTTCGTCAGCAACAAGAAGACTTATATTATAAATATCAGTCCATTCCTCATAATCAAACTCTTTCAAATATTCAAGTTTAAGGATATTACCAAAAAGAGGGAGATACCGGTATTGAGCAGGTAATTCCTGGATTACGCTGTCCATCCCTTTTATGTATTTCAAATGTTCCATTCCTGATTTTCTCCATTATAACTTCTTTTTTAGAACATTGCGGGCCATTTAGCAATCGGTTTCCTGAATGCATTTACGTTAAATCAGCATGATTGGAACTTTCTCACATTACATTTGTCAGCCCAGCAGGTTAGAAGTTTACTCATTCTATAATCCCTGCTCTTAAATCCCAGTTTTACGTTCTGTCCAACGCCCTTATATACAGGACTTAAAAATAGGGTTATGCTTTCTTTGCTATTTTAATGACTCTGTCATCTGATGGATTCCAAAAATTATAATATATTTCTCCACCATCAGTATTTAATCTGATTTTAAACTCTTTTATTTTCAATATAAATGAAAACACATCTTTTATAGGGCGCTCTCTGCTTTCGGCCTTGGTAATGGTAGTGCTTCCAAGCCATTTCAATGGCTCACCAGAATACATGGTCGCGGAGCATAGCTCATTGTCCAATATCCCCTTTATAGTTTGGACCATCTCTTTGTAGTCAGTGCTGTTGGGATAATAGTGCTCATGGTATGCTCCATATGAAAGTGTGAATTCTTCCTCTAAATCAATATACATTTTATTTTCTGAATAGGGATTGAAGATTGTAATACATACGCCTGTTTCATTCAAATACTCATACTCGCTATTATCATGATAGTGCAATTCATATCTGTACCCGCTTAATAAACCACACAATTCCTGCAATACATCACATGCATCAATGAAATCTTCTTCCATAATTCCCCTTGACCTCCGATACTGAGTCTGGTTAATAATACAACAGATTGGAAACATGGGTGATGATATAAATGAAGCATTAATCTTTATTTCCACTCCATAGCGCCCAGATGTTCAGCAAGGGCTTCCAGTTGGACCTCGTCATTAGCCCCGGCATGAATGTCCGCATAAAATCCATTGCTACGAATCCAGGCGATAAGCCCATTGTCTGAATACATTACTGCAATTCCATACACATGGTACTCTGACAAAAGGTGATAATTTTCATTGCAGAAATTTCCTAATTCCCGTTCAATATTGAGTGTTGTCACAAATTTACCCTTACATCGTCCCTTTTTGAAAACGGGCTTATTCTCAATGGCGATTGTAAGCATTCTGCCCACACAGAACTGATAACAGCAGATTCCTCCCCATTCTTTATGCCATTCTTTTTTGTAATACTCTGCAAGGCATCCTTTCTCTATATCATAACCTGCAATGGGCGTCCGTTTCTTTTTGAAGAAAACAAGGATTCCCTGCTCCACATAAATTTCATCCAGGGGCAGGAAATGTTCCGTGCTTGTAAAATATTCCTCCTGGTTCTGGATGGCCTGATAGACTTGTTTTAGTTCCCTGGGAAAAGAAATATCAAGCCGATTCTCCACAGCAGAAAAATCAACCTCCTGGTCTGTGCTGAGGTTCATGAACGCTCTCATTTTCAAGAACATTTCCTGCAAATCCGTATACTCCGGTTCAAGCAGGCTGTGATTGTCCCATAACCGGACGGCCCATTCATCTTCGGATATCGGATGATTTGTCTGGATATGTTGCGGTTTAACCTTTGAAATGTTTACCCGTCCGGAAACCTGTTCCTCATTATATGAACCATAATAAAGGTGGTTCCTGTGAAAATAAAAGCCTTCTTTCATTTGACACTCCATTTCCTATCTGATAGGTTCTATTATTATAATAAAGGTGTATGTGTATTTGTTCCTTTAATCAGTTCCTTGACAAACCGGTATTTTGCAGCAAAACAAGTTCTTTTCTAATATTTTATTTAGTCCCACACAATGGCAAAACAACAAAAGCCCTCTGGAACAGGAGGCTTACAGGAAAACAAAGAGTCCATCGAAGATATATCCCATTCCTCCGCCCCACCAGAATGCAGCCATTCACATCTTGCATAGCGTTCCAATTCCATCGCTGGGAGAGAGGTACAGATAATAGGTGATTCTCCTGCAAGAACTAATACCTCTTTCCCATCATACTCTGCAATTTCTGTGTCATCGTGCAGTTCAATGCGTATCCAGGCAATATCCGGTCTTTTCTCAAGATTTCGCATCAGTTCCCAAATTTCAGCAATCGAAGGACGTCCAAAGCCACATTCGTTTGGTGCAATGGAATCCTCCGCTGTATTCCCTTCAAAAAATTCATTAAGTGTCAAAAGAGGGAGGCGGTCATCATTTTCCTCCATCAGTTTTTTGAACGCATCCAATTCTATCATAATTGTGTCACCTCCAAATTCCAATTTATGTTGGTGCGTATCCAACGCAATAATGTTGGTTCCGTTTTGAACCATCAGAAACCAACTTTTATATTAATCCCATTCTATCATAATACGGATATTTCGTCCACGTTGCCATCTCTATTTATCTGCTTTAGGGCAGAACCGTTGCCAGCAGGAGATGGGATAAATAAAACCAGGCTACCCTTCGCAATGGAAGGGCAGCCTGGTGTTTTATTGTTTCCAGTATTCTAACTCCCTAGATAAACTGGAAGTTATCGCCTTATCCGAATTCATAAGTTATCCTGCAAGGTTAGTATAGGTAATTCCTTTTTTTAAAGAGCCACTAACCTCTACGGCATGCCCCCAGAACATGGCATCATCGTTATAATAGGCGGTGAAGCTGCCGCCGGAGGTAATCGTAAGTTCTGAGAGAGTAATGCGCTTCGCAAATGTCTCCTCTGTGATTGGCTCGGCAGCCTTGTTTTCCTCATCCTCCGCCATCCACTCGTTGGCCAGCTCTGTGAGCTTCTTTGCTGCAAATTCACGCATAGCTTTGTCCCATGCCTCCCGTTCGGAAACCAGCTTTTTTGCCGCAGTACGGGCACGGCTCCATGAAGATTTGCTTTCCGGGTTGACCTCAAGCATGAGGGAAACCTCCTTGCCATTCCATGAGAAATCAGTCTCAAACATATCGAACTCCCGGTTTAAGGTCAGCGTTCCCAGCACTTTGTCCTCAATGACCACAGGCTTGTTATATTCTTCCAGTACCGTTTCCAGTTCCGGGCAGGATACCGACGGTTCCAACACCCCGGTGACAGCCCAGCTGTTGAATTTCTCCGGGGTGGTATGGTTTGGCACATATTCATCTAACAGCTTCCGGACTCTGATACGGCAAATCTGTTCTTTTCCAAATCGTCCCCAGCCCTCTTCACTGTTTCGTTCCTCCTCGGTGACGGGCCATTCCAGCCGCCCCTCCCGGATATTATTTTCCCCGGTAGCGCAGAACACCATACCTAAAGATATGGCAGTCATCTCCCAAAAATCTCCTTTATTGTTATACCCACCACCGATGCAGTTGCGGATTAGAGCGACCACTTCCTGCTCCTCTGGGGCATATTTCTCGTAAAATGCTTCAAACATAAATATATCCTCCTTTACGATGTTGTCAAAACTTACAGCACCATAACAAATGCCCAAATACTTACCGCAATCAGTACTGCGCCCAGCAGGAAGAAAATCACCCGCCGAGAGCCACGACCGAAGCGGTTGGAGTAGGGTGTCCGGTGGGGTCACAGAGCCAATTCCAGTTCATACCGGAATCTTTCAATTTTCTCAAAAGCTGGAAATTACAAGCCTTGTTCCAACACATCTAAATCCTCATAGTCATTGCTCTACTTCTCCATTAAATTATGATAAAAGCCTTCATCATCCCAGGGTACTTTTTAAGACCACGAACAGTACAATGGCCAGCAGGATAAGAACCAGATAAGCCAGGCCCACTAATTTCACGATTTTCTTTGCCTGGGCCGAACCTTGTGCTCTTATTTTCCTTAATTTCTGTTCCAATTCGTCCGCAGCCTGCTGGCCGAACTCCTTGGCAATCCAGTTTGGGTTATATTTGTCGTTGTTCTTACCATAGGTATAGCTGTTGGATATCTGAACCGTGTTCTTGGTAAGCTCCCCACTGTGATTGTATTTCCGATAGTCATAATAAACGGTGAAGAAGGAGAGGACTGGAATGATTGACGCATACTCGTCCTTTATATGAAAGAAATAGACATCCAGGTTGTCTGTGACTGTAAGAGGTTTTGTGATTTGAGCTATCTGCTTTACACCATCATAAATGGACACATAATTGTTCCTTCCCTTATCAAGGCTGTATCCCAGATAGACCTTCCCTGAACACTCAATGCAGAATTTGCTGTCAAACAAGCCGTTCTGCATGACATAGAAGGCCCCTTCACTGCCATTCCTGCCGATGATTTCAAACTGCCCGAAACGCTGCCCCTTTGTCAGCAGGTATTTGAAGGGAATCGACTCCTCCACGAGGTTGTCGATGAATTTATAGCGGGTAGTATAAACTATTTCCCCGGCAGGATTGGAAAAGGTGAGTTCCCGTAAGTCTTCTGCATTGAACGGCAGGGAGATTTTCATCCACGGGGCTTTTGCCTGGAACAAGAGTTGGCCGTTGGAGGAAACTTCAAATAAATTTTCAATATTTGATTTTGTTTGTTGTATCGTAACCAGCATGGCTGTATCCTTTCTATAGGAAAATATTGGGAAATGCAGATGTCCCGGAATCGCATCTGTTTCCCGATTTTTTGCGAAAAATGGAGATTTATTTTATGATGTGTGCAGTAATAATCGTATAACTATAAACGTTGACGGTTATCTTTACACTGTCAATTTCGCAATACCAATTTTTGCCCTGTCGGTATATATGGCAATTTTCATCCATAATTTTGTCCTTACAATATTCAACCACGTCAACGTTTTCTGATTTCAGATTCCGTCTGATTCTGTCAACGCCCATTTCGGTAGTGTGTATTTTATCAATATTATCAATCAATATTGCTCTATTGCTCACCATGTCATTCTCCCATAGCTTCCGATTTAAAAAGCTACCTATGTTCATTATAGTCCCATATGTCAATCAAGTAATGATATTCATCCCGGGAATCAGAGCCGGCCTCCAGCATGCGGCTCAAATCTGTCTCAGCGAGCAGGAAGCCCCTGGTATTTCCATCATGCATCCATAGGGAAGGGACGGCAAGCCGTAAGTCCAATAGCTTAATCCTGCACCATATGCCGCAGAAAAAGAAATATTCATTGTTTTCATTCAGCCCAACAATTCCTAACGTTTTAATGCCGAGCATTTGTTTCGATTTATTATTTGCGGCCTGCACGGCCTGTTTATATGCGATTAGCTGCTGACGTTCGGTCATTCCATTACCTGTCTTATTTGGGTTTTTTGTGTTGTTCAACTTCCCGGCAAACCGGAAATTACAAGCCTTGTTCCAACGCATCTAAATCCTCATAGTAAGTTGAAAAATAATAAACACCTTTCCATTTGCTTAAAACGGCCCATACAAGTTTATTACTCTCATCATCGAGGATTTCCCCAATATACTCACTACCGTATTTGAACATTCGGCGCGGTATTTCATGTTCTGATAAATCCATTTTTGATAGTTTTATTTCGGATATCATTTTACAATTATGACGACTCAAAAATTCCAATTCTGTTTCTGAATATTTCGTATCAAATATAAACTTCATAACTACCTCATCAGTCGATTTGTTTATATGGCGCTATCAGCTTATAAAAGTATAGCATGTACATTCGGATTCCACAACGGTTTCCCCGCCTATCTGCCAGTTGCCGTACAAACCTGCCATATGATATAATTTATCCTATAAAAGAACGGAGAGTACGGATGCAACAGTCGGCCTTGCCGGACTGGCACGGGGGGATGCCCGAACGCCTGGCCTTTTGCCATCGTGGAGGGCTCAAGGGCCTGCTATGAAGGTTCCATGTATGATATCCAGCCCATAACCGAGGGGAAGAGGGGGCTCTTATTTTGGCGTACAGGAGCTGACAATGGATAGAAAATGAGGAGGATATTATGATATCAGCTTTTTGGGAGATGTTCAAACCGCTTTACGCAGTGGATACATTGGAGGGATATACGGAGAATGAAATTGCATATCTGAAGGAGCTGTTCGGCGCCCTTCCACGGGTGCTGGAGGATTATTACCGCGCCGCCGGCGGACAAAGGCGTTCCACTGTGTCCAGGACACATGGATGCTGCCGGAACATTTCCAGAAGTGGGAATGGCTGAGGGAACCGGATTACTTGATTCTGTTGAATGAGAACCAGGGGGTATGCCAGGCCGGAATCCGCAGGGAGGATTTGATGCTGCCGGACCCTCCGGTTTATGTGACGGAGGATGATAAAAACTGGGCCCTTTGCGCGCCCACGACCAGTGAGTTCCTGTCTGCCGCGCTGGCTTATGAGGGTGTCTTTACCTTTGAATACAATCCGGAAGAATTTTACTGGCTGACAGAGGAGGAGCTGGGGCTGATTCAGTCTAAGCTCACAAAGTTTCCTTTTGAAATGACAAACTGGCTTTGCGGCATGCGTATTACCCTCTATAGCAATGAGCCGGACAATATGGTGGCTGTCATGGACTGTGGAGACTGGGGACTGCATAGAGACGGGGACCTGCAGATGCTTTATGGGGCGGCCGGTGAAGCCTCATATGCAAGACTGATGTCTGTCCTGGAAGGCGTTGGTGAAGGGATATAAGAAAAATAAGGCCCTGGAGCGTATGTTCCAGAGCCTTATGCTTTTCTGTCAAGGGTAAGTTGACCGGGTCATATAGGGAAACCCATATGCCGGTGCGGTCCTGCATACATCCGCTGCATTCTGGGACAGGGGGCGATGGCTCATATGAGGCGCCATTTTCTTTGGAATTTTGTAGCGGTTGGAATACTCCATGAACTTCACCTGCTTTCTTTACTCCCAGTATGTCAGAATACTTGAGGTATTCCTGTTTCATAAGCTACATTCTTTCAAGAAGTCCGTATATGTGGTAAAATAGGTTGAAAAGGGCAATATCGGCAGATGGAAGGAAATGATAATATGCCGCCATATAAGTGGGGAGTATGTCTTGATTTTGATACATATGATATTGGATTATTTCAAACGGTCGTACAGTATACAGCAGACGAAGCAGGTGAGATGGCGATTATCATGTCTCCTGTAACTATGATTCATGTGAAAAAATCAAATATAAGGGAGCTTCAGACACCCCCGCAATTCAGTTATGGGGAAAAGATAGTCCCTCATAACCATTTTGATATAAATGGTATTGTGGTGGGGATTTACTGGCATTTTAAGCTTAATTGTTTTTATTACAGAATCAGGATTGGAGATAAAATTAAAAGCAAACGATATTTTGAAAAAGATTTGATTTCGTTTGAAGATAATGCGGAAAGGAGAATATAAGTGGAAGAGAATGTTTTATATTTAACCCGTTTTTGTGGCATGGAACGGTATCCAGTGGAAACAGCAACATGGAATATCATAGAGGGCGATGGGACAGAGGATGACCCGGATATGCTGTGCCTGGAAATAGATTTCGGCATGGGGGATGGCCTGCATGAGGATACGGCATATCTGGAAGCGGAGCCGTCATGGGAGGTAAACTTCTATTCGCTGAAAATCCCTGCAGATTCATTGGAGCCGGGATTCTGCCTGGAGCAGCCTAACCAGGAGGAAGATGTGGACGGAAACCTGTATTATATGGAGCATCAGCCTACCATGGATAATAAAATGGAGGTTATTGAGGTGGATGGGAAGCGTCTGAAAATCCGGCTGACCGGGCTGACAGAGGATGTGAACTATTATGATGGCTCCAAGCCGAAAAACACAATGGAATTGGTTGCGTGGTTCGACAAAGATTGATAAGGGGAATACATGGCAAGAATAGATAGAAGCGAATGCTTTTGTATGGATATGGAATGGTACGGTGTTGACAGGAATGGCAATATAGCTGTCTTCTGTAGTGCTGGGGAAGGATATCTTCCGGAGTTTGTGTGTGAGGATGCGGAGAGGACGGATGAACTGATGGAGTATTTTGACACAATAGAAAAAATCACAGACAGCTCATTGTTCTTCAAATCAATCGAACGGGCAGAGCAGGTCGCAAGGGAATTTTCTGACAAAGGGCTGTATTATTTTGATTCGGATGACGGCACAAGGTTCGGGATTGCAACACTCCATGAGTATTACACAAAACGTTCCGCCCCGCTGAGGCCATTGGAATATGAGAGGCTGCCGGAACATATCAGGGATTTAATAGGGCATAACCGGATGGATGTTGAGGATTTTTCTGCCATCCATGTACTGCATGTGAAGCATGCGTATGAGGTACGCATATGAGGTACGAGGGCAAGTCTTTATTTGAATGTGTCCGTTGCCCGATGTGTACTTGCCGCCAGCTGCCTCCATATGGGAATTTCACAGTTGGATTGGATTACGCATTTGATTACATAATTGACGCAAGGAAGGTAACGGACAACCTGAGGGAAACAATTACATTACCAGAAGCTGTTTTCCTTTCCTGTTTTGAAAATCTGGGTGAGGCTGTCACTTCCTTCAGCCCGATTCACTCAGATACGACAGAATACCATTTATATCTGGTTTTAAGGGGTGATGGCTGCAGCCTGGAGGAAATCAAGGCATATGCAAAGGTCATGAATGTGAATTATCTCCAGGCAAAAGGGGCATTGACGCAGAAGCGGAACCTGATTGCGGCCGGGAGTGCCTATGATATATGGAAAATGCTCGGCAGACTTGAACCGTTTGATGTGCATCATGAAATCGAGCCTGTATATCCATATGGATAAAAGAGGAACAGGACACATAAACAGAGTATATAGGGAAGGTGCTGGCATGGCAAAGGCGGAATTCGGAATCATTGAAGATATTACGGAAACAAGGGAGTATATGTACAATCCGGGAAAATACCATTGTGTTCCAATAGATGACGAGGTTTACATAGAGGACTGGTGGGATAAGCTGGCCCTTTTGAAGACATATTTCCATAACCTTAGCCGTCCGGATTTTGGGCTGGCAAGGTGGGGGATTACCCTGATACCGCCGGAATCACTCCCTGCATTCCAGGAGATAGTGATGGCGGATGGAAGGATGAACAGGGATGAGCAGCTGGTAGCCCTGGCCGATAAAATAGGCGAGGCAATTTGTAAGGAGAAATATATGATACATTTTGGTGTTTGACCCAGGATTCTAAATATACAAGGGCATACAAAATCCAGGCTATCTGCCATGGATTATGGAGGATAAAGATGGATATGGTTGAAAAACAGTGCATTCAGGCTCTTTTTACAGCAAAGGATTATATGGAACTCTACCGGACCCAGAAGCCAACGATTGACCTGATGCTTGGGATTGAAGAGCAGTGGGAGTTTGAGGACTTTCTGGAAGAGGAAGATTCCTTAGAGGAGGTCCCTTTCTGGCTGTATTATTCAGTCATACAGGGTGATTTTTTAGAGATAGGCGGATATGAGGAAGATGCTACTGAAAAGGTTATGGCTTTCCTGCAGAAAAAACTGCCGAAAGCTGAATTCCAAAGCATTGCAGCATATCTCCAAGATCTATATGTGGATATAGATGAAAGGGATAACCTGGAAGAAAAAATTGAACTTTACAACCAGTGCCTGGCGGGTGCAGGTTATTCAATCCAGGTAGAACATGACGATACCTATTGTACATGGGATTATTTCTTGTCGGTTCAACATACAAGAACATGAAAAACGACGGCGTTTCTGCCGCTTTTTCGCCAGCTGTCCTTCCGGTGTGGTTTTCTTAATCCGGCAATTAAAAGCAGGAGACAGAGGGCCGGGAGGCTGATTTCTGTTATATATGTGCTGTTTTTTTCTGAACGTTCCCATATTGTGTGATTCCCTTCATGAAATAACATATCCCGTATGAAACGGTTTCCTGGGGCCAAGGTTATTTGCCCAATACCTTGGGCGCAGCTAACGACACTACATCTATTATTATTATGCGGCTTTGCGTATATACGTCGTAATGTTTCCATTTTCCAGGACAAAATGTTCCGTCAGCAAACGATGCTTTTATATGTTTCTGCAATGCAGATGCTGTTACGCCCAACGCCGCGCCCCGGCCATGCCTGCGGGTATATTGATGATAGAAGAGTAGCCGGCCTGGATGATGGCATTGCCGGCTGCGGTATAATAGTTCCTCGTAAATTTTATAATGTATTCCGTCTTATTCACATCCAGTAACAAAACAATACCATCAATCTGCTGGGCTTTATATAATTCATCCAATGATTCATAATTATACTCGCCGTTTACTTCTTTTGGGGTGCCGCACCGTTGAAAGGGGCAGTGGTCTTCACAAATTATAATTATGTATTTATTTGGGTTGTCATTAAAGTACAAGCTTAATTCCGATTCAAAATCATGTTCTTGGATGCTTTATAATAACAATCTTTTTATCTCTTCAAATGTATAATGGGTCATTTTTACCTTTTATTGGGAAGGATTGCAGGTTCCTTTGACAACCGTACTTTTCATAGAATAATTCAGCTCCCGGCGGTGCGCCAAAATACAGCATCTGGTTAAATTCCCTATTCCTGATAGTCCTTTCACAGCTTCCGAGGCCACGCCAGTTTTAAAGGATACCATATTATTTATCTGAAAATTCGCTGATGATATGTATTTCCTTCACCGTACCGTCACCTGTTACTGTATTCAATGTCATTGGGGCTGATGAATGATTTCTTCCAAATAGCAATAGTCATCTAAGAAACGAGGATTATCCCATGTGCTCCTGGCTGTTTGCAGCAATTTTGCGGCACGGGCATAATCTTTATGGCCGATTGCTGCATAAATATCGAGTACAGCAATATTTCCCCCATATAACTTGCTGTTCCGATATGGATTAAATATCCTTTGGCTGCTTTCGTACAACGTCATTGCACGGCCTGTTTGTTTTTGATAGAAGTAACAAAGGCAGAGATTGAGACGGTGAACCAATTCAATATCACCGGACAGTTTCACATTTGATACGCTTTCCAATAGTTCGGCAGCCTTGTCATATTGTTTGAGTTTGCAGTATCCTGCTGACAAATTGATTGTTAGCATGCAGTTTGCAAAGCGACCTTTGGCGAGACGGCGCATTGACTCCACTTCTGTGATGTATTCCTCTGCGCGGTTGGATTCCAACAGATGTGCGGCTGCTTGCATCTTTTTCAGATAACGCCGGTTGTAGAGAATGTTGAATGCTGTTGTGCCAACAACTGCGATTCCTCCGCAAATCAGATAATACTTCCAAAATACGTCATCGGGGATTTGAAATACTATTTTTACAAAGAGTAACGGCAGTCCCAAACAAAGTCCAGCCATAATAATTTTACCCATTCGTTTCATTAATCTGTCCTCCGATACAAGCTTTGTTTTGTGCTGCAGATAGCGGCATCCTCTATGTCATTGAAGGCATCCAAGGGGCGTTCAATCACGTTGGCGTCTGCTTCTTTATCCCTGTCCCTGCCAATAGAAGCGGAGGGCTTTACGTTTGGGGGGAAGCTGAAGCTGACGTTCCGACAGATTAACTATTTAGAACAAAAAGATAGGCATAAATACTTTCTTCAGACCCATGTTCATATCGTTTCATACATCTGATAACAGGCCAAATGACAGTTCCGTTCGCTAACTTGACAGAAATATGTATCTCTCCCTGTGGGTCGCTATCATCAGTATTCCATTCTCCACCATATAATCTGATAGCTGATTCTCCAATATATGAAGCTAAACCAAATAAAATTTCTCCACGGTTTTTTGAAAGCAGCCCTGTTTCCGAACTCTGCTCATCAAAAAATCTGTCGATTTCTTTCATGCTTTCTAAAGAATAGTCTGCCTTGTAGCCGGATGAATTTAGCGCTTTAACCACCCAATCTGACGCCAAATGAATATCCTCTTCAAGCGTATTATTATGTTTCTTCTCACTACCATTATTTTTCTTAAAAATCATCCTTAAAGTTTTCTTGAAAATCCCCATATCATTCACTCCAAGTCCATTTCATGATTTCCAAGTTCGCTATAGTCCCATATGCCAATCAGGTAATGACATTCATCACGGGAACCAAATCCGGCCTCCAGCATGGGGCTTAAATCTGTCTCTGCGAGCAAGAAATCAACTGCTTATATATGGTAGCCCATTTGATAAGCTATATTTATGTAAGGCGTTCCACAGACTTTTCCTGCATCCATAACATCCGTTGCATAAATACGTCCTTTTATCTCATACTTTTCTAGATGCTCGACAAAACCGTCCAAATCACCTAATGAACGTTTTACTATGTCTTCGCCCAGACCGGCGGAAATAATATAATAAACTTCTTTTTCTCCTAAATGCTGCCATATAGGATATGTCCTATCAATAAATGTTTTCATTTGAGCGCAGATACCATAGAAATATACAGGTGTTGCTAATACCAGAACATCTGCTTTTTTAAAAGATTCCAGAACTTCAGCCATATCGTCCTTCTGAACACAAGTGCCATTATTTTTCATACAAACATCGCATGCCTTACAAAATCCTATTTTCTTTTCTGCTAACCGAATCAGTTCCACAGAATTTCCTTTATCCTCAGCTCCCTTTTTAAATTCTTCACATAACCTTTGAGAATTCCCCTTTTTTCTGGGACTACCTGAAATAATAAGCACATTTTTCATTAAGTATTTCCTCCGAATTACGATTTTTTTATAAACATTTTCCACTTATAAAAGTATAGCATGGACCCCTGAATTCCACAACGGTTTCCACGGTCTTGCGGTTTCAACGGATATTTGGGACAGGAGGCGCTATTATCCCTCATAAAGCCGGGCGAAAGATACCAATTGCTAATCCAATTTGTTCAATATTACTGTCTGTTCTTTCATGGAAATCTTGCCGGCCTGCCTTCCGCAATTTTGGCTTATATCATCGTGATACCACATAACGGTAATGAGGCATATCCACACCTCTGTAATGTTTTGTCCATGTGCCGGTCATTGTCATACCGTTTCTTATGGCTACGTTTTGGGAAGCTATGTTTGTATCCCGGATGATAGAGCAGACTTCATCTGCCTTTAATATTTCAAAAGCATACGTTTTACACGCCTTTGCTGCTTCGATGGCATACCCTTTATGCCAGTACGGCCGCGCAAGAAGATAACCTATTTCAAGCACTTCCTTATCTTTCCACGGCTGCATTGTAAGTCCGCACTGACCTATCATTTCATTGGTTTCTTTTAGAATGACTGCCCATAAACCAAAGTTCCATTTTTGATAACGGAAAATTTGTTTATCCAGCCATTCCTGGACTTCATCATCGCTGAATGCACCCTCATATGCATACATGGTATCCTCGTCCTGTAAGATGCTGCATAAAGAGTCAAAATCTGACTGATTCATCTCGCGCAGATATAATCTCTCTGTTTCAAGTATCATATTTACCTCCGAAAATCTGAATTTATCAAGCATTATGCTGCGGTAATAAATAAAACCCATACCTATATTGTCAATTCAAAATCCAAGGTATCCTGCTCAGCGCCATTGACAATAAGCGTGACGGAATGTGTTCCCGGATAATGTTTCCTTGTTCTTAAATCTGAAAAGGAATGTTTTTTTATGTATGTCTTTTTCTGGTTTGCCTTTAACAAAATCTCCGATATCTGGAATATTTTCCGGCTCTGCCTTCCGTTTGTTTTTACATAGCCCATAGCATACTCCAGCCGCACCTTTGTTGTTTCTTTTGCCGAAACTGTAAACGAAAACGTCATATTTTCTCCGAGTGAAATAGACGCAGCGCCTAACGCAAAATCAGCGATATCCACGGAACCGGCATTGTGGTACCCGAAGATATCCAGCACCTCCCGATTCCCTTTTTTAAGCAGTGTCCGGCATCCATGTTTTACAATCCAATCCGTATACTCATGCCTGCCATACCAATCTCTTGCGATTTTTGTTACCAGGTCAGGATGTGTTTTTGAAATATCATTTAAATGATTGGCCACGCTTTTGCGGACATACAGTGATGGGTCCGTGTTCAGCTGCTCCAAAATAGGAAGTACCGGCGACGGGTCTTTTTTGAAGCTGGTCAATGCCTGGCCCCAGGGGAGGGCGGGACGGCAGCCCTCGCTGGCAAGCCGCCGCACATGCTCGTTATCATGCCTGGCCCAGACAGCCATCTGCTGCATCATGCGCGCTTCTTGCTTTATAATAAACGGTCTTACGGCAAACTCCGCAGTTGAAAGCGGGGTATATCGTTCTATGGCGGCCATTGACAAGTCCCAATGGCATTCATCCTGTCCATAGACTTCAACAAAATCCGGAAAGTATATGAGTGCATAATCGTTATACCCTGAAGGATACCCGGCAACGACCTGATCGATAATACCCAGTGCCTGTTTATAGTCTGGCGGCAGATATTTTCCTAAATTAATAGTGATTTGCCGCATACGGGCCTTCAGTTCCAATGCATCCCATGTTTCGTTCATAATATGGTCCACAAAATCATTTTCCTGGAATGAGGGAAAGACAGCTTTAATACGTGAAGCCAAATCGTGAAGCGAATCGTAATTATAATATTTGTCTTTCATTAATACGGGCATATGGTTCCTCTTTTCAAATGTGATTCAGCCATGGGTATACCCTATCATAAATAGCTTGTATTTCCACAACGGATTTGCATACGTTTGGTGGCGGTCATCAGCCGCACTGCCTGAACGCCTGGCTTCAACAAAAGTATAGCATGGCCGCCTGGATTCCGCAACGTCCCTATCTGTCTGTTGCTGCATACACCCGCCATATGATATAATTTATTTAAGGAGACAAAATATGGTTACGAAACCATGAGCAATATTGAAGGATGGAAAGGAAAGACCGAGAGAGGATTGAGGGAATAGATTGCAGAGGGCAGATTGCAGAGGGCAGATTGCAGAGGGCAGATTAAGAATAATCTGCAAGGGGAGGTTAAACGTGAATGATCTTCAGAAAAAGATGGATGTATTACAAAAAATAGCAGCAGAGTTTAACAAAGATAATCTTTTATGGGCTATCGGCGCATCATTGCTTTTGTATTTTAAAGGAGTGGCAGAGGTGTTTCATGACATCGACATCATGGTTGATGAAAAAGATGTTGAACGATGTAAAAACATTCTTTTGAACATGGGAACTATGGGTGCTGCCAGCCCTGATCCTCAATATAAGACCAGGACCTTTATAGAGTTTACCGTGGATGAAGTGGAAATAGATGTGATAGCTGGATTTGTTATAGTAGATAACGGCATGGAACACGATTGCTCTCTTAAACCTGACCAAATTACTGAGTATATCACCATAGGCAAAGAGCGTGTCCCTTTACAGGGATTGGCGTTGTGGCGTCAATATTATGAGTGGATGGGGAGAACGTCTAAGGTTGAATTGATTGACAAATTTGCAGAACACAAAACCGGGAACGGCAAAGGCGAAAGATAAAACCATATGATATGGTTTGGTACAGGAGGTCGAGGCAGGAAGCTGCGAAACTTACGGAAAATGATTTCCCTGTTTCGCAGCCTTTGCACCGGCCAATCCCGGACTTAACCCAGGAATAACGCAGCTACAATTCATTTATGATTTCTGTTATTTCCATGTTTCTCATTCGCTTTCCAGGGGCATAAACGGCTGCAATCGCTGCCGTACAAACAAAGAAAAGGATTATCAGTAAAGGGGCGGCAGGCAGACTTAGGGCAGCGTAGCTGAAGTGAGAGATTATGAGAATGTCATATAAAAGCTTGTAAATCAGCAAACCGGCTGCACAGCCCACAAGGCCGCCGGTTAAAGCATAGGTAAAGGCTTCGGCCGCAATCATTTTCGTAATCTGATATTGGTCCATCCCAACCGCCCGCATTGCTCCGTATGATTTTATTCTGGAGGATACGCTCATGGAAATACTGTTTACGATATTCAACACCGTAACCAGCGTAATGATTGCTAAAAACGCGTATATACAGAATACAAATGCAAAATAAGTGCCGGAATTGTGCTGGCCGCGCAGGTCCTTTAATACGCAGTTTTGGTCTAATATGCTGCGGATTGCTGTTACATCTTCATCTGTCACATCCTTTGCTGTCTGTATCATGATGAGAGAGTAGTCAGTGATGCCGGTCAGGCGGGTAAATGCAGCGCCGGAGGTAATAAGGGTTATTTCTCCATTTGTAAGACCGTTGCTGCTGAAAGGGTTATATTTTAATAAGCCTGCGATTTCAAGCTCTTCATTACCAACATCTATTTTATCTCCGATTTCCAATGTGCTGTCCTTATCCCAGACCGCAAGCACATATTTGCTGTTTCCGTATACCTTTGAAATATTGCTGCCCTTTTTCAGCATACCGTCTTTTACAAGGCAGTCCAAATCAAAGTCATCGTAAGAGACAATATCAATCTTAACCCCACCTGAATGTAATCCTGCGGAAACATCAAAACTGCTTCGGCGTCCGTAAACGCGTTTTACCCCATGCATTCCAATGATTGTATCAGGCAAATCACTGCTGAGTGTATTTGAACCGTCAATACTTGTAATGTTCAAATCAGATGTGCCGGCTGACTGCGGCATAATATAGCCGACAAAATCGATCAGAACAGAAAAACTTAAAAATAAAATAATACTGAGGGCAAATGAACCTGTCATAAGTATCAGGTTTTTTGCTGCAGACAGGGCATGATGAATGCCGAGTGCTGTCTCAACTTTGAACAGGTGTGTATTTACTGTGTGGTGTGCATTACCATCATTTTGTGAATTGCCTGAAACTGCTGTGACAGGAGATACTTTTGCAGCCCGTTTTGCGGGAGCTCCTGCGGCGAGTAATACTGTAACGATACCCACAACGATTCCGCTGACAATACCGGGCATGCTGATGCCGAATAGAGGGATGCCGGAGAATTCTTCACCAACAAAAAAACGCAGGGCAGCGCACAGGCACCATGTGACTGCAATTCCAAGCGCAACGCCTGCGGGAATAGCAGTTTTGCACCAGTTCAGGGCTTCCAGTCTCACAAAACGGATTATTTGCTGCCGGCTCATACCAAGACAGCGCATCATTCCGAAAAACTTTGTTCTCTGGGTTATATTGCTGTTCATGCTGCTGGAAATCATCAATACGGCCGCTGTCAATATCAGCACAAACAATACACCTGCTGCCAGAAAAAGGGTTTGGGTCATTGTATTAGTTAGCAGGTCCTGAAGAGTCAGGCTTCCATGCTTCTCCAGCAATCGGGTCTGCTCCATTTTGACACCCATATCAGCCATGCTGAAAACAGCCGTTACCAAAAAGACAGCAAATACAATGCATAAAAGTGTCATGCAGTTTTGCCGTTTTCTTACCTTTGCGGAGATAGGGATAAGACTTAGATAGCTTTTCATTGGCGGCACCTCCCAAAATCAGTAAGGACTCCGTCTGATACCTGTAATACCCTGTCTGCGGTTTGCGCAATACTGCGGCTATGAGTAATCATAATAATGGTCTGTTCATATTTTTTTGACGCTTCTTTCAGGAGCGCGATTACTTCGCTGCTGTTTTGTGTGTCGAGATTTCCGGTTGGCTCGTCAGCCAGAATTAACGCAGGACGCGTAATAAGGGCGCGTCCGATTGCAGCGCGCTGCTGCTGCCCGCCGGATAACTGGCTGGGCAAGTGATTGCGGCGTTCTTTCAGATTGAGTATTGTAAGCAGTTCTTCTAAATACTGCTTGTCAGGTTTCTGGTAATCAAGCAGCACCGGAAAGATAATATTCTGCTCAACGGTCAGTTCCGGTATAAGGTTGAAGGCCTGAAAGATGAAACCTATATTTCTTCGTCGGAATATGGTACGTTTGCGGTCGCTCATGGAAAAGATATCGTTGCCGCAAATCATTACTTTGCCGGATGTGGGTGTATCAAGAGCGCCTATCATATTGAGAAGCGTGCTTTTTCCGGATCCGGATTCTCCGACGATAGCCACATGCTCGCCTTTGGGAACGGAAAAACTTACATTCCTGAGTGCATGCACAGCGGCGTCACCGTTTCCGTAGGTTTTACAGATATGGTTGATTTCTAATAAATTCATGGTATAAACGCCTCTTTCTGTTTTGATAATCCCAATATAACAGAGCAATCCTACGCCAATATGACTGTAAGCCTACAATTTTGTAGGAATTAGAATTTGGAAGGAATTAGAAAATTTATTGTGAAGGAGGTGCCGCTGCCTAATGTGCTGTCTGCTTCAATTGTACCGTTATGGGCTTCCACAATCGCTTTTGCTAACGGCAGACCAAGACCGATTCCTTGTGTATCCTTGGAAAACCGGCTTCGATAAAACCGTTTGAAAATATGGTGCAAATCTTCGGGATGAATGCCGCATCCATTGTCCTTTATGGTAATCTGGACAACAGAAGCAAACGCCTGCCATTCGATACGGACAAAACTGCCTTTTTCAGTGTGGTCAAGGGCATTTTTAACAAGATTGCTGATAGCTTCGATGATCCAGGTACGGTCACATAATAGTGTAATTTCTCCACTGCCGGATAAGCAGATTTCTTTTCCCTCCCTTTGGGCGCGAAACAGGAAATGTTGTTTTACGTTTTCCGCGAGTTCGGACACATGTTCTAAAGACTTCTCTAATATAATCGTACCTGCGTCCAGCTTTGTGATTTTCAAAAGATTCTGCACCAGTGTTTCTATGCGATCCAGCTCCTGTTCGGAAAGCAGGCTGAATTCCTGAATAACCGGAGAATTTTTTCCTTCGTCCTGTATAATGCCGTTGTAAATATTCAGGGCGGCAAGGGGTGTCTTTAGTTGGTGTGAAATATCTGATATGGTATTTTGCAAAAATTTCTTTGAGCTTGTTTCATTTACAGCATGGGCATTCAAGATAGAGACCAAAGAGTTTACTTCATGGAACAGTCTGTATAGCTCGCCCTCGTCATTACACGCAATGGTAACATCTTTGTTGCCGGAAATAGATTCCTTTATCTGTGATATGGCGTTTTCCATGATTGTATGCTGCTCTCTGAAATACCGGAAACAGAGCGTTAATATTACAGCCCCCATACACAGGCTGCAGATTATGATGCAATACGACGCATTCCTGACCTCAAAGCCTGCTAACAACGCTGAAATCAATGTAAAGGCTAAGATGGACCACAAAATACCGGCAAAAAGAAATTTGATTTTTCGGTTGGCAAATAGTTTCATCATAACACCTCAGTCTGCTGTATTCCATTTATACCCCATGCCGCGGACCGTGATTATCCTTTCCGGCGCTCCGGGGTTGTCCTCGATTTTTGTGCGGAGTCTGCGGATGTACACCGTAAGGGAGCTGTTATCTATATATTGTTCGCTGCAATCCCATAATTTGCTTAATATCTGGTCTGGGGAAAGTATCTGGTCAGGATGTTCCATGAACAGGCATAACAATTTATATTCACTGGCTGTCAGGTCGAGCCGTTTTCCGTTTTTATATACCGTTCCTTTCAGAAGCTGAATATGGATGCCGTTGGAGCTGATTTCTGCAGCAGCTGTATTAAAATTTTCGCTCCTGCGAAGAAGTGCGTTAATTCTTGATAAAAATACAGCCAGCTTAAAGGGCTTTGTAATATAATCATCGCCCCCCATATCAAGTCCCATGATAATATCTGTTTCTTCGTCGGCAGCAGTAAGAAACATGACAGGTACTTTTGACATACGGCGAATCTTCCTGCAAAAATCAAAACCGGAACCATCGGGGAGACTTACATCCAGAATAGCCAAATCATAGGAACCATTTGCCCATAATGTGTCAGCCTCCAGTATGGTACGGGCAGCATCTATTTCATATCCCTGCTTTTTTACAGCAAAGGAAAGCCCGCTGATTAAACTCAAATCATCTTCCAGCAAAAAAAGTCTTTTCATCTGTTATCGGTTCCTTTCCCTTAAGGTCCAGCAGCCAATCAGCTGTTGTATCTTAACATCGTAATCGTATTCCCTTTCAAACACCGCTTCTCTAATTGTATACGGTGAGCTGAATAAAATCAACAAGAGAGGGGGAGCGGCTCCTCCTTTTAGGCTCCTCTTTTAACTTAAATACAATGCTTTCCTTCAAACGGCTTTTTTGTTATACTGAGAGTAATTGTATGAGGATACGGCACATGTATGGGAGGAGACATATATTGGAACTGTTTGTAAAACCAGTATTTATTTTAAAGAAAGGAAACTGAGCCATGGCTTTTGATTTTAAGAAAGAATATAAAGAGTTTTATATGCCCAAATATAAACCTGAAATCATAACCGTACCACCGGTAAATTATATAGCTGTTCGGGGAAAAGGAAATCCAAATGAAGAGGGCGGTGCATATCAGCAGGCGCTGGGGATTTTATATGCAGTGGCCTATACTTTGAAAATGAGTTATAAGACAGATTATAAAATGGAAGGATTTTTTGAATATGTTGTTCCGCCCCTTGAAGGATTTTGGTGGCAGGATAATGTGGATGGGGCAGACTATTCGGATAAGTCTTCCTTTCGTTGGATTTCCGCTATTCGATTGCCGGACTTTGTAACGAAAAAGGATCTTGATTGGGCAAAAGAGACAGCGGAAAAAAAGAAAAAGATAGAATGTTCATCAGCAGAATTTTTAACCATTGAGGAGGGGCTGTGCGTTCAGATGATGCACTTGGGTGCATTTGATGACGAGCCTGCATCTGTGGCCGTTATGGATAAATTCATACAGGAAAAAGGTTATGTAAATGATATGAACAGTAAACGGCTTCATCATGAGATATATATGACAGATGCAAGAAAGACTGCGCCAGAAAAATGGAAAACGGTTATCAGGCATCCGATTAAATAAGAACCATGTTTAGCCAAGGGTATTTATTAAAACAAAACCAATTACAACCGCCAGCAAAATGAGTACCAGAAAAATCAAACCGACGATTTTTACTATCTGCTTTGCCTGGGCCCAGCTCTGTTCCTTTGTGACCAGATATTTAAAGGGGATCGCTTCTTCAATCATATTGTCAATTATTTTATAGCATGAAATAATATCTGCCCCTCTGAGGATACTTCAAATAAATTCTCAAAATTTGATTTAGTCTGGCGCCCTGTTTTCCACAACTGTTTCCGTTTTGATATGCCGGTTGCCGGAGGCACCTCAATATGGTATAATTTACCGGAGAAAGCGGGATGGCATAATCCCTGATATAATGAACGGCCAAATGATAGAAAGCAGAATGTGAAATCGAACATTACGAGGTGGATAGAATTGATCGGAATATATCTGAGCGGTACGGGAAACACCAGGCATTGCATTGAAAAATTAACAGGACTACTGGATTCCTCCGCAGAATCCATGCCTTTAGAAAGCCGGGGGACCGTTGAGGCAATACGAAATAATGATACGATTATACTGGGATATCCTACGCAGTTTTCAAACGCACCTTATATGGTCAGGGATTTTATACACAGAAATGCCGGTCTGTGGAAGGGAAAAAAGCTGTTATGTGTTTCAACAATGGGTGCGTTCAGCGGTGACGGCGCTGGCTGTACCGCAAGATTACTCAGAAAATATGGTGCAGTTATTCTGGGCGGACTTCATATCCGTATGCCGGACTCAGTATGCGACAGTAAGCTTCTGAAAAAGACGCTTAAACAAAACAGAGAAATCATTATTCAGGCTGATAAAAAGATAGAATCTGCCGCGCTGCTTATAAAACAGGGGATATATCCAAAAGACGGTATAACGTTCATTTCCCATTTGGCAGGTCTTTTGGGGCAGCGTCTTTGGTTTTACGGAAAAACAGCAGATTACACGGATAAGCTGAAAATCAATAAAAGCTGCATTGGCTGCGGGCTTTGTGTCTCCTTATGCCCAATGGAAAATATTTCTATGAAAAACGGAAAAGCAGCTGCGGGTAAAAGGTGTACAATGTGCTACCGGTGTATCAGCCGTTGTCCTGAACAGGCAATTACGCTTTTAGGAAAAGAAGTAAAAGAACAGTGCGGATACGAAAAATATCGTTAGGGTAATTCTGGTTTGCAGGCGTTTTGGACAAGCCCAAGGCGGCCGGACAATAAAACACACCATTACCGCCAGGCTCCGGGAAAAAACGGAACCAAAAGCCGGTTATGCCGATGCTCCTTGACACGGCTTAAAAAACCCCTTGCATACAAAGGAAAAATCTGTCATAATATCATCAGAATTTGTTTACAGAAGAAGGGGTTCCATATGGACTATTTGTACTGCATGCCTGATTTGAACAATACCAGGGAAAACTGTGAGAAGATACATAATATACTGGCAAGGATGTCTGACAAGTATAAACTGAATATTGTACCTGAGCCGGTTAAGGCAAAGTATTTTGGCGGTTTGGATTATTACAAGAAATATCGGATTTACAAGGAGATACGGGAAATCGGAGGCAACAGCGCAGAAGCATACCTGCAGGCGGATGAGAAAGAGATGATTCTCAGCGTATGTAAGAACCAGCAGGAGCAGGAGCTTATGAAGAGCTGTATTTATGCCTATTGTTATCCGGCGCAGATGGTGCTTAAATCATTTAATGACAGAGATAAAAAGAAATAACCAGCTGGTATGACGGACAGAGAGAGGAGGGCTTGCCTGACCTCTCTTTTTTGACTCATGGCAACATGATTCTGGTTCCCGGACCTATATGGTTAAATCCGCAAAAAGCAGTCCGGGAAAGGAAGATAAAGTATTTGATACTACAATCAGGCGCGTCATGATATAATACAGATAACATCCAGAGAAAATGGCAGGATAATCACATCACCAGAAAGATTTAACTATATTATCACAGACAGAGGACACAGTCATGTTATACCAGATTTCAAACGGGACCGTATCAGTGGGCGGCGAGCTGATTTTATCCCACATTGATTTTGAGATTCGCGGCAATGAAAAGATAGCAGTGGTGGGTAAGAACGGAGCAGGCAAAACCACTCTGTTAAATCTTGTGGCAGGGAAGCTTTCTCTGGACCGGGATGACAGACGCGAAGGGGCGGGGATACGGTGTTCGCGCCGGCTCACCGTTGGGATGCTTTCCCAGCAGGCCTTTAAGGACGGGAACCGGACCGTGGAGGAGGAACTTCTGGAGGCATGTCCCTGCCGGGATACCTTTGAAAGGGAACGGTTTGAATATGAGCGTGAGTACGACACGCTTTTTACTGGTTTCGGATTTCCGAAGGAGGATAAGAAAAAGCGGATAAGCCAGTTTTCCGGCGGGGAACAGACCAAGATAGCTTTAATCCGCCTGCTTCTTGAAAAGCCGGATATACTGCTCTTGGACGAGCCTACCAACCATCTGGATATGGAGACAGCCGGATGGCTGGAACAGTATATGAAACATTATAAAAACGCGGTGGTAATGGTATCCCATGACCGTTTTTTTCTGGACCAGACCGCGGATGTTGTGTATGAGCTGACAGGAAAAGGACTGAGGCGGTATCCGGGCAATTATACCCATTACAGGGAAGAAAAGCTGAAACAGATTCGGTTTCAGAAGAAGGCATATGAGCGCCAGCAGGAGGAGCTGGCCCGTTTGGAAAATCTGGTGGAACGGTTTAAGCACAAACCAAATAAGGCTGCATTTGCCAGGGCAAAGCGTAAGACAATGAAGCATATGGAGCGTGTGGAAAAACCTCAGGAGGATGATGCTCATATCTTTACAGGTGAGATTAATCCTCTGCTGCCCGGCAGCAAGTGGGTGTTCACTTCAGAGCACCTGAAAATCGGATATGAAAAGCCGCTCCTTGAAATCACCATGCGTATACGGCGCGGACAGAAGATTGCGCTACTGGGACCAAACGGAGCGGGTAAGACCACATTTTTAAAGACCATTGCCGGTTTCCTGCCCTCTCTGGAAGGGAGCTATTCCCTTGGAAATCAGACCACCATTGGTTATTTTGACCAGCACAGCGGGGCCATCCAGTCGGAGCAGACCGTGCTGGAGCATTTTACGGCCCAATTCCCTGCCCTGACAGAGAAGGAGGCCAGAAGTATCCTTGGCGCATATCTGTTCGGGGGAAGGGACGCGCAGAAGAAGGTCAGTTCTCTGTCCGGCGGAGAAAAGGCGAGGCTGGTGCTGGCTGAGCTTTTGCAGAGCCGTCCCAATTTTCTGGTTCTGGACGAGCCCACCAACCATATGGATATCCAGGCCAAGGAAACACTGGAATCCGCGTTCCGGGCCTATAAAGGGACGATTCTGTTTGTGTCCCATGACAGATATTTTATCCGGCAGGTGGCAGATGCGGTGATGATATTTGAAAATCAAACCGTAATGTATTATCCCTTTGGATATGAGCACTATCTGGAGCGCAAGGCCAGGGAGAACCAGGGCGGTTCCATGGCAGCACAGATCAGGGCTGAGGAGCAGGCGCTGATAGCAGGTATGCGCGCCGTGCCCAAAGCGGAACGCCACCGGCTAAGGGAAATACCGGAGGATGAGGCATACCGGGAATGGAACATGGGCCTGGCTGCCCAACATCTGGAACCTGCCGGGAATGCAGTGGAATATCTGACGGAGCAGGTGAGGGAACTGCGTGCCATGTGGCATGGGTCAGAGGCGTATTGGAACGGAGGTGCCTGGGATCGGATGAATGAATATGAGGACCGGTGCCTGCGTCTGGAACAGGCCTGGGAGGAATGGCACAGGGCCTGTATGGAATGGCTGGAAAAGGCCCAGGAGATGGAGGTTCTGTAGCCAGGCACAGTGCAGAAACGGAAGTTTTTGCCGGGCAGAAGGGAGGTTTTCCATGTTTTGGACAAAAGTTGAGAAGGAACGGCTGAAAAGGGCATACCGTGCCAGGATGTCCCAGGCCATATCCGGACTGGAAGCAATGGATATTTCCGGTCTTTCCCAGGTGTACTGTGCGGCGGCAACAGAGGACCGGGAGTTGATACGAAGCGGGGGAAGGGCCATAGGGATGGTCATGGAGGGTATGACCATGAGGCAGGTGATACGGCTCAGCGAACATTTCCGGCAGTATACCTCTATGGAATGGGATATTGACTGGAAAAATGTGGATATAAGGCAGAAGAAAGACTGGTTCCGGTCAGATAGGGATTACTTTTGGATATTGGCCCTGGGCAGCTTCCATCCCAATGGCTATTACCGCCAGGCCTGTCTGGAGGAGATGGCTGGTTATCCTGGCGCGCTCCCCTTTCTTGTGCTCCGCCTTAATGACTGGGTGGGCGAAGTGCGTTTGGCTGCTGCACGGGCAGCAGCCAAACGCCTGGAGACATGTCCCCTGGATGAAGTGTTTGCGGCCATGATGGCCCTGGATAAGGTAAAGCGCTCCGGGAGAAAGGACGGCCGGACCGTGGAACACATTGGAACAATCATGGCAGAACGGCTGGATCAGGAGGCAGGTTCCCTGTCAGTGCCATCCGTTCTGTCCATGGATTATGAGGTGAGAAAGAGTATATACCGATTCCTGTTCAGCGGCAGAAGGCTGGACCAGGAGACGGCAGAACTATTTCTCAACCAGGAAAAACACAGCTATTGCCAGTCCGTCATATGGACAGGGCTGCTTACATATTACCCGTGCTCCATGGAAATGGCTGACTGTTATTTGCTGCACCGCAGCTCTTTTGTCAGGAGAAAGGCCATGGAGTATAAATATCATGTTCTGAAATGCGCCTGGCCGGGTCTGGAGGATTTGCTGCTGGATGCCAACTGTGGCATACGGGATCTGGCGGCCTACATACTTAAAAAGCACAGCCAATTGGATATCCTGGCATTCTATGAGAAGCATCTGAAGGAGCCTGTCCCGGTGCCGGCTATTTTGGGAATCGGGGAACAGGGAAGGGCGCTGGATGACAGGAATGGATTGGCGGACCTTGTTCTTCCGTATCTGGAGCACGAATCTGAAAAGGTGGTCAGGGGCGCTTTGGAAGCCGTGGGTATGCTGATGGGGGCAGAAGGGGAAGAAATTTACTGGAAGTATCTCCTTGATACCAGGCCCTGTATATCCAAGGCCGCTTATCAGTGCATCCGGAAAAACGGGATACATCCCGGCGCAGCTCTGCTTTACAGGGAGCAGGAAAAATGGAGGAAATCAGATGAGACTGCGGGAAAGTCCCAGGATTCTGTCTGTCACATCAGAAGATACCTGATACTCCTTCTCATACAGGAGAATTCCTGGGACCGCCTGCCCTATCTGATTTTCCTGCTGAAGGATGAGTCTCTGAAGGAATACAGGGATAAATTGCTGGGTGCGCTGCAAATCAGAAGTCTCTATGCAAGGGTGGACAGGAAGCAGGCTGCTTTCATTAAGCAGGTATTGGCTGAGGAGGCCGAGGCGGTGCCTGAGGAGCTGGCAAGGGCCATCGTGTTTGATTTAAAATTTATGGCGTGATGTATTATCATACGGACAGTATGTTTGACAACAAAAGAAGCGAGGAATGAAGGACAGATGACGGGCGGAATCATAGAGATAGACGTACACGGAAAAAACACAGAGGAAGCGAAAAAGGCAATCAATATGCAGATACATTCTGCGGGAAAAAGCATTTACCGGATTCGTGTCATACACGGATATAACGGCGGCACGCGGATTCGGAGCATGCTCCGTGAGGAATACGGTTACGGAAGGGAGCCGGCGGTAAAACGAATTGAGATGGGAGACAATCAGGGAATTACGGAGCTGGTAATCAGAGAGTTTTGATGATAGGAGGAATACGTATAGGGACGGGGGATAAAGGCTGCGGATAAAGGATGCAGACACGGGAGCAGACACGGGAGCTGGTATGAATATGGAGATTGCAAGAAGGGGGCCGGTATGGTAGACTACTAATGCAGCCTGCGGTACATAACATGACTGGTACTGAAAGGAACTGTATTAAAGAAACTGTATTAAAGAACAGCATAATAGGAACGACATAAATATGAAAGGATATATTTGAATGCAGATTTTATTGATTAAGATAGCGGTGATTGTAGTATTCTGGAGCGGGGGAATGTTTGCGCTCAATAAGATATTCGGGATGATTCTGAAGCGGAAGGAACAGATTCATATTAAATTCCTACGGAGTATGTCCAAGGTCGTGCTGACAATCATAGCCTTTATCTGCATCAGCGGACTTTTCAATACCACTAAGGCGCTGAGTGCTACTTTGCTTACCAGCTCCTCTCTTTTAGTAGCCATCGTGGGTTTTGCTGCCCAGCAGGTTCTGGCGGACGTCATAAGCGGCGTCATGCTCAGCTGGTCCCGTCCCTTTAATCTGGGAGAGAAGGTGAACATAAGCAGTCTGGGCATTTCCGGAATCGTGGAGGATATGACGGTGCGCCATACCGTAATCCGGACCTACCATAACAGCCGCATGATTATTCCCAACAGCGTCATCAATAAGGCAATTGTGGAAAACAGCAATTATAACAATGATTATATAGGCAATTACATGGAAGTCTCCGTCAGCTATGAAAGCAATCTGGAACAGGCAATCGAGGTGATGCGGGAGACCATTGCCTCTTATCCGCTGGTAGTTGACATCCGCCCGGATCCGTCGGAGGGAAATAAGGTCAATGTGGCGGTTAAGGAACTGGGAGATGACGGAATCATCCTTAAATCCACGGTCTGGACTAAGAACATTGACGACAATTTTACTGCCTGCAGCGATATACGCCGCCTCATTAAGAAGAATTTTGATGCCGTGGGTATCTCCATTCCATACAGGCATGTCCATGTAGTTACCGGAAGCTCAGAGAAAGAATTGGAACAAAATGGAATAACAGAGGAACAATAGAAGAATAAAAAAGCATTAAAGGAGGGTTACTAAGATGAAGGTAGGTATAATTGGAGCCGGGTCAATTGCAGGAACCATGGCAGGGACCATTAGAGAGATGGACTGTGCGCAAAATTACGCGGTGGCTGCCAGGGATTATGGAAGGGCAGCTGAATTTGCGCAAACGTATGGTTTTGAAAAAGCCTATGGATCTTACGAGGAACTGGTGGAGGATGCCGGGGTGGAGCTTGTATACATTGCCACGCCTCATTCACACCACTATGAGCACATTAAACTATGCCTGAACCACGGAAAGCATGTGCTGTGTGAAAAGTCCTTTACAGTCAATGAATCCCAGGCCAGGGAAGTGCTTGCGCTGGCCAGAGAAAAAAAGCTGCTTCTGACAGAGGCCATCTGGACCCGGTATATGCCCATGAGGAAAACCCTGGACAGCGTGCTGTCAAGCGGCATCATAGGACGGCCCTATATGCTCACAGCCAATCTGGGCTATATTATCAGCGGCAAAGAGCGCATCATGCGCCCTGAGCTGGCAGGAGGAGCCCTTTTGGATGTGGGAATCTATCCGCTCAATTTTGCGTCCATGGTGTTTGGGGATGAGGTGGACTCCATCACCGGTACCGCGGTGATGACAGAGACCGGCGTGGATGCTCAGAACAGTATCACCATTACCTATAAGGATGGAAAGATGGCGGCATTGTGCAGCAGCGCAATGGGACTCAGCGACCGCCGGGGCATCATCTACGGTGACAATGGATTTATTGAGGTGGAGAACATCAACAACTGTGAGGGAATCCGGGTCTATGACCGCTCCAGGAACATGATTGCCTCCTACGATACACCTAAGCAGATCAGCGGGTATGAGTACGAGGTGGAGGCGTGCCTGCGGGCGATCAAAGAGGGAGCTTTGGAGTGCCCGGAAATGCCTCATGAGGAAACCCTGCGCATGATGGGGTGGATGGATGAGCTTCGCAGACAGTGGGGGTTGGTTTATCCGATGGAGAGGTAGAAAAATAACAGGAAAAAGTCTGTTTTGGAAAAAATCCAAGCAGGCTTTTTTATTTTTTGCTGTTTTCCGCCGGGATTTATGAAAAATTACGGAAATCATGTTCTAATCCCCCCGCAGTATTGACAAATATTTATATAATAATTATAATAAGTATTATAATAATTAGTTTAATATAAAAAATGCACAAATAAATGAAGGAGGTAGTTATGGGTATTAGCGCAATGGATTTTGAGAGGGTTATGGGAATCGTGAGGGCGTATGAGGGGCGCATTGATAAGGATTTTAAGATTCCGCAGAAAGAATATGAGGAGCGGTATCAGAATGTATGGAAGAAGCTGGATGAGAAAAAAATTGATATGGGATTTTTCTTCTGGTACAGAGAGATGCCGGGGGATGGTATTTATCTGACTGGATATAACCCAACCATCGAAAGAGCCAGCGGGGTGATTGCTCCCGGAAAACGTCCTCTTCTTCTGGCCGGACCTGAATCCGGTATCCTTTCAAAAGAATCCGGATTGGGATTGGACACCCGTTTTGTAAACGAATTCAGCATACCCGATGAATATTATGAAGGAGTGGACAGGGATGAGCTGAATGAAGTCATTGCCCGTTACATAGGACACGAAATCAAACGAATCGGTTATATGACAAGTGATGATATCATTCCGGCAAAATTCATGGAATTCCTCCATACGAGTTTTGGAAAAGTGGAAGTGGTGGATGCTTCCGATATCCTGTCTGACCTCCGGTATGAAAAATCAGAGAATGAGTTTAAGTGTATGGAACAGGCAGATATCATTGCCTGCGCAGCAGTAAGAGCCATGCTGGCAGTTGTCAGGCCGGGAATCAGGGAAAGCGAAGTGGCGGCAGTAGGAGACTTTACAGTCAAATCCCTTGGGGGAACCGGATTTGGGTTTGATACAATTGTAAATTCAGGTGACCGGTGCAAAACCGTGATTGGACCAGCCTCAAACAAAGTGATAGAGGAAGGAGAAATCGTGCAGATTGGCTGCAGTCCCAGCTTTGAGGGTTATAAGGGCGTATGCAGAAGGTCTTTTGTTATGGGAAAGAGAAGCGAACTTCAGAAAGCATATTTTGACTGCATGAATGAAGCTTACCGAAGGGCGGAACAGGAAATCTATCATGTTTGCCAGGGGAATCTTCCTTCCAACCGCATTGACCTGGCGGCCAGGAATTATTTTGCCTCACAGGAAATCGGAGGGCGTAATATGAAGCAGTTTCATTTTTATAGTACATGTCATGGAACCGGACTGACGGAGTGTTTGGAACCAATGGTCATCACCCCGGACAAGGAAGAACCGTATGGTGAGAACGTAGGTATTATGCTGGATCTTGGATGTTACGGTTATCCAAATACCGAGATTGCCGGAGGCTGTGTTGAGGACGCATATATAAAGCGGGGAAGAACTGCTGTCAAGTGTTCTGATATGCCGGTGGATGTTCAGGAGCTGGTAGGCAGAGGGATGTGATGTGAATGAAAGACAAAATGAAACTGTCTGTCAATAACAGGGAAGGAACGTTAATCATTACAATTGCAGTTATTTTTGTTGCAATGTGTATTCTCAAAGGAGAACTTTTCTATGCCAGAAGCAACATTGAAGCCATATTTTCCAATCTTGCCTATGATTTGCTGCTGGCCTGCGGAATGACCTTTGTCATTATATTGGGCGGGGTGGACCTGTCTGTGGGAGCAGTCCTTGCGCTGTCTGGAATCATCTGTACCTTAATGATTCAAAAAGGTATAAACATAGTGCTTGCAGTAGGCCTGGGCATTCTTTTTGGGGGTGCGATAGGTGCGGTCAATGGTATTCTTGTGTCCAAAGCCAATGTAGCTCCCTTTGTGGCGACTCTTGGAAGTCAGTCTATTTGCCGGGGAGCCTGTTATGTGCTGACCAGCGGTTATTTCGTGGCAGGGCTGACTGACGCCTATACTAATATAGGGAGAGGAAGTCTGCTTGGAGTACCTAATAAGATATTGGTATCAATCACCATTATGCTTTTGCTGGCCCTTTTATCAAGACGTTTCAGACCCCTGCGCAGCATGTTTTACGTGGGAGGCAACAGGCAGGCAGCATTTATTTCAGGTATTCCGTCTGGACTTACGATTATCCTGGGCTACATGATTAGCGGCCTCATGGCAGGCATTGCTGCGATACTGATGACCAGCAGCCTGGGTATGGGCCATGCAGGCTATGGCATTTCCTTTGAGATGAAGGCGATTTCCGCGGCAGTTATAGGCGGCGCTGATATGCATGGCGGGGCAGGAAGCTTTCTGGGAACTGCTCTCGGAGTCATATTAGTGGCCCTGGTAAATAACGTATTTATCATGTTTAACGGTTCGCCTAACTGGTCATCTGCAATAAGCGGCCTTATGCTTCTGGCGGCGGTGGCTTTTGATGCCCTGCGCCGAAGAAGAAAACCGAGATAGGAGAAGGGTATGAGTTATTTACAAGTAAAAAATGTAGTAAAGTCTTTTGGAAATAACAAAGTACTGGAAAATATCTCCATTGATTTTGAAAAAGGGGAGATTCACTCTATTATCGGTGAGAACGGAGCAGGAAAATCGACCCTGATGAAAATAATCGGAGGTATATACCAGGCTGACAGTGGAGAAGTACTCCTGGACGGACGGAACATAACCATGAGGAATCCGGTGGAGGCTTATGCCCATGGAATAGGAATCGTACATCAGGAATTAAGCATTGCAGGGAATATGACCGTGGCCCAGAATGTATTTGTCAATCATGAACCTGTCAACAGGCTGGGGTTTATAGATTGGGACCGTCTCTATAAAAATACAGAGGAAGAGTTCCAGAAAATCGGTGCTAACATCAATCCAAGGGTTCAGGCCGGAACCTTGAGCGTCGGCCTGCAGCAGATGATAGAAATTACGAAGGTATTGTCAAAGGACGTTAACATACTGATTTTGGATGAACCTACCAGCGCTCTTTCTGACAAAGAAATCGAGAACCTGTTCCGTCTGTTATTTGACTTGAGGGAAAAAGGAAAGCTGATTATTTTCATAAGTCACAAATTAAATGAAATCACAAGGATTTCCGATAAGGTATCGGTACTGAGGGACGGGACATGCACAGGGACTCTGACAAGGGATAACATGGATGTACAGACCATAATCAGGATGATGGTAGGACGCAATATTGATAATCTATATCCTCCGAAAGCAAAGGACAGAAACGGAAAATGTGCTCTCAGGGCAGAGAGTATCAGCAGAAAGGATAAATTTGAACATGTTTCCTTTGATATCCGATATGGTGAAATTGCCGGAATGTTTGGGTTGGTTGGGGCAGGACGGACAGAATGTGCGTTTTCGATTTTCGGGGCGGACAAGATTGATTCGGGAAAGGTGTTTTTTGAGGATAAGGAAGTAAGGTTTTCCAATCCGGCTCAGGCAATCAAAGCGGGCTTGTGTTACCTGTCAGAGGACCGCAAGGCAATCGGACTGTTTGTTGACATGACTGTACGGGAGAACACGATTGCAGCCTGTCTTAAATCCATATGCAGTTCTATACAGTTCATAAAGGAGGATAAGAGCAGAAGTATAACAAAAACGTATATTGAAGAACTGGAAATACATCCTTCACAGTGTATGGAAAACAGATTATCCAATCTGTCAGGGGGTAATCAGCAGAAGGTACTCTTTGCAAAATGGCTTGCTGCCAATCCAAAGCTGCTGATTGTGGATGAACCTACCAGAGGCGTGGATGTGGGCGCTAAGGCAATGATTCATGAAATTCTGCGAAGGCTGGCAGACAGCGGGATGGCTGTGTGGATGATTTCGTCTGAACTGCCGGAAATCCTGGGAGTATCGGATAAAGTCATTGTAATGCATGAGGGCAAATGCCAGGCCGTATTGGAGAATGACAATCTGACAGAAGAGATTGTGATGAAGGCGGCGTTCCGGGAGGAGGTGGAAGGAAATGGCTAAAAAAATCAACCTTCATTATATGGTACTGATTTTCCTTATCGTACTTCTTGCGGTTTTCATGGGGTTTCGTTCGCCTTATTTCTTTACAGCAGCCAATCTTTGTGTACTGGTGGATAATTTCATCATGGAGGCAATCATGGCTTTGGGGATGACCCTGGTAATTATATCCGGGGGAATTGATCTGACTGTGGCAGGTGTCCTTCCCTTTTCTTCTATCATTCTTGCGCTGTTCATGATACAGGGAGTTCCGTTTGCGGCAGCTATAATGCTGGTTCTGGCAGCGGCAGCGGGGATTGGTTGCCTGACAAACCTTTTTAGAAAAAAGCTGAATCTGCATCCCATGGTAGTGACAATGGCCATTGCGGCAGTTTTAAAGGGACTGAATCTGACACTTACCGGCGGAAGCGCGATTTCTAATTTTTCAGAAGGATTTTCAGCCTGGAGTACACGCAGGATAGCAGGAATGCCTTTGAGCTGGATTGTGTACATCCTGCTGGCAGCTGTTTTTATTTACTTTTCTAAAAACAAAAAATCATTCCAGCAGATATATTTTGTGGGCGGAAATGAAGAGGCGGCCCGTCTGTCCGGAATAAAGGTGGAAGGGGTATACCGGAATGTATACATTATATCTGCTGTTCTGGCAGCGGCAGCCGGAATCCTGACAGCCATGACCTACAGCAGCGCAAGCTACAGCTATGGCACCAATGCGGACCTGAGAGTAATCACAACAGTGGCAATAGGCGGGACAAGCCTGACCCACGGAGGATATGGATCGGTTACAGGAACCTTGCTGGGGACACTGTTCATGGCCATGATTAACAATGCATTTGTCATGAGCGGGATTTCTACGTATTATCAGGATGTGGTGACGGGAGCGTTTCTGATTGCGGCAGTGCTGATGAGCGAGGGGATGAACATATTAAAAAAGAGGCATTCATAAAAGGAGGAGAATTACATGAAGAAAATAATCGCATTGTGTATGGCTGGAATTATGCTGGCAAGTGTAGCGGGATGCAGCAGCGAAACATCAAAAGCAGCGGCGCCGGCCGGACCGGATTCATCTGCTGCCAGGGAAAATGAACTGTACTCCATGGTGGTCTTTACAAAGGGAGCGGAATATTTCAACTGGTGCTACGCAGGTATGAAGGATGCGGCAAAGCTGCTTGGAAGTCATATAACAGTGGAGCTTCAGGGACCTGCGGAGTGGGATGCGTCGCTGGAAGCAAGGGCAGTGGAACAGGTGACGGCCAAGAAACCAGCAGGAATACTGGTATCCGCGGCAGATGAGACAACCTTGAATTCGGCCATAGGAAAAGCACTAAGTGCCGGAGTTCCTGTGATTGGTTTTGACAGTGATGCTGCTGACAGCGGCAGGCTGTCCTATGTGGGCACAGATAACTATGATTTTGGAGCCAATGCAGCAAAAGCCATGTCTGAGATGATTGGAGGAGAGGGGCAGGTCGCCATATGTCTGGTTCCGGGCTCCATTGCCCAGGAAGAGAGGGCAGCAGGTTTTAAGGAATGGCTGGCTGAGAATGCGCCGGGGGTTCAGGTTGTATCCGAATTAAACGATGAGGGAGACGTTGCAAAGTCGGAAACCGTATGCGCGGCTCTGTTCCAGGCCAACCCTCAGATTAAGGGAATATTCAGTACCCATGGATATGGGGCGCCAGGAGCGGCAGCGGCAGCTAGAACATTGAATATTTTAGAAAATATTGTTATAATTGGAAGTGATTACAGTTCAGCGGTCATTGAACTGCTGCAGGCTGGGGATATTGAAGGGACAATCGTGGATGACCCGTATCTGATTGGGTATGAGGCGATGATGCTGGCATATGCTGCGGCACATCCCACAGAAATCCCATCAGCAAATCCGCCATTTGGACATGTTCCTCCTATCATCTACGGAGGCAGCTCATTGCTGACAGGTGAGATGTTAAAGGACGAGGCCGTATTGGCAAAATATCAGAATCCTCCAGCAGTAAATTAAGAGGATAGATGGAGAAAACGATGGAATCTTTGGACGTAATGGATATTAAACAGCACAATGTTAAGAGTATTGTGAATGTGCTGAGGTTTTCAGCAGGGGAGAGCGGTCTTACAAAGCGTGATATAGCTGACAGAACAGCATTGAGCTTTGCCACGGTTTCCAATCTGTGCAATGAGTTATTGGAGAGAGGAATTGTTGAAATCGTTAAAAAAAACTCCATGTCGGTAGGAAGGACTCCATCCACGGTTAATCTGGCATATAACAGGTTCTGTACGGTGTGTCTGAACCTGCAGATGAAAGGTGTGCTGGGAATTGCGGTGCTGAATATCAGAAATGAGATTGTATTCCATCAAAAATATGATATATCTGGTTTGGACGCCCCCGAGGAGGTTATTGACTACGCCAGGAAAAGATTTGATGAGATTGCAAGGGAAAACTCCAATCGCGTGTACATCGGTGTGGGGGTGGCTGTTTCAGGAATCTTTGATTTGGCTACCCAGACACTTGTAAACTGTGCGGTAAAGATGTATGAGGGCGTACCGCTCAAAGCCATTGTAGAGAAAGCCTTCCAGCTTCCGGGCTATGTTGATAATGAGGCCAATCTCTGTGCCTTAAGCCTTAAGCATACCATTGCGGAGTGCAGGAATCTTGTCTACCTCCATATCTCTGAGGGAGTGGGCGTCGGAATTATATGCGAAGGTTCTCTGTTAAGGGGGCATCACGGGTATGGAGGTGAGGTGGCCCATACACCGCTGGGAAATCCCCGTAAATACTGTTCTGAATGCGGGGCGTACGGATGTATTGAGAATGAACTTGCCATTCCTGATATCGTGGCGGAATATTGGGGAGAGGAACAGGAGGATGTCCTGGGGGCCTGGAATCAGCTGGTTGCAGACGCAAAGAAAGAGGATGAAAAGGCCGTTCATCTGATTCACGAGACCGCCGGATATTTGGGCAGATTGATTTCTGTTCTGATTACCATGATGGACCCTGAATACATTTACATAGGTGGAGAAATTACGGATATCTATGAGGAGTTGTTTGCCAATATGAACCAGATAGTGCAGGAGCGCTGCTTCCTGTATGGCAACAGGAGAGTTAAGCTGGTGAAGGATGGACACAGTGAGCTGACCATACATTCAGGAATCAATGAATCCATTTATGCCCAGTGGAAGCCGTAATACAATATCTGATAATGATAACAATAACAACGCAAAACGCAGGAACCGTTAAAACGGAACCTGCGTTTTCTTGCATATTTTTCTTGCATTTATTTCCTGCAAGGATTATTGTTACATCTTCATTTTAAGCTTCTCTTCCTCAATGGTAACCCTGGACTCATCCAGCGTAGTTCCCATGACCTTTATGAGCACGTCCTGCTCCATGGTGGGAGCGTAGTAGAAGCCCTGCTGATACTCGCACTGATAGTTGTTCAGTGCGTTCAGCTGGTTCTCTGTCTCCACACCCTCAGCGATGATATGGATACCCAGTTCCCTGGCAATCTGAATCAGTCCGCCTGCAATGGAGGCTGATTTTGGATTGGTCTCCAGCTGCCATACAAACATGCGCTCCAGCTTTACTGTATTGATGGGAAGGTCCAGGATACTGCTGACAGGAGCGCATCCGGAACCAAAGTTGTTGAGTACCAGCTCCACACCCATGTCGGAGAGCTCCTGCATGGTGATGTTTACGTTCAGATATACATTGGACAGGGCGCTGTCGTCCACCTCCAGGGCCAGCTTGCCCTTGGGTATCTGGTAGGTCTCAAGGACCTTTGTGACCTGATCCAGAAAATCCTCCTGTACAAGAAGCACCGGGGAAACAGGGATACAGATGGAGTCAAATTCCCTTCCCGTATTCATCAGTTCGCTAATGCATCTGCCGGCATGGTCCAGGGCGTAGTAGCCAATGGCCCTGATCTGGCCTGAATCCTCGGCTATGGGCATAAACTCAGCTGCGCCCACCAGCCCGATGCCCTGAATGAATATTCTCATATAGGAATCAGCCCTTGTAAAGCGGCCTTCCTTCAGGTTATAGGTGGGACGGTAGCGGACCTCCAGCTCATTCTTTTCAAGGGCTGTCTGAAGGTACATGGCAACAGCCTGGCGGCGGACGAACTGGGTATGCATGTTGCTGTCATATACTGCCATCTGGTTGGGTCCGCAGTCAGAGGCAGCAGACACGGCCAGGTCCAGGCGCTTAAGCAGCTCATCTGTGCTGGTGGCATGACCGGGGTAGGAGCAGAGGCCTATCTGTGCGGAACAAAGACAGTCCACGCCGCGGATTTTCCAAACGTTTCCGAAGCGTTCCAGAATCTCGTCAGCCAGGTCGCAGGCTTTCCCTTCTGAAAGCTGTTCCAATATAATGATGAATTCCACACCTATGTAACGGTAGATATTGCCCTCGGCCACTTCCTTCAGATAGCTTTTTATCTGGGAAAGAAGCTCCTCACAGTAATCATATCCGAACGTCTTATTCAGACTCTTAAAATTCTCCAGATACAGCTTTAAAACCACTCCCTTGGACGAAGGGGCGCCCAGTACGGACTCCAGCCTGTTCATGCAGGCTGCGCGGCCCTCGCTGGCAGCATCCGGTTCCGTGGGGGTAAGGACAGGTGGTGTAGGCGGAAGCTCTGCTGTCCCTTTTTCTTTTTTATGCTGAAACAAACCCATGATTGTTTCCTCCTTTGTCATATGCAGACAGCAGTTGTCTGCATTCGCATTTCTTTTATTATAATATAAAAGCCAGAAAATCTCAATTTTTATTTATGAAATGTTAGACGAAATGGGAAAATAATAAATAATTTTGTTTAAAAACTGTTTGTGACAGATGCCTATGACAGTAACCCGGCATAAATCAGGCAGAACAGTTAAATAGGGTTCACAGGCCGGACTGCCGTATACCGTATACGTTATGTTTGAAGTAGTATATCGAAACAGAGGAGTGTACAATTGACATTTGCTGAAAGGGATGATAGTATCTTGGTATACCATAAATTATTAAAAATAACTATATAATGCAACAATATAAAATGAATATAGTGCATATTTTTAAAAATAATCGAGAAAAAACGATAAAAATTCAAAATAAATGGTATACCAAAAGAAACACATAAAAATAAAGGAGGCAGCTATGAAAGAAAAGCTTCAACAATTCATCACGCTTACGGTGAACCGCAGGGAATATGAGATACCCGTGGGAAACAACAGGGGGGATATGCCCCAGTCTGAAACCCTGGCCCACACACTGAGGGACCGGCTTCATCTTATGGGCCTGAAACTGGGATGCGGGCAGGGGGCCTGCGGCTGCTGTACGGTAATCATGGATGGCCGTGCGGTTACTTCCTGCATGGTGCTTACCATGGACTGTGACGGAAGCAGCATCACCACCATTGAAGGGCTGGCGGACCCGGAGACAGGGGACTTAACCGGGCTGCAGCAGGCTTTTGTGGACAATTGCGGATTCCAGTGCGGATTCTGCACATCGGGCATTATTATGACAGCCAGGGCCCTGTTAGATGAGAAGCCCTGCCCCACTGAGGAGGAGGTCCGGGATGCGCTGGCCGGCAATTACTGCCGCTGCGGGACCCATTACACGGCAGTGGAGAGCATCATGGCTTATGTGGAGAAAAGGAGGAGTGAAGAATGAACCAGGATTACAAGGTAGTTGGCAGGGAAATCAAGCGTATCATAGCAGATGACATTGTCACCGGGAAGGCTGTGTTTACGGATGACCTGCGGGTGACAGGAATGGTTTACGGCAAGGTGCTCAGAAGCCCTTACCCCCATGCGCGTATTACCAGGATTGATGTGGACAGGGCAAAGGCCTGTGACGGGGTCCATGCCGTGGTTACATACAAGGAAATACCGGACAACATCTATATTACAAACCAAATGACTCCGGCGCCCCACTACCGGCCGTTGAACGAAACAGTCCGGTTTGTGGGGGACCCGGTGGCCCTGGTGGTGGCGGATACAGAGGACATTGCATTGGATGCCATGGAACTGATTGAAGTGGAGTATGAGGAACTGCCTCCGGTATTCACCATTGACGAAGCGCTGGCTCCGGACGCACCCCAGCTCTATGACGTGTTTCCGGGCAATATAGCGCCCCCTATCTTTCCGGGACTGGATGACCTGGATTTTAAGGTGGGTGATCCGGAAGCAGGATTTGCCCGGGCGGATATCATTGTGGAAATGGACGGGGAGATTAAAAGCGGCCAGAACGCCATGCCGGCGGAAGCCCCTGTGTGTATTGCGCAGTGGAATGATGACATGCTGACCATCTACGGCTCCATCGCGGCACCGTCCAACTGCCAGACTTATGTGGCTGCGTCCCTGGACATTCCCTATGAGAGGGTTCGCATCGTGGCTCCCTGCGTGGGGGGAAGCTTTGGTTCCAAGCTTTTTGTGGGCAATGTGGTTCCGCCGGTGCTGACCGCCATCATGGCAAAGGCATCCGGACGGCCAGTGATGTTTTCTTATACAAAAGAAGAACATTTTGCATGCCACCAGACGCGCATGTGCACCAAATCCCATGTCAGGCTTGGGGTGAACCGGGAAGGGCTGGCAACCGCCATTGAGATGACCCAGTATGCGGATGCAGGCGTCTGTGCCTCCACCCAGGAAAACATGCTATCTGTGGGCACGGCCAGTCTGCCCCTTCTGTGCAAGACGGATAACAAGCGGTACAAGGGTACTGTGGTAGTGACCAACAAGGTTCCCTCCGGATCCTTTAGGGGATACGGATACATGGAATCCTCTGCCCTGGTAAACCGGGCAATCATGAGGGCGTGCATCGGCCTGGGGCTTGACCCGGTGGTGTATTATGAGAAGAATGTGCTGCGTCACGGGGAGCGGTATTACAATGCATTGAACCAGAAGGAACCGTGGCAGTACAATGCGTCCCCTGACTGGAAGGACACCATCCATGCTGCGGCAGAGGGATTCAGATGGAAGGATCGTTTCAAGGGATGGGGCATTCCCAGCAGAGCTGACAAAAGCAGGCGGTACGGCGTGGGCATGGGACTGTCAGGACACTCGGATATCGGCGGCATGGCCTCCAATACCAATGTGACCATGACCAGCGCAGGGGGAGTCATGATTCAGACCGTTATGACGGAATTCGGCAGCGGGGTCCGGGACGTATACCGCAAGATCGTGGCAGAGGAACTTTGCATACCGGTGGACCGGGTGCGGGTAAGTATTTCGGACACCAGCGCGGCACCTCTGGATTTTGGAAGCATTGCCTCCAGAAGTACCTACTCCGGCGGCATCTCCGCCCAGAGGGCAGCCAGGGATTTAAAGAAAAACCTGTTCCAACTGGCAGAGGAACGGCTGGGAATACCGGCATCCGACTGGGACTTTAAGGACGGTATGCTTAAGCGCCTGTCAAATCCGGAGGAGGTACACGACCTTCATGAAATTCTCATATATCCGGACAGCTTAAGCGGAACCGGACACTGGCCCGGCATCGACAATGCCACCATCATGCATGTACAGTTCGTTGAGGTGGCGGTGGATACAGAGACAGGGCTGATAGAGATAACCGACCATTTTGGAGGATCGGACGCAGGGACCATCATGAACCCAAGGGCTGCCTATAACCAGATGACCTCCTTCTTCGCAGGGCTGGACGTGGCCATCCGGGAGGAGACGGTCTGGGATAAATGGGACAATAAGGTGCTCAACCCCAACCTGATTGAGTACAAGGCCAGAACCTTCAACGAGGCGCCGCCTCATGACCATGTGTGCCTGGAGTCCACAAAGGGGCGGGAGAGTGACTTCCCCTTTGGGGCAATGGGAATCGGGGAACCCATCATATCGCCGTCCGGGCCGGCCATCACCATGGCTGTCTATAATGCCTGCGGCATTGAACTGGAGGAATACCCATACCTGCCTGCAAAAGTACTTGCAGCGTTAAAGGAAAAGGAGGACAGGGCATAATGAAAAATTTTGAATATATAAAACCGTCAACCGTTACCCTTGCCAGTGAGCTGTTAAAGGGGGAGCATACGGCTGCCTGCGCCGGCGGGACAGACCTGATTGACCTTATGAGAAACCGAATTCTGCCGGAATACCCAAAACGGGTGGTCAGCCTTAAGGGGATAGAAGGCCTGGACTATATACGGGAGGAGCATGGCAGCCTGCTCATAGGGGCAATGACCACACTGAATACCATTGCACGTTCCGCCCTTGTAAAGGAGAAGAATCCCATGATTGCCCAGGCAGCCGAAAGCGTGGCATCCCCCAACCTGAGAAACACCGCAACCATAGGCGGCAATCTGTGTCAGGATGTGCGGTGCTGGTACTACCGGTATCCGGACAGCTTGGGCGGACGGGTGAACTGTGCCAGAAAAGAGGGACATCTCTGCTCCGCCATGATGGGGGAGAACCGGTACCATTCCATCTTTGGGGCAGCCAAGGTGTGCATGACTCCGTGCACACAGGGGTGTCCGGCCCATACGGACATCTCCGCCTATATGGAAAAGCTGAGGGAAGGAGATGTGGACGAGGCGGCCCGCATTATCCTGAGAGCCAATCCCATGCCGGCCATCACCAGCCGGGTATGCGCCCATTTCTGTCAGGAAAAATGCAACAGGGAGCAGTACGATGAGCGTGTCAATGTAGGCGCGGTGGAGCGCTATGTGGGGGATTATATTCTGGAACACCATGAGCGGTTCATGAAGGCGCCAAAACAGGAAAATGGAAAGAGGGCCGCCATTGTCGGATCCGGTCCCGCCGGACTGGCAGCAGCCTATTATCTGAGAGAGAGCGGTTATGGGGTCACTGTGTACGAGCGCATGAAGGAGGCCGGCGGATGTCTGGCCTATGCCATCCCGGCCTACCGCCTGCCAAAGGAAATCGTGCAGAAGTTTGTATCCGTCCTGGAAGGCATGGGAGTCCGTTTTGTGTTTAACACAAAGGTGGGAGAGGATATTGAGCTGGAGACCATACGCAGTGAAAATGACAGTGTGCTGCTGGATACCGGTGCATGGAAGCGTCCGTTAATCGGAATTTCAGGTGAGGAGCTGACACGGTTCGGCCTGGATTTCCTGGTGGAGGTAAACAGTTATATCCATGAGCGGCCCGGTTCAGAGGTTGTGGTGGTAGGCGGCGGCAATGTGGCTGTGGACGTGGCTGTCACTGCAAAGCGCCTGGGTGTGCCAAAGGTCACCATGATCTGCCTGGAATCCAGGGAACAGATGCCGGCGGGCAGGGAGGAGATAGAACGGGTCCTGGAAGAGGGGATTGAGATTAAGAACGGCTGGGGCCCCATGGAAATCCTTAAGGAATCCGTATCGTCTGAGGAGGACAGGATAACAGGCGTCCGGTTTAAGGCGTGTGTATCCACACTGGACGGGGAAGGACGCTTTGCACCTGTATACGATGAAGCCAGACAGATGGAAGAAAAGGCGGATGTGGTGTTTATGGCAGTGGGACAGCGATCTGACCTGAGCTTCCTGGACAGTGTATGCAGGGTTGAGACGGACCGGGGAAGAATAAAGGCCAGTGAGGACCACAGCACCAGCCAGGAGGGTATATTTGCCGCCGGCGATGTGACCACAGGACCGGCCACGGTTGTAAGGGCACTGGCCGGCGGCCGTGAGGCGGCTGTCATGATGAACCGCCATATGGAGGGAGTGCCACTTTCTGTTGAGACAGGTGAATGCCGCCAGGGGCTGGCAGGTTTCCTTCCGGAGTGCGGGAACATCAGCTGCTCCAATGAGCCGGACCTGGTGCCGGCCGGAGAGCGTGGGGTGAACAGGGAAGACCGTAAGGGATACTCTTACAACATGTTGAACAGCGAGGCGGGACGGTGCATGAACTGCGGCTGTCTGGCCGTGAATCCCAGCGACATGGCAACCGCGCTTCTGGCATCGGATGCAGTTATCCGCACAAACCTGCGGACTCTGGGGGCGCAGGAGCTTCTGACCTCCCATACACGTATTTCCGACACCCTGCTTAAGGGGGAGCTTATCCTGGAGATACAGATTCCATGGGACGCAGCAGGCACCATATCAGGATACGAGAAATTCAGGCTGCGCAAATCCATTGATTTCGCAGTGGTGGCCCTGGCATACAGGTATGTGCTGGATGACGGTGTGATTACAGATGCCAGGATGACGCTGGGCGCTGTTGCACCTGTTCCCATGAGAAGGAAAAAGGCGGAAGCGTATCTGATTGGAAGGAAACCTTCCGGGGAGACGGCACTGGGTGCCGCTAAGCTGGCACTGGAGGGAGCGCTGCCCCTTTCAGGCAACGCTTACAAGATTGATGTTGCCGAAACACTGGTACGGCGTTCACTGGACTGGAGCGGGAAGGATGAATAAAGAATACATAACAGAAACAGCCCTTAAGGGTGAGTACAGGGGAAAGCCCCAAACATGCATGGGGACAGGGGCCTGCCAGGACCCCTCCTGCAGGGATGTGCTGACCTACTATTTCTCAGCGGACAGAGAGCTTATAACCTCCATCTCCTACACAATTACGGAGACATCCTGTTTTCCGTCCAAGGCGTGTGCCGAGACAGCCGCAGCCCTGGTCAGGGGAAGGCCTGTACTGGAAGCCTACACCATAGACAGCAGTGCCATTGCAACGGCTCTTGGAGGGCTGGAACCGGAATACATGCACTGCGCCATGATGGCGGAACTGGCCCTTAAGCGCGCAGTACTGGATTATGCAGGTAAACGAAAGGAAGGGCAGCCTGTCAAAGCTGCCCCTCCGATGTAAGCTTTTGGATTAAATAGCGTTTTAAATGACTGTAATGAGCCTTCATCTGAAGCTCTGCCTCTGCCTGGTCGTTATCCTCTATGGCCTTCATGATCAGAAGATGTTCTTCCACAAATACGCGGTTCATTTTCATGGACGACGAGGTGATGTAGCGGAAGCGGTGGAATGGATCCACGGTGGAGCAGATGATGTCGGCCAGCCTGGCATTGCCGCAGTAATCCGTATAGTACTGATGAAAATTGACATCATTTTCAATGAGCATTCCCGTGTTTTCCATGCGCACCGCGTCCCGCATGTTATCGGCAAAAGTGCGGAGCATGGCAATCTGATCCCTGGTGGCCTGTTTCATGAAGGACAGGAGAACGGCCGGATCAAGAAGGGCACGGATTTCATATATTTCCTCAATGTCCCTGCGTCCGATGACAGATACATAGATGCCCTTGCCGGGGACAAAGGTGGCAAGGCCCGTGTGGCACAGGTCCATAAGGGCGGCGCGTATGGGAGTGCGGCTCATGTTGAGGGAATCGCTGAGGGTGCGTTCCACCAGAAGGGAACCGGGCTTGTATTCGCCGGATATGATGCGGTCCTTAATCCGGACATAAGCCTCGTCCTTTTTGCTCAGAGCCTGTACGGCCTGTGTGTTGTCTTCCATGGTGAAGCCTCCTTTAACCTGATTCGTCATCTGATATAGGAATTATAGGCAATGATTTGGGAAAATGCAAGAACTGTTACCTTTTATGAACGATTTCTGCTGTGAAAAGCAGAAGGAAATGAGGTGGAAATGAAGACAAACCGTTATGCAGGCGCATTTCTGACAGGAGGCGCTATCTGCTTTTTATGCCATTTCCTGACAATGGCGTACCGCATGGCCGGCGTGCCGGAACTGTTTGCTGTCAGTGTAACCGTATTCACACTGGCGGCCGTTGGTTCTGTCACAACCATAACAGGCCATTACCAAAAGCTTACTGATTTTGGGGGAATGGGAGCCATGATTACCATGGGAGGCTTCTCGTCCGCCATCACTGACGCGGTTCACGGAGCCAGGAAAGAGGGCATGGGAGCGGGCCGGGCGTTGTGGCGGGGTGTGAAGGACGGGCTGTTCATATTGTTTGCAGGATACCTGGCGGCTGTTGTGTCCGTTGTTGTGATGTATGCGGCTGGCCGGATTTAGCCGGCCTTACCATTTGGAAAATGGGGGAATTAATTATGGAACTGGTTAAGATTTTTATTGCAGGCGGAGTGTTCTGCATGTTTGGTGAAATATTGTGGGCAAAAACAGGGCTGGGCGTGGTGAAAACCCTGATGGTCTGTATTGCAGCAGGGGTGGCTCTGGATGTGGCCGGGATACTGGGGCCTGTTATCGGATTCGGACAGGAAGGGTTTACCGTTACGATTTACGGGGCCGGGGCCTCCATTTTTGACGGAGTCATGGGGAGCGTCAAGGACCATGGTCTGTCGGGAATTATACGTCTGACGAACTTTTATTTTCTCAGGTTTTCCGGGCTTATCGTGTGTACCATGGCCATGGCGGCCGTACTGGGATTCCTGTTTCCCGGGACCAGGGGGAAATAGCATATCATCGGGGTAAAACAATGAGGCTGCCGCTATCAGAAATTGGAAGCGGCAGCCTTTGATGTGTGGTTATGGTTTTTTTATGTTGTTTCCGGTCCGGGTGTGCTCCTTAGGATGGCCTGATTCATGCGATCCAGCAGTTCCTGTGACAGTTCCGGCGTGATGCGTCCGGAACCGTTCATATCCAGGTGCTGGGCAAATCCCCAAAATGTCTTTTTTAGCTCTTTTATGAGGAGGGGACTGCCGGCCTGTTCCGGTTCCAGAAGGCCCTGCTCCACAAGAAAACGGAAGAATTCCTCTGTAGCAGCCTGGTTTTCAAAGATATCGCTGTAATGGGAATCCAGTTTAAGCAGCTCCCGGCTGCGCGGGCTGTCATCCACGCTGCCTTCCACGGACAGCTCTATGGATTGCGGCAGGTTCCCGGAGTCGAAACCGATTTTGATTGTAAAGATTCCGGGAAGAGTAACCCACTGGTCCAGGCGCTCGTCATAACAGGCCAGGTCCCTGTCATTCAGGATGAAAATAATCTTGCGCTTCTCATTGGGTTTAAGCATAACCTTTGCAAAGGATTTCAGCTCCTTTACCGGACGGAACAGAGGGCCGGCAGGAGGGCAGACATAGAGCTGGATTACCTGGCTGCCCTCCCTGCCTCCCGTATTTGTGACGGTCAGGGAAACCGTGTAGGTTCCGGCGTCAATCTGGCGGCTGGCTTCCAGGTCGGAACATGTAAATGTAGTATAGCTGAGACCGTATCCAAAGGGAAACAGCACCCTGCGGCCTCGTTTGTCGTAATAGCGGTATCCTGCAAATATGCCTTCCCTGTAACGGCAGACATCGCCCTCGTGGGGGAAATCCAGGTAAGCCGGTGTGTCCTTCAGGGATTCAGGAATGGTGGCGGCCAGTTTCCCGCCGGGGCAGGCGGTTCCGAACAGCAGATCCGCCAGCGCCTTTCCGGCGCCTTCACCTGCGTAGCCCATCTGCAGGATGGCTTTCACGCGTCCGGCCCATGGCATTGCCACTGTATTGCCGTTAAAGAGAATGACAATGGTATTGTCCTGCACCTCCAGCACACGTTCCAGAAGCTTTCGGTGGGCAGGGGCAGCGTCCATGTTTTTATGGTCATAATCATCGGATTCGCCGGGAAGATAGGTGCCCATCAGGACCACTGCAAGGTCCGCCTTTTCTGCGGTCCGGCCGGCTTCTGACAGAAGTTCCTCCGTGGTAGTCTGCCCGTCCAGACAGCCTTTGGCGTAGAGGACGGATTCCCCTCCGATTTTCCTGATTTCCTCCAGGGGAATGTCGGCCTGCCGTGCATTGACAATGGCACAGCCGGTTCCCTGGAACAGCGGGGACTCAGCTATCTGTCCCAGTACCGCAATTGTTTGGCCTGTATCCGGGCTTATGGGCAGTATGGAGTCCTGGTTTTTCAGGAGGACCGCGCATTCGCAGGCAGCCCGCCGGGCCAGCCTGTGGTGGGATTCCCAGTCCACCTTTGGCCGTTCCCTGCCCTCCATGGAGTAGGTGAATACCAGCGACAGTATCCGCTCACAGTGTTCATCCAGGTCCTGGCTTGACAGTTCGCCTGTTTCCAGCGCTTTTTTAACAGAATCCATGTATTGGATGCTGTGGGGCATCTGGAGGTCCAGGCCGGCCTTCACTGCCTTTACAGAGTCCTTTACAGCTCCCCAGTCCGAGAGGACGGTCCCCTTAAAGCCCCAGAGTTCCCGCAGCACATGGTTCAGAAGCCAGGGGCTCTCGCAGGCCTGTTCCCCGTTGATTTGGTTATATGATCCCATAACAGCGGCCGGTGCGGCTTTTTTGATAGCCCTCTCAAAACCGGCCAGGTATATTTCGTGAAGAGCCCTGGGCTCCACCATACAGTTTAAACGGGTTCTGCGCGTATCCGAGTTATTGCAGGCAAAATGCTTGACGCAGGCTCCCACGCCTTCTCCCTGGATGCCCTTTATCATGCCTGCGGCCATTTCTCCTGAGAGACAGGGGTCTTCGGAATAATATTCAAAGTTGCGGGCAGTGAGGGGGTGGCGCCGGATGTTCATTCCGGGTCCCAGCAAAAGGCCGATGCCCCGGGCTCTGCATTCCACGGCAACGGCCGCGCCGATTTCACGGGCCAGGGCAGGGGACCAGCTGCATGCAAGGGCGGAGCCCGAAGGATAGCAGGTGGCCTCATAGGTGTTCTTAAGAGCAGCTTCATTGTCAAAGCTGAAGTTGACGGTTGTATCGTAGAGATTGCACGGGGCAGTAAGCCTGCGCGGCTTTTGGAACCTGACGCCGTTTGTGCCGTCGCTCATGGTCAGGGACGGTACGGCGAGCTCTTCGATGGCAGTGGTATGCCAGCTGTCCGCGCCGGTGCACAGGCTTATTTTCTGTTCCAGTGTCATTTTATGTATTATACTTTGGATATCCATGGTTACCTCTCATTTCTCTCGTTTTACCGCCGGAGACGGCATTCCGGTATGCAGCACGGCTTTGGTATTAACGTCTGCTGCTTGTCCAGGTATCCTGCAGCTCTTTTAGAAGCTGTTCCTGTGAGATGTTGCCTGCGGCAAATTTCTGTATGCTGGTGCCGAATGCCTGCACAGTGCCTGCGGGATAGCGGGAGTTATAGATGCCCTTTACCTTGCCTTCCTCCAGATAGGAGAGCAGGGTCTGCCCAAGGGGGCCGATGGAGTCGGTGCCGGTGGTGATATTGGAAAACGCGGGGATGTTTTTAAGCTCTGTCACCAGGAAAGACTGTCCCTCCTCATCATATACCAGCCAGTTTAAGAACTCCTTGGCAGCATCCTTTACAGCGGAATCCTTATTGATGACCCAGTAGGTGGTGACGCCGGCATAGAGAACGTCATTGTCCTCATCATTTTCCATGAAGGGCATGGGAATAAGGCCGGCTTCCATGTCAGGGTCCACGTCATCCAGGGAGGGCTGGTTCCATGTGCCGCCGCAGGCCATGGCCGCCGTACCGCTTCCGAACTTTGACACCTGGGCCGCGAAGTCTGTGTTTAAAGGAGAATCGCAGTTGTCAAAGTCCAGCTTTATCATTTCTGCCAGGCGGATAAAGGCTTTGTTTCCCTCTATCAGGTTTTCGCCTGCGTTGAGGCCCTCAATAAAGGCATAGGGATCCTCCTGCTGCGCAATGGCCGCGTTCATATAGAACATTCCGGCCTGGTACCAGGCGCCCCATGTGTTTACAAAGGGCGTTACTCCCATGTCCTTAAGCCGCCCGGCGCAGTTTCTCAGTTCATCCAGGTTTTTGGGTGCTGTCTCGATTCCGGCCTGTTTGAACAGGTCGGCCCGGTACATATAACCGTACCCCTCAATGCCCACTGGGAAGCCGTATATGCGCCCTTCATGGGTAATGTCAGGTTTGGAAATGTCCACCATGTCCGCCGTCCACTTCTGGTCGGAGAGATCCTCCAGGTTATCCAGCCACAGAAGCATGTCTTCTTTTCCTGTTACCATGAAGATATCAGGGGCTTCCCCGCTGGCATATCGGGTTTTTAAGGAGGTGGAGTACTGCTCGGACTGGGTGGTTTCAATGGTTATGCTGATATCCGGATGGGATTGGTGAAAGGCGTCCGCTGTCTTTTGCAGTGCTTCCACTGTCTCTATCTTGTTGTTGTAGAGGATCAGGTTCACAGCGTTTCCTGCCTCCTGGTTTCCTGCCTCCTGATTTGCGTTTTCCTGGCTGCCCGGATTACCGGCATCCTGGTTCCGGGAGGAAGGGGAGGGAGAGGGGGATGAACTGCCGGAACAGGCAGTCATAGTACAGGCCATGGCAGCGGCCACAGAGAGGCAAAGCAATTTTTTCATAGTGTGTTATCTCCTTTTCTTTAACTTTTAACAGCGCCGTTTATCATTCCGGCGATGATATGTTTTTGAAGCAGTAAAAATACGACGATGATTGGGACTACGCTGATGATGAGTCCGGGCAGTGCAATGTCCCATTTTGTGGAATAAGCCCCGAACATGGAGTTGATGGCAAGCTGCAGTGTCTGCAGCTTCTGTGTATTTAAAAGTATCAGTGCAATCTGGAACTCATTCCAGATCCAGAACACGTCGGATATGACGACGGTCGCTACCGTGGGCTTCATAAGAGGGAAAATGACCTTGAAAAAGGTCTGGGACGGCCTGCACCCGTCCATCATGGCAGCCTCATCCATCTCCAGCGGTATGCCCACGGCAGCCCCCTTCATTATCAGGTAAGCCAGCGGAAAGCCTATGCCGACATAAGTCAGGATTCCGCCTGTGTAAGTATTTATCATGCCGCCTTTTCGCAGTACCATGATCAGGGGAAGCATCAGGGTGGAAAAGGGAATCAGGGCAGAGCCGATGATGATCTTTTCCATTAGCCCGGACCATGCGTCATGGTGGCGTGATATCCAGTAGGAGGACATGGCGGTGAGGAATACCAGAAAGAACACGGATACGGCTGTGATGAGCACGGTATTGCCAAGGGCTTTGGGGACATTTAAGATAGTCCATGCCTGGGTGAAATTCTCAAAGTGCAGCTGGTCCGGCAGGCTTAAGGGATCGAGAAGTATCTCATTTAAGGGTTTCAGGGAATTGAAGAATACAATGCCAAAGGGCGCCAGGAACAGGAACAGCATGATGACCATAAGCAAATAGAGCATCCAGGCGGCAGCGGCAGATTTACCAGTTTTCACAATATAGCCTCCTTACGTTATTTTTGTTTGTCCATCATCCGGTTTTGTATGGTGGTGATCCCGAATACAATGATGAAAAGCACCAGGGCCTCAGCGGTTGCAAAGCCGTAACGGTTTCCGGTAAAGGCGTCCTGGTAAATGAGCTGGGACAGTGAAGTGGTGGAGCCGAAGGGGCCGCCCCTGGTCAGGGACATGTTAAGGTCAAACATCTTAAAGGCCGACGACACGGTCCAGAACAGGCAGGTGGACAGGTAGGGAAGGCAGGAGGGAAGCTTAATCTGAAGAAAGATCCTCCAGTAGCCGGCTCCGTCCACCACCGCTGCCTCTATGTAATCCTTTGGAACGCTGGTCAGTGCGGCTATCATGATAATCATGACAAACCCGATGGACTGCCAGCAATAAACCATTACGATTCCCCAAAATGCGGTTGTTGTGGTTCCCAGCCATTGCTGGCTGAAAAAGGGGATATGGAACGCCTGGCCTATGGCGGGAAAACCCTGTATTAAGATAAACTGCCATATAAAACCCACCACGATGCCGCCCATGGTGCCGGGCAGATAGTAACCGGCCCGGAAGAAGCTGCTGCCCTTTAAACCGTTGGTGAGAAGGGCGGCAAGGAGGACTCCGATGGTGTTGACCAGGATTACCACAACCACAGATATCCGGCATGTGAAAGACAGGGAAGTGAAAAAACCGGGCTTGGCCAGTATCTCTTTGAAGTTTTGAAGGCCAACGAATTCCAGCCTGGGTGAGACACCGTTCCAGCTTGTCAGCGACAGATAAAAACTGAGCAGGAAGGGAATCACGATAATCAGCAGCAATACAAGGGAAGTGGGAAGGAGAAAGAGGAAACGGTCCCCGGCCCGTCCTTTTTGTTTCATTAAATACACATCCTTTCTTGATATGGATATTAAGCTGGACTGAACTGTTTGCTTGTCTATATACTACAGGAAAACAGCCCCGGATTCATTACAAAGGCGACTATATTTATATCAAAAATACGACATTTTCTATTGGACTTGGAACATTTTGATAACTATAATGGACATATAAGAGAAAAGAAAGGAAAAGTGACTATGGGGAACTTCCAGGAAATCATTAAAGTATCGGAGGGCGCTCTGGCGTGGACCTACCTTTTTTCGGAAAACAGGATTGGGAAGGTGTCGAGGCACTGGCACCAGGGGCTGGAGCTTACCATGGTATTGGACGGTGAAGTGCTTTACACTGTGAACGGTAAGCATTTCACCGCCAAAAAGGGGGATGTGGTGCTGATTAATATAGGAGATTATCACAGCTGCCAGATAGACCACAGGCCCCAGGCGTGCGAGGCCATGAACATTATATTTCCGGAGGAATTCCTGCGCTGTTTTTCAAAATCCGACCGTATTTATTTTGAACTGGCCCGGACAGGGAAGGAGGATGACAAACTTAAGGAACTGCTTGAAAAACTATACGTCATATTTATAAACAGGGTGGATACGCCCTATGCGCAGCTTGCCGTCAATGGGGTTGTATGTGAAATCGCATACACGCTGTTTACCGGCTGCTTCCAGGATTCCTTTGATACCCAGATATGGTCGGAGAAATATAAGGAAAGGTGTAAGAGCCTGACGGATTACATAGATGAACATTACAGCGAGGATATTTCCCTGGAAAGCCTGTCGGAGGAATTCCACATATCCAGAGACCACTTGTCCAGGATATTCAGGACGTGCATGGGCACCACATTCAAGAAACATCTGACCAGAACCAGGATGTACCATGCCTATAAGCTGCTGATCCACACGGACCTTACCCTGTTGGAGATATCCATGAAATGTGGATTTGCGGACAGCCGGTCCTTCATTAACAGCTTCAAGCAGGTTTACCACACCACACCGTCCAAATACAGGACATCCCTGGAAGGGATCAGCGATACCGGGAACCGGGCAGAGAACAGAAAGGCGGAGTTTTTTAAGGACAGGGCAGGCGGCCTGCGGTAAAAAAACGGAAAAAGAAAGGGCGGAACCATGAAATGTTAGACGAAATGGAAAAAATGATAAATAATTTCTTTTTCTTTGCAAATTGACCTAACTATGCTATAATAGCCACAGATATCGCAACAAGGAGATAAAATCTTTATGAAGATGAAACGCGTATTCTTAAAGTTAAGCGGAGAGGCCCTTGCAGGCCCTAAAAAGACCGGGTTTGACGAGGACACGGTGAAGGAAGTGGCTAGGCAGGTAAAGCTCTCTGTAGATGCCGGTATACAGGTTGGAATCGTCATTGGCGGGGGTAATTTCTGGAGAGGCCGTACCAGTGAGGCCATTGACAGGACCAAGGCAGACCAGATTGGTATGCTGGCCACTGTTATGAACTGCATTTATGTTTCTGAGATTTTCAGGAATGCAGGCATGATGACACAGATTCTTACGCCCTTTGAGTGCGGCTCCATGACCAAGCTGTTTTCCAAGGACAGGGCGAATAAGTATTTTGAAAAGGGTATGGTGGTATTCTTTGCAGGCGGGACAGGACATCCCTATTTCTCCACAGATACGGGAATTGCCCTCAGGGCCATTGAGATGGAAGCAGACTGTATCCTGTTGGCCAAGGCCATTGACGGAGTGTATGACAGCGATCCGAAGCTGAACCCGGAGGCAAAGAAGTACGACACCATTTCCATACAGGAAGTCATTGACAGGCAGCTGGCTGTGGTGGATTTGACTGCGTCTATTATGTGTATGGAGCATAAGATGCCCATGGCAGTGTTCAGTCTCAATGAAAAGGACGGAATTGCAAACGCCATGCAGGGCCGGATTAACGGAACCATCGTTACTGCGTAATAAAACGAACATTATTAAGCAGCAGGGAAGGCTGCATTAACAGGAGGAACTTATGGAAGAATTAAAAGTTTATGAGGACAAGATGAATAAGACACTGGATGTACTGCTGTCTGATTACGGCACCATCCGCGCAGGACGTGCAAATCCCCATGTGCTGGACAAGATTAAGGTGGACTATTACGGCACCCCCACCCCCCTCCAGCAGGTTGGCAATGTTTCTGTTCCGGAAGCCCGCATGATTGTGATTCAGCCATGGGAGAAGAGCCTTCTTAAGCCAATTGAGAAAGCCATCCTCACATCTGAGCTGGGCATCAACCCAACCAATGACGGAAACTGTATCCGTCTGGTGTTCCCGGAGATGACAGAGGAGCGCAGAAAGGAAGTTTCCAAGGATGTAAAGAAAAAGGGCGACAATGCAAAGGTAGCCCTGCGCAATATCCGCCGTGACGCCAACGAGGCCTTTAAGAAGGCGGAGAAGGCGGGGGACATTTCCGAGGATGATCTGACCGAGATGACCGAGAAGATGCAGAAGCTTACGGATAAGATGGTGGAAAAGGTTGACAAGGCAGTGGAAGAAAAGACCAAGGAAATCATGACCGTGTAATCTGTGATAAATGAATATGGGAGGCAGGAGGGACTCCTGCCTCTTAATTTGTTTTTGATTCCGGAACCATATGACATGATAAAGAGATTATTTGGGCAAGTTACATTTAGACAAGAAAGGCAGAGAAAGAATGGCATTAGATAAGGATATGATTATACCAGAGCATGTGGCCCTGATACTGGACGGAAATGGCCGCTGGGCCAAAAAACGGGGGCTTCCCCGGACCATGGGGCACAAGGAAGGCTGTGTCACCGTGGAGAAAACCGTTGAGATTGCAGCCAGAATGGGAATCAGGTATCTGACTGTCTACGGGTTCTCCACCGAGAACTGGAAACGTTCTGCGGAGGAAGTAGGGGCGCTTATGCAGCTGTTCCGCTACTATATGGTGCGGCTTTTAAAGATTGCGTCTGCCAATAATGTACGGGTAAAGATGATTGGCGACAGAAGCCGCTTTGACAGGGATATCATAGACGGCATCAACCGTCTGGAGTCCGAGACACAGGATAACACAGGTCTGACCTTCGTCATAGCTGTAAATTACGGAGGCAGGGACGAGATCCGCCGGGCGGCCGCCGGGCTGGCAAGAGACTGCGCCCTTGGAAAGGCGGATCCGGACAAGGTGGATGAGGCACTGTTTGCATCGTATCTGGATACGGCGGGAATGCCGGACCCGGACCTTTTGATCCGCACAAGCGGGGAGCTGAGGCTGTCCAATTACCTGCTGTGGCAGCTGGCCTACACGGAAATCGTGGTGACGGATTGTCTCTGGCCGGATTTTGGCCAGGAGGAATTAGAAAAAGCCATTGTGCAGTATAATAAGAGAGAGCGGCGGTTCGGCGCTGTAAAGTAAGGAGAGGGAAAGGAGAAGGCCATGTTTACGACCCGGTTAATCAGCGGTATCATACTGGTGCTTCTGTCCATTGTCATTGTTGGGCAGGGAGGAATCCTGCTATATGCCGTTACGGCCCTTATATCCATCATCGGTTTATTTGAGCTTTACAGGGCTCTGGGAATGCAGCGGCGTTCCCTGGCTGTTGTGGGCTATGTGACGGCCTGCTCCTATTATGGACTTTTGTGGTTTGAGGGACAGCGCTATGTGACGCTTATGATTATCGCCTGCCTGATGGCGATGATGGCCCTTTATGTGCTTACCTTCCCTGAGTATAAGACAGAGGAGGTGACGGGCGCGTTCTTTGGCGTATGCTATGTGCCCATCATGCTGTCATTTCTGTATCAGACAAGGGACATGAGCGACGGTGCATACCTGGTGTGGCTTATATTTTTAAGCTCCTGGGGCTGCGATACCTTTGCCTACTGTACAGGCATGCTTTTGGGCAGACATAAGCTGGCCCCTGTCCTGAGCCCCAAGAAATCCATTGAGGGGGCTGTGGGAGGCGTGGCCGGCGCAGCCCTTCTGGGCTTTATTTATGCATCCCTTTTCGGAGCCAGCATGGCGGAGCTAGATAATCCCCAGGCGGCCTGTACCATTGCCTGCGCCATTGCGGCGGTTATTTCCCAGATAGGGGATTTGGCGGCTTCCGCTATTAAGAGAAATCACAACATAAAGGATTACGGCCATCTGATTCCGGGCCACGGAGGTATCCTGGACCGGTTTGACAGTATGATATTCACGGCCCCCGCTATTTATTTTGCCCTCACATTTTTAAAATAAGGATGGGCTTTTTGAGTATTTCTTCAGGATAGGGAGAATATAAGTTATGATGAAGAAGATTGCAATTCTGGGTTCCACAGGCTCCATCGGCACCCAGACATTGGAAGTGGTGAGATACAATAAGGACATCCAGGTGACGGCTCTTGCCGCCGGCAGCAATGTAAAGCTTTTGGAGGAACAAATCCGTGAGTTTAAGCCCAGGCTGGCCTGTCTCTGGGATGAGGAGAAGGCAAAGGAACTGCGGGCCGCGGTAGCTGATATGGATGTGAAGGTGGCAAGCGGCATGGAGGGACTGATGGAGGCAGCCGTGTCGCCGGAGGCAGACCTGGTGGTGACGGCCGTGGTGGGGATGATTGGAATCCGTCCCACCATTGCCGCCATGGAAGCAGGGAAGGACATTGCCCTGGCCAACAAGGAAACCCTGGTAACGGCCGGCCATATCATCATGCCTCTTGCCAGGGAAAAGGACGTGAAGCTGCTGCCGGTAGATTCGGAGCACTCTGCTATATTCCAGTGCTTACAGGGAGCAGCCGGCAATCCCCTTCACAAAATACTGCTCACTGCCTCAGGCGGTCCGTTCCGGGGATTTACCAGGGAGCAGCTGGAAAAGGTCCGGCTGGAGGACGCGTTAAAGCATCCCAACTGGTCCATGGGGCATAAAATCACCATAGATTCCTCCACCATGGTCAACAAGGGGTTGGAGGTCATGGAAGCCCGCTGGCTGTTCGGGGTGGAGATGGACCAGGTGCAGGTGGTGGTACAGCCGGCCAGCATCATCCACTCCATGGTTGAATTTGAGGATGGGGCTGTCATAGCCCAGTTAGGTACGCCCGATATGAAGCTGCCGATTCAGTATGCGCTCTATTATCCGGAGCGCCGTTTCCTTCCGGGGGACCGGCTGGACTTTGAAAAGCTTACAAAGATTTCCTTTGAGGTGCCGGATATGGAGACGTTCAGGGGCCTTAAGCTGGCCTACGAGGCGGGACGCAGGGGCGGTACCCTGCCAACGGTGTTTAACGCGGCCAACGAGATGGCAGTCGCCATGTTCCTTGAGCGGAAAATCAATTACCTCACCATCGTGGATATGATAGAAGGGGCCATGGAGCACCACTGTGTAAAGCCCTCCCCTGACGTGGCGCAGATTCTGGAGGCAGAACAGGAAACTTACGATTATCTATCATCAAAATGGAATTAAGACAGAAATGGAATTAAGACAGAAAGGAGGCGCACGCCGCGCGTAAAAAGGCGGCGGAGCGCCGGATGGACAGGTGAGAGCCGGATGAGCTTGATTATTGCGATGCTGATGCTGGGAATCATTATCATGATTCACGAATTCGGCCATTTTTTGTTTGCAAAGTTAAATGGGATAGGTGTGATTGAATTTTCCCTTGGCATGGGGCCAAGGCTGTTCAGCTTTGAGAAAGGCGGCACCCGGTATTCCTTTAAGATACTGCCGTTTGGCGGCTCCTGCATGATGCTGGGGGAAGACGAGGGGATAACAGACGAAAGCGCGTTTAACAACAAGTCCGTATGGGCCAGGATTTCCGTGGTGGCAGCCGGACCTGTGTTTAATTTTATCCTGGCCTTCGGCCTTTCCATGGTGCTCATCGGTATTACGGGGTATGACACCACCCGGCTGGCCGGGGTTGTGGACGGATATCCGGCCCAGGCAGCCGGCATGGAGGCCGGCGATGTGATTAAATCCATTAACGGCAGAAAGGTCCATTCTTACAGGGATATTAACTGGTACCTGTTCACCCACCCGCAGAAATCTCTTAAGGTCACCTGGGAGAGGACGGAGGAAGGGGGAGGGACCGGGCACTTCAGCACGGAGCTGGAGCCTGTCTTTTCCGCGGAGAACAACCAGTATATGATGGGGGTCCAGTTTAATCCGGTCCCCAGCACGGTGGAGAACATAGGGCAGCTTCTGGTACACAGCGCCTATGAGGTACAGTACTGGATTCACTATGTGTTTGACACCTTTTATATGATGTTCCACGGCATGGTTTCGGTCAACGATATCAGCGGTCCCGTGGGGATTGTGAACGCCATTGACACCACGGTGGATGAAACTGCGCCCTATGGCCTGTCGGCTGTGGTGCTCATGCTGATTAATTTTACCATACTCTTAAGCGCCAACCTGGGCGTCATGAACCTGCTGCCCATTCCGGCTCTGGACGGAGGACGTCTTGTGTTCCTCATCATAGAGGCCGTAAGGGGAAAGCCCATTGACAAGGAAAAGGAAGGCATGGTTCACATGGCGGGAATGATGGTTCTTCTGGCCCTTATGGTGCTTATCCTGTTTAACGATGTCCGGAAATTATTTTAACGGCTTTGTCCAGTATTCAGAAAAGAGAGGTAGATATGACCAGGAAAGATACAAAAGTGATTCAGATTGGGGACCGGGTCATCGGCGGGGGAAACCCTGTCCTGATTCAGTCCATGTGCAATACCAAAACCGAGGATGTGCACGCCACGGTGGAGCAGATCCAAAGGCTGGAGCAGGCCGGCTGCGACATTATCCGCGTGGCCGTGCCTACCATGGAAGCCGCCTCGGCGCTGGCTGACATCAAGAAGGAGATTCATATTCCGCTGGTGGCGGACATCCACTTTGATTACCGTCTGGCCATTGCCGCCATGGAGAACGGGGCGGATAAAATCCGCATCAATCCCGGCAACATCGGCGACCGCCATAAGGTACAGGCAGTGGTGGACCGGGCCAGGGAATACGGGGTGCCCATCCGCGTGGGCGTTAACAGCGGTTCCCTGGAGAAACCGCTGCTGGAAAAATACGGGGGAGTCACAGCGGAAGGAATTGTGGAGAGTGCTCTGGATAAGGTGAAGCTCATCGAGGATATGGGCTATGACAATCTGGTCATCAGTATCAAGTCCTCGGATGTGCTCATGTGCGTAAAGGCCCATGAGCTGATTGCCATGCGGACCCATTACCCTCTCCATGTGGGAATCACGGAGTCCGGCACCCTGATGTCCGGCAACATCAAGTCCTCGGTGGGACTGGGTATCATCCTTCATGAGGGCATCGGGGATACCATCCGTGTGTCCCTGACCGGAGATCCGGTGGAGGAGATAAAGAGCGCCAAGCTGATTCTGCGGACCCTGGGACTGAGAAAGGGCGGTATTGAGGTGGTGTCCTGTCCCACCTGCGGGCGCACGCGGATTGATTTGATTGGCCTGGCAAACCAGGTGGAGAACATGGTGACGGAGTTTGATGACCTGGATGTGAAGGTGGCTGTGATGGGCTGTGTTGTAAACGGTCCCGGAGAGGCCAGGGAGGCGGACATCGGCATCGCAGGCGGCGTGGGAGAAGGCCTGCTGATACGAAGGGGCGAAATCATACGCAAGGTGCCTGAGTCTGAGCTTCTGGCAGTACTGCGGGAAGAACTGCTGGCCATGAGCCGGGAACGCCGGGCATAGAAGGAAGACGGATATATGGCAAAGAATTTTCTGGAAGTATTTCCAACCCTCAATATAGCGGAATCCCTGAAGGAGCTTTTAGGCCTGGCCCAGGTGGAGAAGGTGACCACCACCAGGGATAGAAGCTCTATCCGCATTTATCTGAAGAGCGCAAGGCTGATACATAAACAGAATATATACGACCTGGAGCGAGGCATCCGGGACCAGCTGTTCCCGGATAAGCAGGTGGCCATCAAGATTCAGGAAAAATACAGGCTGTCGGACCAGTATACGCCCAAAAAGCTTTTGGATGTATATAAGGACAGTCTTCTTCTGGAGCTTAAAAACTACAGCATCATCGAGTACACCATGTTCCGCAAGGCCGGGATTACCTTTGAGAAGGAGGATATCATGGTCTTGACCGTGGAGGACACCATGGTGAACCGGGACAGGACAGCCGAGTTAAAGCGCGTCATAGAGAAGGTCTTTGCGGAGCGGTGCGGCCTGCCTGTGGAGGTGCGCTTTGCCTTTGTGGAGCCACAGGGCAGCGACCGCAGAAAACAGATTGAGCTTAAAATGGAGCGGGAGGCCCAGGCCATATACTGGCAGAACCACAGGGAGGAGCTGGAGGCAATGGGAGCCTCTTTCTCCACTCAGGGTCTGGAGGGCCAGGAGCTGCTGTCCGGAAATGGCGGCAGGTCAGGCCAGGATTCCTATTTGGACGCAGGCCAGGGGCCGGAGGGCGCTCCCTGGGATGCACTTATGGCCCAGGCTGCTTCCGGGGATGTGGGAGACGGGAGCGCGCCTGGAGATAACGGGGGCCGGTCAGGGGCGCCTGGTTCGTCCCAAAGCCAGGGAAGCCCGGCCAGAACGGGACAGTCTGGGCAGGGACAATCAGGCCAGGGCGGCGGCCAGAAGCAGGGCTTTAAGGGAGATAAGCCTCAGCTCAATAAGGGGCGCAAGGGCTGGGGACGGGATAAGGACAGCGGTTTCGGCGACGACAAGAAGTACTCTGTCAAGCGTTCCAACAACCCGGATGTGCTCTACGGACGTGACTTTGAGGACGAGCCCATGGAGATTGAGAAGATCGACGGGGAAATCGGAGAGGTGACCTTAAGAGGCAAGGTGCTGACCTGCGAGAACCGGGAGCTGCGAAGCGGCAAGTTCATTCTTACCTTTGATGTGTCGGATTTTACGGATACCATTACGGTTAAAATGTTTATCCGTCCGGAGATATTTGACGAGGTGAAATCCGCCATCAATCCGGGCATGTTTATCAAGGTAAAGGGAGTCACCACCATTGACAAGTTTGACGGCGAGCTGACCCTTGGCTCCATCGTGGGAATCAAGAAGGCGGATGATTTTACCAGCAAGCGCATGGACTCCAGCCTGGAAAAGCGCGTGGAGCTGCACTGCCATACAAAGATGAGCGATATGGACGGCGTATCCGAGGTAAAAAGCATCATCAAGAGGGCCAAGCAGTGGGGCATGCCCGCTGTGGCTGTTACGGACCATGGCTGCGTCCAGGCCTTCCCGGATGCCAACCACGCCCTGGACAAGGGGGATACCTTTAAAATCCTCTACGGGGTGGAGGGGTACCTGGTGGATGATACCAAACAGCTGGTAGAGAATTCCAGGGGCCAGGATTTTGGGGACACCTTTGTTGTGTTCGATATCGAGACAACAGGCTTCAGCCCTAAAAAGAACAAAATTATTGAGATTGGCGCCGTGAAGGTGGTGGACGGCAGGATTACGGACAAATTCTCCACCTTTGTGAATCCGGACGTGCCCATTCCCTTTGACATAGAGAAGCTGACAGGCATCAACGATTCCATGGTGCTTCCATACCCAAAAATCGACGTGATTCTGCCGCAATTTCTGGAGTTTGTGGGGGATGCGGTCCTTGTAGCCCACAATGCAAGCTTCGATGTGGGATTTATAGGCCATTTCGCAGAGAAACTGGAACTGCCCTTTGACCCCACGGTGCTGGACACGGTTGCCATTGCCAGGCTTCTTCTGCCTAATCTTAACCGGTTTAAGCTGGACACTGTTGCCAAAGCCCTTAATATTTCGCTCCAGAACCACCACAGGGCGGTGGACGACGCGGGAGCCACGGCGGAGATATTCGCTGCCTTTGTAAAGATGCTGCGGGACCGGGATGTAAATGATTTAAACCAGCTCAATGCCCTCAGCACCATGGACACGGATACCATACGCAAGCTCCCCACCCACCATGTAATCATACTGGCCAAGAACGATATCGGGCGTGTGAATATGTACCGGCTGGTGAGCTGGTCCCACCTGGAGTACTATGCCAGAAGGCCCAGGATACCCAAGAGCCTGCTGGAGAAATACCGGGAGGGACTGATTATCGGATCGGCCTGTGAGGCCGGAGAATTATACCAGGCCCTGCTTCGCGGCGCTCCGGATACGGAGATTGCCCGGCTTGTGAGTTTCTATGATTACCTGGAAATCCAGCCCCTGGGAAATAACGCGTTCATGCTCCGGGACGAGAAGAGCACGGTTAAGTCCCAGGAGGATTTAATCGAGATAAATAAAAAGATAGTGGAACTGGGAATGCAGTTTAACAAGCTGGTCTGCGCTACCTGCGACGTCCACTTCCTGGATCCCCAGGACGAGGTATACCGCAGAATCATCATGGCCGGCCAGGGATTTAAGGATTCGGACGACCAGGCTCCCCTGTATCTCAGGACAACAGAGGAGATGCTGGAGGAATTTTCCTACCTGGGGCCGGATAAGGCCCATGAAGTGGTGATCACCAACACCAGGAAGATTGCCGATATGTGTGAGAAGATTGCCCCGGTGCGGCCGGACAAGTGTCCTCCTGTCATCGAGGATTCCGATAAGACGCTGACAAAGATCTGTTATGACAGGGCTCATGAGATGTACGGGGAGGACCTGCCTAAAATCGTAGTGGACCGTCTGGAGCGGGAGCTTCACTCCATTATCACCAACGGATTCGCGGTTATGTACATCATTGCCCAGAAGCTGGTGTGGAAGTCCAATGAGGACGGATACCTGGTGGGTTCCCGTGGTTCCGTGGGTTCCTCCTTTGTGGCCACCATGTCCGGAATCACCGAGGTAAACCCCCTGAGCCCCCATTACCATTGCCCCAAGTGCCGTTACTATGACTTTGATTCCGAAGAAGTGAAGCAGTTCTCCGGCATGGCCGGATGCGATATGCCGGACAAGGAATGCCCTGTGTGCGGCACACCGCTGGAAAAGGACGGGTTTGACATCCCCTTTGAGACTTTCCTGGGATTTAAGGGAGACAAGGAGCCGGATATCGACCTTAACTTCTCCGGTGAATACCAGAGCAAGGCCCATGATTATACGGAGGTTATCTTTGGAAAGGGCCAGACCTTCCGCGCGGGAACCATAGGCACCCTGGCGGACAAGACGGCCTTCGGATATGTAAAGAAATATTATGAGGAAAGGGGAACCAGGAAAAGAAACTGCGAGATTAACCGCATTGTGCAGGGCTGCGTGGGAGTGAGAAGGACAACGGGACAGCACCCCGGAGGCATTATCGTGCTTCCGCTGGGCGAGGAAATCTATTCCTTTACCCCGGTGCAGCACCCTGCCAACGATATGACCACCTCCACGGTCACCACCCATTTTGACTACCATTCCATTGACCACAACCTGCTGAAGCTGGATATACTGGGACACGATGATCCCACCATGATACGTATGCTTCAGGATCTCATCGGCATTGACCCTGTAAAGGACATTCCCCTGGACAGCCGGGAGGTCATGAGCCTGTTCCAGGACACGTCCGCCCTGGGAATCATGCCGGACGATATCGGCGGCTGTCCCCTGGGGGCCCTGGGCGTGCCTGAGTTCGGTACGGACTTTGCCATGCAGATGCTTCTTGACACCAAGCCCAAGTATTTCTCCGACCTGGTGCGTATCGCCGGTCTGGCCCATGGTACGGATGTGTGGCTGGGCAATGCCCAGACCCTGATTCAGGAGGGAAAGGCCACCATTCAGACCGCCATCTGTACCCGAGACGACATCATGGTTTACCTGATTGCCCAGGGTTTGGAGCAGGGACTTTCCTTTACCATCATGGAGAGCGTGCGAAAGGGAAAGGGATTAAAGCCGGAGTGGGAGGAGGAGATGAAAGCCCACGGCGTTCCGGAATGGTATATCTGGTCCTGTAAAAAAATCAAGTACATGTTCCCCAAGGCCCATGCGGCTGCCTATGTTATGATGGCATGGCGTATTGCCTACTGTAAGATATTTTATCCCCTGGCCTATTACGCCGCGTTCTTCAGCATCCGGGCCAGCGCGTTTTCCTATGAAATCATGTGCCAGGGAAGGGATAAGCTGGAATACTATCTGGCGGATTATAAGAAAAGGGCGGACACCCTGTCCAAGAAGGAACAGGATACTTTGAGGGACATGAGGATTGTCCAGGAAATGTATGCAAGAGGCTTTGATTTTACGCCCATTGATATCTACCGGGCCAAGGCGCGGCACTTCCAAATTATAGACGGCAAGCTGATGCCTTCCCTCAGCAGCATCGACGGCCTGGGTGAGAAGGCTGCTGATGCGGTGGTGGATGCGGTCAAGGACGGAGCTTTCCTGTCCATCGAGGATTTCAGCAACCGTTCCAAGGTAAACGGCACCCTTTGTTCCCTTATGTCGGATCTGGGGCTGCTTAAGGACCTTCCAAAATCCAACCAGTTATCCTTGTTTGATTTATAAACAGCTTTTATGCAGGAATTCGGGAGAGGCGGTTAATGCTCAGGCATGTCGCCCCTCCCTTTATGTTTTGGCGGATATGACAAAAATATGGTTAAATGGTTGTAATAATTTGTAATTTATGATAAGTTAGAGTTGTACTGAGACGCTACGCAACCATATTTGAAGAGGAGGAATCAAGCTTATGAAAAAAAGGATACTGGCACTTGCCATGGCAGCGGTCATGGCCGGTTCCCTGACAGCCTGCTCAGGCTCATCAGGAACAGACACCAAGGCAGCTCCGGCGGAAACAGAAGCTCCGGCTTCAGAGAGCAAATCAGAAGCAAAGGAAGAGTCCAAGGCAGGGGAAGGGGATGCCGCAAACACAGCCTCATCCAAGGGCGGATCCGAAGGCTATGAGCTTGCCCTGGTCACCGACCTGGGGACCATAGACGATAAGTCCTTTAACCAGGGCGCATGGGAGGGACTTAAGAAGTACGCGGAGGAGAACAGCATCTCCTATAAATATTACCAGCCCCAGGAAGGCACTACGGATTCCTATTTGGAAACCATAGGCCTGGCCATTGAGGGCGGCGCTAAGCTGGTGGTATGTCCGGGATTCCTGTTTGAGGAGCCCATCTACCTGGCCCAGGACAAGTACCCGGATGTGCACTTTATCCTGCTGGACGGGGAGCCCCATGATGCGGACTACAATTATAAGACAAATGATAATGTAATGCCCATTCTGTTCCAGGAGGACCAGGCAGGTTTCCTGGCCGGTTATGCGGTTGTAAAGGACGGCTATACGAAGCTTGGATTCATGGGAGGCATGGCAGTGCCGGCCGTTATCCGTTTTGGATATGGTTTTGTCCAGGGCGCTGAGTTTGCGGCCGAGGAGGACGGGATCACGGGCCTGGAAATCATGTATAATTACACAGGTGCATTTTCAGCCACGCCTGAGGCGCAGTCCATGGCTGCTTCCTGGTATCAGAACGGCACAGAGGTAATCTTCGGATGCGGCGGAGCAGTAGGTAATTCCGTGATGGCGGCCGCCCAGGAAAAGAATGCAAAGGTAATCGGCGTGGACGTGGACCAGAGTGCTGAATCCGAGACCGTGATCACGTCTGCCATGAAGCTTCTTTCCAACTCCGTGTACGACGGGGTAAAGGATTTCTATGACGGCAGCTTCCCTGGAGGCAAGACCTCCGTGTTTACCGTTGCCAACAACGGCGTGGGACTTCCCATGGATACCTCCAAGTTTGAGAAGTTCTCCCAGGAGCAGTACGATGCCGTTTACAAGAAACTGGCTGACGGAGAGATTGGGCTGGTTCAGTTCTCAGCGGACAATAATGACCCAACGAAGGATTTGACCGATTTGACCAATACAAAGGTTACCTTTGTGGAGTAGGGACTGGCAGTAATACGGGCTGTACAAGGGCCTGAAATGACCTGCGGCAGATAGTCATGACACAGAGGGTGCCGGCATGTCCGGCACCCTGCTGTTATACCGGAACACCTCATCCCGCCGGGCGGTGGGGCGGCCGGAACATGCTGTCTGGACGGTTTTATATGAGGGGGAACCGTATGGATGATTACATTATTGAGATGTTAGGCATTACAAAAGAATTTCCCGGTATCATTGCCAACGACAACATCACCCTTCAGCTGAGGAAGGGGGAAATCCATGCGCTGTTAGGTGAGAACGGCGCCGGGAAATCCACGCTGATGAGCGTTCTGTTCGGCCTTTACCAGCCGGAGAAGGGAATCATAAAGGTCAGGGGCCGGGAAGTGAAGATAAAGGGGCCTCTGGACGCCAATGCCCTTGGAATCGGTATGGTGCACCAGCACTTCAAGCTGGTACACAATTTTACCGTGCTCCAGAACATTGTGCTGGGAATGGAGACAGTCAGTCACGGCTTTCTTAAGATGGACAACGCCAGGAAGAAGGTGGTGGAGCTCAGCGAGCGCTACGGCCTCTACATTGACCCGGACGCGCTGATTCAGGATATAACGGTAGGAATGCAGCAGCGGGTGGAGATACTTAAGATGCTCTACCGGGACAATGAAATCATGATATTTGACGAGCCCACAGCGGTTCTGACGCCCCAGGAAATCGACGAGCTCATGGAAATCATGAGAAGCCTGGTGGCGGAAGGCAAGTCCATTCTTTTCATCACCCATAAGCTGGATGAAATCAAGGCAGTGGCGGACAGGTGTTCTGTTCTGCGGCGGGGAAAATACATAGGCACCGTGGACGTGGCTTCCATCACCAAGGAAGAGATGTCGGAGATGATGGTGGGCCGCAAGGTGAGTCTGTCTGTTGAAAAGACTCCGGCAGCGCCGGGCAGGACCGTGCTGGAGGCAGAGCATGTTTCAGTGAAATCCCATATGGAAGGCCATACCAAGCTGGTGGTAAATGACGTGAGCTTTCAGGTAAGGAGCGGTGAGATTGTCTGTATTGCCGGAATTGACGGCAACGGGCAGACAGAGCTGGTACACGCCGTTACCGGCCTGGGGGAAACCGCCGGAGGAAGAATCCTCATAAACGGCCGGGATGTGACGAAAAAGAGCATACGCGCCCGCAATACAGGCGGGCTCAGCCATATACCGGAGGACCGTCACAAGCATGGCCTGGTGCTGGATTATAATCTGGCCTATAACCTGGTGCTGCAGCAGTATTTTGAACCTGGGTTCCAGCGCTGGGGGTTCCTTAAGGATGAGGAAATTTATAACTATGCCGACAAGCTGATTGAGGACTTTGACATACGAAGCGGCGAGGGAGCGGACACAATCACCCGCAGCATGTCCGGAGGCAACCAGCAGAAGGCAATCGTGGCAAGGGAGATATCCAGGGACCACGACATCCTGCTGGCGGTCCAGCCTACCAGAGGGCTGGATGTGGGCGCCATTGAGTACATCCACAGGGAGCTGGTAAAGCAGAGGGACGCAGGTACGGCCATTCTGCTCATATCCCTGGAACTGGACGAGGTCATGAATCTCAGCGACCGGATTCTGGTCATGTTTGAGGGAACCATTGTGGCTGACCTGAATCCACAGGAAGTGACGGTACAGGAGCTGGGCCTTTACATGGCAGGTTCCAAACGCCAGGAGCCAGAAGGAAAGGCAGGTGAGAGGGCGTGAGCACAAACAACAGGACAGGGAGAAAACGGGATTATGTAGGCGTGCTGTCATCGGTCTTTGCCATTGTTATCGGACTGCTGGTAGGATTCGTCATACTCCTTATATGCAATCCGTCCCAGGCACTGCCGGGATTTGTGACCATCCTGACAGGAGCCTTTACCCACGGTCTGAAGGGCGTGGGACAGGTGTTTTACTATGCAACCCCCATCATACTGACCGGTCTTTCCGTTGGCTTTGCCTTTAAGACAGGCCTGTTCAATATCGGTACGCCGGGGCAGTTTATTGTGGGCGCCTTCGCGGCTGTCTATGTGGGTATCATGTGGACGGGGCTGGGGAGGATACAGTGGGCCGTGGCCCTGCTGGCGGCAATACTGGGCGGGGCTCTGTGGGGAATGGTCCCGGGATTCCTGAAAGCCTGCTTTAATGTAAATGAGGTTATTGCCTCCATTATGATGAACTATATCGGTATGTATATGGTGAACTGGATTGTAAAGAGCTATAAGCCTCTCTTTAACAACCTGCGCAATGAATCCAGAAATGTGGCTGCCACGGCCCAGATTCCCAAGATGGGAATGGATAAGCTGTTTCCGGAGTCCAGCGTGGGCGGCGGTATCCTTCTGGCCATTGCCGCCGTGCTGATTATCTGGGTTATCCTCAATAAGACCACCTTTGGCTATGAGCTTAAGGCAGTGGGCTTTAACAGGGATGCCAGCAGGTACGCGGGCATCAATGAGAAAAGGAATATTATCATGAGCATGGTCATAGCCGGGGCCATAGCAGGCATGGCAGGGGGACTACTCTACCTGGCAGGCACCGGCAAGCACATAGAGATAAAGGATGTGCTTGCGTCGGAAGGCTTTACCGGTATCTCCGTGGCGCTGCTGGGACTGAGCCATCCCATCGGAGTGCTGTTTTCCGGGCTGTTCATTGCGTATCTGACAGCCGGGGGATTTTACCTGCAGCTCTTTGAATTCTCCACGGAAATCATTGATATCATTGTGGCGGTCATTATTTATTTCAGCGCCTTTGCCCTGATAGTGAAGACCATCCTGACCCGGATGAACCGTAAACGGGAGAAAGGAGACGGCCGGACATGAGTGTGATTTATTTTATATTCCAGCAGACCATGCTTTTTACCATTCCCCTGATGATTGTGGCCCTGGGAGGCATGTTTTCCGAGCGGAGCGGCGTGGTCAACATTGCCCTGGAGGGAATCATGACCATGGGAGCCTTTACAGGCATCCTGTTCCTGAACATGACAGGAGGCAGGATGAGCGGACAGATGCAGCTGCTTCTGGCCATCCTTATCTCCACGGCCACAGGAGCTGTCTTTGCCTTTTTCCATGCCTACGCATCCATCAACATGAAGGCAAACCAGACCATCAGCGGAACCGCCCTTAACATGTTTGCCCCGGCCTTTGCCATCTTTGTGGCCAGGGTCATCCAGGGAGTACAGCAGATTCAGTTTAACAATACCTTCCGGATTGAATCCGTTCCCCTGCTGGGCAGTATCCCGTTTTTCGGGCCTTTGTTATTCCAGAACACATACATCACCACGTATCTGGGCGTCGCCATTCTGATTTTGTCCACCCTGGTGCTTTACCGGACCAGGTTCGGCCTGAGGCTGCGCTCCTGCGGCGAGCACCCCCAGGCAGCAGACGCAGCGGGCATCAATGTCTGCCGCATGCAGTACGCAGGCGTCCTCATATCCGGAGTCCTGGGCGGTTTAGGGGGGCTGGTGTTCGTGGTGCCCACATCCACCAACTTTAACGCGGATGTGGCCGGATACGGGTTCCTGGCCCTGGCGGTCCTTATCTTCGGACAGTGGAAGCCGGTGAAAATCATGTGGGCCTCCCTGTTCTTCGGCCTCATGAAGGCGGTGGCGGCAGCCTATTCCGGCATACCGTTCCTGGCGGCAACAGGGATACCCAGCTACGTGTATAAGATGATACCCTATGTGGCTACCCTGATTGTCCTTGTATTTACATCCAGGAACTCCCAGGCGCCCAGGGCCTCCGGCGTTCCCTACGACAAAGGACAGAGATAGGTTGATATTTATGTAATAATATGGTAGTATATGAAAGAGTCCTTAGGGTTAAGGGCTCTTTTATTGAGTCCGGCTGTCTGAAAAGTCCGGTAACTCACGATATAATACGAAACGGGGGATATATAGATGGAACGCGAAAAATTCTCGTCCAGGCTGGGCTTCATCCTTATAAGCGCAGGGTGCGCCATTGGTCTGGGCAATGTGTGGCGGTTCCCTTATATAGTAGGCGAATACGGAGGGGCCGCTTTTGTGCTGGTATACCTGGTGTTCCTGCTGATACTGGGACTTCCCATCGTAGTCATGGAATTTGCAGTGGGAAGGGCCAGCCGGAAAAGCGCTGCCCTGTCTTTTGATCTGCTGGAGCCAAAGGGAAGCAGGTGGCATCTGACCAAGTACATCGCCATGGCAGGCAACTATATTCTGATGATGTTCTACACAACAGTGGGCGGATGGATGATGCTTTATTTCTTTAAAACCCTTAAGGGGGATTTCGGCGGTATGGATGCAGAGGCAGTGGCCGGTGAATTCGGCAGTATGCTGGCCAATCCCGCGCTGATGGGAGGATTCATGGTCATCGTGGTGTTTCTGTGCTTTGGAGTCTGCGCCATGGGTCTTCAGAAGGGTGTGGAGCGCATTACAAAGGTCATGATGGTGTGTCTGCTGGTGCTGATGGTGGTGCTGGCCGTACATTCCATGGTTCTGCCGGGAGGCGGTCCCGGTCTGGAGTTTTACCTGAAGCCTGACTTCGGGAAAATGGTGGAGTCGGGTATCGGGGAAGCCGTGTTTGCTGCCCTGGGACAATCCTTTTTCACCCTGAGCATCGGCATCGGAGCCCTGGCCATCTTCGGAAGCTATATCGGCAAGGAGAGGACACTGACAGGGGAGGCCGTCAGCGTCACCCTGCTGGACACCCTGGTGGCCTTCATGGCAGGACTCATCATATTCCCGGCCTGCTTTGCCTACAATATTGAGGCCAAATCAGGGCCGTCCCTGATTTTCATTACCCTGCCCAATGTGTTTAACCATATGGCAGGCGGCAGAATCTGGGGGACACTGTTTTTCCTGTTTATGTCCTTTGCGGCTTTTTCCACCATTATCGCGGTGTTCCAGAACATCATTTCCTTTGCCACGGATTTGACGGGCTGCACCCTTAAGAAGGCGGTTCTCTGCAACATAGCCGCCATCATCCTTTTATCCCTTCCATGTGTGCTGGGCTTTAACCTCTGGAGCAGCTTTGCCCCCCTGGGAGAGGGAAGCACGGTTCTGGATCTGGAGGATTTTATCCTCAGCAACAACCTTCTGCCTATCGGCAGCATGCTTTATTTGCTGTTTTGCACCAGCCGTTACGGATGGGGCTTTAAGAAATTTATGGCGGAGGCCAATGAAGGGGAGGGAATTCATTTTCCCGCATGGACCAGGGTTTATGTGAGCTATATCCTGCCTTTGATTGTACTCATCATATTTATTCAGGGATATGCCTCCAAGTTTCTGGGGAATTAAAAGGTAATTAAAAAAGTGTATTTGACAAGAACAGAATGAATGCAAAGGGCTGCCCCTGGGGATCCGCTGTAATCGGAATCCTCAGGGGCGGTT
>QFCH01000146.1_pt1 | contig 250264 bp, 216 predicted proteins | sample 5346071 | NCBI WGS metagenome assembly QFCH01 (sample SAMN09062255, study PRJNA434731) | Human gut metagenome, whole genome shotgun sequencing project. | isolation source: stool timepoint B chromium assembly | host: Homo sapiens | collected 2015
AAGAGCAGGAAATGATTGAGCTTCATTAGAAGCTTGCAGATGTTCCGGAAGCGTTTGATATTTTGCATGTCATTGTCCGGGAGGCAGTGCGGCTGGACGTGGCTATGACGTCTATGACGCAGGGAATTGATACTTTGAGTATGTAGGTAATGATGTCCCTCAAAAGATGAAGCATATAGTATCTTGGATTAATTTGGTTAAGAATTATATCATCCATACAATAGGGAATATGCGGATGGTGTCAGCTATCCGCATATTTGGCATATCCATTTCAGTTATTTTTGGGTTGATTACAATAAGAATTTTGCAGAAAGCCTCTTATAGAGGTATGGCTGTTCATTAACCAATGTCAATAAGTTAAACCCCTTTAAACTTCAGAGTCGGAACTGTTTCATGTAGAAAAGGCTTTAAGGAAATATTTGGAAGTTCTGCTATGATAAGAACGGCAAGGCAGCTGAAAGACTTAATCCGCAATCTGTCGAAAGAAAAATCTGCAGATGCACATATTTTAATGAGAAATTATATGATGGAGCGCTTTCTGGAGCGCATCTCTTTTTCTGAGTATCGGGACAGATTTGTCTTGAAGGGTGGTATGCTGGTAGCCGCTGGATGCCCGTTCCACAAAAGGATAACTCCACCGCCGGTTTGGGCCGCATGAACCTGGTTCTGCACAACAAAGGAGCCGGTGTTGTTGTCGGCAATAAAAGCACCTTGTCTGCACCCCAGTACAAAGAGGAAGACAACCCTGAACTACTGAAAACGTTTAAAGGTTCTTGACAAAGGCATAATAAAACAACTGAAAATACAGGGGCCAACCTACGACAAAACGCCGCCATTGGAGACAATGGGCGGTGTTTTTGTATGCAAGGTGAGACACAGTCTAACAATAGGCCAGCTCCGCGCACTTCTGGACATTTTGTCCAGAGGTTGACGCTCTCCTGTCAAAATGGCTCCTGTGGGTATATCCCCCGTCGCCGCATCACAAAAAGCACAGGCGGGGCCGTCTGTCAAGGACGCGATAGCGCCGCCGCTTGCGGCGGTTTACCCTTGACGGACGGTTCTGGCTGTGCTATCCACCAGGGGCGTGGCGGGGGATATATCCTCCAGAGCCGCCCCCTTTTCCATGATTGGAAAAGGGCGGGGGATAAGGTTGAACCCGCGAATTAAAAAATCGGAGCGTTTGGAAACGAAACAAACATGAAACCGAGGGCTGGACTGTTAGCTTTTAGCCCTAGAAAAGCCGCTTGTATCAAGGCTTTGCAAGCCCAGTTTCGAGGGGGCAGGTATCTTTCTATGGTCTGCCCCGGTTTTGGACTTCAAAGCGTAACATTTAGGATTGAGGCGTGGACAATTAGGCCCTTGGAAAGCTGTTTGTTTTAAGGCTCTATGGGGCCTATTCCGAGGGAGGAGGTATGTTTCTACGTCCCACCCCGGTTTTACCCTGATACTGTCCACATTTTAAGAGGAGGAACTTTATGAAAAGAAACACTTTACATCATGAACCGGGTACGGATGGCAAGACAGTGGGAAAGCGCCGCCGCGCTGTCCATCTGCACGTTATGGTTTCCGAGGAGGAACGGGCGCTGATCCAGGAACGCATGACCGAGGCAAATATCCGCAATATGGGGGCCTACATACGAAAAATGGCGCTCAATGGCTATGTACTCCATGTGGATTTATCCCCTGTCCGGGAACTCGTTTCCCTGCAAAGGCGGTGTGCAAACAATCTCAATCAGGTAGCGATCCATGCCAACAGTTACGGCTTGTACTCGGAGGAAATCAAGGCCCTGCAACAAGACTATGCGGACTTGTGGGGCCCCCTTTCCGATTTGTTAAAACGGCTGGCCCAGGTGGTGGAGCTCTAGCCCCGGTGAGTGTTTTCCGGCCCCCGGCAGGGATAAGGAACAGGCGCGAAAGCGCCTGTGACGCAGCCATCACTTCTGGACATTTTGTCCAGAGGTGGCGGGTTTGGGGAGCAACCCCAACAGGCATTTTCGCGGCCCCTTGTGGGCGCGAAAATCGCAGGTGTGGCCACACCTGCCTTGCTTGCCGGTAGCGCATCCCTGGGAAAACGGTGTAAAAATAAGTTTTCCCCTCTTTTATTAGACCCGAAACAAATGGTATTCAACCGCTGAAAACCTTTTGTAAATTTCCCTTGATTTTTATTTAAGACAGATGTATTATACAAATATAAGGCAAGTGTCTTAAAAGGGTTGAGGAGGTGACGGCATGGAAAAGATAAAAAAACTGCCGGACGCGGAGTTTGAGATTATGAAAGTTGTATGGGCCAACGAACCGCCTATTACAACGCCAATCATCATGGAACATTTGGGAAAGGATAGGGAATGGAAGATACAGACGGTCGTTTCCCTAATGCTCCGGCTTGTGGAACGCGGGTTCCTGCGATCTGAGAAGCATGGGAAGGAACGTAGCTATTTTCCACTTGTCAGCAAGGAGGATTATCTGAAATTTGAAACCGGCAACTTTATGAAGCAATATCATGACAGCTCGCTTTTCAACCTTATCAATACCCTGTATGATGATAAAGCCCTAACGGATGAGGATATTGACGAGTTGCTGAAATGGGCAAAAGAACGGAGGGATTAGAATGCAAAACTTTATCATTACGCTACTAATTTGCTCCATCACTATGTCGGCGCTTGCACTCTTGTATATGGCGGCCACGCCGCTTTTGGCAAAGCGCTATTCTGTGTCGGGCCGCTATTACGCATGGCTGATCTTTGTGATTGGGCTGATCATTCCCTTCCGGCCTAGACTGGGTAATCCCATTGTCCGTGTCGATCTGCCGGGCAATACTGCTTTGCCGGTGCTTCGACTAGGAAATGCAGCTCCCGTTATGGTTCCCAGCAACGATGCACTCCCCTCTGCTGTCCCCAATATCCAATGGTGGCAAATTGTAGCAGGAGTATGGCTTGCCGGAATGTTCTTGTTTCTGGCCTATCATCTTGTCAAGCATTACCGTTTTTTGAAACTAGCGGCACGCTGGGGAGAAGACATCGCCGACAAACAGACGCTGGCGCTTCTTGAAAACCTGAAAGCCCAAATGGGCATATCCCGAAAGATAGGATTACAGAGTTGTGGTAGCGTTGGAAGCCCTATGCTGATCGGCTTTATCCATCCCAAAATCATACTGCCGAACAAAGATTTTGCATTGGATGAGCTCCGATTCATCCTCAAGCACGAGTTGGTTCATTTTAAGCGTAAAGACCTTTGGTATAAAAGCCTGGTATTGATTGCCGCCGCTATTCATTGGTTCAATCCTTTGATATATTTGATTGTAAAAGCGATTGATATTCAATGTGAACTGTCCTGTGATGCGGAAGTTGTTCGCAATATGGGCGCGGATATACGTCTGTCTTACAGCGAAACGATTATTGGTGTTGTGCGATATAAATCGAGTATTGCAACAGCTTTTTCAACTAATTTTTATGGAGGTAAAAAAGGTATGAAGTCAAGAATATTTTCTATCATGGATACGGGCAAAAAGAAAACCGGGCTTGTCATTCTTTGCGTCGCATTGATGCTCACCGTGGGAACAGGGGCCGCTTTCGCGGCGAACGCGGCAACACAGAACCCGCACGAAAATACCAAAGGATATACCGAGGTCACTCCTTGGATTGCCGGTGCGTTCCTCCCCAACCCCGATGTTTATGCTAAATACGCCGATTTTGGAATCACAATTTCGGAGGATGGCTCAAAACTGCTCTATCACGGGCAGCCAGTGCGTCTGTTTGCCGATGAGGGGTCGGACGAGGCGTTCTATCTGGATGAGGCTGGGAATGTGAACCTATCGGTGGTCAGAAATGCAGCCGGTCAAGTTACTGGATTGGAAAGCATTACCGTACAAAAGGCCCAGGAATACCAGGACGCTTTCTTTGCGGAAGAACTGGGCGGTTCTTTCCCGAAAGAGCAGGATATTGCAAAGGTTCAGGAAGGCATCCAGGTGGGGGCGAACAAATATGAGGCGTATCAGCCCTTTGGCGTCACCTATTCCGTAGAGGATGGGGTGCTGAGTTTCAACGGACAGCGGGTAAGATTTTTCATGGACCAGGCGGCGGATGAGGGGGCTTCTGCGTTGTGGACGGATGAGGCCGGAACCGCAAACCTGGTGGTGCTCCGGGATGCTTCCGGCCAGATCACGGGTGTCGAAAGCATATCGGATGAAAAAGCGCAAGAATACCTGATTGCAACACAGCCGCAAATTGATTTAGATGGCCTAGAGGAAAAGCTGGAAACCAAAATGAGAGACCTATACCCAAACGGCGTTAAATAAATCAGAGGTTATATGGCTGTCCGGGACTTCGCCGTACCGGGAAGAAGCCGCGCCGATGGGTCTTACTGCCATCAGCGCGGCTCATTTTATCAAGTTGATTTTGTTCGTATTATTGGGATAAGGCGTAACGAGTTTCACAGAAGTATTTTATAAACACGCTATTCATCACCTCTGGACATTTTGTCCAGAAGTGACGGGGCCAGCAATCAGAAAGGAGGTCTGCGCTATGAACGCGGAGCAGAGAGTTTTGATTATTGATAGCGACTTGAAAAACTGCAAAGCCATCAAGTACGTCTTGACTGAATATGGCATCGGCGCTTATTATACCCTGTCTGTGATAGACGGCATTGAGCGCCTACATCACCATAACTACGAGCTTGTGATCCTGGACATCTCCCTGTCGGAAACGGACGGGCTCCAACTGCTCCGGTTTATGCGGCATACGAAGAATATGCCAATCCTGGTGCTGTCCTCCCAGGGCGGCATTGAACGACGGGAACGGGCCTTTTACATGGGAGCAGACGATTTCATGGAAAAGCCCCTGGAATTACGGGAGTGCCTGCTCCGTGCCCAGTCCCTGCTCCGGCGCTACAACGCCGCCGCCCCGCCCCTGCCCGGCCAACGGTGCTATACCATCGTCACAACTGAGAATTTGATGCTCGATCCCCTCACCCGCCGCGTGGTCTACAATGGGCGAGAATTGGATTTGACCCGCCGGGAGTTTGATCTGCTCTATCTGCTGTCCTCTCAGGCAGGGAGGGTACTGACGCATGAACAACTGCGTTACTATGTGTGGGGCGATGATTTTTCCGGCAACGAAACCAACGCCATCCCCATCAGCGTAAGCCGCCTGCGTCAAAAGCTGGACGGCGGGGAGTGCATTGAAAACGTCCGGGGCGTGGGTTATCGTTTCAATGACCCCAAACGCAAAAAGGAATAACAAGCGCGTCTATTCGTGGTATTATTACAGCACCAACACTTCTGGACATTTTGTCCAGAAGTTCCACCGGATGAAAGTTTATAAAATATTTATAATTTTGGGGTTCACTTTTGGCCCTAAAGTGCGGTTGATAGATAGAGGGATATTTTCTCTCCCCTGACACAGAACGGGCGACCTCTGGACATTTTGTCCAGAAGTCGCCCGTTCCCTTTTGCGGAGGCATCCTTGCCCATAGGGGCCGGCAGAGGTATAATATACTTGTAGGTTGGCTCCTGTTCCAACGGAAAGGGAGCTAATTATGGATAATAGAATAGACGCGATTTACGGCAGACAATCCATCGACAAAAAGGATAGTATCAGCATTGAAAGTCAATTCGAGTTTTGCCGGTATGAATTAAAAGGCGGTGAGGGCAAGGAATATAAAGACAAAGGATATTCGGGCAAAAACATTGACCGCCCCGACTTCCAGCGGCTTTTAGCGGACATTAAGGCCGGGCTGATTAAGCGGGTAGTCGTTTACAAGCTGGACAGGATCAGCCGCTCCATTGTGGATTTCGCAAAGCTCATGGAAATATTCAAGCAGTACAATGTGGAGTTTGTCTCCTGCACGGAAAAGTTTGATACCTCAACCCCAATGGGCCGGGCGATGCTCAATATCTGTATTGTGTTCGCGCAGCTTGAACGCGAAAGCATCCAGATGCGTGTAACGGACGCTTTCTATTCCCGGTGTGCCAAAGGCTACTATATGCGGGGCCGGGCGGCTTACGGTTTTGATCTGGAGCCCATCGTCATGGACGGGATTAAAACAAAAAAGCTGGTGGAAAACGCGGAAATGGATTACGTCGAGATGATGTTTGAAATGTACGCGGAGCCGGAAACCTCATACGGCGATATTACCCGGTACTTCACCACGCAGGGTATTCTGGTGTATGGAAAAACGCTCAAACGCGGATTTTTGGGCCAGCTCTTACGCAACCCGGTTTACGTCCAGGCCGATATGGATATTTACGAATACTTCAAGGCCCAGGGCGTGAAAATCGAAAGCCCGCCGGAACTGTTCACGGGTGATTATGGGTGCTATCTCTATCAGGGCCGGGAGGGTGAGGAGCCGATCCTCGTCATAGCGCCCCACAAGGGCCGCATCCCGTCGGGGCTCTGGCTGGCCGTCCAGCGCAAGCTGTCGCAGAATACCTCATTTCAGAACGGGCGCAAATGCCATAATACATGGCTGGCCGGGAAAATCAAGTGCGGCTGCTGCGGGTACGCCCTCACTAGCCAGAACGCGACTAACGGCACTACATACCTGCATTGTAAACAACGCTCGGAAAACGGCGGCTGTCAAGGTGCGGGCACTCTGACAAAACAGGTGCTTGAATATGCCGTGTATGAGGAAATGGTTAAGAAAATGCGGGCGTTCCAAACGCTGAAAGGCGGCAAAACTGCAAGCTACAATCCGAAACTGACCGCCGCCCGCGCCGCTCTTGCCAAAACTGAAAGCGAGATTGAAAAACTGCTTGATACGCTTTCCGGCGCAAATCCCACCTTGCTACAATACGCAAACAGCCGGATCGAGGAACTGGACGGACAACGGCAAGTCCAGGCGAAACTGGTAGCCGACCTTACCGCAAATTCCGTTTCGTCCTCTCAGGTTGAAAGCATATCCGGCTATCTGCGGGACTGGGAGTCTGTTGACTTCGACGACAAGCGCCGGGTGCTTGACACGCTTGTTTCACAAGTGCGGGCCACAAGTCAGCAAGTCGTGATACATTGGAAACTTTGATTTTTTCTAACTTCGCTTTATACCTTTGTCAAATACCTTTAATTATATCGTGGTTAATCCACCGTTTTCGGATAAATCTTGGATGGATGGCATTACCATTCCTGATGTGTACAGCCGATACAGCGAAACGGTGTTGGGCGTGCCGCCGGAGAAAAACGGTGACTATGCCTAGCTGCTACACGTTCTGAAATCTTTGAAGTCCAACGGCAAAGCTGCGATCATTCTACCTCATGGTGTGCTGTTCCGCGGTAACGCCGAGGTAGACATTCGCAAAAAGAACATTAATCGGGGCTATATCAAGGGCATTATCGGTCTGCCTGCTAACCTGTTCTATGGCACGGGGATTCCTGACTGCATCCTGGTGCTGGAAAAGGAAGATACCGCAGAGCGCACCGGTATTTTTATGAGACGCCAGCAAAGGCTATGTAAAGGACGGCAACAAGAATGGCCTGCGGGAACAGGATATTCATAAAATCGTGACCACTTTCCTCGCCATGGATGAGTCGAATCCCAAGTATGCCCGATTTGTGCCTGATGAGGAAGTCAATGTTACCAATGAGTACAATCTGAATATCCCGCGCTATATCGAAAGCTGCGAGCCAGAAGATTTGCAGGACATCAATGCTCATTTTCTTCCAGAACCAGAGCTAATCGATTTTGACGGGGATTTCCGTATAAATATGTACAGTCAGCCGTCATTAATCCAAGCTGGCACCATTGGCACTAATTCTGGCACCATTGGCACCATTATTGGAATTAAGGTAACGTCTCCTGAAGAAAGAGTGTTGACCATTATGAAGCAGAATGCAAGAGTCACACAAAAGGAATTACAAAAGGAGTTAGGAGTTTCATTGCGCACTGTAAAACGGATGATTGCAGAATTGCAGAATTGCAGGATAAGAGATATATTGTTATCAGATATATTGTAAGAAGGGGAAATAACCGTTCAGGTGAGTGGATAGTTAAGGGATAGATAGTATTCCAATGTATCAATAAAATAATGTAGATGCAGACATCTATTCCGCTGCAGCACCACGTTAAGAAACCTTGGCCCTGGGAGATGAGTCTCCCGGGGATTTTTATATATCTGGGGTCAATATAAGGTAATGTTTGGATGAGGATTATTAACCACCAGTTAAATTGCAGTCCCTAATTACGATAACTGACCTATTAAGGTAAGATACCGCAGGACAGATCTATCCACCTCTCCCTGTTGTCAACCATTATGCTGAAAGAACCGGACAAAGAACTTGAAGCAAGAGGACTCAGTTTCACGAGATATGCCAATGGCTGCGCGATAGCAGTAAAAAGCGAATCAAGTGCCAAGAGGGTGGATAAATGATTACGCCCTGGGAGCCATGAAAATATCAATGACAGAGATAGACGCGCATCTTAGAATAAGACTCGTGGTCAAGCAATCTCCAAAGAGGTAGTTGCTAAGGCTGGTCATGAAACCTGATATGCGGCATATCAAGGCCAGCCAGCAGATTCCCGAATCCGCTTGAAACCCAGTTTGCAGCTAGTGCCCCATCCGGCCAGAAATGATACTGCCAGCACTGCCTATTTTGCCATCTGCCGCGTTGTCGTCAGTCAGCGGAGGAACCACTCCGCTTCCTTCCTCCGCCTTGCAGGCTGACAAAATATTCAGCACTGGCAGTATCGTTTCTGGCTGGATGTGGCACTAGAGTATAATTCGGAGTATCTATAAATTGTTATTATTAAAAAGATCTCGAGCAATCTTAATAAAATCGTGAGCATAGGAGGGAAGATAGCTTCCGTGTCTGGAAGCTACAACAAAGTCGGATAAGGTTTGGGGTTCACCGAAACTGTAGCAGTCAATGGATTTGGTAAAATGATGGTGCATGAGATGGGTCTCGAATATAAATGAGGCTCCATAGCCAACGGAAACCAGTTCCATGATTGCAGGCAGACTGCTGGTTGTCATGACATTTTCAAAGTTTAGACCTATGTTGCTGAAATATCGGCTGGTAATCTGTCGTGTTCTCTGTTCAGGCATCAGTTGGAGAATCAATTCGTTTTTCAATAATTTCGGATCTAATCGTGGATACCTGCTGGAGGGATTGGGCTGTGCATACCTGCCGAGCGGATGATCTTTGCAGAGACAGATGAGCATTTCTTCTTTACGTATGGTGTCATAATCAATTAATGGATTCAGCGTTTCCGGCTTGCTGTAAAATGCGATTTCAGCTTTTCCTTCTAATAAAAGTTTGTCATTTTCGTCAGAACTTCCCTCAAAGACATTTATTTTAATATTGGGGTGTTCAGCCTGAAATACAGGTAATGTAGCCGGAAGCATGTAGGTGCACCGCATGCGTGGAAAAGCTACGTTGAGAACACCTACATCTTTTTTCAGGATGTCGGCAAGCTCGATGTCCAAATTCGATTTCAAAAGAAGGATTTCTCTTGCCGTATCTACGTATTTTTGTCCGGCAAAAGTCAGGATGTACTTATTTCCAAGTTTTCTAAAAAGTTTTTGGCCAAGGTCGTGTTCCAGGTTTGCAAGAAATTTACTTAATGTCGGCTGACTCACATAAAGAGATTCCGCAGCTTTGGTAATGTTATGATATTTTTCAATTGCAAGGACGTAATTCAGTTCTCGAAAATCCATGAAAGAATTCCTTTCTGTAAATTTATTAATATGTAGATAAATATAAAACGTTTAACGATATATTGATTATAATCGTTTTATTTTGTGTTGACAAGAAATAGTTACAAACTATAGTTTTTATGAAAAATATGTATATTTAGTAAATTAGGATATTAAGTGAATATCAGAAGGAAATTAGAAAAAATCAACAAAAAATCGAGTTTAATCATGTGAAAAATAGATATAAACATAGCTTTAATGAATGAAATAAATAAAAAATATGAATTTTACACATTGTATTTAGAGATATACAATATGGATATAGAAAACAGATTTGGCCAGTCTGAATTCATTATCAGTGAAAGGATAGAGAAGAATGAAATTATATGATTCGGGTGTGTTCCTTCTGGAGGGTGAAACGATTGTTGAAGAAAATGATGCCGGAAGAGAATTTTTGGAAAAAAAGGAACAGTATAAAGAAGGTACAATTTCCTATGGTATCCTGCAGGAGCACAACACCGGAACAAATAAAGAGAATTTGAAGATTCGGTTTGATGCAATTACCAGCCATGATCTGACTTATGTGGGGATTATCCAGACAGCGCGTGCATCAGGGATGGAGCGGTTTCCGGTTCCTTATGTTTTGACTTGCTGCCATAACAGTTTGTGTGCAGTGGGAGGTACGATTAATGAAGATGATCATGTGTTTGGATTAACTGCCGCAAAAAAATATGGCGGAATTTACCTTCCGCCGCATATGGGTGTGATTCATCAATATATGCGGGAGACGGAAGCGGGATGTGGCAAGATGATTCTCGGCTCTGATTCACATACACGTTATGGAGCGCTTGGAACGATGGCTGTTGGAGAAGGCGGAGGGGAACTGGTAAAGCAGATTTTGGAAGAGACATGGGATATAAAGTATCCGGAAGTCATTGCTGTATATTTAGACGGAAAGCCCAACCCGGGAGTCGGCCCGCAGGATATTGCGATTGCGATTGTTACAGCAGTTTTTAAGAATGGATATGTGAAGAATAAGGTGATGGAATTTGTTGGACCGGGTGTTTCGTCAATGAGTACGGATTACAGAAATGGTATTGACGTAATGACTACGGAAACTACCTGCCTTTCCTCAATCTGGAGAACCGATGAAGATACGAAAAAGTATTTGGCTGCTCATGGAAGAGGCAGCGAATATAAGAAACTTGAGCCCCAAAAGATTGCATACTATGAAGGATGCATTTACATCGACCTGTCTGCCATACACAGCATGATTGCATTGCCGTTCCATCCTTCAAATGGATATGAAATTCGTGTATTAAATGAAAATCTGGATGACATTCTTCACGAAGTGGAAGAAAATGCGAAAAAATTAATTAAAAATCCGGATTTGCAGTTGAACCTTAGAGGGAAAATCCATGATGGAGCTTTGTATGCAGAGCAAGGAACAATTGCAGGCTGTTCTGGAGGAACGTATTCGAACATTATGGAGGCTGCTTATCTGCTGGAAAATAAATCCACAGGGAATGATGCGTTTAATTTGAGTGTCTATCCAAGTTCTCAGGCAGTTATGATGGATCTCTTAAAGAAAGGAGCAATTGAGACATTGGCTGCTGCCGGAGCGACAATTCGCACTGCATTTTGCGGGCCGTGTTTTGGTGCGGGAGATACACCGGCGCATGGACAGTTTGCGGTTCGACATACGACAAGAAACTTCCCCAATCGTGAGGGATCTAAGCCGGGTAATGGACAGATTGCAAGTGTAGCCTTGATGGATGCGCGTTCTGTTGCGGCAACTTCAGCCAACCGGGGAAGAATCACAGCGGCGGATGAATTGGGATATGTTTATGAGTGTCCTGAGTATCATTATGATTCCAAAGTATATGCAAACAGAGTTTATCAGGGGTTTGGAAAGGGCAATCCGGAAGAGGAACTTATCTGTGGTCCCAATATTAAGGCCTGGCCCGAGCTTCCGGAGTTGAATGAGAATATGCTTCTAAAGGTATGCGCGTATATCACGGATCCTGTAACAACAACGGATGAACTTATCCCGTCCGGAGAAACCGGTTCATTCCGATCCAATCCTATGGGACTGGCTGAGTTTACATTAAGCAGACGGGTGCCGGAGTATGTAGGGAAAGCAAAAGCGGTGATGAATAACGAAAAGGCAAGAAAAGAAGGGAATTGTCCTGAAGAAATCAGAGAAATTCTTGATAAAATACATACGATCCCGGGATATGAAAAAGTAGAGGATGAGTCAATTGATCTTTCAAGTACAATATATGCGGTAAAGCCGGGAGACGGTTCGGCACGTGAACAGGCGGCATCCTGCCAGAGAGTGCTTCTTGGCGGAGCGAATATCTCAGTAGAATATGCGACAAAGCGATATCGCTCGAATTTGATTAATTGGGGAATGGTACCCTTTATTTTGAATGGGCCTGCCGATTTTTCAGAGGATGATTATATATTTGTACCTGATATCAAAAAAGCGCTTAACACCAATATGAAGGAAATTACGGCATTTATTATTGGCGATAAAACAAGAAAATTATCACTGGCAATTGAGCCGCTGACAGAGGAAGAAAAAGAAATTATCCGCTGTGGTTCTTTGATAAATTACAATCGCAAACATAATTCTGTTCAGTAACAGCAGGAGGGAATCTGATGTTAAATAAAGAAACAGGGCTATTCCGTGTTCCGGTAACTATTATGCGGGGCGGAACAAGCAAAGGGGTTTATATTTTGGAGAGTGATCTTCCGGATGATCGCGAAAAATGGGATGATGTACTGCTCAGAATGATGGGAAGTCCGGATAAGAACCAGATAGACGGACTGGGCGGCGGACAGTCCGTGACGAGTAAGGTGGCCATTGTAAGTCCTTCTCCCAGACCTGACGCAGATGTAAATTATACATTTGCACAGGTATCTGTGGATAAACCAATCGTAAGCTACAAAGGAAATTGCGGTAATATTTCATCGGGTGTTGGACCGTTTGCCATTGAAAAAGGCTTGATTAAAGTACAAAATGATAAAACATCAGTCAGAATATATAATACGAATACGGATAAGCTGATTGTTGCTGATATCAAGACCTCAGATGGAAATGTGGTATATGAGGGCGATTTTAGTATAGCAGGAGTGCCGGGTAAGGCTTCACCGGTAAAACTCAAATTTGTAAATCCGGCGGGAACATTGGGAAAGGGATTGCTGCCCACAGGAAATGCAGTTGATGTACTGGAAGTTCCGGGACTGGGAAATGTAGAAGTTTCCATTATTGATGCGGCAAACCCTCTTGTGTTTGTGAAGGCGGAGGACATAGGACTTACGGGAAAGGAACTTCCGGATGCTGTGAATGCAGATGATGAAGTACTTGCTTTATTGGAAAAGATTCGGGGACTTGCGGCAGTGAAGCTGGGATTGATTGACGATTACCAGAAATCCGCCTGGGAGACTCCTGGAATTCCCAAAATGGCATTTGTAGCTCAGCCCAAAGAGTATAAGACCATGGATGGAGAGACTGTGACACAGGAAAGTATTGATTTGGTCTCCAGAATGATGTCTATGCAGAAAGCACATCCCAGCTATGCCATGACGGGTGCCATGTGTACTGCAGCAGCGGCTGTGGTTCCCGACAGCATAGTGAATCAGGTGTGTTCAGAACATATGGATACGCAGTATATACGAATTGGACATCCCGGTGGTATATTAGAATGCGGGGTTGACTTTCAGCAGCATAATAAGATTCCTGAAATCGAAGATACGTTTGGATTTCGCACTGCGAATCTGATTATGGAAGGGGTAGCAAGAGTACGGTTTTAGCCGGAACAAGAATCGCTATTTAAAATGTGTGGAGGAAATATTATGAGTCTTTCAATTATTTCGCTTATTGTGCTTGTAGTGGTAGTGGCAATAGGTTTTATAAGAAAAGTAAATCTGGGATTCCTTTCTATTGGTGTTGCATTTGCGCTCGGAACATTTGGAGGCATGTCAGCAAAAGAGATTGTGGGAGGATTCAGCAGTTCCATGTTTGTGACTTTGGTGGGTGTTACGTTCCTGTTTGGTATGGCATCCAATAATGGAACATTGGATCTGTTTTCTAAGAAGGTGGTTGCACTTGTAGGAAAACGGACAATCCTTATTCCGATTCTGATGTTTTTTTTGTCGGCATTCATTTCAGCAATCGGTCCGGGGCATATTGCGGCAGGTATTTTGATGACAACATTTGCTATGTATCTGGCCTTTGAAATGGATATCAATCCTATGGCAACGTCTCTTTATGCAAAACTGGGGGCGAATGCCGGATGTGCATCGGTTCTTTCTTTGACGGGTGTTTTAGCTAAAAATCTTTCGGAGCCTCTGGGTTACAGTGGATTTGGCCTTCATCTGTTTTTGTCAACACTGCTTTCAGGGTTCTTGTTTACACTTGTTGTATACATACTGTATAAAGGTTATAAAGTTAAAGCGGACAATCCGCTGAAGCTTTCAGACATTCCAAAGTTTAATCGGGATCAGCTGCTTACGATTGCGGCAATCGTTGTAATGGTTGTATGCTGTATCGGATTTAAGCTTGACACAGGTTTGTTTGCATTTGCCACAGCTGCTGTTTTAGTTCTTCTTGGTGTTGTTGATGAAAAAAAAGCAATAAAAGGAATTCCGTGGGGGACGCTTGTGTTTATATGTGGAGTTGGTGTCCTGATTAATGTGATTGATACACTGGGCGGTATTACCTTGGTTTCCGATTTCCTGACAGGATTTATGATTGAAAAGACAGCGGTTCCGATACTGGCGGCCACCTCGGGAATCTTGTCCTGGGTCAGTTCTACAACGGGGGTTGTTATGCCGACTTTATATCCAATTGCGGCAGAGGTGTGCGAAAAGTTTGGAAGCGGCGTCAATTACGTGGAACTGATTTCAGCAATAACAGCTACATCATTTGCAGCGGCAATCAGCCCCTTATCTACCGGAGGTGCAATTATTATGTCATCTTATTCTGCGGCAAGAGAAACCAGTACGGCTGAACTGAACAAGATGTTCCGGACGCTGTTCCTTCTCTCGGTAGGAAATGTACTTTTAAATGTAATTCTTTCTTCGCTTGGTGTGTTTAATCTTGGCGGGTTGTTTTATTAAAGTTAAAAAGAAGGTGAAAAGATGAAGATTGACAAAGCGGCAATTGCCGGAACGCTCGAGTCCAGCGATTGTATGGTGACGGTTGAACCGGGTAACGGCAGCGTGGAATTGGAGCTTGAAAGTGTGGTTATGAATCAGTTCGGAGAACAGATACAGAAAGTGGTCAGGGAGACGTTGGAGCGCCTGGATGTGAAAGATGTATTTATCAGTATTGTGGACAAAGGAGCATTAGATTGTACAATTAAGGCACGTGTGGAGTGCGCTGTGTACAGAAGCGCCGGACAGAAAACAGATGTGCCATGGGGAGGTGCGGTTCGATAATGAATCCAAATAAAAAAAGACTCAGAAGAACAATGATGTTTTTAAACGCGCAGAAACCAGGACTGATTAAGGATCCATATATTTATAAGCCGGACAGTATCATGCTTGACCTTGAGGATGCTGTGGCAGAAAAAGAAAAAGACGCAGCCCGTTTTTCTTTGTACCATGCCCTGCGGGAGATTAATTACAGGGGCATCGAGTGTATCGTGAGAATCAATGGTCTTGATTCAGAGCTCTGGAAAGAGGATATCCGGTGTGCGGTAGCCGGGGGTGCAGATGGTATCCGCATTCCGAAAACAGAGACTGCAGAGGATGTGAGACGGGTAGAAAAGGCGGTGGAAGAGGCGGAAAACGAATTTGGAATCGAGCGAGGGAAAGTTTTGATTATGGCGGCTTTAGAATCGGCAAAAGGTGTGTTAAACGCGCTGGATATCTGCAATGCTTCCGAACGTCTATTTGGAATTGCTCTTTCCGGAGGAGATTACACAAAAGATCTTCAGACAAGAATTACAGGTACCGGGGTGGAACTTATGGGAGCAAGGCAGCACATGATTATAGCAGCCCGGGCCGCAGGTGTACAATGTTTTGATACCGTGTATACCGATCTGGACGATATGGAAGGTTTCAAAAAGGATGTAGAAACAATCCATTTGATGGGATTTGACGGAAAATCCATCATTAACCCGCGGCAGATTGCTCCGGTTCATGAAATATATACACCGACACAAAAGGAGATTGTTTTTTCACAGAAAGTAGTAAAAGAAATAGAAGAAAAAAAGAAGCTGGGAATCGGTGTTTTTACAGTGGATGGAAAAATGATAGATATTGCCTTTTATGACGGAGCAAAGCGGACCATTGAACTGGCAAAAGCGTCAGGAGTTTTGAAGGAGGAATTTTGAGATGTTAAATGCAGTAGGACGTGAAATTCCGGATGAAATTCTCAAATTGACGGGAAAGGAACCGTTTCAGGGAAACAACTATAAAGAAGGTGTTGAGTACAGAAAACAGGGACCGATTGTAAAACCTGTCATGGATCACAATACAAGTAAAATGGTATCTTCCATTCGGGAAGCGCTTGAAAAATGCGGGGCTCATGATGGTATGACACTTGGATTTCATCATCATTTCAGAGAAGGAGATCTCGTAGTCAACATGGTTATGAAGGAAGTCCATGATATGGGGATCAAGGATGTAACAATTTGTGCAAGCTCTCTTGGAAAAGCACATGATCCATTACTGGAATATATCGAGGATGGGACAATTACCGGAATCGAATCATCAGGAGTCAGAGGAAAAATCGGAGAGGCCATCTCACATGGAAAGCTGAAAAAGCCTGCAATCATGCGTTCGCACGGAGGCCGTGTGCGGGCAATCCAGAGTGGGGAGACAATCATAGATATATCATTTATCGGAGCGCCGACATGTGATGATTACGGTAACTGCAAAGGCATTGGAGGAAAGAGCGACTGCGGTGTGTTATCATATTCCTTTGTTGACGGACAGCATGCAAATAAAGTGGTTGCGGTTACGGACTGTCTTGTTCCCTTTCCCAATTTTCCGGCGGATGTTGCCATGACAAGGGTGGATTATGTGTGTGTGGTGGATGCAATAGGCATTCCGGAAAAGATTGCGACAGGGGCGGCAAAGCCAACAACGGATACCAGAAAACTTATGATGGCAGATTACTGCACCCAGGTCGTAATTAATACGCCATATTTTAAAGAAGGATTTTCTTATCAGACCGGAGTTGGAGGAGCGTCCATTGCTTCTGCTGCATTGCTTGCCAAGATTATGGAGGAACGTGGGATTAAGATGGGATTTGCTGTGGGCGGTATGAGCAAAGGAATGGTCGATATGCTGGATAAAGGTCTTGTAGGAAAATTACTTGATACGCAGGACTTTGACTTGTTTGCCGTTAATTCCGTAAAACATCCGAATCATCACAGAATCAGTGCAGGCGCTTACGCCAATCCGTTTAACAAAGGCTCTTTCGTCAACAAATTGGACTATGTGGTATTGGCGGCATTGGAAGTTGACACACATTTCAACTGTAATGTGGTAGTTGGTTCAGATGGAATCATTACAGGCGCCCAGGGGGGACATCCTGATGCCGCCCAGGGCGCAAAATGTACGATCGTGATATGTCCGCTCCTTCAGGGAAGGATTCCTGCAATCTGTACGGATGTGACAACAGTGACAACCCCGGGAGAAAGCATTGATGTGGTAGTAACCGATTATGGAGTGGCAGTCAATCCGGCCAGACAGGATTTGTTGGAGGCATTAAAGAATGCCGATTGTGTTCCTCTGAGGACAATTGAAGAATTAAGGGATATCGCGTATGATATCGTAGGCACTCCGCAGCCGGTTAAGTTTGGCGAACGAATCGTAGGTATTATTGAGGGCCGCGACGGAACCATTATGGATGTTGTGCGAGAGGTGAAATAGAAATGGATTATATGGTGGAGGGTATTTCTGAAAAAGACAGTAAAATGAATCTTGCAGTGACTCGGCTCCTGGAACAGGAAGGAATTCAAAGGGATGGCAATCTGGATTATACATGTGTCATCTTAGATGATATTGGAAATCCGGTGGCCACGGGAAGCTGCTTTGGAAATACTCTCCGCTGTATGGCGGTGGATCATCGCTATCAAGGGAGAGGGCTTTTGAATCTGTTGATCCGGCATCTGACAGAGTATCAGATATCCAGGGGAAATACGCATCTGTTTATTTATACGAAAATGAGGGAGGCCCGTTTCTTTCAGGATCTGGGGTTTTATGAAATTGCAAATGTAGATGGGATGATTACCTTTTTGGAGAACAGGAAAAATGGATTTCCCAATTATTTAAACAGTTTGAAACGAGAGAGTCATGATGTTGAGTCTTTGGGAAAGCAGGTCGGAGCGGTAGTCATGAACGCCAATCCATTTACAATGGGACATCTGTTTCTTGTTGAGGAGGCGGCAAAAAAGTGTGAAATCCTTCATGTTTTTGTGGTAAGTGAAGACTGCAGCATGTTTCCATTTTCTGTCCGACAGGACCTGGTAAAAAAGGGAACTGCGCATCTGAAAAATGTGATTTGTCATGCAAGCGGACCGTATATGATTTCACAGGGAACGTTTCCCAGTTATTTTCTTAAAGAAGAGGCAGTTGTATGTGAGGCTCATGCAAAACTGGACATTGCAATATTTGAAATAATTGCCAGAGAACTTGGCATTACGAATCGATTTGTGGGAGAAGAAAAGAAAAGTATGGTAACATCTATGTACAATCGTGTAATGCTGGAACAGTTGAATAAGGTGGGCATTAAAGCAGAAGAAATTCCGCGGAAAAAGATAAATGAGGAAGTAATCAGCGCCAGTAAAGTGAGACAGTGGATTCACGATGGACAGCTGGAAAGCGTTTGTCCATTTGTTCCGAAAACAACATGGGAATATCTTTACTCAGAGGAGGCGCGTCCGGTATTGGAAGCAATACAAAAGGCGCAGGACGTCATACACTACTGATTATAAAGAGGTGTGAAGATGGAAATCAGAAAAGTACAGGTTACAGACATGATGGCAGCGAGGGAAGCAAGAGCATTCCGCCAGCAGGAATTAATACGGAAATATGAAAAAAACGTAATCTGTTTTACTTTGAATATTGCGGGGCCGGTGAAAAATTCTAATTTGATTCAGAAAACCTTCGAAGAAGGAGTAACATGCATTTTTAATCAGTTAAGAGTTAGAGGTATTGCAGTTCTTTTTTTTGAAAAGATACATGAGGCTACGGGAAATGAAGCTTTTATTGTTGTGGATTGCGATAATATAGAAATAAAATGTATCATGTCAGAAATAGAAGACACGCATCCGCTGGGAAGACTTTTTGATATTGATGTTTTGGCTCATGACGGAATAAAGATGGAACGGGGAGTAGTGGGGTTGAGTGAACGCAGGTGTTTGATTTGCGGTGGTCCCGTTCATCGGTGCTCTTCCCGCAGAGTCCATCCGGCAGAGGAACTTCAGAAGAAAACGTTTCAGATGATGGAAGAATACTTTTTTGATAATTTTATAGAAAAGATAGCGAGTTTCGCAATGAAGGCGCTGCTTTACGAAGTTTCTGTATCACCAAAACCAGGATTGGTGGATCGTTTTAATAACGGCTCGCATCATGACATGGATTTTTATTCCTTTGTCGATAGTTCGGTAGCTCTTATTCCGCATTTCAAATCAATGATCCGAATCGGCATTGAAAGCGCGATGGAAACACCTGAGAAAACATTTCGGAAATTGCAGTATGAAGGAATGAATGCTGAAAGTGCAATGTTCAATGAAACCCAAAATGTGAATACCCATAAAGGAGCTATTTTCTCAATAGGCATCATTTGCGGCGCGATTGGAAGGCTAAAAGGAAAGGGGGGAAAACTTACAGCAGAACAGATTTTGGGGGAATGCGGTACCCTGTCGAAGACATATGCAGAGTTTGTTTTTAACCATATAGAGCAACAACGGCCAACAGCAGGATGTCAGCTTTATAAGAAATATGGAATAAAGGGTGTCAGAGGAGAAGCGGCGGATGGATTTCCCACCGTTCTCAATACAGGTCTTCCAATATTGAAAAAGGCGTTGGCAGAAGGCTATACAAAGGATGAAGCGGGAAGCATTACGCTTCTCTACTTATTGTCGGAAGCGGTTGATACGAATATCATTGCAAGATCTGATTATCCCACATATATAGATGTGAAAAAGCAGCTGAATGAAATTCTCAATAAGGAGAAATATCCGGCTGCGGCAATAATAAGAGATTTGGATCATCAGTTTATAAGTAAGAACCTATCCCCAGGAGGGGCGGCGGACCTACTGGCAATTTGCTGGTTTTTATATTTTATCGAATGTGATGATGGAGAGTAAATTGAATTTTTGCTGAACTACTATAATTGTTCCATGCAATATGCGGTTTTGTACGAAAGGCTAAAATGATTTTAGCAGGATATGATGCAGCGATTTCATAGGATGAAAACATTGCAACAGTATATGAAATCGACCATTGGTGGAATTGTAGGCTCAGTATTTCTGGATTGGCATCTATTCCACCGCAGCACCACATTAAGCTACGGTAGTTTAGATGCCAAATTGTGGTTTTGGAGAAAAATGAAGGATAAAACCACAAGATGTAGTGGTTTTTGAGGGAAAATTGAGTGGATTTGCGGCCTGGAAATGGGTGCTTTTCAGGGCGTGAGAAATAGATGCCTTGGCCCTGGGAGATGAATTCTCCCGGGGCTTTTTGCTTGTAAAGATTCACGGAAGCATATAAGCTGCTGAATAATCAGAGCCTGGAAGCCATTGATGGAATCTTTGATAGCCTGCCAACCACCCATCCAGCGAAAGGCCCGTACCGGCTGTTCTCCAAAGCAGAAAGGGTAAAGGGGAATGCAGTGCTTGGCCCGGGAACCAGGCTGCAGATTATGCAGAATAAAAAAGTGCAGAAGATTACTAGCTACCGCGAGATTGACTTGACACTGCCGGGGCGGAAAAATGTGCTTATTTTTGTATTGCTTCGGCTCAGGACTCCACCTATGATGTGCTGGATACGCTGTTTGTGTCATTCCTTTGTATTTAACTGATCCGGTTTGCAGACCGGCAGGAGAATCGGCAGCTTCCGGTGGTGGTGCAGCTCCTGCAATTCATACGGCTCTTCAAATGTAATTCCCCATTTCAGAAACAATTTCAAGGTTAAAAGGAGACAAGATTACGGGAAAACGGAGGCAGAAGTCCTAATCTGTACAGGCTTCTGAAACGAATGCAACTGCTACACCAAGGGTGAGGTCCGCTTATTATGTGCCCCCCTGGCCCATGATGTGCCGTCAGAAAGTCCCCATTTGAAGATAAAAGCAGAGAAGAGAAATTAGTAACAGATTATAGGTAATTACAAACTCGTTTCGCAATTACCTATAATAAACTCATTATCACTATCAGTCAGGAGATGTAAAGAAGTAGGCTTAAGGGTTTATGGGTATTCCTTGAATAACCTAAATATATCATGCAGGGAGCCATTGCTTAAGCAGGCGATAAACTGTTTCTGCAATGACTCACTTTGTGGGTTATATTCCGCAATGTGCAAGTGTCTGTCTGTTATTTAAAAATGCTCTCAGACCAGCGTGGATAGAAGGGATAAGTAACACCACCTTCATACAGACGGTACATTCCGTTGACAGCAGTTACAAAGTCATCAGGGGTGACTGTAAGCCGAACTTCGTCATTTCCCATGGCTCCCAGGCAGCGGTCGCCACGGCATCCAAAGGACAGGCCGGGTAAACCAGTATTGAATGTATATCCCCATGTATCAATACAACTTGATTCTCCAATGAATGGGAACTGTATTTTCCTGAAATTATTTTCTATGAGACCAGAAAGAAAATAAAAGGCAGCGCCCGGTTGAAGTACGATTGATATGACATCAGGTTCCTTAATATCATTTGTTTTGATTGGGGATGCCGCAATTGCAAATAGCAGGTCCTTTGGAATTCCATCAGACAGGGCATCGGAGTGCTTTTTTGATTCCTCCTGTGTTCTAAACCACTGCAACGGAGGAGATGCCAAATCAATTCCACTTTTCCAGCGTTCGGTTTTCCTGCGAAGGCCATTGTTAATACAGCAGTAATCAAAGGGCATGTCTGTGGTACGTATGATATAGGTTTTGTCATAGTACCCTGTCAGGCCTATCATTTCACAGGCCATGGTAAGGCCGGGGAATGTTTTGTTTGGAATCTGATTAAGCTCTTCTTCGGATAGAATGAATTTAAGGGCAGTAGCATTCTGGTTGCAGCGCAGTATATCCATATAGCGTTGATTTATCTGCGGCCAATCATAGTTGTTTTTAGAATTTTCCATAAGCATCTCCTTTTTGCGATGATTTAAAAATTACTTTTTAAGATATATTTTCATGAAATGTGCACATTCTGAATTGTTATAAAGCAAGAAAGATGCCAGCTTTAGGGGAGTGATTGGAGTGAAGCGCCTGCTATATTACCGACAGTAAAAGAAGCTGGTAATGGCCAGAATTTCGTAGTTTATTATTGGTCATTTGTCATGAGAGTTTTTCAAAAAATGAATTGTATATTTCAAAAATGAAAAACACGGGTTTATTCTGATTTTTGTCTTTGGATTACAGGGACCTGTACCATACTCTTTTTGGCATGAGATTTGCTTTGTATTATATTAAAAGAATAGGAAATCGAAACGTATAAGATTTTATTGAAGTTCCTGTTATTTTATAATACAATAAGTATAAACATGCTAATTTACAGACGGTTCAATAATTTGGGGTGCATATATGGAAAACGATGGTGAAAGTAATACATCTTCTGGACAATTAAATTATTTGCTTAAAGTCTGTCCATGTAAAACTATTTTTATTGCGGGCAGCTATGGAAAGACTTCCTGTGCCCTGCTGGTTTCAGAGCTGCTTCGCCATGCGGGGTTTGTGGTTGGGAATGAAGAGGCCAGGTCCTTTGAGTCGGATGAAGCGTTCAAGGGCTATGATTTTATTGTGTTGAAGGTCAGGTTGACTGAGTTGTCAGATTTAACCGGCAGTCCTACGGTTGCAGTGGTAACGAACCTTCTGGCGTATCCTCTGGAATCGGGTACATCGTACAACGAACTCATTCAATGTTGCTGTCAATTGCTTTGCCATGGGCCTGGATGTAAATGGATTATAGTTAACAGAAATTATAGATTCGTGTATGCGAACATAGGTAAAATACAAGGTGACATCATCGAATTTGGCACCTTCGGCGAGATGGAAAAGGGATCTTACCTGAAAGAGGATGAGTTGGGTTTATGTCTGGATGGGACAGCGCGGGTGGCTGTCCGTCAGAGCGAATTACTTCTGCCCGGAATTCGTAACATGGAAATTTATCTGGCTGCCATTGCGGCAGCAGGTCTGTTCATGCCGGTAGAAGCCATGGGCGGATTGATGAGGCAGTTTAAGGGGGCCCCCAACCATTATGAGTATGTGAGAAATTTAAATGGGGTCACATATTATAACAATGCTGATTCCCTGCTGCCTTCACATGCTGTGACTGCCCTCATTCCTTTTGAACAACGGATTATCTTCATTACGGGCGGGGATGTGGACCCTGTTAATCCGATTCCATATAAGGGCTTGGGATTAATGATTGTATCCTATGTCAAAAAGCTGATTGTGATTGGCGATTCCTCAGATGACATACTCACGGAAACCAGCAAAATCAGAAAATATTCGTCTGAGAAGTTAAAGATGGTGAAAGCGGTAAGCCTCCAGGATGCTGTATCGGAGGCCCATAAGGAAGCAGTGGAAGGGGATGTGGTACTGTTTTCGCCAATAACTCCAATTTGTTTTGGGGAAACATTTGCCGGGACTGGAGATGCGTTCCGAAAGGCCGTGAATCAATTATAATGGATATTTCAGTAGACGGAGGGGAATGATATGAGTATGAGGGAACGGGGTGGTGAAGTCCATACGCTTGAGGATACGCCATTTGGCTATACCATGAAGGTCATCAGCGGGAAGTGGAAAATGGTGATTATGTATTTGCTTGCAGAGCAGCAGCCCGTCCGCTTTAATGAGATGCAGCGTTTTATCGGTACGATTACATACAAGACATTGAGCCTGCAGTTAAAAGAGCTGGAACGGGATGGTGTGGTATACCGCAAAGAGTATATGCAGATTCCGCCAAAGGTAGAGTATTATCTGACGGAGAAAGGAATGTCATTAATTCCGATTTTGGAAGAACTTTGCTGCTGGGGAGTAGACCATCAGAATGATGAAGAGATAGTAACAGAAGATTAACATAAAAAAAGCTGACCAGGATGCAATACGGTTATCCTGGTCTTTTTTTGTGCATCTGCAGGGGTGTACACCTGCCGGAATACAATTTTCAGATACGCTTCATAGCGGCAACAGACATAGGGATACTGTTTTTCATGATAGTATGTGTAATTGGGGATATTAACTGAAAATAAAGACCGTACTTGAAATAAATTGTGCAATAGTGTTAAATAAGGATAGAGTTTATAAAGTAATTGCGAATGTCGACAAGCGCAGGATACTACCAACTAAATTCAAGTGATTCAACCAAGGGAGAAGCGTTATGACAACATTTTCAATGTTTGGCCTTATTATGGCATTTGGTTCCGGAGTATTTGGGGCAACCATAGGCGGAATGCCGGCTTTTATCGTTACTGGTTTAGCGGCGATTGCAGAAGGGGTCTGTGGCTTATGCGGGGCAGGCGATTTTGCAGGTACCTTTAACATTGCCTTTCAGGTATTTGCACCGAATGTCCTGTTTATAGGAGCTGCCGCGGGGGCGGCATACGGGGGACGCATAGGGTCTTATGAAAACGGCTCGGATATGGCCCATTCGCCGTTTACAGCTGGAAATCCCATGGTGCTGGTGGTTGGCGGATTATTTGCAATGATGAGTTATCTGCTGCGTCTGGTTTTCATGATTCCTTCTGTTGTCTCTGTATTCCCTACGGATAATGTCTGTGCCGCAGCCATACCGATGATGATTATAATCCGTCTGGTGTTCGGAAAATCCGGTTTGACTGGGAACAGGCTGCTGCGTAAGGAGGCGGGGGGAAGGTACATGCCTTATGGAAAGGCATTGGGACAAAGCTTGGTTTTAGGCGCGGCTTTAGGATGCATGACGGGCGGCATGGCCATTCAACTGGCAAGCTTTGGGTATGATGTTTCTTCACTGGCAGTGACATTTTTTGGTGTTTCCGCCTTCACATTAATATTGACCACCTGCGGTTTTGGCGTTCCGGCTACACATCATATTGTTCTATTGTCCTGTATGACAGCGGTGGCTTCCATGTCCGTTTGTGGAGCTGCATGGGCCATGATAGCTGCAGTCATTTGCGGTACCGTCTCCAGTTTCTTTAACGATGTAGTTGCATGTACGTTTAACAGCTTCCATGATACGCATATTGACCCGCCCGCTGCAACTATTTTGGTGATTGCCCCAATAATTGCATGGATATTCTGATGAAACCGTGGTGCAGAAAGCAGGTGATATATCACAAGACTGTATACAAAGCTGTATTAGAGCAGGTGTCATGAATTATAGTAGGTGTCTTTTATGTGCGTACTGTTCAATATGCATAATTGCTGATATATTGTTCTTATGGCAATTGTGAAAGGTTGCTAAAAATATAATTAAATTTTTCAATTAGAAAGGGGTAAAAAATGAAAATTGATATTCAGAAAGCGTTTGCTGCTTTATCTGATGATTCGGAATTCAGGAGGGAAATCAGATATTTTAACGGTACTCTGAAAATGAACATGGGGGAGGACTCTTACCTTATGCTGTTCCATGACGGAAAGCCGGTAAGTGCCACGGATGATGTCAGTCCGTACGCAACTGTTACGGTAGAGATGACAGGGACGGATGATATGTGGGAACACCTGCTTGCTGCGAAGCCGGTTCCATATTATCAGTGCCTCCAGACGACCTGCGTAAAGCACGGTATGAAGATGACGAATAACGCTCAGACACTGGCATATCTGCCTGCTTGGAACCGCATGGTTTTTGTGCTGCGTGACCTGATAAACAATTAAATTGGGAGGTGCTTGAAAATGGCAAAAGTTAAAATCGAACCTATTATAGGGAAATATATGTATCTTACAGTCAAAGGTATTGAATACCGTATTTACTATGAGGAAGCAGGTCAGGGAATCCCGTTGGTTCTGGGACATACGGCTGGAGCGGACGGCCGGGAGTACAGACGTCTGCTCAATGACCCGGATGTGACTAAAAACTTCAGATGTATTGCTTTTGATTTACCCTTCCATGGAAAGTCGCTGCCGCCGGAAAATGATGCCTGGTGGGAAAAGGAGTATAATATGTATACAGACGACATGCTTGCTTTCCCCAATGCGATTGTGGATGCATTGGAGCTTGAGAATCCTGTTTATATGGGAATGTCCATGGGCGGGCACCTGGCAATCGACATTGCCCTCAGGACTCCCGATAAATGGATGGCCTGTATCGGCCTGGAGGGCGCGCTTCATACGGATGACGAGTATGCTTCCTGTGGCTTGGAAGGTGTACGGTATGAATTTGATAATCCCATGATTGGCACTGCCGAGGTGGGGGCCGCCATGTATCTCAACATGAATCCATGCTCGCCATATAAGAACATCAAGGAAGTGTCATGGCTATACAGCCAGGGCGGCCCGGGCATTTTTGCCGGTGACCTTACATACTACAATGAAGATCACCATATCACCGATGAAGAGGCCCGCTCCATTGATACAGACAAGTGTATGCTCTACCTGTTAAACGGCGAATATGATCCCAATACAACTGTTGCAGAGGGGCAGGAAGTGGCGGATTTAATTCCGGGCTGCAAATACACTGCAATGATGGGACTTGGGCATTTCCCTGTCTGTGAGGACTATGATACGTTCAAGAAATATATCATGCCTGTTTTTGATGAAATTGTAAGGAACGCTAAATAGTCAATAGAAACAAATGAACCATAAGCTGTCCCGCTGCATGAATCTTTCATCAGTCCGACAGCCTTTATAATAAGAAATTGGAATCGAGGAAGAGAAAGGAAGATGAGTATGAGTAAATCGACTACATTACGATTATTAATGCCTCAGTGGCAAGGCGGGGATGTGCCTAATGCATATCCTCTTGGTGCAAGGCTGACCCAGTGGCTGGCTCCGAAGACCGATGCAGTGACGGTGGAGGTGCCTACCATTGAGCCTGATGGTTCCCCAAGGACAGAGCAGGACGGAATTGTGGAACGGAGAAATCTCATGAGACAGCTGCATTCTGCTCAGGATATCATCAATGCATATTCACCGGAGCGGGTCGTGGTATTCGGGGGAGACTGCCTGGTGGAGCAGGGGCCTATATCCTATCTGAATAAACGTTATGAGGGAGAGTTGGGGGTCCTGTGGATGGATGCGCATCCTGACGTGACAACACCAAAGGAATTTAATCACGCACACACGATGGTGTTAGGTAACCTGCTGGGGGATGGTGATACGCAGTTTGCCGCTGAGGTCCCGGTGAAGCTTAAGAGCGGCCATGTCATGTTTGCCGGTCTGCAGGAAACCACGGACCAGGAAACGGAGTATATAAAGGAGAAGAACCTTCGTTATGCGCGTCCTGAGGAGCTGTCTGATAACAGCGGCCCTATTTTAGAATGGATTAGGGAGGCGGGAATAAAGAAGATGTATATCCATCTGGACCTGGACGTTTTAGACCCCGGCCTGTTCAGAAACCTGCTGTTTTCCAATCCCATGCCAGATCCTGAAAACTGTATGGATTTTTCCATGGGGGCCATGAATTTCGCCCAGGTAACCAGGGTTCTTAAAGATGTCTCGGCACACGCTGATGTGGTAGGCATGGGAATTACAGAACAGCTCCCATGGGATGCCATTAATTTGAAGGATATGCTTTCAGAGGTCCCCGTTTTGAATAGTTGACAGGGATAATAAAGAAGCGGAAATGATAAATAAGGAGGAGGGGCTTATGGATTACTATGTAGCAGCCGGTGTGGCTCAGGCGCTGGGCCTGCTGGCTGAGCATAAGGCGTGGGCCATATCTGGAGGAACCACGGTTCTTCCCGCTTTAAAGTTCGGGAAAGATTGGGACGGGGCTATTGTAGATTTATTTAATATCCGTGAACTGAAAAAAATAGAAGTCAGGGGGCAATATCTTGTCATTGGAGCGGAGACAGAATTATCGGCTATCTCCAGGCATCCGGCCGTGCGTACGAAATTCCCGGCATTAGCCGAAGCGGCCAGGGCCATTGGCTCATTACAGATACGGAACATGGCTACATTGGCTGGCAATGTGCTTAACGGGCGGGGAAATGCGGATGGACATGTGGCATTGTCAGTGCTGGCACCCCAGTTTACAATCTGTTCCAGCAAGGGGGAAAAACGCTATGGCCTGGAAGAATTGTATACAGAGAAGCGGGTTGCGGTAGACAGCACGAAGGAGCTGGTTACGGAAATATGGCTGCCTTTGCCAAAGGATGGGGAAACTTCTGCCTTTGTCCGCTCTCAGCCAAGGGAAGGGTTTGTGCGGCCGGATTTGAATATTGCGGTCAGGATAGGGGTGGAAAATGGAAAGGTATCGCTGGCTGAGATTGCGGTGGGAACAGGTCATTACAAGCCATGCCATCTGTATGGCGCAGAAAGGGCGCTTATAGGGCGCGCATTCAGCCGGGAACAGATAGATGAGACAATCCGGAATATGGAACAAGAAGAGTGTGGTCTTAAGGACGATATTTACAGCAGTGGGGACTATAAAAAAAAGATACTCCCAGTGCTCGTAAAACGTGGGTTAATGGAAATCCAGGAGGATTTAGGAGGGAGGTATACCGGATGAAAGCATTTATATCATTGACAGTCAATGGGGATTATATTGAGCTGGAGACAGATGCCGAAAAAAGACTGATTGATATTTTGCGTGAACAATTATACTTGACAGGGACAAAGGAGGGATGCAAAAAAGGGGAATGCGGCTCTTGTACAGTCATCATGGACGGCAAGGCGGTTAAATCCTGCCTGGTCCCGGCCTTCCGGGCATCGGGGTCCATTATCCAGACCATTGAAGGTGTGGCCAGAGGGAATGAGCTGCATCCGATTCAGCAGGCATTCATTGACCAGGGGGCTGTTCAGTGCGGTTATTGTACTCCGGGAATGATTATGTCAGCCAAAGCGCTTTTGGACAGCAATCCCAATCCTGACGTGAGTGAGGTCAGGGAAAGCATGGAAGGAAACCTGTGCCGCTGCACGGGCTATAAAAAGATTGAGCAGGCTGTGATGGTAGCGGCCGGGAGTCATCAGAAGGGGGAGGGTTGATTTGACAGAGCATTATATAGGAAAAGGCATCCCCAGGATTGATGGTTTGGATAAGGTGACTGGAAGGGGGCAGTATATACAGGATATATGCCTCCCTCAGATGCTATATGCAAAGGTCCTTCGTAGTCCCTACGCCCATGCCAGGATTATATCCATAGACACATCAAAGGCGGAGGCGCTTTCTGGTGTAAAGGCAGTTGCCACCTTTTTGGATACGACCCAAAAATTGTTCAACCCTTGTCCTGGTTTTGTCACAACCCACCGACCGGATAAGCCTGTTTATGACCAGCAGATTTTTACATCGGAAGCACGTTTTGTGGGAGACGAGATAGCTGCAGTGGCAGCCATGACCCCGGAAATCGCAGAGAAGGCGGTAAAACAGATACTGGTGAAATACGAAATCCTGCCGGCGGTCTTTGATATAGATGAGGCGCTTAAGGCGGATGCGCCTCTGGTCCACGGGGAGCTGACGGATAAAAATATCTGTGGGCCCCTATGGGAATTAAACCTGGGTGATATAAAAAGCGGAATGGATGAAGGAGATGTGTTTGCTGAGGCAACCGTACTGCTTCCCAGGGCAAAACATGCCCAGTTGGAACCTCATGGAGCTTTGGCGGATTGGAAAAACGGCAGGCTGACAGTATTCAGCCAGACGCAGACCCTGCATCCGGTCAAAATGATTCTGGCCAGAATACTGGATATGCCGGAGAGCAGGATACAGGTAAAAGGAGCGCCCTATGTAGGGGGAACATTTGGGGCAGGCCAGGGCGTGAGGGCTAAAACAGAACTGATTGCATCTGTCCTGGCCATGCGTACGGGACGTCCGGTTAAGTTAATGTTTGACAGGGCGGAGGATTTTGGAGTCACGGATACCAGGCACGGAGGATATATCACCGGAAAATTGGCTGCAAAAAAAGACGGCACATTTACAGCTTTTGAAATTGACACATATCTGAATACGGGAGCTTATGCAGGAGTTGGTCCGGATGTGGCCCTTACGGTAGGACCTGCGGGCACAGGCGGCACATACAGGGTGCCAAACTGGCATTATAGGGCCAGGGCTGTCTATACCAATCAACAACAGGCAGGTGCATTCCGTGGGTATGGGAACCCTCAGGGGAATTTCCTGACAGAGACACTGGTGGACGATATAGCTAGGCAGCTTTCCATTGACCCGGTAAAGCTGCGCTTGAAGAATACAGTCATGCCGGGGGACAAGTGGTTCATTCCCTTTCCATGTACGTCTACCGGCCTGAATCAATGCTTTGAGAAGGCCGCCAGAGCGATTGGATGGGATCAGAAGCGGGGACAGACCGGGGGCGGCGCCAGGAGACGGGGAGTGGGCATAGCAGGAGGCATCCATTTCGGGGGCCCCGTGCCATTTGTGGTTGATTACGATACGGTATACATGCGTCTGGAAAATGACGGTTCCCTGCATGTGGCAGCAGGTGTGGCCGAGGTGGGGTCAGGGGCGGCTACCGCCCTGCTTCAAATTGCCAGTGATGCAGTGGGGGTTCCTATGGAAACGGCTCAGATTGTGTATGGAGATACGGACACCACTCCGTTTGATATAGGAAGTCATGCGAGCCGTTCCGTGATTTCTGTGGGAAATGCCATCTTGAAGTCGGGGACAAAATTGAAGGAATCCGTCCTGGCATATGCATCTGAATTTCTGGGAGTAGACAAAAATGTGCTCCGGATGACGGATGGAATCATAGACGGAGGAGGAAAGGAAATTTCGGTCAGACAGCTAGCTTATGAAGCACATCTAGATGGAAAATCATTTTTTGTTGCGGAACAGAACCAGCCGCAGAATTCACCTCCATGGTATGCCCAGGCTGTTGAGGTGGAGGTTGACATGGAGACGGGAAAAGTCAGGATTCTGAAGGTTGCGGCATTCCATGACGTGGGAAACGTAATTAACCCGGTCATAGCATCTGGCCAGTTGGAGGGCGGAATCATGCAGGGAGTCGGTTATGCAACGATGGAGGAGATGAAATATCTGGGCGGTAAGCGCCCAATCACAGATTCATATCAAAAGTATCTGATTCCAACCATACAGGATATGCCGGAGATTGAGATTGGATTTGTGGAGGAACCATGCCCGGAGGGACCATTGGGGGCCAGAGGGCTGGGGGAGGTGGGAATCATACCGGTTGCGGCCGCCATCGCTTCGGCGGTGGAGGATGCAACCGGGATTCGTTTCCATCAGCTTCCACTTACTCCGGAACGGGTGCTATGTGGGATTGAAGAAGCTGTCATGTCTGTTGGGTAAAAACTTATAATTTAATGTAGGGATGCCGCAAAATGTAAGGATTTATTGTACATTTTGCGGCATCTTCTTTTCATATAGACTTAAATCTTATGTTATTAGACACTTCCCCAATGGAAACGACTAGGGCTGGATTTTCAAGGGGCATGGGATGGGGGTGGGGGAGATACGCTATGAGTGTGCTGCCTAGAATGATTGATTACTTTTAGCTTGTATTTCGCTTAGTCGTTCATCAGTTGTATACATCTCGGGCATTTTAACCTCAAATAGAATACTTTTAGTAATAAAAAAGAAAAAGCTGTACCAACCACAAAAAGTTAGTACAGCCTTCAAAAAGTCTTATTCTATGCAGTTTTGCTTAGAACTTTCCCACTTTAGCACTTTCCTCGATGGAAACTGCAATCGTTACAGTAGCCCCAACCATTGGATTGTTCCCCATCCCTATAAACCCCATCATCTCCACATGGGCGGGGACGGAGGACGAACCGGCGAAGGTGGTATCGCCATACATACGGCTCATGGAATCGGTGAGTCCGTAGGAGGCCGGACCGGCGGCTGTTTCGTCGGGGCCCAGCGTGCGGCCGATTCCTCCGCCTGATGCACATGCGAAATAGGATTTTCCTTTCAGGCCGCAGTTTCGCTTATAGGCACCGGCCACCAGATGGGAGAAGCGCACCATATTAGTCCCGTTTCCGGATATGGATAGGTCCACGTCCTCATGTTCCATGATGGCGATTCCCTCCCGGATATCGTTTGCACCATAGCACAATACATCGGCCCTGGCATCCTGCGTGAAGGGAATCCTGTCCTTTACTGTAAGAGTGTTATTTCTAAAGTCAAATTCGGTCCGTACATAGGTGAATCCGTTTACACGGGATATGATTTCTGCCGCGTCCTTACCCAGGCCGTTCAGGATGACCTTGAGCGGAGTCCTGCGCACCTTGTTTGCGGAACCTGCGATGCCGATTGCTCCTTCAGCCGCTGCAAAGGATTCATGACCGGCCAGGAAAGCAAAACAGTGTACGTCCTCTGACAGGACCATAGCGGCCAATTTACCGTGTCCACGGCCCACCTCGCGTTCGTCTGCAACCGACCCTTCCAGGCAAAAGGCCTGTAATCCCTCGCCCAGTTCCAGGGCCGCGTCAGTGGCACGGTTTATCCCCTTCCTGATTGCACTGGCAGCTCCGGCCGTGTAGGCCCAGCAGGCATCCTGGAAGGAGATGGGCTGTATGCTGTGTACAATGTTAAAAATATCAATGTTATGTCCTTCGCATATACGCCTGGCTTCCTTTAAATCAGAAATCCCGTTATTGTTAAGGTATTCTGTGATTCTTTCCATTTTTAGGCCAGAATTCTCAAATTGTATCATGCTCATTCCCTCCTTTACTGTTTCCTGGGGTTGATGGTGCGGGCTGCCTCGGTGTAACGTCCATAAGTGCCGATAGCCTGTTCCAGTGCTTTCTGGGCTGGAATGCCATCAGCAATCATCCCCATCATTTTTCCGAGATTCACATACTGGTAACCGATGATGCGATCCTGCTCATCCAGGCCGATGTATGATATGTAGCCGTCGGTCAGCTCCAGATAGCGGGGACCCTTGGCCAAGGTACCGTAACAGGTGCCCACCTGGCTTCGCCTGGCGTCTCCCAAATCCTCCAATCCGGCACCCACAGCCAGTCCTCCCTGGGAATAAGCAGTCTGGGTGCGGCCATATGCCATGGCTAGGAAGTACTCCCTCATGGCCACGTTGATGGCATCACAAACAAGGTCGGTATTCAGGGCTTCCAGCAGATTCTTGCCCGGCAGGATTTCCGCTGCCATGGCGGCGGACTGTGTCATACCGCTGCAGCCGATTACCTCTATGAGCGCCTCCTGGATGATACCGTCCTTGATGTTAAGGGATAGCTTACAGGCCCCCTGCTTGAGGCCGCATGTTCCCACACTATGGCTGAATCCTGAAATTTCTCCAATTTGGCTGACTGGGGTGAATGTGCCCTCCTGGGGAATCGGCGCCGCTCCGTGGTTATGGCATCTGCATACCGAAACCATCCGGTTCATTTCATTTGAATACTCCATGGTGTTCCTCCTTGATTTATATTTGTATCTGTAAATATTTAAGAGCAACAAACATGCCAAAATCATAACTATTGGCATGTTTGTTGCTTTTAAATCATCATATCAAATAGTTCAGGAGGTATTCTAAATGAAAGTGATGAGTGAAGCAATGAATGGCGGGGTGATTCCGGACAAGTATGGGAAAAGGGGAAAGGACATGAACGGGTATGGCGTGCCCAGCCGCTCCATTCCCATTACTATAGAGGAAGCGCCAGAGGGTACGGTTACCTTTGCTCTGGTGATGGAGGACAAGGATGCAGTTCCCGTATGCGGGTTCTCCTGGATTCATTGGATTGCCGCGGACATTACCAAAAATGTAATCAAGGAGAATGACAGCGTCGGAGCAACAGATTATGTCCAGGGAATCAACAGCTGGTTCGGCACATACGGCAGGGAGGGCGCTGTAGGCTACGGAGGCATGACCCCGCCCAACGCGCCGCATACGTATGAACTTCACGTCTTTGCGCTGGACCGGAAGCTGGGACTGGAAAATGGATTCTTTCTCAATGATTTGTTTCATGCTATGGAAGGACATGTTCTGGAACATGTGACATTGACCGGCACCTATGCAAATTAAGAAAATTATAGAGTAAATAAAATAGCTCCCACTGGTAGCGGTAATAGGCGGACCTGTGGGAGCTGTTTTTATTTCAAAGCCTTTGTCTGCGTTTTTATGGTTCAAATTTGAAAAAAATTTCATTTTTGAAACAAACAGTTGACAAAAGTGGCGCTCCATCCTTATGATTAAAATAAAAAATATATTCCAAGGGGGTAAAATTATGGGTGAGGTCATAAAGATGGCACTGATTGCCACTTATCCAAGCATGGCGGAAATTTTTTTGAGACTGGCGTCCGGCAGGGAAAACGTGGTGGCCAGAAGCGAGTATGCTTCCTTTGAGCGTGCAGTGGAGATAGCTAAAAACCTGGTAAGGCAGGGAGAGGTGGACGTAATCCTCAGCAGGGGGGGAACAGCCGCACAAATAAAAAATGCAGTGAATGTGCCTGTTGTGTTCATTCCCATCACCCCCTTTGACGTGATTAAAATCGTACATCAATTGGACAAGGACGTTAAGGAAACCGCATTCATCCACTATATGAAAAATGTATATGGAATACAGGAAATTGCACAGATGTACGGGATTAAGATTCACGAATATTCATTCATTAATTATTTTGATATTGAGAACGCGGTGAAGGACGCCTATGATAAGGGAATCCGGACCATCATAGGGGGAGAGGTGGCAGTCAGGATTGCCAAAGGGCTGGGCATTACAGGGTATCAGGTCAGTGCCGGGGAGCAGGCCGTGGACCGTGCCATAGAGGAATCCATATCCATGTTGTATGAGAAACGGAAGGAGCAATATAAATCAGTACAATTGAAGGCTGCCTACGATTCACTGAAGGAAGGGGTCGTGGTCACGGATGATGAGAACCGCATTGTGGTACTAAACCCCATTGCCCAAAAGCTATTTGACCACAGCTATCAGGTAGGTGATATTGCGGGAAACGACATCATTAATGACAAATGCAGGCAGGTATATATGAGCCATCGGGAAGTACCCATATATCTGCACCAGATGAAAAAAGAGACTTATTCAGTGGCACATTCCCCTATTACCAAGGACGGGAAATTTATCGGCGTGGTGAGCCGCATGGAGGATGTCACAAAGACCCAGGAACTGGAACAGAAAATACGCAAGGAATTGCATTTAAAGGGTTTTGCAGCCAAATACCATTTTGAGGATATCATTACCGGGGACAAAGGGATGAAACGGGTGGTGAACCGGGCAGAGGCATATGCAAAGACGGATTCCGCCATTCTCATAGAGGGGGAATCCGGTACGGGCAAGGAGCTGATGGCCCAAAGCATACACAATGCAAGTACGAGGGCCCAGGGGCCCTTTGTGGCTGTCAACTGTGCAGCAATTCCTGAAAACCTGCTGGAAAGCGAGCTGTTCGGCTATGAATCCGGTGCATTTACGGGGGCTAAGAGAGAAGGGAAAGCCGGGCTTTTTGAGCTGGCCCACAGGGGAACCCTGTTTTTAGATGAGATAGGTGAGATATCAAAGAGTGTACAGACCCGTCTTTTAAGGGTCTTGCAGGAAAAGGAAATTATGCGGGTAGGAGGGAACCGGATTATACCTATTGATGTCAGGGTCGTCAGCGCCACCAACAAAGACTTGAAAGCCTTGGCAAAGAACGGGGAGTTCAGGGGGGACCTCTATTACCGTCTCAACGTGCTCCAAATCCAGATTCCGCCTCTGAGAAAACGGAGGGGAGACGTCCAACTGTTGGCGGAACGGTTCCTGTCAGGGTATGGTACGGCTTCCAAGCAGATGAAGGACATAATCCCCATGCTAACATCCTATTCCTGGCCGGGAAACATAAGAGAGCTGCAAAATGTCATGGAGCGCTACGGTGTGCTGTCAGAGGTGCTAAATCAGGAGATATTAAACCAGGAAGAGCTATATGAAATCCTGGGCACATCCCCTCATAAGCCAACAGGCAATACAATGGAAATCCAGATAGAACTGGGCGGGGAACTGAGCGATATCGTAAGCAGGGTGGAATACGAGGTGGCAAATCGTTATCTGGAAGAATTTGACAATAATCAGGAGATGGCGGCGAAAGCACTGGGCATTGGAAGGACCACATTCTGGAGGAAATGCAAAGAGAAAAAATAGAAGATGATAAAAATGGCACGAAATTTGCTCTAAGAAATAGTGAAGATAATTTTTCTTTAATATTTCATTGGAGGTGTAAGAATGGAGGAGCCAAGAGGTGCACTGGATGGCGTGACCGTGCTGGACTTAAGCAGGGTGTTGGCCGGGCCATATTGCAGCATGATTTTGTCCGACATGGGTGCAACTGTTATTAAGGTGGAAGTTCCCGGCACTGGGGATGACACGAGGGGGTTTCCGCCCTTTAAGGATGGAAAAAGCGGTTACTTCATGAATATGAACCGCAATAAGAAGGGAATCACATTGAACCTGAAGAAGGGAAAGGATGTCTTCCTGGAGCTGGTCAGGAAGGCGGATATCCTGATTGAGAATTACAGGCCGGGTACCATGGAGAAGCTGGGGATTGGATATGAAGAGCTTAAAAAGATCAATCCAAAGCTGGTCTACGGGTGTATATCAGGATTCGGCCACTATGGTCCTTACAGTAAGCGACCGGGATATGATATTGTAGGCCAGGCCATGAGCGGCATCATGAGCGTGACCGGTTGGCCGGATGGGGAAGCCACCAGGGCAGGAGCCCCGGTATCCGACACGGTAGCGGGAATTTCCCTGGCGGCAGGAGTCCTGGCCGCGCTCCACTACGCACAGAAGACGGGCAGGGGCCAGAAGGTGGATATTGCACTGGTGGACAGCCTGGTGAGCGTGATGCAGATTATCAACCAGATTTATCTGATAGGGGGGAGGATACCGGGAAGGACAGGAAATGCATACGAGTCCACAGCCCCCTACGACACATTCCCCACAAAGGACGGGCAGCATGTGGTGATTGGCGTGGCCAATGATAAATTCTGGAGACAGATTTGTGAGATGATGGGCAGGACGGAGCTGATTCATCATCCGGACATGGCAAAGAATGGTGATCGGGTCAGGAACAGGGATAAAATCAAACCTATCGTGACGGAGTGGACCATGACCAAGACTGCGAAAGAGCTGGTGGACCAGCTTCTGGAAACAGGGCTGCCCACAGCCCCTATCTACGATGTTAAGCAGGTGACGGAGGATCCGCATATTGCAGGGGCAAGGGAAATGTTCATAGAGATTGAGGACCCGGATGTGGGAGCCGTCAAGGTCACTAATTCCCATATCAAGATGACGGAGACAAAACCAGGGTTTAAGAGCCCGGCCCCGGCCCTGGGACAGCACAACCGTGAGATATATGGCGGTATGCTTGGTTTCACTGAGGAGCAGCTTAATAAAATGAAGGAAGACGGAGTCATATAGGAGGTGGCCAGCATGATGATGCCAGGAGATATAACGGTTGTTGAGGTGGGCCCCAGGGACGGCTTCCAGAATGTAAAAGCCATGATTCCCACAGATGAAAAAATTGCCATCATACGGGCGATGATATCATCCGGAATCCGGCAGATGGAGATTACCTCCTTTGTGAACCCCAAATGGCTGCCCCAGATGGCGGACGCGGCTCAGGTGACAGAGGAGATACTTAAGGATGCTCCAGAGGATTTCAGGGCCATAGCCCTGGCTCCAAATAAAAGGGGAGTGTCAAACGCGGTACAGGCAGGGCTTAAGAGTGTGACCTATGTCCTGTCTGCCAGCGAATCACATAACATAAAGAATGTGAACCGCAGCGTGAGTGAGTCGCTGGAGGAGCTGAGGGACATAAAGGACAGCTTTCGGGATATCACCGTCAGGGTATCCCTGGCTACCAGCTTCGGTTGTCCCTTTGAGGGGAGGATTCCCCAGGAACGGGTGATGGACGTGGTGGAGCGGATTCATGAGGCAGGAATCCGGGAAATCATCCTTTGCGATACCATCGGCATAGCCAATCCGCTACAGATAAGGAATACAGTGGGATTAGCCCTCCGGCGGTTTCCCGATGTGAAATTCGGACTCCATATCCACGATACCCGTGGAATGGGGCTGGCGAGTATATATGCGGGACTGCTGGAGGGAATCCATATCTTTGAGACCAGTATCGGCGGCCTGGGCGGCTGTCCCTTTGCGCCGGGCAGCGCCGGCAATACGGCCACGGAGGATATGCTTAACATGGTAAATGCTATGGGAATAGACCACCATATTGACATGGAACGATACCTGGAAGCGGTGGAGCTTGTGAGGGGGAAAGTTGATGCGTCCCTTACGGGCAGGATATCAAACATGTGCCAGGCAGGGGCCTGAAAAGACAAAGGAACAGTATAAAAGACCAATAAAAATCAAGGAAAAAAGAGGAGGATATAACATGAGCAGCGAAAAGATGGAGATAGACTATGCAGCATACATCGGGGAATATATGGAGAGGGCAAGAAAGGCGCAGGCCATCATCAATACATACACGCAGGAGCAGGTTGACAGGCTTTGCTCCGTCATTGCTTATGAGATGACAAGGCCGGAAATGGAAGCAGAGCTGGCAACCCTGGCCCTGGAGGAAACGGAGCTTGGGGATTACGATTCCAAAGTCGCCAAGATTGAGAAGAAAGTAAAGGGTATGTTCATGGAAATCAAACATGAGAAGACTGTGGGGATCGTGGAGGAGATTCCGGAGCGGGGTATGAGGAGAATTAAGAAGCCAGTGGGCGTCATCGGTTCCTTGATTCCCAGCACACAGCCTGAGATGATTCCCATCACCACCGCCATGTGTACGGTGAAAAGCCGCAACGCAGTAATCATGGCTCCTCATCCCAGGGGAAAGAAGACCACCTACCAGACCGTTGAGAAAATGCGTGAACTTTTAAGGAAGAATGGGGCTCCGGCGGACATACTGCAGTGTGTGGACCTGGTGAAGGTGGCTGTTACCAATGAACTGATGAGGCAGGCTGACCTGGTAATTGCTACAGGAGGCGCGGGCATGGTAAAGGCTGCCTATTCATCCGGAACCCCGGCTTACGGCGTGGGGGCGGGAAATGCCATCATGGCAATTGACGATACGGCTGATTTCAAAGATGCCGCCCATAAGATCATGCTGAGCAAGACGGGCGACCTGGCTGCGGGCTGTTCCTGCGACAATGCGCTTGTCATCTATGAAAATATTTATAATGAGATGATAGAGGCGTTGAAGGCAGAGGGCGGATATATGTGCAGACCGGAAGAACATGACAAGATTCAGAAGGCCATTTTCCCGGAATGGCCGGCCAATCATGATTTGAACCGTGATATTGTTGCCAAGCCGATTGATGTGATTGCCAGGCTGGCGGATATTGAGGTTCCTGAAGGAACGAAATTCATCATGGTGGAGGAGACTGGATCAGGAGCAGATTATCCGCTGTCAGGGGAGAAGCTGTGCATGGTACTGACTGTTTATAAGTGCAAGGACATTGACGGGGCTATTGAGCGTGTCAATGCTAACCATGCCTATTCAGGAGCCGGCCATTCCTGCGGTATTTATTCCCATAATGAGGATAACATCATAAAGTTTGCTCTCAATACCCATACATGCCGTGTGAACAATAATCTGCCTAACAGCGTGGTCAACACGGGGGACTGGAATGCGGGACACCCCTTCTCACCTTCACTGGGGTGCGGTACATGGGGAGGAAATATCGCCTCTGAAAACATTTCTTTAAAGCACTATATGAATGATACATGGCTGGCAACAGGAATCAGCCGGGCTGTCCCCACAGACGAGGAGCTGTTTGGCGATACCGGAGTCATGCGTTAATGACAGATGAATGAAAAAGGAGAATGAGGATGCACCCTGAAATGAAGGAATATAAATGTACAATCATGCGGGGCGGTACCAGTAAGGGCATATTCATCATGGAAAATGAACTGCCCGCGGACCAGCCTGACAGGGATGCCCTCATCTGCCGGATATTCGGAAGTCCGGATATCCGGCAGATTGACGGGCTGGGCGGGGCCGATGTATTGACAAGCAAACTGGCAATCATCGGACCATCCACAAGGGAAGACGCGGATGTGGACTATACATTCGGACAGGTGAGCTTTGAGAGGCAATTTGTTGACTATAAGGGCAACTGCGGCAATATTTCATCGGCGGTAGGGCCATTTGCCATAGACAAGGGACTTGTGAAGGCGGTGGAGCCGGTGACGACCGTGCGTATCCATTTGACTAACAGTGACCAGATATTGATTGCTAAGGTTCCGGTGGAACATGGCAGGGCAAAGGTAAAAGGGGATTGTTCCATAGATGGGGTTCCCGGCATGGCAGCCAGGATTGATATGGATTGGTCTGACATTACAGGGACTGTCTGCGGCAGGCTGCTTCCTACTGGAAATCCCAAAGACACATTCAACATTGATGGGCAGGAGTATGAGGTGTCCCTGGTTGACGCAGGCAATCCCCTTGTTTTCATCCGGGCCGGTAGCCTGGGGATGAAGGGATTCGAGACCCCGGCGGAGATTGAGGATAATAAGGAACTGATGGAGCGGATTGAGAAGATACGCAGTGAGGCGGCTGTGCGTTTTGGTTTGGTGGAGAGGCCGGAAGAGGCGAGGGAGCAGAGCCCCTACAATCCTTTTTTTGCCATTGTAAGCAGTCCGGTTGATTACCGCTGCTTTAATGGGGCGGAAGTTAAAAGGGAGAATGTAGATATTGTGTCCCGCCTACTGTTCATGCTCCATATGCACAAGGCATACCCCATCACAGGAACCGTCTGCACCGGTGCGGCCGTAAGGATTCCGGGAAGCATACCCTGGGAGGTGATGGACGCGGAATCAAGGAAAAGGGAAAACCTTCGCATCGGCCATCCGGCCGGGGTGTTGGAGGTATACTCAAGAGCAGATAACAGCAATGGACAGACGGATATCAAGAGTATAAAGGTGTTCCGCACGGCCAGGATGATTATGGATGGCACGGTGTATGTATCATAACGAGCCACTGCACTAAGCGGTCAAAAGACACCCGCTACGTGCCAGTGACATGTATCGCACGTAGGAGACCAAAATACGGTCTCCAAGTGCTCATAACGAGGAGGGCTACATATGGGACAGACTATGTCAGAGAAAATCCTGGCCAGGGCAGCAGGCAGGAAAAACGTGAAGCCGGGCGAGATTTTATGGGTCAATGTGGACCGGGCCATGATGGATGATATTCTTGGGCCACGGGTGGAAATAGCAAAACATATGAAGGAAATCAAAGATGAGGTCTGGGATAAGGAAAAAGTGGTCATCATATCGGACCACTATACACCTCCGGCTTCCATCAAACAAGCTGAGATTGTAAAATTTACCAGGGATTGGGCAAAGGAACACGGTATCGGCAATTATTTTGAGTTTGTAGGTCCGTGCCATCAGATTATGGCGGAACATGGATTTGTCAGACCGGGGACCGTGATAGTGGGGACGGATTCCCACACCTGTATGGGAGGCGCCATGGGCGCCTTTGCCACAGGTATTGGCTCCACGGAGATGATGGGGGTGCTGATAAAAGGACAGATTTGGATGAGGGTACCTGAGACAATCAGGGTTGTATGGGATGGAAGCCTTCCGTCCGGAGTCATGGCCAAGGACATTTCGCTGAAGACCATTGGGGTAATCGGTCACGCAGGAGCTACCTATAAGACCGTGGAATATGTTGGGACAGCCGTTTCAGAACTGCCGGTTGATGAGCGGATGGCAATTACCAATATGGCGGTTGAGATGGGAGCCAAAGCAGGTCTGATGGAACCGGATGAGAAGGTAAGGGAATTCCTGGAGGCTCATGGGGGGACGGAAGGGATAACGGAAGAAGACTGGTCACTTAGAAGCGATGAGGATGCAATATTCTGCCGCACCTGCAACTTTAATGTAGAGGAATTATCGCCCATGGTGGCATGTCCGCATCAGGTGGACAATGTGACGGAGGTGGCAAATGTGACAGAAACCTCAATTCATCAGGCTTACATAGGCTCATGTACGGGAGGCCGGTACTATGACCTTGCAAAGGCCGCTGAACTGTTAAAAGGGAAGCACATAGCCAAGGGGCTCCGCCTTTTGGTTTCACCGGCATCGGATGAGATATGGAGAAGGGCAGATGGGGACGGAATCCTTAAAATCCTGGCAGAGGCGGGCGCCACCGTGCTCGCGCCTACCTGCGGTGTCTGTGTGGGACTTCATTCCGGCATGATTGCAGGGGGAGAGAACTGTATTTCCTCATCCAACCGGAATTTTATAGGCAGGATGGGGAGCAAGGAGGCCGGTATCTATCTGGGTTCTCCGTTGACCGTGGCGGCAAGCGCACTGACAGGCCATATAACGGACCCAAGGAATGTGATGTGAGAGGAGATGTGTAAATATGGAGAATAAACAAGGTTATGTCATAAAATTTGGCGACAATATTAACACGGATATCATCTCACCGCCCCAGTATATGGAACTGGGCATAGAGGCAAGTTCCCAATATGCCATGGGCGCCGTGGAGCCGGAGTTTGCCAAAAAGGTAAAACGGCAGAAAATCCTGGTGGCGGGAGATAATTTTGGCTCCGGCTCCAGCAGGGAGACGTCGCCGCTGTCCCTTAAGTATCTGGGGGTGGAGGCCATTGTGGCCAAATTCTTCGCCAGGATTTTTTATCGGAACGCTATAAATGTGGGGCTGCTTGTGGTAGAATGTGAGGAAACGGACCGGATTCAGGAAAATGATTGTGTGTGCATTGACTATGAGGCAGGAATAATTAAAAACCTGACCCGTGGCGAGGAGTATGTATGCTCAAAAATCCCGGACCATCTGATACGGCTGATTGAAGCCGGAGGGCTAGTGGAATATTTAAAGGCCGGGATGTAGAAGTATAGTTTTTATATGAAAGCGGAAAGTGGAGGAATTGGAATGGCAACGTTTGATGAGATTATAAAATACAGGAACACCCACAACAAGTTTGCGGCATTTCTAGGCATCGTAACGACGGAAATCAGCTTTGGGGCTGCTAAGGGAGAGATGGAAGTGCGGGAAGAGTTTGTGAATCCCATCCATTCTGTCCATGGGGGCTGTCTGTTTTCTCTTGCCGATACCATAGGAGGCGCTGCAGCGGCTTCCCACGGTATGCGTATGACAACCGCGTCCGGCGACTTCCACTATCTCTCCCCTGCTATGGGTACGAAGATGCTGTATGCAGCGGCAAAGGTGATTAAGGACGGGAAGAAAATCTGTGTCTGCGATGTGGAGATATCGGACGATTCAGGCAAGCTGGTTGCTAAGGGTGTGTTTTCGTATTTCAACTTAGGGGTACCGCTGATAGAAGAATAGGGAAAAAATCATATTTAAAAGGAAAAAGGGGACGTTCGCTGAAACGTCCTCTTTTTCCTCGCTTTTACGATTCATCAATCCGTTCTATTTTAAATACCACCGGACGCACCCCATCATTACAGCACGCAATCATCACATCCTTACGCTTCATCCATCCCTCCATCAGAGAACCGCCCTGAATGGCGGTGTAGACATAATGGCTTATGGCGTGCCATGCCTCCGAACAGAAACCGCCCGGGATTGTCATGGAAAAATAGGCTTCCCTGTCTATGATAGTCTCAAAGCCTTCCTGAAACACATGGCAGCTCCCTACTTCCGGATTTTTGCAATAGGATTGTGCCAATTCGGGGAAATAATTTTTCTTGATTACAGTGATTTTACATTTTGGCATGTTAATACCTCTCATTCTTCTTTCCTTTTTGCGTGTATATGAAGTTATAAAAAGCAAATTATATGCCAACTATCAAAATACAGATTGCAGCCTAACCTCTTGGGCGGCAGGGAGAAGGGCAGAGTGTGGTTTATCCTATCATGATGTATTCTATGGGTGTTCCGAAAATGAAAATATGGTTTAAAAAATGAAACTCAAGAATACAGACGTCATGCTGTTCATAGGGATATGAACATGGTCTGATTACCAGAAAGACAATCGGTAAAGGTATATTTTGGCAGTTGAAAAAAGAATTACTATCTGGTAAAATAAAATTGTGCAAAATAGCCATAAAGGGTGGGGGTTTTAAAAGAAAAAATATAATATTGGCATAAAAATTGCTCAATACATGAATAGAAGAACCTTGCAAAGGAACAGGAGGAACAAAATTCATGATAATTGATTTTAGGCTGCGCCCACCCTTTAAGAGCTATCTGAATGCCATCATGTACAGAGACCTGGAACGTTCTGCCGGTATGTCCAAACGTATTGGGATGGAGCAGCCGGAGTCTGTGCAAAAGATGGATTTGGAACTGACCATGGCAGAAATGCGCAGGGCGGGAATTGACAAAGGGGTGGTGTCCGGCAGGAAAGCGAATCCACATGTAGGTATGGTGGATAATTCGGATGTTCAGGAACTGGTTGAGTGTTATCCGGATTACTTTATTGGATTGGCGGGCATTGACCCATCAGATAAAAATAGTGCGGTTGAAGAGACAAAAAGGTATGTAATAAATGGAAAGCTCAGGGCAGTGGTGATTGAGCCGGGTGTTTTGCAGAAGCCCATGTTCGCAGACGATGAACGGATTTATTATTTATATGAATTTTGTGAGGAACATCATATACCGGTAATGATGATGATTGGGGGGAATGGAGGAAAGGATATCCGTTATTCCATGCCATGGCAGGTGGAACATGTTGCACTGGATTTTCCGAAACTGCAGATAATTGTAGCACATGGCGGATTTCCGTGGATTACCCAGATGATTCAGGTGGCATACCATTGTACCAATGTCTATCTGCTTCCGGATTTGTTCATGCTCAATATGCCGGGGGCACAGGATTATGTGACGGCTGCAAATTATATTTTAAAAGACCAGATGCTGTTTGGGTCAGCCTATCCTTTTGCACCGCTTGGCGGTAGCATTCAGTGTATCAGAAATATGGGGATACATGAGGATTCTCAGAAAAGGTTTTTGGGGGATAATGCCAGACGTTTGCTGGGGCTTTCAGAATGAATGTTATTGAACATCATATGCCTGGCAGTGATGTTGGAACATGTCTCAAGACTGCGGAAAAGAGGCTTGCAGGGATGTATAGTAACAAGGATTATTTTTTGGTCGCCGGTGGCGCTCAGACACCTAAGAATACGAATCTGAACGATATGTATCAGACTGTATCCGTGCAGTTATATGTTAATAAGAGAACAAAGATTGTGGAAAAAGCACATCTGAATGTAATCTCCCCACTGACGGCCGAATTTTTTAGGGAAGTGGTAGAGGGATATTGTATGGATGACCCCATTGAACCGGTTTTGGATTATTTAAAGGAAAATCTGTTGACACCGGCTACAGGCAGCACCATACAGGCCCTGCGTTCGGCTGTGGTCAGGTACCGGGAGAGCAAATGGTGCCAGTACACATAATGTTGTGTCCTATAAAATTGAATAGATAAGGTTATTGACTGAAACGTTTCCCTTTAAAGGAAACGTATGGAAGGTGAATAAAGCCTGAATGGACTGTTTCTGGTATTTTTACTGCCAGGTATGGTTTATTCGGGCTTTTTTATAAGATTTTATAAACATATATGCTGTTGTGCTGCGTCCTGTAAGCTTGGACTGCGAGGCCGGCAAAATAAGGAGGTTACAAATTTATGGAGAACTGTTGCGTGAGTAGTTTGACAAACCAGGAGGAGAGGATCCTCAACAAGAAAGGACAGTTAAGTCCGAGAAAACGGATTAATAAATTTCTGGAGACATTCCGGAATGATGTACCCCGGATTGATATCCAGAGAGCCGTATTTTTTACTGAGTCCATGAAGGAGACAGAGGCGTATCCCATGAACATCCGCTGGGCAAAAGGGATAGAAAATGTATGCAAAAACATTGAAGTTGTAATCCAGGAGGATGAATTGATAGTGGGTACATGCGGCGGGGCGGGACGCCACGCTATCCTGTATCCGGAACTGAGAGCAGGATGGTTTTCCAGGGGGCTGCGCGATACCCAGAAAAAGAAAGCATACCGGATATCGGATAAGGACATAGAAATCCTGGAGGAGAAGGTCATCCCCTACTGGAAAGGAAAGACTGCCCATGAGAGATACTTGGCGCTTATGCCGCAGGAAACCAGAGACATTATCTATGGGGATGATGATTATGGCGCAACGGGGCTCATGCAGGATAATTCCAATGTGGCCAGCGCACTGAATTGGAGCGGGGAGTACGGGAAAGTCCTTACAAGGGGATTAAATGGAATAAAGGCAGAAGCCTTGGAAAAAATTGAGGCAATCAGAGACAATCTCTCTGAGAACCATTACGATAAGATTCCATTTTTGGAGTCTGTCATCATCAACTGCGATGCCCTTATTACCCTGGCTGGGCGATACGCTGATAAGGCAAGGGAGATGGCGAAGGCAGAGACAGACCCTGCTAGAAAAAGAGAACTGGAGCAGATTGCGAAAAACTGCGACTGGGTGCCGGCTAATCCGGCCCGGAATTTTTGGGAGGCACTGCAGTGCCAATGGTTTGTACAGATGGGTTACAAGCTGGAACAGGCAATCAACGGAGGTATAGCCCTGGGCAGGTTCGACCAGTATATGTACCCATTTTACCGCAAGGATAAGGAGGCGGGGATTCTGGATGACGAGAGGGCGTTGGAGCTAATGGAGTGTTTATGGCTGAAGGTAGCAGATTTCCTGCAATTTAATGCAACGAATGCAGGAAATTTCTGGGAAGGTTACGCCCACTTTGAGATGCTTACATTAAGCGGTCAGACAAGAAATGGAAAGGATGCCACCAATGAGCTGACATACCTTGTCATCCGTTCAAAGAAGGAATTTCCACTCCATTACCCGGACCTGATGGTACGGCTCCACTCGGCTACGCCGGACCGCCTGCTGCGGGAGGCGGCTGAGTTGGTAAAGGAGGGGAGTGGTTTCCCGAAATTCCTGAACGATGAGGAAATCATACCTGCTTTGGTAAACAATGGGGCTGATATAGAGGAAGCCAGGGATTATGCAGGTTCGGGCTGTACGGAAGTACGGATGCTGAATAAAGATACTTATATGCCGGTAGGAGGGAACATCAATTTGGCATCTGCTTTTGAGATGGCTGTAAATGATGGATATGTGAAGTATGGAAACAATTACAGACAGTTAATGGTCCCATCCATACCGGCGGCGGAGATAAGGACCTTTGAGGATGTGATGGTCAATTTAAAGGAAACATTTGACTTTTTTGTCCGGCATTTCATGAAACGACAGACAGCACTGGAGATGACTAATAAGGAACTTCTGGCGGCGCCCTTCATGTCCTGCCTGCATGACTTATGCATGGGGAACTGCATGGACATACACCAGCCTAATATACCTGGAAGTGTTTACAAGGATCCTGGAGATGTCAACATCAATGGGTTTGGTACGGTGGCAGAGTGCCTGGCTGTTCTTAAGAAATTGGTATTTGACGATAGGAGGTATACGCTACAGCAGTTGAAAGAAGCCGCCGGACATAACTTTGAAGGATATAAACAGATACATCAGTCTGTGCTGAACGCGCCTAAATATGGTAGGAATGACCCATATGCAGATGAGATTGCCCGCCGGTTGGATGAAATACTATTGGAAACTGTGCACCAATATAGCACACCATTTGGGCCAAAGCATATTAAATTTGTCCCCGTCACATCCCATGTGGGTATGGGGGGAAAACTGGGGGCGACAATCAACGGAAGGAAGGCCGGGCAGGCACTGTCTGAGGGCATTTCTCCAACCCAGGGCGTTGACAATCATGGCCCCATTGCCACCTTGCTGTCCATTGACCATGCCAAGAGCAGAAGGTATGCCAATAGCTTTTCCAGGCTGCTGAATATCAAATTGAGTCCGCAGGTGGTGGCAGGTGAAAATGGAACCAGGAACCTGATGAGCCTTCTTCGGACTTTTGTGGATTTAAAGCTGTGGCATGTGCAATTTAACATCATCCACCGTGATACGCTGCTGAAAGCCCAGAAGGATCCGGATTCATACCGCAACCTGATTGTCAGGGTGGCGGGCTACAGCGCCTATTTTACGGATTTGAGCCCGGCTTTGCAGAATGAGATTATTGCTAGGACGGAACATGAGGAGATTGCATAGACAGAGAGGGAGACATAGAATGAAAAGGAAATCCAAAAGATTAGTTATGCTTATTATAGGCATAGGATTGTGTATAATGTCGGGATGTACAAAGGCGAAACCTGATGCAGTCATGCAGAAAGCACCCGATGTAAAGGCGGAGAAAACTGATGATGAGGATGTATATACATTGAGAATCTCAAATGTGCAAACAGGTGCAAGTCCCATAGGTCAGGCTGTTGATTACATGATTCAAATGGCTGAGGAACGTTCGGGAGGACGTTTGAAATTTGAGCATTATCCTGGTGCGACTTTAGGGGCCGACAGGGTTAATATTGAAAATGCTCAGGCGGATACCGTGGAAATAGGGAACAGTTCCATGTCTTTCCAAGCATGATGAAATAGGGGAATTGTTATGAGTCGTTATAAGGGAATTGTCTTTAATATACAAAAGTTTTCAGTCCACGATGGACCGTCTATTCGTGATGTGGTTTTTCTAAAGGGATGTCCCATGCGCTGCATATGGTGTTCCAATCCAGAATCCCAGAATGTAGAATCAGAACTGGCCTATAATCCGAACAAATGCATTGGCTGGGAGGCGTGTGGAAGTTGTATTGAACGTTGCAGCCAGGAGGCGGTGAATGCACGGAAAGATGGAAAAATCGCAGTGGATAGGGAGAGGTGCCGGATATGCGATGTTTGTGTTGGTGGCTGTTGTGCCCAGGCCCTTACCATATTTGGAAAGGAGATGACAGTGGAGGAGGTGGTAGCGGCTACCGAAAACCAGGCGTCCAGTTGGAGGTCTAACGGCGGGATTACGCTAAGTGGAGGTGAGCCGTTGATGCAGGCTGATTTTGCAGAGGAATTGCTTAGGGAATATAAGCAACAGGGGGTTCATACAGCCATTGAGACTACAGGGTTTGCATTATGGGAGGATGTGGAGCGGGTGGCCGGGCTTTGCAAGTTGGTATTTTATGATATTAAACTTCTGGATACCGCGAAGCACAAACGGTTCACGGGAGTTGATAATCAAATTATACTGGATAATCTGATGAAACTTAGCAAGACTTATCCGGAAAAGGAACTGATTGTCAGGACCCCGGTTATTCCGGGAATCAATGATTCAAAGAAGGACTTAGACCAGATAGCAGATTTCTTAAAGAGACTGCCTCATTTGTCTGATTACGAACTGTTGCCCTATCATGCGTTTGGAAGCTCCAAATATGAACATCTAGGACGGGAATATGGCCTGATAGAAGTGAAGGCGCCGGATAAAATTGAAATTCAGGAAATGAACCAGCAGATAAAAGAAAAACTGTTTGACAAAAAGGGAGGTATAAAATGAACACACAGGAAAAACAGATGGATATAGATTCCCTGAAGGATTATGAGAAGAGATTGATTGAACTTGCGGACCAGATTTGGGAGGTTGCAGAGCCGGTAAGTTTATGTAGTCCGATCTACAAGCCTTGAAGAGGCCCGGGAATATAATTGGCTGGACCTTACTATAAATCATAAAAAATGTTTGACAGGAGGAATATATATGTGGAAGATAACGCCCCTGGATTTAGGGACATTGAGTGTTACGCTGGCGTCACAAATCTGCCGCCATGGAGTGGCTCATGATGTGGGAAAAGTAGTAAAGGCCCCATGCATTGCATGGCTGCTTAAAAATGAAAGTACAGAGGAACTGATATTGGTGGATGCAGGCCCTGCACCGGATCCGGTGTGGGGAAGCAAATATCATAATCCCATTGAGCGGACAGATAAACAGCAGTTGGAATATAGGCTGCGTCAACAGGGGGTGGAACCGGAGGATATAAAGACAGTTATCCTCACCCATTTGCATTGGGATCACGCTTATGGAGTGTGTAAACTGCCTAATGCCAAGGTTTATGTGCAGGTGAAAGAGATGCGGTATTCCGTGGCCCCCATGCGCACCGATTATAAACATTATGAAATCAATATCAAGACCCAGATTCCATTTTTTCTGAATTTTTATAATCAGATTGAATTGCTGGATGGGGATGTGGAGTTTAGGGAGGGTCTGGAAATAATCACTCTTCCGGGGCATTCACCAGGGTCACAGGGAGTTGTGGTCAGCACTGCAAAAGGTAAGTTCATGATGGCTGGAGACTTAATTAATACAGTGGAGAACTGGGAGACCAGGATACCCAGTGGTATCTATGGCAATATGCAGGAGAGTCTGGATTCCCTGGACAAAATGGAACGGTATCATGCTGTGGTGCTTCCAAGCCACGATTTCCAGGCATTTGATATGGTCTGTAATGTGAAATAATAGAAAAGGAGAAGGGTTATGACAAGAGGAAATGCAGTAAAAATCATGGGTATCATTGGGGTTGCAGGTATGTTGGCATTGACAGGCTGTAAAGGTGCTACCGCGCCGGGGACGTCACAGGCGCCGGTTCAGGAAAAGGTCCAGACAAACGTTCAGGACAGTGGGAGCGGGGAAACAAATGCAGGAGAGGATACGAGAGCAGCAGGGGGGGACGTTTATACTATAAAGCTTGCAAGCCCTACCTATAGCGGGGAGGCCGTGCATGAGGGAATAGAAAAATTCAAGGAGCTGGCTGAATCTTATTCAGACGGCCGGATTGTGATAGAACACTACGATTCAGCACAGCTTGGCAGTGACCGGGATACGACAGAGCAGGTACAGCAAGGGGTCCTGGAAGCTTCCTGTTGTTCTTCTTCTAATTTCGTTTCATTCGTGCCGGCATTTGACGCCCTGGAACTCCCTTATGTCACCAGCCGGGATAAGATGGATGCCTTCAATTCATCATTGGATGACGGAGAACTGGGAGAATTTTTCGGGGAACAATTAAAACAGGTAGGATTCCAGCCAATCATGTACAACATGTTTGGATACCGAATTTTCTGCACCAATGAGAAGGCTCCTATGAATGGGATTGACAGTTTTAAGGGAATTAAGCTGCGTACCACGGAGTCCCAGGCTGAGATGGCTACCGTGGAGGCCCTGGGAGCATCGGCTATGCCCTTAGCCTGGGCGGATACCATTACTGCCATTGAGCAGAATACGGTAAATGGCTGGGCCACCACGGATTCTTATGCGAAAAACTGCGGAGCTTATGAAATCATCCAAAATGCTATAGACACAGAGCATAACCTGACCCTTCATCTGGTGGTCATGAATAAGGCTTATTATGATTCACTGCCGGCTGATATTCAGGAAATCATCATGAGGGCAGGAAAAGAAGCAATGGATTTTGAGCGGGATTATGAAAAGGAGACTTCTAAGAAAGACCGTCAGTTTATGATGGACAAAGGGGTTCACTACTACCTCTTAAGTAACGAGGAACGCCAGCAGCTTATGGATATTACAAGGCCCACATGGGATAAGCTGATGGACAGTGATGTGAAGAAGAAGGCATTGGAAATGATACAGAAAACCCAGCAGTGACGGATGGAGAACGAGGTGTCAAATGGAGAGAACGATAGAATTGAAAAGCAGAACATTTTGGGACATCTTATGTCTCCTGGACAATCATCTGGAAAAGGCATTCCTGGCGGCAGGGCTGTTTGCTTCCTTCACTCTTCTCACGATACAGGTAGTATACCGGTATGTGGTAATCAAGCTGGGTGTGTCCGCCTCCATATCATGGGTGGAGGAGTTGGCAAGATTTCTGTTCATTTGGATTAGCTATCTGGCTGTTCCTGTAGCAGTTAAGAATGACAGTATGGTAAAAATCGATGTGGTATACGGTTTGCTGCCGGAACGGCTTAAGGCAGTCAACCGCTTGATTGTGGATATTCTTGTGGCGATTCTTGCCGTTGTCCTTTATTATGAAGGAACCGGCATGATATCCCAGCAGATGGTGTACCCGACCTATACAGCGGGACTGCGGATTCCATACATGATTCCATATCTGATACTGCCTATCGGATTCGGCCTGACCGTTTTGAGGGTCGCACAATCCTTTGTCAGGCATATGCGTAAGTGCAAAATCATTGATTTGGCTGCTGCTGCTGTAGTGGTTGCCATTGTCTTCTTGCCGGTGCTATTGGGGATGCAGTTTCCCGTGGCTTTGTGGATATTCGGATATTTTTTCGTGTTTTTGGTTCTAAGCGTGCCAATTGCATTTAGTTTAGGCCTGGCATCCGTGATGACTATCCTTGGAACGGGTGTTCTGCCTATGGGATATACGGCTAATATAGCGTTTAACGGAGTGAACAGCGTACCCATTATGGCAATCCCCTTCTTTATAGTAGCTGGAAACCTCATGGGAGCAGGTGGGCTCTCACGGCGTCTGCTTTCGGTAGCGGATGAGATTCTGGGCCGTTTTACCGGCGGACTTGCCCTGGCTACCATTGCAACCTGTGTTGTCTTTGCTGCCATGAGCGGCTCAGGGCCTGCCACGGTGGCCGCTATCGGTGGGCTGACGATTCCGGCCATGATAGAGAGAGGATATGATAAAAAGTTTGCAGCGGCTATCGTAGCCTGTGCTGGGGCTATCGGTGTGCTTATCCCTCCAAGCAATCCCTTTGTGATTTACGCTATTTCCTCATCTACGTCAATCGGTAAAGTTTTTATGGCAGGCATCGTACCCGGCCTTTTGGTTGCGGCTGCCCTTATGGTGATTACCGTCTATCTGGCACACAAGCATGGCTGGAAAGGGGAACAATGCCGTTTCTCAGCAAAGCGGTTTGCAAGCCTGATTTGGGATGCAAAGTGGGCCCTCTTTGTGCCAATCCTGGTGCTGGGAGGCATCTATCTGGGGATTTTTACCCCTACGGAAGCGGCCGCGGTGGCTGCATTTTATGGATTGATTGTAGGTGTGTTCATTTATAAGGAAATAAAACCAAAAGAATTAACAGAATGTTTCGCAGAGAGCTGCGTGACATCCTCCGTGGTTATAGTCCTGATTGGAATGGCGGCGATTTTATGTAATATCATGACATTGCAAAAAATACCTGTGATTGTGGCAGAGTACATAACCAGCATATCTGACAACAGAATTATCATTCTGTTACTGATTAATATCATGCTCCTGATTACAGGTACGTTTATGGAGGCAGCAGCAGCAATCGTGGTGTTGACGCCAATTTTATTACCGGTAGTAACACTGCTGGGTGTGGATCCCATTCATTTTGGGGTCATCATGGTCCTGAACCTGGCCATTGGATTCGTTACTCCGCCAGTTGGAGTGAATCTCTTTGTAGCTAGTGGAATCATAAAGACAAGCATCAAGGACATGATGAAATCCGTCATCCTGCCATTAATGGCTATGATTGTGGTTTTAATCCTGGTAACGTACATTCCGGCCTTCAGCCTGTGGCTTCCGGGAATGATGAAATAAGTTGAGGAAAGAGGGACATATATGTGGAAAATAATACCTTTGAAGCTTGCAACCATGCAGCTCACCAAAGCGGCACGCATCGCAAAATGCGGTGTTGCCGCCAATATCGGAGAAGTATCTGAAATTCCATGTATTGCATGGCTACTGAAAGAACAAGAGACAGGACGGATGATCCTGGTGGACGCAGGTCCGTCCAAAAATCCGGAGCGTGACAGCAGATACCATAACCCGGTGACCAGGACGTTGGGGCAGCAGATAGGGGAATGTTTAAAGAACCAGGGGGTAAGGATGGAGGATATCAGGGAAATTATCTTGACCCATCTGCATTGGGACCATGCCTATGGGGTGAAGGAGTTCCCGTGGGCGGATGTATATGTGCAGAGAAAAGAACTCCAGTATTCAATTGCTCCCTTTACTGTACATCAGGCATGTTATGAATTAAATGATAAGGAAAATCCGCCATTTTATTTCAGCTTTTATCACCAGTTTAAAATTTTGGATGGGGATATGGAATTTGCGCCGGGTGTCAGGCTGATTACACTGCCAGGGCATTCCCCTGGTTCCCAGGGCGTGCTTGTGGACACAGAGAAGGGGAAATGTCTCATTGCGGGTGACCTGTTTAATTCCATGGAAAATTTTTATGAAGATATTCCCACGGGCGTGAATACCAGCTTATATGACTGTGCCCGTTCTTTTGCTAAGGTGAGGGAGTTGGGAGATGTCATGATATTGCCGGGACACGATGACAGGGTGTTTGAAATTTTAGTTAAAGATGTAAGGTAGGAGGAAATCTAAGAATCTTTTGTGGGCGTTAGAAGGTTCCGTATAAAAAGAATGTCTGGGTGGATATGTAAAAAGTGCGGCGGGGAATGCCTTTAAAGGTTTCCTGCCGTATTATATATGAGGAACTGATGGGAGTATTTATTAGGGGTGAGGTGAATAGGGAATGTGGGAAATAATTATAAAAGCAGGGAGTCTGGTATTCATTATCTTTCTGGGGTTTGTCCTAAGAAGAATGCAGCTTTTACAAAAAGAAGACTGCCGTACTTTAATGATGCTAATCATGAATGTCACCCTGCCGGCAGCAGTGATTGCCAGCTTTCAGGATTATAAGCGGGATATGAGTCTGATATTTGTTGCACTGATTGCCATTGGAATGAATGGTTTCATGAGTCTGGCAGGGTATATGTCAGCTGACCGCAAAGATAAAAAGGAACAGGCATTTGGAGTCATTAATTATTCAGGATATAACGTGGGAGCCTTCGCCATGCCATATTTGCAAAGCTTTCTGGGTGAGACAGGTATTATGGCAGCCTGCATTTTTGATTCGGGGAATGCCATTATGTGTTCTGGCATGGTGTATGTGATTGCCTCTGGAATACTTGAGGGGAGAGGAAGATGGAATTTAAAGAATATGGTGGGAAAGCTGGTGAAAGTGGTACCTTTTGATGTATATGTGGCTATGATAGTCCTGTATTTCGCGGATATACATCTGCCTGTTGTAGTATATCAGGCCGCGGGCTATGTGGGAGTTGCTAACACCTTTCTAGCCATGCTGGTGATAGGGGCATCCATTAAGGTGGAATTAAATGATTCAAGTGATGTGCAGGTGGGAAAGCTTATTAAAAACCTGATGGTCCGTTATATACTTGCAGCAATCATCTCGCTGTGTATATATTATCTGCTTCCTTTTGAAATAATGATACGACAGGTACTGGTAATCATCGCGTTTGCTCCGGTATCTTCTATTACAGTCATTAATACGGCAAAATGCGGTTTGGACGAAGAACGCTCTGGGGTGGTAAATTCCATATCGATATTAATCAGTTTAGTTTTGATTACATATTTAATTATAAGATGGAACCTGGGAATATCTGTTATGTGATAGAAACAGCTATCTGAAACTGGCTATGGGATAAGGGAGATGTTAGGAGTATCGGGAGCTGCTTTCAGGGAGGATTGGATCTTCTCTTTAGGGAAAGGCCTGAAAATGTAGAACGGTATGAAGGGTACAGGTATAACACATAGGCTGGGTGGAAGGGATGGAAACGAAGAATAGGAGTATTTTTATACGAAATATAACGGAATCAGATAGCAATAACTATATGTGGGGGTATGACAAGGACATGGTATCTTTTGGGGCGGGCTTGTCTGGCATAGGTTGAAGTATCATCCGAGAAATACTGTTTATCCATTTGCGTTGGGTATGAGATTCTTTACAAAATTTTGTTTACAGGGGCTTAGAAAAGAATAGGCAGCTATGGTTTGGATACGGGTTTATGTGTAGATAATAAGAGTGTGGATGTGACTGACTCTAAATATTAATAGTGATGTATACGGAAATTAAACGGCTTCTTACAAAAAAATTTGTAGGGGCTGCTTTTGATATGACTTTTATATTAACAGAAGATAAATCAGCTGATGCAAGGAGGAGGGGAAAGACAGTGCTGATAGCTGGAAAAATCTTTTCGGCAAAACCTTTGCCTATGATTTTTCAAGAAATTTCTTTTCACGTTGTGTAAGTGATAATGTGCTGGCCGCCAAGGACAGTTGCTGCTGGTTGTTTGCTACGAATGCACAAAATCACCTCGAATTTTGATAACTCTATTATACCAAAAATTCGAAGATTTTTAATATCGTGTTAGATTTTCAAGGTACAAATTTATATCAAAGGTCAATGACCTTTTGACACCCTAATCGTTGTGGATAAGCAGCTGGTAAAGAATTACTGGAGATACAGCCTGCCCATGCTTAAATATGAGGATACAAGAGACGGGGAGCGGTAGGAACGAGATATTAATGAAAAAGCAAGTTTAGGCAATAACGCTATTAAGATAGTTTGAATTAGGCCCTGTAACGCCCTGTAAGCCATCGTATGGGCTTTTGGAACAGACAGTAGGATATTTGGGCATGTCCTGCAAAATCAAGCAAATTTGAACGGATTTAAAAGGATATAGTTTTATTGAAAAGCTAGATATTCCTTCGTGCGTTTGGGAAATATAGATGGGACGGATTCCATCCGTTCGATTTGTGTGCAGGTTAAAGGGAGGTGCACCTAAAGGCTCCCCTCCCGGCCACAATCGCCCGCAATGCGGGCGTTTTTCTGCTTCCACCAAGGTGCACCTGTTTGGCACCTTGGTCACCTGCCAGGTGGTCGGTTTTGGCTGGAGACCACGCAAATACAAGGAAAATGGTGTATTTATAGGTGCACCCTGTAGGTGGTTCTGACGTATTTGGAGTAGAATCTTTATGACATGTGGATATGGACTTCCGCCGGGATATTCGATATGGTGTTGGCGGAAGGAGGAGTGTCCATGAAGAAAACTACGAGGGAACAATGTGAGGAAGTCATAGCAGCCAGGGTAGAATGGCTGGTAACCCGATGGCAGGAAGAAAAGACACAGGAAGAAAAGAAAGCAGACCACAAGCTGAACGAACGGATGGACCATTGGATGAAGGAAATCACCAAGGAGCAGAGGGATGCCATAGAGGATTGTATTGATGACATGCTGGATGGAAATGGGATGTGTCAGCTGTATCTGTATGAGGAAGGGGTGAAGGATGGGATACGATTGATGAAGATGATTCGGGATATGTGATAGTATGTTTTGAGGGTAGCCGTCATATTATGTGGCGGCTTTTTGTTTGTTTAGAGAGGAAAAACGAGGCGAAAAAAATCAAATACATGCTGTACCCGTACAAAAAAATACATGCCACGCCAAGGGTGGAGTCTGTCTATCCGGTGGGCCATGCCCTGGCCCATGGTGGCCCGCCAAGAAGTACCCAATGGAATATCTAGTACAGAGGGAAAGAATATAAACCATTTGAGGCGTGATAAACGGAGTAAAAATAACTAAAGTTGTATGTGCACTTTTAACGAAATTGGCTTTTTGAGGTTATCAAAAGGGGTCTGAAACTGGACTAATAGTGAGGGGTATTTTTTGGGAAATGTAATCTGCAAGCCAGGTTGTATGCCGAACTTGTGTATCTTAAGAAAATCGTAAGAAGAAATCTGGTTATCAGAAGGCCTATTTTTTACCACTAGTAGTAGGGGGATATTTTTTAGAAGGGGATGAGGAACTGGCTCTTCCTTGCATTTGTAAAGAAAAACATAAGTCCACCCCGGGCAACTCATTGAAATTGTCCATTCGTGAGAGGGGAATGTATGAGTACAGGGGAGGTTGCTCCAACGAAGTTATCTGAAGAATTCGCATGATGGAAGAAAACATCTGCCCATCAACAACAGTAAAATATTATGTATTTTCATAGGGATTTTCAGGAGGGCATTGTGTATAATCCTGAAAATTAAATTTGTTGGTTATCAGTAGGCCTATTTTTCGGCTTTTAAATAGTAGAGGGGTATTTTTTGAAAACCCGAAATGGAAGGAGAGAATGGGGTATAACCGGTCCATCTCTTAAGTGGGAGACCGGATATATTATAATCCACAAAAGAAAAAATGATTCATACAGGCCTGACTAAAAGGACGGGAGTATGCCTGTCCGCCGTACAATGACAACTTCATATCCAGCCAATCCGTTACATTGGCTGTCCGGTCGTGAGGAACGAAAGCGACGTGAGGGGTGCGCGAAGACTGCCTGCAGGACATAATCCTGTCCATGGATATGCAATACATCTTAAGGCAAGAGCGGTACACACCTGACTCCCAATCAACCATAAGCAGGGTTGAATCGCCATAATCCCGGACAGCTGACAATGATACTTCCGTCCAGTCACAGCCCCCTTGGCCGGGGACCACGCAATGAGGGCGGCCCCCGGAGAACCCGGAGGAGGTGGAATTCCTATGATGCCTGTATGCTGCAGGCAGGCGGACTGGCTGCCCTGTCCAGGTATCCTTCTGGACAAGCTTCGGGGAGTAGTGTCAAATAGAAGCACAAATAAGAAACAGAAAGAAGGTGGGTTCGATGTCAGATCATGCAGCCGTTCTTCCAGGATGACTGCATGGATGTGGGATGGAACGAGGCCAGAATGGATGAACGTGTTACAGATGGGCATTCCCATAACAGCTCCATGAGCGATACGCATGAAGAGATCCGTGAGGTGGAAATAGAGTATTCCCGGAGGATAGATGGAAACAATTGAGTTGCTTCAATACCTGCGATTCAGGGAAGTACAGAAGATACTGGATGAACTGCTGCGCCAAAGGCTGATTGACCCTGTCATGTATGACATGGTCCTTCGGAAGTACCAGAGGATATGTTCCCAACATGTTGTATGAAAATGTGAAAATTCGGAGAACTGATACTTGATATGGTGCAGGAAGTGTGGTAATGTGTCTTGTTGAAAACGGAGGAAAGGAGGCGCAGCAAGTGGCAGAAGTAATATGCATCCCAAAGACCATACCAGAGCGTACAGGATACCAGATACGGAGCATTCGAGTGTGTGCATACTGCCGTGTGAGCACGGATGACGATGGCCAGTATCACTCTTACGACGCACAGATGGAGTATTATAAGGGGCTTATCCAGAAAAATCCGGCCTGGAAATTCTGCGGGATATATGCGGACGAGGGCATAAGCGGAACCAGCCGATGGGGGAGGGAGGACTTCCAACGGATGCTGGAGGAATGTGAAAAAGGAAGGATAGACCTCATACTGACCAAATCAATCACCCGGTTTGCCAGGAACACAGTGGACACCTTATCCACGGTCCGCCATCTGAAGGAAATAGGGGTAAGTGTGTATTTCGAGAAAGAACACCTGAATACTATGACGGAGGAGAGTGAAGGGATACTGACCGTATACGGTGCGGTTGCACAGCAGGAGTCAGAGAACATCTCCCAAAACGTCCACTGGTCAGCGGTAAACCGGTTCCGGCATGGTACATTCGTGATAAGCAGACGGCCGTATGGCTACGATAAGGATGAAGCGAAGGAGCTGGCTGTTAAGAAGGATGAGGCAGCATGGGTCCGCAGGATGGCCAGCATGTACATGAATGGAGTGAGTGGGGTGAGGATAGCCGAATATCTGAATCAGAACCAAGTAGCGGCGCCTTATGGTGGGCTCTGGTCCTCCGAAGCGGTCCTGCGGATCCTGTTCAACGAGAAAACAGTGGGTGATTGCCTTCACCAGAAAACCTATTCGACTGGGACGGTGCCGTTCCGGACAGAGAAAAACCATGGGAAGAAGCCACAGTACTATATAAGGGATGACCATGAGGGTATCCTGAGCAGGGATGAGCAGATGAGGTTACAACAGATAAAGGAGCACCGTCTTGGTAGACAGGCGAGGATGAACCCGAGTGAGAGTGGAGAAGCCTATATCCTAAGCGGGAAGGTGGTATGCGGGGAATGCGGGAGAGCGTTCATCCGTAAGAAGGAGCAGAGACGAAAGGGAGTGTCCATCAAGTGGAGATGTCCGGGCCACCGGTCAGAGGCATGCCAGTGCTATACCAATGAGATATGGGAAGAGGATATAAAAAACACGTTTGTGAATGCCTTTAATACTCTCGTGGGACATGCGGATGAGTTGTTTGGTCCAATCATACAAGGGGTAAAGAGGATACAGGAGGCCAATGGTCTCCATGAGGAATCAGCAGCGTTAAATCAAAAGAAACTGGAACTAAAAGAGCAGAGACATATACTCAGGCAGTTAAAAGCAAATGAGTGTATCGACTCTGCTCTTTATTTTGAGGAGAGCCGGAAGATTGAACAGGAGCTAAGCAGATGCAGGTCAAAGGAAAAACAGCTGCACAGTAGAGGTACCCACCAGGATACCATCACAGGATTACAGGCCACCCTGCATCAGCTCCAGGGATATGATGGAAAGATGCAGGCGTTCGATGGTGACCAGTTTATCCTCCTGGTCCGGGAAGTCTCTGTGGGAAAGGAACGGGAGCTGGGCTTCCATCTGCGGTGCGGACTTATCCTACATGAGCCAGTCATATGACAGGAGGGATGCCATGTGAACAACTATATCACCTACGGGTACCGTCTGGTTGACGGAGACATGAGAATGAATCCAGAGCAGAGTGAGGCTGTACAGCTTATCTTTGATGCATATGACGGAGGGAGAATCCATCAAAAAGATAGTAAGGATGCTAAAGGACAGGAAGGCACCTACCACCCGTGGAAAACCGTCCTGGACACCCGCCCTTATCCGGAAAATCTTGTGTAACAAGGACTATCTGGGAGTGGAACCGTACCCGAGAATGATTGAAGACGAGCAGTTTGAACGGGTACAGGAACATCTGAAACGCTCCCGGGATTTATGGAACCAGCGTCATCCAACCGGCTCCATCCAGGGAACATCCATGTATACAGGCCGGTTGATATGCAGCAGCTGCGGCGGGGTATATTCCATCTATAAGCAGATCGGCAAGGAGGACAGGAGAAAGATCCGATATTGGAAATGCAGGCATTACGACCCGGCCACGAAGGAACCATGTAAGACGCCTATTTTGACGGAAAAGCAGCTGGACGGAATGTTCATACAAGCATTGATGCGGATGAAAACAGAGCCAACTCTGTATCAAGAGGAAACGAAAAAGATACTGACTGGAATCATCAAAGAAAAACAGCGTATGGAATCTGAATTAAATGGGTACTGGAACCGATGCAATAAAGACGATGAAAGGATGGAGCAACTCTATTTTCAGATTGCTGCCAAGCGATACCAGGAGATCAAACTGACAGACTTGACCCATCAGATAGAGGAATATCTTCGAGAGGTGAATGCTTCCACTCGGGTAGATACAATTGATTCGCTTAAAACAATTGATGCATCCATATTCAAAATCATCAAGAGGGTAGAGGTTCAGCCAGACAGAAGCCTGAAATTTGAGCTGATAAACAATGCAATAGTACTTCAATACCCAGAAATTAAAACAACAAAAGATAGGAAATCGAAAAACATACGTTACTGTGTCCCCTTCGGATACTGGCTGGATGGACAGGAAGTGCCAATCACTCATGAACAATACAGCCCAATCGTCCAGATGGTATTCCAATCCTACGCGAAAGGGATGTCGCTGACAGCATTGGCAAACGAGTTGGAGAGCCAGTCCATACCCAACCAGAAAGGAAAGCCGGCATGGAGTCACAGCTGCATCCGAAATATCCTCACCAACTCTGTTTACCTTGGGGATAAGAAATTTGCCGCTCTGGTGACACGGGAACTGTTTACACAAGTACAGACCAGATTGGAAGAAACCGGCCGGAAGAAACGGGAGAGCCAGACTAAGGCGGCAGATGGAAAGGAGGAATTACGTGCCAAGGGCGGAACGAATCGTAGAGGTCATCCCGGCAACCTGGAACCCGACAGATGAGTCATCCCGGGAAATTCGGAAGCTGCGGGTAGCGGCATACTGCCGCGTCAGTACGGAGCTGGAACAGCAGCAGTCCAGTTACGACATACAGATAGAGTATTATACCAGGCACATCATGCAGAATCCTAACTGGATATTCGCCGGTGTATTCGCAGATGATGGACGCAGCGCGACCAATACCTTCCGTAGGGATGATTTTAATCAGCTGATGGACCAGTGTCTGAAGGGGAAGGTGGACATGGTCATTACGAAATCCATCAGCCGGTTTGCCAGGAATACGGTGGACTGCATCTCCTGGGTGAGGAAGCTCAAGGAAAAGAACGTGGCCGTGTACTTCGAGAAGGAAAACCTCAACACTCTGGATGACTCAACCGAAATGATACTGACCATCCTGAGCAGCCAGGCACAGGAGGAAAGCCGTGCCATCAGCACCAACGTCAAGTGGGGGTATGCGAGAAAGTTTGAAAAGGGGGAATCCACAAGACAGAGAAGCTATGGATTCAGGAAGACGCCAACCGGAGAGATGTGCATCGTGGAGGAGGAAGCGGCTGTGATCCGAAACATGGCCCGGTGGTTTCTGGACGGGGACAGCCTGGAACGAATCAAGCACAGACTGGAGGAGGCAGGGATAGAGACCACTACTGGTAAGAAAACATGGAGTACGGGTACCATCTACAACATACTGACCAATGAAAAAATCATGGGGGATGTGCTGTTACAAAAGACGTTCACAGCGGACTACCTGACCAAACGGAGGGTGAAGAACTCAGGCCAGCAGAAGCAGTACTATGTGAAGAACCATCATGAGGCAATCATTCCTAAGACCGTCTATTACAAGATACAGGAAGAGATTGCCAGACGCTCCTCATTAAAAAAGGCCGGGACCAGGAAAGGGAAGACGGCCCAGGGGGTGTACAGTTCTAAATATGCGCTGACCGGAATCATGGTGTGCAATGAATGCGGAGCCCATTACCGCAGGACAACCTGGGCAAAAAATGGGAAGAAGGTAATCGTGTGGCGCTGCATCAACCGTCTGGAGCATGGGACGAAGCGGTGCCATGAATCGCCTACGTTAAAGGAGGAGGTCGTCCAGGAGGCCATCATGAGAAGACTTCACGGCCTGGCAGTGGACCAGGAGGAAGAGGCGTTCATGAATGGAGTGAAGGAGGACATCCTGAGGGCAGCGAAGGTGGTAGGAGGAGCTTGCTCTGAAGAAGAGATAGACAAGACAATCGAAGAGCTGAAGGAGCAGCTCATGGAGTATGTAGGGATGGCGGCAAGGGAAGAGGGAGGCGAAGCCTGGTACAGCGACCGGATGCGAACGCTGGGATTACAGGTAACTGAACTGAAGAAGAGGAAGGAAAGCATACAGGAGCAGGAAAAGAAACGGGAAGAGTATGAGTACCTGGACCATGAAATCAGCCGAATGATGAGTGAAACAGGCAGGGGGTCAGGAGAGGAATTTGATGATATCCTCATACGGCAGATGGTCCGGGAGATACGAGTGATATCGAAGGATAAGCTGCAGATTCAACTGCGGACGGGCATGACTTTGGACGTGAAAATATGATAAGAAACTGGTTTGGCAGTATGGTCCGGCAGGGCGGAGGTGGTTATTGCGTCTATCTGTTCCAGATGATAAAATGAAAGAACAAAGGCAGGACATAAGGAAACCTTAATTGAGGCGCAGTTTTTGTAAATGGTAAATCTGATTGATGATATCAAAAAGGGAGGCCATGTATAGATGTTTAAAATTGAGTTAAGCTTTGATACAGAAAGGCTGGGGCAGGATGCCCTGGAAAGATTATATGCCAGGACGGATGAAATATTTGAATCTGAGGATTTGAAATGTGTGGACAGAGGAGTGGTCCGGGTCTATGAGGATAAAGGGAGGAAGCAGGATTATGGATGTTTCTGGGCGGCCATCTTTGCACTAAAGGAGTCATCTGATCTTGTTGAGAATCTAAAGAAATGTTTTTGGTATAATGGTTCAGCAAAGGAAAACCTGATTACAGGCTTCCTGAGACATTAGTGCATGGATAGAAGGCAGAAGAAAGGGATAAATTTTGCTCTGGATACGGAAGCGCTGAAAGAACATGATACAAAAGAGGGCTGGCATAACGCATACTATGATGTCAGGCCCTTTCGAGAATAATGTCTTTGAGCATATCCATTTCAGTTATTTTGGGGCCGATTACAATAATAAGCACTTTGCAAAAGGGCGGTAGGGATGCCTCGCAAAGTGCTTGCCACTGTTCTTGTTAATCATTATAATGTCCCTTGCAAGACGCAATAATAATCGCATTTTCTTTCTCACAATAGACAATTCTATTTGTTTCGTCAATTCGTCTGCTCCACCAGCCTCTAAGGTTGTCTTTAAGTGGTTCGGGCTTACCAATACCGTCGAAGGTTCCTCTTTGTATATCTTTAATTATAGAATTAATTCGCTTGAGTGTTTTCTTATCCTCGTTTTGCCACTCGCAGTATTCTTACCACGCTTTTTCTTCCCAAAGTAATTTCATACACTCAATCCTCTATCAAATCGTGTTCTACCAGTTTAGCCTTCCCAGATTCTATATCAGCCACAATAGAGCGCAAATAATTCATATTACTTTCAGAATAGAACGGGTCAACTGAAATCTCGAACGGTATTCTTTTTTCACGACTAACTTTGGCTGCGAACATGGTAAAAGCAGTTGTCATTGAAAGCCCCATTTCTTTACAAGCCTGTTCCATCCCTTTTTTTAAATCTTCGTCCATACGGAAATTAACCATTGTTTGTGCCATAAATGCCACCTCCTTTTTCATAATTAGTTTAACATATTGTAAAGCAAAAATCAATAAGTTGCTTTACAATATTATATGCACCACTACTCCCAAATACTCAATTTCGATTGGGCTTTTTTATTTTACATGAAACTTTAAGCTTTCTTCCCGGTTTTTCCCAGAATCACTCTAAAGTCTCCTCCTTCCACCCCTTATAATTTCAGAAAAACAACATTGTGGATTATTCAGCATATACATAGATTAACCACCCGTCAAAAAAAGCAGTATCGGTTGAAATTTGTTCACATAGACATAAAAAGATTTTCCCAGGTATCGCTACTGTTTGGGAGGCATTTTTTTGCGTTGGCTGAATTCCGGGCCTCTGCTTATTAAAAGCGGCGACATTTAAAGTATGAAGCAGTCCGAAAAATAGGATTGACTTAAAACAGAAAAGCAACAGTAATAACCAGTGACGCTTACCGTTGGTTTTGTTCTTCATTTATGGTGACACCCCTCTCTTACTGGTATAACTAGGTTATATTTCTGTTTGCTTCTGTAGAATTTAATGTTACCTGGACTTGTCTGTTGGACCAGATGGTCTGCAACATTTTGTTGATGATTTCCTTCTGCGCCCCAACATTCTTACTCTGTTTGATTACTACCTATTCCGCTGTATTTCAGATTGAGGAACCCACTGCATTTAATAAAATAATCAAAGCATGACGCCCTAACTGCATACTTTACTCAGAAGGAACAGGTATGGTATACTGAGCTGGTAAATTATGTGATTCCGGACAAGTCAAAGGAGAACAGAGGATGAAAAAAAAGACAGATTTAAAACAAGCTATATTCTATGTGATATGTGCGGCAGTCATCATAAGCAATCCAACCACAGTGTCTGCCAGCAATGAGCAGACTGCCGTGGAAGATACCGGAGAGCAGCAGCCATCGTTGCGGCAAGAGATCCAGAAACTGAAAAAAGGAAACTGGGTTAACCAGACCGCGTAACAGAAGCTGGAGGACCTGGATATCCTTTATCAGAAAAGGGGGATATGTTATGAGAAGAATCATCGGCATGTTTGTTTGTATCTCTTTATTGCTTAATCTCAGTTTTACGTCATATGCATCAGAACGCTTGATACCTTCAGAAGGAAACGAGTATCAGGAGATTCTTTCCATGAAGGATGAGGTTTTATATCATATCAATTATGGTGGAGCACGTGGAGAACTCAACCGGGATGTGGAAGCGGATGAGGTGGAAATGGAAAGAGCATATAAAGTTTATGCCAATTCCGAGTTGTTAAAAACAAATGATTTTAAAGAATCATTGGGAAACAGTTATTATAAGTGGCAAATTCCCGTATACACAGACGGTTTTACGATTTTGGTTGATATAACGAAGGTAACATCCATTCCTGATGATATTCCGGAAGATGCAAAAGAAACGCTCAAACAGAAATTAAATATTTGGACTGTGGGAGCTGTCTATGTATATGATGCAGAAACGGTTGATTATGACAATACTGTAACAACTTCTCTTGAGGAGGCGGGGTACAACAGTGATGAGTATTCATACGAAGTTGTCTCAGGACTTCCTGGCATTCGATATCCTGCAGCTATCATATTTAATGCTGATGAAAAACCTGAATTTGTGATTCCTGCGCAGAAGTCTACGACACATGTATTTAATGGGGAATGGCCTACAGCAGCAAAAAATAGGGAGAAAACGATACCTTCAAATGCACAGAATAGTAATAATGATAACATAAACGGTTTCTCCATTTATTATTATGATGATGTTGTAAGGGCATCAAATTTCTACAATCGGGCGGGAATAGATGGAATAGGACTTTCTTACAAAAATGATTTTGAAAAGAATACCATAGCAGTGTTGATATTTGGATCCGTTGGAATTTTATTGATTATAGGAACAAAAAAAAGAAATAAGAAAAGGCTGAATTGAAATTTTAAATTCCGTATGCAAGACTAAATTCCGCAGATTGACTTGATAAAGATAGTTACCGGCCGGGCGGTGGTTTCTTAAGTGATTTTATTTTACAGCAGCTTGGGTGACAATATCACTTCATCTGGAACGATGAATGTAAGCTGCCAGGCCTCGAGTATATCGGGGCCATATTTTTTAGAGCCGCTCTATATGGTGTTTCTCCGCTGAGGTTCCCCCGAGGAACGGAATTAATATGATTTACAGCTTTTCTGATATCCCACTGTGTCAATGGCTCAAAAACGGTTCCCTTCGGGAGTATCATGCGAAGCATGGTGTGGACGTTCTCAATGCCGCCGTTCTGGTTGCTGCGCATAGGGCACAATAATAAATGCTGGTCCTCTGCATACCATCCGGGGCTGTCTCCAGACGGTCCGGAGCCCCGAATCCCTCCGGGGTCTGTCAGGATCAGGAGAAACAAGGAGATGAATTCATAAGCCCCGCCTAAGGATTTCTGTACCTGCTCAAATATAAGCCGGACAGCGCCGGGAGTACAGCGGTTCATGAGATGGGCAAGGATCAGCTCTGTACCGGGGAAATATATGGTAAGGATACATTTGAGAGATCCTGTTGCTGATAATACCGTATCCATCTCAACGAATTCAGAGCGGGAAAGCCCTAACGCCGGTAAATCGGCATAGTTTCTTCCAAAAAAGCTCTCCCGGGCTGTGTGGGCATTATAATCATACTTCGTTGGTATGGTGCACAGGTTTTTCTTTCTGAAGCAGCTATTACAGACAAAGGGAGCGCAGGAAATAGATACCCTGGCCCTGGGAGATGATTCTTCCAGGGCCTTTTCATCCCCGTTTTTAATATAAAACAGTAAATACAGCCGCATGCCAAGAGCAGGCGAATAATCTAAAAGTTAGGGTATAGCTATCTATTTCTGTCCAATAAATACATTGCATGTATGCCTATTTGCAGCTTCAGCATATTTTCAGGCAGCCCGATATTGTAAGGCAGCAATTCCTGAATTCTGGTCAGATAATTCATCAGGGTATTGCGATGGATATGAAGATAAGACGCAGTTTTGCTGATGTTATAATGATTCCCGATATAGGTTCTCAATATATGGACATAATTGACATCGGAATTACCGGCCTTGCTTAAGGGCTCTATGGTATCTCTGTACATTTCCTCCAGACTTTCCTGGGGCATGGTCGAGAGCCATTGGTAAACCTGAATGGTGCGGAATAAAAACACATTTTCTTCCGGATAGAGTTTTCTGCCCAATTTCATTGCGTCGATAGCCTGAAAAAACGCTTTTGAAATTTGCTGTAGGTCAGAGGAATACAGGCTGACACCAATATATGTGGAAATATTATTGTGATTAAAAATATGCCAGATTTTTTTTGCTGCTTCTGAAGCCTGGTATTCTGCTGTTTCCTGTGATATGACATCAGAAAAGAGCAGATACAGAACATAATGGGTGTGAGTTTTTAGGAAAAAAACGTTGCATCCATAGGTATTCATGATCCAGGTGGTTATGGATGAGAAGATTTCTCTGGTTATATATTTACGTGTGGATGTGGTGGGTACCTCACTGTCAAATTCTATGGATAAACAAATACGGTGTTTGGAGTAATCAAAATTGTACATTTTGCAATAGCGAAGAATCGTTTCGTTTGAATTTGACTGCGCCATGATTACGGAAGCCGCAAAATCCTGGGTGTTTACTTTATTATTAGATATTAATTGAAATAGGGCCGATACATCTTTTACAACCCTGTAATGCCAGTCTTCCAGTTTGTTTATCTCCGGAATAATTAAGAACGTTGTATCTCCGTCAATGTTTCCCGATGATAACAGAATACAGTTTATTTCACCATTTGGGCTGCTGATAGAGAATTGGTGGAATTGGTATGGCTGCTGCTGATGCCTTTTCAGAAGATTATTCTGTATATTTATATCCAGCTCCATCAAAACTTCTTTGTGAAGGAGGTTCTGCAAAGAAAAATCGTCACTTGGACCATAGGAATATTCTATCAGCTCAAACTGTGAATTTATCAGGAAAACAGGATTTCTAAGCACCAGGCTTAATTCAGACAGCATTCTCTCCGGTACCTTATACTTGCTGAATGAATTGACAATATCCTTGTATGCAATGGAAACATGGTACATATCATCTAGCTGCTCCTCAAATATACGTTTATAAATCATAGAAGCAAAATCACAAAAATAAAGATTATATGGCATTTCGTATATGGGAAAATCCAGTTTGTTTCCGTCGTCAAGTATGATGCCGGGAATCTCGTTGTGATAGCGATGTAATTTTACACCAAGCGCAGCGCAGCCTTTTTTCTTAAGGGAAGCAATAAAACCTTTCAGCATGGATGGATTATGACTGGTGATATATCCGGAATCCACAACAAATTCTCCTCCATGCAGCCAGTCCAGAATTTCAGGTGTGTCGATTATGGTGAACGAGGTAACTTCTCTGTTTGTCCCGCAAAATCCGGCAACACAACGGATTTGTTCAAGGTCTGATGTAAAATCTGCAACTGTAACCATGGTGTTCCATCCTTTCTAAAACAACTAGATGTAATTATATCAGCTGCCATATTATTAAGCAATGTGCAGTTTTTTGAATTTAAATGAAAAAAATGTGCACTTTGACCAGGACTGTACAAATAAATAATGATAATATATAGAAGAATATATAAATTTGCAGAAAAAAGGTAGGAATAACCGGAAAAAAGGCAGTTTGTTTCTGCGATTATAAGCAGTTGTTGGTGAAATTTTCGGAAATGAAAGAGAGGGAGAACCGTATTGTCATTAATAGCTAATAAGAGCCGAATAAATAATGATTTTGAATCATTTGAAAATATGTAACAGTTGTCCTATGCTGGCATGGCTGCCACGGAGGACGCTATGGGAAATATCCATGGGACCCTGATGGGAACAAATCCTGACCAGGCCCCGGTCTGGTGCGGTTCCCATGTGTGCTGGTTTTTTATCGGAATCATGGACATCATGGACATCCGCGAAGAGACTGAAACAGACCTGCCTCATTCTTCAGATGACATAATAATGGCGGCCATCGAAGAATGCTGCGAGAGAAAAGGTATTGCCCCAGATAAAGTGATTAGCGGTGCATACCATAACTATTTATATATAGCTGCATTTACACCTGAGGGTATGCGTTTTGTGCCGGGCCGCATCGGAGATAGCTATGATCCGGCTGAATATACAGATATCAATGATGCAGTTTCAGGAACAGAGGTTTTAGCGGATATGTTTCTAAATCTGTTAAATTCAAACAAAATTTAATACATCACTGGCTGATGTAAATTAACAGCTGACGGGGGGTGTGTATGTTTATAAGATTTATAGTAACTCGTTAATCGTGTAGTCCAATTGACTATACCATCATTATGCAAGGAGGTTGTGAAATGAGTAATATTGAGCAAGTCCAACAGGTTTCCAATTCACCTATTCTGTGGCTCTTATGCGGCGTTACGGTTGTCATATCTGCTATACAGACAGTGCTTTACATGAGGCAGTGCAGCAAGACTACCAGGGCGGCAGGTCTGGATCCGAAGATTCCCAAGGAAGCTTTCCGCGTGGGACTGATATCCGCCATAGGTCCTGCTTTAGGTGTGTTTATCGTAATGGTTGGACTTATGGCTTCCATCGGAGGCCCCATGGCGTGGCTCCGTCTTTCCATCATCGGCGCTGCTGCCACTGAGCTTTCAGCAGCAAATATTGGTGCAGAGGCATGTGGAGTTACTCTGGGCACAGAGCAGTATACTCTGATCTGTCTTGCGGTTTCATGGTTTACCATGGCCTTAAACGGCGCAGGCTGGCTTCTCTTTACCGGTGTTGCCACTCCGTCTTTAGAGACGCTGCGCAATAAGGTATCCGGTGGAGATATGAAATGGCTGGTTGTGCTTAGCGGTGCGTGCTCCCTTGGTATTTTTGGTTATCTGAACGCAGGTGAAATCTTAAAGGGGATGGGAAATACACTGGCAGTTTTGGCAGGTGCTGTTTCAATGGTCCTGCTTGTGAAAACCGTATGTAAAAAATATCCTAAATTGATGGAATATTCCCTGGGTATCGCCATGATCATTGGCATGATATTCGCATTGGGATATGATCAGTTACTCAAATAGACCAGGAGGGAAGATAAATGAGTGATAATGAAATCATGAAACAATGGAAAAAAAGCAGTATTGTTATTGGCTCACCTACGAACATCCTGGCTGCCCTGACCTCATTCATTCCGGTAATCTGGCTTTGCACCACTTATGATTGCTGGCCGCCAATCAGCACGGTCCTTACTGCATGGGGCATGGTTGCTGCTTCCTTTGGAGCGTTTTATTTTGTGGAGCCGGTTTCCTACTATGCCGCTCTTGGTATGACCGGAACCTACCTTAGCTTCCTGTCAGGAAATATCGGCAATATGAGGGTTCCCTGCGCGGCTCTGGCCCTGGATGTTACACATTCCACACCAGGTACAATCCAGGCAGAGGTGGTTTCCACCATGGCAATCTGCGGTTCTATCATTACAAACCTGATAGGCACCACTTCTGCAGTTATCGTAGGCGGAGCGGTTTTATCTGTGCTTCCTGAGTTCATAGTGGTAGGTCTTACGAAATATGCCAGTTCCGCAATTTTTGGAGCGACCTTCGGGAATTTTGCGGTTAAATATCCAAAGGTGGCAGTATTTGCATTGGCAATTCCCGTAATTCTGAAAATGACCACCGGACTTCCGGCAGCAGCAGTCATTGTGTGCACCGTATTTGGTACCTTGTTAATCGCAAGAGTATTCTATAAAAAGGGACTTGTCAAATAATCATGGGTTGCGGCAATCTAATTTCAGGAAAGGAGTAATATATTATCATGTGGGAGAAATGTAAAGAATTACAGGAAGAGCTGGTCAGAATGCGCAGGGAGCTTCATCAGATTCCGGAGCTGGGCGGAGAACTGCCCAAGACCAGGGCGTATGTGGAAGAAAAGCTTAAGGAACTGGGGATTCCTTTTGTGGAGAATAAGACGGACAGCGGCCTCATTGCTACCATTAAGGGAGAAAAAGAGGGGAAGACCATTGTGCTCCGTGCAGATATGGATGCCCTTCCGATACAGGAAGCCAATGAGGTGGACTACATATCCAGACATGAAGGATGCATGCATGCCTGCGGACATGATACGCATATGACCATGCTGCTGGGGGCGGCTAAAATTTTAAGTGAACATAAAGATCAGATTCCAGGCACTGTAAGGCTGCTCTTCCAGACCGATGAAGAAGGTTCCAGAGGCGCTCAGAGGCTTTGTGCAGAGGGTGCTATGGATGGCGTTGATGCTGTGTTCGGAACCCATATCGGAACAATTATTTCCAAGGACATCAAGGCAGGAACCGTGATTTCCGTACCGGGCTGCTGTATGGCCTCCTTTGATAAATTTGTGATAAAAGTAAAAGGAATCGGCTGCCACGGCTCCACTCCGGAAAAAGGCGTGGACCCGGTGAACATTGCAGCCCATATCATCATCAATCTCCAGGAGATCATTGCCCGTGAGATCCCGGCAGTTAAGCCTTCCGTACTCACTATCGGCCATGTGAAAGCAGGTTTCGCCTATAATGTTATCCCGTCGGAGGTTCTGATTGAAGGTACTATCCGGGCTTTGGAGGAAGATGTACGCCAGGAGCTGGCTAAGAGGATTGGCGAGATTGCAGAGGCAACTGCTAAAGCCTTCAGAGGGGAAGCTGAGTACGAAATGATCTGGGGTGCGCCTCCTGTTATCAATGATGCCGGTATGGCTAAACTGGCAGCGGACTGTGCCAGGGACGTGGTGGGAGATGATATGGTCATTGACCATCTGGATGCGCCAAATATGGGCGGAGAGGATTTTGCATATTATCTGGAGAAAGCGCCGGGAGCATTCATGTTCTTAAGCTCATCCAACCCGGAGAAACATACGGATGTACCGCACCACAATCCGCTTTTCAATGTGGACGAGGATGTATTCTGGATTGGCTCCGCCATATTTGTACGTATAGTCGAAAGGTTTTTCAAAATGTAATAAATTCGGCTCAGAAAGGACTTTTAAGATATGTCACCAGGGTTATTGTTTCTTGCATATGGCGTCATTGTCATAGTGGCAATGTATGTTTTTGTATATATACCTAATAAGAAAAAGCACAGGAAGATGCAAGAGATGCATAATTCCATTGCTGCAGGGGATATGGTCATCACCATCGGAGGGGTAGTTGGAAGGGTGGTAAAAAAAGAAGGGGATTACCTCACTCTGGTTATTGATGAGGAGAAGGAAGTGACCATGAGGATTGTGCTGTATGCAGTCAATCAGAAGATAGATAAATAAGGGATTGGAAGGCGGAACATTTGATTAAGTGTTCCGCCTTTAATTTTCAATAAACAGATTCCGCATGTGGCTGTACCAAAGGAAGCGGACGGACTTTATCTGTATAAAGTCGGAAAAAGGAATTGAAGACCGCAATGGAGCCAATTTTGGATTTTTCATGGATAACAGGGCGGAAAGCTTCAGGGCTTATATCCGCTGATGGACCGTGGCCATGCTTTTTCAGAAGACGGGGATATTTCGTCCCAGACTTCTGAACATTCTGATTATGAAAAAGCCGAAAGATCTAGGTGATACGCAGTGGAAGGCAGTACTTGGGTGATGCAGGGAACTGTATCAGAGGATGGAATAGCAGAAAGTGATTGAGGGAAAACAATGGAAGAATCCTGGTCTGTCCCTTCTCGCTCAGGCCGAACCATGTATTTTAAAAATCATCTATATCCGGAATTAAAATATTCGTTGCCTCCTCAATACCCAATTTCTCCAGGACCTCCACGATTCTGCGCAGATCATGCAACAGAAGGAATTGCAGTGTTGAGGCGAAACATAGGACATCTCTTTGTTCCAGACATGTAAGCATACGTTCAAGGCAATGAAAAAAGGGTGAACTGTCCGGACACTGCGTCTCCAGCATTTCCTGAAGCGGGTTTCCCCAGAAGAGGAGACGCAGCAGCTCCGAATAAACCGTACGGAGGGTCTGAAAGGGGGCGTACTCTGAAATCAATGACAGACAGGTGTATATTAATCTTTCACTGTGCCCCCTGGTTTTTAAATCATACAGACATTGCTTCCAACGGCAAAGAGATGGGTCATCCAGGGAGGCCAGTGTGATTTCCGATACCGCCTTGCCGGACAGGGCGAATATCTGCAGGCTTTCCGCCAGTTCCAAAAGCCGTCTGCGAAGGTCCGGCTGGGTAAAATCGCAGTTTTCAGCGCTCTGGGAAGGTGTCAGCACACGGGCGCCAAGGGGCCTTGAGGATTTGACTGCCCCGATGCTGTTTAACAGGCAGACTGCCCGCCGGACTGTGCTGACAGAGACTCCTTTCTCAGCCGAAAGCCGTTCAGCCGAAGGAAGATAGCTCCCAGGAGGGTAAACGCCGCGCCCGATCTCTGTCAGAAGCTCCATTGCAAGGGAATAGCGAAGCTGCGAGGACTTGTTATAGGCGTCCCAGCAGAATACCACTTCATTGCCGGCCGGCTCCCGGATGATCCGTTCCTTATAAAAACGGTGCAGAGCACTGGAAAGTTCATCCTGAACCACATGCAGACAATCAGGAAGTTCCTTCCATCTCTCCTCGCGGCAGAGGGTTATGGCTGTCCTGACCTGCAATAAGGTTTTCTTCTGCAGTTCACTGTCATCAATCACGCCCCAGAAGGCCCCGTAAAAATATAAATAAAGGTATCGGGTGAGCCGCATGAGGAGATTATTTCCCAGGGCGCTGTACCTGCGGTCTAAAATTTTCCAGACAGCATAGACTGCCTGGGGATTCCCCTCATCTAAGAAGTCAGAGAAATCCACTGCTTTTATATGTCCATATTTAAAGGCGTTGCATTGGGCCTGTCCCAGCAGCGGCCATATGCAGCCGCTCAGGTCGATTAAGGATTCCTTACGCTCAGCGTAAAAGGACTGTATATGGCGTTCAATCTCTTCCTGACCATAGGTAACGGTTACTTTTGCCCCGCCTTTCTTGGAAAGGGTAATATATCCCTCATGGCGCAGGCGGTGGTACACAGGGATTGCCGTATCCAGGGATGTATGGAATTGACGGCATGTCTCTTCCAGTGAAGGCAGTTTTTCCCCATGCTCATAGAAACCAAATTGAATCTGGGTCAGATAAAACTGATAAATTGCCTGATGCAGTTCCATTCCGCTGTCCATAACCATCTGTTCACCTTCTCTCTGTATATACGATCTGTATCTTACCTTTCTTTCACTCTAACTATGATGCCCTGCTTAAATACTATAACATCCCCGGTTTCCATTTTCCACAATATTTGCACTTTTATTGCTATTTATGACAACCTTTGCTATACTCGTATTAATATTGGATGTGAGCGATTAAAGATATTGTGATACCTTCGCTGACGTCCAATGCATTTGCATCAGACAGATGTTCTCTAACATATGGATGAACGGATGATATGGGATTTACCTAAAATTCAGGAGGTACATAAGTTGAAAGCAGGAACAGGGGAGAAAAAGAAATCATATGCCATACTGGCAGCGTCGGCGGGGATTTTCCTGATTGCGCTGTCCCTTTCCGGTTTCTTTCTGGTACAGATTATCGGCAGAATGAATCTCAGCGCAAACCAGAATCTTCTGATTTCTAGCCGGGTTATAAGGGGAGGACTGAATAATGAAATCGTCCTTGACAGGAAACTTTTGGGCACCTTGGCGGAGCTGCTTGCCCTGGAGCAGGAGGAAGCAATCGGAGAAACTTTGGAGAAGTATGCGGATTCAACTGATTTTTTCCGTTTTTCTTTTGTGGATGTGGAAGGCAATGGGATAGACAGCCAGGGAAATACCATTCACGCCTCGGATTTGGAATTTTCCTTTGATGATACAGCAGGTTCCCAGGGATTGGGCGGGATATCGGCTCCTTATCACGGTTCCAGCGGGTGGCTGCAGGTTACGTTTCAGCATCCTGTGATGAGGGACGGAAAACAAATAGGGGATGTTTACGCGGACCGGATCATAAACGACTATAATCTTCCCAATCTGTTTTCCTTCCACAATGGGGAAGGTTCTGCTTACGTGGTGGACAGCCAGGGGAATTTTATTATAAAATCCAGAGGAACTTCATCCGAGTCCAATATTTACAGCTATCTGGAAAAGCAGGGCAACGGCAGGGGGATTCAGGATACCCTTCGTCAGGTCATCGGGGGACACAAAAGCGGTACCATGGCGGTGATGAATGGGAATCAGAAATCCCTGTTGGGTTTCCTTCCGGTAGAAGCGCCGGAGGGCTGTTATCTGCTTACGGTTGTCCCGCGCACAGTGCTTCAGCAGGAAGCGGCTCCCATCATCACCATGCTTTGCTGTATGTTCTGCCTGCTTTTGTTGTCAGGCATATCCATAGCCGCGCTGCTGGCGGGAAGGCAGTCCATGAAGGCGGATGTGCTCCAGAAGGAGTACCGGGAGAAGCTGTTTGAAAATCTTTCCTCAAATATAGATTTCGCTTTCCTGCTTTATACGCCGGCCATTGGGAAGGTGGAGCTGGTGTCGGAGAATCTGCCCGGACTTCTGGGTATTACTGCCCAGGAGGTGCGGGAAAAGCCGGAGCTGGTATTTGACGCGGGCGGAATGGCGAAAGAGGACACTGCCAGGAACGGTTTCCTGAAAGGAATGCTGAAAGAACAGATTACCAGGGAGAGCCTGGTGGGTGCTGGTCCCAACCAGGTAAGGCGATGGATAGAGATCCATCTGATTCCTGCGGATTACGGCCAGTATCTGGCTGTGTTCCATGAAACCACCGGGGAACATGATATCCGTGAACAGCTGGCCGATGCCCTTACACAGGCCCAGAACAGCAACCGGGCCAGGACAGCGTTCTTTTCCTCCATGTCCCATGAAATCAGGACACCTATGAATGGCATTATGGGCATGACAAACATTGCGTTAAAGAATCTGGATGACCGGGAAAAGACAGAGTCCTGTCTGAATAAGATTATGGCAGCTTCAGAGCATCTGTTGGGGCTGATTAATGAAGTGCTGGATATGTCCCGCATCGAAAGCGGGAAACTCAGCCTTAAGGAAGAAAATGTAAATCTTCCCAGCCTGATTGCAAACCTTGTTTCCTTTATCAAACCTGATATGGATAAAAAGAACCAGGTCCTGTACATGAAATCGCCTGTACTGGAACATGACACAGTGCTCAGCGATACCCTGCATCTGCAGAAAATCCTGCTGAATTTATTATCAAATGCAGTGAAATATACCCAGGAGGGCGGGGAAATCAGACTGATGATTACAGAAACCCTCATGGACGCGGATACCATAGGGATGCGCTTTGTGGTTAGTGATAACGGGATTGGTATGAGCCCTGAGTTTCTGGAATGTATCTTTAAGCCCTTTGAGCGGGCGGAGGACAGCCGCATGAGCCAGGTCACCGGTACAGGACTGGGGCTTGCCATTACAAAGAGCATAGTGGATATGATGGGCGGGAGCATTCGCGTAGAGAGCAGGAAAAACAAGGGGTCTCGCTTTACCGTGGACATCCCCCTGAAACTGCCGGTTCAGCCGGAACAGCCGGAACAGGAAATTCCGGACCTGACACAGTACTCTGCTCTTGTGGTGGATGACGACCAGGATGCCTGTGAGGGAATCTGTCTGATCCTTCAGGAGATTGGCATAAGAGCCCGGTGGGTTTTAAACGGGCCTGATGCAGTAAAGCAGGCCTGGGATGCCCATTTGATGAAGAAAGATTACGGTATGCTTATCGTTGACATGAAAATGCCTGGAATGAACGGCCTTGAAACAGCAAGGCAGATACGGGAACGTCTGGGCAGCAAGACGCCTATTCTCCTGTTGTCCGCTTATGATTGGGAAAGCGTGAAGGATGAGGCTGTCCGCATAGGAATCAACGGCTTCCTCACAAAACCTATTTTTAAAAATGAACTTCTGGGACAGCTGGCCTACTTTTTCCAGGGCAGTAAAAATAAAACAGAGGAATCCGCACCGGAAGATTGGGAAAACCTGAACGGTGTCAGTATCCTGGCAGCGGAAGATAATGAGTTAAACCGGGAGATAATCGTAGAACTTCTGGAAAGCCACGGCGCTGTGGTGGACACTGCCTGCAACGGGAAAGAGGCATTGGATGCTTATTTAAACAGCAGCCCGGGGTATTACCGGTTAATACTTATGGACGTGCATATGCCGGAGATGAACGGACTGGAGGCAACGAAAGCTATCAGGGATTCGGGCAGGCCGGATGCAGCCACGGTTCCTGTGATTGCCATGACAGCAGATGTATTTAAAGAGGATATACGCAGATGCAGGGAGGCGGGTATGGATGCGCATATTGGAAAACCGGTGGAACTGGATAAATTATTCAGTACGCTCCAAAGATTTTTGAACAATCAGCAGGAACCGGAGGAAATATAATGAAGAGAAAAGGATATCTGGCTGGCCTTCTTTTGGCCTGGGTCCTGTTGGGAGCCGGATGTAAAAATGGAGAGGCTGCTCCTGAATTGTATCTGGATAAAGGGATTCCGGAAACACCGGTGGCAATTTTCACCCAGAATGATTCGGTTTCGCAAGTGGTAAAGGAGTGCTGTGAAAAAGTACTGAATAAAGACGGAACCACGAATATTGTTGTATACAGCGATTCCGCTGGTTATTATGCGGACGAAGGTCTGTCGTACCGGGAGCTTCTATTAAAACGCCTGTCTTCGGGAACAGCAGATGACTTGTATCTGATTCCTGCGGAGGATGTGCTGGAGTTTGATGAAAAAGGATATATTTATGATCTGTCCGACTTAAAGTGCATCAGGAATCTGTCAAAGGATGCGCTGATACAGAGTACATATGATGGAAAGGTATTTTCCCTTCCCCTGTCCTATACCTGTTTTGGCTTTGTATGGAATGTTGATATGCTGAAGCAATACGATCTTGCAGTGCCGGAAAACCGGGAGGAGTTTTTGAATGTATGTGAAACGCTGAAAGAAAACGGGATTCTTCCCTATGGGGCCAATAAGGATTTTGGATTAACGGTTCCCGTCATGTGCGCAGGCCTTTATGACGTTTATCAGGGAGAAAGGACGGAGCAAAAGCTGCAGGAGCTGTCAGAGGGCACCACACCGGTCAGTGAGTATATGAGAAAGGGCTTTGATTTTCTGCAGATGATGATTGACAAGGGATATATGGACCCGGAAAAAGCACTTGACACGATACCCTCCAGTGATGGAGAGAAGGAATTTTTCGCACAGGAAAATTGTGCTTTTATCTGTGCAATTTACCGCGGCAAAACCTTTGAGGGGTATCCCTTTGAGATTGAGATGACGCCCCTTCCACTGCTGGAAAATGGTTCAATCTGCGTGGTGGGGGCGGACCAGAGACTGGCCATCAATCCGAACGCAAAGCACCTGGAAGCAGCCATTACGGTTGTGGAAGCCCTGGGACAGACGGAGATACTTGACGCATTTGCCCAGAACCTGGGAAAGATATCCTCATCCAAAAATGCCACGGCTCCTGCCATTCCCCAGTCCGATTCAATCATAGCATGTGTTGTCAAGGGCAGTCAGATACCAAACCAGGATTTCCGCCTGCATTTTAATGTGTGGGATACGGTGCGGGATTTGAGCCAGATGCTCTGTCAGGGCCACAGCCCGGCCGAGGTGTCAAAAGAATATGATTCCAGGCAGATGAAAGAAATTTCTATGTATGGGAAGCACGGCTAGGCGGCCTGTGTTACGGAAAAAGCCTGTCACAATCAGCATTTGTCCAAATAATAATAGATACTGCATAAAAACAATGATATAATTTTTATGCAGTATCTATAGAGGCTTTAAAGAAGGGGACTAAAATGCTCAGTGAATTGATTGTTAAACACTATGATAAATTAAATAAGAATGATTTCGCAAATTGCAATAACAAGTTGGACACCCCGTGGTAAAAACCTTGGTCACGGATGGAGCCGGAGGATCTATCCGTGAGCGAGGTTGCCGCAGCCGTCAGGCTGCGTAGACAGCATCTAGAAAAGCCTCAAAGAGTTCCTCTGGGGTGCAGTATCCGAGTTTCTTCCGTGGACGTCCATTCAGCTCGTCAGCAGCGGTGAGGATATCCTCGTCAGTGAAGCCCTCGATAGAAGCTCCCTTTGGGATAAAGGCCCGGAACAGGCCATTGTGTCGCTCGTTCTGAGGACGCTCCCAGGAGGTGTACGGATGGGCGAAGAAAACCTTGCTGCCCCAGTTCTCCACCTGGGCGAAGTCAGCGAACTCGCTGCCGTTGTCCACGGTAATGGTTTTAAAGACCTGAGAGAAGTGCTCTCCGTACTCATCATGGAGGGTGTTCATGAGATTCATCACCGCCTCACTGGTTTTACCAGGGATACGGAACGCAAGGTAGGTTTCCGTCTTCTTCTCCAACAAGGAAAAGACAACAGCCTCCTTACCCGCTCGCTTGCCGACCACGGTATCGCCTTCCCAGTGGCCCTCTTCAAGACGAAGAGATGCAATCTCCGGGCGGCTGGAAATGCTTGTGCCGTAGCGCTTTTTGTTCTCTCGCACACGATGCTTCTTCGCTTTGCGCTTTAACGCCTCGGGCAGTTCCATTGGCTGGATGGAGAGGTGCCCTTTCCAGACCATGTTGTAGAGGGTACGGGAACAGACCATCTCCGACGGCTCGAACAGGCTGTGTCGCTTGGCATAGCCACAGCAGGCATCCAGGGACCACTTGTGTTCCCGGATTTGCCGAACCACCCAGCTGGTAAAGTTGCTGCAGACGCCCGCTTTCGGATGCCTGTGGCAGGACACTCTGTTGGCCCTATAGACGGCTTCTCCCAGCGTGGGGGAGTAACCTGGAGCTTTCCCCTTGTTGCTCTTGCGGGCCGGTGTGCCTCGCCGAAGCTCATTCGTAACGGTGGACGGGGCGCAGCCTATCTGTCTGGCGATGGCGCGTGGGCCGAGGCCTTGCTTCTTGAGGACTTTGATGGCTCCTCGGTCTTCCATGCGAAGATGCTGTCCCTTCTTGCGTTCTGCGGATTCTGTGATACAATGATGGCAGTCCATAGTGATTGCCCTCCCTCTGTAGAAATTGTGTGGTAACTTCATTCTACCACGGGGAGAAAAATCACTATGGATTTTTTACTCAAGTGTCCAACTTGATTTTACAATCAACCAATAAGAATGATTTGTATTTATGTCAGTTTATCAGTACCCATAAAAAGGAATGCAGCAGTCTGACCATTGAGGAGCTGGCAGCCAAAAGCCATATATCCAGGAGCAGTATTTTACGCTTTGCACAGAAGCTTTCCCTGAGGGGATATAGTGAACTAAAGGTATATTTGAAGCTGGATGTTGAGCAGGAGCGCCCCTCCAGCCTGGATGTATTGACTGAGGTGTGTGACGACTACCATCGGGCCATTGAGGATTTTAAATCCAGAAACTGTGATAAAATCTGCAGAATACTGTACGAGGCAGGCCGGATTTTTGTATATGCAACGGGCAGTATGCAGGCCAGCGTAGGCAGAGAGCTGCAGAGAAAATTCCTGTACGCCAAAAAGTGTATTTATACAAGCGAGGGGACCGGGGAATTTAAGCAGATAATTGATATTGCGTGCAAAGAGGATGTTATAATCATGATTTCCCTGTCAGGCGATTCAGAGGAGGCGCTGGCCTGTGCGCGGCAGATTAAGATGAGGGGAATTCCGCTGATTGCACTAACAAAAATGAAGGTTAACGGTCTGGCCAGAATCAGCGATGAGTCTCTGTACGCCGGAACCTCCGTGGTGGCGTCATCTGTTCAGGACAACTATGAAACATCTATGCTGTTTTTTATGCTGACAGAAATACTTCTGGTAAAATATATGCTGTATAAAGAAGCAAGAGAAAAGGAAGCGGGAGAAAAAGAAAATTAAGGATTTGAAACCATGTTCCGGGAAGTGGGCTGCATATGCCTGCTCCCGGATTTTTTATATGAATCATGCCTGTGCCCGCGATTTGAACTAAATCTTTACATGGGAAAAAGTATCAGAATGAGGGAAAAATACCTAAAGGCTGAATAAATACCGGAATATTTCCCGGGGATTGAAAAGGCATGCTGGTTTTGTTATGATGGGCCTTGTACAAAAAAGCAATGATAATCCGGATTCATGCAGAACAAGTAAAAGAGGGAGCGGAAACAAAATGAAAGACACAATAGTAGGGGGACTGCAAAAGTTTTCAAAAGCAATGATATCTTCCGTGCTGTACCTTCCGGCAATCGGTATGGTAATGGTGGTCTGTAATATTTTTACAAATGCCAATATAACAAACGCACTGCCGCTTTTACAGCAGGACTGGTTATATCTTCCGTTTAAGGTAATTTATGATGCGCTGCTGTCCATTTTTGCAAATCTGGGTCCCATATTTGCCATAGGGATTGCGTTTGGATTGGCAAAGAAAAAGAAGGAACATGCAGCTTTGGTTGCCTTTATGTCACTGTTCGTATATCTGGCGTCACAGCAGTCATTTTTAAAGCTGACCGGCCGTGTGGCGGAAACCACCGGCGGAGCCACAGGACAGGCTATGATGCTGGGATTCCAGGTTATCAACGTGGGGGTGTTTGCTGGTATTATCATCGGTATTATTGTGGGACTGGTCCACAACCGGTACTGTGATAAAGATTTGGGAACAATCTTCTCTGTTTATGGAGGTACGAAGTTTGTGTTCCTGGTTATGATACCGGTAATGCTGGCCATGTCCATTGGACTTGTATACATATGGCCCCCAATCCAGCATGTTATTAACAATCTGACTTACTTTATCGGAACATCAGGAGTCCCCGGGTTCTTTACCTTTGGTTTTTTAAACCGCCTGCTGATTCCCACAGGACTGCATCAGATTCTGGAAAGTGTGATTTACTATACTGACCTGGGCGGTGTGGCCACCGTGGGCGGACAGGTTATAACCGGAGCGAGAAATATAGCTCTTGCGGAGATTGCGGATCCGAATACTGCAAAGCTTCACATCTCTACGGTCTTTGCATGTGCAAGCATCGCTAAAATGTTCGGCCTGACCGGAGCTGGACTGGCAATGTTAAAGTGTGCGAAGCCGGAGCAGAAAAATAAGGCAAAGGCTATTTTCATACCAGCCATTCTGACGTCCGCGTTAACAGGCATAACGGAGCCTATCGAGTTTACCTTTCTGTTTGTGAGCCCGGTGCTGTTCATCATACATTCAGTTCTCACAGGATTCGCGCTGGTTGCCCTGTACCTGTTCAACGTAACCAGCTGCACCATGGGAAGCATTATAGACGTATTTCTTTACAATGTTCCCGCTGGAGTGGCAAAGACAAACTGGCCCATGTTCATTGTGATTGGCCTGGTTCTTATGGTGCTGTATTATGTGGTGTTCTGCTGGTATATTATGAAGTTTGATGTAAAGACGCCCGGAAGAGACGATAGTGGCGATGTTTCACTTATCACAAAGGCTGATTATAAAAAGAAAAAGACTGAAACTGAAAACAGCGGTCTGGAAAACGGCCGGAATATATGCGAGGCAGTGGGGGGAAAGGATAATATTGTCTCTGTGGACAATTGTTTTACCAGACTGCGGCTGGAATTAAAGAGCATGGCGGCTGTGGACGAGAGCTGTCTTGCGGAAACCGGAAGCAAGGGTGTGGTCAAGAGGGGAACCGAGGTTCAGATTATTTATGGAACAAATGTAATTAAATATAGAAAAATGCTGGAAGATTATTTGGAGACACTTTCTTAAAGAGTGGGAAAAGAGGAGAGCTATGGATAAGAAATTTTCAATTGCAATTGCAGGCGGAGGAAGCACGTTTACGCCGGGCATCATTCTGATGCTGCTGGACCATATGGATACATTTCCCATCCGCCAGATTAAGCTTTATGACAATGACGGGGAACGTCAGGCGAAGATAGCGGGAGCTTGTGAGATCCTGCTGCGGGAACGGTTCCCCCAGGTGCAGTTTTCTTATACCGTTAAACCGGAGGAGGCCTTCTGCGATGTGGATTTTGTGATGGCCCACATCCGTGTAGGCAAATACAGGATGAGGGAGCTGGATGAAAAGATTCCTTTAAAGTACAACGTGGTTGGCCAGGAGACATGCGGTCCGGGCGGCATTGCGTATGGGATGCGCTCCATCGCAGGGGTGCTGGAAATCCTGGATTATATGGAACAGTACTCACCCAATGCGTGGATGCTGAACTATTCAAATCCCGCGGCCATTGTGGCAGAGGCGACCAGGAAGCTGCGGCCAAAGGCCAAAATCATTAACATATGCGATATGCCTATTGGGATCGAGAGAAGCTTTGCCACCATTCTGGGCCTTAAGGACCGGAAGGAAATGATTTGCCGCTACTATGGACTGAATCATTTCGGATGGTGGACCAGCATAACGGATCAGGAGGGAAATGACCTGATGCCGGTGCTGCAGGATTATGTGAAGGAAAATGGATATGTTGTAAATACCGAAGATTTTCAGCACAAGGATCCCAGCTGGAAGGATACCTACCGCAAAGTAAGGGATGTATATGCACTGGATCCTGAAACTCTTCCCAATACATATCTGAAATACTATCTGTGCCAGGATTATGTTGTTTCCCATTCTGATAAAAACTATACCAGGGCCAATGAGGTAATGGACGGAAGGGAGAAGCAGGTGTTTTCAGCAGCAGAGGAAATCATCCGTAAGGGCACGGCGGAGGACTGCGGGTTTCATGTGGATAACCATGCGTCGTTCATTGTTGATTTAGCCCGGGCCATTGCCTTTAATACAGGGGAAAGAATGCTGCTGATTGTCAGAAACGATGGGGCAATATCTAATTTTGATGAGGACGCCATGGTTGAGATTCCCTGTATTGTGGGTAAAAACGGGCCGGAACCCCTTTCAATGGGAAAAATCCCAACCTTCCAGAAGGGACTGATGGAACAGCAGGTTGCCGTTGAAAAACTGGTGGTTGAGGCCTGGGCTGAGAAATCCTACCAGAAGCTCTGGCAGGCGCTCACACTGTCAAAGACAGTACCCAGCGGGGAGGTTGCCAGACAGATACTGAATGAGCTCATTGAGGCAAACCGGGAGTTCTGGCCGGAGTTAAAGTAGAGAGTGCGCAGAGAAGGATTTGCCGGAGTATAACCGATCATAAAGTGAAACAGCCAGCCGCACGGCCGGCTGTTTCACTTTACCCGCCATGTAAGGGTCCTCATGTATACACTGTATAAAATAGCCAATACATCTTGTGAAAAAAGTACAAAATATAGTTAATATAGAACTGTCTATTGACAATTCAAACGTTTTAAATTATACTTTGGGTAAGAAATCGGGGAGGAGAGAGGCCTGTATGACCATCAAAGATATTGCGAAAAATTTAAATGTCAGCTATTCCACTGTCTCTTTGTCCTTGAATAACGACCCCAGGGTCGCGGAGAAAACCAAAAAGCGTGTTATAGAAGAGGCGGAGCGCCTGGGATTTACCTTTAATGCCAATGCCCGCAGTCTGGTGACAAAAAAAACAAACCGTATCGGCATTGTATTTTCAGATAACTTTAATGCGCCTGATTACCGGTGGTTTTTCAATGAGATTGAGACTTACTCTACCAGAGCTGTTGAAAACTGCGGATATGATTTTTTGATACAGCCCAATAAAAACATACATTCCCAGAGTAATATACTCAGAATGGTCAACGGGAAGATGGTGGACGGCCTTGTTATTTTTTCCAAAACCCTGACAGAGGCCGAATATAAATTCCTGAGTGATGCTGACATTCCATATGTATATGTGTATTTTAAACCTTCCTTTTCCGCAGATATACCGGATCATTTCTTTTGGGATGACAACAGGAAGGGGGGATACTGGGCTACAAAGCACCTTCTGGAGCATGGCCACAGGAAAATCCTGACCATCCGTTCCAATGACCCGGAGCTGAAAATGTATGATGACCGCACGGCCGGATACATGGAAGCCATGGAGGAATACGACGCAGAGCCGGCGGTATTGACAGCCCGCATGGATTTTGAATCCCAGAAGGAGTTTGTAAGACAGAATATTGAATATATACGTAAATTTACGGGTATCTTTTCCCAGCAGGACCTTCCGGCCTTGTCCATTGTTCAGCAGTTAAAAAAGTACTATGGGATGAATGTTCCGGAGGACATATCAATCGTGGGGTATAATGATATTGAATTGATTCATTATCTGGACATTCCGCTGGACACCATTGCAGATCCCAGGGAAGAAGTGATTACCAATGCGGTAAATTCCCTTGTCTGCCGCATTGAGGGAAGAGAAGACCTGAGTCCGCGGAAAATTTATCCGCGTTTAATCACACGGGGATCCGTGCGGGACGCGGCACAGGCCGGTCCTGTAAAATAGGATGTTTTATGGTTTCTATGTTTTCACACTTAGCCTTGTAAAAGGCTTTGTTTTAATCAATAATTTCAAACGTTTGAAAAAAGGAGGATATTATGCTTATGCAGGAAAAGGAAAGGGTTACAGAGGGAAAAACAGGTATTTTGGACCCGGTGATTCCGGGTCAGACAGATATGAAAAAAGGAGAGGAGAAGGGAACGAAAATGATGGAGAAGCCAAAGAGCAGCGGTAAGATTTACTATGGTGAGACGGAGGAGGTGAACCCGGTCAGACATGCGGATTACAATGACTATCTGAAACTGGCTGGCTCAAAGCAGCAGCTGCCGGGTTTTGACGAGGAGTACCGCGATATTGTGGACTATGTGCTTAAGATAACCCACAGAATATGGGAAGAAAAGGGAATCGGGGTAATTTATGACACGTACCATAACGATGTAACCATGCATTGTGCTTCCTCTAATCTGGTTGGAATTAAGGATGTGGTTGCAAATACGCTGATGACCCTGCATTCATTTCCGGACCGCCGTCTGATTGGAGAACAGGTAATCTGGTCAAAACATGATACAAAGGGATATCTTTCCTCCCACAGGGTCCTGTCCACGGCCACTAATCTTGGGGACAGTGATTTCGGAAAGGCGACAGGGAAAAAGGTTAATTTCCGCACTGTCATTGACTGCGCCATTGAAAACAACCGTATTTACGAGGAGTGGCTGGTAAGGGACAATTTGTGGCTGGTAAAGCAGCTGGGGTTTGATGTCCATGAGGTTGCCAGGAATATGGCCAGGGGGGCAAAGGGTAAGACTCCTGCACTGCAGTCCCGGTTTGGACTGGGCGAATCCATGCAGGGGCAGTTCTTCCCTGAAAAATATAAGGCCGCTGACGACAGTGTGGGGGAAATGATGCTGGAAATGCACAGCCTGGTGTTTAACTATAAAATGATTAACGAAATCAAGACATATTATGCGCCCGATGCAGCAGTCCACTATATATGCGGGAAAGACCTGGTTGGATATGAGGAGATTCAGGGCATGGTCATCAGCCTCCTGGCATCCTTCCCCAATGCGCATCACAGCGTGGACCGTGTGACCTGTAACAGGCGGGCCGGGGATGATGAATGGGATGTGGCTGTCAGATGGAGACTGCGGGGACTGCATGAAGGCCGCGGGATGTTCGGGGCGCCGTCCATGAAGCCGGTGGATATATTAGGAATTAATCACTACCGGGTTGCGGGAAATCGGATTCAGGAGGAATGGGTTACTTTTGACGGACTGGATGTACTGAAACAGATTTATCTGGAGACAGAGGATAGCTATGTAAAAACAGAAGATAACATGATGGAGGGAGAGAGATAAATGTCTGCAACCGCAATTAATACCTTTGAATCAGGAAACGACATAATTTTAGGAAAGAATTTGTCGGCTGCCCGCAGGAGCCTTGCATTCCTGTCCATAGTCATTGTATACTTTTTTTATTGTTACAATTTTATGGTGGGAACCTTTGTAAAGCCTACCATGATTGCAGAAGCAGCCTCAGGCGGGTTCGGATTTACTTTGCAGCAGTCGGAAACCATATTTGCGGTTATGTCCTTCGGTACCATACCCGGCACCATTGTATTCGGCATACTGAATGCAAAGATAGGAAAAAAGTATACGTTGATTGTAGTGGCGTCGCTGATTGCGCTGACCACATTCCTTCCCATGATGACACCCGGCAGTTATCAGGTATGGTTGGTGTCCAGGCTGATTACAGGCGGTACCCTGGGAGGTGTATTCGGCTGCGCCATGCCTCTGGTGACGGAACTGTTTCCGCAGAAATACCGCGGTAAGCTGGCTGCGGTTCTGACCAGTCTCTTTTCCTTAGCCATGATTTTCGGGGGGCAGCTCTACTCGTTTATGGGGGATTCCAACTGGCAGGTGCTGATGTATACAGCCATCATACCTCCGGCGGTGGGGGCAGTCATGATTTTCCTGTTTGTACCCAACGATTACCAGAATACCAGGCAGTTAAATGAAGTATCCAAACAGCAGAATGAGAAAATCAGCTATTTAAACATGTATAAGGGTAAGTATCTGTGGATAGGACTGGGGGTCATCCTGCTCTCCGGCGCTAACTTTACGGCCTACTCGGCATTTTCCAACAATGCCACTACATACTTGCGGAACTCTCTGGGGCTGAGCGCGGCAGTTGCAGGAGGCATTTACAGCCTTCAGGGCATAGGACAATTAATCGGTTACAACATATGGGGATTCATTTCAGACAGGTTCGGACGGAAAAAACCTTTGATTGGGATGGCGCTCAGCGCTGTGTTTGTGTTCCTCTTTATGAGGCTGGGGGCCGGGAATATTACCCAGCTCAAGCTGGTATCGGTATTTTTGGGGTTTGCGGTCGGCTTTTCCGGTGCCTGGGGCGCCTATTATACTGAGTTGTTCCCGCAGAAATTCAGCGCTCTGTCCTCCGGAATCTCATTTAACGGGGGAAGAATCATATCCACCTTTGCCATTCCTGCAATTGCAGGCCTGGGCTCCGCGGCAGCGGGGATGCAGGGGATCTTCATGGTATCCATGGCAGTATTTGTGGCAGGCGCGGTCATATGGATGTTCCTGCCGGAAACTTATCAGAAAAAAGAAAAAGCAGCAGATAAATAATATGCAGGAGGAAGGAAGATTAAGATGGGAAAATATCAGGAAGCAAAAAAGGTAGCATTGTCATATTTTGACGCATTGGAAAAGGCTGAACCGGAACAGGTGATCCAGGTTTTCCGGGAATATATGACCGAGGATTATAATTGGAAGGGGGTATACCCGTTCCGTGAGCAAAACGGCAGGGAGGCTGTGGCGGAGGCGTTCTGGATACCTCTAAAAAAGGCTCTCCGCCATATGCAGAGGAGACAGGATATCTTTATCGCCGGTACAAATGAAATCAGCGGTGAGGAATGGGTTATGAGCATGGGACATCTGATGGGTCTATTCGACCAGGATTTTCTGGGGATTCGCCATACCAGGAAAATGGCCAGCCTCCGTTATGCGGAGTTCAGCTGTGTAGAGAATGGCAAGATATGTAAGAGCGGTATGTTCGTGGATTTAATCGGACTCATGATCCAGGCCGGCGAAAATCCACTTCCGCCTTCCACTGGAAATTATTTTATCTACCCCGGCCCCAGGTATCATGATGGCATCCTGTTGGAAGACGCCCCGGAAGAGGAAGGGATAAAAACACTGGAACTGGTCAATAAGATGGTAGACGACCTGGACGAGCTGAATAAGAGCGGGGCCATGGGCTGTCCGCCTGAGGTTTTGGAAAAGGCCTGGGCATCGGATATGATTTGGTATGGTCCGGGGGGAATCGGAGCTTCCTATACCATTCCGCGCTACCAGGAACAGCACCAGCTTCCGTTCCGCAATCATTTAAAGGACAAAACCTTTAACGGGCATGTATGCCGGTTTGCGGAAGGCAACTTTGCATGCTTCTTCGGCTGGCCCAACCTGACCAATACACCCATCGGAGGATTTCTGGGCTTACCCGGAGGAGGAAGGGGAGATATGCAGGTGGTGGATGTTTACTGCCGCAGGGGAGACAAGCTTTCTGAAAACTGGGTTTTAATCGACCTCCCGTACTGGCTGAAACAGCAGGGACTGGATATTTTTGAGAGGACACGTCAGATTCTGAACCACGACTGATTGTAAGCCGGATCAGCCGTAATACGGAACCGGACCAAATATAAATTTAATAGAAAGGCAGGCATGACAATGACATTTACAATCATAGATGCTGCAATCATTTTCATTTATCTTATGGGAATGCTTGTGTTAGGATTTATCATGGGGAAGACCAACAAAACCCAGGAAGATTATTTTGTTGCAAAGCGTTCATTGCCATGGCTGCCAATCGGACTGTCCATTGCCGCCACCATGATTAGCTGCAACAGCTTTGTGGGAGGCCCAGGATGGGGGTATCACAGCGGACTGCTTCCGTTCATGCAGAACATTACGGTGCCATTGGCATTATTCATCAGCACTACTATATTTGTGCCCATGCTGTACGATCTGAAACTGACATCCGTATATGAGTACATTGAACTCCGGCTGGGTCCTAAAACACGGATGGCGGCAGTGCTGGGCTTCATCCTCAACTCCCTGATTCAGGTCAGCTCCATGGTTTTTGTCCCTTCCCTGGTCCTGCAGCGTTTTATGGGTGTCAGCATAAACATCATAATACCGGTCATTGTGGTGATTGCGGTGGTTTACACAATGGCCGGCGGAATCAAGGCAGTTATCTGGACGGATGCTATCCAGATATTGGTAATATGGGGCGGCCTGATAGGCGGAATGGTTTTCATGTTCGCAAAGAGCAATATCGGATTTCTTGAAACCGTCCACATGGCTGCACAGGCAGGGAAGCTGAGGGCATTTGACGCCAGCTGGCAGTTTTCCCTGACCAATGAGAACGGATTATGGGCGGCATTGGTAGGAGGACTGTTTATGTGGTCACGGTATTTTTCCTTTGACCAGGCCCAGGTTCAAAGGATGTTTACGGCCAAATCCATACGGGAATTAAAGCGTTCGTTTGTGGTGAGCGGTATCATGATGAATGTCCTCTATTTCCTGTTCATTTTTCTGGGAGCACTGTTATTTATACAGTTTGGCGGGGCTGCCTTTGAAAATGCCAATGATGTGATGATCCGTTTCATCGGAGGACTGCCGGCAGGACTGGTGGGGCTGCTGCTGGCAAGTTTGTTTGCTGCAGCCATGTCCAGTGTGGATTCCCTGCTGAATTCCATGTCCACGGTATTTACCAAAGATATCTATGAAAGATATATAGAAAAGGGAAAGGAGGCCTCCTTAAAGACCTCCATGATGGTATCGGCCGTCTGGGGAATCCTGGTATATATCATCACCATGCTGGCCTTTTCCGGTACTTCAAAATCCATTTTGGCGGTTATCGGCAGCTATATATCCTATATAAGCGGCCCTACCTGCGGTATATTTCTTTTAGCCATGCTTACGAAAAAGGCCAATGACAAAGGAACGGTATGCGGTGCTGTATTTGGTTTCATTATCACATTGCTGTTTGGAACATTGGCCGGATTTACCTGGATGTGGAATTCTGCCTTTGGCACGGTGATGACCTTTCTGGCAGGGTATGTATTCAGCTGCCTGTTTGGAGAGCCGGCAGGAGAACAGGCCCGGCGTTATACAATCCGCGGCCATATGGCCTGTTTGAAGGAGCAGGGGCGTACCGAGGAAAACGGTATCAGCCTTATGCCCTTTGCAGTTGATAGATACAGTATGATCCTGTTGGTTTTCTTTTTGATTCAGCTGGCGGTCATCTGTTTCTTTCAGCGGGCTTAGGGGCATACTCCGGCGGCCCGTGTGCGTCAGACTGTCCCGGCTCCCATGAACTGCGCTATCAGCCCTGATGTAAAGAAAGTCCCGAAGATCACTAGCAGCGACACCAGAACGCCCTTCCAGCCAATGGACAGGAATGCTTTCCAGTCCTTGCCTAACAGCACGCCGGCAAAGGCCAGAATGGGGGTGATGGAAGCCATTAAATCAATTTTACCGGTCCAGTAGATAATGGGAGCGGATACGGGAGAAGCAGGGACGGCGGCCAGCATTCCGATAATTCCGATATAGGTTACAGCCGGCAGGCTGCTGGGGATGAAGTGTTTTGCCGTCAGTCCAAGGAAGCTGATTACGCACAGAATCAGCATTCCGGGAATGGATTCCATAAACCGTCCCCCATACCCCACGATATTACAGGCCATGGTCAGAATCACCATTACAGTCAGTGAAATTACCCATTCCACGCAGAGACTTTTAAAAGATACTTTTTCGCTCATGACGGTACCCCTTTTCTTTTCATGACCTTATAAATCAGGTTGCTCAGTGGGATGGTTATAAAGATCCCAAGGTAGACTGTGATTGCAGATGAGATAACATTGCTGATGGTTGCAAAGGCTGTCAGCGTGTCGGGATTGCTGGCAGGGGATGCTTCTATCACACCTGCCAGTCCTGCCGCCATCATGGAGGAACTTCCTGCCCCCACAGCCATGGCGGCGGCTTCAGGGCGGAAGATTCCAAGGGTGACAAAAAGCGGAGGAATAACACTCATAAAAATGCTGCCGAATACGGTTCCCACGATGTAGCAGACCATAACGCCCTTAAATTCATCGGATTCACTGCCGTACATATCGGCAATCAGAGCAACATTGGGCTCGCGGCTGAGCGCATAGCTCATGCCCACGGCTTCCCGTTTCATGCCTAATATCAGGGCAATGGGAAGGGCAAAAAGCACGGTTCCAATGTTTCCGATGTTCTGTAAAATCAGGATTGGACTGGCGGAAATCATCTCCTTTATGGAAGCGCCGCTGGAAATGCCCAGCTTTGCCATGGCGAACACAACCCCCATGGACAGCATCCTGGAAGCAGCCGGAACATAAGCTTTCCCCACTCCCCGGACCGGTTTTGCCAGATACAGGACCAGCATAAGAAGCATGGCGTATAACAGCGGCAGAAAGGTAACGGTAAACCTCCCCAAGGAGAGCTTAATGGGACCAATGAATTCTGCGGCCAGGCAGCACAGGATAACACATAGAAAAAATGAAGAGTATTGTTTTGTCATATCAGACAGTTTCTTTCGCATAGTTATTGCCCCCCTTCTCTGGGCCGTCCGGCCTATTTTTTCAGCTTTTCCAGAATCTCCGCCCGTCTGGCTTTTGTTCTGCGCAGCCAGATAACAGTCAGTACCAGTCCGAAAACAGTAACGGCAAAAAGGTAGACAAAGAACAGGCGGTATCCGGCGGCACCTGGAAAATGATCCAGAATCACACCAGCTACAAAGGGTGATGTGGCCTCCGGCAGATAGCCAATGGCACATATCAGGCCGATAGCGGTTCCCACGCATTCAGGCGGGAAATATTCCTCATCCATAATGGCAAAATGCATGGTTACGCACATATACATGCAGAAGAAAATCATCAGGCAGGCCACCAGAATGGGAAGGACTCCCATGGAGGACGGAACGGCCAGGATAATAACCAGAGCAATAGCGAGTCCAATCTGTCCAATGAGCATGACCTTGGAATTGTTGATTCTGTCGCCCAGCACGCCTGCCCCGAAGGAGGCAATGGGACGTATGTACTGTGAGGAAGAGGACAGAACAGCGCCAAGAAGCGCGCTGACACCGAACACCTCGGTTACATAAGGTGAAATATAATAGTAACCGGTGCTGATGGTTAATGTCGCGAAGATGATGCCAATCATCAGCCAGACTGCAGGCATTTTGAGGGGCTTTGTAAGCATTTTTAAGTTTACAGTATCATTGCTGTCACCTTTTTTGCCATCGTCAATTCCCTTCAGCAGGACAATATCAATCACACCCAGGAGAATGGTCATAACAGAATAGAACAGAATGATTCCGCGTACGCCAAAGGATTCGCTTTTTATAATCGTCATCTGGCCGAAAATCAAAGCAGCGATTGCCAGATATACGGCGTTTGAGATGCCGCGTCCTCCTTCAAAGATACCGAAGGCCTTTCCCTGCTCATTGACAGATGCCAGATTACGCACCGCCTTTGTCTGAGCCGGGAAAAAGAGCATCAGGCAGGTGATGGCAAACAGCCCGTGAATGATTACCATAATGATGGGAGAAGGAATGGTCAGCATCACAAGTCCCAGGGCACCTGTTGATATCATGGCTGCGGGAATCAGTTTTTTGATGGATATGTAGTCGCAGATAATTCCGCCGAACAGGTATGCGGCGATTCCGCCTACGCCGAGGGCCGTACCGCACAGGCCCATCTGGGTATTGGTCATGCCGAAGGTTTCCATAAAGGGATTATAATAGTATGAACGGAACCAGGGAAGAGAGCAGATAAAGGAACCGGACAATGTCAGCGTGATTAAGAGCGGCAGATTCTTTTTTAAGGATGGAGTTTCCATATGTTCACCTCGTTTGTCCATTATGGTAAAATTTGCTCGGTTTCAAGGGACTTTACATAAGTACAGTAGTCTTCGGCGCTGGCGAACAGGGGCTTATGGGCCGCCTTCACTTTTTTGGCCAGGGCGCCCCCATCATCCAGCAGGCGGCAGGCCATGGCAGCCAGAAATAAAGATGCGGTTTCATATATTTTCCGGTCCGCAATCCTGTAATCCGCCCCGTGATGGTCCCCATACATATAGTTGACAAAGACCTGAATTCCGGGAATGACCTCGTTTAAGTCGCCAAGATCCGTAGAACCGCAGTTATGTCCGCCTTTGTTTACGCGGCCTTTGCCCAGGATATCGTCTGCTGTCTGAACCGCTGCCTGGTCAAGCTCCGGCAGGGGGCGGTAGGGCAGGTAACCAGGCTGTGTGCGAACCAGGGCCTTCCCGCCGAAGGCGTAAGCGCCTGCCCCCATGGCCTGGTCAAATTTCTTTGAAACATCCAGAACCGTTTCCGTCTTTCCGGCACGGCACAGACATTCTACGCATACTTCCTCAGGAATGGCATTTACAACCGTACCGCCTTTGGTGATGATTGGATGAACACGCACAGTATCGCTGTCCTTAAAGGTTTCTCTTAAGGAATTGAGAGCAGTCAGAGCCGTGTTTGCCATGTACAGGGCGTTGATCCCGTTTTCCGGATCCGCTGCCGCGTGGGCGGATCGTCCCTGGAATGTGACATTTTTGGAGATGAAGCCGTTGTGGGAGCCAAGGATGGTGATTGTGCCGTCATTTCCCAGTCCGGCGTGCATGGAGATGACAATGTCCACGCCGTCGAATGCGCCCCGGTACAGCAGTTCCGCTTTGCCGCAAAGGTAATGGAGCCGTCCCTTTTGGATTTCCCGGGTTCTCCACTCTATCTCCAGGCATTCCTCCGCAGGAACACCGGCTAACATGACCTTTCCGCCGAAATTCTCTAATACGCCGCTCTCTGTGAGAGTGATGAACGCCCCCATGGCTGTGGCCACCTGGATGGAATGGCCGCAGGCATGGGCTGCACCTGTTTCAGGATTGCAGTCCGGATGGGAATAGCAGATAAGTGAATCCATCTCTCCCATGATCATCACACAGGGGCCGGGCCTTCCGGTGTCATAGGTACAGGTAAAACCTGTTACATCCGGCCAGGTACAGGCCTCAAATCCATGGTTTTTCAGAACCTCCAGACAGTATTTCTGGGTTTCTGTTTCTTTAAATCCTGCCTCCGGGTGATGCCAGAGCCAGTCACCATTTGCCTCTATCTCCGGCAGTTGTTTCTTAAGCTCGGCCTTCAGCCGGTCCAGAGTTTTCTTGTATAATTCTTCCATTCAGTTTTCCTCCTGATTTCCGATAAAAGTAAAATATGCTGCATTTACGGATACGCGCGTCCTATGATTTTGTATTTTATTACTAAGACGGTCAGGAGTAAAGTACCATAATGATTTTGATGTGTGTACCAATATGAATATTGGTACACTGTTTTGTTAGATCCGGCAGGAATTCAGGACCTCTGCCATGCGCCGGCACCCCTCTGTGATTTCTTCGTCCGTGACAGAGGAATAGGAGACCCGGATATAAGACTCTCCATGGCTGCCCTCGGCAAAAAAGGTATTTCCCGGCATGAGAAGCAGTCCTGTCCGCTCTGCCGCCGCGGCAATCTGCCGGTCATTTGTATATTCAGGCAGGCGGATCCAGATAACAAGACCGCCGTCCGGGACAGAGAAAGACAAACCGGGAATCAGGGAGAGGGCGCTGCACATCAGATCGCGTTTTTTTCTGTAAAAGTCAATCAGAAACTGTCTGTGCTTTTCATAGTATCCCTTTTCAAAAAAACGGGCCCACATATACTGGCTTAAGCTGTTGAGAAACATCTGATCCTTATTCACAATACGCCGGTAGGTCTTGATCACATTATCAGGAGCCACGATATAGCCCACCCGGGCGCCGGGGAAAAAGGACAGATTAAAGGAATCTATATAAATGACCGAGTTGGTGCGATCCATGGAGTACAGGCTTGGAAGCGTAATGCCGCTGTAGTTAAAGTCGAACAAGGAGTCATCTTCCACTATGGGGATGTTGTGTGATAGGGCGCACTGAAGAAGCCGTTTCCTTTTTTCCAGGCTCATTACGGCTGCAGAGGGGTTGTGGAAGTTTGGCATGGAATAGATTAACTTGGGGCGATAGCGTTCAACCAGGTTTTCCAGTATTTCGATCTGGATACCGTCTTTTTCCACGGGAACAAAGAGCACATGGGCTCCTGTATGCAGGAGGATGTTGACAATGGCAGGCATGACCGGTTCCTCCACAATCGCAAAATCACCTTCCTTCAGATACATGAAGGCAATATTGCTCAGGGCCTCGTATGTCTCGGTTATGATTTGGATATTCTGGGGCTGTACGTAAATCTTCCGCCCAAAGAGCAGGGATGCCAGGCATGCTCTCATACGCTCCGTTCCCTGGGGATCGCAGAACCAGAATGGCTCTAAGTCGTCACCGGAAGTAATTTCATCCATAATCTCATGCAGATAAGGCAATGGAAGTGTTTCCTTATTTACCAGAACGCCGGCAAAGGAAATGCTATCGGAGAGGTATGAGGAATTATACAGACGCTGGAACGTATTTTGCGTCCCTAGAAAATGGTAATTAAAGTTCTTGTCCAGAGAAGAGAATGCTTTCCTTGTATCCGGTTTGCCGTCGGGTTTTACCTCGAAGGGGCTGTTTCTCACAAAATATCCCCTGGGTGCCTTGACGGAGGCATAGACCAATCCCTCATGAATGAGCATCTCATACGCCTTTTTAACAGTATTGCGGTGGACACCCAGCTTTTCCACCAGCTGGCGCTCCGAGGGCAGCTTAAAGCCGTCGGAGAGCTGGCCGGAGAGTATCTGACTGCGGATTGTGTTCCGGATCTGTTTGTACAGCGGGGTTGTACTGTTTTTCTTCAGTTGAATCTCCATATTCGCTCCTTTTATGGTAGTCCTTTAAAGTTTCTGTCTTGTTTTATATCATTCTAATTCAATTATATTACAAAAACAATGAATTTCTGCCATATGCGGAGTGAACCTATATTCAGGGCTATCTTTTCGGCAGGTCCATGGCGGTAAAGGAGTTTTTCCAGTGGAGGATGCTTTAAATCAGGCAGGGACGGATTACAGGCCGATGAAACCCGGCCCTGATTCAGTTGAAATATTTCCGTATAAAATAGGAGGGCGTGCAGCTCCATGCATGGCAATAGCTGTTAATGATTCTGGAGCCATAGGGGGAGGCATACCAGTCCCTGGGATTAAAGAGTTCCCAGAAACAGTCCGCTCCCAGGTCCGCCATCTGTCCCCAATAAAAGCGGATGTAGTGGAGGGCGGTCTCCTTCATGTCGTTTTGTATCAGGGCTTCTATAAAATGATGGTACATATAGGGGGTAACCATTCCCACAGGCGGGTCCTCCTTTATAAGATGTTCCAGCAGTCTGCGGTTTGACTCCTGGTCCAGCACACCCGACAGGACCAGCCATATCTGAGAGGCCCAGGACACCTGGCGGTCCTGTCCGCTTATGAAGAACTGCAGTTCCTTATCCCACAGATATTCCAGGGCTCCGCGGACAGCGGTTTCTATCCAGCCCTCCAACTGTTTGACGGATTCTGCCCCGGATGTCTCACTGCACATAAGCCGGGCTAAATAAAGGGCCTGTCTCAGGGTGTAAATCAGGACGCCCTGTGCGCCGGCCTGTTTGTTCAGACTGTCATTCCAATCCAGGAAGCACCACCAGTCACTGCTGTCTTTTACCACGCCTCTTTCATCCAGACGTTTTAGCGCAAGCTCAGCCTGGTGATAAGCAGCAGGCCACAGCTGAATCAGGGTTTCCCGGTCTCCGGTGGCCTGATAATAGTCATGGAGGCAGGAAATAAAGAACAGGCCATAGTCAAACAGGGAAGTGTCATCTACCATCGGGGCCGGCCGCAGGAACAGGCAGGCTCCTACGTGATGTTCGTTTTGGGTAAGTCCGGCAAACAGGTACAGGCACCGCTTTACCAGATCATAGTTCTTAAATGTTTCGTAATTGGTCAGAGCCTGGAGCCTTAAGTCTCCAATCCATAGGCGCCGGTCGCGTTTGGGGCCATCCTCAAACACTGACTGCATGCAGTCCTCCATGGTCTTAAGGGCTATGGCGTCGATTCGTTTCAGGTCTTCCGGCACATTTTCATTCAAGGGCTCTACCTGGGACATGTCGCCGGAAGTAACGGTATCACAGGATACATCACTTAGCAGTATCTGGTATTTGGGGGAGGTGTCCATGACCTTCAGTTCCATGTAGCGGAAAGCATACCGCCTGGGCAGAGAGATTCTGGCAGGAAGCTCATCAATATGAAGGTATTCCTCCTGGATCCAGCTGCTGCTGATGGAGCCCTGGTAGGAAGCGGTGTCCTCCATGATTTCACAGGGCATTTCCCCCAGCTTAATCCGAATATGGGCCGGAGCGTCAGGCGGACTGCCCGCAGGCGTCAGGCTGAAGGATATATAACCCACATGGTGGGTGCCGAAATCCAGACACACGGAACTGCCCTTTGACAGAGGCATGGTATCCAGTGCTTCCACAGGCTTCATACGGCAGGGAATCCAGTCAAAGACCCGGTCTGCCCTGTTATGGACCGGGAGGTCCCAGCCATCGGGCTTGTCTGGGGCATCTGAAGGCTGGAATGAGACGAGCTGTGCGGGCCGGACTGTTTTGTAGTGAAGATCTGGCTCCAGTTCCTGGGCTTTTCTTACGAAATCCTCATTTATATTCATTTTAAAGTTTTCTATATGATTTGTAATCTGTGCCATTTCCATATCTCCTTATTCATTTCGGGAATCCAGTACAGCCTTAATTTGAGGATAAATTTTATCCAGATTGTAAAACATCATAGTGACGATGGAGCATATAAGAAGAAGCATGGGAATATACAGGTACATGGCTTTGATGGCCAATACCGCATTGGAACTCTGTGCTGAAGCACCGCCCTGGTAAGCACCCCATGCCAGAAGGGCGCCGCTGATACCGCCGGCTGCCGCCTGGGCCACCTTTCCCAGGAAGCCGTTGATGGCGGACAGGGAACCGGCTGTGTTGACGCCGGTCTTCCATTCACCGTAGTCCACCGGGTCCGCCTGCATGGAAAAATAGATGCTTTCCTTCATGCCATATCCCAGAGCGGTTACCACTGCTCCGGCCAGTATAGCCCCATGGTTTATACCTGCAAAGAGGATGACAACCAGCCCGGCCAGCTGTATGGCAGCACTGCCCACATACAGGTTGCGTTTTCCCATGCGTCCGGCCAGTGCGGGCACCAGGAAATTGGCTGCCATGGGCACAATGGACATGATGGTGGCAATAGTGACTGACAGCTCCTTGCTTCCTATGACAGCTGTATAGTAGTAAACAATTGCACTGGTCTGGAGAAAAAAGCCGGTCCACATGAAAATAATGTTGAGGGCAAAGATAAGCCAGGGCTTGTTTTTACCCAGGGATATAAGGCTTTCTTTTAGGGAAACGCTCTCGGCGGCCGTATTTACCCGCTCTTTTACAGTGGCAAAGGTAAAGAAGAATAGCAGGCATCCAATGAAACCAAAGATTATCATTACGATACGAAAGCCCAGAGCTTCGCTGCCTTTGCCCAGGGAATCCACCAGCTTTAAGGCTGTGGAGCTGACCACTGTGGAGCCCAGAAAGGCGAAGAACTTGCGCGTGGTGGACAGGGCTGTCCGTTCCTGGGTATCGGTTGTCAGGCTTGGCAGGATGGAAGCCATGGGAATGTTCACCACGGTGTAGGTAAAGGAAAGACCGATGTAAGTCACATAAGCATAGATAAGCTTGCCTGACTGGGAAATGTCGGGTACACTGAAGGCAAGGACGGCAAACAGTGCAAATGGTATGGCTCCGAAGAGAAAATAAGGCCTGGACTTCCCCCACCGTGTACGGGTATGGTCAATGCAATAGCCAATCAGTAAATCCGTCCCTCCGTCTATAAATCGCGTGACAACAAACATAAAGGCGATGGATTTGGCACTCAGGGACATGACATCCGTGTAAAAATATAAAAGATACAGGGAAATCATCTGCCAAATCAGGTTGCATGCAAAGTCAGAAACCCCATAGCCAATTCTCTGTTTCCATATCTGCTGTTTCACGTACCTCATGGTTGAATCCTGTTTCATTCAATAACCCCTCCTTGTATTTGATGCTGTTATTGTAAGGGATAAGGCAATAAAAAACGATTGAGTTTCATAATCAAATAAATTGATGTTTTATAACCTGTCTGCTACAATCATATCAGAGATGGGAGGTAAAAACCATGACTACCGGAGAATTGGAGAACCAGCTGATGGAATTTAACGAAGATGAGCGGTTTTATCAGCAGTATTATAATGTGAAGCAGGATAAATGGATGCTGGAGGAATTCTTAGAAAGTCTGGATTTTAATGAAGTCATACAGCGCCGTTTGATAGTGCCGGAGGTATCGGGAGGCTGGATGCCCTCCGATATGAAGGATGAAGCTTATTTTGACGCGGAGGATAAGAACCATATTGTGATTAGCAAGCACAACCGTTTTACACCCCCTTTCCGGCACCGCCATATATTTTTCGAGCTGGCCTATGTGGTCAAGGGACACTGCAGTCAGGATGTGGGGAAAGACAGGATTGAGATGGAGGAAGGGGACTTTTGCCTTTTGGCGCCGGATACCATACACAGCGTGAGCGTGTTTGATGACAGCCTGCTGGTGAACATACTGGTAAGGCGGAGTACCTTTGAGGATATATTTTTTAATATGTTAAGGGACACGAACATGATAGCCACCTTTTTTAACCAGTCCCTATACTCAGGAGTCCATAATCCCTATCTGATTATTCCGGCCAGGGGTGACCAGGTGCTTAAGGAATACGTACTTTCCATGTTCCTGGAATACCTGGGAAAAAGCCGGTACTATGAAAGGATACTCAATAATCAGCTGATGATACTGTTTGCCAAAATACTTCAAAGCTATGAAGATCGTATTCAGCTTCCCTCTGTTATGCGCAGGGCCACAGAGGAGAGCTTGAGAATCTTAAGCTATATTGAAGACAACTACCAGAGTGTCACCTTAAAACAAACCGCTGCGCAGTTTCATTTTTCCCAGCCCTATTGTTCCAAAATTATAAAGGAATACACAGGCAAATCTTTTACACAGATTGTACAGGAAATACGCTTTCAGAAAGCTGCCATCCTTTTGAAAAATACAAATATCAGCATAGCGGATATAAGCAGCCGGGTGGGATTTGAGAATGTGGAGCATTTTAACAGGCTGTTCAGGAAGCTGTATCAAATGCCGCCGGGAAAGTACAGAAAGGGAAATGCAGGGAGCAGTCTTTTCAACCGGCCGGGAGGGACAAGCCGGACAGGGCCCCAGGCACTTTAATACGCAGAGAGGACAGACTGATGGTTTTCACAAACCGTCAGCCTGTCCTCTCTGTTCCATGGTGGCCACGCATATATAAATGTGCTTATGTGCTAGCATTCCTGTATAAGCAGCGCTTCATAGTCCGACTGGGGCATGGGGCGGTAGAAAACATAGCCCTGTACATAGTCGCAGCCAATCCGCTTCAGGTATTCGACCTGGTCCATGGACTCGATACCTTCTGCCACCGTGCGGATGTCAAATTTTTTCACCATATCAATAATACCCTCTACCAGTGCCATATCCTTGTTCCGGTCCGGTCCTTCATCGAAGAACAGGCTGTCAATTTTCAGCACATCAATAGGCAGATTTTTCAGCAGCCCCAGAGAAGAATAACCTTTTCCAAAATCATCAATTGAGCAGGAGAAGCCTGCTTTTTTTAGGCGGGCCACGGTCTGCAGCAGCAGGGCAGTGTTGTCAAATGCAATGGATTCCGTAAATTCCACTTCAAGAAGCTCAGGCGGTATGGCATACTGGTCGCGTATACTCACATAACGGTCAACAAAGTTCTGATCATAGAATTGAAGCCGGGATACATTGACCGACACGGGAAGGGGTTTTCTGCCCGAGTCAAGCAGACTCCGGAGCCAACGGCAGACCTCCTCATATACATACTGGTCAAGGCGGTCAATCATATATTTTCTCTCGAATACAGGAATGAAGCGGTCCGGAGGAATAATGGCGCCGGCCTGGGACTGCCAGCGGACCAGAGCCTCTGCACAGCCGATTTTTCCTGTTGCAAGGTCCACCTTTGGCTGGTAATAGACCGTGAACTCTCTGTTTTCAAGGGCAGTCAGCATCCTGTTTTCTATGTCTTTTTCTTCTCTGAGGTGGCTGCGGATACTCTCATCATAATAAACATAATTCTGCTTGCTTCCTGTTTTAACTGTTTTTCTGGCAAAATTGGCCCGGTCCAGAAGACCGTCAATTGTCAGTAACTCTATGACATCTTCTATGCAGCAGATACCGCAGTTTGTGGGCAGCATCTGGCCGTCATGGGCCGTATGCATGAAGCGGAGAATTTCATAATCCGCGGCAGCCTGGCGGGCCGCAATCTCGCTTTTTTCGCTGTAATGAAGAAGCAGTACAAAGTTATCTGCTGATACACGGCCGCATAATTCATATTCATGCAGCCCCTTTTGCAGGATTTTCCCGTATTGGGACAGCAGAAGGTCGCCGTAATCATAGCCGAACACATCATTAATATACTTAAAGTCAGAGAAATCCGTATAGACAACAGCAAACTTTTCCGGCCTGGTGTCCAGAATCTGCTGGGCTTTTTCCTTGAAAGCGCTGATCAGGTAAACCCCGGTCAGAGTGTCGCGGGATGCCAGATCATTCAGCTGTTCATTCTGGACTTCAAGCTTCAATAGATTTTTAGAGTTAGCCCACAATATAAAGATCCAGGTGAGTGACATGACTCCCATCATGACCAGACAGCCGGTCAGAAGAAAACGCATCTGCCGGGCTGAGTAGGCATCGGCGGAAAACACGGTATGATTGGCCTGTTCAAAAAAGTCTTCACTGAGGGAAAGCAGCCTGGAACTGTCAGCGGATCCGCTGCGGTAGGCAGAGATTTCATCCTTAACCTGACCCCACATCAGCTCCAGCTTTGCCAGATCCCTCTGATAGGCCGGATCATCAGGTGAAGGAAGACCATATGTGGCCTCTCCGCCCTGTAATTCCAGAAGAATGCTGTCCAGATAGGCAATCATATCGTCGCCGGGCTGGCCGGAAAGTTCTAACTTTATGAGCCGCTGGCTGGCACCGCGGACAATACCTACATAGTTGATGAGCCTTCCGTTGGTCTGGGTCTGGAGTACTGTCTGAATCGTAATACTGCCGAACAGAAAGAGTAAAATAAACAGGGAAATCAGTCCGCCTCTAAAAAATCGCTTCATATGGGGTGCCTACAACAGCTGTTGCTGCCTTTCCGGATTCATTGTGCTAACGATGCAACCATTTTGTAACGCTGTTAACAGTTCAATTGTATCAAATTATGCATTTTATTTCAACATAGGAAAAATAATTAATATTATTTGTGATTTGTTACTAAAGAGATATAAAAGATTCTGGAAACAGGGTTGTTATGGGTGTATAATGTTCTGTATTAAGGAGGTATCGAATGAAAAACAATAAGTTGTTTCAGACGAACCTGTTAGTCAGCAGCATACTGGTGGTAGGATTTATTCTTACGGCATTTTTCAGCTACCGCGCCAATTACCGGGCATCGCTGGAGAACATAGAACAAGTATCCTCCCTGACAGCGGAGGGAATTTATTATCAGCTGTCGGCAATGCTTACAAAGCCGGTAAACATTTCGCTGACAATGGCTCATGACAGCCTTCTGGTGGACCATCTTCTTGCAGAGGAAAGCCGTATGGATGCCCCGGATTTTGCGGAGACTACAAAAACGTATCTGGAGACATACCAGAGGAAATATGGTTTTGATTCTGTGTTTCTGATATCTGCAGGCTCGGGCCGCTACTATAATTTTAATGGCCTTGACCGCGTAATGGAAAAAGGGGACCCGGAAAATGAATGGTACTATGAACTTCTGGGCAATGACCTGGAGTATTCCCTCAACGTGGATAATGACCAGGTAGAAGGGGCGGATAACAGGATTACGGTCTTTGTAAACTGCAAGGTTTCTGCGCCGGACGGGGCAGTAATCGGCGTTGTGGGAGTGGGAATTCAGATAGATTATCTGGAAGAGCTGCTGCAGGAATATGAAGACAGCTACGGCAATCAGGCCAGTCTGATCAATCAGGACGGTTTCATCGAGATATCCACCACCTATAACGGATATGAAAAGAAAGACTGGTTTGGGGTATATGACCAGGAACATATACGGGAGCAGGTACTTGGTTTTCAGGAATCTGATAAAAGTATGGAGCTCTGGACTAATTCCGGTCAAAAGGAAGAAAAGAGAAGCTTTATTGTGGAGCGGTATATTCCGGAACTGTCATGGTATTTGCTTGTAGAACAGAATACCGGTCCAATCGTGGAGGCCATGAACCGCCAGCTTTATCAGACCGGTTTTATACTGACTGTGGTTATCCTCACTGTCTTGATTGTCATTACCGCTGTAATCCGGAAGTACAGCAGCCAGGTGACGGAGCTGGTTGAGGAGCGGCAGGCTCTTTTTAAAAAGGCAACGGAACAGCTTTACGACAGTATTTATGAACTGAACCTGACCAAGAACTGCTATGTGGGCAAACAGACAGAGGAATACTTTAAAAGCCTGGGAGCCGGAGGACTGCCATTTGACCAGGGGCTGCGGGTCATTGCCCGCAAACAGATTAAAGAAGAGTTCCGTGAAGGTTATGTTTCCATGTTTACCCCGGAAAATGCCATCCGGGAGTATGAAGCCGGAAATAACCATCTTCAGTATGATTTTATGATTTCGCAGAACGGAGAGGACTATCATTGGATTCGTGTAGAAACCTTCTTGTTTTATTCGGAAGAGGACAGTTCCGTCCACATGTTCTCTTATCGGAGAAACATAGATGCGGAAAAGAAACGGGAGTGGCAGGCTGCTATTGATGAAATGACAAAGCTCCTTTCCAAAAAGGCAACCGAGCGTCTGATTGATAAACAGCTGTCTGAGAGACCGGACAAAATGTATGCGTTTTTTATTTTTGATATTGATGAATTCAAGATGGTAAATGACAGGTACGGCCACTCCTTTGGAGATTTCTGCATCTGCAGCTTTTCAGATATCCTTAAGAGTCATTTCAGGGAAGGGGATATCCTTGGCAGGATTGGCGGCGATGAATTCGCGGCGTTTATTCAGGTATCGGATACGGAATGTGTGGAGGAAAAAGTAAAGATTCTCTCCTCCGCCCTCCATACGGTAATTGGAAGGGGAGACATAAGATGCAGTGTGACGGCCAGCATCGGTATTGCCCTATACCCCAGGGACGGGGCAACGTTTGAGGATTTATACCAGCAGGCTGACCGCGCCCTTTATGATACAAAGCAGAGGGGGAAGGACGGGTTTACCATTGTTTCTTAGGCCGGACGTGGGCTATGGAAACAATCAAATAAACAGTTTTTAAATGCTCATGTTCCTTTTGGAAGGGAATTATGGGCATTTTTAAATTGGTCAGATTTGCGGAGACAAACATTTTTATAAGGTAAACAGAAGAAGCGGCAGTTCAGTATGATAGGATACTTGGAAAAAATACAATCCAATGATTGATTCATATAGTTTGTGGTGATATAATTATTTTGAATATATGGTCAAGGTACCAAGATTGAAAAAGCGATGTATCTTATAAACAATACCTCTGTCTCTGAACTGCTTCGTGTTAATTATCGCAAACACATTGTTTAACAAAGTGTTGCGATATCTTTTTGGCTTATAAAGCAGCATCAGATATTTAAGGGAGATAAACATGAAGACAAAGCCGAAAAAAAAATCAATTGCAATGCTGGCGGTTCCGGCCGGGATCTGTGTGGCTGCATTATCAATCTCTGTATTTTTTCTTGTGCAGATTACCGGCAGAATGAACCTCAGCGCAAACCAGAATCTTCTGACTTCCAGCAAGGTTATCAGCGAGGGACTGCATAATAAAATCAGTCTGGACAGGGAGCTTTTGTTCACCCTGGCCAATATGCTTGCATCGGAGCAGGAGAGTGCAGTTGGAGAGACTTTGCAGGGATATGCAAAATCAACGGATTTTTTCCACTTTACCTATGTAAACATGGATGGAGAAGGAATAAACAGTGATGGGAATTCTGTCCATGTATCGGATTTGCCCTTTGAGGAGCTGGCGCTTTCTACCGGAAAGGACGGGTTGTCGGCTCCTTATTATGGTGCCAGCGGACGGCTTCAGATTACATACCAGTCTCCTGTCAGAAAGGATGAAAAACAGATAGGGGCAATCTACGCGGACCGGATTATAAATGATTATAATCTTCCAACCTTATTTACCTTTAATAACGGGGAGGGTTTTGCATATGTGGTGGACAGCGGCGGAAATTATATTATAGAATCCAGAGGCACGGCGGAGCAGCCGGATATTTACAGCTATCTGGCAATGCAGGGGAACAGCGGGGCTGTACAGGATACGCTTCGCCAGGTGATCCGGGAAGGAATAAGTGGTACCCTTGTTGTAAAAAATGAAAACCAGAAATCCCTTCTCGGCTTTCTTCCGTTAGACGCGCCGGAGGGGAGTTATCTGATTACCATGATTCCACGGGCAGTCCTTCAGCGGGAATCAACACCTATTATCATTATGCTTTATACTATGTTTGCTTTTCTTCTGCTTGGTGCGGTTGCGATTGCTAACCTTGTAACCGGAAGACAGTCCATGAGGGAGGATGCAAGGCAGAAGGAGTACAGGGAAAAGCTGTTCCGAAATCTTTCCGCCAATATAGATTTTGTGTTCCTTCTCTACACACCGTCTGCACAGAAGGTGGAGCTTGTGTCTGACAACCTGCCGGTGCTTCTTGGAATTACTGCACAGCAGGTACAGGAAAGGCCTGAGCTGGTATTTAGCGCCAGCGGAATGGCGCCGGATGATCCGGCCGGATGCAGTTTCCTGGATGGAACATTAAAGGAACAGGTGACCAGGGAAGCTATGGTGGGGGATGATCCCAATGAAGTGAAGCGCTGGTTTGCAGTCCATATGATTCCGGCGGATTACGGCCAGTATCTTGCCGTGTTTCAGGAAACAACCAAAGAACATAACATGCGTCAGCATCTGGCAGATGCCCTCCTGCAGGCACAGAACAGCAATCGGGCAAGGACCGCGTTTTTTTCTTCCATGTCCCATGATATCAGAACTCCAATGAATGGTATCATAGGAATGACCAATGTGGCGCTGAAGAGTCTGGACAATATGGAAAAGGTAGAGTCCTGTCTAAATAAGATTACAGCGGCATCCGGCCATCTTCTGGAACTGATCAATGAAGTGCTGGATATGTCCAGGATAGAGAGCGGGAAAATCAGGCTTAAGGAAGAGAATGTGCATCTGCCCAGTATGATTGCGAATCTGATTTCATTCATAAGACCGGATATGGATAAGATGGGGCAGATATTTCAACTGAAATCACAGATTTTGGAACATGATACGGTTATCAGCGATGGGCTGCATCTGCAGAAAATTCTGCTCAATCTTCTGTCAAACGCAATGAAATATACACAGGCCGGCGGCATAATCAGCCTGCAGATTACAGAGACTAAGGTGGACGCAGATACCATACGGATGCGCTTTGTGGTGGAGGACAATGGCATCGGCATGACGTCTGAATTTCTGGAGCGCATATTCACGCCGTTTGAGCGGGCGGAAGACAGCAGAATGAGCCAGGCGGCCGGTACCGGGCTGGGCCTTGCTATTACAAAGAGCATAGTGGAAATGATGGAGGGTGGTATATATGTTGAGAGTGAGAAGGACATGGGTTCCCGTTTTACGGTAGAAATCCCATTGAAGCTGCCAAAACAGCAGGTGCAGGAACTGCCGGATCTGGCCGGCTATTCTGTTCTGGTTGCGGATGATGATCAGGACGCCTGTGAAAGCATCAGCTTAATCCTCCAGGAGACGGGTATCCGCGCAGACTGGGTTACGAGCGGGATAGAGGCAGTGGAAAAGGCCTGGCAGGCCCATACAATGGAAGACGATTACTGCGTTGTCATTGTTGACTGGAAGATGCCGGATGTGGATGGGGTGGAAACTGCCAGAAGGATTAGAGCGCGGCTGGGCAGCGGGATGCCGATTCTTCTGTTGTCCGCGTATGATTGGGAAAATGTAAAAGAGGAAGCGATTCAGGCAGGAATTAACGGTTTTCTGACAAAACCCATTTTTAAAGCTGATATTTTGGAACGGCTGAAGCAGTACATCCAGGGCGGATACCAGGAAGATGAAGAACAGCAGATCCGGGAATCGGATAATCTGGAAGGCGTCAGGATTCTGGTGGCGGATGATAATGAATTAAATCTGGAAATCATGTTTGAGATTTTCAACAGCAGCGGAGCCGCGGTAGATTGCGCCCATAATGGCAAAGAAGCTTTAGAGGCTTATCTTAAGAGCAGTCAGGGATATTACCAGATCATACTGATGGACGTGCATATGCCGGAGATGAATGGGCTGGAGGCAACGAAAGAAATCCGCAATTCGGGCCGGCCGGATGCCTGCTCAGTTCCGATTATTGCCATGACAGCGGATGTATTTAAGGAAGATATACGCAGGTGCCAGGACGCAGGAATGAATGCGCATATGGGAAAACCTGTGGAGTTGGATAAGTTATATAGTACTGTCCGGAAGTTATTAAATAAAGAGGCATTGGGGGAGAAACAATGAGGAAGATCAGGAAAAAGAGGGGATTGTTGGGGATTCTTATGATAGCTGCCCTTTTGGGGACTGGCTGCAATCGGGAGCAGGCAAATCCGCAGCTGTATGTGGACCACGGTATCCGGGAAACTCCGGTTACTGTTTTTACAGAGAATGCTGAGGTTTCGGCTGCGATAGAAGAGCGCTGCAAAGCAGTTCTGAATCAAGACGAAAGTACGAATATAACGGTTTACAGTGATTCTGCCAATTATTATGCAGAAGACGGACTGTCATACCGGGAGCTTCTTCTGAAGCGTCTGGCTTCAGGAAATGCGGACGATTTATATATGATTCATGCAGAAGATGTGCTGGAGTTTGATGAGAAAGGTTACATATATGATATGTCCGCTCTGGAGTTCACCGGGAACCTGTCGCACGATGCGCTGACACAGAGCACTTATAACGGAAAGGTATTTTCGATTCCGCTATCTTACACCGGATTCGGCTTTATATGGAATGTTGACATGCTGAAACAGTACGGTCTAAAGCTGCCGGAGAATCTGGAGGAATTTTTCAATGTATGTGAAACCCTGAAAGAGAATGGGATTCTGCCCTATGGGGCAAACAAGGACTATGCCCTGACGGTTCCGGTTATGTGTGTAGGCCTTCATGATATTTACCAGAGTGACGATTGTAATGAAAAGCTGGAAGCATTGTCAAATGGTACGGCGGCAATCAGTGAATATATGGAAAAAGGGTTTGACTTTCTTCAGATGATGATTGATAAGGGGTATATGAATCCGGATAGAGCACTTGAAACGCTGCCGAAAAAAGAGGAAGAAAAGTCATTTTTTGCCAATGGAAACTGTGCTTTTATCTGTGCAATCTATAGCGGCAAAGCATTAGAAGGCTATCCGTTTGAGATTGCAATGACACCTTTGCCTGTGCTTGAAAATGGATCTGTCTGCGTTGTGGGAGCGGATCAGAGAATGGCAATCAATCCGAGGTCAAAACATCTGGACTCGGCCATTGCCATTGTGGAAGCGCTGGGGCAGGCAGAAACCCTTGACACATTTGCCAAAAACCAGGGAAGGATATCCTCTTCTAAAAATGCAACTGCTCCTGATATACCCCAGACAGATTCGCTTATTGCCTGCATAGCAGAAGGCAGACAGATTCCAAATCAGGATTTCAGCCTGAATTTTAATGTATGGGAAAATGTAAGGGACTTAAGCCAGCAGCTCTGCAGAGGGAAGAGTGCAGCCCAGGTGGCAGCAGAATACGATTCCATACAGATGGAGGAGATTTCAAAATACGGGAATTAACGATAAAAAATGCAGGATGACCGCCAAATTTTCCTTGGCGGCTCCTGCATTTTTTAACACATGATATGGAACGTAAGCCGGTGCTTAACTATAAGTTCGGGAATGGCAGAAACCTTCCGATGACACAGAACAAAGTCTCCATATCAATGGGTTTGGACAGATGTTCATTCATACCGGCATCCATGGAACGCGCCACGTCTTCCTGAAATGCATTTGCACTCATGGCCAAAATCGGGATTGTTTTTGCGTCCTCATTTTCACAGGACCGAATCTGACGGGCAGCTTCATATCCGTTCATGACAGGCATTTGGATATCCATTAAAATGATATTGTAGGTTCCTGCCGGTGATTCGGCAAATGTTTGGAATGCCTCCTGGCCGTTCTGCACCAAATCCACTTCAAATCCAAAGGCGCGCAGAAAGGTTTCTGCGATTTCCCCGTTTATAAGATTATCCTCCGCTACCATAACACGATACCCCTGATAACAGGAGCTGGATTTTACCGGAGTATCCGTCTCTTGTTCTTCGTCCAAAATATCCATTGCGAGCGTAAATGAGAATTCCGCGCCTGCATTTTCCTTACTCTCCACGTGCAATGTGCCTCCCAGCATCGCTGTCAGGCTCTTGCAGATGGTCAGCCCCAGGCCGCTCCCGGAGTTTCCATATAGATGGTCATGGGAACCCTGGTCAAAGGCCTCGAAAATCCGTTCCTGGTCTTCTTGGCTGATTCCCTTACCATTATCCTGGACCTGGAATGTAAACAGGGATTTTTGTTTGGCAATTTCTGTTTCCTCTATATTCAGCAGAACAACCCCTGAACTGTCGGTGAATTTAAGGGCGTTTCCAATCAGATTTGCCAGTATTTCATGCAGCTTCACCTTATCGGTATTCACATATCCATGATGCAGTTTTCCCGTCTGGGTAAGGCCGATTCCTTTTTCCTTGGCCAGTGCACTGAATTCTTCTATGACATCGGACAGAAGCTGCTGCAGGTTCACTGGTCCCAGATTAACTTCCATCTTTCCGCTTTCAATTTTGGACAGATCCAGTACTTCGTTCACCAGCTGCTGCAGGTGGAGAGAGGAGCGTTTCAGCTTATTCAAACAGTCCTGCAGCTTCTCTTTATCATGGCGGTAGAGCATTGCACTGTCAATCATACCCACAATTCCGTTGAGAGGCGTACGGATTTCGTGGCTCATTTTGGAGAGAAAATAGGATTTGGCTTGGCTGGATTTCGTGGCAATCTCCAGCTTTGTCTCTGCCTGACGCAGAAGTTCCCGCTCTGTATTGTCCAGAAACGTAAACTGGACCACCCTGAAACTCTTGTCTTCCATGATGTAATCCACGGCGCCTTCAATGGACATATATCTGTCTTCAAAATTAAGAACCTGGGAAAAGCGTGTGTGCTCATTTTCCTCTGCGTTTTGCATCATTTCACCGATGCTGCTTAAATCCGGAACACCCGTTGCGGCTTCCCGGCCAAACAACCGCGTTTCTAGGCCTGCCGAATCTGTTCCGAGAAGACGCAGGGCCTCTTTGTTGACAGCAATTATTTTGTTATGTTTGACATCTGCCTGGATGACGCCGCACACTGCCATATTGTATGAGGTTTCGTACAGCAGATCATAACGGTCCCTCTCCTCCTTAAGCTGTTCAAGCGTCCTTTTTTCTTCCGTTGTATCAATAAAAGTACTTTGTATCAGCAGCTTTCCCTCTGGGGACGTGATTAGTTTGGAGGCGCCGGTGACCCAGCGGATTTCCCCATCCCTGCGGACGATGCGGTGGTCAAAGCCGACGCAGTCACCCTCTTTTTTCAGGGAGCGCAGCATTCCGACAATTCTTTCTTTATCCCCTTCATATGTTATGTCCAGCATCGTAGGCCCGCCCTGGCGTTTAAATTCTTCCAGGGATGGATAACCCAGTATCCGGAGTGATTCTGGATTGATACCTATAAAGTCCATAGCATCTTCGTCGTATGCATACTGCGCAATTCCGCAGAGCATGTTCTGATAAAGCGTATTATAATAATCCCGTTCTCTTTGCAGACGCTGCTCATAGTCCTTCAATTTGGAGATATCCATGATGATGCCCTGAAGTTCCGTCAGGCCGTTTACCTGAAATACTGTGGCCTGAATGGAATACCAACCCGCAGGCAGGGCTTCTCTGCGTCCACGGTACTCGCATTTTAAAATACCATTTCCAGCGGCCGCCGACTCAATCTGCTGTTCCATCTGCGTCCAGTCTTCAGGAAGTATCATTTTACTGAGGTGGTTGTGGAATTTATACCTTACTTCCTCTGGACTGCAGCCGGCCATGGCATAAAAGCTGTCATTGGCATAATCAATGATCAGTTCTCCGTCATAGTGCATTCGCACCACACCGCCCGGTACACTGTCCGTTAGGCGCTTTAACTCAAACTTTGCTGCTTCCAGGCGCCTGGTGATGTCAAACATAGTCACCAGCAGTCCGCCCACCTGCTCCGGCTTTTCATAATAAGGACGGATGCGGACTAACCATATGGAATTGCGGGCATCCGTCACTTCCCGTTCTATAATTGTCCCTGTTTCAGCCACCTCTTTCATATCCGAATTAAAGCTCTTATAGGAATCAATGAAATTGATATGATATACCGGGCGCCCTAAATCTGAGTTCAGGAGATTGGTGTTTTGCAGCATGATGGGGGTAATCTTACGGATTTTCATATCCCGGTCCACATAGAGCGCACCTACCTCCGCATTTACCAGCAGATTGTCAAAATCAGAGTATGCCGTGGTCAGTTCCGTGATTTTGCTCTGGTGCTCAGCATTGATTGTGTACAGCTCTTCATTGATTGACTGCATCTCTTCATTGGTGCTCTGCAGCTCTTCATTGGATGCCATCAGTTCCTCATTTGTTGCCTGTAACTCCTCGTTACGGGATTCTGACTCCTCCATGGCCAGGGACAGTCTCCAGTTGCTTTCTCCCAGCTCGTATTCAAGCTGGGCAATCCTGCTGTTTGTTAATTCACTGATATCCAGGCTTTTATCGGACGGGCCGGACACGGCTGCCTGGCCGATTCCTATCTGAATCAGAAAATATTCATCATTATCAAGGTTAAAATAATTGACCTTAATATTCAGGCTTTCATCCGGATAGTCCGCCACTCCTGTCACATTTTTTTCAACACAGGAACGTTTGCTTTCCTTCATTTGATCCATAATATGGTTCAGAAGAATCGTCAGGCTGGGTGCAAAACACGAACTGATGGAATTATCAAACTGGCCATCCTGTAAGCGAAGATACCGGCCTCCGCTTTTAATAATCTGCACAATTTTCCCGGAACCGTCCACCAGGACGGACGGTCCTGCAAAATCAAAAAAAAGCCGTTCAAAAATATTTGTGGGCCGAACTTTTGAGCGTAGGCTTCCGGCTGGTTCTTGTGCTGCCTTCTGAGGGTGAGAAAGGTTATCCCATAGATAAAAGCCGTTGTTTTCCGTATGGACCCCTTTATTTTTCCGGAATATTTTCCATTTCCTGTCCAGGACATCAAATGCTCCTTCCAAATCGCCCAGAGATTCGCTGCTGCCCAGGAACAGGCACCCATCGTCATTCAGAAGATGGTGAAAATTTCCAATGGTACGCTTTTGTACCTCTGGTTTTACATAGATGAACATATTCCTGCAGACAATTAAATCAAGTTTGGAAAAAGGGGCATCCCTGAATATATTGTGCCTGGCAAAAACAATCATCTTACGGATCATGTCCTTGATGATGTAGCCCTCCTCTTTCTTGTCAAAATATTTTTCTATCATGTGTTCATCAATGCTGGCCAGGCTGCCTTCGGTATAGAAGCCTCTTTGAGCTACGGCAATGGCATCCGGGTCCGTATCGGAGGCAAAAATTTTAACATCCACGTTGTAATTCAGCCGTTCCATATATTCGCAGAGTAAAATTGCAATGGAATACGCTTCCTCACCAGTGGAACAGGCAATACTCCATATACGGACTGATTTCTTTTTCCGAAGCAGCGGGGCAAGCACATGCTCGCCTAAACTTTTGAAGGCGGCTTCATCCCGAAAGAAAGAAGTCACTCCAATCAGAAGATCACTGCACAAAAGCCCCTTTTCCTCCGGGGATGCCAGCAAATGGTCCATGTAATCCTCAATACAGGTAAATTTATGGATCGCAATCCGGCGTTCAATCCGGCGGTAAATTGTATTGGGCTTATAGGCAGAAAAATCAATATCAGAATACTTTGATATCGCATCAATAATCTGGTTGTAATATCCTGCCAGTTCCTGATTCTCAACCCCGTCATCATAGTGAAGGTATTGGTTATTGGGATTTTTTAAATAATCCCGTATGGCCAGTCCGATTCTGGACACAGTTTCTGTCAGATCCACCAGGCCCGTGGAAATGGCGCTCTGGGGCATCGAAGCATACTGTGCCTCCAATGGTTTCTGCACAATAATAGTACCGCCGTTTTCCTTCACAGAGCCGATACCAATGGTACCGTCCGATCCGCTGCCAGAGAGAATCACGGCAATGGTGTGTATGTTTTTATCCGAAGCAAGGGAATTAAGCATTTGGTTGATGGGCGTATAGCGCTGTACGCGGTCCTGCACAGGACTGAGATGCAGGCGTCCACTCTCTACCTCCAGCATCATGCCGGGAATGTTTAAATAAATCTCATTAGGCCGGAGCTCCATATTCTCTTCTGCCAGCCGTACCGGCATTTTAACTGATTTCTGCAGAATTTTATCCATCATACTCACAGAATCAGGAGACAAGTGCTGTACAACGATGAAAGAGGCACCTGTATCCAGCGGCATATTCCGGAAAAGCTCCTGTAAAGCCTCCACACCTCCGGCAGAAGCCCCTATTCCAACACAATATTTCAGCTGGCGTTTTACAGTACCATGGTTCATCCTATCCATTGCATTGTTATCCCCCTTTTACAATCGTATCATTTCTTCTTAATAATCATTTTAATTGAATATTGTCAGTCCGCTGATTTACTTTGTTTCACAAGCGGCAACTGCACGCTCAAACGGATACATGAGGTTACTTACAGTAAAAAATCTGAAAGCCGGGTCCATGGTAACCAGTTTTTAGGTAAACAAAAATATACCTTACGCTTCAGACGAAGGTAAGGAAAAGAATACTATACTACCGGGTACTTTTTGCTGACATGACAATCTTGGTACCTTAACCATATATTAAACAATTATATCACCGCGGTCTTTAAATATCAACAATACATGCGGTTTTTTTAGTCTCTGAAATGCAATATTTTGCGGGGATTATTTAATTGACGGAATTGACGATAGCGACACCGGCGGTAAGATAAGAAAGCCGGGGAAATGATCTTATTCATTCTGTTACCTCTTCATGGCGGCAGCTGCTTCACCTGAAAAGGGAGCTGCTTCCGCCATGGACAGTTCCTGTTTATAAATGGCGCGGGAGGGCTGTTATTTCCACAACGCACTGCCATCGTAGACAGCCATGGCAGAATCATAGTAGCCTAAGTTCTTACATTTTTCAGTTACATAATCGTAGATATACCGAAATACTTTAGCGGTCCGGTTTGAGAAATCTTCCTGCCTTCCTGCGTAAAGCTGATTCAGTGCAGTGATACATTGCTCATACAGTTCATAGTCTTCAGCTGTTTTTTCTGTTTTGCACAAGGCAGGAATACTTCTGCCTATCCCCAGATTTTGCCGTAAAAGTGTATAAACAGCATTGAGTGAACCATCCCCGGTATGCTTAACAATAAGATTCAGAAGGAATGAGGGGGTAAGCATATACAGGTGGTCCTCATTCCAGCAGCGGTTAATATCACTTATCGCCTCCTCAATTTCATTCTGTGCGATATGTGCGGCAGCATAGGCGGAAACACCCTCAATCGTCAAGGCCAGCAAATCCAAAGTATCCAGATAACGGCGGACATGACATGCGATTAAGTGGGGAGATATTTCTATTTTCTTTAGGGCCTGTATATCCATCATTACGAAGATACCTTTACTGCGGACTGCTTTTACAACACCCCACTCCTGCAGAATCTGTATTGCCTTAAGAGTAGTATCCACACTCACATTATAAAGTTTCTGCAATTCATTATGAGTTGGGAGCTTGTCTCCCGGCTGATAACGTCCCATGGCGATAAGACCTAAAAGATCCATATAAACAGCTGAATATCTTACTTCTTCTCTCAGTAAGAGCTTTTCCAGCTGCTTTCTGCCAAGTACAGCCGCGGAGTCCACAGGGACATCGAAGGCAGGTTCACTTCCATATGTGAGCCCGTACATTCCGGACAGGTCATCGAAATGCACACTATCGGTATCGCCTCTGTTTTCAATAACCCTCATCAACTCCTGCATTTGTCCATAAAACCTGGTCCTGATTTCTAAGCTGTCTTGCAGAGGTCTTAACTCCGCAAGCCCCAGACTATCCATTACACGCAGGCTTAAATCGTTTTCGTTTCGTCTGATAAAAAATCTCTGGAACTGTTTGGCTAGGCGCCAGAACTCTGCGGAGTCATGTATATTCATATTTTCCACGATTTTCCGGGGGATGTTGAAGTCTTCCTGATTACAGAGAGCAATTCCGTTTTCAATCAGCGGATACCCCAGTAAGACTCCTGTTTTCAGAACCTCATCGGTAATTGAGGTATCTACTCTCTTTAACGCAAGATGTATCATTGGACGCCTGGTTTGCTGACGGAAACTTACAACAGGACGCTTTCTCTGGTGTGTTTCAATCAGTCCATTTTCCTTCAGCATGGATAATACGCGGCGAATAGTTTTGCCCGATGTTCCAAATTCCCTGCACAGACTATCCCGCGATGGAAGTTTTGTACCAGCGGGCAATACTCCTGATTCAATCCGGTCCTTTAATATTTCATATATTCTTTCATACATCAAGCCATCGTATATCAAGCCCATCCTCGTCTCTCCTAATAATACTAAAAGTTTTATATTTGGCCGGGTAATCGGTGTGAATGACCTACCGTGCGCAAACGTTAGAAATCTTTACCGACTGTTTCGGATGCGATAAACCCATAGAAACTCTATTATAGACATAAAGACCAATTACTTTTTGGTTTCTAACCCATATTATATGACAAGATTCTGGTATTTGCAATTAAACAGCATGGTATCTGAGATGGGAACATGTTCAGGAATGCTGTAGAATTATTATGGAGCAATTAAATGAGCCGGTCAATAGATTGTAATATGAATGGATAGTGGGCAGATGACAAGAATGTGAAATTCTCCAATGAAAAGGAAAGGAGGGGAGGGCGGGAATCTTCCGAATATTCCCGCCCTGGGAGCGCGTTTTTATTCTCAAAGAAAACTTGGACCTGCCTGTGGTGCGGCGCCCTCTATGAAACACAGGCCAGCGTGGGATTACATTCCTGTTCCAGTATCTCAACCAGCATGTCCACATCCCTTTGCTGGGTTGCCCAATCCGTTACGAAACGCACCATGGTGTGAGTGTCATCATATTTCTCCCATAAGGTAATCTCTGCTTTCCGGGCCAGTTGGGCGGCGGCTTCATTTTCCATTACAATGAATACCTGATTTGTGGGTGAATCGAGGAACAGGCGGTATCCGCATTTTGTCAGGGTATCCCTGATTTGGTCGGCCGCCGCTATAGCGGAAGCGCCGATTTTCATGTAAAGGTCATCTTCAAAAAGGGTGTCAAACTGTATGCCCAGCATTCTGCCTTTGGCGAGAAGGGCGCCGTTCTGCTTAATGACGGTGAAGAAATGGGGGATCAGGTTTTGCTGCGTTATCACAACCGCTTCTCCAAACAGGGCCCCGCATTTGGTTCCGCCGATATAGAACACATCGCAGAGCCTGGCTATATCCTTGAGGGATAACTCATTACAGGAGCAGGAGAGAGCATAGGCCAGCCGCGCACCGTCCAGGAACAGCGGAAGACCGTTTTTGCGGCACACGCTGCTGATCTCCTGGAGTTCACTGAGCGAATACAGCGTACCGTATTCTGTTGGATGTGAAATGTAAACCATGCCGGGCATGACCATATGTCCGCTGTTTGCGTCTTTTCTGTAATCCGCAATCAGACCTTCGATATCCGCTGCCCTGAGTTTTCCTGACACATGGGGCAGTGTCAGCACCTTATGTCCTCCCAGCTCAATTGCGCCGGCCTCGTGGACGCTGATGTGTCCGGACCCGGCTGCAATTACACCTTCATAGGAGTGCAGGAGTCCGCGTATGACAGTGGCGTTGGTCTGGGTGCCTCCTACGAGAAAATGTATTTCGGCATCCGGACAGCCGCAGGCCGCGCGGATTTTTTCACGGGCTGATTGGGAAAAGGGGTCGCTTCCATATCCCTGGGTCTTAAGCATGTTTGTCTCCATAAGGTGGGCCAGAATAGCCGGATGGGCGCCTTCCATATAATCGGAAGCAAAAGAAGGCCTGCTGTGCATACAAAGTTCCATTTCGTTATCCTCTTTTCTTATCTCCGGTGTGTGAAGATAATGGCACTTTCCGGGAGAAAACCCTCTCAAAGAGTCATCCTTTCCCACACCGAACGTAATATGTTTTTATTGTGTTTGACATGTCATTGGCACTATTGTACAATGATTTCATGCATGACACAAAACCTGATTTATCATATTAATCATGACAAATAATCATGGATGGAGAAAGATATGGATGTTACGAAATGCGAAGCCTTTCTGGCGGCCATTGACCATGGAAGCCTGACTGCAGCCGGTGTTTTCCTGGGATATACACAGTCCGGAATCACACGGATGATTAACGCCCTGGAGGAGGAGGTTGGATTCCCGCTTTTTATAAGGACGAAAAAAGGAGTGTCTCCCACGGAAAACGGTAAGGCGATGATTCCGGCTTTCCGGGAGATTGTCCGCGCCCATAACCATGCCCTGGAGATAGGGGCGGATATCCGCGGCATTTTAAGCGGCGCCCTGACCATTGGAAGCTATTACAGTGTTTCAGCCATGTGGCTGCCGCCCATATTGAAGCGGTTCCGGCAGTTGTATCCCAATGTCAGGATTAACATGAAAGAGGGCGGAAACCGCGAGATGACACGGTGGCTGAACGAGATGTCCGTTGACTGCTGCTTTTTTGCTGAGCCTGCCGCCGGGACAATCTGCGACTGGATTCCCATTCGCCAGGACGAGCTGCTGGCCTGGCTTCCGAAGAATCACCCCGGGGCAGGGGAGGCTTCCTTTCCGTTGTGCGCCCTGGAAAACGAACCGTTTATCATAACCATGCCAAACCAGGATACGGAAATAGACCGCCTTCTTGGGTCCAGACATCTGACGCCGGACATACGCTTTTCTACAGCAGATGCATATACCACCTACTGCATGGTGGAGGCCGGGCTGGGCATGAGCCTGAACAACAGGCTCATTACCCTCAGCTGGTCCGGAGATGTGGTCACCCTGCCCTTTGACCCTCCCCAGTTTGTCTCTCTTGGAATCGGAGTTCCGTCATGGAAGGAGGCGTCTCCTGCCATGAAAAAATTTATTGAATGCGTTAAAGATATGCCGGAGGAGCTGCCATAGCACTTGCCATAGTGCCAGCCCAGTACCTGCCTTTGCCCCTCCCGCTACTGTATATCCGCCTCCTTTCCTGCATACCGTATGAACGAGGCATAAAGACAGAGCATGTCATAGTAATCCATCAGGTTACGGCCGCAGATTTCCTGGATGCGGCGGATGCGGTAGGGGATGCTGTTGCGGTGGATATGGAGTTTGTCGCAGATCTTCTGAATATCACCGTTCAGCCGTATATAGGTTATGGCCGTATCGGCCAGCTGGGCGTTTCTGCCCTTTGCGACAAGAAGGGAAAAGGAGTCCTCCAGTCCGGGAATGGGGGTTTTAGACAGCGCAATTGCCAGCTTCATCTTCTCAAAGCAGTGGAGATGCTCGTCTGGAAACAGTATTTTGCCCAGCTTTAGGCTTTCCAGGGCAGCCTGGTAGGCTGTGTGAAGGTGGGCGCTGCCGGAATAGATGCCTGTATGGCAGTTATGTCCGGCGGCAATTACACGGTTATATTTTTTTTCGAAATGCTCGTTCTCCTTCAGGATAATCAGGTTCTGGTCCTGGGAGAGGGGAAGCAGGATATCACGGTCGTCTAAAAGATTCTGAATGATGGAGGTGGACGTAAAGAGGTCGTCCTGTTTGCGCTCCATCAGGATTAAGGTGTGGGTTCCTGTAATATCAATACCCAGATGCTCTCCGCGCTTTATAAAATTTTCCGTATAATCGGACTGCAGGTGCAGCCATTCATAGAGAAACTGGTCCCGCTCCTGGGTCCGGTTTTGTTTTTTCTTGGAAAGGATAAGCTCCTCATACAATAGTTCAATGGTCTTGCTCAGCAGTTCAGCCAGCTGGGAGCTGGAGGAACCTGCGCCCTGGAGAACCACGGCGCCCATCCGGCTTTTCTGAAAACGCAGAGGCATGGCCGCGCCTGCCTTTTGAATCTTGCTGTCCATGGACACGGTTACCTTGGAATTTATATTAAGGGCCTCTATGGCAAGCAGATTCATCTCGCCCATGCAGGAAGAATCCGTGGACACAATGACGCGCCCGCTTACATCGCAGATACTGATGGAAGCAGAAAAGCTTTCGTGCAGTTTTTCTATAATTTCATACATAATCTTATTATCAATCACAGGTTACCTCCTTGCAGGCCGTGCGGGCACGTTGTTTATTGTCCTCTTTTTCATTTATTATAATAAATCCTGTAAAATACGCAATATATACATGAAAATTTGTGCATTTAAACAAAAAACAGAATAAAACTTACATGGTTTAAACAATAGTTTTTCACATACCTAAATGATAAAATGGTATCACTTGTAACAAGCAGCCTGTGGGGAAAATGCAGCCTGTGGGGGAAATACTGCCCGCAGGGTAAGAAATGGAAGGAGGGAGAAACGTAGACAGCACAGTTTCGCGGTTTATACGTTATGCGGAGTGCGCAAGCGAATCCCATAATGAAAAGGCATTTTGTGAATATATGGAGCAGGAGCTTGCCGGAATGGGGATTCCGTTTGAGCGCCAGGAGCTGGGCAATGAGGTGGTGACCGACGGCTGGAATATCCTGGCCAGAATTCCGGGCAGGTCCGGTAAAAACCCTTTTCTGTTCGTATTCCATCTGGATACGGCTGCGCCCAGCAATCAAGTGGAGGTCTGTGTGGAAGGCGGGTGCATCAGGAGTAAAGGCAGCAGCGTACTGGGGGCTGACGGCAAGCTGGCCATCGCGGTGGTCATGGAGGCTGTGGAGCGGCTTATGCAGGAGGGAGAAATAAACCGCCCCATAGAGCTTTTGTTTACCGTGTGCCAGGAGCTGGGGCTCCACGGAGCAAAATATGCGGACTATTCCAGGATAGAGAGCGAGGAGGCAATTGTCATCGACCACTACGTGACAGGGGAGGTATTGACACGCACACCTGCCAGGCTTTATATGAATGTGGAACTGATTGGGCGCGCCGCCCATGTTATCCGCAATGAGGAGCCGGGGGTCAACGCTCTGCTGACAGCAGTGGAAATCATTCACCAGATACCTGTGGGCAGGCTGAACGATAACCTGAGCATCAATGTATTTGATCTGGTATCCCTCTCGCCGTCCAATGCAGTGCCCAAATACGCCCGGTTTGATGTGGAAATCCGCTGCTTTGGCAATGATATCAAGCAGGAGATTCGGGATAGGATCCGCCGTAAGGCGGAGGAGACGGCTGAGCGCATGGGGTGCAAATGCAATATCAGGGAAGAGGAGGATGTTCCGGAAACAGATTTCAGTGAAAATACAGATATGCTGGAACGATTGGCTTCCATCTACAGCAGGTCCGGGCTTTCCATGATACCGGCCAGGTCATTTGGAGTCCTGGATGCCACCTGCACAAACCAGCTGGGAATCAGGACCGTGCCCATTGGCTTTAATATCTATCATTCACACAGTGCAAGAGAGTATGTAGTAATTGAGGACGTAAAGAAAATGTTGGAACTGGTGGAGAATATCATACGCTATTTTTAAATTCCTGCCAGGGAAAGGGGAAAACAATGACGAAAGATAATCAAAAAGCAAACAAGCCTTTGAATCCGTTTGTGCCGCTTGTACTGATGGTACTTGCCTGCGCAATCGTATCCTATTTTGTGATACCGGGAGCCTATGACCGTGAAACCGTGGACGGGGTCACACGGGTCCTGGCAGACAGCTATCATGCCACGGAGCGCACGCCCGTATCGTTTTTTAACATATTCCGGTCCATTCCGGAAGGCCTGACAGCCTCAGCCAATATGATGTTCTGTGTCATGCTGATTGGCGGTATTGTGGAGATCTACAAAAGGACCAATACGGTAGGCGCTGCAATCAACAGTGTTTTAAAGGCTTCCGAGAGGATGAGCAGCCAGGTAATCATAGCAATTGTAATGATTGTGTTTTTCATTTTCGGAGGTATCCTGGGATGGAGTGAGCACATCATTCCCTTTGTACCCATTATCGTATCCCTGGCCCTCTCCCTTGGGTATGACTCACTGGTCGGAATGGCCATATCCGGATTTGCCTGTCTGATCAGCTTTGCGGTTGCGCCTTTTAATGTGTACACAGTAGGAATTTCCCATACCATTGCCGAGCTGCCCATGTTCTCCGGATGGGAGCTGAGGATCGCTGCCCTGGTCTGTGTGTGGATACTTAGTTTGGTATGGGTTATGCGGTATGCAAAAAAGGTGAAGGCAGATCCGTCCAAGAGCCTTGTGAAGGATGTGGACACGTCCTCCCTGCGCATTCCGGTTGATCCGGGCCTTAAGTTTGACCTTCCCAAAAAGGTTTCTGTTATTTCCCTGACCATCTCCATCCTTGTAACGATTTACGGTATCCTGAATCTGAGCTGGTCATATACGGAAATGGCAGCCACCTTCATGATTGGCGGTATTGTGTCTGCTGCAATCAACCGGGTGAATCTGGATGATGGCATCAATATGGTTCTTGACGGCGCCAGAGGGGCCTTCAGCGGCGCTCTGATCATCGGTGTGGCCAGGGCGGTCCAGTGGACCATGACAAATGGCGGTCTGGTGGATCCGCTGGTACACGGGCTTTCCAATCTGATGCGCAGCGCCTCCGCTTATGTGAGCACGGTGGGCATGTTCATTGTAAATTTCTTTGTCAATGCCCTGATTCCGTCAGGCTCAGGACAGGCCACCGCGGTCATGCCAATTATGGTTCCATTGGCTGATATGCTGCATATTACAAGGCAGACAGCCGTACTGGCGTTCCAGTTTGGCGACGGTATATCCAATACCTTCTGGTTTACCAACGGAACGCTGCTTATCTACCTGTCGCTTGGCAAGGTACCGTTAAAGAGCTGGTATAAGTTTATCCTGCCTTTACATGGACTTTTCCTGATTCTGCAGTTAATCTTTCTGTTTGTGGCTGTTCAGATTGGTTATGGTCCGTTTTAACCGGCGTACCTGTGAAGCAGGTAAAATAAAAAGGTATAAATAAGGCATGTAAAAGGGTATATAAGAGGGGATATAAAAAGGTATATAAAAAGGGCAATCCTGTAAGAAGAAATTTAGTAAGAAAGGATTTTGACTGTGAACGTAATAGAAGAAGTTGGGAAATATCATGATTATGCCGTCAGTATGCGGCGGGAATTCCATAAGCATCCGGAGCTGAGCTGGAAGGAGGTAGAGACAGCAGGACGGATCCGGGATGAACTTGCCGGGATGGGGATTCCTTATGAGGAGGTGGCGGGAACCGGCACTATTGCCACCCTGAAAGGAAAAGAGGACCAGCCGGTGATTGGCCTGCGCTGCGATATCGACGCGCTTCCCATCCGGGAGGTTAAGAATCTTCCCTACTGTTCCCAGAACCAGGGCGTCATGCACGCCTGCGGACATGACGCACATATCAGCATGCTTCTGACAGCGGCCAGGGTTCTGGCAGAACACCGGGATGAGCTTAAGTGCACGGTAAAACTTATCTTCCAGCCGGCGGAGGAACTGACCAACGGCGCGGTAAAGGTGCTGGAGTCCGGAAAGGTGGGAAAGCTGGATACGGTGGCGGGCATGCACATATTCCCGTACCTGGAGAGCGGCACCATCTCCGTGGATCCAGGTCCCCGCTATACATCGGCTTCCTTCATGAATATTAAGATTATCGGGAAAAGCGGACACGGCGCCATGCCCCAGTACGCGGTGGATCCCATTTATGTGGGGGCAAAGGTAGTGGATGCCCTTCAGAGTATTGCCAGCCGGGAGACCAGCCCCATGGATACGGTGGTGGTCAGCATCTGTACCTTCCATTCCGGTACCATGGCCAATGTTTTTGCCGAGACGGCTGAGCTCAGCGGTACGGTGCGCACCTTCAATCCCAAGCTCCAGAAGGAACTGCCGGGTATGATTGAGCGTATCATAAAGAGCACCTGCGAAGCTTACAGGGCTGAATATGAGTTTGACTATTATTCTGATATCCCGGCAACGATCAATGACGAGTACTGCAGCGGGATTGCGGCGGAGTCCGTCAGGAAAATCCTGGGCGACAAGGGACTGGTAAAATATGCAGGCACGCCGGGCGGTGAGGATTTTTCCTATTTTCTGGAAAAATTTCCTGGGGTTTATGCTTTTGTAGGATGCCGCAACGAGTCAAAGGATTGCTGCTATTCCCTTCATAATGAACGCTTTGATCTGGATGAGGATGCCCTGGTGAACGGAGCTGCCTTCTATGTGCAGTATGTGCTGGATGCTCAGGAGAAGTTTGGGGCCGTGTAGAGGCGTGATACATATAATTTTATAACAGGCTGTCCTGAAAATGCCGGTTTGAGATTTTGACATTTTCGGGACGGCCTTTTGGAACAATAAAATAGTTCAATATAAAATATCCCCCCCGTAGCAGGGAAAATCTTGACAGTTTAAGAAACAAATGGTAGTGTTTAATTATAAACGTTTACAATTTGGGGGATGGAAGATGGCAACGATTAAGGATGTTGCAAAACTGGCTGGGGTATCTATCTGTACGGTGTCCCGTGCCCTTGCAAACAAAGAAAATATCACACCGAAGACCATGGAGAAGGTATTGTCCGCGGTCAGGGAGCTGGATTATAAGCCAAATTATTCGGCCAGAAGCCTTAAGATAGGAAGTACAGACACATTGGGGTTAATTGTACCGGATATTACCAACCCGTATTATCCAAAGGTAGCTAAGAGCATTGAGGAATATGCAGAAAAAAAGGGATATATGATTTTGCTCTGTAATTCCAATGAAGATTTAAATAAGGAGAAGCGTCTGGTTGATACCCTTAAAAAGCGGAATGTGGATGGTGTGATTATATTGCCCTGTTCAAGGCATATAGAGCATTTTCGAGGGTTTGATAATGCCGGCATTCCGTATGTATTCCTGAATAGAAGCTTTAAAGGAACTGCAAATTGTATTCCCAGTGATAATTTTTATGGAGCATATACAGTGACGAAATATGTAATCGGAAAGGGCCATAGAAATATCTGCGCAGCTTACCTGGGCTTTGAGAATCAGATTTATCAGGAGAGGTTTGAGGGTACCATGGAGGCATTGAGAGAACATGGGTTGGAACAATGCGTCAAGCAGTTTATTTTTGATATAAAGGACATACAGGATTCCTATATGAGGATACGGAAGGTGCTTGAAGGCAGGGACAGACCCACTGCTTTAATAGCAGCCAATGATATGCTGTGTTTTGGCGCATATAGTGCGGCTAGTGATTGCGGACTTTCGATCCCCGGAGATTTTTCGGTTACCGGCTATGATGATATTTCAATGGCCTCACTTATGATGCCGCCTCTCACCAGTTTTCGTCAGCCGGAGGATGTGATGGCTAAGGGTGGTGTGGATTATCTCCTTGAATGTATAGCTGGCAACAGCCCTGCTCCTCCCGCCCGTCTAAGAGGAGAGCTTGTTGTTCGGCAGTCAGTATGCGATATAAGAGGGGATATCTGTTTGTGAAACTTAGACAAAAACAGGTAACCAAATATTATAAAAATAAAAAATCTGACAAAGAACTATTGACAACACAATCTATGTGTGTTATTTTAAAAACATAAAATTATAAACGTTTATAATTTTAAATGTTTGATTCGAAGCGTAGTGTTTATTCTTCGGATTTTTTTAAGAAAGAAATTATAAACGTTTATAATCTGTAAAAATATTAAAAGGAGGGGAATGTTCAGAATGTTAGAAGGAGTAAAGGTTCTTAGTTTTACCCATTATCTGCAGGGGCCGTCAGCAGCACAGGCATTGGCGGATTTGGGAGCCGATGTGGTAAAGGTAGAGTCTTGCAGGGGGGCTTATGAGAGGGGCTGGTCCGGTTGCAATACGTACAAAAATGGGGTCAGCGTTTTCTACCTCATGGCGAACCGCAATCAAAGAGGGGTTGCTTTGGATTTAAAGTCTGACGAGGGACGGGAGACCATCTACAGGCTGGTCCGTGATAAGGGGTATGATGTGATTTTGGAAAACTTCCGGCCTGGAGTTATGGACAAACTGGGTTTGGGATATGAAGAATTGAAAAAATTAAACCCTGGAGTCATCTATTGCTCCTGTACGGGTTATGGTTCCAGTGGACCCAAGGTGAGAAAGCCGGGGCAGGATCTTCTCATACAGGGAATGAGCGGACTGGCGGCATTGGCAGGACCGGGAGATCATCCTCCCATGCCTACAGGGACAGCGCTGGTGGATCAACACGGGGCTATATTGGCAGCCCTGGGCATTACCGCTGCCGTGTATGACCGTGATAAAACCGGGAAAGGACACCGCATTGAGGCAAGCCTGCTGGGGTCAGCGCTGGATCTTCAGATTGAACCTATTGGATATTATCTGAATGGTGGGACGCTTACACCGAGAGCAGATACCGGTTTATCGACCAGGATTCATCAGTCACCCTATGGAATCTATAAGACAGCAGATAAATACATTACACTCTCCCTTACCTCCTTTGAGAATTTGGAACAGGCATTTACACCAGGCGCGCTGGAAGGTTTTTCGGCAAAGGATCAGATGGATAACCGCATTGAATTTGACAAGGTGGTATGCCGGGAATTGTTAAAGAGAACTACAAATGAGTGGGAGTTAATATTTGAGGAGTTAGGAATATGGTATGCGCCGGTTAATGAATATGAGGACGTTGTAAAGGATGAGCAGGTTGTTTATAACCAGTGTTTTATGACCATGAATCATCCGGTAGCAGGCGAGGTGAAAGTTCTCGGACATGCCAACCGCTATGATGGGCAACCAGTGCCTTTAAGACGGCTGCCGCCGGAGCTTGGTGAGAACACGATAGAGCTGCTAAAGGAGGCAGGATATTCAGATTCACAGATTCAGGAGATGATGAAGCAGGGAAAGGCTGTGTCACCCGAAAAAAAGCAGGACAAATAAAACAGGATAAAGCAGAAGGAGAATTTGATTATGAAGAAGATTGCAGTATTGTTGACAACAGTATTAACAGCCGGAATACTGGCAGCCTGCGGGCAGGGTAAGAATGCGGAAACCACTTCAGCAGGAGTTTCAGATGTGAAAACAGAAGCAGATTCGGTCCCGGAGGCAAAGCCTGAGAAAGACGCCATTACGTTTAAACTGGGAATGGTGGACCCGGATGGAAGCAATTTCCATAAGGGAGCCCTGGCCATTGCGGAAGAAGTGAATAAGGCTACCGGCGGAAGAATAACCATACAGGTATTTGCAGGCGGGCAGCTGGGTAATGAAAGAGACATGTACGAGGGTGCGCAAATGGGTACCATTGACATGTTTACGGCCTCCAACGCAGTACTCACCTCTTTCATTCCTGAAATGGCGGTGCTTGACCAGCCATTTCTATTTGAGACAGCAGATGAAGCCCATCGTGTTATTGATGGAACAGTCGGAACACTGATTGCTGAAAAAACAGAAGAGCAGAAAATACATACAGTGGGTTGGATGGATGTAGGTTTCCGCAATATCTTCTCCACCCGTCCGGTCACATCCCTGGAAGATATGAAAAATCTTAAAATACGCACCATGGAGAATGATTTACATATTGCGGCGTTTAATGCCATGGGGGCAATTGCCACACCAATGGCATCCGGAGATGTTTTTACCGGTTTACAGCAGGGCACCATTGACGCGGCAGAGAACGCTATCGCCAATCTGATTGCCAATCGCTACTATGAGATAACCAAAAACGTAACATGGACCAATCATGTTTTTGGTTATATGGGCGTGTTTATGTCGGACAAGGCATGGAATCAGATACCGGATGACTTGAGGGAAGACTTTGTGGAAGGTGTAAAAGCAGGAGCACAGAGACAGAGGGATTATCTGGTGGAGGCAAATGAGGCGGCAGTAAAGGAACTGACAGAGCTGGGCGTGGAATTTTATGAGATACCTATTGATGATATGCGAAAGTTGGTAGAACCGGCAATGGAACAGTTTGCAGACCGAATGGATCCGGCCTGGGTGGAAGCGATTGAAGCTGAAAAATAGGAGGGATAAGGATGAAAAGGCTGTTTGCCAATTTACAGAAGATAGAGGATTTTATTCTGGTGGCCACATTTACGGTTATGGTACTGGCGTCCTTTGCTCAGGTAGTTAACCGAAATATAATCCATGCAGGTGTTTCATGGCTGGAGGAATTAGCACGCTATTGTATGGTTTATATGGCACTGCTGGCGACAGAGGCAGGATTAAGGGACAATACACAAATTTCCATCACGGCTATTACGGATAAAATACATGGAATGACAGGAAGGGTAGTGCGGATTATTTCAAAGGCCGTGGTGGCGATTTTTTCCGGAGTCTGCTTTTTTTCATCCTTTACCATTCTTAAAACACAGCTGTCTTCCGGGCAGGTATCACCTGGTTTACATCTGCCCATGGCCATACCTTACTTTGCATTGACCCTCAGCTTTGGAATCATTACCGTAATACAGGCAGCAGCGCTGGTTTGCCTGGTTATGGAAAAAGCGGCGGAAGACCAAGGAAAGGAGGATGCGTCATGACTGCAATAATTTTGTTCGGAACCATGATTGTGTTACTGATAATCGGTGTGCCTATTTCGGTTTCTTTGGGAGCGGCGACCATGGCGTCTCTGCTGTGCTTTGACGTTCCTATGGCTGTGGTGCCCCAGCGGATGTTTACTGCCCTGGATTCAGTATCCATTATGGCGATTCCCCTTTTTGTGCTGGCGGGAAATCTTATGACAGAAGGTGGAATATCCCGCCGTCTGGTGGATTTCTGCAACAGTATTATAGGTAATATACGAGGGGGAATGGGGTACGCAATGGTACTGGCCTGCGCATTTTTTGCCGCTCTGTCAGGTTCGGCGCCGGCCACGGTGCTGGCAATCGGCGGAATGCTTTATCCTGATATGGTGCGTCTGGGCTATCCAAAAGAACGGTGTGCAGGATTACTGACAGTGTCCGGGGGGCTGGGTCCCATTATTCCTCCTTCCATTATTATGGTGGTTTACTGTACCATTACCAACAGTTCGGTAGGGGATATGTTTAAGGGGGGAATTGTAGCAGGACTTATGATTTCCATTGTACTGGTGGTAATCTGCATCTACTATTCCAATAAGGAGAAGTGGCCTAAAAATACGGAGAGGACAAGCATTATCCAGCTTGCAAAACATTTTATCCATGCACTGCCTGCCCTTTTTCTTCCGTTTGTTATTTTGGGAGGTATATATTCCGGGCTTATGACGCCCACTGAGTCAGCGGCCGTTGCAGTTATCTATTCTTTTATTGTAAGTGTTTTTGTTTACCGGGAACTGCATCCCCGGGATATTTACCGTATACTTCTGGCTTCAGGAAAGAGCAGTGCCATGATATTGTTCATCATTGCAACCTCCACAGCATTTTCATGGCTGTTTACATTCTCGGGAATATCAGGACAGCTGGTGGATGCAATTGTGGCCATGAATCTGGCTCCATGGATGTTCTGTCTGATTGTTGCCCTGGTATTGCTTGTGTTCGGCACATTCCTGGAGGGGATAGCTACCTGTGTGCTTCTGGTACCGGTTCTCTGGCCCATAGCACAGACCCTGGGAATTGGCGTCATTCATTTTGGAATGATTATGTGTATAGCGAATGTTATTGGATGTATGACTCCTCCTGTGGCAGTAAATCTGTTTGCGGCAGCCTCTGTCTCAAAATTAAAAATGGGTGATATAGCCAAAGGTGAGCTTCCCTTTTTTCTGGGATATACAGCGGTGTTTTTCCTGATTGTATTTGTCCCTGCATTAAGTACGCTGCTGCTGTGATGAAGCAGACTTAATCGGGAGGATTCTATGATGTTGGAGGGTATGAAGATACTCAGCTTTGTCCATGGGCTTTATGGCGGTTCAGCCAGTCAGATACTGGCTGATCTGGGAGCCGAGGTTGTGCGGGTGGAATGGGATATGACAGGCCGTATCCGGCCTGGAAGTGTTCTGGATGGGGAAAACGGTCTGTTTTTTCAGATGACAGGCCGGAATCAGAAGAGTATTTCCTTCAATCCGCAGTCACCGGAAGGCATTGATATATTACACCGCCTGCTGCAGGACTATGATATTGTACTGGATAATTCTCCTCCTGGACTGCTGGAGGGGTGGGGCATCCAATATGATGAATTGCTCAGGTCTCACAAACAGCTTATATGGTGCATCTGTACGGCGGATGGCAGCGGATGCTGCCAGAGTCCGGATGATGAACTGCTGATGGAGGCGAAAAGCGGACTGGCCTCTTTGAACGGTCCAGGTTCAAAACCGCCTGTTCCGGCAGGGGCAGCCCTTATTGAACAGCATGCGGCAGTACTTATAGCTTTGGGAATTATTGCAGCAGCCCGCCACAGGAACATAACAGGACAAGGGCATAAGGTTGAGACCAGTCTGCTGTCTGCTTCCCTGGATTTGCAGATTGAAACAATTGGTTATTATTTAAATGGAGGGAGATTTATTGACCGGGCAGATACCGGCTTGTCCACCAGGATACATCAGTCCCCATATGGGGTATATCCTACGGCGGACGGATGCATAACAGTATCCTTGACACATCATGACCGGCTGTGCAGCTTATTTACTCCTGGTGTTATAGAGAACTTTACGGAACAGGATGCCATGGAGAGACGCGTGGAATTTGACCAGATGATAAATCAGGAAATGCAGAAAAAGACAACAGCGCAGTGGGTGGAGATATTTGAACGCATGGAGGATATGTGGTTTGCTCCGGTAAATGAGTATGAGCAGGTAATGAAGGATGATCAGGTTCTTTATAATCGGCCGTTTATAGAGCTGGGGGAAAGTGAGGGCAGGATTCTGCGGGGATTAGGACATGCCAATTATTACGACGGCGTACGTCCGGCAGTCCGTAATCTGCCCCCGGCTTTTGGCCAGCACACAGACGAGATATTAGAAAAAGCCGGGTATACCCAGCGGGAATTAAACCAGTTAGAGAGAAAGGGACTGATTGTTAGAAATCATGAAAGGAAGAATTGATATGGAGTATGAAAACAACCTGATTTTAGTAGAGAAACCAGCAGATAAGGTAGCGCTAATTACTTTAAATAATCCGCCGCTTAATTTGGTGACCCTGGAACTTAGCCGCGAGTTAAAGGAAACGCTGTTCCGATTGGAACAGGATGATGAAGTACGGGTGGTGGTGCTTACTGGCTCTGGAGAAAAAGCCTTTTGCGTAGGTTCTGATGTAAAGGAATTTCCTCAGGTTTGGGATGATGTAATTGGAAAAAAGCTGCAGAAGGAGAATGAAGTATTCAATGCAATTGAATTTCTGGATAAGCCGGTTATCGCTGCCATGGAAGGAAATGTATGCGGCGGCGGCTACGAGATGGCAATGGCCTGCGACCTGAGAATTCTTTCCGAAAGCGGAAGAATTGCACAGCCAGAGATTAATCTGGGGGTTTTTCCGGGAAGCGGAGGAATTTTCAGACTGCCTAAATTAGTTGGTGCTTCCAAAGCCATGGAGATGATGTTTTTAGGAGAATTCATTGATGCAGAGGACTGTCTGCGTCTCGGACTGGTCAACCGACTGGCTCCGGCCGGCAAGACAGTCAGTGCTGCCCTTGACCTGGCTGAAAGAATCGCTCATAAACCGTTTGAAGCTATCAAGCTGATAAAGAAGGGGGTACGGGAAATCGGTATGGTATCCTCAGATAAATGTTTTTATAAAAACCTGGAATTTAGCCGGAGCATATTCAAAACAGAGGACTGTAAAGAAGGGGTAGATGCGTTCCTTGGCAAACGTTCCCCGCAGTTCAGATAATCATATAGGCAGAGAGGAACTGAAAATGGACAGATTGGTGACAGATGTACTGGTTATAGGAGGAGGAGGGGCGGCCTTAAGGGCAGCCTTAGCAGCCTGCGACGCAGGAGCTGATGTAATCATAGCTGCTAAAATGCCGCTTGGATTAGGCGGGGCCACTACATATCCTGTGGCAGAGATGGCCGGATATAACGCAGGGGATCCCCATGTGCCGGGAGATGTGGAATGTCATTACCAGGATATAATGGCTGCCGGACAGGGAATGGCGGATGAAAAGCTGGCTGCAATCCTGGCTGAAGGAGCACCTGAGACAATTGATGAACTTGAATCATGGGGGGTCGAATTTGACAGGGAAGGGGACGGATATTATACATTTAAAAGTTGTTTTGCAAGCATTCCCCGTACACATGTCATACGGGGCCATGGAGAACCAATTGTACAGGCATTGATCCGGCAGATACGCAGACGTCCAGATATTCAGTCCCTGACAGGAGTTACTATCATAGAGCTGGCGAAGAAGAATGGAATATGCTGCGGAGCATGGGGGGTGGATTCGCGGGGGAAGCTAATCTATATCTCTGCAGGAGCAGTCATTCTGGCATCCGGAGGCGCATCCCAGGCTTTTGAAAAGAACCTGAATCCGGGGGATGTCAGCGGAGACGGATATATGCTGGCATACGAATCAGGTGCCAGATTGGTTAATATGGAATTCATGCAGAGCGGAATCGGATTTTCACACCCTCTTATGAATATTTTTAACGGATATATCTGGGCAGCCCATCCTCTACTGACTAATTCGGAGGGAGAGAGTTTCCTTGAAAAGTACATACCAGATTCTATGCAACCGGATTATGTGATGGATGAACATAGAAAACACTTCCCGTTTTCATCCAGTGATGATTCTAAATATTTAGAAATAGCAATTCAAAAGGAAATCAGAGCCGGTAGAGGAGGACGCCATGGAGGTATCATTGCTGATTTAAGACATATGAAAGATGATTATATCTGTCATGTACCGGATGACTGCGGACTCCATCACATGTGGCCGGTGGCTCGCAACCATATGAAGGACAAGGGGGTGGATCTGTTAACGCAGAAGGTGGAGATTAATGTATTTGCCCATGCTATTAACGGCGGGGTATGCATTGATGCAGAAGGCAGCACATCGCTGCCGGGACTGTATGCGGCTGGAGAAGTGGCAGGCGGTCCTCATGGAGCGGACCGCCTGGGCGGGAATATGATGGTGACCTGCCAGGTGTTTGGGAAAATAGCGGGGACAAATGCAGCAAAGTGGGCAGGTATCCACCGTCCGCAGACAGAAAGTACTGCCATGTACCCGGATGACAGATTGTGGGAAATACTACACAGAAAGGCGGACACACAAGGTTTAATCCATGAACTGCAGTCGGTAAACCAGCATCATCTTTTAATCAGCAGAAATGAAGCCGGTCTTATGCAGGTACTTGGCACTGTGGAGCGGATTGGACGGCAGCTTGCAGAGTCTCCCAGGCAGGATGCGGTTAATATGGAAGCCTTCCGGCTGTATTGTCTGATTACAGCTTCACGTCTTATGGGGGAGGCCGCATTGAGAAGACAGGAAAGCAGGGGGGCTCACTATCGGGAGGATTACCCCATAGTGAATCCCAAGCTTGACAGGCCAATGTTCTCAGATCAGAGTATATGATGGCGCTAGGAAAAGACTGATACGGCTCACCCCAGAATCCCCCTCAACCGTCTAATCCCTTCCTCCAAATCCCCCATGGACGGCGGGGTTATGACGGAAATGCGGACTGCCTTTTCCGCTGGTTTATTGCCAACTGAAAACCGTTCAGCCCCATAGACCTGCACCCCGGCCTGTTTTGCGCAGATTTCAAAGCTTTTGCCGGTAAAATAATCCGGCAGGCGCAGGTATCTCATGGGGCTGGTAGGCGGGCAGTCCAGTGCAAAACCTTTTAAGGATTGGCTGATTATATGATTGCGCCTGCGCAGTTCCTCCTTCCGTCCCCTTATAATTTCATCTGCAGTCCCATCTGCAATCAGTCCCGCGGATACGGCTGCAAGCAGTGGGGAGATGGAAATATTCATGGAATAAAGGGTGGTGGCCAGGCAGCGGTGATACTGGTCCGGCACATGGACAAAAGCAGTCCTCAACCCGGCGGCAATGGTTTTGGACAGGCTTGACAGATAGATGACCTGTTCCGGGGCAAACGAAGCAATGGGAGGCAGGGGATTTTCCGTCAGCAGGTTGTTGATTCCATCCTCAATTACCAGGATATGTTTCTCCCTGGCCAGTGCTGCAATCATTTTCCTTGTCTTCAGAGACATGATATGCGAGGTGGGATTGTGGTAATCCGGAATTACATAGATGCCTTTTATCTTTTCGTTTTGTACGGCATACCGGATCCCTTCCTCTGTCATCTCATAATCATGATTCTGAATGGGTATCAGATGGATTCCCAGTAGCTTGGCCGCGGTTTTAACACCCGGATAAGTCAGGGGGTCTGTTCCCAGCTTATCTCCGCGTTCCAGCAATGCGCCCAGTGCCGCTGTCAGTGCGTTCTGGCCGCCTGCTGCCAGCAGAACATGGTCCTTATCGGGTAGAAAAGCCTGATTTTTGAAGCCAGGCCACGCCGGCTTCACGCTGCCGTCCTGTTCCCTCCGGGTCATCGTAGGAAAAGAGGTTCAGGGCGTCAGGCCGCTTTAACAGCCGCTCTGTGTAGGTTTTGACCAGCCGGTTCCCGGACACCTGGGGGACCAGTGCGCCCATTTCAATCAACCGCGGATTCTCCCGTCCGCACAGCAGGATGGTCTCCGCAGAGACATCCGCACAGACGTAGGTACCGTTTCCTACGGAGGCAGACAGAAGGCCCTTCTGGCCGCACAATTTAAAGGCCCTGGATATGGTGCTTAGGTTTACATTCAGGTAATCCGCCAATTCTCTCTGGGGCGGCAGCTTTGTTCCTGCTTTCAGCGTTCCGTTCTTAATATCTTCTTCCATCAGGCTTACCAGCGCCAGATATTTTGGGCCTGATGTTCTGCTTAAATCCGGTTTCCAGCTCATGGGATAATTGTCAAATGAATTGATAGACATAATCTGTTTCCTCTGTATGATCTCTGTGGTTTGTTTGTATGGGTATTTGCAAAATTGTCTTGCATACAATTCTACTGTTGTTCGAGTCCTTTTGCAAGTTTATAATGATACCATTATAAAAACCACTATAAAGAAAATGGACAAAGGAGCAGCAGTATGGAACATTTATTATCTGAGCGGATTAAATCCACACCACCGTCATTCATCCGAAGTATTCTAAAAACCGCGGCTGACCCGCAAATCATCTCATTTGCAGGAGGACTGCCAAACCCTATATCATTTCCCCAGGAGGAACTTCTGGTATCCATGGAGCGCATTGTAAGGGATTATGGGAGCAGCCTGTTCCAATATTCCATCACGGCCGGACTCCCGGAGCTGCGCCAGTATATAGCGGACCGCTACAACCGCAGATTCGGCCTGAAACTTGGCATTGAAAATATCCTGATTACCACAGGGTCCCAGCAGGCCCTGGACCTTATATCCAAGGTCCTGTTAAACACAGGGGACGGAGTGATTGTGGAAAAGCCCAGTTATCTTGGGGCCATACAGGCATTTTCCCAATATCAGCCGGTATTTTATCCGGTTGAGCTGACAGAGGACGGGATGGATATAGAACAGTTAAAAGATGCTCTGAAACATGATGTCAAATTTATATATGCCATTCCGGACTTCCAGAACCCCACAGGACTCAGCTATTGTGCTGAAAACAGAGCGTGTATCCGTGAGGTTCTGAGGGAGCGGGAAATCGTTTTGGTGGAGGACGCCCCTTATGGGGAACTGCGCTTTGACGGGGGCGGCCGTATTCCTTATATCGGGGCAGGCCAGCTGCCGGGCAGCATTCTGCTGGGGACATTTTCAAAGACAGTGACCCCGGGCATGCGAACCGGCTTTATGATTTGCGCTGACACGGAACTTCTGAAACATATTTCGGTGGCAAAAGAAGCCAGTGATTTACATACAAATATATTCTCCCAATACCTGATATGGGACTATCTGATGCACAATGATTATGACGCCCATATCGACCAAATCAGGCAGCTGTATAAGGAGCAGGCACAGGCTATGACAGAGGCGATGGACCGGTATTTTCCGGAGACAGTCAGGTACACCCGTCCCCGCGGAGGCATGTTCTTATGGGTGACACTGCCGGAAGGGGTCAGCGCCTTATCGCTGTTTCCCAAAGCCCTGGAGAAAAAGGTTGCGTTTGTTCCCGGGTGATCCGTTTTACATCAATATGACTGATACCAACACCATGCGCCTTAACTTTACAAACGCGGACTGCAGCATGATTGACGAAGGGATCCGCAGGCTGGGAGAGCTTCTGCGGGAAATATAAAGCAAAAACATCCGGCTTATCATTTCATAGGGAAGGGACTGTCCCCGCCAGGGGAATCCGTACCGTGAACACGCTTCCCTGTCCTTTCACGGATTCCGCGTGAATGCTCCCGCCCAGTTCTTCCACTGTGATACGGGCAATATAGAGCCCCAATCCGCTGCTTTCTGAGGCATCGGGCCGTCCTGAATAAAAACGCTCAAAGATATGGGGAAGATGCTCAGGCTCAATCCCCATACCTGTATCGCTTACCCGTATCGTCACGCCGTCCTGGTCCAGGCAGGGGGAAATGGTGATAAGGCCGTCCTCCGGCGTGAATGATATGGCATTGTAAATCAGGTTCTCAAAAAGCAGCAGCAGCTTTCTCTTCTGCGCCAGGATAAATGCCTGGTCTTCCAGTTTTTCCACCCGCAGTTCTATACCGGATATGCAGGCCTCAGGTTCATTATCGTGACTGACCTGGGACAGCAAGCCGTTTATTTCTATTAATTCCCTTGGCTCCGTAATCTTGTCAAAAGCATTTAAGTCTCCCAGCACGTACATGCGTCTGCATAGTTCTTCATTTTCACTGCTGATTTTATCCAGATATTCCTTCAAATCATCATCCAGATACAAATTTTCCCTGAGAATCAAATCTGTAAATCCGTGAATGGCCACCACGGGCGCCTTCAGGTTGTGGGCCAGGTCCGAGAAAAATGCCTTGCGTTCATCCAGCACCGCATGAAGCTCCCTGGTGCGCTTCTGTACCTGGTCCTCCAGGTGCTCGGTGAGGGCCTGGTTCTGCTTCAGGACCCGGCTTATGTGCCGGACCGTGAGAATCCAGAAAATGATGACCAGGATAAAGCCGCTGTATTCTGTCTGCCATCCCGTATAAACAGGCTCGAACTGGTTATTGTCCAGAAGATTGGACACCATGGCGGCCCCCATGGTTAAACATCCGGCCAGCACCAGGCCCGCGCTGTCCCGGTTCATCCACAGGCCGTATACCGCACATTCCAGCAGATAGAGCCAGATAAGAAGCTTGTATCCGTCCAGGAAGGCGCCGTAAAGATTCACCAGGCGGGGGGCGGCAGGTATGAGGAAGAGGACGGACAGGCCGCATACGGCACAGGCCGCAGCCGCAGCCGGGCGGAGGAATCTCCTGTACCACAGTTTTCCGCTGAAACCGGCTTCCACGGAGGAGAGCACCATGACCTCATACAGCATAGCCATCCAGGAGACATCCTCCACGGCATACCAGAGCCTTCCGGACAGACCCAGCTGGTGAATGAACGGATAAGCGCAGTGGATGGAAAAGAACAGGCATAATAAGCCGAAATGTATCAGGCGCCTGTCCCTGTCCCGTATTCTCCAGGCAGCGGCCGCGTAAAGGCACAGGGCCAGGGGAAAGATACACAGTATGCCGTAGAACATATGGCGCAGGAACAGCATCCTGTGGACAGCCTCAGGGGTGCCAAGGGCAGGGGGATAGGTCAGACCGCTGTAATAGTGGCTGCGGTTGTCTGTGTTTAACAAAATTTCGGCGGTGCCGTCCATGTAAAAGGCTGCAAAAGGGCTGCCCTGTTCCACCGGCTGTCCGTTTATCCAAAGTTGATAATCCGTAAACAGCTCCGGCACTTCCAGGGTCAGAAGCCTTGGTTCTCCGTCATACCGCAGCAGCAGGCGGTAGGTGGCTCTGCCAAAGGGCGAATGGCCGGAGGAGAGGAAGGAAAAGTTGGAATATTGTCCGATGAATATGAAGGTCACGGATTGGTCCGGAGCAGAACCGATGGTATCGGGTGTCAGCAGCTGGTCCGGATAAAATTCCCATCCGTCAATGAGAAACAGGGGCCTGCTGCCTGTCAGGTCACGGGCGGAGAATGCAAAGATGCCCTGACTTCCATAGGGAGGCCCGTTTGTGTATTTGTTATCTTTCTGATACAGGAACTGGAACAGAATAAGGACAGCCAGAAGCAGGGCTGCCGCTGCCGTTAAATTGAGCCATTTTGAATTCCTGTACTGCGTCATGGCTGTTCACCACCTCTCACGATTACTGTCAGCTGTTTTCCGGCAGGAAACGGTACCCCTGCTTCCACACGGTTCCGATGAAGCTGTGTCCCGGGCAGGCAGCTTCCATTTTATGCCGCATACGGGCCACATGCACCTTGACGGTCTGGGTGTTGTCCAAATCAGGCAGTTTCCAGATTTCACGGTAAATGGAGTCCGGGGAAAAGACATGGCCCGGAGAACGGGCCAGCAGCAGTAATATGTCGAACTCATAGGCGGTCAGCGGAACACAGACATTCCCTATGGACGCCTGGCGGGTGCCGGCGTCAATGGTTAAAGGCGGGAATTCCAGCTGTTCACCCTTAAGGGAACGGTTGGAACACTGGCTTATTCTGGTCCGGATCCGCATCTCCAGTTCCTTAAGGTCCCAGGGCTTGGTGAGAAAATCATCTCCGCCCAGGGAAAAGCCCTGATATAAATATTCCTTTTCTGTCAGGCTGGTGAGGAAAATGACTGGTGCTGTCATCTGGGCTTTAAAGCGGCGGCAGAGCAGGAACCCATCAAAGCCCGGCATCATGATATCCAGCACCACGCAGTCTACCGGATATTTTTTCACATGGTCCAGGGCCTGGTCCGCTGTCTGGGCCACGGATACAGAAAAGCCCCTGGATTCAAAGTAATTACGGTTTATATTTAACACATTGGAATCATCGTCCACAAACAAAAGATATGGCATGGTCCCTTCCTCCCGTCAGATGCCTGTTTTTCAAGCTGTACTCAATAACAGTATACCATATATTCTGGGAGCGGTCCGGGAAAAAGGTTACATTTTGGTTAAGAGTGGCCGGGATTCCACATGAACTGGAATCTTTCTGATAAAATCGGCATTAGAATCTGTCTGGTTTTGTGCAGAGAGTGACGGAATAGGAACATAATATGCCATTTATACAAAAAAATCCGTCATTTATCCCATAATCAGGTATACAGACCATATTATGGTAAAATACATCGTTAAGATACAAAAAGAGGATGGATGATCATGCTTCGTATTGCAATATGTGACGACCTGAAATCAGAAAGGGATATGGTAAAGGGTTTCCTGCGCTCCTTTTTTGCGGCCGTACCCTACGAGTATACATTGGCAGAATACAGCCGCGGCGAAACCATGGTGGATGATTACGATGACGGTTCCGTTGATTTTGATCTTATTTTTATGGATATTTTCATGGACGGTATGCTGGGAATGGAGGCTGCCCGCTGTCTGCGGCGGTACGCGCCCCATGTGTCCATTGTGTTCCTGACAACTACTCCGGCATATGCCCTGGAGAGCTATGATGTGTATGCCTACGGATACCTTGTCAAACCCTTGGACGGGGAGAAAACGGCAGCCTTGCTCAGACGTTTTTTGCAGGAGGAATACGAGGGAAACCAGAAAACACTTCTGCTCAAAAAGGGATGCAGGGGCCGCAGGATTGCCTACCGGGAGATTGAATACATAGAGAGCCGCAGGAATGTGCTTCTGGTATTTCTGGAAAACGGAGAGGAGTACCGGGTATACGCAAAACTGGACGATGTGGAAAAGGAGCTGAAGGGACACGGATTCCTGCGGTGCCACCAGAGCTTTATTGTGAATATGAACCGGGTGAGGGTGGCGGAGGAGGATTTCCTGATGATGTCCGGGGCCCATATTCCTATACGGCAGCGGGGCAGCCGCGCAATCCGGGACGCGTATTTCGGATATCTGCTGGAACGGGCTGAGCTGACCCGCATTTAGTACAGGAGGAAGATTTATTATGTCTGCAGATAAGAGACAGTTGGAGCAGTATTATGCCTTCCTGGCAGGCCATATAGATGAGGTGCGCAGGATGCAGCATGACATCCTGCACCATCTGCGGGTGATGAGCGGATACGCCCAGGCCGGGGACTATGACCGTCTGAAGGAGTACCTGGATGCCCTTGTTGAACAGATGCCGGACATGGACGGGTTGTATTACTGCGGGGACCATGCGGCCAATATTCTTTTAAAATATTACGGGGAACAGGCCAGAAACGGGGGGATCAGGTTCAATTGCGACGCCCAGATTCCTCCTGACCTGCCCTGTACTCCCGTGGATTTGTGCACGGTGCTGGGCAATGCCATGCAGAACGCCGTGGAGGCATGCCAACGCCAGGGCCGTGGAGCCGGACGGTATATCTCGCTGCTGGCCCGCCTGGTAGGGCATAACCTGATTATGGAAATCAGAAACAGCTATGACGGAAGGGTAAAATGGGATGGGGACCGGCTGGTTACCCTAAAGGAGGAACACGGACACGGACTGGGACTGGACAGCATCCGGCATGTGGCGGAGCGCTACCACGGCTACTGTGCGGTCAGCCACACCGATGATGAATTCACGGTCAAGGTGGTACTGGCCCTGGAATAGAAGGAAGCCACACCGTGTTAAAGGCAGGGTTATGCAGTCCGGTGTCAATTATCCCGGAAAAACCGTTTTTTGTCCTGCATCCCTCATTCCTTTTAAAGGCTGTGATATGTTTGTTCCGTGGTCAGATGATGCTGTTTCACATTTGGCTGCAAATCATGTTTATGAAAGAGGAGTGTGCGGTCATGTCGGAAAAGGAAATCCGGGGAGCGGTGATTGGCGTGACAGATGACGGCTACCCGATTGTGACAGAGGATTACAGCTGTCCGTATTTTACCGGGACCAGCCGGAGCATGCCCGCTGTGCGGGAGTGCTGGTACTGCAGGTATGCCGACTTCCGTAAATCCACAAAGCTCCATATACGCAGCAGCATCTGCCGCTGTATGGAAAACAGAGTGGATACCAGATTCGGTTTTATGAAAAATGAAGAATGACAGGGAGGAAATGATAATGACAATCACAACCACAAAAAATAACGGCTGCCTGACTCTGGAGCTGGAGGGACGTCTGGACACAACAACGGCACCGGAGCTGGAGACTGTGATTAAAAACGGATTAGAGGGTGTGGACAGACTGGTGCTTGATATGGAAGGCCTGGCATACCTGTCTTCCGCCGGCCTGCGGGTGATTCTGGCGGCCCAGAAGCAGATGAACAGGCAGGGAACCATGACGGTACGCAATGTGTGCGGGACAATCATGGAAGTATTTGAGGTCACAGGATTTACGGATATCCTGACCATTGAATGAGAGAAAAGGGAGTGGAAAAAGGGAAATGAAAAACAGGGACCGCTTTACAGGCAGGATATTCCGGCGCATGTGGGGACCCGCCATCATTTCCTCCGCAGGATGGGCGCTCAGTGATATTGCGGACGCGGTTGTGGTGGGCCAGAGAATGGGAGCCGTGGGTCTGGCTGCCATCGCGCTGATTCTTCCGGTTTACATGATTAACTGTATGTTTGCCCATGGGCTGGGGCTGGGAGGTTCTGTCAGGTACTCCAGGCTTTTGGGGGAGGGAAAGCCCGGAGAGGCAGTGGACAGCTTTAACCAGGTGGTGACAGGGGCTCTGGCCTTTAGCATCCTCACAGGAATACTGGGAAATGTTTTCATGACGCCGCTTCTGGCTGTCCTGGGCACTGTGCCGGATGACGGACCGCTTTTTGAAGCCACCAGAAGCTACCTGGTGGTGCTGGTCTCAGCCACACCTCTTTTTTATATGTCTAATATTCTCAATTACTATCTGCGTAATGATGACAATGAGAAGATAGCCGGTCTTGGTTCGGTTGCAGGCAACCTTACTGATATCGGCTTCAATATCCTGTTTGTGCTGATACTGGGATACGGCACAGCGGGAGCAGCCCTGTCCACCATGATTGGCCAGGCAGTTGCCATCCTGTGCTATCTGCCAGGTATCCTGGGAGGAAGGCATATACTAAAATTCCGGCCTGTCCGTCCTGCGCCGGGGGCTGCAGCCGGGGCCTTTAAAGACGGATGTTCCAGTTCCGTCCAGTATCTGTACCAGCTTATTTTCCTGCTGCTGTGCAATAACATCCTAATCCGTGCCGGGAACGAGGCGTCTGTAGCTGTTTTTGACATGCTGCAGAATGCCTCCTATCTGATTCTCTATCTTTACGAGGGAACCACCAGGGCTATGCAGCCCATGGTGAGCACCTATTACGGAGAACACCGCGGGGAGGGAATGAGGAATGTGCGCAGATACGCCTTTCGGTATGGATGCAGCGCGGGAGGCCTGGCAGCTCTTTTGATTTTCCTGTTTCCCCGATTCATATGCGCCCTGTTCGGGCTGCGTGAGGCAGCGGCTGCCGCCATGGGGGCAGGAGCCCTCAGGCTTTACTGCGCAGGTACGGTGTTTGCCGGTATATCCATTCTTTTGGCCGGATATTTCCAGTCCTGTAATCAGGAGCGGGAGAGCCTTATCATTTCGTCGCTGCGGGGCGCCATCGTGCTGATACCCGGCGTATTGTTCTTCTCATTCCTGAGAATGGACCTGTTCTGGTGGATGTTCCCGGCTGTTGAGGTACTTTCACTGGGATTGTGGATAATACGGTTTTTAGCGGGCCGGGGCAGGACGGAGGAATTTGACGGATCCAGGGTTTACACCAGCACGGTCAACCGGGGAAACCAGGATATGACCCTGGTCACAGGGGAGGCCGGGGCATTTTGTGAAAAATGGGAGGCCAGTCCCAGACAGACGTATTACGTGACCATGACCATCGAAGAATTATGTGTTGTAATTCTGCGGGACGGAGGCGGGGATGACGTATGCATCGAGATTACACTGGTGGCCGGGCAGCAGGGGGAATTTGTCCTCCATATCCGGGACACTGCAAAATATTTTGACCCCTTTGCCCTGGAGACGGGCCGTGTCAGCCAGGAAGGCGGTTTTGATATGGATGCCATGGGAGTGAGGGTTGTCAAGAGTAAAGCAAAGGATTTCTTTTACCGGCGTTACGGCGGTTTTAATTCTCTGGTGGTGAAAATATAGGTCTTCGGGCCGGTGAAACATACAAAAGACAGAATACCGGGGGAATAACCGATGAAAAAGTTTGTGGGAGTCAATCTGTTTTTCATAGTGATTTTGTCATTCACAATTCATGCTATGACGGTGTTTGGGCTGGACGGGGCGGATGTGAACGGCCAATATGGGAAAATGGTGACCGGGATTCGTGTTCCGGAGAAAATTTGCTCCATAGCAAAAGGAGAATTACAAAAGAAAAGAGAGAAACCTGAGGGAAACAAAGGAAGCCCACAAAACAGATGGGGGATACAGCTTGATGAGATAGAGCAGGACATGATTGCCAGAATCACCATGCTGGAGGCAGGCGCGGAACCGGACAGGGGACAGCAGGCTGTGGTGGAGGTAATCCTGAACCGGATGTATTCCGACCAGTTTCCTGATACGGTTTATGAGGTGCTCAGCCAGAAAGACAATGGGTGCAGTCAGTTCGTCACATGGAAGAACAGGAATATGGACGCTGCGAAACCTTCGGAGCGTGTGAAACGGAATGTAAAAGCAGTGTTGGATGGGGAAACACAGATTCTGCCTTTTAAGACCATGTATTTTTCCCTGGAAAAGGAAAATGGACATATACAGTGCGTGATTGGAAACCATGTATTCTGTAATCAGACTTAAATGATAGGGAGAGCCGCGATGCGTATTTACAACAGAAAGAAACGTGCTATGAGTTTGGTGATGGCCATTATGGTAGTGAGCAACAGCATTCAGATAACAGGCCTGGCAGAAGGTGAAAAAGAGGAAGGAAAGAAAATAATTATTTCCGAGTTCCAGGAACTGCCGGAGGAACTCTCCTCCATGAAGGTGCCTGAGGGAACCAGCCAGGAGGAATTTGAAAAGCTGTTTCCCGATACTTTGATGGTAAAAACATACCGGGATGATGCTGAGGAACAAAAACCGGAACAGCCAACGTCAGCCGTAACACCGGCCGTACCGGATGGGGTCCAGAAACCGTCAGAGGGGGAGATGCCCGGAGAGAACCTGAACCCGTCGGAGGGAGAGAAGCCGGGAGAGCCCCAGAAACCGTCGGAGGGGGAGACACCGGGAGAGAACCAGGGGCCGTCGGAAGGTGAGACTCCGGGAGAGAACCAGGGGCCGTCGGAAGGTGAGACACCGGGAGAGAATCAGAATCCGTCGGAGGGGGAGACACCGGGAGAGAACCAGAGGCCGTCGGAAGGTGAGAAGCCGGGAGAGAATCAGGGGCCGTCGGAAGGTGAGAAGCCGGGAGAGAACCAGGGGACGTCGGAAGGTGAGGAGCCGGGAGAGAACCAGGGGCCGTCAGAAGGTGAGACACCGGAAGGAGACCAGAGTCCGTCGGAAGGAGAAAAGCCGGAAGGGAACCAGAGTTCGTCAGAAGGAGCGGTGCCGGAAGGCAACCAGGATACATCACATGGCGCATCAGCAGATAGTGGCAGCTCTGATGATTCCGGGGCTTCCATATCTACATCTACCGGCAATGCTGATGGCTATGACAGTAAGGATAATAATGATTTTGGAGATTCTGTTGTGATTATGGGCCGGATGGTACCATGGGCAGGTCTGCCGGAGAATGCAGATACAGGTGCGGATGTTACTGAGAATGGCGGTAAAACGGGAAGTATTGAAGCACATACAGAGACCGCAGCGGAAATGGTAAATGTAAAAGACGGGAATACAGGGGGAGGAAATACAGCGGCCGGGAATACAGAGAACAGCAACACAGAAGAAACGGATAACCAGTGGACTGAGATAACGGTGAAGGCGTGGGAACCGGATGAGGGAGAATACGCTTACTCCCCCGAGGATGAAGCAGGAACCACCTATTGCTACATACCCGTTATAAGCAGCCGTTATGATATGGATACGGATGCAGAGCTGCCAATGATTTTTATAGAAATTACAGATGCTGTGATTATATACCCTACTTCCGCCATGGAATCTGTTTATGAGAAAATCCATGCGCTTCCGTCAGTGGAGGAAATAGTGGAGTTGGTTGAGCGGATAAGTGTGGCCACGGCATCCCAGATTCCCGATATCCAAGGAATAATGGAGCAGGAGAAAGAAGCAAAGAAGGCATATGATGCGCTCAGCCAGGATGAGAAGGATGAATTTGATTCGGAGCTGTACCGGAAGCTGATGGACCTGGATACATTTTTCAGCAATATGAAGCTGGTGAATACGATAGAGGAACAAGTTATCAGCATCAGGGTTGATGACGGTATGGAACTGACTGGAACGGGACTGGAAGACGCTTTGAAGGATCAGACTCCGGGCAATGTTCATTCCCTGGAGATTCTGGGAGGTACTTTTTCGGAAAGCGATTGGCATTATCTGCGGAATATGGTATCGCTCCAGACATTTATTATGAGTGATTCAGTAGAAAAAGAAAAGATAGCAGATATGCCGGACGTTTCGTCTGGTTCCATCTTTCCAAAGACCATTTGTTCTGTGGAACTGGGTCAGGCAGCACGTATAGGTCAAAATGCATTTAACGCATGTGGACAGTTACATGAATTAACCGTGCCGGAGAGTGTAACCTCTATTGGGAGCAATGCACTGGGTACCGGCAGCAGGCTGGTGGTTTCTCTGCCCCGGAATACAGGGGTTCCTGAGGGGATTGCAAATAGTATCACAGGATCCGGTTCTGTTATTATCAGAACGGATCAATTGGAACTGGGAAGAGCGTTGTATGATGTATGCAAGAGTGAGTATCCCAGTATCAAAGTCACATTTTCTTCAGACTTGAGCCATGGGCTGGAACCTGTGGAGACAGAAAATGGTGTCCTATCATTCCGGCTTTCTGCATTAACAGGCAATTACGATGTACATGGAATAAAAGATAGTAAGAATGTACAAACCACCTACCGTAACAACGGATATTACCTGGGGGTCTGCGCAGGTAAGGAACCTACAAAATTTTCAGACTGCACGTCCATTAAAAATTTGGAACGTGAACCGGTTTTTGTTGAGCTGGAATCAGGAGAGATATTGGCAGCAGGGATTTCCGCTGATTTTGTGAGCGACGGAAAATATCTGAAGGTGACTCATACCCTGGTAAATGTATCAGATAAGACTATGGAACGGGTATGTATTGGGGTAAATGCAGATATTCAGATTGGAAGCAATGACGCAGCATCTATTTACAGAACCGGAACGGGATTTAGGATGGAGGATCCAGGCAGTCAGCAGCAGTTTTCACTGGCATGTAAAAAGGCGCCGGGGGCGGATGATATATCTACCATGTGGTTTGGATATTATGGCGAAAGACAGAATAATCAATTTAACGATACCAGCGCAGACGATCTAATCGGAGATGACAGCGGCCTGGCCTTCTCATGGAAAGATATGGAGCTCTCCCCGGGCGAACGTATTACGCGTTCTGTTCTTTTCTCAGTAGGGGAAATTGCGGACCCGCCTGTACTTTCAAAAGACCCCTTCAGCTTTACGCTGGAGGCGGAAGGAAAAAAGAGCATTAAGGTAGATGCCAGGGTTACGGATAAAGCAGGGCGGACTGATTCCATTTATTATACCATTAAAAAGGACGGGCAGCCCCGGCAGGAGGAGAGGAATCTGGCCAGTGTACTGGCTGACGGCAGCGAGAAGACCATCACAGGGGTGATTGGGGAAGCCGAGTTCCCGGATGACGGTACCTACATTGTTAATGTATGGATTATGAATGACGCGGGCGCTATCAGCGAGGCTGTAACAAGAGAAATAGTCGTTGAAAACGGACAGACTACAGCGGGTATCGACGGTGCTGCGCCGATAGTGGATGTAACGGTTACCCTGTCAGCGCCTTCCGACCTGGTCTATTCAGGGGAGGAAAAGGCAGCTTTTGCTGTTTCTGCTGGGGCGGACCTGACGGAAGAAGATTACACCGTAAACTATACCCGGACCACAGACAGCGGGCAGTCCGTACCGGTCAGCCATGCGCCTGTCAGCGCAGGCTCTTATACTGCCGTATTCGCGCTTACGGAGAGCGGGGCGCAAAAATATGGGCTGGCGGAGGATTCTGTCACTGCCATATCTTATATCATCAAACCTAAGCCGGTTTCCATAACAGTATCAGGGCGCAAAGTATATCAGTGGGATCCCATTGGCGGCAGCGGCTTTATAGTTACATGGCCGGGAGATGAAGGCCTTACAGATGCTGTAAAAGCATCCATCAGGTCAGCGCTTATTGTTTCCAGCGAGGGCAATGCAAAGGAGGCCCCGGCGGGAAGCTATGATATAAGAATCACGCAGATTCAGGTCAATGGAGATGCGGACAATTACCAGGTAATGCCGGAAGTCATACCAGGCGGATTTTTAGTGGAATCAGTACGCAATCCCGTACTCAGCCTGTCAGCGCCCAAGGATATCACCCCAAACAGCGCCATGCTGGAGGGCGTCATCTTACTGGGCAATGTACCGTTAAAAGAGGTGACGGTGAGCTATAAAAAGGCCGGAACAGAAGATGGATACCAGATTGTAAACCATGAGCTGATCCAGGATTCGGACATGGAAACAGTCTCTGTAAAAGCAGCACTGGCAGGACTGGATCCGGAGACGGATTATCAGGTGAAGATGCAGATATCATATGAGGAAAACGGTGGGGGAGGAATAAAAACCCATGAACAATTAGTGCGTTTCAGGACAGCCGCCTTAAACGGTCCCCTGGGTGAAATAAGCGGTACTGTGACGGACAACAGCGGTATGGCGGATACATTGATTTATGTAACGCTGGAACGGGGCAATACGGTCCAGGCCGGGGCAGGTCCCCTTCAGTCACCGGGACAATTCAAATTTGAGGGACTGCCTGACGGATTCTACAATCTGGTAGCTAATAACGGATACTACCGTGTTACGCAGATTGTGGAAATAAAGAGCGGGAACAGTGTGGCCGGTATACAGATGAGCATAGGAAAGACGCAAAGCATTATTGAGATTGCCACTGAGGATACTCCGGAAGTTGTGGCTGGCGGATTAAATGAGTTGTTTCACAGTGAATTGTATACACAAGCTGACGCAGATGCAGTCAGGGACGGCGGTACTGTGGAATTCAAGCTCCGGGTCGAGAATAAACCCAGAAATGAAGTGGCGCAGGATGCAGAACGCATTGCCCAGGAGATGGCTCCCGGCGGGCAGGTGGGCATGTATCTGGATTTGCAGGTGTTAAAGACCGTAAAAAATGCCGCCGGAGTGACGGCAGGGGATTATGAGACGCCTGTACCGGACCTGAAAGGCAAAAAACTCACGATTGTAATTCCGCTCCCTGAGGAGATAAGAAACAGGGCCCCCTACTTTGTATATAAGGTCCATGGAGGAACAGTATCTGCTGTGGACAATACGTATCAGGAGGAACATCAGACACTGACCATAAGGGCGGATGAATTTTCAACCTATGCAATCGCTTATACCCAGGAAACAGAGGAAACAGCAGGAGCGGTACAGGCTGAACATGACTCAGGTACTGTCAGGGAAGGAAGATGGATGCAGAATGACACCGGATGGTGGTACGCCTACAGCAACGGCACATGGCCAAGCGCCGGCTGGGCATATCTGTATTACAATGGCCGTTACGACTGGTACTATTTCGATCCTAAGGGTTATATGAAGGACGGATGGATTGAGATTGGCGGAAAATGGTATTATCTGCACAAGCTGTATGACGGCAGGCGGGGATATATGTACACGGGCCTGCGGCAGATTGACGGGAAAATCTATTTCTTCGGCAGCGACGGTGTTATGTTCTCCGGCGGATGGAAGAATGTGGACGGACACTGGCGGTATTTTAACGCTGACGGTTCCATGGCAGTGAATGCCGTGGTTGGCGGCTGCAAGGTAAATCAGGACGGTATTATTATAAATTAAGAAGGATATATAAGAAGGATATTATTATGAAGGATAAAAAAGGAAGGTTAAAGTGAAAATAGTATATTTTGGGTCAGATGTGTTTTTGGACGTTTTTGAATACCTGCATCTGAACCATGAAATTCTGGCGTTATATACATACCACATGGAGGAGGACTATTTTAATGAGCATAATATAGTCCAGCTTGCCCACATGTCAGGCATACCTGTCTGCTATGGACAGATTACAGAAGATGAGATGCTCTCCTATATGGAAAAGGAGGGCTGTGAATTGTTTTTTGTGGCGGAATACAGCCACAAGATTCCTGTGCCGGATGACAGCCGGTTTTACGGCGTCAACATTCACAGCTCCTTGCTTCCTGAGGGGCGCAGCTACTATCCCGTCGAGTGTGCCATGGAGCGCGGGCTGGGGAGAAGCGGCGTGACCATGCATAAGATTGCAAAGTCCCTGGACCGGGGGGACATCCTGGCCCAAAGGAAGTATGACATACAGCCGGGTAATGACAGCGTGGATATTTATTTAAAGAGCGGACGCCAGGCCCTTTCCATGGTAAAAGAGCTGATGGAGGATTTTGACAGGGTATGGTCAAATGCCAGGCCCCAGAAGGAGAAGCTTCCCTACTGGAACCGTCCGAAGAAGGAGGCGCTGGCCCTGAATCACGGCATGACGGTGGAGGAAGCCCGGGGGGTGTACCGGTGCTTCAATAAGATGACTACGGTGTGCATAGACGGACGTTCCTGCTATGTGGATGGATTTGCGGCAGGAAGCGTGCTTCTGGGGCAGGATGACAGCCATAATCTGTTTGTCCGTGAAAACAGGGTGCTGTACGGCGTGGCTGACGGGCATCTGCGTCTGGACCTGGTGCCGGTGTGGGAGGAATAGGCGTGATGAGAAGCAGAAAAAAAGGAAAGCTGCAGCTTAAGTTCCTTATGGGGCTGATTGCAATGACCGTGGTCCTGATGATAACCCTGTGCCTTGTCATCACACGGCAGTACCGCAGCAGCATGGAATCATATTACACCAAGATGGCCTTTGACCAGGCTAAGATAGCTGCGGAGTATATTGACGGAGACACCATTAAGGACTATGCATTGACACGAAAGACAGACAGCTACTACGACCAGGTAAGCCGTTATCTCCTGTATATGAAGGAAACCATAGGCATCAAGTATTTTTACGTGGTCATCCCCTGCGAGGACCATATGTACTATATATGGGATGTGGGAAAGACGGGGGAAGAGGGAGTATGCAGACTGGGGGATTTGGACGACTATTATCAGGGCGGCAGGGAAATCATGGGGGGCGCTTATCTGCATCCGGATGGTGAGGACACCATTCTCATAACAGATAATGAGGAGTACGGCTATCTGGCTTCCGCCTATGTGGCTATTCGGGATTCTTCAGGCCGGTCAGTGGCCCTGTCCTGCGTGGATATTTCCATGGACATGATTAACAGGCAGGTAGGGAGCTTCGCATCTGCGGTGGTGCTGGTCCTCCTGGCAGTCCTCCTTGTCTTTATCGTGGGATATTTTTTCTTTATCCGACAGTCGGTCTTAAGGCCCTTAAACCGCCTGAGTCAGGCGGCGAGGACCATTGTCAGCGAACAGATGGATGACCTTTCTAATTTCCATGTGGACGTAAAGACCGGGGATGAGATAGAGGAGCTGGGGGAAGCCTTCAGCCACATGGCCCATGAGCTATACAGTTATATTGAGAATCTGTCAGCTGTGACAGCGGAAAAGGAACGCATCGGGGCGGAACTGGACGTGGCCACCCATATCCAGGCCAGCATGCTGCCGGGCATTTTCCCGGCCTTCCCAAACCGGTCGGAATTTGACATCTATGCAACCATGCAGCCGGCCAAGGAGGTGGGGGGAGACTTTTACGATTTCTTTCTGGTGGACCAGGGACATCTGGCAGTGGTGATCGCGGACGTGTCGGGCAAAGGTGTGCCGGCCGCCCTGTTTATGGTCATCGCAAAGACGCTGATCAAGGACCACACCCAGGCAGGCGCCACCCCGGCTGAGGTATTCGGCGAGGTAAACGCCCAGCTCTGCGAGAGCAACGAGGAAGGGCTGTTTGTCACCGCATGGATGGGGGTTCTGGAAATCGCCACCGGGCACATGGTCTATGTCAATGCGGGCCATAACCCGCCGCTGGTGCGTCAGGCAGGAGGCAGCTTCGGATACATGAAGCTGAGGCCGGGATTCGTGCTGGCCGGAATGGAGGGAATCCGGTATAAGTCAGGTGAAATGGACCTGTCTCCCGGCAGTACACTGTACCTCTATACAGACGGTGTCACCGAGGCCGCCAACAGGGAGAATGAACTCTACGGTGAAGAACGGCTTTTATCTGTGCTTGCCGCTCATGAGGACGCTGCGCCGGAAGAACTTCTTCCTGCTGTGAAGGCGGATATAGACGCTTTTGCAGGGGACGCGCCCCAGTTTGACGATATAACCATGCTTGCGTTAAAGCTGTCAGAAAAATTAAAGTTGTCAGAAAAGTTAAAGCTGTCAGAAAAAAGGGGACAGCCAGCAGAGGAGGGAGCGTTATGATGGAGTTGACGGTACCGGCCGCATTGGAGGAACTGGAGCATGTACAGGAATTTGTGGAACAGGCGCTGGAGGCACAGGGGATTTCCATGAAGATTCAGATGCAGATTTCCATTGCAGTGGAGGAAATCTATGTCAATATTGCCCGGTATGCATACCACCCCGAAATCGGGCAGGCCACGGTGCGGTGTGCAGTGGGAGGAAATCCCCTGCAGGTAACCATTCAGTTTTTAGACAGCGGCAAGCCCTTTGATCCCCTGGCCAAGCCGGATGCAGACACCACCCTTTCCGCTGAGGAACGGGACATCGGCGGACTGGGAATCCTCATGGTGAAGAAGTCCATGGATGATGTTGTTTATGAATACAGGGACGGCTGTAATATATTGACATTGATGAAACGTCTTTGACCCATTGGGCAAAGGAAGAAGGGTCATGAGAGAGGAAGATAAAATATGAAGATAAATATCAGGAAATGTCTGCTTGCCTGCATGGCATCCATGACGCTCATATCGTTTACTGCCTACGGGTCGGAACAGTCAGACCAGGATCAGATTCTAAGGGAAATAGCGGAACGCATTGCCGCCTCCGGGGATATACTGGACAAAATACAGAAAGGCGCTCCGTGGGAGGATGTGCAGAAGCTGGTGGAGGATTTAAAGCCGATGGACGTGGGCGGTCCCGGGCTTGATTCAGAGGAAGGAGAAAGACGGGGCGCGTCCATGACCGGGGCCATGGTAGGGGCAGGTGGCACGGACTTTTGGGGAGGCAGTTCCTCCAATATAAATCTTGAGTTGGCCAGGCTCCAGATGCAGCTGGCCAACAGCACCAAAGATACCATGACGCCCTATATGAATGAGATAAACCGCATTCAGAAGGATCAGAACAGGGCAGGCAGCTTTTTATCCCAGGCACGGCAGATACAAAAAAGCGCAGAGAGCTCCAGAAAAAGCATTGCCATGCCGGATACGATGAAGTTCTACATGGATACCAATAAGATATCATACCCCAAGTCAAACCAGGGCCTTCTGTATTCATCGGACCAGTGGAAGTCTGTTATACGGGGCCTGGAGGATTATATAGAAAAAACCGGCGCACAGGTTCAGTCCCTTATGGTAAAGATGCAGGAGCTTATGGGAGAGTATAACAGTTACAGCCAGGGAGCCTCCTCATCCCTTCAGGGCGGGTATAAGCCCCTCCAGGGCATTACCAGGGGACAGAGCCTTTTTTCCCAGCATGGAGGAGTTGTGAATACAGCGCCCATTGCCACCAGTATGATAATCGGCGTGTTCATCGGAATGGCTGTTATGTGGGGAATTCTCAAAAAGAAAGGTCCGGGATCCGGGAAGGAGGCCCATTCGTGACCGGCCTGAAGCTGGCAGCCGCCCTGGTGTGCGTACTCTACGGGGGATGGGAGTGTATCCGCAGAAAGCAGCCCCTCTTTTTTAAGCTCCTTCTCTACGCCATGGCCAGTTATCTGCTGGGAACCCTGTTCACGGCCGGCTATGCATTGGTCTATGGCCATGAACCGGCGGGATTTCATGTGGGAATATTGGGTTACATGGGAACCTATTTCTTCCTGCTGTCCTCCTACTATGGCGCTATCAACCGTCTGGCGGACGGCGGCGAGGCCAGATACCGGGGATACCGGCTGGCTGCTGCCTCCGGTCCCATTCTGGTGCTGGTGCTGCTTGCCCACTCGGTGCGGACCCTGGGGGCCGGGGCCTGCCTGACCTATGCCCTCCTATGCCTGCCCATTGCCCCGACCCTGTATTTTTCCATCAAGCACCTGATATTGCCGGATGTGGATTTGGGAATCATCCGGGTGATGCGCCCTTACAATGCCTGCGTCATCGTATTCTGCATGGTGCAGGTCCTTTTACAGGCCCCTGCATGTTCAGGTTTGGATATCCGGGCGGCCGGGTCTGTCCTGTCGTCGGTGCTTCTTATGACGCTGCTGCCAATGGCCGAAATGGGGGTGCGCAAATGGTTTATATAATATTTCTCTGCCTGACCATCCCCATGCTTCTGATGCTTCCGCTGCTGGAGATCAGGTCGCGCTGCATAGTGGGTTTTATGCTTCTGGGGACCGTCACAGCCCTGTCCGCCTATGAAATCAATACCATCGTGTATCCCATGACAGGACTGAGCGCCAGAAGCTTTTCCGAGCTGGTTCCGCCCATGACGGAGGAATTGCTCAAGGCAATGCCGGTGCTTTTGTATGCGGTTTTACTGGATGACCGGAGAAACAGGGTGCTCCCGATTGCCATGGCGGTGGGCGTGGGCTTTGCCATTCTGGAAAATTCCATGATCTTAATTGACAACGTAGGGGCAGTAACCGTACTGTGGGCCACGGCAAGAGGCTTCTCAGCCAGCCTGATGCACGGACTGTGCACCGTGGTGGCGGGAACCGGAATCACATACGTTAAAAAACAAAAAAAGCTGTTCTACACCGGAACCTTCGGGCTTCTGTCCATTTCCATCACCATGCATGCCCTGTTCAACCTGTTGATTCAATCAGACTATGATTATATCGGTATAGCTATGCCATTGGTACTCTATGGGCTGATTTACTGGCTGTATAAGGGGCAGAGGGTCCGTCTTCCATTTTAGGGGCCCGGAGTACAAGACCTGGTGAATTAGGATGCCCGGGTGCAGGTGGAATTTACCGGGAGCACGGAAGCATTCCTGACGAGCCAACATCCGTCCTGGATCCTGCCATGATGGGTGAGGTGCTTTCCGTCATACGCGCCCTGGCAGGGGAAGGGCTCACCATGATGATTGTCACCCATGAGATGAAATTTGCCCGGAATGTTTCCTCTTGCATCTTTGGTGATGCTCTCCAGGATGGTGCGCCAGTACAGCCATCGTTTCCAGAATGGAAACAATCAGATGAACCTGCATCTGTAAGAGAATGCATTACAGATATCATATAATTCCCACCAAGACAGCCTGATATTCCATGCCTTTTCCATTTCAGAATCACATTGCCTGAAATATGCCGGGATGATAAAATGGAAACAGACAGGGCGAATTGGTGGGATTTAAATTGCAAAGGGGGAGCCGGAGTGAAAAGAAAGACATGAAAAGAAAAACATGGATTGCGGTTCTGGTCTTACTATGTTTCATCGCCGTATCAGACGTGAACACAGGCATACTGTCAGGTAAACCGTCCTTCTGTCTGGCGGGACCCATTGCCATTGCGAGAATCGCAGGCAAGGAGGATTTACTGAATTGGTATCAATCAGACAGTGCCAATGGAGGATTCGCCGTTCTTACCGCGGACCTGGTGATAGACGGTAAGGTGGAGCTGGGGATGGAACAGGGGAACGCAGGCCGGAGAAGGGAATTAAACACCAGGGATTTTACCATCCGTATCGCTAATAAAGGGCAGTTGACAGTGGACAACCCGGACCTTTATTTTATGGGAAATAAGGAAATCATGACCGTGGAGAGCGGAGGCAGACTGTCTCTGTCTCAGGGCGGGACATATGAAAGCCTGTATTCCGATCACATCCTGGTCCAAGCGGGAGGAAAATACGAGATTTCCTCCCGTTTTCATCTGGCGGGAGGAATCAGGGATGAAAATAGAGAGCCGGAAACCTCAGATCCGCCCGGCGAAAGCTGGGGAGAGGACGTGCCTGCGGCAAGGCCGCTGCTGCCAAATCCCGACAGCACTGTTCCCACTGTGGCCTGCGCGGAGGGAGAACCGCCGAAAAAGGAGGAGTACCCTGCTTTTGACCTTGTGCTTTATCAGGCGGACAATGGGAAATATGAGTGGGCAGAAATACCGGTGCAGTGGGACTTGTCCTCCGTGGATTTTAACCGGGCGGGTGTGTATAGGGTATGGGGAAATTATTCCAAGGAGGCTCTGGCAGACCGGAACCTGTGCAACCCAAGCGATCTGCGGGCATCCCTGGACGTGGCGGTGCAGAGCAGAACGTCAATGAAAATAGAAGCGGCAGACATTCTGTCAGCAGACGCGGACGGCTATGCAGTGATGCGGATACGGATTGCGGGAATTCCTGATAATGCAGTGGGACTGTATCTTTATTACAGTTTTGACCAGGTCAGCTATGAGATGGCAGCATGGACAGGGAAAGATGGGGAATATACGAACTACCTGGAACAAAATGCTGCTTCCGGCCAGGCCTATGATTATATTGTCTTTAAATACAACATAGGAAACCGGCCCATATGGTTTAAAACCCAGCTAAAAGTAAGAGATGGGGATGCGGTGCGCACTATGACTTCCGATCCGGTAAAATGCCAGGTCAGTCTGGTGCCGGAAGCCACAAAGCCGTCGTCTGACAGCGACGGAAGTTCCGGGGGCAACAGAGGCGGAGGCGGACAGGGAGCATCCGGAAGGGGAGGTGTGGTTTCCGGGAATGCCTCAGGAGGACCTGGAGCCGGCGGGGTAAACGGCGGCGGGGTAAATGGCGCCGGCGGGGGAGATAGCGCCGGCGGAGGAGAGATGGCGGGAGACCAGGCTGGTATGGGAGAGGGCAGTCCGGGAGGAACCGGGGTGTGGGGAGGCGGTTTTGGCATTCCTGCCACAGGGCAGCCGGACAGCGTCCGGCCGGATACTGACAGGCCGGATACGGCCCGGGTAACGCAAGGGGATGCGTCTGCATCAGACCATCCTGAGGATGGACTTTTTGGGGAACGAAACAGGCTGGGCAGAGACGCATATGGAAGGCGGGGGATGCCTGGAGATGAAAACGGAGACAATACGGAAGAGGCCGGTGATGCGCTCCAGGCTAATGCCAGAAAGGTTGAAACAGGGCCAGGGGAAGACGGACAGGAAGGGGGAGAAGGGGACGGTTCTGCTGCGGCCGGCGGCCGGTATGGACGCGTAAAGCGGTTCGTGTATGTTTTTGCAGGCTCTGCCGGAATTCTTTTAAGCGCCAATCTGGGAGTGGGGCTGCTGAAGAGAGGCAGAGGGGAGAAAGGGTTGAAGGGTTTAGTGAGGAGATGGAGGCGGAAAGGGTAGTCCGCTGCTGTGTCCGGGTACTTAGCGGCATAGAGTGTCCAAAATTCTACACCGGGAGGCCCGTGTTCCAAGGATTCCATAAAATGGGACAGTTGGCATAATTACGGACTGCAGGGACACGCCCTGCACCCCAGCGCCTTCCCTGTGGGCGTGGCCGCGCATCCGCCCAGCGCTGTTTCGCGCAGGTCAGGGGACAGCTGTCTTCCCACACGGTACATGGCCGCGAGCATTTCATCAAAAGGAATCAGCTGGCGGATGCCGCTCAGGGCCAGCTCCGCAGCGGTCAGCGCAACAGCGGCGCCTGCGGCGTTCCTGCCCTGGCAGGGGCATTCCACCAGACCTCCCAGGGGGTCGCACACCAGGCCCAGCAGGTTCATGAGAACCGACGAGGCGGCATTGAGACACTGTTTAGCAGTTCCTCCCATGAGCTCCACGGCAGCCGAGGCGGCCATAGCCGAGGCAACCCCCACCTCTGCCTGGCAGCCGCCCACCGCGCCTGCCACGGTGGCGTTTCTCATGGCCAGGTAACCGATGGCGCCGGCATTAAACAGAGCATCTATTACCCTGCTGTCAGGAATGCTGTATTCTTCCTGGAGCGCCAGAAGCAGGCCGGGGACAATGCCGGAGGATCCGGCCGTGGGAGCCGCCACAATGAGCCCCATGGATGTATTTGTCTCCAGGACGGCCATGGAATAGGTGATTGCCCTGGAGAGAACGCTGCCGCAGATGGCGGCTCCTCTGGCCCGGTGCAAATCTGCCAGCCTGGCTTCTCCGCCAATAAGCCCCCCTATGGATTTTTTTGGTTCCTGGATAGGAGAAGAGGCTGCTTCACGCATGATGGAAAGGGCATGGTCCATCTTTGCATATATATCTTCCAGGCTGGTCTCAGCCAAGGTGCATTCCCTCTGTTTCATGATATCTGAGATAGGACAGTTCAGCTTTTGGCAGAAGTCCAGAAGCTCTTTTGCATTCTTAAAATCCATTTTCGTTTTCTCCCTTCACCGGTATAAACATAACATCCTGTACATCCGGGTTTTCGTAAATCCGTGATACCATATGGTCCGGCAGGCTTCCGTCAAATTCAATGATGCTGTAAGCCCTGTCTCCTTTTGTTTCCCGGAACAGCTTCATAAAGGCAATGTTTACATATCCCTCGCTGAGACAGCGGGTGATATGGGCCAGGACACCCAGGCGGTCGCGGTGTATGATGATGAGTGTGCTGTACTCGCCGGAAAAGTCCACGTCTATATGGTCAATGCGGCTGATCCGTACCTTCCCGCCTCCCAGGGATTCGCCCCGCACCGAGTAAGTGCGCCCGTTTAAGCAGGTTACGCGGATATCCACTGTGTTGGGGTGGGTGTCCGAATCAGTGTCATCGGTGATGAAACGGTAGGAGAGTCCCCGTTCTTCTGCCACGGAACATGCAAGGGGTATCCTTCTGTCGTCTGTGGAAAAGCCCATGATTCCTCCCAGGAGCGCCAGGTCTGTTCCATGGCCCTTATGGGTCTTTGCAAAGGACTGGTAGAGGGTAAATTCCACATGTGTAATGGGGCTGTCCGCCATTTTTCCGGCCAGCAGGGCAATGGAGCATGCGCCGGCTGTGTGGGAACTGGAGGGCCCTATCATTTCCGGACCCAACACGTCAAATATACTGATAAATGCCATATGTAATCTCATCCTTTTCTTTTTTTGCAGATGGTACTGCAGAGGCTTATCCTTGATTGAACCCAGGTAATTGACATCTGCGTAAGTGCATTGTATCATAAAGGATAAATAAATCAAATTCATGAATTTTATATATATAATAAATTAAATTCATAGATTGTCAGGAGGTAGTTAAATGGAGTTAAGACAGCTGCAGACCTTTGTGACTATCACCCAGACCGAAAGCTTTTCCAGGGCAGCGGAGGTTTTAGGCTATACCCAGTCAGCCCTGACCGTGCAGATACGCCTTTTGGAAAATGAGCTGGGAGTAAAACTGTTTGACCGCATGGGGAAACGGGTTTACCTGACAGCGCCCGGCAGGCAGTTTCTGGGCCATGCCAACCAAATTATCCGGGATATAAAATGTGCCAGGGAATTTGCAAAAAGCGAGGAGGAGCTGTGCAGCCCCCTTCATGTGGGAACACTGGAATCCCTGTGTTTTTCAAAGCTTCCCCAGATACTGAATTCCTTTCGCAGCAGCCATCCCAGGGTTCCGGTCAAGGTGACTGCCTCCACGCCCAACCAGCTGATTGATATGATGGAGAGGAACCAGCTGGATTTGATATACATTCTGGACCGGCCAAGGTATAATGATAATTGGAATAAGGTCATGGAAGTCCGGGAACCCATTGTGTTCGTGGCTTCTCCCTCCTGCGGCCTTGGGGGGAACAGGGTAATCAGCCTGGAGGAAATCATGGACGAGCCGTTCTTCCTGACGGAAAAGAATGAAAATTACAGGCGGGAGCTGGATTGTTTCCTGGAATCACAGGGAATGGTCCTCACTCCCTTTTTGGAAATCAGCAATACGGAATTCATCATAAGGATGATAAGGAAGAACCGGGGCATATCATATCTTCCCCTGTTTGCGGTGCAGGAATATGTAAAACGTGGGGAGCTGGCTGTGCTTGATGTGGCTGACTTCAGGCTGGCCATGTATCAGCAGGTTATTTATAACAGGAATAAGTGGCTGACAAAGGAGATGGATGCGTTTATCCGTATTACAGCCAACCACTCAGGAACCGGGTCAATATGCGGCGGTAACGATATATAAAGCGGCAGAAGCAGCTGGATACAGGAAGGTCCGGCAGTGGGGGGAGCTTTTTAGGGGGAAATATGGGAAGGGTGCAGATGAGTACAGAAGAGAAAACCGGCCGCAGAGCCAGGGATAGAAAAAAGAAAAATTGGCGGGAAGAAAGCTTTGAAACCACAAAATCCCACAGCAGACCAGCCGTGAGCAGGATGTCAGCCAGCATCCTTCTTTTGGCTGGTCTGTTGTTTATGATGACAGGATGCAGCCCCGCAGTGCCCCCCGGGTCCGTCGGCCGTCAGGACCCAGAGGTGAAAATACGGGTGGTCTGTTCATCAGGGGACATTAGATGGAAGAGCGGAATGGAGAATGCGGCAGAAGCTTTTATGAAATCTAATCAGGACATTAAGGTGGAGCTGTATTTCATGCCGGAAGCAGAAAACCAGACATACGCCAGGCGGCTGGAAGTGCTGGCTGCCCAGGGAGAGTTTAACGATATCGTGGAGCTGAGGGAGACGGACTCCCTTGTACAGGCAGGGCTTCTGGCCCCCATGCCGGAGGAAGTGTATTCGCTGGTGGAGAATCCTGGTACCTGCGGCGGCATATGCTATGGTGTTCCCCTTTACACCACCACCCTGGGGATGATTTATAATGCGGAGATATTTGAACGGCTGGGACTTTGCGTACCTCGCAAATATGAGGAATTTCTTCGGGTGTGCGCCACCCTTAAGGCATCAGGATATGATGCCATTGCCCTGGGAGCTGCCGGCGACCGGCATATGAAATATTGGGGGAATTACCTGTTCTGCAACTACATTGCGGCAGGGGACGGACAGGCCTGCTGGACCAAAGAAAAGGCAGCGGAGATGCTGGGGGATTTCCGTGATCTGGCCAGCCGGGGATATATCAATTCCCGGTACAGGGCAGTGACAGACCGTGAGACAGCCAGGGCCATATCCACCCGGCAGGCGGTCATGGTGTATGCAGGGCCTCAGATGCTGCAGCAGATAGAGAACCTGAATCCTCAGATCCGCCTGGGCTTCTTCTTTCTTCCCGGAAAGAACGGGACTGTCTATGCAATGGACGACAGAAGTGTGCAGTGGGGGATTTCGTCGCTGACTGCCGGGGATGGGAAAAAGATGGATGCGTGTGTCCGGTTCCTTCAGTTCTGCTATTCCGAAGGCGTATATGAAACCATATTGGAAATCATGAACGGGAACTCTGTGACAGTCCGCCGGGTGAACATGCCGGACACGCCGGACAGGAAAATCATGGAGGCTGCTTATGAGGGAGATCCTGTGCATACGGAGTTTCTGCTTAAGGATGCCCAGCCGCCGGATGGTTTTATTGAATGCTATGACCGGATGCTGGTTGAGACGCTGTGGGGCGGAACATCAATTTCATCCCTGGCAGATAATATGTTGGAACGCTGGGAGGAGCCGTGATGCAGAGAAAAGTAAACAGATTGATTCGTCTGGCCACATCCTTTGTGATTCTGGGCCTGGTGCCTCTTCTGGCTGCCGGCACGGCGTTAACGGGACATTTCATAAGCAATATGGAACGTGTGGTGCTGGATGACATAGGGCGCATGGTGAGCTATGGGGGCAGCAATACAGAGGCGGTGTTGGAGGAATGCAGCAGCCTGACAAAGCATATCTATGACGTTTCCACGGATGATGGAATGTTCCTGTACCAGATTTTAAAATCCCCCGGTCTTGGCCGGGAGGAAAGGAAAATGGAAATCACCCTCCTTCTGAGTGATTTTCTGGACAGGGACAGCAGGCTGCGCAGCGTTTATTTTAAGGACCGGAAAGGGCAGATTTATTATGCTACCAGGAACGCGTATAAGGTACTGGATGAGGACGCGTTCCGGTATTGGACCGGGAAAGAGGATGAGGAAGGGGATTTTTCGGTTCTGCCCGCCCATATGGACGATTATTTTCAGGATTCCGGGAATCAGGTCATTACCTTCCGGCGCAGTTATAAGGATATCACCTCCTTAAAGACCATAGGGAGCTGTCTGGGCCATTTTTATATGGACATGGATGTAAGCAGGCTGCAGTCCGCGCTTTCCGATATAGATTTGGGATTAGGCGCATCCTTTTATATTATGGATGATAGCGGAGCATGCATTTACCGTGTTGATACCGACGGGAGCGGGAAAACAGCGGACAGTATGGCGTCCCTTCTCCCGTCCATGAATCAGGAGACGGGCAGCCTTTTTGAGGACGGAACCTATGTGGTGTATGAACGTCTGGAACCTTATGGCTGGACCGTGGCCGTACAGGCAGCACAGGACCGGGTCCTGGATATGGAGAGTACCATCCGGTATACAGCAGTGTTTTTAGGCGCGGTTTTCCTGGCGTTTTTATGCCTGTACTCCTATTTTCCGGAGCGGATTCACAGACCATAGGAGTCTTTGGAGAGCGGGATGGCTGAGCTCCGGAAGGGCAGCCGGGAATCCCGGTTCCATTTCCACAACTTTATTTCTTTGCATTAGCCCCGGGATGCTGTATAATGGAAAAAACAATAAACAAACAATAAACAAACAGCAGGTCAAGAGAATAGGGCGGAAAAACAGCATGGAAATCAGAATATTGGAATTGATTGAAGGAGCAAAGAAAGCAGAGGGATTAACCGTTATCATAGATGTGTTCCGGGCTTTTTCCCTGGAGTGCTATCTGTATGCCCGGGGAGCGTCTGCCGTATTCCCGGCCGGAAGCGTGGAGGAGGCCAGGCATATGAAACAGGTACATCCGGAATATCTTCTCATTGGAGAGCGCCGGGGCCGCAGGTGTGAGGGCTTTGACTATGGAAATTCACCGTCCCAGACCCGGAACGCGGACTTGTCAGGGAAAAAAATCGTACATACTACAAGCGCGGGAACACAGGGAATCGTGAATGCCGTACACGCAGAGGAGATACTGACCGGAAGCCTGGTGAATGCCAGGGCAGTTGCCGATTATATCAGCAGAAGACAGCCGGAGACAGTATCCCTGGTAGCCATGGGAAACGGAGGAGAAAGGACTGCAAGGGAGGATGTGATTTGCGCCCGGTATATCAAATGTCTTCTGGAGGGCAGACCCTGCCTTATAGACGAGGAAATACGGTCCCTGAAGACAGCCGGCGGCGAACATTTCTTTAATCCTCATACCCAGGAAATCTATCCTCAGGAGGATTTCTGGCTCTGCACAAAGCATGATATCTTCCCCTTTGTCCTTCGGGTGGAAAAGCGGGATGACGGTAGTCTGGAAAGTGTGAAGATTGATTCAGGGGAAGGACGGGACGCGGTGAGCTGAGTCTGTCAGGAATGGGAGGATTTGTATGAAAAAGAGAGAGGGAGGAATACTGGCATGGGCGGCAGCGGTATTCCTGTTAGTAGGGATGGCAGCCGGCTGTTCACGCAGTGAGGAAGCCAGGTATCAGCTGAATCCCAAACAGCCGGTTATGATTACGGTATGGAATTATTATAACGGGCAGACAAAACAGGCCTTTGACAATCTGGTGTCCAGATTCAATGAAACAGTGGGCATGGAAATGGGAATCATTGTGGACAGTGTCAGCTATGGAGATGTAAACCAGCTGGCGGAGGAGGCTTACAATTCAGCCAGCGGAAGGCTGGGAGCTGACGCCATGCCCAATCTGTTTGCAGCGTATCCGGAAAATGCCTACCGCATTGATGTGTTGGGCAAGCTTGTGGACCTGAATCAATATTTTTCCGAGGATGAGCTGAAGGTATACCGGGCGGATTTTCTTCAGGACTGCAGCTTCGGCGGGAATTATGGGCTTAAAATTCTTCCTGTTGTGCGCTCTACGGAAAATCTGTTTCTGAATAAGACGGACTGGGACAGGTTTGCAGGGGACACAGGGGTCCGGCTGGACCGTCTTTCTACCTGGGAGGGGGTGGCTGAGACAGCCAAGGCCTATTACGAGTGGTCGGGGGGAAAGGCATTTCTGGGCATTGACAGCCTGGCCAACTACATCATTATTGCGTCCGTGCAGACAGGAAATGATATTTATAAGCTGCAGGACGGCCAGGTGACGTTTTCCTTTGACCAGGACTTGGCCAGGATTTTGTGGGATGAACTGTATGTGCCCTACGTAAAGGGCTATTATGCAAATCTGGGCAAGTTCCGTTCTGATGATGAAAAGACAGGGGATATACTGGCTTATGTAGGCTCCAGCGCAGGGGCGGTTTATTTTCCAAAGGAAGTGACCCTGAATCAGAATGAAATCTACCGGATTGAGAGCAGTGTTCTTCCATATCCCTGTTTCCGCGACGGGGACTTGTGCGCCATGGTCCAGGGGGCTGGATTCTCTATTGCACAAAGCGACAGTACCCATGAGTATGCATCGGCCGTATTTCTGAAATGGCTGACCCAGGAGGAGCAGAATCTGGATTTTGCGGTGAACAGCGGTTATCTGCCGGTGGAGAACAGTTCCCTGAACCAGGGATATGCCAAGGCTATGGCAGCCTATTCCGGTACGCCGGAATATAATCCCACGATAGGAGGGTCCGCAGAGGCTACCCTGAAAATGCTCTCTGAATACCGCTTTTATTCCAATCCTCCCTTTGAGGGAAGCTATGAGATGAGACAGTTTTACGGCGAATATATGGAGGCTTCTGTGGACAATGCCCGTCTGGAGGCTGAGGATAAGATGAAGGCCGGCATGACAAAGGAAGAGGCCCAGGCCCAGGTCACGGATGAGGCCCATTTCCAGGAATGGTATGAAGGGTGGCAGGATAATGCCGCTAAATTATTAGGGAGCTGATGAGGAATATGAAACAAAAGCAGTCCATAGCATCAAAATGCTCTGCCTTTACTGCGGGGCTGGTGATTCTTCAGTCTCTGCTGGTTCTGGGGATGCTGATAGCGGGCGGAATATTGAAGCAGACCAGGGATACGGCGTACCAGTCATTTGCGTCCACTGTGACCCTCAGGGCCAGCTCCATTCAGGACCAGATTGACAACCGGTGGACCAATATTCATCCCTATGTACAGGAATTGTCCGACCGATTGTCTGAGAGCGGCTATGGGGAGGGAAAAATGGATGCGGAGTCATTTCTGATTGGCTCTGCGGATACCCTTATATCCATGCTGCATGTCAGCGGTACCACGGGCACATTTCTGATACTGGATGAACCGGGGCAGGGAAAAAGCATGCCGGCTCTGTATTTCAGGGACTATGACCCGGAGACATACAGCGCGGACAACAGTGATTTGTTCCAGGTAATGGGACCTGCGGAGGTATCCAGGAGATACCAGATTCCTCTGGACAGCGTTTGGCATTACGGCCTGTCATTGAATGAAGAAAACAGGAAGTTTTTTGATATGCCGTTTCAGGCGGCCGGCCAGTCCAGGGATTATGAAAAGCTGGGATACTGGAGCCGGCCTTTCCACATGACACCTGAGGATGTGCCTGTCATTACCTACACCGTTCCGCTCTTTGACCGCGTCGGCCAGGTCCACGGTGTGATTGGGGTGGAAATATCCCTGGAGCATATAAGAAAGCTGCTGCCTGCCAACGAGCTGTCTGCCCAGGATTCACCGGGGTACATGGTTGCCGCAATGCAGGAGAACCCGCAGGAGCTGTTTGTTCTGGTCAAGAAGGGCGAGTACCAGAACAGGCTTTTTGGGGATGAACCGCTGCTCAGGATAAAGCAGGAGGACGAAACGTACTCTATCTGTCAGGTATCCAGCCTTACAGGAGAAAAGATATACGGCTGTATTAAGAGCCTGGATTTATACGGCACAAAGAATGTTCCATATGACAGCGGGAACTGGGTGGTTCTGGGATTAATGAGAGGGGATGCACTGTATGGTTTTCTTCACCGGATCATAAAGATTTTTGCAGTGACATTGATGGTATCCCTTTTGCTAGGTGCCGGGGCCGCCGGGTTCATCAGCAGGAAAATCACGGAACCTGTGGCAAAGCTGGCCGCCAAAGTAAGGAATTTTGATTATACCAGAAAAATCAGGCTGGAGAGGACCGGGATAGAGGAATTGGATTTGTTGTCTCAGGCAGTGGAGATATCCAATCAGAATCTGCTGGACAACACACTTAAGATGTCTGAAATCATGGACCTTCTGGGCCTTCATATCGGTGCCTTTGAGTACAGTCCCGGCGGATATGGAGTACAGGTCACAAAACAGATCTTTCCCCTTATGGAACTTCCATGTGAGGACGAGAATCATTTGTATGTGGATGAGAAGGTATTTCTGTCCAGGCTGTCGGATATGCAAAGATGTCCGGTGCCGGAGGAAAACGGAATCTACAGAATCAGCGGAAAAACAGAGCGCTGGGTACGGATTACCCTGTCTCTGCGCCACGGCCATTCCCTGGGAATCATTGAGGATGTGACCGGGGATATGATGAAAAAACAGAGAATTAAATATGAGAGGGACCATGACAGCCTGACCAGGATTTACAGCCGGGCAGCTTTCCAGCGGGAGGCAGAGGCCATACTGGAACAGGCGGGAGAAATGCCGGGACAGACAGGAGAAATGCCGGGCCTGAGCGGAAACGGCCCTGTCAATCTGGGAACCGCCGCAATGGTTATGCTGGATTTAGATGGCCTTAAGTCAGTAAATGATACCTACGGCCATGAAAGCGGCGATATCTATATCAGAGAGACCGCAGTATGCATGAAAGGGATACCGGAGGACCATGCCATAGTTGGCAGGCGTTCCGGGGACGAGTTTTTCATTCTGTTGTTTGGCTATGAGGACAGGAATGGCGTCAGGAAACAATTGAGGGATTTCTATGATATTCTGGATAAACACTCAGCCGTTCTGCCTGACGGAATACAGCTGAAAATCCAGATTTCGTCAGGCATTGCCTGGTATGGAGGTGAACTCTGTACATTTGAGGAACTGGTAAGATGTGCGGACATTGCCCTGTACGAGGCAAAGTCCACCATGAAGGGACAGACCGTGGAGTACAGAAAAGGATGAGGCTTCTGCGGTTTTTCAGGGAGAACATGGCAGGGTCCTGCTGAAAAACATGCAGGGTTGTCATGCCCGGAATTCACCGGCAGCCACCTCCTCATCCAATAGCCGGATGAATTCTTTTAGTATGGTATTTCCCTTTACTCCTTTATGATACAAGCCAAAAGCAAGGGGAGGTATTCCCGTTACCGGGATATAACAGAGCCCTTTCTTATCACTGCCCGGATAGAAGGGGAGAAGGCTGTATCCAAGGCCTGCCCTTACCAGAGCCAGTATGCTTTCATAGGTATCCACAAAGAAAAGCTCCGAAGGATGGCAGGAGGAGGAAGCACGGATTTGAGACTGGAGTACGGTGGCAGGCAGCCTGTGGGGCTCACCCAGGACTATGGACCCCTTCAGCTCATCCACATTCAGGCAGGTGCGCCCGGCGTAGGGATGTCCGGCACTGCACACGCAGGCCAGCGGTATCCGGGCCAGCTCATGGAATAAGCCAATGGGTTTCTTCTGCTCATCCTGCTGGAAGCCGAACATGACGTGGATGCGCTCTTCATCCAGAAGATTGGCCATGGACTTAAACGGAATCAGTTTCACAGTGGGGTGGAGGGTGGGGAAACGATCTGCCAGTCTGCGTATGACAGGGGGAAGAAGATCTAACTCTGACTGGTTATGGCACCCCACGGTGAGAAACAGAACGTCATTGCTTCCTATGCCCAGCCGTTTTTTAGCGCCGCAGGCAATCTTCAGGATGCTGGATGCATCCTCCATGAACATGAGCCCGGCTTCAGTCAGGCTTACATTTTTACTGGTACGCACAAAGAGCCTGGTCCCCAGCTCGTCCTCCAGGGATGTAATCTGATGGCTTACAGCCGGCTGGGTAATTTTTAAAAAATCAGCTGCCTTGGAAAAATTCAGATATTCCGCCACGGCCAGAAAACATTCTAACTGCACTGTATTCATAGGAATCGCCTCCTGAATTTTCTTTGAATTTCTGTTGCTGTTTCTTTTCAATCTTTGTTAATGTTCTTTTGTTCGATTGACTCTAAAAACAATACTAATAGTAAACAATAAAATATTTTTATAGATTATAACATATTTGAATTTCACATTCAACAGGATATGAGGTATAAATATAGGGAGCTAATTATTAGCTAGTTAACTATTTTGCGTGTGCTCAGAACCGTTACCGGCTAATGGCACAGTCAGTTGTAATACCTAAAAAATAAGGAGACACTATATAAGGAGACAGAATATGAGAACGATTTTAGCACAGCTTAAGCAATATAAAAAAGATTCCATTCTGACCCCTCTCTTTACCGCCCTGGAGGTAATTATGGAGGTCATGCTTCCCTTTATCACAGCGCTGATTATTGATGAGGGAATCCAGGAAGGGAATATGAGAAAGGTATATACCTATGGAGGAGTCATGATTGTCATGGCTTTTATCAGCCTGATATCCGGGGCTATGGCAGGAAAGTACGCGGCCAGCGCATCCTCCGGTCTGGCCTGTAATCTGAGAAAGGGAGTCTATGACAAGGTGCAGGACTTTTCCTTTTCAAACATTGATAAGTTCAGCACGGCAGGTCTGGTGACCCGTATGACCACGGATGTAACCAATATCCAGAACGCATATCAAATGTGCATCCGGGTGGCTGTCAGGGCGCCCCTCATGCTGGTATGCAGCATGGTCATGTCCTTCATGATTAGCCCCCGGCTCAGCATGATTTTCCTGGGAGCCATTCTGTTTTTGGCATGTATACTGGGAATCATCATGATGGCGGCCAGGAAGATATTCAACGTTGTTTTCACAAAATATGACGACCTGAATGCAGGGGTCCAGGAAAATGTTTCCGGCATCCGGGTGGTGAAGGCCTATGTGCGGGAGGATTATGAGAACCAGAAATTCACCAGTGCAGCAGAAAACCTCTGCCGCCTGTTCGTAAAGGCAGAAGGCACCCTGGCATTTAACAATCCGGCCATGATGCTGGTGGTTTACGGCTGTATACTGGCCGTATCCTGGTTTGGGGCCAGGTTTATCGTCATTGGAACTATGAGCAGCGGCGAGCTGACCTCCTTGTTCAGCTATATCATGTCAATCATGATGTCGCTTATGATGCTGTCCATGATATTTGTCATGATTACCATGAGCGCTGCCAGCGTAAGGAGAATTGAGGAGGTATTTAAGGAAGAGCCGGGCATCCGCAACCCGGAACGGCCTGTCATGGATGTGGCGGACGGAAGCGTTGATTTTAACTGTGTATGTTTTTCCTATGGGAAGGGTAAGGAGGACGCTGGGGGAACGGATAAGGGAATGGACAAAGGCAGAGGTGGGCAGGCGCTGTCCGATATTGAGCTGCATATCCGGTCCGGTGAAACTGTGGGCATCATAGGAGGCACGGGAAGCGGCAAGTCCAGCCTGGTAAATCTAATCAGCCGCCTCTATGACGCGGACAGCGGCAGCGTATGTGTGGGAGGCAGGGATGTGCGGGAATATGATTTGGAAACGCTCAGGGACTCCGTGGCAGTGGTTCTGCAGAAAAATGTACTGTTTTCCGGCACGATTCTGGAGAATCTGCGGTGGGGAAATCAGGATGCCACGGAAGAAGAATGCCGGGCAGCCTGCCGGGCGGCCTGTGCTGACGAATTCATAGAGCGTCTACCCCACGGATACCATACCTTCCTGGAGCGGGGAGGAACCAATGTGTCAGGCGGTCAGAAGCAGAGGCTGTGTATTGCCAGGGCGCTGTTAAAGAAACCCAGGATCCTGATACTGGACGATTCCACCAGCGCGGTGGATACGGCGACAGATGCCAGAATCAGGGAAGCCTTTGGGGCGGCAATACCGGGAACCACCAAAATCATCATTGCCCAGCGCATATCCAGTGTGCAGCATGCGGACCACATACTGGTGATAGAGGACGGGCGTATAAACGGATACGGAACCCATGACCAGCTGGTGAGGTCCAATGAGATATACCGTGAAATATACGAGTCACAGAGCAGGGGCGGAGGGGACTTTGACCAGGTTCAGGCAGAAAACGCAGGAAAGGAGAGTGTGGCATGATGGAAGACAGACAGAGCAGCCGGAAAAAACAGGACAGCGGACAGGCGCAGAGCAGCCGGAAAGAACAAACCGGCAGACAGGAGCAGGCCAGGGAGACAAAGGAAGCCCTCAGGGTCCTGGGCCGCGTCATCTGGTATATGGCAGCCAATTATAAACTTGCGGTGACCGCGGTGCTGGCCTGTATCATAGTGTCCGCCGGGGCTACCCTGAAGGGGATGGTGTTCATACAATCCCTGGTGGATGACTATATCCGGCCGTTGGCCCAACAGGCGTCAACGGGGAATACAGCGCCGGATTTTTCTCCCCTGGCAGGGGCGCTGTGCAGGATGGCAGTCCTTTACCTAATAGGCATTCTGGCGGCCTATGCGTATAACAGAATCATGGTCACAGTAAGCCAGGGCACCATGAAGCGGCTGAGGGTGGAACTGTTTACCAGGATGGAATCTCTGCCCATCAGATATTTTGATACCCACGCCCATGGCGATATCATGTCAGTATATACCAATGATGTGGATACCCTGCGGCAGCTCATGAGCCAGAGTGTTCCCCAGGTAGCCAATTCTGCGGTCACACTGGCGGCAACCGCTGTTTCCATGCTGATTTTAAATATACCTCTGTCCATACTTACCTTTGCTATGGCCTGTGTCATGCTGTTTGCCACAAAATGTCTTTCAGGCAAATCTGCCGCCCATTTTGGAAAACAGCAGAACTCCCTGGGAGAGGTGGACGGATATATAGAGGAAATGATGGACGGACAGAAGGTGGTCAAGGTATTTTGTCATGAGGAACAGGCCAAAAAGGAGTTTGAGGTGCTGAATGAAAGGCTTCGGGACAACGCTGATAAGGCTAACCGGTACGCCAACCTCCTTATGCCGGTCAATGCCAATATCGGCAATCTGAGTTATGTTCTGTGCGCAGTGGCAGGAGGAATACTGGCATTAAACGGCATAGGTGGAATTACAATCGGCACCATCATTGCCTTCGTGGGACTCAATAAGAATTTCTCCCAGCCGATTACCCAAATCAGCCAGCAGATGAACTCTGTGGTCATGGCAGCGGCAGGCGCCGGAAGGGTATTTGAGCTTCTGGACCAGAAGCCGGAGGAGGACAATGGGTATGTGGAATTTGTGAATGTCCGGGAACGGAAGGACGGCACACTGGAAGAGACAAAAGAGCGCACCGGTGTCTGGGCCTGGAAACACCCCCATAAGGCAGAGGGGACTGTTACCTATAAGAAAATGGAAGGCGGCATTGTTTTTGACGGAGTGGATTTCGGCTATGACCCATCCAAGATGGTGCTCCATGACATCAAGCTGTTTGCCGAGCCCGGGCAGAAAATTGCATTTGTAGGCTCTACCGGGGCGGGCAAGACCACCATCACCAACCTGATTAACCGCTTCTATGACATACAGGACGGAAAAATCCGATATGACGGAATCAATATCAATAAAATTAAGAAACCGGCCCTCCGCCGCTCCCTGGGCATCGTGCTCCAGGACACCCACCTCTTTACAGGTACTGTCATGGACAATATCCGATACGGAAAGCTGGACGCTACAGATGAGGAATGCGTCAATGCAGCAAAACTGGCCAACGCAGACAGCTTCATAAACCGTCTCCCCCATGGCTATGAAACCGTCCTTACAGGGGATGGAGGCAGTCTGAGCCAGGGACAGAGGCAGCTTTTAGCCATAGCCAGGGCAGCCGTGGCAGACCCGCCTGTACTGATTCTCGACGAGGCCACCTCATCCATAGATACCAGGACGGAATCTCTGGTGCAGGCCGGCATGGATGCCCTGATGAATGGGAGGACCACCTTCGTCATTGCCCACAGACTGTCTACTATCCGCAATGCAGACTGTATTATGGTCATGGAACAGGGAAGAATCATCGAGCGGGGGTCCCATGAGGAGCTGATTGGAAGGAAGGGAAAATACTATCAGCTGTATACAGGGAATTTTGAGGAAGCGGGTTAAGGAAGCAGAACAAAAGAAAGAGGTGTTACGTCAGTTAAGGAATCCCGGACCAGTTTATATAAAGTTAATGTTTATGAGGTATACTGGTGTATGGTTAAAAATATTTTTAAGACTTGCTCTGGAACAGGAGGCGGGATCGGATGAAAATAGGACACAGATTGGCTGGGGTTGGGCTCATGGTATCCATACTGGGCTGTACATTTCCTGCTTGGGCAGGGGAATGGATACAGGGGGAGAACGGACAATGGGTCTACGAAGAAAATCAGGAGCTCCTAAAAGGCTGGAACCGGATTGACGGAATCTGGTATTGCCTGGATACAGAGACAGGCGTATGGATTGAGAAGCCGTCCATGACATCGGAGGCAGCCTGCCGCCTTCTGGAAAATAAGCTTCTGGAGATGGGAATGTACCGGGACGAAGAAGAACCCCTGCAGTTTAAGGTGGATTATGAGAACACTCAAATGGTCCAGGTTTCAGTTGGATATGAGGATAAGCCGGATGTGTTCCACCGGATCAATACATATGAGATAGACAAGAAGAAGGGAACCGCGGACCCTGTGGTGGGAGATAAGGAATTCTCCCTTTGGTAACAGATAACGACCGCATTAATTAAGAAAATAGAAACATCTTCCTGATGATATTCTGGTAAAATAAAATCAGAAGCAAATGGTTTTGTTTTTCAGTCATTACAGGGGGAATGAATCATGAAACGTAATATAATATCCATTGCCGCCGCAGGCGTCCTGACCACGGCCATATCCGTATTGGCCGCAGGAAGTCCTGCGACCTTTGCCGCGCCTTTTAACGGTGTGTCAGGAGAAGGCTATCGCTGTGAATCCGGTTCCAGGGACCCGGATCCCATACCGTACAATGATTCAGGCAGCATGCGCGCCATAGCCCAGAACAACACGGTGAATCCGGAGTTTACAGATGGAATATCCCGGTTTTCCTATAGGGTGTTCCTGCCGCTTTTGAGGGACAGCCGGGAAAACATGAATTTTTCACCGGTGAGCCTGTACTATGCCCTGGCCCAGGCATCCGAGGGCGCAGGGGGAAACACCAGGGCCCAGATGCTGGCGCTTATGGGAAGCGGCAGTCAGACACCTGACGGGTCTCAGTCTCCGGAGCCGGCCCAGGCTTTGCACACGGCACAGCCTCCGGCCGGCCTGGCGGCTTCCTGCGGACGTCTGTACCGGCAGATATTCAGGAACAATGAAAAGACAAAATTGAAGCTGGTAAATTCCATGTGGCTGAAGGAAGGTGCCCCGCTGAACGACTCCTTTAAGAGAACATCGGAAAACGAGTACTATGCGTCTGTTTTCCGGGTGGACTTTGGAAATCCGGAGCTGCCGGCCATTATCAGACAGTGGATTGGCTGGCAGACGGATCAGGCTATTTCCATGGACGTGGCAACCGCTTCCGGTGAAAGCATGAAACTTGTGAATACAGTGAATTACCAGGCCCAGTGGACAGGAGGTTTCAGGACTGAGGACAATATAACAGATGTGTTCCATTCTGCCGATGGACAGGATATAACCTGCCAGTATATGACAGGACATTGGAACGGCACTTATTACCGGGGCCAGGGGTTCCTGCGCGCATCACTCTCACTTACGGATAATGCTGCCATGATAGTTGTTCTGCCTGACCAGGGAGTGACAATCCGGGAACTGCTCTCCTCAGAACAGTATACCAGGGAAATGTTTGGCAGGATTGATGAACTTGAATCCTACGGCGGAATTTACTGGAAGATTCCTAAATTCCGGACCGCCGCCACCGCGGATCTGGGTCCTTCGCTGGCCGGTCTGGGGCTGACCGATGCATTTGATGTCAGCCGGGCTGATTTTACAGGTATTACAGGCGAAAGCCTTTCACTTTCCGGCGTGATCCAATCCACGGTGTTCAGCGTCAATGAAAACGGTGTGGGTCCATTTTCAGAGAACGGAGAAGCCGGGTTCGCAGGGCTGTATTCAGGTGAGACAGCTTTACAGATGAACCTGGACAGGCCCTTTTTATATGCGGTCACCGGATATATGGGAGCGCCGCTTTATATAGGGGTGTGTAATCGTCCCGCGGTGAACAATCCTTAAGTTTCTTTTTTCGGGCAGCTTTTGAGAACCGGCGGCATCCCCTCAAATATTTTGTTTGGCACAGGTCATGAATATGTTTGAATTCCCATCTTTATTTGATATAATCGGAATAGTACATTAAGAAAAGCTGGTGCATGCCATTGATGAATCAAACATATTCTGCCTTTTCGTTCCGGACCATCCTGTTCCTGATCACAACAGCTGTCTTATGCCTGGGCTTTCCCGGGGCATCCAACGGTGCCCCGGATTCCCAGGCTGTTTCCCGTTCATACAGTGAATACAGGCAGCGCCTTAACGCGGTGGGTCAGACCGGGGATATTGAAAGGGAAGGGTTTGAAGCGGTGGACAGCCAGATATTCCCCATGACCATGAAGGGAGAGGGGGAGGTGTCCTTTATACCGGCCTTTGACAGGGAGTCCAACCGGCTGGTGCTGTTTTTTGCCAGGGCGGACGGGACCATGGCGTATAAGACAGACCAGCTGGAGACCAATAACCGGATAAGAGGTCAGCTCAGGCAGCCCGACAGCCGGGTGGCCGCCGTGTCCTTTCAGGATATGGACGGGGACGGATGGCAGGATATCGTGCTCATAACCGCCTGTGCCAATGAGGGCGCCGGTAAACAGGGAAAGCCCTACAAGGTGGGGGATGTGCTGTTTCAGAAAAATGACGGTTTTTACAGGGATTACAGACTCTCAGAAAAGATGAACCGTTTTGGCATGAATAAGAGCATCCGTTTCATCACATCTTTTGTCCGGGACGGATACTCTACCGAGTTTCTGTATACATCCACTGCCCAGGATGAGCTTCTGTCCCACGGGATGACGGTCATTTCGGAGCAGAGCCGTTCCGTCCGGTTTGAGAAGTTCGGCCGCCTTTTGGTTGTCCCGGGCACCTACCGGATGGCGGAGTACACGGTATTCATGCTGTACCTGGTAAATGAACAGGGCTATATTGTCTGGAGCTTCCAGCCCATGGGAGAATATGAACATCTCTATGCGTTAAAGGGCGTTACCTGCCAGGATATAGACGGGGACGGACTCAAAGACATTGTCATACTGGCGGATTACAGCTATGAGGGAAGCGACGGCGGGGCGGTTGTGGAGGGAAGCTATTCCATATACTATCAGCGGACCGGCGGATTTTACGAAGATACGGACATGAAACAGACACTTGCGTTAGAGGAAGGCGATACCCTGGCAGGCTTGACGGACAGGGCCCGCGCATATTGGGGGTGGAGGACAGAACCATGATAAAAGTACTGATAGTAGATGATGAAAAACCAATTTGTGATTTGATTGATTTAAACCTGTCGGCCAGCGGTTACCATTGTACGTCTGTCCAGGACGGGGCGGAGGCCCTCCGGCTCATAGAGAACCAGTTTTTTGACCTGATACTGCTTGATATCATGCTGCCGGGAGTGGATGGCTACGATATCATGAGCTACATCCGCCCCATGGATATACCGGTGATTTTTATAACTGCCAGACATGAAGTAAAGGACAGGGTAAAGGGACTGCGCCTGGGCGCGGACGACTATCTGGTGAAACCCTTTGACGTGGTGGAACTGGTGGCCAGAGTGGAGGCTGTTCTCCGCAGATACAATAAGACGGAGCGTCTGCTGACAGCCGGCGACGTGACCGTGGATGTGGAGGCCCGCAGGGTTACCAGGGCAGGCAGGAATGTGGAACTGACCAACAAGGAATTCGGCCTTCTGGTACTCTTCATACAAAATAAAAATGTGGCTCTTTTCAGGGAGACCCTGTATGAAAAGGTGTGGGAAGGGGAGTACTCCGGGGACAGCCGCACCCTGGACCTGCATGTGCAGCGGCTGAGAAGAAAACTGGGATGGGAAAATAATCTGGTGGCAGTCTACAAGGTGGGATACCGCCTAGAGGTAGTTCAATGAAATTTTCGTTCAAACTCCTGCTGTGGACCATGATTGTCATGGCCCTGGGTTTTGGGTTCAGCGGATATTATTTTGTCAATTACGTGTTTCAGACCTCCATGGACCGGGAAGTAAACCAGGCCATGGATGAGAGCAGCATTCTCCGTTTTGCATTTGAGACAGCTGCCCTCAATGTGCCGGCCAAGTATGATGTGCTCCAGGATACCACGGTGAGTCAGATAGCATCCAATCTGGAGTCGGGAGGCAGGAGCTCCGGCCGCCTGCTGCGTATTTGTGATGAGCAGAAAAATGTGCTCTATGCCAGCACCGGATTCGGCGGGGGAGACGGGCTTTTGGACCGGACAGGCCAGGATACCAGGACATACAGAGTCATAGAACAGGATGGAGCATACTACATACAGACAGGTACGGCTGTCAATGCCCTGGACCGGGTGCTGTATCTGGAGACCATGAAGGACGTGTCAGAGGTGTTTCGGGACAGGTCCCTGGGTTTCTCTGTCTACCGCAGGGTGACCGTGGCCATGCTGCTTTGCGGTACGGCTGTTATGTATCTTATTGCGTCCTTTCTGACCAGGCCCATCCGTCTGCTGACCAGGGCCACCAAGCGCATGGCCTCCGGGGATTATCACCACAGGGCCAGGAAAGTCAGCAGCGACGAACTGGGACAGCTCACAACGGATTTTAACCAGATGGCCAATGCCCTGGAGGATAACATCAATCAGCTGGAGGATGAGATTCAGACCAGGGAGGACTTTGTGGCTGCGTTTGCCCATGAGCTTAAGACGCCGCTGACCTCCATTATCGGTTATGCGGATGCCCTGCGCTCCCGCAGGCTGGATGAGGAAAAACAGTTTATGTCCGCCAACTATATTTACACGGAAGGGAAACGCCTGGAGGCTATGTCCTTCCGCCTGTTAGACATCATGGTTACCAGGAGGGGAGAGGTGGAATTTACCATGGTGTCGGCCGAATCCCTGTTTCTGTACCTGTATGACATGTACGTGATCAACAAAAGCATGAAAATATACTTTAACTATGATGACGGCATGGTGAGGGCGGAGGCCAATCTGATTAAGTCTGTTCTCATGAACCTGCTGGACAATGCGTTCAAAGCTTCCGAGGCGGACGGCCTCATTGAGGTCTACGGCCATCTGATGAAGGACGGATACTGTTTTGAAGTAAAGGATCACGGAGTGGGCATACCGAAGGAGGAACTCCACAAGATTACCAAGGCATTTTACATGGTTGACAAGTCCAGATCCAGAAGCCGCAACGGGGCAGGGCTGGGACTGGCTCTGTGCGCGGAAATACTGGAGCTTCACAAAAGCCGCCTGAACATAAGGAGCGAGCTGGGGAAGGGAACCACCATGAGCTTCACCCTGCCCCTCTGGAAGGAGGACCAGTTATGAGAAGAATGGCAGCAAACCTGTTATTCCTGTTGTTTGCGGGGCTGATTATGGCCCTGTCCATCTGCGGTCCTGAGATGCTGACCAGATACAGGGACAGGACCATGTTGGGGGAGATACATGCCATGACAGCGGATACGGAGGGGGAGGGATACCGCTATACATTAAGCGCCGCTGAAAAGCTCCACATATTGTCAGAAAGCCTGAGCAGCCAGACCTTTCCCGAAACAGGACAGGCTCTGATACCTGAAACAGGGCAGGCGTTGACGGCGGCAAACGGCAGCCAGGCGGAATATGAGAGTCTGGAGGGGGCTTATGCATTTGTGATGAATCACAGAGGGCCTTCCGGCCAGGAAATCACGGACTCCCAGATTTATGAGACATGCAACCGGGGGCTGGAGGAACTGAAAACACTGGGAATCCTGCCTGAATCCGTTCGGCCAGTGGAAAAGGATGAGTATGACGCTGTCCTCTATTCAGCCATTGATGTGCTGGAGCCCAGGAATAATGTGGCGGTCTGGAAACTGAGCCTTATAAACAGCCAGAAAAATACGGACAAGGAAAACCGTCTCATGGAAGCCTATATAGATGGAGATAACGGAAGGATTTATGAATTCTATGCCAGGTCGTCCAGGCTGTGGGATGACATGGATCCGGAGCAGATTGTGGGTACGTGGAGTTCCTATATGGGGTTAGAGAAGCCGGCGGCCTTCGGGGACCAGAATCCGTTAATGGAAGCAACCCCTTACTTTGAAAAATATGTTATCAGCCAAGGGGAGGAGGAAGAAACCATAGTAACAGTTGGTTTTTATGAAGGAATCAATGAATTGTTCCTGAAAATTTCCAGATGATGCAACTTTGATGCAAAAATGATGATAATTTGATGCCGCTCTTGTGTATGCTGATTGCAGTACACAAGAGCTTTTTACATGAAAAGGACAGGCGTCATGGACAGAATAGGGATAAAAACGTATGATTATGGCAGGCAGACAGAGCGCAGAAGGCAGGCCAGGCGCAGGGCCAGGAGAAGGGCGTTTTTTCTGGCCGCCGCAGAATTGGCGGCGGGCATATGCATGACCATGGCAGTGATGGCCATGGTCATACCGGAGAAACGGGAATTGGGAATGGCAGGAACAGAGCAGGGACGGATAAAGCAGGAAATAACAGAGCAGGATAGGATAGTGCGGCAATGTGCAGGACGGGGAGGGACAGAAATCCTGTCCCGTATATTGGAAGACACACATGTCCTGCAAAGTTCCATAAAAGGCCAGGGGGAATCCCTCCTTTCTTTTGGCAGTCAGAATTCTTTATATACAGGTCCCCTTGTCATTGCGGTGGATGCAGGCCATGGCGGTGAGGATGAAGGTGCCAGCCAGGAAGGCGTAATGGAGAAGGACATTAACCTGGCCATTGCGGAGCGGCTGAAGGTGAAACTGGAGGATATGGGATATACTGTTGTGATGGTGCGGGAGGACGACGCATACCGTCCAAAGGAAGAACGGGTGGAGGCAGCACACAAGGTCCGGGCCGGCGCTTATGTCAGCATTCATCAAAATACATGGGAGGACGCGGCGGCAAGGGGAATAGAGACCTGGTATTCCGAAAAGGACGGGGCTTCGAACAGCAGGCGTTTAGCCGCGCTGGTCCACAAGGAAGCAGTCAGAAGTACAGGGGCAGAGGCCCGTGAACTGAGAGGGGATGCAGAATTTACAGTCACCGGACAAACCTTTGTTCCATCATGCCTGATCGAGACGGGGTTCCTGTCTAATCCCCGTGAAAGAGAACGGCTGACAGACCCGCAGTACCAGGAAAAACTGGCAGAGGGTATTGCCAAAGGCATTGATCTGTATTTTAATCCCAAAACCATGTATCTCACCTTTGACGATGGTCCTTCCGCTGAAAATACCAGTGCGGTGCTGGATGTGCTGAAAGCCAGGAATATAAGAGCCACCTTCTTCGTGGTGGGAGAAAATGTCAGGAAACACCCCGATGTTGCAAAAAGAATCGCGGCAGAGGGACACACCATTGGTATCCACTGCAACCGCCATGACTATAAGGAACTCTACGAAAGCAGGGACAGCTATCTGGCGGATTTTGAGGAAGCTTACAGGGCTGTTCTGGAAGTTACCGGGGTAAAGCCTGTTCTTTACCGGTTTCCCGGAGGCAGCATCAATGGCTATAACCGGAAGGTTTACAAGGAAATCATAGCCGAGATGGACGCACGGGGATTTGTCTATTTTGACTGGAATGCCAGTCTGGACGACGCGCTGAAAAAGTCCCGGCCCCAGGAGCTGATTGACAATGCCATGAAAACCATTCTGGGAAGGCAGCAGGTAGTCCTTCTGGCCCACGACATGGTCCACAGCACATCTCTTTGTCTGGATGGTCTCATTGACCAGTTGCCGGAATACAGGATGGAGCCGCTGACGCCGGAGGTGGCGCCAGTGAGGTTCAGGGAGCAGGACAGTACTGGTGTTTACTGATTTTTAGTCCAGTGTACGGATGACCCTGGCGGGATTCCCTACCGCCAGGGAATTGGACGGGATATCTTTTGTTACAATACTGCCTGAACCTATGATGACATTATCTCCGATAGAAACGCCAGGGTTGATGATGGCACCGCATCCAATCCACACATCGTTGCCAATGGTCACAGGTGTGGCATATTCCAAATCCCTGGAACGGAGCTTTCTGTCCTGGGGGTGATTCACGGTAATGATGCTGACGTTGGGGCCAATCAGGCAGTGGTGTCCAATGGTAACTTTATTACAGTCCAGTATGGTCAGATTATAATTAGAATAAAAATGGCTGCCAATATGGATGTTGTAGCCAAAGTCACAATGAAACGGCTGTTCAATACAGGCATCCTTTGGTGGATGGTTTAGGATTTGCTTTAGGAGTTTCCGACGTTTCTTACGTTTGTTCGGAGGCAAATGATTATATTGATGAAGCAGCATCTGGACATTCAGGTGTTCTTCCAGTAATAGAGGGTCCTGATTATAATAAAACTGTCCATCTAAACGTTTCGATTTTTCGGTATTTATCACAGTCTATTTCTCCTTATTCAATGTATGATTGTTGATTTTAACATAGATAAACAAATAAAACAAGATTGATAACTGTATAAAATGTATAGTATTATTCGTTGACAAGTTGAAAAATTGTGCTATAATCGTATTATCGAAACGTTTTTATGCAACTAGGAGGAAAATGAATGGAAAAGAGAGCTACAATCAAAGATGTAGCTAGACTAGCAGGTGTTTCCATATCAACAGCATCCCTGGCCATTAATGGGAAAGAGGGGGTTACAGACAAGACCAGGAAGATGGTATTGGATGCAGTAGAGGAGCTATCATACCAGCCCAATAATGCTGCCCGTAATCTGAGAACATCCGGAACAAAGGTAATTGGTCTGCTTATACCGGATGTGAGAAACTGCTTTTATAGTGAGATTACAGAATACATACGAAGAGAAGTGGAAAGTTACGGCTTTTTTCTTATATTAGGGATTACAGGAAACAGCAGTAATAATGAGAAAAAGTATATTTCTGAATTCATTTCGAGAAAGGTTGATGGAGTTATATGGGTTCCGCAGCTGACTTATGTCAATGATATTGAACATATGAAGAAGCTGGATGAATATGGAATACCCTATCTGTTTCTGGCCGCCTACTATGAGCAGAGCAGCGCACCCTTTGTTATGTGTAATCTGAAAAAGGGCTCCTATCTGATGACACAGTATTTGATTGAACGGGATATTCATAACATCGTGATGCTGATTGGCGACAGACGGGTTGATGAGACATATATCAGCGGTTATAAGATGGCGTTAGAAGAAGCCGGTCTGGTTTATTCCGAGTCAAATGTTTATGAGAGTACCTATCATTTTGATGATGTGCAGAAGCTGGCCATGGAGATATTGAAGGAGAGGCCAGAGGCAATCATGACTAACAGTGATTTTACGGCTTGTGCAGTGCTTCAGGCAGCCAGGATTAAAGGCTTATCTATTCCAAGGGATTTGTCCGTATGCGGTTATGATGATGTCATATACGCTACAATCAACCAGATTCCGCTGACAACCGTGAGCCAGCCCATCGAGCGTATGTGCAAGCTGGCAGTCAATAACCTGATGAACCTTTTGCAGTATGGTATTGTTCCTGATTCGGTTATTTTGGAGCCATCCTTGATTATCAGAGACACTGTCAAACGATAAAGAATTAAGGTGTTTATCAAACACCTTAATGTTTACCTGAAAATCGAAACGTTTCGAATCATTTTCCTGCCAAAAGGAGGTATATTCATGAAGAAAAAAATGGTAGCAATGTTGTTAGTTCTTTCACTTATGGGGACTTTGGCTGGATGCTCTGCTTCGGGTGGAAACGCGGGCGATAAGGCTGAACAGAAGAATACGGATACAGCCGCCACATCCGGTGGGGATGATAAGGCAGACTCCGGTATGGAATTTGTATATGTGACGCAGGACAGTGCCAATCCGTATTTTATCCAGGTTTACGATGGATTCCAGTCAAAATGTGCAGAACTGGGAATTAAGACACAGATCTTGGATTCCAAGTATGATGTAGCCACTCAGGTTTCCTATGTAGAGGACGCGGTACAGCGTGATGTAGACGGAATTATGATATCACCTTTGGATGAGAATGCCCTGAAAACAGTGGTGGACCAGGCTAAGGAAAAGGGAATCGTAGTATCCGCAGAGGCGCAGCCTGTAAGCAATGCGCAGATTGACGGCTCTCTGGATGAGTATAATATAGGATATGCCATTGGCAATGCGGCAGCTGAGTGGATTAAAGCAGAACAGGGTGGAAAAGGAAGAGCGCTGATTCTTGCCCAAGATGATGTGGAGGCGGTCATCCGAAGAGGAGACGGCATCAATGATGGTATTTTGGAGAACGCGCCTGAGGCAGAGGTGGTAGCCAGACAGAATGCCAGCAATACAGATCTGGGAATGAAGGTGACGGAGTCCGTTTTGTTGGCAAAGCCTGAGGTAAATGTGATATGTGCCTGCGATGACTTTACGGCAATTGGCGCGTACGAAGCAGTATCGGCCATGCAGAAAATTCCGGACAATTTTTATATCGGCGGCTGTGATGCCACGGATGAAGGAAAAGAAAAAATGAAAGTTGAAAACAGTGTTTACAGATCATCCTGCAACCTGTTCCCTTATGAAGCAGGTGAGGACCTGGCCGAAGCTATGTATAAATATTTAACAGAAAAACAGGAAGATGCAGTGGTTCAGAGAAGGTATGAGCCAGTTTGGCAGAGAGATGTGGTTGAAAACTAGCCATAATGAAGTGCGAGGAATGATGGAGGAAGTGGATGAATGAACAATCGGTTAGAGGAAACTCCTCAAATTGATAATACAGATATAATTCTGGAAGTCCATAAGATTTCCAAGCGGTTCGGGGGAATCAAGGCCCTTAATAATATTGATTTTTCTGTCAGAAGGGGAGAAGTACACGCTCTGGTGGGAGAGAATGGGGCGGGGAAGAGCACCTTTATTAAGATTCTTACAGGTGCCCACGCACCTAGCGAAGGTAAAATCATGTTTGACGGAAAGGAATATAGCGGATTGACTCCTGCATTGGCGCTGGACGCAGGAATAACAGCCATTTATCAGGAATTTAATCTGATACCGTTCCTGTCTGTAAGTGAGAACATTTATTTTGGCCGTGAACTCATGAAACAAGGTTTTTTGGATTATGAGCAGATGAATGAAAATACCAAAAAAATGTTTAAAGAGATTGGAATGGCCATTAATCCTAAAATTCGTGTTCAGAGACTGGGGATTGCACAGCAGCAGCTGGTGGAAATCGTAAAGGCTATCTCAAAGAATGCAAAATTGATTATCATGGATGAGCCGTCGGCACCGCTGACAGAACAGGAGACAGAGACTCTCCATACAATTGTAAGACAGTTAAAGGGGAAAGGAATCACTATCATTTATATTTCCCACAGAATGGAGGAAATCTTTGAAATATGTGATCGAGTATCAGTTTTTCGGGATGGGAAATATATATCTACTCATCCGGTTTCTGAGACCAGCCGTGAGACCCTGATTGCAGATATGGTGGGAAGGGAGATGGGGGAGACATTTCCCGATTTAGGCCACATCAACGAGGAGAAAATTCTGGAGGTGAGCCATGTAAGCAACAGAAGGCTTAAGGATGTGTCGCTGGTTTTGAGAAAGGGGGAGATACTGGGAATCGGAGGTTTAGTAGGTGCAGGAAGGACTGAACTTCTCAGGGCGCTCTACGGGGCGGATGAAATTACGGAAGGTGAAATCATTCTAAAGGGAAAAAAAATAAACATTACCTCGCCGGCAGTGGCCCTGAAAAACAGTATTGCTCTTTTGCCGGAGGACAGGAAACAGCAGGGTGTAATTATGGGGATGTGCATAGAACATAATATATCATTTGCCATTCTGGACAGATTATCCCGCTTTGCCGTAATTAAGAAGAGGCAGGAAAAGGATATCTGCAATAAGCTGGTTGCTGACCTTTCCATAAAAATAAGCTCACTTCTGCAGCCAGTAATGAATTTGTCTGGAGGAAACCAGCAGAAGGTTGTTCTCGCCAAATGCCTTGCAACGGAATGCAATGTGCTATTTATTGATGAACCAACCAGAGGGATAGATGTTGGAGCCAAACAGGAGATCTATAAAATCATGCGACAACTGGCTGACAACGGCACCAGCATCATAATGGTATCGTCGGAGATGTCAGAGCTGATTGGAATGTCGGATAGGATTATCGTGATGAAGGAGGGGCAGGTTGTAAAGGAATTGATGCCTGAAGAATATTCCCAGGAATTAATTCTGAATTATGCAGCTTTATAGAAGGGGTATTCATATGAAGAATAAAATGAATATTAATACATTTATTGCAGAATATGCCATAATAATCATTTTTATTGTGCTTTTTGCGGCTATGAGCATATTTGCACCTAATTTTTTAACGGGCAGCAATATTGCCAATGTGTTAAGGCAGGTATCTATCAATGGAATCTGCGCTATTGGCATGACGTTTGTCATCCTGACAGGGGGTATCGACCTATCGGTAGGGGCTATCATTGGGGTAAGCGGCGTCCTGACAGCAATGATGATGATAAACAATGTTAATCCAATTATTGCATCCCTGATTTCCCTAGCCTTATGTACCCTTATAGGGTTTGCAACCGGGCTTGTTATCAGTCACATAGGGATACCTCCTATGGTAGCAACTATGGGAACCATGACTTCCTTACGCGGCGTGGCGTATCTGATTACGGGAGGAACTCCTGTATTTGGATTCGATTCACGGTATGCTGTCATTGGTCAGGGCTATGTGGGAGCAGTCCCCATACCGGTCATCATACTTGTTCTGTCATTTGCGGCAGGTATATTCTTCCTGTCAAAGACGAGGCACAGCAGATACATATATGGAGTAGGCGGAAATGAGGAGGTAGCCAGGTTGTCTGGTATCAGTGTTCACAGAATCAAGGCGTTTGTGTATGCGGTAAGCGGATTCTGCAGTGCACTGGCAGGATTAGTCATGCTGGGGCGTCTTAACAGCGGACAGCCCAGGGCCGGTGAGAGTTATGAGATGGATGTCATTACGGCAGTTGTGCTGGGGGGCGTCAGCCTTACCGGCGGTGTCGGAAAAATCAGCCATGTGGTTTTTGGGGTATTGATAATAGGTGTTCTTACTAATGGAATGACAATGATGGCAGTTGATGATTACTGGCAGAGGGTGGTAAAGGGATTAGTGCTGTTATTGGCAGTGGGATTTGACCGATTCATACAGAAGCGGCAGCAGAAATCCGAGTAGATTATTATTTGTGCAGACTTTAGATAGGAAATTCGTTTGTTAAAGAAAACATTAATGTTGAAGTCAGGAGGGACTGAATTATGATGATAAGGCCAAAGATGGGATTTATCGTGTTTGGGGTACATAAGGATGGGTTAAAGGACCCTTTAGGAGTGCCGTTCATTAACCAGAAGATTATAGATGAATCCAAGGCTGCCATTGAGGCCAAAGGTGTAGAGCTGGTAGAAAATGAAATTGTAGTGGCCTATAAGCATGAAGCCCGTGAGGCGCTTGCCAGATTAAAGCATGATGACAGTGTGGACGGAGTGATTCTTTTTTCCGGAACTTGGGTATGGGCTTCAGAAATCGTGGCAGCGGTAAGAGATTTTGAACGTGCTGGCAAGGGTGTTATTATCTGGACCGTGCCGGGCTCCCAGGGATGGAGACTGGTAGGAACCCTAGCATTAGGGGCATCTTTTAAGGAAATCGGCATGAAGTACCGTTCTGTGTATGGAAGTGACAATGATACGGTCGAAAAGGTGGCATGTTTTTCAAGGGCGTGCGCACTGCGGAATAAGTTGAATATGACAACCATAGGGGCCTTTGGAGGAAGAGGAATGGGATTGACCTGCGGATGTGCGGATCCGTCACAGTTCATGAGAGAGTTTGGTGTGGACATTGATTCCAGGGATTCCATGGATATATTGAAAGCTGCCGAAGAAGTGACAGAAGAAGAAATCCAGGACGTAAAAGAGAATCTGATTAAGCCATATTTTCAGGAGATGCCACCGGATGACGGTTGCACGGAGCGTTCAATCAGATTGTATTTAGCAGTAAAAAAAGTAATTGAGAAAGAAAAATTTGATATGTATGTCATTCAGTCATTTCCTGGTCTGGCAGAGGAATATGCTGCCAGCTGCTTTACGCAGAGTATGATGCTGCAGCAGGGAATTCCCACGGCGACACTGTGTGATTATAATAATGTACTCACTGTATTCCTGTTAAGTAATCTGACTCCGGATCCAGTATATTATGGTGATTTCCAATGCATTGATAAGGAGAAAAAAGTGGTAAAGGTAATTGGTGATGGTGCCTGTGCGCCCTCCCTGGCCGGGCCGGACAAAGCCAGATTTGCACATCATGGATTACCTACAGAAGGTTCAGCAGGAGGCCTGTCCGTAGAGGCAGTTCTAAAACCCGGAAAGGTTGTAATGGGTCGCATAGGACGTGATAACGGAATGTTTGAGATGATTCTTCACCGGGGGCAGGTTTACACACCGGATCCGGATGATTTAAAGGACCAGCGGACTGAATCCGGCATGTGGTTCTGGCCTCACGCATTTATTAAGATGGATGTGGACTATGACTATGGTGTACAGGTGTGGGACAGTGAATATATAACTCTGGCCTATGGAGATGAAGAGATTTATGGAACCCTGAAAGAGTTTTGTTACTTAACGGATATTAAACTAATTGAGATGTAAACAAAGCCCTGTTTGTGCTGGAAGGCAGAAACAGAGGAGTCGGGAGTCTAAGCCATGATAAAAAAACAAGATTTATATAAATGGTGCAGTATACCTGCGGAAGAGTTGGAGTCCCATCCTGAGTTGGTCATACGGTTCAGAATGGTGAAGGATTCCTGTGAAATGGGACAAATGATGGCCAGAGAGCTTGTTGATGAAATCGCTCAGGCGGGCAGAGAAGAAAGGCAGTTTCGGGCGATTGTGCCATGCGGGCCAAAATGCTGGTATGCTCCCTTTGCTGAGTATATAAACAAAAACCGGATAAACATGAAGCATGTAACTATATTCCATATGGATGAATGTCTGGACTGGCAGGGAAATCTGTTGGCCCAGGACGATCCCTATAATTTTAGGACATTTATGCTTCGTGAATTTTATGGTCCCATTGATCCGGATTTAAATATACCTGAAGCCAACAGGAATTTTCTGACCCCAAAGAATATGTATGAAGTAAAAGAAAAGATAGCGGAGGCACCGTTGGATTACACGCTTGGAGGATGGGGGCAGGATGGGCACATAGCCTATAATCAGAGCAGAAGACATCCCTTTTCCCATATTACTATAGAGGAACTGAAGGAATCCGGTATTCGTATCCAGGAGAATAACCTGGATACCATTATCACCTTGGGACAAAGGTCTTATGGGGCAGCATATCAGTTTGTCCCTCCTATGTCCATTACACTTGGAATCAGGGAATGTCTGTCAGCAAAGAAGGTCAGGTTATACAGCGATACAGGTTCCTGGAAACAAACGGCTTTAAGAGTGGCCCTATTTTCGGAGAAGGATTCGGAGTATCCTATGACGCTTCTTCAGGATCATGAGGATGCCATTATTACTGCTACTTATGAGACAGCCAACCATCCTATATCAAGGCATCCCGAATGGAAATTTTCAGGAGTAAATATATGAGAAAACTGAAATACGATTACGTGGTGGGAACCGGAGGGATAGGTTCGGGAATCCTCTTCCGTTTTTCAGATAACATCACTTTGGGAAGGAATGAGTCCAGGCTGGCAGAACTTATGGATGTGCGGGACTTCTGTAAGCTTCACATTATTCTTCATTATGTTATAACCTATCTGAATAAAAGTATACCTGTCTATGCAATCGGCAGAGTCGGGGATGACGTCAGCGGCAGAGAGGTCCTGGGACTAATGGAGCAGTACGGGATAAACTGCAGGTATGTAAATGTGGATTCTCATGAAAAGACCATGTATTCGGTATGCTTTGTATATCCTGACAGTGACGGAGGTAATATTACAACCAGCAATAGTGCCAGCGGCAATATGAGAGAGGAGGATATAGCTGCCTTTTTTGAACAGGAACAATTAAAAGGCAGGGGGCTTGTACTGGCAGCACCGGAGGTTCCTCTGGATATCCGCCTGTATTTGTTGAAAAAGGGAAGAGAGAATTCCTGCTTTAATGTTGCATCGTTTACTTCTGACGAGATGGGGGAATGCATAAGTTCAGGCGCTTTTCAATATGTGGATCTTTTGGCTATCAATAAGCATGAGATGGAAACCCTTGTGACGGCAGGCGGGGTGGAAGCTGAAAGTGGTGCACCGGAGTGTTATGGGTTTCTGCGCAGTCAAAATCCTGGAATTCAGTTAATTGTTACACAGGGGGGAGAGGGAGCCCAGTTCTTTGCTAATGGCTACAGCGAACGGATACCAGCTATATGGAAGCCGGTCAACAGTACGGCGGGAGCAGGAGATTGCTTCCTCGCCACTGTTATCAGCGGGTTGATATGCGGAGTACCGTTTTATGAGCATGATTCCAGCGTAGGCCTGGGTGGATTAGCGGCTTTGGCATCTTCGTTAAAGGTTACATGCAAGGATACCATTGATTTTACATTGGACAGGGAACGCCTGAAAGAAGAGGCTGCCAGGCTGGGGATTGATTTTTCAGACAAAATAAAGAAGCTTTTTTTATACACGGACCAGTAAAGGTTCCGGGACATGTTCCCGGACCTTTTTTGTATTTTCCAATAGTAAATAACTCCCATATATGGTAGAATATAAACAAAATGTTTCGGATCAGAATAACTCAAATCATGGGGAGGGGAAAAGGATGGCTGACGGCGTGAATTCGTACCTGCTCTTTTTTTCAGCGGGGTTTCATTTCCTTCTTCCGCTTTCCTGTGTGAAACGGGTGACGGACATGAAGGAGCGGGACCCGGAGATGGCTCTGGCTGATTTTTCGGAATTTTTGGAGGCTGAAGATTTGTCAGGTCAGACTTATCTTGTTATTGCAGACTGCGGAGGCAGGGAGATTGGTATAGGGGCAGAGGAAGTGACAGGTCTTGTACAGGTGGAGGAAGAACGGATATATTCCATTCCTGAGGCAGTGAGAAGCAGCCGGAACCAGTATATGGATCGCATGGCTGTATTGGATACAGAAGAGGAAAAAGGAAAACTGGCGTTTATAGTGGTCCCGGAACTTCTTATACCGCAGCCGGTGCTGTGAAGGAGACAGAATGATGGAGCTGGTTACCGTAAGAGACGGAAGCCGTACCGTGTATGTGGAAAAAAATTTGATCAAGCAAGTGGTGATACATCCGCAGATACAGCAGGTGCCTGGCGCGCCTGCCCATATCTGCGGAATCATGCTGTATGAGAGAATTCCGGTTGTGTTCTTTCGGCTGGGAGACAGCGGCAGCTGCGCCTGCGGATTCATCCTGGGTCTCAGGGATGGGACTATGATGGGAGTCACCGGGGAACCCGGAACGGAAGAGAGCGGGGAACCTGGGGAAATGGCGGAAGCAATGCCGGGAATATGGGAGAAAAAATGTGATACGATTGAATGACAGGGAATTCTGTGAGATTGTGGAATACATCCGGGACAATTACGGCATAAACCTGGAAAAAAAGCAGGTGCTGATCGAGTGCAGGATGGCCAGGGAGCTGGAAAAGAGAGGATTGACATCCTTTGCCCAGTATATGGAGCAGATGAGAAAGGACCGGACCGGTGAGATGGCTGGCGAGATGGTGAACCGCCTGACTACCAACTATACCTATTTTATGAGGGAGCCGGCCCATTTTTCTATCCTGCATTACAAGATACTGCCGGAACTGTTTGAAAACCGGAAGATGGGTGTTTGCAGCATTTGGAATGCGGGATGTTCCACCGGGGAGGAGGTCTACTCCATAGCCATGCTGATTCAGGATTACAGGGATAGGTTTGAGCGTATGCCGGCTGTTCGCATTCTTGCCACAGACATATCTGCTGAAGTATTGAGAAAGGCAGAAAAGGGGGTATATCCGCTGAAGGAAATGGAGGACCTTCCGGACCTTTGGAAGAGAAAGTACTGTACGGCGGGGGACAGCCATACATTCCAGGTGGATGAGAAATTAAAATACAATATCCGTTTCAGGAGGCATAATCTGATGGAGATGCCTCCGGGACCTGAGAAATTCGATCTGATATTATGCAGGAATGTGATGATTTATTTTGACCGGATATCCAGGGAGAAGCTTATAAAGCAGCTGGAACGCTGCCTGAGTCCGGGCGGTTATCTGCTGGTGGGCCATGCAGAGCTTTTGTCCAGGGAAGAAACCAGGCTGGAAACGGTTTTTCCGGCTGTATATAAAAAGCCTGTCAAAGAGAATGAGGATAAAGGGGGACTATATGGATAAGAAGATTCTGGTAGTAGACGATGCCATGTTCATGAGGAGCATCATCCGCAAGATACTTAAGGAAGCCGGATACACTCAGGTGTGGGAGGCACAGGACGGGGAAAAGGCCATGGAGCTGTTTCGGGAGGTCAGCCCGGACCTGGTACTTCTGGATATCACCATGCCGGGACGTTCCGGTCTGGAGGTGCTGGAGGAGATGCTGGGGCTGGTTCCCAATGTCAGGGTCATTATGTGCTCTGCGGTCGGGCAGGAGATGATGATACAGAAAGCCCTGACCATAGGGGCCTCTGACTTTATCGTAAAACCATTTAAGGCGGATGAGTTTTCCAGGATAGTCAATCGCTGTCTGGAACAGTAAAAAAGCGGGGAAACAAAGGATGAGAGAACGGTTTAGGAACTATAAGACAGGAAAGAAAATGGTCATTGCGTTTTTATCCATTATCCTTCTGTATGTGGTGACGGTGACAGTGGCCATTGTCAACGTGGAGACCATATCGTCGCGGATGGAAGCCATTTACGCCGACCAGTTTGCCAATGTGCAGTCATCCCTGAGGATGACTGCCAGCCTGCGTGCTGTGGGGAGAAATATCGCTATTTTGGCGGCCACGGAAGGACTGGTGGACGAGGATGCGTACCTGCAGAATACCAGAGAGCTGATCCGGGATGAGGAAGCCGCGTTGTCCGAACTGTCCACGGGGTATATCACAGCGCCGGAAAAGATGAAGGAGCTGAATGAAAAATTCCAGACACTGGCAGATACAAGGGCCAGGATAATGACACTTCTGGAAGCGGGCGAGAATGAGAAGGTGCTGTCCCTATATGCAGATGAGTACCTGCCCCGTTCCAATGATGTAAGGACAGTGCTCTCGGAGGTGGCGGATCGGTCGGCTGAGGAAACAGCGGCCAGCATAGAAACAGAACACCACAGCAACCACCGGGTCATAATCTTGCTGGTTATACTGTCGGCGGCATGTATAGGAGCCACCATTCTTATATGCGTTATGGTCACCAGAAATATTGTGCGCCCCATCAATGAGGTGAAGGAGGCGGCAAATACCATATCCAACGGGCATTTGAATATTGCCCTCAGTTACAGGTCCAGAGATGAGCTGGGTCAGCTGGCAGATGACATCCGCCATACGGCACAGGTTCTGTACAGTTATGTGACTGAGATACAAAGCGGTCTGACTGCCCTTGGAAACGGCAGGCTGAATTACAGCTCTGATGTGGAATTTAGGGGTGATTTCGTGGCGGTGGGCAATGGGCTTAAGGAAATCAGCCGTCTGCTGCGCAATTCACTTCAGCAGATTAACAGCAGCGCGGAGCAGGTGTCACTGGGAGCGGAGCAGGTATCAAACAGTTCACAGGCACTGGCCCAGGGAGCCTCTGAGCAGGCGGGCTCCATAGAGGAGCTGGCGGTCAGCATCAACGAGATTGCGCAGAGTGTAAAGGATAACGCCGACAGCGCCGTGGATTCCAGCCGACAGGCAGCCCTGGTGGGTCAGAAGCTGGAGGAGTGCGACGGGCAGATGGAAACCCTGATGAAGTCCATACATGAGGTTAAAAACAATTCAGGACAGATTACAGGCATAGTCAGACAGATTGAGGATATTGCCTTCCAGACCAATATACTGGCGCTCAATGCTGCTGTTGAGGCGGCCAGGGCAGGAGAGGCAGGCAGGGGATTTTCTGTTGTGGCGGAGGAGGTTAGGCGGCTGGCAACCAAGACCACAGGCGCGTCCAAGCTGACAGCTGAATTGATTGAAAAGAATTCCGATGCGGTAAGCGACGGCATGAAAGCAGTGAATGTAACAGCCCAGACCCTGAAGGCTTCCGTGGAAGGCGCCAGACAGGTAAGCCATAAGATGGATAAGATTTCAGAGACATCCGTACAGCAGGCGGATGCCATTACACAGATAAGAAAGAGCGTGGAACTGATTTCCGAGATTGTACAGGGAAATTCAGCTACATCCGAGGAGAGCGCGGCGGCCAGCGAGGAATTGTCTGCCCAGGCCCAGCTACTGAAGGAGCTGGTGGAGAAGTTTGAATTATAATCACGGGAGATACAGGGAATGGATGGTTATGTACAGCTGGATGAGATATCCATGGATATATTAAAAGAAATAGGAAATGTGGGGACGGGAAACGCAGTGACTTCACTGTCGCGGATGATGGAACAGCCCATTGAATTGGATTTGCCTTCCCTTAAAGTGGTAAAGTACTATAAGATGCATGAGCTTCTGGAACAGCCGGAGGAATTGCAGACCGGCATTCTGATTGAAGTTACGGGCCAGCTAAAAGGGATTTTCCTGTTTATGCTGAGCGAAGCCTTTACCAAGACCGTAATAAATACCATTTTGGGGGAGGAGGAACGGAACCTTACGTCTCTGGATGATATGGAGTGTTCTCTGATCAGTGAGCTGGGGAACATCATGTGCGGTTCCTACATACGGGCCCTGTCCCAGCTGATGGACATGGATATGGATGTGTCGGTGCCGGAGCTGTGCATTGATATGGGCGGGGCAATTCTCACCTATCCCATGTCCAGGTGGGTAATTGTAAGCGATGACATACTTCTCATAGAAAATATATTCCATATGTCCGGGGAAATCTTTAAGGGACGTATTCTTTTCCTTCCGGAGCAGGAAGATTTGGGAACTATGCTTTCACGGCTCAGGGAGCAGCGCTATGGATAAAATCATTGTGGGAATCGCGGAAGGAAAGGTTGCCAGGGAAAATCAGGTGCTTATATCCTATGCCCTTGGCTCCTGTGTGGGGGTTTGTCTCTACGACCCCAGGGAGCGCATAGCGGGCATGGCCCATATTATACTTCCGGGAAGGAAGTATTCAGCCCATTGGGATAACGCCTACAAGTTTGCCGATGAGGGCATACATGAGCTGATGAATCAGATGAGAGAGCAGGGAGCACGGCCCGCAGATCTGATTGCAAAGATTGCCGGGGGCGCCAGAATGTTTGGCCCGTCGTCCGGAAAGATGGATATAGGGCAGCAGAATGTAGAAGCCGTAAGGGAAAGCCTTGCTCAGGAGGGAATTCGGCTGGTAGCCCAGCATACGGGCCGGAATTACGGCAGGACCATACTATTTTACGCAGAAAACGGAAGGCTGGAAGTGAATACGGTCAGGCATTCAGCCATCGTATTGTAAAGCCGGGAGGGGAAATAATGTCCATGGATGAAAAACAGACAATACTAATTGTGGATGACAGTCTTTTGATTTGTGAACAAATCAAGGCAGCGCTGAAGGAGGAGAGTATCATAATCTGCGAGGCTCACAGCGGCACGGAGGCTCAGGAACAGCTGAGACAGTGCCAGCCGGATTTGATCCTTTTGGATGTGGTCCTGCCGGATGCCGATGGATATGAGCTGTATCAAACATTACAGGACATAGACCATAAAAATGCTGTCATTATTTTTCTGACATCCAGGTCCAGCGATGAGGATGTGGTAAAAGGCTTTTCTATGGGGGCATGTGATTATATCAAGAAACCCTTTGTGAAAAAAGAGCTCCAGTCCAGAATCCGTGCGCACCTGATACAGAAAAAGCAGAGGGACGACCTGGACCGCCAGAACAGGGAGCTTCGCAATAATATGGAGAAGCTTAACTACATGGCCTACAGGGACGGGCTTACGGGTCTGTATAACCGCCGGTATGTGGTGGGAGATTTAATGGAGGATATGCGTTCCTGCGGTCAGGATGAGGTAAAAACCGTATTTATCATGGCGGATATCGACGACTTCAAGCTGGTGAACGATACATACGGCCATGACGCAGGGGACATGGCGCTTGTATGCATTGCCAATATCCTGGAATCAAACTGCCGCAGACACAGAGTGGTCCGGTGGGGCGGTGAGGAGTTTCTTCTGATTCTTTTTAATGTGACTAAGGACGAGGCATATGAACTCAGTGAAAAGGTGCGCCGGCAGGTGGAGCAATTTGTGATACCTTACGGCGATAAGGGCTTTTCCTGTACCATGACGCTGGGACTTCACATCTTCCATGAGCAGGAAGGGCTGGAGGAAGGGATTGGCTGTGCGGACAAGGCGCTATATTATGGCAAACGGCATGGCAAGAACCAGAGCGTGTGGTACGGGGAGCAGTAATGGACGGAGCGTATTATGGGATATTTTGAGTCAGATGCCCTGGAGATGCTGGAAGTATACCTGTTGGAGACCAGGCAGTTAAACGGCCAGCTGGCAGAGATACTTTTAGAGGCTGAGAGAGAGGGCAGATTTAGCGAAAGCAGTATTCACAGTATTTTCAGGGTCATGCATACCATCAAGAGTTCCTCCGCCATGATGGGCATTAACGGCCTGTCTTCCCTGGCCCATAAGCTGGAAGATTTGTTTTCCTACTACAGGGAAAATATGGACAAGCTGGAGCATCCAAAACCGGAACTATTTGACCTTTTGTTTGCTGCCTCTGATTTTATTACCCAGGAGCTGGAACAGATGGACAGGGAGGATTATGAGCCCGGGGATACGTCTGTGCTTGAACAGATGACGGATGACTTTCTGGGGCATGTCAGCAGGGAAGAAGAGACGGACAGCGGGAAGGACGGGAATAAGCCGGGGGAGGAAGATGGCAGAGAGGAACTGCCTGTCATTCCTGAACTATTTGTCTCCAAAAGCGGAACCGTAGTCAACGTGACTCTGGAGGAAGGATGCCGCATGGAAAATATCCGTGCTTTCATGCTGGTGCGCTCCATTACCGGCCTCTGCACCCTGGTGGAGACTTATCCGGAAAACCTGGAGAAACAGGGTGAAAGCGCGCAGTACATCGAAGGCCATGGCGTGTTCATCCGTTTTGAGAGCAGCGATAAGGAGAAGGTGCTGGAGACCCTGAGGAAGGGTCTTTTTGTGGCACAGTGCAGGGTATTGGCCGACAGCCGGCCTCAGGATGGAGCTCTCCGGAAAGCGGCGCCTGAGCGGGAGAATACAGATTCCAGGGAAGGCGAATTCATGGAGGTGCGGACAGAGCGTCTGGACCATCTGCAAAACCTGGCTTCAGAGCTTCTGCTTCAGATGCAGGTGCTGGAAAATGAACTTAAACGGAGTGGGATGGAGGATTTAGAGAGCGGACTGGGCCATCAGATTAGCCTTTTGGCGGGACAGATTGAGCGGTCCGTGATGGAGATGCGTCTTGTGCCTGTGTCCAGAATTGTGCCAAAGCTTAAGAGGGCGCTGCGAGATATTTGCCGTGACCAGAAAAAAGAGGCTGATCTGGTGGTCAGATGTTCGGACGTGGAAGCGGATAAGAGTGTGGTGGACTATGTATCAGAGGCATTGCTGCATATTCTGCGCAATGCTGTGGACCATGGAATCGAATCCCCGGAGGAACGGCTGGCTGCCGGTAAGGACAGGAGGGGAAAGATAATCTTTTCGGCTGATAACGTGGCCGGGGAGCTTAGAATGACCATCAGCGACGACGGAAAAGGAATCGACGAGGAACGTGTCAGGGAGCGGGCCAGGCAAAAGGGGCTGTTTGCCGGCTCGGACGAGGATTACGATTCCCGGAAAATCAGGGAGTTTATCCTTTCTCCCGGCTTTTCCACCAATGAAACAGTTACCGAATATTCCGGCAGGGGCGTGGGTCTGGATGTGGTAAAAAACATCATGGAGGACGTGGGAGGAAATCTTTCCATCCACAGTACCATTGGACAGGGAAGCGCCTTTTCCATATCCGTTCCCCTGAATCTGGCTTCCATTGAGTGTGTGCGTTTCCGTGTGGGGCAATACCGTTTTTCCATACCGGCCCGGCATGTATATCATTTTCTGGAGTATGAGTCCTTTGGGGGACAGATTCGTGAAATTAACGGACGGGATTATATCCTGTATGAAGACCGGATGGTGCCTCTTATTAATCTCCGCAGGTTCTATTCCCTGGAAGGGGAGATTCCGGAGCGGGCCATTCTGGTATATGTGAAGGGTGCGGAGAAGGAGGGCTGCTTTCTCATAGATTCCATCTATGAACAGAAGCGCATTGTGGTGAAGAATCTTCCTGCGCTTTTGGGAGCGGGATTCCGTTCCAGGACAGGTATCTGCGGCTGCAGCATCATGGGCAGCGGCCGTATCTGCGCGGCGCTGGATACGGAAATCATCATAAGCAGATATGAGAAGGAGGGAAGGTATGGCGGATGAGGCGTTAAAGGAAGTGCTCTGCATTCCGGGAAAGCGCAGGAATTACGCGGTTGAGTTTCCCTATGTGGAGGAAATCTGCAAGGATGTAATGATTTCCCTGATGCCGTGTCTTCCGGAACATTTTGCGGGTTTGTGCAACTATAAGGGGAGCATCGTGCCGGTGGTCTGCCAGGAAGGCCCTGCGCCCGGCAGGGAAGAGGCGGACGCCAGGCAGATGGTACTGGTCCTCCGCCATCAGAGATATTATCTGGGTATCCTTTTGTATCAGGAACCTTATCTGACCCAGATGAGCAGGGATGAACAAATCAGGGGGCCGGAACAGCAGGAAACAGGTTTATGGGCTGAAAAAGCATATTTCATGTGGAATGACAGCCTTTATTTCCTGATAGATGTGGAAAAGACACTGGAAAAACTGGTCATTTTTGAATAAAACCCAAACCGGAGCCGGGAAATAAACAATTCCTTCCAGCTCCGGTCCTTTTATTTACAGCGGATAGATATTCAGCCGCAGAATTTTGCCGTCTTCATCCACCTTGGAAAGGAATGCGGTTACAGGAACCACATGTTCGTTGTAGGTGATGAAATACCATACCGTATTGCCGTCCAAATATTTTACGCTGTGTATGGGAAAGGGACCTCCGTTAAAGCCGAATTTGTGGTGGAACATCATTTCCACTGCCATTCTGCCTTCCAGGTGGAGGGTGTCCATACCTGCCTTAATGAGAGACGAGTCATGAAGCACTCCGTATTCGTTGAACAAATCCGCCAGGGCCGCTTCGTCGCCTCTTTGCATACAGTCAATATAGCTTTCCAGAATTGTCATATCCATATCCTCCATTTTCATTTAGAAACGTTCGGACCGGAGCAGCGCGTCGATGCCGCCGTCCACGAACAGTATGACCCCGTTGATGCCGCTGGCCATGGGTGATGCCAGAAAGGTGATGCCGTTGGCAATCTCTTCCGCGTCAAGGAATTCCTTGCGTCCATAGCGGGTGGGAATAGGAATCAGCAGCGCGGATTCCATCTGGGCATCGGTCATGTTCTGGGTCATGGGCGTAGTGGTGTTGCCGGGAGCCACGGAATTAATACGCAGTCCGTCCACTGCCCATGACGGTGAAACCCGGCGGACCCACCGCGCCAGGGCATGCTTGGAGGAGCTGTAACAGGATGCGGCCTGGGTACGGGGAATGTCCTTTACAAATTCCAGAACGCGTTCTTCATCCATAACGTTGGACAGCATATCCACCCAGTCCATGCGCACTGTCATGTTGGTTATGGAGTTGGAGGAGGTCACCACACAGTTGCCCTTCTTTTTCTTTAACAGGGGACGCAGTGCCTCGGCAATCTTGACGCTGGCAAAGAAATTCAGCGCAAATATCATCTGGGGCGGCGCCGTGGGACCCACGCCGGCGTTGCATATCAATACATCAATGCCGTCGGGATAGCGGCGGAACACCTCGTCAATGGCTCCCTGGCGTCCCTGAGGGGCGGATAGATCGGCCAGGTAGTCGCCTCCTTTAAAATCAATGTTAAACACTTCATGGCCCTGGGACAGGAGCAGTTTGCGGGTGGCGGCTCCTATGCCCGTGGTGCCGCCTGTAATCACATATGTACTCAATGTAGTTCCTCCCTTTTAATTGAGAATAATTTGTCAAATACGGATAATTCCAAATAAAAAATTTATTACAACCATATCATGGGTAAATTGCTTTGTCAATTTAAATAAATAAATAACAATATCACACAATTTTTCAGGAGAAAATGTCTGTAGGAACGGCAGTTTTATTCCAATGCAGGGTATACCGCTTCCTGCGGCTGGACAAATGGATTAGACAGTTTATCACCCGTTGAACAATGTGTTTAGGAATGTTACAATAAGACTTTAGATATTCTTTTGTTTTTTATGAAGGTTAAATTTTGTTTTAGTTGTTAGTATAAAGAGCGTAAGGAGGAAATGAACATGAATGGGGACCGGATTTTACTGGTAGAGGATGACAAAGAGATACGGGAAGGCGTGGAAATATTCTTAAAAAGCCAGGGATACGCAGTATTCCAGGCAGCAGACGGAGTGGAAGGCCTCAGGGTGCTGGAGGAAAGAGAGATTGATCTGGCCATTGTGGATGTGATGATGCCGCGTATGGACGGTATTACCATGACTGCAAAACTCCGTGAAAAATATGACTTTCCTGTTATATTCCTGTCAGCCAAGTCAGAGGAAGTGGATAAGATACTGGGCCTGAATATGGGAGCGGACGATTACATCACAAAGCCCTTTACCCCAATGGAGCTTATGGCCAGGGTCAATTCACAGCTGCGGCGTTACCACCGGTTTCTGGACCGGCTGAATTCAAAGCAGACAGAGAATCCAAAGGTCCACAGGCTGGGAGGCCTGGAGGTCAACGAGGAGACGGTAGAGGTGACCGTGGATGACAAATCGGTCAAGGTAACTCCTATCGAGTTCAAAATCCTTCTTTTATTGATACAGAACCCGGGGCGTGTATTTCCCGCAGAGGAAATCTACGAACGGGTGTGGAACGAAAGGGCAGTGAATACGGATACGGTCATGGTACACATACGTAACCTGAGGGAAAAGATTGAAGTGAATCCCAGGGAGCCCAAATATGTAAAGGTGGTGTGGGGAGTTGGATACAAAATTGAAAAACAGCCATAGGCTGGGAATATTGATTATCATTCTGGCATTGCTTTTGGCATCAGCCGGAACCATAGGGTTATACCCCTATATGAAAACAAAGGCGGAGAGCTACCACAACAGGAGGTCCGTCCGCCAGGTCGAGGAGAGCAGTAATTTTGGAAACCTGGCAACCCAGGTTATGAATTTCAGTTATGAAATCTGGCATCAGAAAATGCAGGAGGATACGGGACGGCGTCTGACCTATGCCCAGACATTCCTGCCGGGGCTGGAGGAAAAGATCCGCCAGCAGCAGCCGGAAGACGAAGCTGCGGTACAGACAGAGGATGGAGAAGATGGGGAACAGATCATGGTCTACGACAGTGGGGATCCCTATGACATTTATTATTACCAGTCCATGCAGCAGACCATTGACAGCGCGGGAAGCGAATGGGAAAGCCTCTACAGGCAGTATTATTCCAGCCTGTCCTATGGGGTCTGTGAGCAGGATGGGACCTATGGACGCAGCAATGTGACGGATCCAAAGACATTTTTCCAGGAACCCCTGAAGGATGACCAGATTCAGTTCACCATAAACTTTAATTCAAACGGCATACTGAAGGTTCTGGACATAAAGGGAAACAGGGATGATGATATTACGCGCATCAAGGAGTCGTTGACCAGGTTTGAATTCTACGATCCCCTGGAGGTAAGACTGGACGAGAACTACCGCTACAGCGGCGTGGAATTCCAGGGACCCAAGGACATGACCGTGGTGTTTCGGTGCAGTCCGTCCCAGATGTTCGGCTATACGGATGCCAGGTATAACAGCGCGGATCAGCAGCTTACCATCCGGGATTACCGTTTCAGCAACGGCTATTTTGCCATAGGCGCATCTGTACTGGGACTTCTGACCGTGCTGGCCCTGGCTTTGCCGGCTGTGAAACGGTTTGAGATTGGTAAGAGCGCACTGTGCAGGCTTTCATTTGAGCCGCTGAGCTGTATCGGAGTGGCCTGGCTGGGTATTATTGGTGAGGGAACCATACCCATGGCTCTGATTGCTTCTACCATGGACGGCAGCTTAAAGAGCGAACTTATGAGAGCGGAATTTCTTCCCTGGTCCGCGGATGTGATGGCAGTGGTCATTAATCTGGCGTTCTGGATGGTGAGCTACGGAATGTTTTACTGGGGAATTACCTGTTACAGGGCTATCTTTTCCCTGGGACCCTGGCGCTATTTCAAGGAGCGCACATGGCTGGGACGTTTCCTGCGCTTCATCAAGCGCTGGACATTAAATGCCCTCAATGTCTTTAACGAGACGGACTGGGAGCGCCGTTCCACCAAGATTATAGGCAAGGCCATTATTGCTAATTTTGTTATACTGACCATTATCTCCTGTCTCTGGTTCTGGGGAATCGGAGCACTGGTAATTTACTCCCTGGTTCTGTTTTTCCTATTGCAGAAATATTGGGGGCAGATGCAGCAAAAATATAATACGCTGTTAAAGAGTATCAATGAGATAGCAGAGGGAAACCTGGATGTGGAGATTCAGGAGGATCTGGGAATCTTCAACCCGTTTAAGGAACAGCTGAGCCGGATTCAGGAGGGCTTTAAGAAAGCAGTGGCCCAGGAGGTGAAAAGCGAGAGGACCAAGTCGGAATTGATTACCAATGTATCCCATGACTTAAAGACACCTCTTACGGCTATCATCACTTACGTAAATCTGTTAAAGCAGGAGAATGTGACAGCGGAGGAGAGAAAGTCCTATGTCCGGGTGCTGGACCAGAAATCCATGCGTCTGAAGGTGCTTATAGAGGACCTGTTTGAGGTCAGCAAGGCCAGCAGCGGTACGGTCAGCCTTCACCAGGAGGACGTGGATATCGTGAGCCTTTTAAAGCAGGTGCGGTTTGAACTGTCAGATAAGATTGCGGCAAGCGGCATTGAGTTCCGTTACAATCTGCCTGAGGAGAAAATCCTTCTTTATCTGGACAGCCAGAAAACCTACCGTGTATTTGAAAACCTGCTGGTGAATATAACAAAGTACGGAATGCCGGGCACGCGGGCCTATATCCAGGTGGTCAGGGAAGATGACGGCCATGTACTGATAACCATGCGCAACATTTCAGCCAGGGAACTGGAGGTATCTCCTGAGGAGCTGACAGAACGGTTTGTCCGCGGGGATACATCACGCAACACAGAGGGTTCAGGACTGGGGCTTGCCATTGCCAGAAGCTTTGTGGAGGTCCAGGGCGGTACCATGAAGCTGGAAGTGGAGGATGATTTGTTCCGCGTATCCATCCGCTGGAAGATGGAGGAAACAGGCGGAGCCGGACAGGAGCCTGGGAGGGATCCTGAGAGGGAGCCTGTGCGGGAAGAACGGGAAACTGCGGCTGTGCCGGCAGAAGCGGGAGAACTGGATATGTCATGTATGCCTAATATGCCGGAAATACCGGAAATGTCGGAAATGCCGGAAATGCCGGGAGCAGCAGGTGCGCCGGGAAAGACGGCAGCAGATGTGCAGAAAGGAAATGTGAGAGCGTCTGCGGGAGCGGAAGCAGACCATGACATTGACATATCCGCAGGCACATTTGACATGGAAGGCGTGGTTTGGGGCGCTAAGGAGGCCCGGGAAGGTAAGAAGGACAAAGAAGAATAGAAGTAAAAGAAACACCTCATAGAAATCCCCTGTATCCATATCACAGGTTGTTCTATGAGGTGTTTCTGCTATACTAATTTAAAATATCCGCCATGGGGCACAAAGGATTTATGGCTGGATATTATCCGAATCCGGATTAGGATTGAGGGCCTTCTGCCCGCTTCCAAGGATAATATCAGGGGCGCCGGTCAGGTTCACGTTCCGGTTGACTTTGGCGTCATATGTATCCGCCTTCATGATTTCTGCCAGGTCCACGCCGGTGGTTTCCTTCATGGATTCAAAGAGCTTTGCCATGACTACAGGCACGTTGCCGGCAATGGCCCCTATGCCGTTATCCGAATCATTGCCGCCTCCGATAATCGTAATCTTGTCAATCTGTGACAGAGGCTCTGCAATTTTTCCGGCGATGTCAGGAAGCACCTGAATCATCATCTCAGCCATGGCCGCCTTATTATACTTCTGGTAAGCCTCGGCTTTTTTCTCCATACCTTCTGCCTCAGCCAGTGCCTTGGCACGGATAGCGGCAGCCTCAGCCTCGCCCTTGGCACGGATACCTTCTGCCTCCTGGACCATGGAATACTTCTGTGCCTCAGCAATGGCCTTCTGCGCCTCAGCGTCTTTTTCACGCTCATACTGTTCCGCGTCAGCCTGGGCTTTCTTGGCCAGGGCCTCCTGCTCCTGCTCGTACTTCTTGGCTTCGGCCTCGCGCTGGCGTTTGGTCAGGCCGGCAGCGGCAGCCTGTTCAATGGCATACCGGTCCGCATCTGCTTTTTTGTTGATCTCAGCTTCCAGTGCCTGCTGCTGTACCAGTACTTCCTGTTTACGCAGTTCGGCCTCGCGTTCAGCCCTGGCAATCTGGGCGTTGACCGTGGCGGTCTGGATGGTTTTCTGCTGTTCCTGTTTCTGAATCTCGTAGGCAGCGTCGGCCTCTGCTTTTTTTGTATCGGACGCCTTCTGCAGTTCGGCCTTCTTGATGGCCAGCTCGTTGTTCTTCTGGGCTATCTCGGTCTCGGCAGCCACCCTTGCGTCATTGGCGGCATTGTCCGCAGCAGCCTGGGCAATGGCAATATCACGTTCTGCCTCTGCCTTGGCAATGGATGCGTCCTTGCGGATTTTGGAGGTGTTATCCATACCAAGATCCTGGATGAGTCCGTGTTCATCCGTCACGTTCTGGATGTTGCAGGAAAGGATGTCAATACCCAGCTTCTCCATGTCCTTTGAGGCCTTAATCATAACCTGGTCAGAGAAGGAATCACGGTCCGTGTTAATGGCCCTCAGCGTAAGCGTACCGATAATCTCACGCATGTTGCCCTGAAGGGAGTCCTGCAGGTCGGCGGCAATGTTTGCCGGCTCTTTGTTCAGGAAGTTCCTCATAGCCAGCTTCATCCGTTCGTCGTCGTCAGCCACCCGTATTTTGGCTACCGCATCCACCATAACATTGATGAAATCGTTGGTTGGGATGTATTCATCGGTCTTGATGTCCACTGTAATCTGTCCAAGGTACAGTTTATCCAGCTGTTCAAAAAACGGGATTTTGATGCCTGCCCGTCCTATGAGCACTCTTGGCTGCTTGCGCAGGCCGGATATGATGTATGCGTGGTCCGGCGGCGCCTTGACGTATCCCTGGGTAATGATGATGATGACCAGAATGACCGGGACAATAAATCCCAGTGAGGTGAGAATAAAGTCTAAATCGAACATAAGGACTCCTTTCTGCATGTAAAATTTTTTTATATTTGATAGGTACTATTGTACCATATGCTGGAAAATTAAGGAATAGAGGTTCTGAAAATCGACAGAATTTGTAGGAGAATATTAATAAATTTTCTGATATATAAAGACGGAATTAGCAAGTGTTGGGCTGCTTTGGAGATTGTTAAAAATTAGATTGTATATTGACAAGTACAATGGCCTTGTGATATTATGGAAAAAATACAAAAAAAGTTAGAATATACAAAAATTTTTAGGCACATTAATTTTTACCTGAATTCAAGACAGGAGGATGCGGTATGAAAATCAAAAGCGGACGCGGTCATTTACGATACCGCAGACGAGATAATTTTAAAAAGTCAGTAAAAGTTATACAGGGTCTTTTTGGCGGGAGTAACCGGTAAGGTTGCTCCCGCCTTAACTTTGTATAATTTTTCACAATACAATCCTCCGGACGCAATGGGGGAAACCTGCGGTGAGGGAGCCGACAGACAGACTGCAGCTGTCTGCCCGGCCAGCAGCGCAACGCTTTTAGAGGTGAGCCACTGCGCAAAACGGTCAAGGGACGGCCGTTTTCGTGCCAGTGGCATGTATTGCACACAAGCGCCGTATAACAGGCGGTAAGTGCTCATAACAAGGAGGAATGAAGTGATGGGTGAAAACACACATGCATGCTGCTGTGACCACAGTGAAGAAGCGCTGTTAAAGCGGATTGGCGAGTTGGCGGCAGAGTACAGGGGGAAAGAGGGGAGTCTGATACAGGTCCTTCACATGGCGCAGGGAATATATGGTTATCTGCCTCTGGAGGTCCAGAAGGTCATAGCGGACGCTCTGGACATCAGTCTGGCAGAGGTATCGGGGGTAGTGACGTTTTATTCTTTCTTTTCTACCCAGCCCAGAGGAGAACACACCATACGTGTCTGTCTGGGGACGGCCTGCTATGTAAGGGGCGGGAAGAAAATCGTAGAGCGGTTAAAGGAACTGCTGGATGTGGAAATAGGTGAGACCACGGCTGACAGGAGGTTTACCTTTGAGGTGGCCAGATGTATCGGGGCCTGCGGTCTGGCTCCGGCCATGTCAATTGACGACCAGGTTTACAAACAGGTAAATCCTGACAAACTGGAACAGATTCTGGAACGCTACTATGAAGAGGAGGGGCAGGAGTAATGGATGCAGTAAAAAACCGTGATGATTTATTAAGCATAAAAGAAGAATATCTGAGACGGCAAAAGTCCTACCGGCGTCAGGTGCTGGTGTGCGGCGGAGCAGGGTGCATATCCTCTAACTGCGGGGAAGTAAGGGATGCGCTTATAAAGTCAGTGAGTACATATAAGCTGGATGATGAGGTTAAGGTCATGGTCACCGGATGTATGGGTACATGCGCCATGGGTCCCGTCATCCTGGTTGAGCCGGAGGGAATCTTCTACACAAAGATGAATCCTGAAAAAGCAGAGGACGTGGTAGCCAGGCATCTTCTGAAGGATGAGGTGTGCGAGGAATATACATATTTTGATGAGGACGAGGGGGTCCATGTGCCGAGGATGGAGGATATTCCCTTCTTCAAGGGCCAGGTGCGTGTGGCGCTGAGAAACTGCGGACACATGGAGTATGCTTCCCTGGAGGCATACATATCCAGGGACGGATACGGCGCCCTGGCAAGGGCGCTGTCGGAGATGACGCCGGCCCGGGTGGTGGAAGAGATGAAGGCTTCTGGCCTCAGAGGGCGCGGCGGCGCCGGATTCCCTACCGGAGTGAAGTGGGAAGCAGGTATGAAGGCTGTGTCTGAGGACGGACGCAAATTCATGGTCTGTAATGCGGATGAGGGGGATCCCGGCGCATTTATGGACAGAAGCATCCTGGAGGGCGACCCGCACAGCATTATCGAGGGCATGATGTTAGGCGGATATGCCATAGGAGCTTCCAAGGGGTATGTGTATGTGAGGGCAGAGTATCCCATCGCGGTGGAGCGGCTGGGCAATGCCATTGACCAGGCCAGGAAAGCGGGTATCCTGGGAGAGAACGTGATGGGAAGCGGTTTTTCCTTTGACCTGGAAATCCGCATCGGCGCAGGCGCCTTTGTCTGCGGCGAGGAAACCTCCCTTCTGGCGTCCATCGAGGGAAAACGGGGAGAGCCAAGGCAGAAGCCGCCGTTCCCCTTTGAAAAGGGCTTGTTTGAAAGTCCCACCATCATTAACAATGTGGAAACCCTGGCAAATGCAGCGCCCATTATTCTGAACGGCTCACAGTGGTACAGGGGATTCGGCACGGAAAAGAGCGCGGGCACAAAGGTATTTGCCCTGGCGGGAGATATTGTCAATGCAGGTATTATCGAGGTTCCCATGGGTACGATTCTGGGAGATATCATATACAAGATTGGCGGCGGAATCATTGGGGGCAAAAAATTCAAGGCCATTCAGTCCGGCGGTCCCTCCGGCGGATGTCTGACCAAGACACATCTGAACACGCCTGTGGATTATGAATCCCTGTCCAGTCTGGGGGCAATCATGGGTTCCGGCGGACTTATTGTCATGAATGAGGACACCTGTATGGTGGATACAGCGCGGTATTTCATGGACTTTATCTGCGATGAATCCTGCGGAAAATGCCTTCCCTGCCGCAACGGCACCAGAAGGATGCTGGAAATACTGGAGCGCATCACCGAGGGAAAGGGGCGGCCTGAGGACCTGGAGCTTCTGGAGGAGCTGGCCGGAACCATTCAGCAGACAGCCATGTGCGGCCTGGGGCAGACGGCGCCCAATCCGGTTCTGTCCACCCTCAAATATTTCCGCAGCGAATATGAGGCCCACATCTATGAAAAGCATTGCAGCGCAGGCGTCTGCGCCGAGCTTCAGACCTCGCCCTGCCGCAATGCATGTCCTGCCAATGTATTCATACCCGGATATATGTCCCTGCTGGCAGCCGGCAGAACCGAGGACGCGTACCGCCTGATTCGTCAGGATAACCCGTTCCCGGCTGTGTGCGGACGTGTCTGTACCCATCCGTGTGAGGACCATTGCCGGCGCGCCCAGGTGGATGAGCCTCTGGCTATCTGCAGTGTGAAGCGTTTCATCGGAGATTATGCGCTGCGGGATGAGTACAATGTGCCTCTGGTTGAACCCAGACCGGCTACCGGAAAACGCATATCCGTTATCGGAGCAGGTCCTTCAGGCCTTACATGCGCTTACTATCTGGCGAATATGGGCCATGAGGTTCATGTGTACGAGGCAGAGTCCGTGGCGGGCGGCGTTCTGTACTGGGGCATTCCGGAGTACCGTCTGCCAAAGGCCGTGCTGCAGAAGGAGATTCATGCAATTGAGAGGAGCGGTGTGCAGATTCACCTGAATACCAGGATAGGATCTGACATTACCTTTGAGGATATGAAGAAACAGTCGGACGCAGTGTACATTGCTTCCGGAACCCAGGTATCCAGGCTGCTTGATGTACCGGGCGAGGACCTTAAGGGTGTGGAAAGCGGGCTTGGATTCTTAAAGCGCATCGGCCTTAAGAGGGATATGTCCGTGCCCAACAAGCTGGTGGTAATCGGCGGCGGCAGCACGGCCATGGATGTGGCCAGGACCGCGGTGCGTCTGGGAACCTCAGAAGTAACTGTGATTTACCGCAGGTCTGAGAAGGAGATGCCTGCCGGAAAGGATGAAATCATCGAGGCCAGGGAAGAAGGCGTGAAGCTGATCGCCATGGCGTCACCGGTGGAATTCCTGGGAGCCGATGGAAAAGTGACAGGCATTCACCTGGTCCGCAGGAAAGAGACTGATTATGGAAGCGACGGGCGCAGGCGCACGGCTCATATTCCGGATTCTGACTTTTTCCTGGAGTGCGACGGCATCGTTACAGCCATCAACCAGGATGTGGATCATCAGGTTTACCGCACCACTCATGTGGAGGTGGCTAAGAACGGTAAGCTGGATATCGGCAGGTTTACATCTGAGACAGGAGAGTCGGGCGTGTTTGCAGGAGGCGATGTAAGCCCATGGGGCGCCAATGTTGTGATTCACGCCATTGCAGACGGCAAGAAAGCTGCCATGAAGATTGATCAGTACCTTGGAGGCAAGGGCGAGCTGAATATGGGCGAGTGGTTTGATATACCTGAGATAGCGGATATTGAAGTCAATGAACCCCATAAGCGTTTCCCGACCAGGTGTCTGTCCGTGGAGGAGCGCAAGGACAATTTCAGGGAAGTGAACTGCGGATTCCACAAGCTGGATGCCATGGGCGAGGCTCTCAGGTGCCTGCACTGCGACAGGAGATAGGAGGTAGATTATGATACATGTAACGATAAATGGAAAACCGGTGGAGGTTTCAGAGGGCTCCACCATTATGGAAGCGGCTGAGACAGTGGGAATCAGGATTCCCAGTCTGTGCCATATGAAGAATGTCCATCAGTACGGCTCCTGCCGTATCTGTGTTGTGGAAGTGGAGGGAATGAAGAACCTTCAGGCCTCCTGCATGGCTAAGGTAAGGGAGGGAATGGTCATAAGAACCCATTCTCCCAAGGTGCTGGCTGCCAGAAAGGTACTGTATGAGCTGCTGCTGTCCAATCATCCCAAGGATTGTCTCAACTGCAGCAGGAATACCAACTGTGAGCTTCAGGAGCTGGGCTATGAGCTGGGAGTCAGCGAGAGCCGGTTTGAGGGAGCCATGACCAAGCCCATGGTGGATATTTCCCCGTCCATCACAAGGGATACCAGCAAATGCGTTCTCTGCCGGAGGTGTGTCACTGTGTGTACCCAGATTCAGAAGGTGGGAGCGATCCAGGCCCAGAACCGCGGATTTGATACGGTGGTAAGCCCGGCCATGGGGCTGCCTCTTAACTCCACAGCCTGCGCCATGTGCGGCCAGTGTACTGTGGTCTGCCCCACCGGAGCCTTGAAGGAGACAGACGGCCTTGCACCGGTGTGGCGGGCGCTGGCTGACCCTGAAAAGAGAGTGGTGGTCCAGGTGGCCCCGGCAGTGAGGGCTGCTCTGGGTGAAGAGTTCGGCCTGCCGGTGGGAACCCCTGTCACCGGGAAAATGGCAACGGCTCTTCACGAAATCGGGTTTGACGATGTGTTTGACACCCTGTTTTCCGCCGACCTTACCATATTGGAGGAGGGAACAGAACTTTTAGGCCGCCTGAACGCAGCTCTGAAGGGGGATGAGTCCCAAAAGGAAAAGGCGGTACTTCCTATGATTACCAGCTGTTCTCCTGGCTGGATCAAGCATATCGAGCATCAGTTCCCGGAGGAGTTAGACCATCTGTCCACCTGCAAGAGTCCTCATACCATGCTGGGCGCCGTGGTAAAATCCTTCTATGCAGAGCGCACCGCAACCGCGCCGGAAAACATGTTTGTGGTATCTGTCATGCCCTGTACAGCCAAAAAGTACGAAATACAGCGCCCGGAAATGGAAGTGGACGGCAACCGCGATGTGGACGCCGTACTGACCACCAGGGAGCTGGCCCGTATGATAAAGACGGCAGGCATTGATTTTGTGAATCTTCCGGAGGGTGAGTTTGACGCGCCTCTGGGACTGGGAACAGGAGCAGCTGATATATTTGGCGTAACCGGAGGCGTTATGGAAGCAGCTCTGCGTACGGTATACGAAGTGGTGACCGGAAAGGAACTTCCCTTTGACAAGCTGCATGTGGCGCCTATAGTGGGACTGGAACAGGTAAAGACAGCCTCCATCACAATTGAGGATACGCTTCCTGCATACGAACATTTAAAGGGAGTAACCGTGAATGTGGCGGTAACCAGCGGACTGGAAGGCGCCTCCATGCTTATGGATGAGGTGGCGGCAGGCACATCGCCCTATCATTTCATAGAGGTAATGGGATGTCCGGGAGGCTGCATAAACGGCGGCGGACAGCCAAGATGCACGGAGGAGAATTACCGTGAAAAACGTTCAAACGCTCTCTACAGTGAGGATGAGCGCAAGGTGCTGCGCAAATCCCATGAGAACCCTGATTTGATGAAGCTCTACAGCGAATATCTGGGTGAACCCAATGGACATTTGTCCCACCATCTGCTGCATACCCACTATGTGAAGCGGGGAAAATATAACCAGCTGGTTTAGCGGATGAATGGACGGAGGGAAGGATTGGACTTTGAGGTTGGAGTTTAAGTAAAGAGCAGCCTGCGGCCGGGAAACCATGTGATTCATTTCCCGGCCGCTGCTGTTTGAAAAGGAAGTTTTTTGCGGCTGGGGGTATGGATGAATTTCTACTTTGAGATTGCAATAGGCGCACCGACATGCTATATAAAAAAAACCAGATGCCGGGGCGCCAACGCGCCAACGCATATGAGGGATCGCCGCCATAATTGTATAAGAATAAAAATCTAAGTTCTGATAACAGAATTCTGTCAAAATCAAATTACGTAGTATCTATGTAAAAATCTGCCCGCTGTACCGGGTGTAAAATCCAACGAATCAAGTAAAAAAAGTAACTATAAATTGTGTGATATCAGGCAGGGCGCCCTTGTCCGGCAGGGTGATATTAAGTATAGTGAAGGTAGGTTCCTGTATGGTTTGCCGGAACAGGAGGCTGAATGGGTGGATCATGGATACATCTGAAATTTGAGAGTGACAGCATAACGGAACGTGATTTGCGGCGTTTTCGTGAGTACGAGGCATATATAGGCATGATTTACAAGGTGCCGGCTGCAACATTAGTGCTGTGTACATCAATGGAAATCAGCGAACGCATCTGCCGCGGCATGGATATACTGGAGAGTCCGGGATTGGATATGAAGGAAGAGGACGTCAAGAGAATGCAGTCCGTGCAGTACGCATTGGCAGTTAAGTTTCTGGATCGGAACCAGCTAATGGATGTAAAGGAGAAGATAGGAATGACAATACTGGGACAGATGCTTTTTGAGGATGGAGAGAAAAAAGGAATGGAGCGGGGCGTGGAATAAGGGGTGGAAAGGCTTAGCAGATTTACGCTTCTTCTTATGAATGAAAAGCGGTATGATGACGCGGAAAAAGTGTTAAAGGACAAGGAATACAGAGACAAGATGTTTAAAAGGCTGGGAGTCTGATGGGCTGCGGGCAAGGGACATCGGATGGGATATTTAGTGGAGGTGTTTGAGGCAGGAAGTTTTCTGACATATGACAGGGCGCACTATGTATCAGAGCGCAGAGTAAAACAGAGCGCAGAACAAAACAGCGGACCCGGGACATAATCCCGGAGTCCGCTGTTCGCATATATAGGACTCATAAAAACTGATAGAAATTAATTATGCTCAAAATGCGTCCCATTTTTCAGCACATCGATCTGTTCCTTCCTGAATTGCTCGGCCAGCTGCAGGGAGTTGATGATTTTATTGTACTGTTCATTGCAGCGGTCGGCAGCCATGCGCAGGGACAGCAGCATTTTCCGGCAGGAGCTTTGGGCGGGGGAACCTTCGCTCCGTTTGTTTGCCACGGAGCTGCGCGGTGACTGTAAGGATGCCCATTCTGATTCTGTCAGCGTGGTGTCATGGCCCAGATGCTGTTTGCTGCTTTTGTTGAGCTGCTTTAAGGTGATTTTACTGCTGGGATTATCACCCTGGGCCCGGACGGCTGAGGCGATGATATTGTGGGCGCTGCGGAACGGTATGCGGTCCTTTTGCACCAGAAAATCTGCCATATCCGTCAAAATGGAGTCATTCATGCTGGCTGTAAATTCCATCCGGTCGTAGTGGAAGGTGATGTCCTGCAGTGTTCCGATGGACAATTCCAGCATTCCGGTGACTTGTTCCACCGCATCCCAGAATGGGGGCATACATTCAAAAAGGTCCCTGCAATGACCATAGCTGGTTCCCTTCAGGCACATTGCAATATCCAGATAAGTGCTGGTCAGGTGGGAGGATTTGCTCTTTATGTGTTCGATTGACAGAGGATTTTTTTTCTGGGGCATGATGCTGCTGCAGCAGGAATAAGCATCGGAAAAGCTTACATAGTTAAATTCTGCTGTGGACCAGAGGTACAAATCCTGGGCAAAGCGCGACAGGGTGGATCCCATGGTGGAAAAATCAGCGGCAAGCTCCAAAAGATAATCCCTGGTGGCCACCGCGTCCAGCGTGTTGGTTATAATGCCGTCAAAGCCCAGAAGCTGGGCGGTGTATTCACGGTTGATGGGAAAGGAAGTTCCGGCCATGGCACAGGCTCCAAGGGGGGAACGGTTCAGGTTCTGATAAGCAGACAGCAGCCTGTCCATATCCCGCACCAGGGCTTCTGCTATAGCCAGGAAATAATGGTCCAGGGTTATGGGCTGGGCCGGCATGCAGTGGGTATACCCTGTGATGATACGTCCCTGATTTTCTTCGGCAAGAGCCAGCAAACGGCGTATCAGTGCCAGAAGCCGCTCGTAAACCGCAAGCATGCTGTCACGGATGCTCATTCGCATTACAGTTGGAGTCATATCGTTGCGGCTTCTGCCGGTATATATTTTTCCGGCCAGATCGATTCCCAGATGGGAAATCAGATATTGTTCAAAATTTAAGAAATAATCCTCGTTAAGCGGATTAAAGCCAATGGTCTGCGGATGCATATCCATCAGGGGGACAATGAAATCCAGGGCATTTTTTCCGTCTTCCTGGGATATCAGCTTTTGCTCGCACAGCATCAGTATATGGCTGATGTGGGTCAGCAGAAGGTTCTGGTAGGAATGCTCCATGTCATCCTGAAGAATGGGCATATAAATATATTTGCACACAGAATCACTGGGCTGTGTGGAAAGTCTGTTCCTGGAATAAGCGGGCTGTGTGACGTATGTGCCCGAACCCTGTTTGCGCATTAAAAGGCCGCCCTCTACCATTTTATTTACAGCCTGGCGTATGGTAGTGCGGCTGACCCCAAAATACTGGCATAATTCTGTTTCTGTGGGAAGCTTAAATCCAGAAGGCCACTCACCTGATTCGATTTTTGTCCGGATATAAGTCTCTACCTGATAGTAAAGAGAAACTCCTTTTTGATTAAAAGAGGTATTGGACAAGGGGATAACCTCCCTTCATAGGTAATATTTTGAATATTATATCATTGATTTGAATGCGTTTCAAGCAATATCAGGTTTTTGGGCTGTTTGTACATGTGAATACATATCTAAATAGATATATATTGTGGAATGTAAGAGAAAAAATAATTTGCTGTAAATTGCTGTTAAAAATACGACAGGGAGGGGGATAATCCGGCAATTATCGGTATAACTTAACAATTAATCAAAAAAATATCGTTATATAGTTGACAATATTAGACATATCATATAGAATATAGGTATCGTAAATGATATGAATTTACATCATTCAAAAAAACTATAAGAGGAGGAAATGTATGAAGAAGCTGGGAAAAACACTGATCCAAGTGCAGTATGGCGCGTCAATTGTGGCTGCTCTCATGTTGTTGGTCATGATAGGCTACGAGGTATTCGCGCGATACGTACTGAAATCATCACTGATGGGCATTGAGGAATTGATGTTATTTCCTATTATATGGCTTTACATGCTGGGCGGCGCCAATGCTTCCTATGAGAAAAGCCATATTGAGTGTGGAATCCTGACCCTTTATATCAAGAAGGAACGCTCAAAACTGATTTTTGATGCAATCAAACGTACATTGTGTATCATTATTCTCGCCTGGATTTGTTACTGGGGATTCTATTTCTTTTCCTATTCCCTGAAAACCTGGAAGCTGGCTGACATTACATACGCCCCTCTGTTTTTTGCCAATATAGCGCTTACCGTAGGATTTGTGCTGATGTTTATTTATGCGGCAAGGGATGTATATATGGCCTACCGGGCTTTGTTTGGTCAAATGAAAAACAAGGATGAAGCAAGGGAAGGAGGTGAAAACCTATGACTTCTCTGTCAATCATACTTATGGATGTAATATTACTGGTTTTTCTTCTGATGCTGAGCATCCCCCTTCCGGTCTGCTTTGCCGGCGCATTGCTGTTTTTGAGCCTCTTTGGTGACGTATCCATGAAGACCATGCTGATTTGGGTATTTTCCCAGTCCACGGGAACCGTGCTCCTGGCCAGTCCCCTATTCATCCTGGCGGGAACGTATATGGGCGGCAGCGGGATAGCAAAACGCTTGCTGGACTGTGTAGACGCATTTGTGGGCCACATCAAATCCGGCCTGGGCGTGGTGGCTGTTCTTGTGTGCGCCATTATGGGAGCCATATCAGGAAGCGGATTTACGGGCGTGGCGGCTACCGGCCCTATCATGATTCCTAAGATGGAAGAACAGGGCTACCCCAGGGGATATGCGACAGCACTGGTAACGGTATCCTCTGTTCTGGGGCTTCTGATTCCTCCCAGCGTTGTTATGATTATGTTTGGATGGGTGACGGAATGCTCGATTCTTGCCTGCTTTTTATCCACTCTTGGTCCGGGGCTTATCATTACGGCTTTATTTTGCATCATACATGTATTCTGGAGCCGCCAGTTTGATTTGAAAGTAACGGAAAAGAAACCTTTTGGGGAATTTGCGTCAAACGCCGGAAAAATGACCTTTAAGGCTGTACCGGCCCTTATTATGCCCCTCATCATACTGGGAGGAATCTATGGGGGTGTCTTTACTCCCACCGAGGCGGCAGCCATGGCAGCCATCTATTCCATTCCCATTGGATTGTGGGTGTATAAGGCCTGTACATTTAAGGGCTTCCTGGCAATGACAAAAGAGGCCACCAGCACGGTTGGCTCCATTATGGTCATGATTGTATGCTGCCTGATGCTGAGCCGCGTGTTTACCGTATATCGTGTTCCTGAGCTGGTTTTAGAACTTCTGATGAGCATTACCACCAATAAATATATACTGCTGTTCATCATTGACGTCTTTCTGTTTATTGTAGGAATGATAGTAAATGACACTACGGGAGTTTTGATATGCGCGCCCCTGCTTATGCCTGTTATGAACCAGCTGGGAATCAGCCCTATTCACTTTGCCTCTATTATGGGTGTGAATCTTGCCATGGGCGGAGTTACGCCCCCGTACGCAAGCATCCTTTATCTGGGAATGAGGATAGGAAAGGCCGAATTCCATGAGATTCTGAAACCTACCATGACATTTTTGATACTGGGTTATGTACCCATTGTGTTTCTCGTCACCTATTGGCCGGATTTGGCCCTTGCGATTCCGAGAATGGCTGGTTTTGCTGTATAAGAAAATGATTTCTTACCATAAAAAAGGAGAATACTATGAAAAATATTAAAAGAGGACTTTCTATAGCGATTGTTGCGGCAATGGTATTAGGCATGACAGCATGCGGCGGTTCCGGCAAGACGGAAAGCGCGGGCAAGGCCGCTGAGAAAAAATCATTTTCATTGAAGCTCAGCCACTACCGGGCAGAGGGGTCGCCGGCGGATATCAATGCCAAGGAATTTGCAGATAACGTTAAGGCGGCTGACGATTCCCTGGAGGTGGTGGTATATCCCGCTGCGCAGCTGGGAGATTATACAGCAGTCCAGGAGCTGGTAAGTGTGGGAGATGTGGAGATGCAGATGGCCACCCTCAGCTCCACTGTGGATAAATACCTGGGAATCACAAGTGCACCCTATATATGCGCTACCTGGGATGAAGCAAAGGCAATTTTCAGCCGTGACAGTGATTTTACGGAAACCATCCGGACACATCTGGAAGACCAGAACATTAAACTGCTGTCAGTTTATCCCCTGTACTTTGGAGGCGCAATCCTGAATAAGGAACCAAATCAGCCGGCAAATCTGGATGTAAGGGAAGGATATAAGGTCCGCTGCCAGACCATGAAGGGCGCGGAGCTGGTGACAAACATGCTGGGCTACAATGCAACCCCAATGGCCCTTAACGACTGCTTTACCGCCCTGCAGACCGGGGTCATTGACGGAATGATTGGATCCGGAGCAGAAGGATATTACAGCAGCTACCGGGATGTGGCGACCTACTATCTGCCATACAATGATCATTTTGAGGTTTGGTACCTGTATATCAATCTGGACAAATGGAATGAGATGACAACCGAGCAGCAGGACGCTTTGCAGACCGCGGCCAATAAACTGGAAGATGACAGGTGGGAGGTAGCGCCCAAGGAAACCGCGGAGTATGAGAAGAAACTGGAAGACTATGGCGTCAAGATTATTGAGTTTACAGATGATGAGCTTCAGAATTTCTATAACAAATGCTGGGAGTCTGTATGGCCTGAACTGACTGAATTATATGGGGAAGACGCTGTGGAGCTTGTGAAAAATCTGAAGGCAGAAGCCAAATAATGCTGTTTGCAAGGAGGAACCAGACATGGGTCACCCATTCCGTTGTATTACCAATAATCCAATGCTTATAGACCGCGGTTTCACGGACCTGGAGTATTACGAGACAGATGTATTGGAACTGTTCAGAGTGGTTTTTCAGAAGGTAAATTGCGGATACCGTCTTCTTACGCATCCGCTGACAGGAAGCATCCGGCCGGACATCACACCCTATAAGACGGTTCTGCTGTCGGGGACGGCGGGGACCATTGATATGGAATCAGTGACCCTGATTGGGAAGGCCATCCGCTATGCTGAGGATTTGTACAGGCTGAGGGATATACCTGTTTACAAAAAATGGGGAAAGGCAGCCCGGGAAGACTTTCAGCTCATTGATTTATCCATCATTGAGCGGGCGCTGGAAGTGGAGGAAATGGGAAAATAAACTGATATTGGAGGAAACATAATGAAACTGACATTGAATAAATTTCATGTGCAGGACATCCAATTTGCAGAAGCAAGCAGCTTTTGCAGCGGTGTCTTATACATAAATAAAGCAGAATTGGCTGAGTATCTCATGGAAGATACCAATATCCGCAGTGTGGATTTTGATATAGCAAGGCCAGGGGAGTCTGTGAGAATCGTTCCCATCAAGGATGTGGTTCAGCCCCGCTTCAAGCAGAGCGGCTCAGGACAGGTATTTCCCGGATTTGTAGGAGATGTGGAAACGGTTGGAAATGGGGAGACGAATGTGCTGGAAGATTGCGCGGTTGCCACCTCAGGAAAAATTGTGGCATTCCAGGAAGGCATCATTGATATGTCCGGGCCGGGAGCGGAATTTAACAGTTTTTCAAAGATGAACATACTGGTACCGCTGATATACCCGGTGGAAGGCCTGGACAAGCATACCCACGAAGCCACGGTCCGCATCGCAGGTCTTAAGACGGCTGCGTATATGGCTAAGACAACCCTGGGGCTGGAACCGGATGAGAAGGAAGTATTTGAACATGAGAGCATTTTGGAAATGGGACAGAAGTATCCGCATCTGCCCAAGGTTGTATATGTGGATATGGTACAGTGCCAGGGATTGATGCATGATACGTATGTATATGGCCTCAATGTGAAAGGAATCCTTTCCACTATGATTGGTCCCCTGGAGGTGCTGGATGGAGCTATTATAAGCGGAAACTGCGCTGCTCCCGGACATAAGAATGCTACCATCCATCATGAGAATAATCCCATCATACTGGATTTGCTGCGCAGGCATGGGAAGGAGCTGTGCTTTGTGGGCGTTCTGCTGAGCAATGAGAGCGCCATGCTGAAAGAAAAGAAACGGGCGGCGTATTATACCAGCAGCCTGTCCCAACTGTTAGGTGTGGATGGTGTGATTGTCAGCGAGGAAGGCGGCGGTAATCCTGAAACAGATTTGATGTTCAACTGCAGACTCCATGAGAATAAGGGAATCAAGACCGTTTTGGTTACGGATGAGTACTGCGGGCGTGACGGAGCATCCCAGGGACTGGCGGATGTGACCCCGGAGGCAGATGCAGTGGTAACAAATGGAAACGGCAATCAGTTTGTGGTACTGCCAAAGATGGAACGGGTGATTGGAGACATAGAGACTGTCCGCATCATCACAGGAGGAAATGTGGACAGCATCGGTGAGGACGGAACTGTTTCGGTTGAGATTGCGGCTATCATGGGCTCATGCTGTGAGATGGGCTATGAGCATATGACAACACGTTTGCGGTAGAGGAGAAACCATATGAAGAGAATTGTACATTATCTGAATCAGTTTTATGGTCAGATTGGTGGAGAGGAGTTTGCCGACCAGGAACCAATCCTGCGAGAAGGCATTGTGGGACCCGGCACAGGGCTGCAGGCTGTTCTGGGGGAAAAGGCTGAGATTGTGGCCACTATTATCTGTGGGGACAACTATTTTGCGGATCACCAGGAAGACGCACTGGAAACAATACTGACCATGACAGAGGGACTGGAGCCGGATATGTTTATAGCGGGTCCGGGGTTCAATGCGGGGCGCTATGGCCTGGCCTGCGCAACTATCTGCGCTGAGGTTAAGAAACGCCTTTCCATTCCGGTTCTGACTGCATTGTACCCGGAGAATCCGGGGGCTGAAATGTTCCGCAGTAAGATATATATTGTGGAAACATCCATCTCTGCCGCAGGTATGCGTCAGGCGCTGCCTGTCATGGGTACGCTGGCGGAAAAACTGCTTGAAGGCGGGGAAATCGGATTTCCGGAGGAAGAAGGATATATTGCTCAGGGATTCCGTGTGAATGTGCACACAAAAAAGAACGGAGCAGAGCGGGCAGTGGACATGATGATCAAGAAGCTGCGTGGGGAACCGTATGTCACCGAGCTTCCCATGCCTGTATTTGACCGTGTAAAGCCTGCTCCTGCTGTGAAAGATATGGCTCATGCCAGAATTGCGCTGATTACATCCGGCGGTATTGTGCCTCAGGGAAATCCGGACCATATCCCGTCCGCCAATGCCGGCATATATGGTATCTACGACATAGAGAACCTGGACCGTCTGACCAGTGAAGGTTTCATGACTGTCCATGGGGGATATGATCCTGTATATGCAACAGAGGATCCGAACCGTGTCCTGCCCCTGGATGTATGCAGGGAGATTGAGCGGGACGGGGAAATCGGGGAACTCTACGGACGCTACTACAGTACGGTTGGCAACACCACTGCGGTTAGCAGCGCCAAGCGATTTGCTGAGGAGATTGCCCAGGATATGATACGCAATAAAGTCCAGGCGGCAATTCTCACATCCAACTGAGGGACCTGTACTCGTTGCGGCGCAACGATGGCTAAGACAATAGAGAGTTTTGGAATTCCGGTTGTACATATCTGTTCCATTGTACCCATCTCCATGGCAGTAGGAGCAAACAGAATCATACCCGCAGTGGGAATTCCGTATCCTGTGGGAAATCCGGGCCTTCCAAAAGAGGAAGAGCTTCAGGTGAGGAGGCGCATTGTTAAAAAGGCGCTGGAAGCATTGTCCACGGATATTGAAGAGCAGACGGTATTTGAATGAGCAGGAACCATATGAACCATTGGCTGAAGAATGAGACGTTGAGGCGCTGCCTGTTTCCCCTGGCATTTGTATGCATCTTCATTGTGTGGAGACTGGCGGAACACGGTGTACGGAGTGTATGGGTTTACCTGCTTCTGACGGTTGGCGTCATATGCCTGGCTCTGGACCGCGTTTTTAAGCCCTGGGAGCATGACAGGATGAGAAAACGGCAGGAGCGAGACCGTGGTTTAGAAGACAATAGCATAAAAAAACAGGGGTTGAATCAGTGATTCAGCCGGAAGCGGATGCAGGAGTGGCCATTGCATCCGCTTCTTTTATTCTGCGCCCAGGCTTTGTTCTGCCAATATTTTGTTCTGCCTGAATTCTGTACCCGTTATTTTCCCTCGTTTTTTCCTCTATGCAGCGGAAAAATCAAATTTTATCTTTTTATCCCGACTTGCTATAATGAGTTCATAAAAGACAGGAGGGATTAAACGTGAACGATTTTTTATGGGGAGGAGCAACGGCCTCCTACCAATGCGAGGGAGGCTGGCAGGAAGGCGGAAGAGTGGAATCCATGTGGGATGTGTATTTGCACGAAAACCATCTGGAAAACGGGGACGTGGCCAGCGACCATTACCACCGCTTCAGGGAAGACATCCGCATGATGAAGGAAGGGGGACAGAACAGCTACCGCTTTTCACTGGCCTGGCCCAGAATTATCAAAAACAGGGAAGGGGAAGTGAACCAGGAGGGCGTTGATTTTTACAACCGGCTCATCGACGCCTGTCTGGAATATGGAATCACACCCATGGTAACTATTTTTCACTGGGACCTGCCCCAATACCTGGAGGAAAAGGGAGGATGGCTGAACCGTGATACGTGTGTGGCCTACACCCACTATGCAAAGGTATGCTTTGAACGGTTTGGGGACCGGGTAAAGCTGTGGGCAACCTTTAATGAACCAAGATATTATACCAACAGCGGTTATCTGATTGGCAATTATCCTCCGGGACATCAGGACATCCAGGAGACTGTCACTGCATCCTACTATATGATGCTGGCCTCGGCCATGGCTGTGGAGGCATTCAGGACGGGCGGATATGACGGACAGATTGGAATTGTGCACAGCTTTTCTCCTGTCTATACCACGGACACAAGCGTGGAATCGGCCATAGCCAGGAGATTTGCCGATAATTTCTATAATAACTGGATATTGGATACGGCAGCCATTGGGGAGATTCCGGGAGATTTGCTGGGAGAGCTTAAAAAGACCTGCGACCTGTCCATGATGATTCCGGAGGACTTGGCTGTCATCCGCCGGAACAGGGTGGACTATCTTGGGCTGAACTACTATGCCAGGGTCATGGTGAAACCTTATGAGAGCGGGGAGACAACCCTGATTGTCAATAACCAGGGAAAGAAGGCAAAGGGAACCTCGCAGACCATTATTAAGGGCTGGTTTGAGCAGGTAAGGCCGGAGAGCAGCCGCTATACTGAGTGGGATACTGAGATATTTCCCGAGGGGCTGTATGAGGGGATACGACAGGTATGGAATAAATACCATCTGCCCATCTATATCACGGAAAATGGTATCGGACTCTATGAGGACACATCAGTGAACCAGGTGGAGGATGATGACAGGATTGAGTTTATGGACATGCATATTGCGGCGGTGTTAAAAGCCAAAGAGGGAGGCTGCGATGTGCGGGGGTACTATGCCTGGTCGCCGTTTGATTTGTATTCATGGAAAAATGGAACTGAGAAGCGCTATGGCCTGGTTGCCATTGATTATGAAAACGGCCTGGAGCGGAGACCGAAAAAAAGCTATTACTGGTACAAGAATGTAATTGAAACGGATGGAAAACATATTACAGGAAAATAATGGGGGAGTGTTATATGAATATACAGAGTATGAGCGTTTCAATGGAAAAATATGTGATGCCTCTTGCCAACAAGCTGGGGAATGAGATACACCTGCGGGCAATCCGGGACGCCTTTATGTCCCTTCTGCCCATCACCTTTACAGGAGGTATTGCAGCTGTACTGAGCTCTGCTCCTTCCGTGGACGCGGCCGGAACAGGAATCACCCTGGCCTGGGCCAGGTTCGTGGAAAGCAACAGCATGATTTTCTCCTGGATTAACGCACTGACCTTGGGGGCCATGTCCCTTTATATCTGCATCGGAATCATTCATTTCCTGTGCAAGAGCCGGAAGATAGAGTCGTTTCTGCCTATTCTTTTAGGTGTCTGCGGCTTTCTGATGCTTATTGTGGAGCCCATGTCCCTGGGATGGGACGGAAAAATGGCGGAGCTGTCCTATATGGACGGCAAGGGATTGATTCCGGCCATGTTCATATCCATTCTGACCGCGGATTTATACTGTTACATGAGAAAACGGGATTTTGGAAAAATTTCCCTGCCGGATACGGTGCCGGCTTCCCTCTCGGATGTATTTGCCTCCATCGTGCCGGGGGCGGTGCTGATGGTAATATATATAGCATTGTACGCCATAATGAATAAGGCAGGAACCACGCTGCCCAAGCTGATATACAATGCCATTTCCCCGTCCCTGACAGCAGCGGACAGTGTTGGTTTTACCATTATCATAACACTGATGGTACATATTTTCTGGTTTTTCGGCATCCATGACGCTGCCCTTTCAGGTGTGCTTGCGCCTATCCGCGACGGCAATTTATCCATAAACGCGGCTGCCCATGCAGCCGGGCAGGCCCTTCCATCCATATTTACCACGCCATTCTGGGTATATTTTGTGGTGATTGGAGGATGCGGATCCGTGCTGGCATTGACGGCACTGCTGTGTTTTTCAAAATCAAAACAGTTAAAGACCATTGGAAGGCTGGGAATTGTGCCTGCATTTTTCAATATCTCGGAACCTGTTATCTTTGGTCTGCCCCTTATGCTGAATCCGGTATTTTTTGTTCCCTTCCTGCTGACCTCGGTCATCAACGGTACGGCTGCGTATCTGACCATGCAGGTAGGCCTGATTGGAAAGAGCTTTGCCATGCTGTCCTGGCAGATGCCTTCTGTCATCGGAGCATTTTTCTCAACCATGGACTGGAAAGCGCCGCTGCTTATCCTGGTGCTGATTGTGGTTGACGGGCTGGTGTATTTCCCGTTTTTTAAGATTTATGAGAAGAATCTGGTTAAGCTGGAGAGCGGGGAAGAGGACATTTAAACTATAAATATAATATCAATCAAAAAAGGAGGATTTAAAAATATGAAACGAATCGTATTATTGTGCAATGGCGGTTTATCCACCGGAATCCTTGTGAAGAAAATGAAAGCAGCAGCAGAGGCGCAGGACTTTGCATGTGAGATTTCGGCTGCCCCTGTTTCCGACGCGGAAGCAGTTGGAGCTGAGGCCGACCTGATTCTCTTAGGACCCCAGGTGCGATTCCAGATGGAGACCGTAAAGAAGCAGGTGGCCTGTCCGGTGACAAGCATTGATCCTGTGTCATACGGAACAATGAATGGGGAGAAGGTATTAAATCAGGTTAAGAAAGAATTGGGGGAAGCGTGATGGAGGATATGGAACTGATATGCCTGCAGATTATCAGCAATGCGGGAGAGGCCAGGAGCGAGTCCATGGCTGCCCTGGCCGCTGCCAGAAACAGCAGGTTTGACGAGGCCGGGGAACATCTGGCGGCTGCCGGGGAGAAGATGAAAGAGGCCCACCATGTACATACCAGGCTGATTACTATGGATGCCAGCGGGGAGTTGGATAAAATAGGACTTATCATGATTCACAGCGAGGATATTATGATGGGGGCTGAAATTACATTGGCTCTGGCAAAGGAAATGGTGGAGATGTACAAAACACATTGAAAATAACAGCCTGGCGGGTCAGACACATTACCCGCCAGGCTGTTTCTGCTTTATATCTATTCCGTTAAATCAACAAATCCATAAACTGACGGCAATCCCTGATCTTTGCCAGTTTGTAAATGGTATTGGTCTTAAACAGATTATCAATCATCACATTATAGATGGGAATAATGGTATGGTTCCAGGTTGGCGCCAGGGCAAAAAGAAAGATGATCTTCACATTGTATTCGCCCCAGGGAAGCTTGTTTTTCAGCACACATACACAGACCGCGGTCCGTTTCGCGTTGTTTTCCATGGCATGGGCAAAGGCGAAACCCGGCTCAAAGGCAGTGGGAGCAATGGATTCGCGCTGCATGACGCTTTCCAGGAAGCCGGGTCCCACATAGCCCTGTTCCCGGAGTTTTCCGCACAGAAAGGCAACGGCGCTCCGGCGGGAATCGAACTCCATGTCGGTGAAGAACAGGGACGGTTTGAACAGCGTCCTAAAATAGGTTCGTATGCTGTTGACCTCGCTGTCTCTGACAACGGTGAGCAGTTTTTCCTTTTCATGATAGTTCAGAAAGTTCCTGCACAGGATTACCGGTACATCTGCGGGCTGGACGGGCAGGGGAACTGTGGTGAGGACAGCCAGGATATCCTTGGGCATTTCATGGGGATAATCAAAGACAGACCAAGTATAGGCAATCTGAAAACGGCACTCTCCCATATCCCCCAGGCGTTTGACCATGAGCTCCTTAATCTGTTTTCCATATGGATTAATCAGCCCCACCCTTTGCTCTGTCCTTCCGAGGTTTGTCTCCATGGCCCTTATGAAGTGGATGGCAAACAGGCTGATTTCGTCTTCGCTCAGGGATAGGCCTGAGAGATTTTTAAAACGGTCTGCAAAAAAGATGGCGATATCATATTCTAAGGGATATTTGGACTTGATGGTGGATAGGACAGGATTGATGACGTGCTGCCTGTGCCGTCTCCGTTCCAGGGCTCCGTGGAGCTGTTCTGTCATTTCGTGGCAGAAGTTCTTGTCAATGGTGAAGTCAAAGCCATATTCCACATTGATTTCTATTAGTATTTTCTCCAGCAGGCTTTCAGCCTGGCTGTCGGGCTGCTCCCTTACATAATAAAAATCATTTTGGAAGAGCCGGAAAAAATACTCATATTCTGATGGGGGAAAGGAAATAAAAAGCCGGGAACCCAGTTCTTCTAAAAAGTGTCTGCCCGTGCTTAAGGCGCCTTCTTCGGATGATTTGCCATAGGGCGTTTCGTGCATGACAGAAGGCGTTTCAGGCATGAAAAAGCCGCATACAGCCCGTTCCGCCATGACGGCAGTGTCAATTATCAGGCGGACGATAGTAGTGTCATAAAGATGCCGGCTAAGCAGGTCCAGTTCACGGAACATAAGTTCCTTCAGCTCCTTTAAATCAACAATGTCAAAAAAGGGCTGGAATTGTTCCATGTCAAAATAATGGTTAACATTCCGGTTCATGATATAGAGAGTGTAGTAGGAACGCTTTTCTTCTTCTGAGGCAGCCAGGGAGAGGATGCCGTTTTGTTTGAGGATGGCGGGCAGGCTGTGTCGCCTGGTTATATTCCGGTTCAGCTCGGACACGATTTTAGAGAGCAGTGTATCGCTGATGAACAGTTCTTCCGCCAGTTCCAGATAGGGCGTTTCGCGGCAGAATAGAACCTGCCGGATAATGGCCCATTCCAGATCGTCTTCCGGACGTTGGGGTTTTGAGGCGGGGACGTTCTTTTCAGGCTGTCTGGCGTCTATGAAGTATCCCTGTCCTTTTTTGGAGCGGATGACCTCAGAGGTGTGCTCCCCGTTGATTTCCTTGATATCGCTTCTAACTGTCCTGTCACTGATGTGCAGAAGGGCGGCAATCTGTTGGGATGTCAGGCAGTCGTGTTCTGCCAGTAAATCCCAAATCCGTTTCTGACGTGCTGTCATGGTATCCTCCTGGAATGTAGCAAAACAGCGGATGCAGGGGCAAGCCTGCGGTCCGCTGTTTTGCATATATGTACATTGCTTGCAAAAACCATTGAAAATCTGTCTTTACGGAATATACGTGATTATTACATGTGGATTACGGTATGGTGCTTAGTGCTGGTTAATACTCCTCTTCACATAAGTGGTGTGGAGCAGGTGGTGAGCCTTCTCGCTTCCGGGCTCTCCCAGGTAAGTGGCGTAGAGCTCCTTAATAGCAGGATTCTCATGGGACTTACGGATTGGGTTGGCTGTATCTATATCATAGAGCACCTTTGCGCGCAGGCCGCGGATATCCGTGGTGTTGCGTACGTATCCGGGCTGCTGGGGCTGTCCGCCGCCGTTTACACAGCCGCCGGGGCATCCCATGATTTCGATGAAGTGATAGTTGGCTTCTCCGGATTTAACCTTATTTAACAGCTCTCTGGCATTGCCCAGGCCGGAGGCTACCGCAATCTTTACTTCCATGCCTGCCACATTATAGGCGGCTTCCTTGATTCCCTTTGTGCCGCGGACTTCTGTGAAGTCCGGCTTGGGCAGCTCTTCGCCGGTCAGGGTTTCCACGGCAGTTCTCAGTGCTGCTTCCATTACGCCGCCCGTAGCGCCGAAGATAACGGCTGCGCCGGTTCCAAGGCCCAATGGTGCGTCAAATTCCTCATCCGGCAGGTCTAAGAACTTGATACCTGCCTTTTTGATCATGCGGGCCAGCTCCCTGGTGGTGATGGAGATGTCCACATCCGGCATTCCGTTGGCATCCTCGTCCTCACGGCCAATCTCAAACTTCTTGGCGGTACATGGCATTACGCTGACACTTACGATGTCCTTTGGATCAATACCAGCCTTCTCGGCATAGTAGGACTTGGCAATAGCGCCAAACATCTGCTGAGGAGATTTACAGGACGACAGGTTCTCTGTCATGTCCGGGAAATAGTGCTCGCAGTATTTAACCCATCCGGGTGAGCAGGAGGTGATGAGAGGCAGTACGCCTCCGTTCTGTACACGGTCAATGAATTCGTGTGCCTCCTCCATGATGGTAAGGTCTGCGGAGAAATTGGTGTCAAAAACTTTGTCAAAGCCCAGACGGCGCAGGGCTGCGGCCATCTTGCCTTCCACATCCGTGCCGATAGGAAGCCCGAATTCCTCGCCCAGTCCTGCGCGTACAGCGGGAGCGGTCTGAACGATTACATGCTTCTTCGGGTCTGCAATGGCTGCAAATACATCTGCGGTGTAATCCTTCTCGGTCAGTGCTCCGGTTGGACATACTGCGATACACTGTCCGCAGGATACGCAGGAGGTTTCTCCCAGACCCATCTCAAAGGCAGAACCTATGGAGGTGGAGAACCCGCGGTTGTTGGCACCGATGACGCCGATGCCCTGTACGTTCTCGCAGACAGCCACACAGCGGCGGCAGAGGATACATTTGCTGTTGTCGCGGATCATGTGGGCGGCAGAGGTATCAATTTCAGACGGGGTAATCTCGCCGTCATAATATCCCTCGTCGTCCACGCCCAGCTCATGGGCCAGCTCCTGGAGCTCGCAGTGTCCGCTGCGGACACAGGACAGACAGGAACGGTTGTGGTTGGATAACAGGAGCTGTAATGTCTTTTTCCTGGAATCCAGAACCTTAGGTGTATTGGTATATACCTCCATGCCTTCCTCGGCGGGATAGACACAGGAAGTTACCAGCTTTCCGTTTTTTAATTCTACTATACAGATACGGCAGGCACCGATCTCATTGATTTCCTTTAAGAAACACAGAGTAGGAATCTCGATATGTGCCAGTCTTGCTGCCTCCAGGATTGTGGAACCCTTGGGAGCTTCGACTGCAATGCCGTTGATTTTAAGATTAATTGTCTCCATCGTATATTCCCTCCCTCATTATTTCTTGTAGATAGCGCCGAATTTACATTTTTCCATACAAGCGCCGCACTTGATACACTTGTTCTGGTCAATGACATGCGGATTCTTGACAGAGCCCACGATTGCTCCGGCAGGACAGTTGCGGGCACACAGCGTACATCCGCGGCACTTGTCACGGTCGATGTTGAAGGAGAGAAGCGCCTTACATACACCTGCCGGACAGCGTTTTTCCTTGATGTGTGCTTCGTACTCGTCGCGGAAGAAATGAAGGGTGGAGAGTACAGGGTTGGGAGCTGTCTGGCCCAGGCCGCACAGTGAGTTGGCCTTTACATAGTGGCAGAGCTCCTCTAACTTATCCAGGTCTTCCATTACAGCCTGGCCTTTTGTAATCTTGGTCAGGATTTCCACCATGCGCTTGGTTCCGATACGGCATGCGGTACACTTGCCGCAGGACTCCTCCACGGTGAATTCCAGGAAGAATTTGGCGATGTCCACCATACAGTCATCTTCGTCCATAACAATCAGACCGCCGGAACCCATCATGGAACCAATGGAAATCAGGTTGTCGTAGTCAATGGGAATATCAAAATGCTCGGCAGGGATACATCCGCCGGAAGGTCCGCCGGTCTGTGCTGCCTTGAATTTCTTGCCGTTTGGAATTCCTCCGCCGATTTCTTCAATAACGGTGCGCAGGGTGGTACCCATGGGAACCTCCACCAGACCGGTGTTGTTAATCTTGCCGCCCAGTGCGAATACCTTGGTTCCTTTGGACTTCTCAGTACCCATGGAAGCAAACCACTCAGGACCGTTCAGGATAATCTGAGGAATGTTTGCGTAGGTCTCTACGTTATTTAAGATACTTGGTTTGCCGAACAGACCCTTCTGTGCAGGGAATGGAGGCCTTGGCCTGGGCTCGCCGCGCTTGCCCTCGATGGAGGTCATAAGAGCGGTTTCCTCGCCGCAGACGAAAGCTCCTGCACCCAGGCGCAGGTCGATGTCAAAGTCAAAGCCGGTTCCGAAAATGTTTTTGCCTAAGAGTTCCATTTCACGGGCCTGCTGAATTGCTATTTTCAGACGCTCCACAGCGATGGGGTACTCGGCGCGGACGTAAATATAGCCCTGGTTGGATCCGATTGCGTAACCCGCAATAGCCATTGCCTCCAGAAGGGCATGAGGATCGCCTTCCAGCACGGAACGGTCCATGAATGCGCCGGGGTCGCCCTCGTCGGCGTTGCAGCACACATATTTCTGGTCTGCGTCGTTCTGCTTACAGAGCTTCCACTTAAGACCGGTTGGGAAACCCGCGCCGCCGCGGCCCCTGAGTCCGGCATCCAGAAGGGTCTGGATTACATCGTCCGGAGTCATCTCCGTGAGCACCTTGCCCAGTGCCTGGTATCCGCCTGTACCTATGTATTCCTCAATGTTTTCAGGATTGATGACACCGCAGTTGCGCAGGGCGATACGGTGCTGTTTTTTATAAAAGTCAGTGTCAATCAGCGCTTTGATGCCGCCGGTTGGGCTTACGGTCTCCTGGTACAGAAGACGTGTCACCACACGGCCCTTTAACAGGTGCTCGGAAACAATCTCAGGAATGTCGTTTACCTGCACCATGGAGTAGAAGGTGGCATCGGGATATACAATCATGATAGGGCCTAAGGCACAGAGTCCGTGGCAGCCTGTCTCTACAACAGCCACTTCCTCTTCCAGTCCCTGACGCTTAATTTCATATTTTAAAGCTTCCATAATCTTCGGGCTGCCGGAAGAAGTACATCCGGTACCACCGCAGACTAATACGTGTGAACGATACATCGTACTTTCCTCCTTTATTTAAGACCTGCAGCGCCCATGGTGTACTTCTCCACGGGATGGCCGCCAACCAAGTGGCGTTCCACCACTTCCAGGGCTTTGTCGGCATTCATTTTCACATAAGTAATCTTATCCTTGCCAGGCTCCGTAACTTCCACAATGGGTTCATACTGGCATAAGCCGATACAGCCTGTCTGGGTAACAGAAATTTTATTGGTAAGTCCTCTTTTCTGGACTTCGTCAGCAAGCGTATTCAGAACCGGCCTGGCGCCGGCAGCGATACCGCAGGTAGCCATACCTACAACCACACGGATATGATCGTGGTCTTCGGCACGCATATTGACCTGGCTCTGCATCTTTTCTCTGATTGCCTGTAATTCAGCAAGAGTTTTCATGTGCGATTATCCTCCTCGTTATGAGCACTTGGCGGCCGTCTTTTGGCCGCTTACGTGCGATACATGTCATCTCCACTTGGTGAGGTGTTTCACGAACCTAGTGGAGTGGCTCGTTATGAGCACCTGGCGCCTGTCTTTCAGGCGCTTACGTGCGAAACATGTCATGTTTGACGATACCCTTTTAAATCAGGGCACCTCCGTCAGTTTCCTGTTGATTTTCTTTCAGATATTCCATTATGTAAGCGGACACTTCGGGGGTGTTGAGCGGGATTCCTCCCAGAATCTCCCTCATCTCCCTGGTATCCAGGGTAAATGATGCATCGTTGTATGTATAGGTATAAAGAAAATCCGTATCAGGATGATATACGATTAAGTTGTGTATGGTGGCGTTCATGTCGCCCAAAGGCATCCTGTCAATATGGGACAGTCCAAAGACTGCTGTCACGGTGGTTCCCTTACCTGGTTCCGATTCAATATGGAAGCTGCCGCCGGTACTTTCCGCGGCATATTTGAAAAATGGAATCCCAAGCCCGACCTTCCTGGTGGTCCTGGTGGTAAAGAAAGGATCCGTTACATGGGCTGCCTGTTCAGGGGTCATCCCGCATCCGTTGTCAGCTATGACAATGGTCAGCTTGTCAGCGCTTGTATCAGCGGTCACCAGGATGGTCACAAGCGAGGCGCCTGCCCGTGTGGAATTCTCCGATACATCCAATACATTCAAGGAAATCTCTGTCATCATAGGCTTAGTTGTACTTGGCTAAAATGCCTGGTATGTCATCGACAGTAAGCCTTCCGTATACCTCGCCGTTAATCATCATGACGGGCGCAAGTCCGCAGGCGCCAACGCATCGGCAGGAGTCCAGGGAGAATTTGCCATCTGCTGTGCACTCACCATTGGTGATGCCCAGCAATTCTTCCAGTTTCCTGAAGATTTCGCCGGAACCTTTTACGTAACATGCGGTACCGAGACAGACAGATATCTTGTACTTACCCTTTGGCTGTAACGCGAACTGGGCATAAAATGTGGATACTCCGTAGACTTTTTCCAGCGGAATACCCATCTCGTCTGATATCATGGTCTGCACTTCGATAGGAAGATAACCATAAATCTCCTGGGCCTTCTGCATAACCGGCATCAGCGCGCCCGGCTGGTCACCCAGCTCGGCAATCGCTGATTTCAGCGCTGCTTCCTGCTCAGGCGTCCCCTTAAAGGGAACAGTTTGTTTTTTGCAAGCCATCTTTTTATTACCTCCTCACTAGTTGTACATTGTGCAATGTATCAATATTTTATCACGTATAGGAAAAAAAATCTACTATTAATGTGAAAATTCTAACGATAAAAAACATGTAAAAAAACGGAATTATATTGAAAACACACAAAATGGATGGTATGCTATAATGTACGGAAATGTGTACAATTGACAAGTAATGATAGTGAGGAGAGAAGAGGGTATGACGGTTAGGGATGTAAAAGACGTATTAGGGGCCAGGGTCCTGGCTGGAGAAGAATTCCTGGATCGGGAGGTAAAGTCGGCCTGCGGTTCGGATATGATGAGCGATGTACTGGCATTTTCCAAAGACCACTCCGTACTTCTGACAGGTCTGTGCAATCCGCAGGTTATCCGGACAGCGGAGATGTTAGACATTGTCTGTATCATTTTTGTTAGAGGAAAGAAACCGGATGAATCCATGTTGGAGATGGCCAGGGACCGGGGGCTTGTGGTCATGGCAACGGGCCACCGCATGTTTTCTGCCTGCGGTATGCTTTATCAGGCAGGACTGCACGGAGGGGCTATCTGATGCTCCCGGTGTCTGATTCAGTGTGTGCCGGAATGATTCAGCGCGTTCCGGTTGAGACTGGGAGAAAATATATAATTAATGAAGGGAACCAATTATGGAGGAAGCAATTGTATTAACATATGACATATCGGCAGATGACTTCACAAGGGCAGGTGAGGCCAGCAGCGATGTGAAACGAAAACTGAAACAGATGGGTGTGAGTCCCGATGCCATACGCAAGGTGGCCATAGCTATGTATGAAGGGGAAATCAACATGGTAATCCATGCCAAAGGGGGCGTCATTACCGTGGAGATAACGCCGGAGAAAATTAAAATGATACTGGCAGACGTGGGCCCCGGTATACCGGATGTTAAGCTTGCCATGCAGGCAGGTTATTCCACTGCGCCGGATGAAATACGTTCCCTGGGATTTGGGGCAGGCATGGGTCTGCCGAATATGAAGAAATACTCTGATTCCATGGATATTGACACCAGAATCGGTGAGGGCACCACAATCACCATGGTGGTGAATCTGTAGTATGCGAGAATGAAAGAATGAGGTGGTAAAATGGATAAATTTTATCATTCCGTAAGGCTGGATGAATCCCTGTGCAAGGGCTGCATCAACTGTATCAAGCGATGTCCTACGGAGGCCATCCGGGTGCGGGGCGGCAAAGCCAGTATCAATAACAAATTCTGCATTGACTGCGGTGAGTGCATCAGGGTTTGCCCCCACCATGCAAAGCTTGCGACCTATGATAAGCTGGATGTGATGAAGAAGTATAAATATACGGTGGCGCTTCCGGCCCCGTCCTTGTACAGCCAGTTTAATAATCTGGATGATGTGAACATTGTGCTTAACGCGCTGCTGCTTATGGGCTTTGACGATGTGTTTGAGGTCAGCGCCGCTGCGGAGCTTGTCAGCGAGGCTACCAGGCAGTACATATCGGAGCATGAGGAACAGCTGCCTCTCATCAGTACGGCATGTCCGTCTGTGGTGCGTCTGATCCGGGTCCGTTTCCCGAATCTGATTCCCCATCTCCTTCCCATCAATCCGCCGGTGGAGGTGGCTGCTGTTCTGGCTGTCAGAAAGGCCATGGAGGACACGGGGCTTCCGAGGGAAGAGATTGGTATTATGTTTATTTCCCCCTGTCCCTCCAAAGTGACCTATGTAAAGTCGCCTCTGGGAACAGAAAAGAGCGAGATTGACCAGGTGCTGGCCATCAAGGACGTGTATCCCAAGCTGCTGGCCTGTATGAAGACCGTGGTGGGAGAGGATTATCCTGTCATCGGTACATCAGGGAAAATTGGAATCAGCTGGGGACACAGCGGAGGAGAGGCCAGCGGCCTTTTTACGGAAAATTACCTGGCAGCGGACGGCATTGAGAATGTGATTCGCGTGCTGGAGGACATGGAGGACCAGAAGTTTACCAATCTCCGGTTTGTGGAGCTGAACGCCTGCAACGGCGGATGTGTGGGCGGTGTCCTGACTGTGGAAAATCCCTATGTGGCAGAGGTCAAGCTGAAACGCCTGCGCAAATACATGCCTGTGGCCAGGAGCCACATGCATGAGAGCGAAGAGAATGTAATCAGATGGACCACCGGCGTCCAGTATGAGCCGGTTTTCCGCCTGGGCAATAATATGATGGAGAGCTTTTCCAGGCTGAACCAGGTGGAGCGCCTCATGAAAAAGTTTCCGGGGCTGGACTGCGGTTCCTGCGGAGCGCCTACCTGTAAGGCCCTGGCAGAGGATATTGTCAGGGGGGACGCCAATGAGACGGACTGTGTTTACTACCTGCGGGAAAATCTCCACAAGCTGTCCGAGGAAGTGGCTGTGCTGGCAGACGACCTGCATAACGGAGACAGAGGGGGACAGGAGACACTGCGTATCCTGAAGGGAATATATACAGAGAATCTCGGACGAGATGTCCGTGCTTGACAAGAAGGATGAGGATGAAGAGTGAAAGCGCCGCAGGCCGGAGTTCCGGAAATGACGACGCTTTGAGAGCAGAGGAGGATGTTATGACAGTTCAGGAATTGATTGACAAACAGATATTCGGCGTGGTGAACCTGGGTGACAGCCTGGACCGGCAGATTACGGTTCCGTTTTGCTGCGACCTGCTGAGCATTGCCATGGGCCGCGCCCCGGCGGGCTGCGCGTGGGTGACCGTCATGGCCAACATGAATACACTGGCGGTGGCAGCCCTGACAGATACGGCCTGTGTTATTCTGGCGGAAGGCGCGGTTCTGGATGACGCCGCCAGGAAGAAGGCCCTTGACCAGGAGATAACCGTGCTGTCCACAGATATGCCTGTCTTTGAAGCGGCCCTTAAGATTCATGGTATGCTGTCATGATGAACCTGGCTTATGACCTGCATATCCATTCCTGCCTGTCGCCCTGCGGGGATGATGATATGACGCCTGCCAACATTGCGGGTATGGCGGCTCTAAAAGGATTGGACGTGGTGGCCCTTACAGACCATAACACATGCCGCAACTGTCCGGCTTTCATGGCCGCGGCCGCAGAGTACGGCGTTCTGGCAGTGCCCGGCATGGAAATCAATACGTCCGAGGAAGTCCATGCAGTGTGCCTTTTCCCTACGTTGGAGAAGGCACTTGATTTTGATACCTATGTTTATGGTAAACTGATCAAATTTCCTAACAGGGAAGAGATATTCGGAAAACAGCAGATTTACGATGACCGGGACCAGGTGTGCGCTTCAGAGCCCAATTTGCTGATTAACGCAACGGAAATATCCTTTGACAGTCTGTGGACTTTGGTCCGCTCCTATGACGGCGTCATGTTTCCGGCCCATGTGGATAAGGCAGCCAACAGCCTGATTGCAAATCTGGGCTTTATACCTCCGGACAGCTGTTTTAAGACAGCGGAGGTCAGGGACCTGAAGAAACTGCATCAGCTGAAGCGTGATAATCCGTATCTGGAGCAGTGCAGGATTATCAGCAATTCGGATGCCCATTATCTGGAGCATATCAATGAAGCCAATCTTACCATTCAGGTGGAGGAACGGTCCGCAGAGGCGGTGGTGAGGGCTCTGCTGTAGGAATGGCGGCTTTTATCTGCGGCAGTCCTGTGGGGCAGCCGGTGTCTTTTGGGGGCCGTTCCTTGGCAGCGCCGTGTCATAGAAAATAGCAATAACAGACTGGAAACGCATAGAAAAATTGAATTTGAGCCCCTTTGTCATATGTGCTATTCTTGACTTGCAAAAAATGTACAAATATGGAATTTATGACAATGGGAGGAAAATATGAAAAAGTTTATAGCAGTAGTTACATCCATGGCAATGGCAGCCAGCCTTCTGACTGCCTGCGGCTCTAATGCGGCATCAACTGAGACAACAACAGCTGCAGCCAGTGAAGCGGCGTCTGAGAAGGAGACTGCCGGAAAAGAGGCAGAGAATACAGAGGCCGCGGCAAAAACAGACGGGGCAGCTTCCGCACAGTTCCAGTCATCCATCCTGTTCTGCGGTTCCACATCCCTGTACCCGATTCTGTCATCCCTGGCATCATCCTTTACTGAGAAGTATGTGACCTGGGATGCGGTGGATTCATCGTTTCCGGATTCCAATATCTCTGTTTACGTGGCACCGGGCGGTTCCGGTGTGGGCGTAAGCGCTGCCATTGACGGCACCGCTGATTTCGGTATGCTGGCCAGGGATATCAAGGACTCTGAGATTGAAGCCCTGGGAGAGCATTACCAGGATTTCGTGGTGGCAAAGGATGCCCTTACCGTGTCGGTCAATGCTGAGAATCCAATCTGCGGCATCATGGACGACATGCCTGTTGAGACCATCCGCCAGATTTTTGCAGGCGAGATTGCTACCTGGGACCAGGTGGACTCCACGCTGCCGGCTGAGGCCATCAATGTCTATATCCGTGATTTATCCGGCGGCGCTTATGAAGTGTTCCAGAAGAGTGTTATGGGTGACAGCGAGGTGACTGCGTCCGCAACCCAGTCCGCGTCCATGACAGAGCTGGCCACCAACATTGCCGGAGACAAATGGGGAATCGGTTATGCGGGATTCGGCGCTTATAATAAGGCCAACGCAGACGGACAGGTACTGACTGCCATGAAGGTGGACGGAGTGGAAGCCACGGCTGAAAACATCATAAGCGGTGCGTATACCATTCAGAGACCGGTTATGTTTGTTACCGGTGCAGAGATTACCCCGTCTGAGCAGGCATTTATTGACTACATTTTCTCACAGACAGGATATGACGTGGTGGAGGCCAACGGATACATACCTGCCTTTACACCTGAGGCTTAATCTGCGCCGGGAAAACGCCGGGGAGATTGTCAGGGAAATATTCCCTTGAAAGAATCCCCTGAAATGGAGTCAAACCAATGAATAAACAGCTGAATGCATTATTTTCAGTTCTGATAAAGGCCCTGACCGCCCTGACCGTGATGGTCCTGGCCTTTGTCATATACTTTATTGTCAAGGAGGCACTGCCCACGTTCGATGAAGTGGCAGTGCCTGATTTCCTGTTGGGCCGGAGATGGAGGCCTATTGCTTACACAGGGGAGCCGTCTTTTGGCATTTTTAATTTCATAGCGGCTACGCTCTATGTATCTCTGGTGGCAATGGTCCTGGCTGTGACAGTGGGGTTGGGGGCCGCCATTTATCTTTCCTGTGTTGCCACCCAGCGGATGCGGGGAATCCTATATCCCTTTGTGGACCTTTTAGCAGGAATCCCATCCGTGATATATGGCTTCATGGGGCTGACCCTTATGGTCAGGATTTTCATCAGGGCCGGAGTCCACACAGGCTCCTGCGTGCTGGCGGCCGGAATCCTGCTGGCCGTTATGCTGCTTCCATTTCTGATATCCTCCTGCAGTGAGACCATGCTGAAGGTGAGAGAACGGTATCAGCCCGCAGCAGATGCCCTGGGTATCTCCAAGTGGCATATGGTGGCCACCATTGTCCTTCCTGGGTCGTGGAAGAACATACTGCTGTCCATGATTCTGGCCATCGGCCGGGCCATGGGGGAAACCATGGCAGTGATGATGGTCATTGGAAATGCAAACCTGTTTCCCTCCCTGCTGGGCAAGAGTGAAAGCATTGCCGCTGTGATTGCGCTGGAGATGGGAACAGCGGTGGTGGGAAGCACCCACTACCACGCCCTGTACGCGGCGGGGATGGTATTGATGCTTTTATTGTTCCTTATCAATTCCGGCATCACCCTGCTGCGAAGTAAACTGGAGCAATAGGCCGGAACCATAGGCCGAAACCATAAGCCGGGGCAATAGGACGGAACAGGCATAAAGGAGGGAAAACCATGCATCTGCGCGCATCACTTACAAAATTCTGGGCGTATTCCAGTATGTTATTGGTGACAGGCATCATATTGTTCCTGTTCGGATATGTTTTTTACCGGGGGGCAGGCACCATCAGCTGGGAATTTTTGTCCCAGCCGCCCAGGGGAGCGGTACTGGGGGAGGAAGGCGGAATCTGGCCTGCCATTGTGGGGAGCCTGTGCTTTACGGCGACAGCCATTGTCCTGGGAGGAATCCCTGCTGTTGCCACAGCACTCTTTATGGTGTTTTACTGCAAAGGACGCAGGATGGCGGGATTAATCCGCATGGTAATCCAGTGTATTTCGGGAATCCCGTCCATTGTCCTGGGACTGTTTGCTTACAGCTTCCTGGTGCGGGACCTGGCCTGGGGGCGCTGCATCCTGTCCTCTGGTGTGGCTCTGGCCGTGATGATTCTTCCTTTTATAGAGGTCAGGGCCGAGAAGACCTTCAGGGAGCTGCCAAAACAGCTGGTACAGTCCTCCTATGCCCTGGGCTGTTCCAGGTTTTACACCATCAGAAAGATTGTGCTGCCGGCCTGCAAGGGGGAGATCGTGTCGGGCGTAATACTGGGAGGCTGCTACGCCATGGGGGCCACGGCCCCTCTCATATTCACAGGGGCAGTGGCGTATTCCGGCCTCCCGGCCCGGCTCACCGCTCCGGCCATGGCCCTGCCCATGCATCTTTACCTGCTGGTAGCCCAGGGAGCCACTTCCATGGACGCGGCTTATGGGACTGCTTTTGTCATGATGGCGCTGATTTTATTCAGCAGCCTTTTGGCAACAATTTACGCAAGGAGGAGCCAGAAAAAATGGAACATATCATGACGCTTCACAATGTCAGCGCATCCTATGACGGCAGGGAGGTATTGTCTGATTTGTCCTTAGACATACCGGCCCGCCGGATTACGGCCGTCATCGGTCCGTCCGGGTGCGGAAAAACCACGCTGCTGCGGTGCATGAACGGATTGCTGACAGAGGAAAAGGGCGTATCCGTATCAGGAAGGATTTTGTTGGACGGACAGGAGATAAAATCCATGCAGAAGGATGTGCTGCGCCGCCGTGTGGGCCTGGTGTTCCAGACGCCGGCCCCCTTTCCGTTTTCCATTTATAAGAACATGACATATGCGCCCCGGTATTACGGCATCCGGGATAAGGCTTCCCTGGAAGCGCTGGTGAAGGAAAAACTCCAGATGGCCGGACTGTACGACGAGGTCAGGGAGGATTTGGGCAGGAATGCTCTGAAGCTCTCGGGAGGGCAGCAGCAGAGGCTCTGTATCGCCCGTGCCCTGACAGTGGACCCGGAAGTGCTATTGCTGGATGAGCCCTGTTCTGCCCTGGATGTGAAATCATCTGCCGTGATCGAGGAAATGCTCACAGAGCTTAAGAAGCAGTATACCATTGTCATTGTCACCCATAACATAGCCCAGGCCCGCCGGATATCTGACTATGGGGCCTTCCTTTTAGGAGGCCGTCTGGTGGAGTGGGGAGAATCGGACCAATTGTTCGGGTGCCCGGCGCAAGAGGAGACAAGGGCGTTTCTGGCCGGAATCTACGGATAGACGGATTTGGGCCAGAATCTGCGGATAGACGGATTCGGGCCGGCAGGGATATGGGGACAGGTGATACAAGATAGAGGATACAGGACAGGAGATACAGGGAGGAGACAGACTGTGATTGTAATAGAGATACCCGGGCGGGAGCCTTTGAAAATCAACCATGTGGTCCTGGATTACAACGGGACAGCGGCAGTGGACGGCATGCTGCTGAAGGGGGTCAAGGAGCGTATTGCCCGGCTTAAGGAGCTGGCCCATGTGTATGTGCTCACTGCTGATACATACGGCACGGTGACGCGCCAGTGCGAACCTTTGGGCATAACTGTAAGGACCTTTCCGCGGGAGGGTGCTGCCGGATGCAAGGAAGAAATCGTAAAGGGGCTTGAGGGAGGCGTGGCCTGTCTTGGCAATGGCTTTAATGATATACCGATGTTTGACGCGGCCCGGCTGTCCATAGCGGTACTGGAGCGGGAAGGCATGTGCGCCGCCCTGTTAAGCCATGCATCTGTGGTGGTTCGCTCCATTGAGGACGGGCTGGACCTTCTGCTGAAACCGGACCGTCTGCGGGCCACACTGAGAAGCTGACGGACCGGCAGGCGGTTGTCCTGCCCTCGTCAGGGAATGAACTGTTTACAATGAAGTTCCTGCAATGAACAGCCCTTAATGGACGGTTTCAAAATGAAAGAAATCCAAAAAAGTTGCATGGTAAATTATGAAATTTTAGGAAAAGGATTGAAACAGTTTTTTAAGTTTAATTACGGAACCATTAATGTTGGCCTGGCTGCCTTGACAAAAGGAGCCAGGCTCTTTATGTTAGAGTGTATCACCGGACGCGGTGGATGAAATGCGTATTTCACAGGGGTGCATGCACATACCGGACTCTGGAAATGCAGCTTTTACATAAAGAATATGATACTGAAAATCAGATAGATGAGGAGACGTAATTATGAAAAGAAAATTAGCAGTTTTAGGAACAGCCATTATGGCGGCGGCAGCCATCACAGCCTGCTCAGGCAAGGATGCCAAGACCACTACAGCGGCAGAGGTGGTAACACAGGCCGATACCACAGACGGGGTGACGGATGGGGAGACAGAGGCAGACACTGCTTCGGACTCTGAAACAGCAGCAGAATCCCAGTCATCCGAATCCGCCTCCCAGGAGGCCGCACTCCTGGAGGAGGCAGAGGATGTGTCCCATGCCGGGGCAGAGCTGGAACAGAGTGAGATTAAGCCTTTCGCAGAGAAGGTGCAGAAGGCGGTGGCAGATAAGGATATGGAGGCATTGGCAGGCCTGTGCGCTTACCCGGTCTATGTTTCCCTTGGAGAAGGACAGGGTGAGGAGATTGCCGACGAGGCAGCTTTCTTAAAAATGGATGCGGACAAGATTTTTACTGAGAGTCTGTTAAAGGAAATTGCGGACACGGATGTAGACACGCTGGAGCAGTTTGGCGCCGGAGTCATCATGGGCGGGGAAAACAGCATTATTTTCAACAATGTGGATGGACAGGCAGCCATTACAGGTATTAACCTGAACTAGAGCGTGTCTGAACATGCAATGTCTGGACACACGGTGAAGAAGAACAAAATATCCCATTAATCAACAGGGCGTCCTCCTGCCGCAAGGCAGGGCGGGCGCCCTTTGCATCTAATCTTCCAGCGCATCCTTAAGTGCTCCTAAGAATTCCAGGTCGGATTTTTTGACCCGGATGTTGGAAGCAATGGTCTGGCCGGTGCTGGATGTGACGGTAATTTCAATCAGGGTCCCCTCGTCCATGACCCCGTCCCTGGATGCGGCTTTCACAAATGACAGCATTTTGGGATGGTTGGCCTTAAACTGGTTCCAGGCCGGTTTTAACTGAAGAAGATTCATTGGATTCATATGCTCACCTCCAAACAGGAATTTACGCTCTAGTTTACCATATTTGAAAGGCGGAGGTCCAGTCCAATCTTTCAATAAGGCGGTCCTCATAGTTCAATAAGACGGTCCTCATGGAAAAGGACGGGCCGTATGGTCTTGTAAATGGTGCCCGGCTCGTGGTATTATGGTTAAAGATGCACATGAAAGGAAGAACTATGAAATTTATTCATTTATCAGACCTTCATATCGGAAAACGGGTCAATGGTTTTTCCATGCTGGAGGATCAAAAATATATATTAGACCAGATTCTCATGATTGCGGAGGAGGAAATGCCTGACGGTGTTCTCATAGCCGGGGATGTTTATGATAAACCTGTGCCTCCTGCTGAGGCAGTACAGGTCTTTGACGCTTTCCTGACCGGGCTGGCGGACCGGAACCTGCCCGTGTTTGTTATCAGCGGGAACCACGACAGCCCGGAGCGGCTGGCCTTTGGAGGGCAGCTTATGAAGGACAGGAGAGTTTATATGGCGCCTGTGTATGACGGTCATCTGGAGCCGGTTCAACTGGAGGACCGGTACGGAAGCCTGCGGGTCTATATGCTGCCCTTTATAAAACCTGCTGTTGTGAGAAGATGCTGCCCGGAGGAAGGCATTGAAACCTTTGAAGATGCGGTCCGCTGGGCTCTGGAGCATATGACGGGACATAAGATAGGGGAAGATGTCCGCAATATCCTGATCGCCCACCAGTTTGTCACCGGTGCGTCCTGCTGTGACTCGGAGGAGCTGTCCATAGGCGGCCTGGACCAGGTGAGTGCTGAACTGTTCGATTCCTTCGATTATGTGGCCATGGGACATATCCACGGGCCCCAGAAGGTGGGAAGGGATACCCTGCGCTATAGCGGGACTCCCCTTAAATATTCATTCTCAGAGGTGAACCACAGGAAGTCAGTGACCGTGGTGGAGCTGCTGGAAAAGGGGAATGTGACCGTGAATACCCGCCCTCTCAGGCCCCTCCATGATATGCGGGAGCTGAGAGGAAGCTATGAAGAACTGACCAGCCGTGATTTTTACCAGGGTACGGCTGTGGATGATTACCTTCACATAACCCTTACGGATGAGGAGGACATACTGGATGCAATAGGCAAGCTGCGCTCCATTTATCCCAATGTCATGAAGCTGGATTATGATAACAAGCGCACCAGGGAGGGCAGGGTGGTGGAAGCTGCCGCCAATGCGGACAAGCCCCCCATTGTTCTGATGGAGGAGCTGTACCAGCTTCAGAACAATCAGCCCATGACAGAGCAGCAGGCTGACTTTGCGGTAAAACTGATGGAAGAGATATGGGAGGGAAGCAGATGAGGCCCACAGAACTGATAATATCCGCATTTGGACCATATGCAGGTGAGGTCACCCTGGATATGGCCTCCCTGGGGGACCGGGGACTTTATCTCATTACGGGCGACACCGGAGCAGGCAAGACCACTCTGTTTGACGCCATTGCATTTGCCCTTTACGGCAATGCCAGCGGGGACAGCCGCAAACCCAGGATGCTGCGCAGCAAATATGCCAGGCCGGATGCCAGGACCTATGTGGAGATGGGATTTTCCTATAGTGGGAAGGAATACAGGGTGCGGCGCAATCCTGAGTATATGAGGACAAAGCAAAGAGGTGAAGGGGAGACACGGGAGAAGCCGGACGCACAGCTTCATATGCCGGACGGCAGGCTCGTTACAGGGGACAAAGCGGTAACGGCGGAGGTGGAAGGGCTTCTGGGCCTTAACAGGGAGCAGTTTTCCCAGATTGCCATGCTGGCCCAGGGCAGTTTTTCCAGGCTCCTGTCAGGCAGAACCGAGGATCGGGGCATCATTTTCCGGGAAATATTCAAGACAAAGCCCTACCAGTTGTTTCAGGAAAAGCTGAAGGACCGGGCCAAGGGTCTGTATGGCCGCTACGCGGACAGCAGAAAGAGCATGGAACAGTATGCCGGAGGTGTTATCACAGAGGGCCATAGTGAGGAACTTAAGCTGCGCTGGAAGGAGGTGCCCCAGGGGAGCCTGGAAGCTCTTTTGGAGGTGCTGGACCAGCTGATTGGGGCGGATGAGGCGCAGCAGCAGGGGAAGGACAGAGCCATGGCCCTGGTCAGGGATGAGATGGCTGCCCTTGGAATGGAGCTGGGGAAAATGCAGGGGGATGCCGCGGTCTGCCGGGATATGGCGGCTGCCGCGGATGTGCTCAGGGAAAATATGCCGGTTCTGGAACAGGCAAAGGTCAGGTATGAGAGGGAGAAGGAACGCCAGGCTGACAGAGACGGGCTGATTGGCACTGTTACCAGGATGGAAGAAAACCTGAAAACCTATGACCGTTTTGACTCGCTGCAGGAAAATCTGAAGGCATGCAGGAAAGAGACGGAGAGCCTTGAAAAAAGGCTGGGGCAGGCGGCCCTGGAGGAAAGGCAGTGGAAGGAACGAAATGACAGCGATGAGAAGATACTGGAAAGCCTTCGCCAGGCAGGAGAAGAATACCAGGCAGCCCTGACAGCAGGGGAGAGACTGGGCGAATACAGCGGGCGCATCGGTCTTCTGGCAGAGGAGCTGGCGCAGTACGGGCAGGAGAGGAAGAAGCTGGAGGCAGCCAGAGAGCGTTACAGGGCAGCAGGCGAGGAGAGCCGCAGGGCAGACGATGCCTACCGGGAGATGTACCAGAGATTCCTGGACAACCAGGCGGGAATCCTGGCTTCACGGCTCACAGAAGGCCAGCCCTGTCCTGTATGCGGCTCCGTCGCTCATCCGGCGCCAGCACGGTATCTGGAGGAGGGAAACGAGGCAGCCAAGGACAAGGTAGACCGGCTTAAGGCTGCTGCCGAGGAAAAGGATAAGGCGGCTGCCAGGCTGAGCCTGGAGGCAGGAAGACTGGCAGGCAGTCTGGATACCCGCTATGAAAGGATGAAACAGCAGATTGATGCTGAGGTGGCTACCTGGAAGGAGGACTGGCAGAAACGGATTCGCCAGGCGGAAGCCGATGCCGGGGCGTTGGCTTTAGAGACAGGGGATGTACGGCAGGGGCGCAGGTATTTCCTTGAACAGTGGGAACTGATGATGGGGCAGCTAAAAGGTCAGCTGGAGCGCCAGGCTGCTGCCCAGAAGGAGAAGATTCGGGAAAAGAAGAAGAGAAAGGAAGATAAGGAAGCCGTCGAAGGCAGAAGGGCTTTGGGGCGTCAATCCCTGGAAGAAGCCTCGGAGCGGAAACAGCAGGCCCAGAAAATGCTGGCAGAGAGCCAGGCAAAGGAAAGGGAACTGGAAAGCCGCCTTAAGGAGATGGAGTCCTCCCTGCCCTATGAGAACAGGAAGGCCGCCCAGGCGGAGCTGGCAGAGAAGAAGGCATTTCTGGCCGGACTGGAAAAGGCGTTTAAGGAGGCGGAAGAATCCTATAACCGGATAAGCCGCAGGGTGTCGGACGCTCAGGCCCGATTGGAGGCGCTGAGAGGCCGGATGGCGGAGAAGGACGCAGAGGGAAGAGAGACTGCGGGAGAGGACCGGGACCCGGCAAAAGGGCCGGACACAATGCTTCCGGGCGGCATGGACGTTAGAACCGCCATGGAACGCCTGGAGGCGCGGATGCAGGAGAACCGGCTTCGCCAGTCTGAGGCAAGGGAGAGGCTGACCGGCCTGGAGCAGGAGAAAAGCAGGCTTCACCACAGACTGGAAACCAACCGCATGGCAAGGGAACGTATTTCGGAACAGAAGGCGTCCATGGAAGAGATACAAAAGGAATGGACATGGGTCAAGGCACTTTCCGATACAGCGGCAGGTGAAGTGGGGGGAAAGGAAAAAATCACTCTGGAAACATATGCGCAGATGGCATATTTTGAGCGTATCATTGCCAGGGCAAATACCAGGTTCATGGTCATGAGCGGCGGTCAGTATGAGCTGAAACGGTGTACGGAGGAGGATAACAGGGGGAAGAACGGACTGGGGTTAAATGTCATCGACCATTACAATGGCACGGAGCGCAGCGTAAAGACATTGTCCGGCGGGGAATCCTTCCAGGCATCCCTTTCCCTGGCCCTGGGCCTGTCGGACGAGATACAGTCGGCAGCAGGCGGAATCCGTCTGGACACCCTCTTTGTGGATGAAGGATTCGGGTCCCTGGATGAGGATACTCTGAATCTGGCCATGAAGTCCCTGGGAGACCTGGCAGAGGGAAGGCGTCTGGTGGGCATTATTTCCCATGTGGGAGAGCTGAAGGAACGAATCCAGCACCAGATTGTTGTGGTGAAGGACAAGACAGGCGGAAGCAGGGCATATATTGAACTGTGACGGAACCATGGCGGCGCTGTGGGGGAATCATGGCAACATGATGGCAAAACCATGGCGGCACCGGGAAAACCGTTTTGCCGGAATAGAACACGGATAAGGAGAATATGGTGAGAAGGAAGGACAGGGAAGTTAAGGATACATATGGAATAAGGGAAATTATACGGGAGTGCGACTGCTGCAGGCTGGCTTTTCCAGATGGAAAGAGCGCCTACATTGTACCTCTCAGCTTCGGATACGACGAGGAGGAAAATGTGCTCTATTTCCACGGGGCAGCCGAGGGGAAGAAGATGGATCTGGTCAGGCAGACCGGGTACGCAGGGTTTGAGATGGACACTGCCCATGGCCTTAAGACGGCGGACCAGGCCTGCGGATATTCCTTCCGGTACCGAAGCGTGGTGGGGGAAGGACCCATCCGGGTAGTGGAGGAGACACAGGAAAAGAAAAAGGGCCTGAACTGCATCATGGGCCACATGTCAGGAAAGGACAGCTGGGATTACCCGGAAGCTATGCTTAAGAGAACCGCTGTGCTGCGCCTGGATGTGGAACAGATGTCAGGGAAAGAACAGGTTTAGGAGGCTGTGACAAAGGAGGAAGAATATGTTTGAGTCAAGATGCGGAGTCTGCTGCAATCAATGTGAAAGAAAGGAAGCGGTCCGCTGTACGGGATGCGCAACCATGGAAAAGCCCTTCTGGGGCGGTGAGTGCGGTGTTAAATCCTGCTGCGAGGCAAAAGGGCTGAACCACTGCGGAGAATGTCCTGATTTTCCATGTGAGATGGAGGCATCCATGGGAACAGATATGGGCTTTGATGCAGAGTCAAGGTTAAAACAGTGCAGGGAATGGGCAAAATAAAATCACCATGGAGGAGATATGCTGTCAGAGGATATGGCGGAAGCAGCCAATCAGGAATGTCCGATTTTGGATAAGGTTTATGAAGACCAGACGGTCGTTGGGATATCGGGAAAAAAAGTGGAGTTTGACACGGTGAAATTCGTCAGGTGCAGGATGGAGGAGTGTGATTTCAGCGGCGCGTCCTTCTGCAATGTAGTATTTGACAAGTGTGATTTTTCTAACTGCTCCTTCCGGGATACCTATTGGAAGAATGTGAATGTATCAGACTCAAAGGGGGACGGAAGCCAGTTCTGCAACTCCACGTTTAAGTGGGTGAAGCTTCTGGACAGTCAGTTCCACTACGGGAATTTCTCTACTGCTTTTTGGGAGTTCGGCGAAATAAGGGGCTGTAATTTCAGGGAATCCTTCATGTCTGAGGTGAAATTTAAAAAGACGGTTTTTTCCTCCACGGACCTGGCCGGCACGGATTTTTTCCGTACACCGTTAAAGGGAATGGATTTATCAGAGTGCGTCATTGACGGCATCATGGTCTCAGACCAGTTCACGGAACTGGCGGGCGTAAAGGTCAGCCTGCTGCAGGCCGCCGAGCTGGCCAGGCTGATGGGAGTTAAAATTGTGTAAATGGGTTATATAATATAAACTATATATAGAAAAACAGGAGGATGTTACAATGGTAGAGAGCATGACGATTCAGGAGTTTCTGGATGTATTATCTTCAAAGGAGCCGGTGCCGGGAGGAGGCGGTGCTTCTGCCCTGGCTGGAGCCCTGGGCAATGCCCTGGGACAGATGGTGGCCAATCTGACCATAGGCAAGAAGAAGTACGCGCTGGTGGAGGATGAGATTAAGGAACTGGCAGAGAGGATGAAGGGAATCCAGGGACAGTTTACCGCGCTGGCCGACCAGGATGCAAAGGTATTTGCGCCTCTGGCCAAATGCTACAGCCTTCCCTCAGGTACAGAGGAAGAAAAGGCATACAAGGCAGAGGTCATGGAAGCACGGCTGTTGGATGCCAGTCTTGTGCCAATGGAAATCATGGAAAAGGCATCGGAAATGCTGGAAATCATGGATATCCTTGCGGATAAGGGAAGCAGGATGGCTGTCAGCGACGTGGGCGTGGGAGTCCAGTTCATCCGGACCGCACTGCTGGGCGCGGTGATGAATGTGTACATCAATACCAAGTCCATGAAGAACAGGGAGAAGGCAGAAGAAATGAATGAGAAGGCGGAGCGTCTGATTAAGGAGGGGACAGAGGCAGCGGACCGTATATATCAGAAGGTGCTTGAACAGCTGAGGTAGAAGGCGGCAGGCAGAGAGGAGAAGGAAAATGAAAATATTAAAAGGCGCCGAGGTTTCGGCAAAAATCAAGGAACAGGTAACACAGATGATGGAAGGTCTGGAAGGCCCGGCTCCGAAGCTGGCCATTGTGCGGGTGGGGGAAAAACCGGACGATATGTCCTACGAACGGGGGGCTGTGAAGAAGATGGAGAACTTCGGCCTGCGGGTCCAGACATATGTGTTCCCGGAACAGATAAGCGACAGCGATTTCAAGGCTGAATTCAGTGCCATTAACCGTGACCCGGATGTATCGGGAATCCTCCTGCTCCGTCCGCTGCCAAAGCAGATTGCGGAGACGGACATCGAGAAGATGATTGACCCGGAAAAGGACCTGGACGGGATTTCCCCGGCCAATATTGCCAAGGTATTTGCAGGGGACAAAACCGGTTTTGCGCCCTGTACCGCAGAGGCGGTCATAGAGGTACTTAAGGTCAATGAGATAGATATAACAGGAAAGAACGTGACTATCGTGGGCCGCAGCATGGTGGTGGGCCGTCCGCTGTCCATGCTGATGCTGAAGGAAAATGCCACGGTCACCATCTGCCACACCAGGACCAGGGATCTGGAGACAGAGTGCCGCAGGGCTGAAATCCTGGTGGCCGCAGCAGGAAAGGCTAAAATGCTGGACGGCCGTCACGTGGGACAGGATGCCATAGTCATTGATGTGGGTATTAATGTGGATGAAAATGGAAAATTATGCGGAGATGTGGATTTCCCGTCCATAGAGCCTCTTGCATCCATGGCAACGCCTGTGCCGGGAGGCGTCGGGGCGGTGACAACGGCCGTGCTGGCCAAGCATCTTGTGCTTGCAGGCCGGAGACAGAGAGGGAATTAGACGGCATCTTTGCTGATTCTTTGGTGATTCCCGTATTTTCCTCTTGCTAAACCAGAAAAATGCATTATAATATAAAATGTTGAATACATTTATAGTTATGCAATTTGATGCATAAAAGAAAAGAGGAGAATATTATTATGAAGAAGAAGGTTTTAGCGATCACCATGGCGGCACTGATGGCAGCTTCCCTGACAGCCTGCGGCGGCGGTGCAAAAGAGACAACAGCAGCAGCCACAACAGCAGAGGAGAAGGCAGAGGATACCACGGCAGCCGAGAGCAAGGATGAGACCAGCGCAGAGGCGGCTGAGACTGAGGCAGCCAAGGAAGCAGCAGGCGGCAAGCTTGTTATGGCAACCAACGCAGAGTTCCCTCCTTACGAGTATCATGACGGAGATGCCATTGTTGGTATTGACGCGGAAATTGCAAAGGCCATTGCCGATGAGCTGGGCATGGAGCTGGAGATTGAGGACATTGCGTTTGATTCTATTATTCCTGAGATTGTATCCGGTAAGGCTGATATGGGTCTGGCCGGCATGACTGTTACGGAAGACCGTATGCAGTCCGTAGATTTTTCCGATACTTATGCAAAGGCATCCCAGAAAATCATCGTTACAGAGGACAGCGAGATTGCCTCTCCTGATGACTTAAAGGGTGTAATCGTAGGCGTGCAGCTGGGAACCACAGGCGATATCTATGTATCTGACCTGGAAGCTGACGGAACCACGGTAGAGCGTTACAGCAAGGGCTTTGAGGCTGTCCAGGCACTGAGCCAGGGCAAGATTGACGCGGTTGTAATCGACGGGGAGCCTGCCAAGACCTTTGTTGCTGAGACAGAAGGACTGAAGATTCTGGAGGAGTCCTTTACCGATGAAGAGTATGCCATTGCTGTAAAGAAGGGCAACACAGAGCTGCTGGAGAAAATCAACGGCGCTCTTAAGACCCTGAAGGACAACGGCACCCTGGACGAAATCGTAGCCAAGTATATCAAGGCTGAGTAATCGTACCGGGTATGGAATCGCCCACTTAAGACAGACATGACAGTACCGGCATATACAGGAAGACGGCCGGTATAAAACTGCCGCAGGCTGCAGAAAGGGAGGTGCAATACTGCACCGCATCCCCGTTCCTGCAGGGCGGCAGTTTTTGACTGTATGACAGAGGAAAAACAGGGCGTCTGCCCTGCCTTATGAATCATAAAGAAAGAGCAGAGGATGATGAGCATGTGGAAGACATTTACAGATGCGTTTTACCTGAACTTTGTGTCGGACAACCGGTGGAAATATCTGACCGAGGGTCTGAAGACAACGTTGATTATTACCTTTTTTGCCTGCCTTATGGGCATTGTGCTGGGATTTCTGGTGGGAATGATACGATCCACCTATGAGAAGACCCATAAGCTTAAGGTGCTCAATGCAATCTGTAAAGTGTACCTGACCGTAATCCGGGGCACCCCTGTGGTGGTGCAGCTGTTAATCATTTACTTTGTTGTATTCGGAAGCGTCAGGGTAGACAAGGTCATAGTGGCCATCCTGGCCTTCGGAGTCAACTCGGGAGCCTATGTGGCGGAGATATTCAGAAGCGGCATCATGTCCATTGATCCGGGACAGATGGAGGCAGGCCGCAGCCTGGGCTTCAACTATGCCCAGACCATGTGGTACATCATCATGCCCCAGGCATTTAAGACAGTACTCCCAACCCTGTGCAACGAGTTTATCTCCCTGTTAAAGGAGACTTCGGTATCCGGCTACATTGCCATCCAGGATTTGACCAAGGGCGGGGACATCATCCGAAGCAGGACATACAGTGCATTTATGCCGCTGATTGCGGTTGCCGTTATTTATCTCATCATTGTAATGATATTTACAAAGCTGATACAGATACTGGAAAGGAGGCTGAGACAGAATGAGCGGTAATACAGGAATGTTTAACGGACAGCCCTTAATCCGGGTGCAGGACCTGGGAAAGAGCTTTGGCTCCATTGATGTCTTAAAGGGAATCACGGTGGATATCCACAAGGGGGATGTGGTCTTTGTGGTAGGGCCTTCCGGTTCCGGCAAAAGCACCTTCCTCAGATGTCTGAACCTGCTGGAGGAGCCCACAAGCGGGCACATTTTCTTTGAGGGCACCGACATCACGGACCCTAAGACAGACATTGACAAGCACCGCCAGAAAATGGGAATGGTATTCCAGCAGTTTAATCTATTTCCCCACATGGACATCATGAAGAACCTGACCATTGCTCCCATAAAGCTTCAGGGAAAGGGACAAAAGGAAGCCGAGGATGAGGCCATGGAGCTACTGGAGCGTGTGGGACTGGCAGACAGGGCCCACGCATATCCCAGCCAGCTTTCAGGCGGTCAGAAACAGCGTATTGCCATTGTCCGGGCTCTGTGCATGAAGCCGGATGTGATGCTGTTCGACGAGCCCACCTCCGCCCTGGACCCGGAGATGGTAGGAGAGGTATTAAGCGTTATGCGCGACCTTGCCAGGGAAAAGATGACCATGGTGGTGGTGACACATGAGATGGGCTTTGCCAGAGAGGTAGCCACCAGGGTTATGTTCATGGACGAGGGGCACTTTATGGAGGAAGCCGCACCGGAGGAATTCTTCTCCAACCCTAAAAATGAGCGTCTGAAGTCCTTCTTAAGTAAGGTGTTGTAAAGAGGGATGAGGATGCACCATGCAGCACCTGCTATCCACGCCAGCGGATCTAACCGCAGGGCCCGCTGCGTATCATTGCACCTCCATCGTTTATATCCAAATCAAATGATTATCTCAAAAAATCCCCAGTTTACGGGCATTTCCGCAAGACAGCAGCTTGAATTTACTACCCATTTACTACTTACGGATTGAGCCTTGATATGCTTTGAAGCTCTTGCGGATAGACCAAACAGGCAGCGCACACCAGTATTGACCTACCATAGATTGAAAAATTTCATACAGCACCGTACAAGCGGCGTTTCCCACTCCCTACACAGGGAGAACAGGAACGCCGCTTTTTTCATGCCCTTGTTACGCAGTAGGGGCAGAAAAAGCCTTGCTACAAGCGGTTTTGCGGGCGCGTATCTGGCGCGGCAAGGGATTTATACCTTATCCCCCGAAACCGCGCTTCTACTGCGTAACAAATCCACAGCAAAAGGAGTGATTTACTATGGCAGTTTTCCGGGTGGAACGGAACAAGGGCTACACCGTAATGAGCAACCACCACCTACGCAACAAGGAGCTTTCCTTAAAGGCAAAGGGGCTGTTGTCGCAAATGCTGTCACTCCCCGAAGATTGGGACTACACCTTGAAAGGCTTATCCCTTATCAACCGGGAGAAGATAGACGCTATCCGCGAAGCCATACGGGAGCTTGAACGCGCCGGGTATATCGTCCGTTCAAGGGAGCGCGACGAGAAAGGACGCTTGCGGGGCGCGGACTATGTGATATTCGAGCAGCCGCAGCCGCCTACGCCGGATTTACCTACATTGGAAAATCCAACATTGGATAATCCAACACAGGAAAAACCAACATTGGAAAAACCTACGTTGGAAAATCCAACGCAATTAAATAAAGATATACAAAGAACTGACTTACCAAAAAAAGAAAAATCAAATACGGATTTATCAAGTACCCATTCCATTCCTATCCTTTCCCCTAACCCCTCACCTTGCGGGGAAGCGGCTACGCCGCCGGAACGGAAAGGAACGGAAGCGGCAGCACAGAGCGCAGTAGAGATATACCGGGAAATCATCAAGGACAATATCGACTACGACATTCTCAAACAGGACATGAGATTTGACGGTGACAGGCTTGACGAGATTGTAGACCTCATGCTTGAAACAGTATGCACCGCAAGGAAGCGGGTGCGGATTGCGGGGGACGACTACCCGGCAGAGCTTGTGAAGTCAAAGTTTATGAAGCTGGACGGCGAGCATATCCGCTTTGTGCTTGACTGTATGCGGGAGAACACAACCAAAATCCGCAACATCAAGCAATATCTGAAAGCAGCCCTTTTCAATGCCCCGTCCACTATCGGCAACTACTACACTTCCCTTGTCGCCCATGACATGGCAAGCGGCGCACTGGCACCGAAGAAGCCGCAGTACGGCGACCCGGACTATTATTCATTCAAACCGGGCGAAAGCCTGTAAACAACAAAAGGAGGATTTTTTATGGCACAGAGAACAGGAGCATTGGTATTTGACGAGCGCACCGACCGTTACGACATCCGCTTTGACCTCAACACTTACTACGGGGGCTTGCATTGCGGCGAGTGCTTTGACGTGTTCGTGCGGGGCAAGTGGAAGCCTACCCGGATTGAGTACGGCGACAACTGGTATCTTGTGGGTATCAGAGCCGAGGACTTGAACGGGCTGCGGGTGCGTATC